>JAEEGG010000251.1_pt1 | contig 407330 bp, 274 predicted proteins | sample 9134161 | NCBI WGS metagenome assembly JAEEGG01 (sample SAMN16246543, study PRJNA631951) | gut metagenome | biome: gut microbiome; feature: rumen; material: CR-attached | host: Bos | place: Iran: Karaj | collected 2018-10 | reverse complement strand
TGACATCAGGTCTACAGATTTTTATTATGGGTATCGGCAACTTCCTGCCTTCGTTTACTTTCGTGAATGCAGGCATACAATTGCTCGTGCAGCTGTCGCCATACATCCTCACTTCTCTGGCTTTTATCCTGCTCTACAAGATGATGCCCAATACCGATGTGCGTTGGCGCGCCACCATCCTGCCAGGCATCCTCGCCGGCTGCGCGTTCCAGGGATTGCAGTGGTTCTATATCCATTCACAAGTGTGGATTTCCAGCTACAGCGCCATCTACGGTTCTTTCGCCGCCATACCTCTTTTCATGCTATGGCTGCAGTTGTCGTGGACCATCTGCCTGTTCGGAGCTCAACTCTCCTATGCAAATCAGATGGAAGCAGACTTTGCCTTCGAGAAGGCTGCGCCTCACCTCAGCCGTGCCGCTCACGACCGCGTTGCAGTGAAGATTATGAACGCACTCGGCGAAGCATTCACAAACGGCGAAGCGCTCACAGCCACAGAGTTAGCAGCCCGCACTGCCCTACCCCTGTCGCTCGTCAATACTATCCTTTACGAACTTACAGCCGACGACAGCCATCCGCTTGTCAGCGAAGTGATGCGCGGCAGACGCTCGAAGACTTATTTCCAGCCCGCACGACCGGCAGAAGCCCTGACGCCTGAAGCCATCATCGACTATTTCAACAACCTCGGCGACGAGGAACCAATAAGTCTTCAGCCACAGGTCCATTCGTAAAGACATCGATATCATTCGGCGGGCCAATGGTCAGATGGAATAGTTTCTTCTCAAGCAACAACCATCAACTACACATTAATTAATTACACACGCGAAGCGCTGCGACTCGATTGCAGCGCTTTTATGTTAATAAAGCTTAAATAAACGCACTTTTAACGTTTCAAATGCAAGCGGTAAGCAGAATAAGTGTAATTTTGCCACCACTAATGGTGAAAAAGCACCATTTTACAAGCCAAAAAGAGAGAATTAACCATTTTATTTACTAACTAATCAATTCATTTTTAATTAATTGCTTTATGAAACACAAGTTACTCTTTGCGCTTGCTGGCGCACTGATGAGTATGAGTGCAATGGCTTGGGACGCTCCTACAAGGCCCACAATGCCTACGTTCCCTCAGTATGAGGGTACTTGGGTCGCACCCGAGAATGACGGCACCTACTACATCTACAATGTCGGAACTGGTCAGTTCCTCGGTTGCGGTAACGACTGGGGCACACGTGCCGTCACTACAAACGTGGCTGTACTTGCTCTCGACGACGCACAATGGAACTGCGGTGCCAACAAGAACACCATCCTCCCCTTCCAGCTCCATCAGACAGACCTCACCGCTGATATGATTGAGGACGAGACTTTGGAAGGCACATGGCAGATCTTCAACCTCAACACCAACAAGTCCGGCGGTGACAAGTATCTTTGCCACGAAGGCAATGCTGCTTGGATTGACGGTGGTATTGACCGCCGCAACACCGACAAGAACGGCTTCTGGAACCTCAACCCCGTTGACGGTGCTTACGAATTGCTGCCTCTTGATGGTCAGGAAGGTAACTCCATTGTTTACGGTGTACACCTCCCCAACCTCGCTTCTGCTCTTACGTTCTACACTTGGACAGACTTGCAGAACAATGCTGATGCTTCAGCAAAGTGGAAGTTCGTTTCTACCGACGATGTTGAGTCCATCCGCACTTACATTGCAGAAGTAGCAGCCAGCGACTATCCCGCTGCCTTCGATGCTTACAAGGCTGCAATGAACGTCTACAATGCAAAGAACAACCTCTACAAGACTCTGCTCGACGCTGACAAGTACGGCGCTGACACTTCCGAGGCTGGTGCTGTATACACAAATCCCGACGCTACTGTTGAGGAAGTAAACGCCGCCAACACAGCTTTGCAGGAAGCTATCAAGCCTCTTGCTATCGAGTACGGCTGCACCCATTCCAGCGAAGAAGAGCCCTTCGATGTCACTGGCTATGTGATGACGAACCCCGACTTCTCTGCTTCTTGCAACAACGGTGCAACACCTCCGGGATGGGAAATCACTATTAAGGGCCAAAACGTCGGTCAGCAGAACCGTACGGATACCAACTCCGAGACCGGAGCATCAATCACCAACTTCCTTGAGTGCTGGATTCCCGCTCCTGGAACTCTTGGCAACGGTTATGCCGGTCAGTGGATTACAGGCCTGCCTCAGGGACGCTATCGCCTTGAGATGGACGCTACTGCTTGCCAGCAGAGCGGTGCCATTGCTGTTGAGGACCTCGTAGGTGTATCCCTCTTCGTAGGTACTGGTTCTTACAACATCATGGGCGACCCCGTTCAGACAGGCGACCGTATGGTTCAGCACTATACCTTCGACTTCGACTTCAATGCCGACCGTCTGCTCGTTGGTCTGCTCGTCGAAAACACCAACTGTAACTGGATTTCTGCCGACAACTTCAAGCTCTATGCTATCGGCGCAATGAAGGAAGACCCGAACAAGAAGGGTCTGGAAGAGGCTATCGAGAAGGCTGAGGCTTTGGCCGACAATCTCGTAGGCAACGATATTGAAGATGCAACAACCTTCAACATCAACAAGGATGTAGCTGCTGCTTTCGAGCAGGCTCTTGAAGATGCAAGAGCAGCCCTCTCCGCTTCTGGCGACGACATGAAGGCTGCCGTTGAGGCTCTTGGCGCTGCTACCGATGCTGCTAACAAGTCACACGAGACATACGTAGCTTATCAGAAGGTTTACAACGACGCTCTGGTTACCGCTCAGCGTCTCACAGATGCTAACCAGTGGCCCGACCTCCGCGACGAAATCACCGATTTCGCAGAAGTTGAACTCACCGAAGCTTTCAATGCAGGTACTCTTACCGACGAAGGTCTTGCAGAGGCTCAGGGCAAGGTTACTCAGCTCATCGCTGACTACCTCAACGATCCTGAGAAGATTCAGGTTGGCGACGACCTCACCGTCCTGCTCGTGAACCCCGACTTCACTTATGGCACTACTGCTGATCCTACCGGTTGGGTAATCAACAGCGGTTCGATGACTGAGCTCGCAACCAGCACTCAGAGCATCGAGACATGGCACAAGACATTCGACCTGAGTCAGACACTTCACAATATGCCTGCTGGTGTTTACGACATTACCCTCCAAGGCTTTGCACGTCACGACAACAGTGCTGTAACTGATAAGTCATGGCTCTATGGCGGTATCTCCAAGGCATTCCTTATCAGCCTTGAAGATGCTGAGGACCAGATGCGTGAAGAGCCTCTCTACCTCCCCGATGTTAATCCTGACAACCCCTATCTGCACGATGACCACTACGATGTCATGGGTAGCGCTGGCTACAAGTGCAATGGTATGGGCGGTTCCTACTACTGGTTCCGTGAGACCAATCCCAATACCGGAGAGCCTTACTACACCAACCACTGCAAGGTGATCCTTGACCAGCCCGGTGACCTCACCATCGGTATCCGCTCTGAAGCAACTGAAGACTGGGTTATCTTCTCACACTTCGGTATTTCCTATCAGGGTCAGGACCTCACCACTTACTACAACCTGATTGCAGACAAGGGTGATGAACTTCAGGCTGCCGCCGAGAACAACTATCCTACCACACAAGCCGACGCTCTCGTATCTGACCTCCAGGGTCGCATCGAAAACGCATTCGACATCACTTCTGTTGACGAAGCTCTTGCTCTCCTGGCTGACATCGAAGCTGGTATCGACTACCTCAAGGCCGGTCAGAAGCTCGTAGACGAGATTACTCCTCTTGCTGAAGAGTATGAGACCATGGCTAATGAGAAGGGTATTGAAGACGCTGCTTTCAGCGCTCTGCTTGAAGAGATCAACGACAAGATCAGCGAATATGAGAACTTCGAAAGCAACGAAGAGATCGCCAAATACATGGAGGATCTGAAGAAGGCTTGGGTTAACGCTATGGTTTCCGGCGCTGAGGTTGGTGACTACCTCGATGGTATCATCCTCAATCCCGACTTCGAAACCGGTAACATCAACTATTGGACTGACACCTTCACCGCTGGTAACCACGGTTTCCAGAACAACGCTACTTACAACGACGAAGCTGGCTCAGCTGTCATCTCTAACTTCGCTGAGTGCTGGAACAACGACCACAACCTCGTAAACGGTGAGATCAGCCAGACTCTGGCAGCTCCTCTGCCCGAGGGCAACTACCAGCTCGAAGTTGACGGTTACGCTATCAACCAGTCACAGAATGGTGGTATCCGTGAAGATGGTATCCAGGGCGTTTACCTCTTCGTGAAGATTGGCGATGAAATCATCAAGCAGTCTATCGCTGTTGATGGTGTTGAGTCTGCCGATAATATCGCTAAGCACTGGACTCTCGGCTTCCACTCCAATGGTACCGAAACCATCACCGTCGGTGTAATGGCTGAGGATGCTAACTGCAACTGGACTGCATTCGACAACTTCAAGCTCATGTACTTCGCTGACCAAGAGCCCACAGCTGTTGACGCTATCGAGGTTAAGGCTGTTGCTCCTAAGGCAATCTACACCATTGACGGTCGTCGCACCAACGCTCTCCGCCGCGGTATCAACATCGTCCGCAAGGCCGATGGCAGCGTAGAGAAGGTGCTGGTAAAGTAATCCCCGTCCCGTATGTTTCGACTCAGTCGAAACTAACAAGACAATAAACGTAAAAAGCGTTGCGGCAATCGTCGCAACGCTTTTTCTTTATCTTTTTCGAAAAAAAACACCGATACCTAATACCTAATACCTAATCTTTTATTACCTTTGCGGCGCAAAAGAATAAACGATTATACAAACAACTATGAGAAAACAAGTATTATTTGGCCTCGCTGCAGGCTTGGCACTATGCCTGACTTCCTGCGTGAGCACAAAGAAAATCCAGTATTTCCAGGGCTCCGACCAGATGTTCGAGCAAGCTCAGGCCATTCTTCAGACTTATGAGATGCACCTGAAGCCCGCAGACCAGATCCTCATCAAGGTAACGTGCGACAACCCCGAGCTGCTTGAAGTGTTCAACCTCGACGTCACCTTAGGTGCCGGCTCCCGCAATGGCGGCAACCTCAGCTATGGCACCACAGGTTCCATGGGCTCGGTCTACGGCTACACAATCGACAACAAAGGCGACGTTCGTCTGCCTGTGTTAGGCGTAGTGCGCGTAGGCGGCATGACCTGCGATGAAGCTGCCAAGACTATCGAGCAGACCATCATTCAGAAGAACATCATCAAGAACCCAGACGTAACCGTGCGTTTGCTCAACGCCCGCGTGGCTGTGCTCGGTGCAGTGAAGACACCTCATGTGGTGAGCCTCACATCAGAGCGCAACACCATCCTTGATGTACTCTCACAGTGCGGCGACCTCAGCGATCAAGGTCTGCGCGAGAAAGTAAGCCTCTACCGCGAGGACAACGGCATCCGCCAGAAGTATGACCTCGACCTCACTCAGGCCAATATCTTCGAGAGCCCTGCCTACTACGTCCAGCAGAACGACCTCATCTACGTTCAGCCCAACAAGAGCCAGAACGTCCGCAGTTCCGCATTCCCGACCTACCTGAGCGCAAGTGCAAGCATCTTAGGTTTCGTATCCAGTATCACAGCTCTGGTATTTGCAATATTAAAGAAGTAGCAAAATCCAAGAATACGGATATCACAAAACACGACCGGTCATACATTGATATACGACCGGTCGTGTTTGCGTTTATGAGCGGTCGTGTTTGCATCTACGACCGTTCATGTTTTATATGAGTCTAGCTTAGTGGCAAAATAAGCCCTAGTTAATAGCCACACAAGCCCAACCTAAATGGCGTGTAAGCCCATCCTAAATGGCCTATAATCCCAGCCTAATCTGCCAGCAAACCTAATCTAATCTGCCAGTAAGCCTAATCTAATCTGCCAGTAAGCCTAACCAAATATTAAGATGCTCTAACTTTATGGTAAAACGAAGCCGGCTTTGTAGCGATTTCGAACGAGTCTCGTAGCACTACAAAGCCGGCCTTGTCTAACACCATTATTTCTCGAGATGGCTTGTGCGATCGCCGTAATGGCCGTAGGAACCGTAATGGCCATAGCGACCATAATAGGTGCCGTAGCGGCTGTAACGGTACTTGCCATAGCCGTAGTAGAACCCGTATTTCTTCTTCTTGAGGTCAATGCCGTTAAGCACAAGGTTCACCTTGGGCAGTTTCTTGGCATCGGCTATACGGTTTATATTATCGACATCGTTCTTACTTGTCACTTCTGGACGTACTACGAAGAAGCTGACATCGGCAAGGCGACCGAGCTCAAGTGTATCACTGACGAGGCCCACAGGCGGTGTGTCGAGAATAATATAGTCGTAAATCGAGCGCAAGTGCTCAAAAGCCTTATCCAACATCTCACGCGTAATAAGCTCGCCCGGATTCGGAGGTATAATACCAGCGGGCAAAACGTCGAGGTTATCGTTGATAACGCCCTTTACGATCTGCTGCTCCAGCAGGTCGAAGTCTGCCTTGTCTGCCGAGAGATAATTGGTAAGGCCCAGTTCGCGCTGCGGCAGGTTGAAGAGTTTGACGAGACGAGGCTTACGGATGTCAAGACCAACAATTAAGACGCGCTTATCAAGCAGGGCGAGCGACATACCCAAGTTGGTAGCCACAAAAGTCTTGCCTTCGCCAGGTACTGACGATGTAGTAAGAATAACCTTCTCATCACCCTCGAGCACAAAGCGCAAGTTGGTGCGAAGACCGCGGAAAGCCTCCTCCATCATGTCGTTCGTGTTCTCCTTAACTACGATAGCACGTTCGCCCTCGGCCAACTCCTTTGTAAGAGGAATATCGGCCAAGATAGACAATCTGGTTGCCTTCTCGAGATCATCGCGCCCTTCGATATGGAAGCGCAGAAGATCCTTGAGATAGAAGTAGACAAACGGAAGCAGGAAGCCGACAATCAAGGAAAGAAGTAGGATGAGCCGAGTCTTAGGACTCACCTTGCCTTCGAGCAGCGGCATATCTATGACGCGTGCCTTGGTGGCTATCGATTTCATGGAGATGGCATTCTGCTCGCGCTTCTCAAGAAGCATGAGGTAAAGACTGGCCTTAAGCTCCTGCTGGCGGCCCATATTGTTCATGGCACGCTCCTGTGTAGGCGTACTGCTTACGCGTCCTGAGAAGCGGTTGTACTGCGATTCGGCACTGCTGCGCTGTATCTGTAAGTCACTGTAGATACTCCTCAGTTGTTGCTGCACTGCCGACCACATTGTCATCACCTCATCAGTCACCTGAAGCACAGCTGGCGATGTCTCGGATGAGCTGCGAATCAGGCGGTTACGCTTCATGACGCCATTGTTGTACTCACGGATCATGGAGTTTGTAGCCTCATTGCTTACGCCGATATTGGCAGGTATGAGCGTCAGGCTGTTTGTAGGATTCTCTACATAGTCGAGCAGCGATTTCACAAGACTCATCTGTGTCTGTATGTCCACCTGTTTCTTCTGGAATTCGGTGGACTGCGTTAAGGCCTGCGTAGCATCAGCGGGCAGGTTTATGAGCGAGTTGCCTCGTTTGTACTGCTCTATCTGGCTCTCGGTGGCATCGAGGTCGGAACGGATACTATTAATGCGCTCATTGATGAAGTCCTCGGTCTTTTCGGCCAGCAGGTTCTTATCCTCATTGGCATCGTCGTTGTAGGCCTGTACAAGCTCTGCCAGATAATCCATTGCGCGTTCCGGATGAGTGTCGAGCAGCGAAAGACGAGCTACTGAGGTCATCTTGGTCGTAGGTTCAGCACGCAGAGCGCGGCTGTAGCGGCGTCCGATGGTAATAGGCGGATAGATGACAGCCGTGAGCTTGCGGTCGTTCATCTCGAAACCTGGGTTCTGTGAGAACAGAATCTTACCCACATTGGCATTGACTGCAGACGGCAGCTTCTTCAAATCCACGGCCAACACCTCAGGTTCTTTGCCTTTCGACGGTTGACTGATTTCTACGTGAATGCCATTGCCTTTCTTAGTTATAATGATAGGAATAGGCTGCTTGAGCTGATCAAGGTGTGATTCCTCAATATCTACCAGTATAGGCGAGTTGCGATAAAGGTCTGCGTCGCGCACGCGCCCTTCCATAGTATAACGCACGTAAAGCTTCAAAGTCTTTACGGCGCGTGTGGCTACGGCTGCTGAACTTAGGATTTCAATCTCGTTGTCAAAGCCCGAAGAGTTTGTCACAAAGCCCAATTGGCTCTGCATCATGTCGTTTGACGAAAAACGTTTGTTTTCCTCGTCCTTGATGAGAACCTTTGTGGCCACCTGATAGATGTTTGGCTTGTAGCGTAGGTAAACCATTGCCAAGCCAAAGCACACGAGGGCTGAGATAATGAACCAATACCAATTGAGCAGGAAGATTGACCAGAGTTGGCGGAAATCAATGCCCGATGACTCGGCTCCGAATTTCTCTTGTTCTAAATTGTCTGACATAATATGGATTTTTGCTTTTAGATTATTCTTTACGAACTTACAGTTTTGCGTTAGGTTTACACATAGGTTTAGCGCTGCAAAGGTAAATATTGTTTTCGAGATAAATGATATTAAAGAAAAGAAAAAAACAGAAAAATATGAAAATCCTTGGCTTTACACCGATATTTACATTATCTTTGCAGACGAAAAACGAGAACACACAATGAATTCTATAGAAAATACGTGAGAACAATCCTCTTGAAAAGGTTGTTTACTTGCATATAAACTAACAGATTATGAAAGGAATAGTACTGGCTGGCGGCTCCGGAACCCGCCTCTATCCCATAACCAAGGGCGTATCGAAGCAGCTGCTGCCTATCTTCGACAAGCCTATGATCTACTACCCCATCTCCGTGTTGATGGTGGCCGGCATTCGCGACATACTCGTGATCTCCACGCCTCATGACCTGCCGTCTTTCCGGCGCCTGTTGGGCGATGGCTCTGACTATGGTATACGTCTGAGCTATGCCGAGCAGCCTTCGCCCGACGGCCTGGCACAAGCTTTCATCATCGGACGTGAGTTCATTGGCGACGATACGGCCTGCCTCGTGTTGGGCGACAACATATTCCACGGCAGCGGTTTTACGCCTCTGCTTCATGAGGCCGTGCGCACTGCCGACGAGGAAGGCAAGGCTACTGTGTTCGGATACTGGGTGAACGACCCCGAGCGCTATGGTGTGGCAGAGTTTGATGCCGAAGGCAACTGCCTCAGCATTGAGGAAAAGCCCGAAAAACCAAAGTCGAACTATGCCGTTGTCGGCCTCTATTTCTACCCCAATAAAGTGGTCGACGTGGCCGCCAAAATCAAGCCATCGGCTCGTGGCGAGCTGGAGATAACCACTGTAAACCAGCGTTTTCTCGAGGACGGAGAGCTGAAGGTGCAGACGCTTGGCCGCGGCTTCGCTTGGCTGGACACAGGTACCCACGACAGTCTTTCCGAAGCCTCTACCTTCATCGAAGTGATAGAGAAACGCCAGGGCCTGAAAGTAGCATGCCTCGAAGCCATAGCCTTCCGTCAAGGCTGGATTACCGAGGAGCGCATGCTGGAGTTGGCTAAGCCGATGATCAAGAACCAGTACGGCCAATACCTGATTAAGGTCGTGGAAGATGCACGCAACAATGTCGTGTATCAAGAAAACTAAGTTCATCGCAAGTTGATTGCCAAACAGTTAATGGTAAATATATAATTGTAAATAGATAATTGCCAGATAGTTAACAGTAAATTGTAAATAGTCAAATAGTAAATTGTAAATAGTCAAATAGTAAATTCATTTATGAGTATATTTAGCAAGCTTTTCGGCCGCAACAAGGCGGACAATGAGACTAAGATAGGCGGAATGGAGGACTTTATGACCTTGATTCGCGTGTATTTGCAAGCCGGTATAGCATCACAGGCCGGCATCACAAACCTCGCTGCCCTACCCGACCTCCGCGTGTTCAAACAGACGCTTAAGGTGCCGACTATCAACAACAAGTTAGGCCTTGGCGAGAAGAAACACTGTGCACGGATGCTGCACGATGTCTACGGCATCAGCGACACTTTCACCGACGAGATAGATGTCAGCGTAAAAAAGCGCTGTCATCGCATCAACGACGTTCAGACTTACCTCATTCAGTTCCAAGGTTTCTCACAGGATCTTATGATGCTCATGGGCAACCTCATGCAATGGAAGTTCCGTCTGCCATCGTTCATGCGCGGAGCTCTTAAGGCCATGACCGAAAAGACCATTCACGACATAACGACCAAGAACGACTGGAAGGACGACAACGTTCGTCGTACAGTAGCTGCCGTTCGCAAATACCAACAGACCCTCGGTTTCAGCGAAGCATGGATGACAGAATATGTTCACACTACCATCATGCTGGCCAAGAAAGAAAAACGGGCAGACATAGACAAAGAGATGAAGAAGTAGCCCCAAATTGCCTGATTAGCACATTATTATTGATTAATAATTGACAATTTAGGGCAAAAAACTTGCACAAAAGGAAAAGCTTAAGTACCTTTGTGCCCGAAAGCCGTAGTATGCGCGGCGTAAAAGGTTTCTAATGACCAACGAAGAAGAGAAAATTGTACGCCTCTTAGAGACTCGCACAAGGCAACTCATCATCAAATTCCAACAAGTGAAAGAGGAAAATGAGGAGTTGCTCTCGGATCTCGTGGCCAAAGACGAGGAACTGAAGCAGCTGAAGCAAAAGAACCTCGACTTGGAAGCTGCATACAACAACCTCAAGATGGCACGCATGCTGGAAGTGGGCGATCAAGACATCGCCGCCGCCAAGCTGCGCATAAGCCGTCTGGTGCGCGACGTAGACAAGTGTATCGCCCAGCTCAAAGCCATGGGTCCGGAAGCTTAACACTCACATAACGAATGGAAATAAGCGATACCTTTCAGATAACACTCAAGCTCGGAGGCCAGAACTTCTCTATCACCATCAAACGCGATGAGGAGCTCTTTTACCGTAATGCAGAGAAACTCATCAACCAAAGACACAGTTTCTATGCCAACCGTTTCCCTCACCAGAGCAACGAGACATACCTGCTAATGACCGTACTCGACATTGCTGTTCTGCAACAGAAAACAGAGGCCAGCGCTAACATACAGCCGCTGATAGCCGCGATTACGGGACTTACAAGCGAAGTGAATGCAGCCCTGAAATAAAGGACTTGCTAACGCTTCGAGCACATCTGAAGCCTAAAACAACGAACGCACCACCCGCCTCGCAAACGTCCTTCTCGAAAGAAAGGCCGGATGTGAGGATAAGGATGGCGCGTTTATACATTAATTATATATATAACCAACTAAATCACTCATGACCACATTAGGACTGATAATCACCATCGCATCCGCAGTAATAGCAGCAGCCATGGTCATATACCTGCTCATCTGGTATAGGCACACGCGCCCTGCACGCATACGCGAGATGCATGAAGAGGCAAAGAAGGACGCTGAGGTAATCAAACAGCAGAAACTACTCGAAGTAAAAGAGAAGTTCCTCAACAAGAAAGCCGAACTGGAAAAGGAAGTGCAGCAGCGCAACCAACAAATTCAGCAAGGCGAGAACCGTATCAAACAGCGCGAGATAAGCCTCAACCAACGACAGGACGAACTAAACCGTCGCAAGAACGAACAAGAAGCAGAACGCAAGCGTCTTGACCAGCAGCAGATGATGCTGCAGAAGAAAGAAGAGGAACTCGGTCAGCGACTCGAGAACCTCATCGCACAGGAGCGCACTCAGCTCGAGAAGATTAGCGGCCTTACAGCCGATGAAGCTCGCGAGCGACTCATTGAAACCCTCAAGGACGAGGCCAAGACCGAAGCCGCCAGCTACATCAACGAGATCATGGACGACGCCAAGATGACAGCAAACAAGGAAGCCAAGCGCATCGTCATTCAAACAATTCAGCGAGTAGCTACTGAAACGGCTGTTGAGAACAGCATAACTGTGTTCCACATCGAGAACGACGACGTCAAGGGACGCATCATCGGACGTGAAGGTCGCAACATTCGTGCCCTTGAGTCCGCAGCCGGTGTTGAGATTGTAGTCGACGACACACCCGAAGCCATCGTCATCAGCGGCTTCGACCCTGTACGACGCGAGATTGCACGCCTTGCCCTGCACCAGCTTGTAGCCGACGGACGCATACATCCTGCACGTATCGAGGAAGTGGTGTCGAAGGTTAAGAAGCAGATTGACGAGGAGATTCTCGAAATAGGTAAGCGCACAGCCATCGACCTCGGTGTGCACGGCTTGCACCCTGAGCTCATACGTATCGTAGGTAAGATGAAGTACCGTTCGAGCTATGGCCAGAACCTGCTACAGCACGCACGCGAAACCGCCAACCTATGCGCCGTAATGGCTTCTGAACTTGGCCTAAACGCCAAGAAAGCTAAGCGTGCAGGTCTGCTCCACGATATCGGTAAGGTGCCCGATGAGGAGCCTGAGATGCCACACGCTCTCTATGGTGCCAAGCTTGCCGAGAAATACAAGGAAAAGCCCGACATCTGCAATGCTATCGGAGCCCACCACGAAGAGATGGAGATGACCTCATTGATAGCTCCCATCGTTCAGGTTTGCGATGCCATCAGCGGTGCTCGTCCTGGTGCTCGCCGCGAGATTGCCGAAGCTTATATAAAGCGTCTGAAGGATCTCGAGGACATTGCCATGAGCTACCCCGGCGTTACCAAGACATATGCCATTCAGGCTGGTCGCGAACTGCGCGTGATAGTCGGCGCCGACAAGATCGATGACAAGCAAATCGAGACTCTTTCAACCGACATCGCCACCCGTATACAGAACGAGATGACATATCCCGGTCAGGTAAAGATAACGGTAATACGCGAGACAAGAGCTATTAGCTACGCAAAGTAAATTGCAATAAAAAGATGTCCCCCGCCTAATCAGACGGGGGACATTTTTTTTATTTAGCTATCTGCCAACGAGCTGTCGCGAATCTGTATGATACTTGTACATACGACATAGAATAGGAGGAAGAAAGCGACATCGAAGAAGAAGATAACCGTCATGGGCACCAGAACGCTGTCGAGCACAAGGTTAAGCAACAGGAAGCCAATGACAAGAAGAAGAATCGTGAACAACGCCTGATGCATTGACAGGCCACAGCGCATGAGCATGTGATGAATATGTCGCTGGTCGGCATGGAACATAGGTTCGCCTGCTGCCAAGCGAAGCAGAGCCACACGGATCAAATCAAACACCGGAACCATCAGCAGCGAGAACGGAATAAGCAGCGGGTTGATGACATTATAATCCTCCTGACCGCTAATCATCACAAACTTAATGCCAAGATAAGCAAGCACATAACCAAGGACCAGACTGCCAGCATCGCCCATGAAAATCTTCATGCCACCTACCCGACCAAAGACATTGTAACAGAAAAACACTATCACTGCGCCGAGCAAAGAGGCCGAGATGACCACGAAGACGATGCTGCCTAAATCCATGAACAGGTAGACGTAGACCGCTAAAATGATGATAGAGATGCCAGATGCCAGGCCATCGATGCCATCGATAAGGTTGATTGCATTAACCACAGTCATGATGATGAGCACCGTAAGCGGATACGCCACCACCAAAGGCAATGAATGGAATCCCAGGAAACCATGCAAATCATCAAACACGAGGTTGCACACCGGCAGCACTGCTGCACCAATTGCCATGATGACAAACTTCAAGTTGGCAGGCAAGTCCATGATATCGTCCATGATTCCAATGATGTATATCATCGAAGCGCCGGCAATCATCAAGGCTGCCGTGACATGGAAATCGGGCGAGGTAAGCGTATTAGAGTAGAAAAGCAGCATGGCAATAGAGCTCCCTATGGCCATAGCAGGCAAAAAGGCCAAGCCGCCAAGTCGCGGAATAGCGGCATGGTGAACCTTTCGCTGATTGGGCTGGTCATAATATCCCACTTTACGACAGAAGGCTACTATCAAAGGAATGATAATAGCTGACGTAAAGGCTCCAATCATGAATGCGATACCACAATAGAAAATGTATGTCGACATAACATGTGTATACGCTATACATTAATAACGTAAAGATGCCTCAAAATATTATGTGCCGACAGGAATAATTTCATGTTTAGAGAAAAAAAAGAATATATTTAGCCATTGATTAGGAAAAGAAAGGAGTCTTTACTATCTTTGCAGAAAATATAACAACTAAGCATGACACATCCAGAGCCAAACCAGCATAACCTAAAAGTGTCCATCATCACTGTGGCCTTCAACAGTGCTGCCACCATTAGCGACACTATCAAATCTGTGCTGGCACAAAGCTACAAGAATATAGAATACCTGATTATTGACGGATGCTCACAGGACAATACCCTTGACATCATCCGAGAATACGAGCCGCACTTTCAAGGGCGGCTGCGCTGGATTTCAGAGAAGGACCGCGGCATCTATGACGCCATGAACAAAGGCATCACGATGGCCTCAGGCGATATTGTTGGAATTCTCAACAGTGATGACTTCTTCACTACAGACAACGTTGTCGAGCAAATGGTAAAAGCCTTCGACGACAAGGACATAGACGCCACCTACGGAGATATCCATTTCATCCGTGACGGGCAACCAGACAAATGTGTCCGCTACTATTCCTCCAAGCGCTTCCGACCTGGATGGCTGCGTTTCGGGTTCATGCCCGCACACCCTTCGTTTTACGCCCGACGCGAAGTCTTTGAACGTGCAGGCCTTTACAAGACTGATTACAAGATCGGATCAGACTATGAAATGATGGTGCGCCTGTTCTACAAGCATCACATCAAAGCCGTATACCAACCCATTGATATGGTTACTATGCGCACAGGCGGTCTAAGCACACGCGGAATAAAAAGCAGGCTGCAACTCATCAAGGACGACGTCCGTGGCTGCCGCGAGAACGGCATCTATACAAATGCCGCCATGATTTGCGTGAAATTCCTTTTTAAGATATTCGAACTAAAGTAACGGACCTATCAATTCTCGCTCATCCATTCAAGAGTTCTTTTTATGCCCTTCAGCCTGTCGACAGGTGGATGTGGGGCAATCTTCATAGTATTATCCAAGTTGATAATATTGTCCGTTGTCATGTTCTTTAAGCGGAATGACGTCATTGGGAAATGTATTCCAACTGAACCAAGCAAATCGCCAAAGAGAGCAGCTAAGCGCACAAGGGTGTATGGCACGCGCGGCACCTTACGTCCTATCTCTCCTGCTATCTGATTTGCCCATTCCTCAATGAATATGGCCGGTTCATCGCCTAAATAAAAGACCTTGTTATTATCATCAGGCGTCGGATTCATCAGTAGCTGATCAATCTGGTATACGGCATTTTCTATGTAACCATAGGTCTTAGTGCATGAGCGATGCCCTATGTGGAAATACATTCCTGCTTTAACCATATCGAAAAAGTTGCGATAAGGCACACCGAACCAAGGGCCCCACATCGATGTCGGACGCAAGATAGCCCAATCGCATGTCGGAGGCGACTGCCAGACTAATCGTTCTGTTATTACCTTACTCTCACCATAGCGAGTTGTAGGGGCATAGTCAAACTGATTCTGTGGCTGATAGCCGGTATGGCATACCAACATCGACGAGGTGATGAGAATCTTCTTCAGCCTGTCAATCTTTGCCGCAGCCTTTAGGATATTTTCCACACCGACGGTGTTTGCCTGATAATCATCTACCGTCTTGCCATCCAAGTCGGTACGTGCGGCCAAATGAATGATATAATCCGGTTGGAAGTCTTTAACAACGGCTACGAGGGCTTCCTTGTCTGTGATATCACATTTTACCCAGCAAGCCTTAGCTTTTTCATGCTTGGGAACATTCAGATCCACATTCCCGACTTCCCATCCCTTGCTAAGATAGTAGTCAACTACATTAGTTCCTATAAAGCCCGAACCACCTGTTACCAATACCTTCATGACGCAGTCTGCTGTTTCAAATTCATTAGATGTGAGTATGTCGAGTGTAGATAATCCTCTGTCGCAGTACTATAATGTTTCCACAGCTGTGAGGATTTAGCAGCTTTTAGCGCTATGTCTTCAGGCGTTAGAGAAGAGACGAGTGCCACTAAGCTTTCTGTCGTTTCTTCTATACTATACCCTATTCCGTTAGCCTCAACCTTTTCTGCCACTACTATGCCCTTTGTAGTAATAATCGGTTTCCCCACAAACATCGCCTCATAGTATTTGTTGGGCGCTGCATAGAAATGATTAGGCGTTATCTTGGAATACATAGCATAAATGATATCAGAGTTATACTGAATACACAGTCCATCCTGGTATGCCACCTTTCCGAAATAATGTATGTATGGAGAATCGTTGTTCTTCTCCAACAGCTCCAAGATGCGAGCATCACCATAGCCTGCGATATTGAGGTTATAGTTTCCAGCTGCAGCTTCCTCGATAAGTTCGGCCAGGCACCTGTTATGCGTAAAACTGCCTACGTAAACCAGCGTCAGGAGGTCATTGGAGAAACTATATTCCGCTTTCTTAACGAGGAAGTCGCGCTGGCTGAACGAAGGTATATTCTGAAGCACGCTATATCGGCCTTCTATATTATAAGGAATCTGATGTACACGCTCAGGCTCACAGATAATAATATGGTCAGCCTTTCTCACGCTAACCCATTCCATGAAACGGAATGCCAATGAAACAATCCGGCCTTGGTTATCGAGGGTGTCGGATATCCAGTCGAAGACATCAAACAGCACAAAGTTCTTTCGCCTGCTGAACATCTTATAAACAGCGGCAGGAAAAGCCGCATCCAAATCACAGGCATGGATATGAAGGCCATCATGAAAGGAGAATAAAGTCCTAAGAATGAACCACATCCATTTCAAGCGGTCAACAATAGCCGCCAAGCCTCCTTGATTGTATTTGCTTCGTACAGGACAATAGACAGCATTAGGCAAGCGTTCGGAAGTGCCCAAACGGTCCCAAACTATCAAGCGGTAATCTATGCCCTCTGCCTTGTAGAAATCTAAATACTTCTTGGCACGAGAGTCGGAAACAAGGTCGTTACAACGAATAAGTACAATCATGGCAACAACGCTTTGATAATCCGTTCGCAAGCATGACCGTCGCCATAAGGGTTCACGGCCTTGCTCATTCGCTCATAAGCCTCAGCATCGTCTAAGAGCGTGCTTACTTCATCGACAATCTTGTTGTAGTCGGAACCGACAAGATGAACCGTTCCGCTTTCCAATGCCTCTGGGCGTTCTGTAGTATCACGCATAACCAGCACAGGCTTACCCAGCCCCGGAGCCTCTTCCTGAATGCCGCCGCTGTCGGTGAGCACAATGGAGGATTTCTCCATCAGATAGACGAACTCTAAATATTGAAGAGGCTCAATGAAGAAGAAATTACCCCATTTGCTATTTACCGATTTACCATTTACTATTTCACCGAAGACCTCATGGATGGGTTTGCGAACATTTGGGTTAAGGTGCATAGGATAGACAAAGTCCACATCTGGATATTTCTCTGCAAGATCCTTCATGGCAGTAACCATGTGGATAAATCCTTCGCCAAAATTCTCTCGTCTGTGTCCAGTGATAAGCACCAGTTTTTTGCCGTTGGCAAGGCGAGCCACATCATATCCGGCTCGGAATAAGACCTCTTCCTGCTCTGAGGCCAGTGCCGGGTCGTCCTTCAGACGGCTAACCACCATGTGCAGGGCGTCAATGACGGTGTTACCCGTAACCGTTATCTTGGCCTCATCGACATTCTCTTTCAACAAGTTCTCGCGGCTGAGAGCTGTCGGAGCAAAGTTATATGTTGCAATGCGGCTCGTTATCTGCCTGTTCATTTCTTCAGGCCATGGGCTGTATATGTTATATGTGCGAAGTCCTGCTTCCACGTGTCCTACTGGTATCTGCTGGTAAAAAGCCGACAAAGCGGCAGCGGTGGATGTCGTCGTGTCGCCATGAACGAGCACAACGTCGGGCTGCACCTCCTTCAGCACATCGCGCATTCCTGTCAGCACGCGTGCTGTTATATCGTACAAATCCTGCCCTTGGCGCATGATATTCAAGTCATAGTCTGGTTGGATGTCGAAGATGCGAAGCACCTGGTCAAGCATCTCACGGTGCTGCCCTGTCACACAAACCACAGTCTTGAAACTATCGGCACACGCCTGCAGAGCTTTCACCAGCGGTGCCATCTTTATTGCTTCCGGCCGAGTGCCGAACACAAGCATTATTGTCTTCATTCGGAAAATGCGTTCTACTTTGTTTCTGATTCAAACTCTTCAAGAGCCTCATGCAGGGCGTCAATATATCCATGTCCGAACCTCTGGTCTGGCTCCATATAGTTGCCTTCAGCCCATTCATTCCACGATTTCACTATTATGATGCGTTCCTCTGCGGGCTTGTCCTTTATGAGTTCAAGAGCTTTCTTCGCCAGCTGCTTAAAATACTTAGGAAGAGCATTAGTCATCACCAAACCCTTATAGCCTGAACGTGGCGTATGATCCCAGTTTGGCACGATGACAGGAATGACATCCCTCCGTCGGCAGTCATCGTTGAGCATATACTTCATTGCATCCTTGTACCTATATATCATTGGTATATGCAAGTACTTACGGCCGACAGTGCGGAGCGCCTTGACGAAGAAGTTGCTTCGATGATAAATATTGAGGTTATCCACGTTATGCGTAGCGTCGAAACCAAGTGCCAGTATTTCATCCCTGTGGTCGCTGTTGAAGTCGGAACCTACGAAGTAGAAATCACCGAGCCCGTTTTCCTTTGCCAGCTGCCTCCAAAGCTTTATGAAGTTCGCTACATCAGGGAAAGCCAAAGGCTTATAGATGATATAGAACAACTTACCATTGACTCGCACATATCGCTTGTCCTTGAAAGCAGGCAGCAAAGCTTGGAAATGCGCCCTGTAATCATCCTCGCCATGGTATTGTTGCTCTATAAGCAGTTGGTCTTTCCCCGGGTCGTTGGGGTTCCAAAGCTTCTTGTACCATGAATGGTTTGCCCAGCACAGGCAGAAAGGGAAGTCCGGTTTCCCGCTTGCCACAACCTCCTCGAAGGGCCGATTCATCAGATGTCGCCCGTTGCCGAACCAATATTCGTAATAGCAGAAGGCCTCAATGCCAGCTTCACGCGCCAGACGTGCCTGTTCCTCACGAACCTCTGGAACACGCAGATCATAGAAGCCGAGGTCGGTAGGAATACGGGGCTGATCGTGCCCGGGAAACAACTTGCGGGCACGTGCCACATTTGTCCATTCCGTAAAGCCCTTGCCCCACCACTCATCGTTCTCAGGGAAAGGGTGAAACTGCGGCAAATAATATGCAAAGACTCTAGCTTTCATTTATCGTTGTTTGTTTTTCGCCACAAAGATAACACATTCTTTCGGAGTGGCAAAGAAAAAGGGAAAAGAAATCAATTAGCAAGTCGAGCAAGCCGATACAAGCGGTTTAATCAGCTTTTCCCACCAATGGGAAAAGGGTTTCCCACCGGTGGGAAAAACGTTTCCCATTGGTGGGAAAACCATATCAGACTTATCAAACACCTTAGATGCTGAATACAAACGTTCGATTTACTCCTCATAAATAGGAGTAATAGCAAAGGGGGCGACAACGGCAGCTACAGCACATCGCTGGGCAATAGCTCGGTTGTCTTCGGTCACGGGGTGTGAATCGAAGTCACCCTCAGGCAGGGTTATCACTTCAGGCAAAGCTTTGTTGCCAAGGATAGATATACCGAAAACGGGAGCGAAGATTGACTGCAACCAAGTACAGGCTGCTACGTAACGTCCTATGCCAAGGTCGAGATGTGTGCCATCGCGAGTCAGTTCGGCCTCTGTGTTAAGGGAAGTATTGCGTGCATTCTGAATAGCCGTTCCTTCGGGAATAAGTACATCGATACCATCCGACATCACCATCTGCTGCACGGTTAATGCGATAAGCAACCACCGTTCGTAAGAACTCATGCTCCCACTGAAACCTGCACAATATGACCAGGCTGTCTGCCAAGCCAGCGTAACATTAGGATTAGGGCAATAATGGTGTATGAGGTCGATAAGGCGCCTAAGCCATGGGTTGAAGGTTTTATAATTGATTGCATAACCTGAGAATTGCTGCAAGGTAATGACGTCCCAATCCTGCGCCAAAAGTTCCTTTAGCATCCCTGTTTCAACTGGCATCTGACTGCCTGCATGACATATTAAATTCAGTTGCTTGTTATCATCTACAACATCGCACCAATGCTTTAAGGTAGAAGCACTGTAGGTAAGACTATATACTGAGAATGAGGATGGTTCGAGATCTGTTGCCTGCAAGATGGATGCCACCTGTCCGAGTGCATCGAGAGTATAGCTGTTGCCTATGCACAGGACCCGCAGTGAGCCCTTGCCAACAGGCAATGGAGCATTTATAAAATATCGTGAATCCGTGTGTGATGTAACATCAGTTGATGCCAATCTGTTTTCTAATGTATCTATGATTAGAACATCCTCATCTTGACACGCAAAGTTGACAAGGACAAACAAGAAAAAGCAAATGCGAAAACAACGGTTCTTATGTTTCATAACTGCACATCATGAACTAACTCCATACAGCAGGGTCACGGTCTCCTTCTTCTTCAGGAACGCGGTAATAGCCTCGTGAGAGAACATGTACAGGCGAACCGCCATGAACGCAGTATGCTTCGCTCTTGGTGCCCTTTGTAAGCACGCTGCCATAACCGAACACACAATAATCAGCTGTCTTCGTACCTGGAAGAATAGCACACTTAGTAGCAAACCAGTTGAAAGCTCCAATGTTTATGGGCGCTCCAGCGGCTTTACGCTCCCCTGTATCTACAGCCTTCAAGGGATGAAAACTGCTGTCCATCACCTTGCATTCCCACCCGAATCTAGTAGCATCACCTAAAACTATGCTCCGATAGCAAAATATGTTGAGCGAGGTACTGGCTACCACTTTGTCGCCAGTCTCTAATATACCACTATGTCCTATCTCCAGATAGGAGTTAGAGCCAATCCAGACTTTGCCTTTAACAACCCACGTGCCACCTCGGAAATTAAGTTTGACACCATTGTTGGGGTAAGCTTTACATCCCCAGCCTCCCATCTTGACAAGTCCGAAACGGCACACATCATCATCAATCTCAATCTTTCCCTTAAGGCTTATGAACTTGGGGCGGATGAGTAGTATCGGCAGCTTTCTGGCTTGCCGAAATGGTAGCATCCTAAGATTGAAATATATTGTTGGTATCAGATACCATATATATGGAAGTATGTCAGAGAAGGAATGACGATATCGCATATTATTTTCCCATTGTTAAGAGTTAATAAGAAGATATTTATATACCAAGGATTTTTTGATAGAGCATCAACGTGTTATCATAGTTGGCCTGCAGAGAATAGAGGGTTGAGACTGTATCATAAGCCAAAGAACACATTTCGTCGTATTCAGACACGGGAGCCTCTGAGACGTCACAGAGATGTTTAGCCAACTCTTCTATGGTCTCAAATCTAAGCGCTATCTCCGTACCATGTAAGGCCAGTCCATTGTCCATTTGCTCTTTGCTGCCGGTCGTATTACGTGCTATAGTCAGACATCGACAAAGCATAGCCTCTGACAAACAACGGCCGAATCCTTCGTTTAATGATGGTATAATCGTGGCTCTTGCATGAGACATTATGTTATGAACATTATCTATTACACCCAGGAAACGGACTTTGTCTTGCATGTGGCACGACTTTATATACTGGTTTAAATGTTCTAAATATTCGGCGCTTGCTATAGTTCCAGCCAGCCATAAGGGCAGAGGAGCTTTGACTGTCCTTTGATAGATATCATAAGCTTGCAATAATAAATCTATCCCTTTAGTCTTCTCTATACGGCCAGCATAGAAAAAGAATTGTTTATGAGGGAGATTTAACGTCGTGGTTGAATTGTCAACATGTATTGCATTGTAAATAACAGCGGTATGAGGATTGCCAGACTGGCCGAAATATGATTGCAAACCTTTAGTAATGAAAATTGCAAAGGAATTGTCCGCAGAGAACCTTTTGACGAAAGCTGGTTTATCAGGATAGAAATGAAAGCCTATGAGATCAGCATATTCACGTATATGATAAACATGCGGCACATGTAGACGACGTGAAATATTGTATCCGAGATCTATTACGCTACTATTTGAATGAATAATATTGATTCCATCCCTTTTTAACAGTGGTGTCAGGGCGTTTGCTGCGATATGATTTAATAAACGCCAATAGGCTAAACGAGGGATAAAAAGCAGCCAGTCTTTAAACGATTTCAAACCTGGATAGACTCCACTTCTAAACCTTTGCACAACTACTCTGACTCCCTTTTCCCGTAAGTCCGAAACGATACCTTTAGCATCGGGAACTACGACAATCACCTCTTCTCCATGGGTTACCAAACCATGAATTATAGCAAGAATAGACTTTGTAGCTCCTGCTGTAGGATCGGTTGTATGAAGAAAATATGCTATTTTCATAATCGTTCAACGCCAGGCAATCTATTTTCAATATTGCTAATGAATCTTTCGTCTAAGATTAAGGCCATTACGGGTATGAGATTACTATACCACAAAGGATACCCTCTTACCCAGAAATTCATAAGGGAAATAATAGCAACGGAAACCAAACATCTCCAGTCTCTGAAATCCTTGAAAATAGCAAGATAAAAAATTAATGTCAGGAATAGTCCCACCAAACCGTGCTCGTATATGTACACACGATATCCAGAGTTGCCTTCGCCTGCTGTTGCATTCTGCATAGAACTGCCGAATACCACGTCTGAAGAATGGAAGAACTTGTCGAACGTGTTTGAAAAGTCTTCTGACACTCGGTTATTGCCAACTATATCACCTGTCTTGTCGTCAACCTCAAGACGTAATAATATGAGGTTTTGAATCATATTATCGCCATCGTTATACACAAACGAGGCGCCTATGACTCCAGCCAGAAGAGCACCTACGATAATCGCCTTACCCACAATATGTTTTCGTTGCACCCACAGATTTAAGAAAATCAGAGCGACAAGGAATGCATAAGCAGCCAGAGAGAAGGTGATTGCGGAAACAATGATCAGCACAATATTGTACCAACGTTTCCATTTGCCAAACTGCGTCATCAACAATAGAGACGTTGCTGTGCCCAGATGTCCAGGTTCAAGGAATACGGAGCTGAAACGAGGAATGAAATTCATAAATTCCCTATCGTTAGCAACCATAAACAAGAGATAGTTGTCATAGGAGTAGGCCCCATCGCCAAAGACAGCAGGCCGCGGCGGAATACTAATGCCAAATAAATATAAAAGGAATGCTATAGCTGAAAACAACAAAAAAAAGCCCATGCACCAGCAAATTCTGTCGATAATGCGCAAAAACACTGAGGGCTTAATGCTCATAAGTATGTACATAAGAGGTACATTGGCGAGCTTGTTGATGAAGCCGAATAAGTTGGAGTCGAAAGAGATGCTTATATATACTGAAAGAATAGTAAAAAGAATTATCGCCCGTAGGTTGGGCTTATCAAAAAATGTAGACGATGGCAGGGTGTTGGAAATCAGAACACTTGCGAAGAAAAAAAGCAGGGATAAAAGAATATACCATTCCGCCATTACCCAAAAGAACCAAGGATGAAGAGATCCTAAATAGGCAACGAAAGTTCCCAAAAACAAACAAAGGTTTGCTAACCATTGTTTGTCTATAAGATATAACTTACTTATGTCAATTTTTGTATTCACGTGCTCCTTTGTGTTTAATAAACGACAGCAAGAGTGCCCTCTCCTGATGATTCAGAGCAAACAACCATGCCAAAAGCGCGCCTACACCTACAGGTAGAATTATGGTCATGAGGAAACTATGGTTGAATGGTTGTAAAGTGAGGAGATAACAGACTATAAATTGACTCACAAGCACTGGCAACAGAGGTACAACCGCCGTGACTAGAAATTCGCGGACATTCAATCCGACCTTGAACTTCATGTATGGCAATCTCAGGAATGAGCAAAGTATTTCTATAATAATGTAACAAAGCATAACATCGCCTGGAAGACGGCCTAATGCCAGCAAAATATAAACCGGAATTAAGATAAGTAGTTTGGGGGTATATATCAATAGAACATATGGTTTAACATTTCCCGTGGCTTGATTGGCGGTATTAAGCCCATAAGTAATCTGGTCAAAGAAAAAGGCAATGAGCACCACTCTTGAGAACATCACAGTGTTCTCTGGCACTTCCTTTAGCCACCAATTTAGAATCGACGGCATCTCAAAGATTAATGGAACAAGTATCAACAACAGCATCAGTGAACTGTATTTGCTCTCCAGGGCTGCAAGATGGAGCATGCGCTTGCGGTCGCCCATACCTTCTGCTTTCATGATACGAGGATTCATGGCGTTAAGGATCGAGCTTGAAATAAAGGACAAGGCGCCATAAACCTGAAAAGCAATACCATAGGCTGCATTAATAACCGTCTGCTTCAGGAAGTGGTTTAACATGATGGCAATACCTTGGTTGCGAGCAACAACGGCGCCCATACTGTATGTCGTCCACCCTGCGAAGCCCATGATACGTCTGAGCCAATCTGATGAAATATCGCGAGGACGAATCAACCAACTGCATTCAGCGAACTTACAACAGCCATAAATGGAAAAAGCTAACAGGTTGAATAGTTGAATAGCAGCCATCAACCAAGCATACAACTGCAGTTTGTCAATATCTACACGAAGAAGTAAGAAAGCAACTGCCAACTTTAAAACGCCATCGAGAACCTCTATAATTGATATATAAACAATATTCTCACGGGCTATCAAAACAGCCTTAAAAGGGGATAGCAAAATGGTAATGAACAAGATGACTATTGTTGCCCAATACACCATCATAGCCGACGCTAAGCGCCCTGCATCAACCTCAAGCCAGGAATAGACTACCAGATGGCTGAACAATGCCAGCAACATTGACAGAACAATGGCAATAACGACATGGAGAAACAGGCTATTGGAAAATGTCTTACTAACAATATTCCAATCACCCTTACCATGGTAAAAGGAAATAAAGCGTTGAGTCGTAATTACCAAGGCATTTGTAACAAACCCCAGCATTGCTACCACACCTCCGACGAGAACATAGAGACCATAATCCGATTTCCCAAGAGCATCCAAGATTATGCGTGCCGAATAAAGTGACAGGCACACATTAATCACGGATTTCCCGTATTGAGCAACCGTATTTATGAAGACTCGTTTATAAGCGTCCATCTACATATTCCCTATTTAATACGCCTTTCACATCGTATACTACTCCGTTTTCGGTCAGCAAGTCCCTGACTTGCAACGTTAGGAAGTCCGAATGCGCTACCGCCAGAATAATGGCATCATAACGTTTTTGTTGTATATCTTTTAGTGATTGATAAATGTGAACACCATATTCACGTTCAACTGCGATGGGATTAGCCCAGGGGTCAAGGACAGTAATATTATGAGTGTATTCACTCAGTGTGTTATAAATGTCTATTACCTTAGTGTTGCGTATGTCAGGGCAGTTTTCCTTAAACGTTACGCCAAGAATCAGAATGTTGGAATCCTTGACAAGAACCCCTTGCTTATTCATTAGCTTGATGACCTGATTTGCAACATAATCGCCCATTCCATCATTCAGGCGACGGGCATTGTACATCACTCGTGGCAAAACGCCATAGACCTGTGCTTTCTGAATAAGGTAATATGGGTCAACAGATATACAGTGGCCTCCTACCAGACCCGGCGACAGTTTGATGAAATTCCATTTTGACGAAGCGGCCTCAATGACATCATGGGTATCAATGCCCATAGCATTAAATATCTTGGCCAGCTCGTTCATAAAGGCTATATTAACATCACGTTGGGAATTCTCTATTATCTTCGAAGCTTCTGCCACTTTAATACTTGGCGCTTTATGAGTTCCGTTGACCAGTACCGAATTATACACCTTATCCACAATATCTGCTATCTCAGGTGTACTTCCAGATGTCACCTTACGAATCTTCTCAACAGTATGCAACTTGTCGCCTGGATTAATACGCTCCGGCGAGTATCCGGCATAAAAATCAGTATTATACTTCAAGCCGCTGACGCGCTCCACTACGGGAATACATTCTTCCTCTGTGACACCAGGATAGACCGTACTTTCATACACTACGATATCCCCTTTTGATATGACTTTTCCCACGGTATCACTGGCTCCTTGCAAAGGTCGTAAATCAGGGCGATTGTTATCATCAACCGGGGTGGGTACGGCAACAACATAGAAATTGCAATCCCTAATATCCCCGATAGAGGACGTGCACCTGAAGCCGTTCTGTTGAATGGCTTCTCTAAGTAGTTTGTCATCGACCTCCTTTGTTTCATCGAAACCAGCCATTAGCCTGTCAATGCGTTGCTGATTCAAATCAAACCCAATGGTTGGATACTTTGTTGAGAATAGGCGGGCAAGCGGCAAGCCAACATACCCCAACCCTATAACACATATTTTTATAGAACTCAATTCCATCTTAAGAATCTTTTTGACGTATAAGTGCGCCTTCTATTTCCTTTTTAAAAATATACAGTATTGTTACACATGTGGCCAGGAAGAGCATTACAGCAACAAAAAACATTCGCTTTGGGCTTGAAGCCTTAAGGGGTACAGTGGGACCTTGAAGCATGGTGAAAGCTGGAGTGCGCTCCTGAACCTTGGCCTTAGCAGCCTCGAGTTGTGTACTCATAACATTATAAGTATTATACTTCATCTGCATATCGTTCTCCAATTGATCGCGCTCAGACTGCATACTTTGCAGAATCACATCCCGATGCGTGTCACAAAAACGTCCGTATTTAGCTACAGCTTTTTCATATTCCTGTCGCGATTCCTCTACGAGATTGGAATAATACTTCTCATCATTTCGTGCCTTAGTGGTCCTATAGTCAATGATGAAGTTTTGAAGACGAAGCCTTACTGAATCCGCTATAGTGGCAGCAATGAGCGGGTCTTGGTCTTGAACCGTAATAGTGATGACGTCTGTTTTTCGATCTGTCGAGCAGGTTATAAGACCTCTCATTTTGTTGATAATATCATTCTCTTGTTCTGTCAGGAAAAAGGGATTAAGTTTTTTTGATTCAGCTGAGCCTTGATCTACGGCGCTTTCCTTAGGCATCAACTTCTTAATCTGCTTCATGGTCCAATAAACAGGAACCATATAAAAAGTGCCTTTCTGATAATGGGCAAGATAATCTCCATAGGTTGTGGACGTCTCTCCATCAATGGTCCTGACTTTGACATCGAAAAGGTTGACAAGGAAATCATTGGAACTGACCAGGTCTGGATATAAGGTCGGATAGAAGGCATCACTTCCTGTTATTCCGCCTACGTTTATTCCGAAAGTAGCAGCTATGGATCCCAACGAGCCACCTGTGGATTGATTATTTATCTCGGGAGCAAGTGACAGATTAGCCGTATATGTCCTAGGTATGGGAAGGATCCAAGCACAAGCCAACACGAAAGTTACAAGCCAGACTTTTATGAAAAGCGACTTCTTATTCCAGATTTGCCTAGCAACATCGCGAAGGTCTATGACCAAACTATTCTTCTTCTCTTCCATAACAGCTTATTTCTTTAACAGGTTGATAAGGGCCACAACCATGGTGGTCAACGAGGCAGCAGAGGTACCGAGGACGGTGATTTCAGCCGTGGACATACCTTCTTTCTTCTTCTTCGTCGGCACTACAATCTCCGTTCCTGGCTCTATTAGTTTGCCTGAAGCATGCCGACCGAGTTTATCCACAGAACCGTTCATATAGATGGCGTAGGTCTGCTTCTTGCCGGCACGGTTGCCGTAGCCACCAGCCTGGTTGATATAGTAGCCTAGGCCTGCACCCTTCTTGTATCCAACCGAGATGGGGTACATAACCTCGCCTGAAATCTTCACTGTGTTGGAAAGCTGTGGCACGACCAGCTGGTCATTAGCACGAAGTACTACATCATTGATGGAGCCCGGGTTCTTGATAGCCTCCTCGAGGTTAATGGCCACGTTATAGACATTACCGAGGTTCATCTTCATATCCAGAAGTGAGTCTGCACGTGCCATATCGAAGTTCTTATCTGAATCAAGGGCTTGCTCGTAAAGCGCTATCTGTGAGGCACGAAGTGCAGACTGTCGCTGCTCGCGTTCTTCAGGTGTCATCTGTCGGATGAGGCGTGCACCCTTGGCATAACCTACACTTGAAAGACCTCCGGCTACCTTCACGAGGTCGGAGATGCGGAACTCACGGCTCGTCATGGCGTATTCACCTTCGAAGTTGACGGCTCCTGAGATTCGGACGTTCTGCTGCTCTGCATAGGTCGGACTCTTACGAACCTGAACCTCATCGTAAGGCTGAAGCACGAAAGCTGTGTCCTCGATGATGAAGCCGTTGGCTAAGTTGAAGGAGAATATCTCTGCCAGGTCCATAGAAGTCTGGTCTGCATCAGGAACATATTTCCGGCGGAATACGTCAATCTTCGCTGTAGAAGCTGCTCGGGTAAGACCGCCAGCCTGAAGGATGAGGTCCTTGATGGTGGTGTTGTCGGCATATTTATAGTAACCTGGGAAGTTGACCTCACCGTTGATACGGAGTGTCTGTTCGCCTGCCATATCTACCTTCGACGGTATAAACAGGACATCGTTGCGGCGGAGTACTACGTCGGAGGAATTGCCTTCGGTAATGCCGAGGATGTCTATTGGCACGTTCTCAAGCGTGAGGTCTTCTTTCTCGCGATGCATAACAGCGCGTTCGGTGAAAGCATCCTCACGCAGTCCGCCGGCAGCCTTCAACAGATCACGCACTGTCTGTATGCCTCCGTCCATCTGGAACTGTCCTGGGTGCATCACAGCTCCGCGCACCTCAACCATATTACGGAAGCGTGGAATGACGCTGTCTACGAACAAAGAGTCGCCGTCGGCAAGCGTGAAACCATTCATGTCGAACTCTTCGATGTTGTGGATTGAGTATTCCTCGCCTTTCTTTCGGATGAGTCGAACGCTCTTAGTGAAAGCATCGCCGGTGAAACCGCCTGAGTATTCAAGCAGTCGCTGCACGCTCTCTGTCGACTTCATCTCGTAGAACATCGGACGTTTCACCTTACCGCGCACCTCTACGAGGCAGTCGTAAGGACCAACGATGATGACATCGTTGTCCTGTAGTCGCACATCTCCGCGTGAGTTGCCGTGGATGAGATAGTCGTAAACGTCGATGGTTGATATGACACGACCGCCACGATACACCTTGATGTCGCGCAGTGTACCTACTTCGCTGATACCTCCCGCGGCGTAAAGGGCATTGAAGGCAGAAGCCAGGCTGCTTAGGGTATAGCTGCCGGGCATAACCACTTCGCCCATCACCTGCACGATGATTGAGCGCGTCTCACCTACGCTGAGGCTGACGCTGCAGTCGCTGTAGTATTGTCCAAGGCGACTACGCAGGCGGTTTGTGGCTTCACTTACGGAAAGACCGGCCAACTTAATAGGTCCTACGCCCTCGATGGTCACTGTGCCGTCGGGGGAGATAGTTTCCGAAAACGTTTCCTGCGAAGCCCCCCAAACATCAATGATAACTGCGTCACCTGCTCCCAGACGATAATTTGCGGGTGTTGCCATATTCATGTTTGGCTCAAACGAGAGGTTCTTCTGATTGAAGATATTACGTCCGAATACTTGCTGATCTTTGGGAATCTGACTGCTGTAGTAGTCCAGAGAGTCGAGGTCGAAATACTCGCTTTCCCCCTCAATCTCTTCCATGCGCTGGTCGCGGTTCATATAGCGCCAGTCATCGGTCTCGCGTTGTGAACGTATCATGAAACCGTTTTGTTTCTGACGCTCGTCGCGGTCGATATCCCTCTGAGTGCGCAGGCGATTAGTCTTCTGGTTGGTCTTGCCGGTGAGGTCTACAGCACCGAGCTGCTTTTGCTCGGCTTCAACCTTCTTGCGCACTCGGCGCAGTTGTTCGGTTGTGACGCCGCGCTGAAGCACGTTCTTGATAATTACTTGCTGGTCTGTGCCTTTCTCCTTTTCCTGAAGGATATACTGCACCAGCTGGTTGTCGGACATTGATTGTGCGTGCGCGCCCGTAAGGAAAGCGCACCACAAGCAGATGCTTAAGGCAATGAACTTTTTCATCTCTTATGTTTAGAATTTTTTTCCGAAAAGAATAAATTTAGCGGTGACGAACAATATCTTTACGTCCGTCCACAAAGACCGTTTCTGGTAATAATCCAAATCCATCTGCAAGCGTATCAGCATCTTCTCCATGGTGTCGGTGTAGCCATTGTAGAGAGTTGCTGCTGACGTAGAGCCGGGGCGCATGAGATAGATATACTCATAATCGCTATTCAGCTCCATAATCTTGTCTATGAAATACTTGCGTTCAGGCCTTGGCCCTACAAAACTCATCTCGCCACGAATAATATTGAACAGTTGTGGCAGTTCGTCGAGATGATGCTCGCGCAAGAACCTTCCGACAGGTGTGAGGCGATTATCCTCCTTCTGCTCCAACTGTGGCGTGCCATTACATTCCGAATCCACGACCATTGTCCTGAACTTGTAAATCATGAAAGGCCTGCCCCGGTAGCCTATTCGCTCCTGGCGAAAGAGTGCCGGACCATCGCCCTGACTTTTAAGACAGACATATATAATCAGAAAAACAGGCGACAACACAACGACCCCTATAACAGCCAGCGTAAAGTCGAAGACTCGTTTTACAGCCCGCTCAAAGGAGTTCATGCCGTCGGATATTGTAATGTCCAGAGTGGCTTGTTTTACCATATATTGTGATGCTTTCGCATGGATAAGGTTCATGTTTATATTTATATAAACTTAATTTTTGCAATTTTATTGCCCGAAACAGCAAAAAAATACGAAAAAGATGCAATCTTTCATCGTTCTTCGTTAAACTTTCCATTTAACATCGTATCTTTGCAGTGAAAAACTCTTGGGGCTGACATGGATTTGACAGCAGGCTGAGAGTCTAAAGTAAGCACGCGGAGGGTCGCTGATCGCTCTCCATAATCTATGGTCTCCAACAATTATCTGGCGAAAACACTTACGCTCTCGCTGCTTGATTGAAGTATAGTAAATCAGCTTTTCGCGGCACAAGGTGCTGCGACGAGACATCACTCAGAGACTCCATCGCCCCGAAGCGCTCTGGTCAAGTGGTGCAGCAAAATCGGGGATAGCCCGCGGTGGCCTCGCGCCAAAGGTGAAGCTTTTTAGAGGATAAGGCACTAGCAGGTGGTCCAGGTCCTGCTTCTGCTCGAAAACTTAGTCTGGAATAAGCGTGTAGAAAGCTTTGGAATCCCCTGTTTGGACGAGGGTTCAATTCCCTCCAGCTCCACTAACGTGAACCCTTCGGGAATTGAACCCCGAGGGGTTCTTTTTCCTCACGTGCTTAGCGACGATTGCTGCGACTAAGTAAACTTGTCTTGCAACCGCCGAGCACTGAGAAGTCATCTTCAGAAAAGAAAAACATTCTATTCTTTGATGCCACCCTCCAGCTCCACTAACGTGAACCCTTCGGGAATTGAACCCCGAGGGGTTCTTTTTCCTCACGTGCTCCATAAATCAAGAGCCCTCCGATGATTTTCGGAGGGCTCTCGGTTTTAAGCCAAACAACTATACCATCTATTCTATCTGGCAGCGTTTGATGTAGAAGTCGCGAAAATCGGACCATTTGTAGTAGGGAGCTTGATCGGAAGGCAAAGGCAGCGAAGCTTCTGCGCCATTGAGCAGGCATTTGACAAGAATGTCGGCAGAGTTTTTCTTGCGATAGAACACGAGCTGAATGTTCGAAGCCATAGCTGTCTGCCAGTTCTGGTAGCAGTTCTTCACTTCGTAAGGATCTTCAGGATCAAGATCAGCACCATTGATGCCCATCAGCACCGTGAGCGGTCCGAGACAAGTGTCGTGACCGAACCTGAGGTCAGCGATTCTATTGCTGCGGCCTTCTATCACGTCAGCAGCCTTGTTGAGGATATCCTTCAGCACTGGAATCATCTCATATCGAGGTTCAAAAACCCAAGTGTAGCTCCCAAGGTTTGCCTCTTCCCATCTGTCGACAAGTTCCTGGTCGCTGACAATACCTTCCATCATACCCTGATGACCAATGCTGGGCAGCGAAGTGTAAAGGTCTAGAAGCCAACCGCCTATGCGCCGACGATCGGCGGGTAAGCTGTCGATAGACGTGAACACACGATCGGCAACGACGTCGGCCAAAGGCCTGCCTCGCTTGAACTCTCCATTACGTTTCTCGTAACGCGGCCTACTCTTAGGGAACCTGCGCCAAGCAGGATTCTGGCGGTCAGTGGGCACTACGCCGTCAAGCGTGAAACGAGAAGATTGCTCACGAACCTCTATCTTGGGATTACACTGCACCAGCTCCTGACAGAAGGCCGACATACTCAATACGCAACGACCTGATAATGACGAAATTGCAAACACATCTCCGCCCTTACGAAACACCTCTGGGAAGGTATTATACATAGTCCGGGCTATACCTTGGTGCTGTTGCCAACCAACCTCAGTGAGCTCCGAAACGCCTGTCTGCAGTTCCTCTTTTGCTTCTTTAAACTTCTTGTAGAATGCCTCGCCTACAGAGGTCAGCTGATACCTATTGTGTCCGATAGTCATCAAGGTATCGATATCCTTGTAGAGGTGGTCGGTCCAGTAGTAGCGCGAGCCATGCCGGCTATAGTGACTGACATAGAATGGTTTATAACCTTTGGGAGCCTTTGTCTGAGGCCGAGGAGCCCATTGATAGGGATAGTCACCGCCATAGGCTTTCATAGGTTCAGCCTTGAGTTGTTCAAGGGCCTGCAAAGGTTGCCACGACTGCCGACCACGTTGGGCCAACGGATTGATTGCGGTCTGGGCAGTAGCAAATGTAGCCATGAGCATGGCCACGATGGAAACGAGCATTCTGTTCATAACAACTAAGTAAGTGATCACGGCCGTAACCGTTATAATAATAATTAATGTGTAATTCGAAGCTGTTGCAAAAGTACGCCAATCTTTCTGAACCACCAAAACAAAACGGCCTTTTTTCTCTTCTCGCCCACTCCACCGCACTTGTAAATGAGTTTATTGCAGGTAATCCACTCCTTCGCAAGTTCATCCTTAAAGAGCGTTTTAGTTTAAGCCCGTAAACAAATAGGATAACTTATTTTATTTTTTTTGTCTTTTTCCTTTTCTATTTCAACAAAAAACACTTACATTTGTGGCGAGATTAATCACTCATCACTATCAAATCAATCTTGTATGTCAAGGAAACATGTTGATTTATTGCTCGTTGCGATAGCGGCAAGCTTATTTATACTCTCAAGTTGCGGAATAGGAAATAGGGGTAAGTCTTTGCCTGCCGGTGCTGACACTATTTACACAGAGGCGGCAGCAATGAGTATTCACCGCACGGAGCCGGAACGTGCTTTAGGTATGATTGACTCGGCATTGGCGGTAGGCAATATTACGTGGCAGCGAGCAGAGTACCTGAAAGCTGTGACGCAGTACGGTGGCTTGCACAATATCCCGCAGTCGCGCCAGACGTGTCTGGATTTGATAAAGCGCGAGGAAGAGTTGCTCAAGGCGGGCAAGGAAGTGAAGAGCGATTCTGTGACGCTGGAGCGTGTCTACCTCCTGCTGACGAGTTTGGAATATACTGCAGCCAACCACCCGGCTATTATTCGTTATGCTACAGAAGCTTCGCGACTGGCTCACGCCTTGAATATGCCCGACGAGGTGGGCAAGATGGAGGCTTTCATTGCTCGGTCCTTGGCGCAGACTGGTCGTACTGACGAAGCTATTGCACGTCTGGAAGGGACCCTGGGTGAGCTACGTAAGCTGGACACCTTTGGCGGTGTGGTGTCGTACCACGACGCATCAAAGAAACTTCTGCACATACTGATTGACCATAAGCGTTTCAGCGAAATGGAAAAGGTATGCAAGGATGTGCTTTCGCGCCTTGATGAGCTTGAGCAGCACCCTAATCGTTTCGGCGATATGCAAGAGGGCTTCAATCCTGCTGAGTATATTGACTTCGCCCGTGGGCAGATTCTCTCATTCCTGACCATCTCCTATGCCCGGCTGGCAACGGAGAATAAGGCCAACCCCGGCCTGCGCTCGCAATATCTTCGAAAGGCACTTGACACAGAGGCTGAAGTCTTCCGCACGGAATGGAGCCAGGGTATTGACTGCGCGAAGATGATGTCGGCTGCCTACCATCACTTAGGCCAGTTTGACCGTTTCGAGGAGGCAATGGAACGCTTCGAGAATTCCTATCCGGACACAATCAACCCCAACTACCAGATATGTCTTGAGCAACGTGGTGAGGCTGCGCAGATGCAAGGTCGCACAGCACAGGCATTGGGCTATCTGGAGCGGGCATATATTATCCGCGACAGCTTGGATCAGCGCAACCAGCGAGACCAGTTAGCGGAGCTTGCCACGCTATATGGTCTTCAAGAAGAGCAGTTGGCGCGGCAAAAGGCTGAGTCGGATGCCCGCTTTTATCGCCTGCTGACGATGTCGGAGATTATCGGCCTGGCGGCAGCCATCGCCTTTGCCGTTTATTTCTCGTACAAGCGTCGCGAAACATTAAAGAAAAACCGAGTGCTCGCGCGTGAGATAGCAGAAGCCATTGAGTACAAGGAGAGCCTTGAATCCATAACTGGTGATACGGTTATTCCGGTTAATACCGAAATTCCAGACGACGCCATAACGCCTGATTCCCCCGATGCCTCGCTCTTCCAGCAACTGCGCGATGCCATTCTTCGAGACCAACTGTACCTTGACCCAAGCATGGACCGCCAGACGTTGGTGGACCGTTTCGGTCTGTCGAAGGAACGCATAGGAGCGGCTTTTGCCAAGGGAAGCCCCTACAAGTCGCTTATCGAGTTCCTCACCGACTGCCGCCTGCCTCATGCTGCCAAGCTGCTTACCTCACGTCCTGATTTGTCTATTGCTGACGTAGCACGCGAAAGCGGCTTCCCAAGCGCTGACACTTTCGGTCGCAACTTCAAGCAGAAGTACGCTCTCACGCCATCGGCATACAGAAGCGCTTCGCAGCAGCTTTAGCTTCACCCACGAAACTCCCTCTTCAACGGATGTTTCATCTTGGTATCAGTATTTTGTATCAGTGCGCCGTTTTGGGCAACGTGATTGAGACAAGTTGACTGTGAATTCGTCTTGCTCATAAGTATATTTGACTTTATAAAGTTTAACACTAATGTCCTCTAAAATGGACGAGTTTAAAGATTAAATAAATCAGGTTCACTTGAACCACTTCGGTCTTTGTCATTTTTGAATATAGTTCTGTAGATGAGATCTCTGAGATACGTGTTGAGCGAAAACGTATTTCGATTTGTTCATATACTGTCGTCTGTTTAGACTGCGTAGATACAAAATCAAATCCGTTGACTCAAGAAATCTCTGTAACTAACTATATTTCAATCATTTCAAAGAACGCCTTGCGATTTTAAGTGGACAGCAATGAAAGTTAAATAAAAATGAAAAACAATCACAACAAAACGAAGCGCAGATGGCTAGTGCCACTACTGCTTCTCGCGTGTTTTTTCTCGGCAAGCAGCCCCGTATGGGCGGCCACGAGGGAATTCAACAATTGCCCTGAAAGCAACATCATTGCACACAACCCCACGTTGGCGCAGCCTTATCTTGCTTTCCACGTGATGTACTATGACGACACGAAGGGCAACAACGGTTTCTTCCTGCACAAGAGTCCGAACGGCGTACCTTCGGGCGAGACTGCAGGTCCTGCTCTATTCGTCAACGATCAGTACATCTGCACACCTGACTACGAGTTGGCTTGGCCAGGAGGCAGCGACAGTGGTAACAGCGACGGGGCCACCAAGGCTTGCAGCAACGATAGTTGGTGGGGCAACACCTACACCCGTAATGTGGACGGAGTGAACTACACGGTGAAGTTCTACAATCCCTACAACGAGGGCGACGGCAGCAAACGCAAGGTCGTCTACTGTCTTGTGTTCATGGACAAGATACAGCTGGGCAAGAGCTACTCCGTAACCATCTCCGGCTACTGGAAAATCAACAACAAACATGACGGGCAGCTGCAGTCGAACACATGGACGTTCAATGCCGGTAGCATGGGACTTAACAGCCCGACGGCAGAGATGACGGAGTATGGCAAGATGAAGATAAACGGCAACCTGAATGCCAGCTATGGTCCCACCACCGTAGGTTCATACAGTGGAGCCACCACCTCGGGTCTGAAGTGGACTGACAATCTGACATCGAAAGCTTCTTATGCGCAAGGTAATTCCAGTTTCTCTAATCAGGAGGTGGACTTCTCAGAGCGTGCCAACTACTACAACGAGTCATCCAAGTATATCGAGTACATCATCCCGATCAACAATTTTACGCCTTCGGGATACAAAGATTTGAGCCCAAAGCTGAACATTAAAGTTTACCAATGGTACGTTACCAAAGTTCCAGGCTATATACGGCCAAAGGGCTTTAGCATCACTTCTACCAACCTTTGGACTAAGGAGGTGAAGTTCTCATGGAGCTACGAGGGCAATAATAAAGGTGGTACATGGAGCATATTCCGCTACCCCACTGCCTCGGGTACCAAGGCAAGGGAAGTAGTTGCGAGCAACCTCTCGTACAGCACCTCCTCCTATACCGCCACCGTCCCCGGTTACGACACGAACTATACCTATGAGTTATCATTCATCCCTACTGCCGGCGAACAGCGCACCGAACTGACGGCAAGTGTTAATCTCACATTGGCGCGCAACTGGAACTTCAGCAACTTCACCGCGACTACCGACGAGGATAAGATTAACCTCTCGTGGCATCACACCGCCATAGGCGATGCCTCTGGTTCTAAATCCTATTCGCTTGAGGTGCAACGCTCAGAAAATGGAACAAACTTCACCACCATCAAGACCATTCCCATCACCAGCACCAATACCAATGAGGGCACACACTCCGACAACTCGGGGCTTGTAGCCAACCGCACCTATTACTACCGTCTGAAGATCAATGTGCTCGACACCGACATCTACAGTTCAGTAATCTCGACTAAGCTCGGCGGTTCTAAGATACTTGACTTCACAGCCTCACGTGGCAGCTACAGCGGAATGGTGAAGTTGCAGTGGACGGTGAAACAAGTGGGAAGCAACGTCACCAACTTTATCATCCAGCGCCGCCCGCTCAACAGCGTCGACGAGCGCGCATGGACCGACATACACACCACCTCGGGCACAGCCAGCGGCTACAGCTACGACGACGTCGAGGCTAAGCCCGGCAGTTTCTACGAGTATAAGGTAATCATTTGGAGTCAGGACGGCAACACCCGCTCCATCGATGACACCCGTACTATTGATGGTTTTAGCATTGCTACGGGCGTGGTAAGCGGTCGTGTCACATTCGGTACCGGTGCTGCTGTCGAAGGTGTGAAGGTGACGCTGAAGCAACAGACCAACGACGGCACCATTGCCAGCGGCATGCACTCTGTGAAGCTCAGCGGCTACGGCGCAGGCATGCGTTACGCGACAGACAATGAAGAACTGAAGTCGTTGCTCTCGGGCAATTTCTCCATTCAGATGTATATGAACCCGAACAGCGAGGTCATGAGCACCGACGGCAGCGAATACCGGTTGTTCGACGTGGAGTGGGCAATCACTCTTAGCGCCAAGTACGAAAAGGCGAATGACCGTTATAAGCTATGCGGCTACTTCGGCGGCTCGGGCTTCAACTCAAACAACCTATATATCCCAGCCGGTCAGTGGAGCAATCTGACGGTGGTCAACGACTCGACAGCTAAGACGCTCACCATCTACGTGATTGACAACAACGGTGAGATGCACTCGGAAGTTGTGACTTCAGGCCGAAGTATGGACTGGAGCAAGTCGGGGAATGCCGATTGCATGGCCATTGGTAACGTTGGTAAATTCACATCCAACACATGGTTCGAGGGCTATCTTGACGAGTTCCGTTACTTCACCAAGGCATTGACAGAAACCGAGATTCTGCGCAACTACAACCACCCGCTGGCAGGCAACGAGACAGGACTGGCCATTTACTATCCATTCGACGAAGGCCTGACCACGCAGAACTTGGCTTACGACTTTTCGAAGAGCGGCGACGTTTCCAACGGCCGCCACGCTGTGACAAAAGTACCAGCAGCCAGCGACACCCACATCCCTAGCGAGGAGCAGCTGAGTCTGATGGCCTACACCGACACGATAGGCAATTACGTCGTCCGCGGAATTCCTTTCTCAGGCGAAGGCACCAACTACAGCGTCATTCCCACAAAGGACATACATGAGTTCTCACCTTCGTCACAGTCGCGGTTCATAAGCCAATCGTCGCTCATCCATTCTGGCGTCGATTTCGAGGATATCTCGTCGTTCCCCGTCAGCGGCACCGTTTACTATGAGGGCACCGATTATCCAGTCGAGGGCGTAAGCTTCTACGTTGACGGAGTTAAGTGTTCGAAGGAAGGACAGGTGATCACCACCGACAAGGACGGCAACTACGAAATCAGCGTGCCCATAGGCTCTCATTACATTCAGCTTGAGAAGAACGGACACGTCTTTGCCAACAACGGGCGCTACCCCGCCGACCCCGACGGGCTTGGACTTAAGCAGCCATTCAAAGCCGCAGTCACGGGTCTTGACTTCAGCGATGCCACCCTCGTGAACTTCACTGGCCGCGTCGTAGGCGGTAGCATTGAAGGCGAGAAGGCCGTGGGCTTCGGGCTGAGCAAGAACAACCTCGGTCAAACCGAGATAGTGCTCATGCCACAAGCCGACTACCGCTTGAACGTCAAGAAAGAGGAGGGCGAGGCCACCTTCAGCTACGAGAACAACAAAACGAATGTCGCCGTTGCCTCTGCTACAGAGAAAATAGCCAGCACAGCCTACCGCAAGGGCGGTGTCACGCGCTCCGACTGCCAGAAGATTGTAATTCTCACCGACCCGAAGACGGGCGAGTTCTCTGCTATGCTGCCGCCGCTGCAATACAGCATCAGCAGCATGAAGGTGGTGAAGAACTCCGACATCAACTTCGGCGACCTCCAACTTATAGACCTCACCAACCCAACCTACACCTGGAGCGACACCCTTTACAACGACGCTCGCACCGACTACGAGCTCTATGAGTACAACACCTGCCTACGTCAGACCTACCACAGCACACCCACGTTCAACGTCACACAGGACGGACGCGAGGACGGCTCCTTCGGTATCAGCAGCTATACGTTTACTGATGAGGTGGGTAAGCTGACGATCGATGACATATACACCGTTGCTGACGGCAAGGTAACCTACAACTATGGGGTTGAGGGCCACAAGTCGCCAATCTTCGTAAAGGAGGACACCTACATCTTCAAGCTCCGTGGCTTCGAGCATTACGTCAATGCCGACAATGGTGAGATCGACGATGTACCCCTCGCTGGCAACGTCGTCACCATCAACAACGCACTCTCGGCCGACCAAGCCGTTTACATCGAGGACGGCAACGATGGTGGACAAGACGTAGTGGCCGGTCAGGTGAAAGACCTGCAGCCCAACCAGCTGGAGCTCGATAGTCTCGGCTACGCTACCTATAAGTGGCAGGCCGGTATGCCTAACATCGCCGTGCCTTACACACGCACTATCTCCATGACCTACGATATAGATGGTCGTACCTATCAGTGGGAAGGCAGCGGACTGGCCGGCATCATCCTAGGCGACCTGCCCACGGGCAACAACTTCGTCACCGCAGGTCCCGACAAACTGCTCATGATCCTGCGCGATCCTCCAGGCACAAACTCTTTCGCCGAGTGGACCTCAGGCAGCAGTACTACGACCTCGAAAGTGCGCGGCAACACCTTTACCGAGAATGCCGGTGTGAAGTTCGAACATAAGTTCGGCCTACATGCCGAAACCATCATCGGTACGCCAGCAACCGGACAGGTGATCGTGGCTGAAGCCAAGGACGACCTCACATTGGGCGCTAAGATGGAATCGTCGGGCGAGGATTCAAAGACGACCACCACGACGACCACCGTCACGCAGGCCATCAGCACCTCTGCCGCCCCCGAATATGTTGGTGCACAGGGCGACGTCTTCATCGGAACCTCAACCAACATAGTCTTCGGTAAGGCACGCGACCTGAACTTCCACCGCTCAGCCGACGGCGTCGAGCTGGGTCTGTTAGACATCGTGTCGACAGGCGTGAAGTTCAACACCATGTTCAGCTACACGCAGAACTACATCGAGAACGTCCTCTTCCCCAACTTCGAGCTGCTGCGCCAGAGCCTGCTCAAGACCACCGATCAGGGCACCATCGACAGCTTTAAGAACACGACGGACCACGTCGTTTACCTCACTACCCTATCGCCCGACGATGACGACTACGGAAAGACCGGCACTTACAAGGCCATCGCACCAGCCAACCCCGACCCCGACAAGCATTACGAGGATTCCGTTCGCTGGGTGACCAACCAGATTAAGAACTGGATAGGATATCTCGCACAAAACGACTCGGCCAAGGTAGAAGCCTTCAACGACCGCAGTAAATACTTGCTCGACGGCAATGTGTCGTTCGACTCCGGCACCACGATAACCTCGACCACCGAGACCGAGAACTCGACAACCAACACTTGGGACTGGACCGTATCGGCCGGACTCGTCGTGGAGAACAGCTTCGGCTTCGAGCTCAACGGTTTCGGCGTTGACTGCACAATAGAGGACGAGACGATGGGCGGCCGCCATGAGGTGGATGAAGAAGGCAAGGCCACGACGACATCGTTCAGCTACACGCTGGCTGAGGACGGCGATGACGACGCCCTCTCTGTCGATGTGTTGAAGTTCGACGCCTACGGACCTATCTTCCACACGCGCGGCGGACAGACCTGCTGCCCCTACGAGGGTCAGACGGTGACTAAGTACTACAAGCCCGGCACCACCATCATGGAAGCTACGATGCAGATTGAGGTGCCACAGATTGACGTTGACGTGCCAACAATATCTGACATCCCTACAGGCGCTGCCGCCAACTACACGCTGCGCCTTAGCAATGCCTCAGAGATTGATGAGGATGTCTACTACCGCCTCCTCATAGCCGACGAGACCAACCCCGACGGTGCCGCACTCAGCATCGACGGCAAGGCCATCACCGACAGCCGCGTCATTAAGATTCCGGCTGGTCAGACCGTCACCAAGGCTCTGCAGCTGAAGCAGACCAACGTCGGCATCCTCGACTACGAAAACATCGCCGTCGTACTCGCTTCGCAGTGCCAGTACGACCCGACCAGCACGTGGGACGTCATTACCGACACAGTCTATATCTCGGCTCACTTCGTGCCATCGTCATCTCCCGTCGATCTGGCGCTGTCCAACACGCTGATGAACACCGAGACGGGCACTGACCTCGGCCTAACATTCTCCAACTTCGACCGCACCTACCGCGGACTGAAGGCCTTCCGTCTCCAGTACAAGAAGCTGGGAGCTACCGACTGGACACTCTTCCACGAATACGTCCTCGACAAGAGCGCAGTGACCACCAATAACGAGCTACTGCCAGCCAGCGGTGGTAGCGTCAGCTACACGCTACCGATGCAGGACTTCACCGATGGCGACTACCTCTTCCGAGTGCTCTCCGTCAGCTCTTACGGCACAGGCGAGACTGTTTACTCGAGCAAGGAGATCGCTATGGTGAAGGATATGCAGCGACCCGTGCCCCTTGGACTGCCCGAACCTGCCGACGGCGTCCTCTCGCCAGGCGACGAGATCAGCATCACCTTCAACGAGGACATCATCAAGGGAGCCCTCACAAAAACGGCTAACTTCAAGGTCACCGGCGTGCTCAACGGAGCCGAGATCGACCACGAGACAGCCCTGCGCGCAAGCGGAGGCTCTCAGGCTGCCGCACAGACCGAGGCAGACATCTCGTTGGCCGAACGCGACTTCTCCATCGACGCATGGGTGAACATAAGCGGAGCCGGTGAAATCGCAAGCCACGGCAACGCAAGCTCCAAGATGACCATTGCCACCGACCCCGACAGCCACCTCACTATTGACATTGCAGGCACGACCTACACCTCAACAGCCGTAGTGCCTACCAACACATGGGCATTCCTCTCGCTCAGCTACCAGCACACCGATGCCGGAGGAGAGATTAGCGCCACCGTAGCCACTGCCGACCAGACCGTCAACCTGTTCAGCGGCGAACCCGTAGTAAACTACGAAGGCAACGGCCCCATCGCAGTAGGCCGCAACCTCTCAGGCGCGATGCACGAGTTGCTGCTCTGGGAAGAGGCTCACGACATGACCACGGCGCTTCTCAACCGTTATAAGAGCAAGAGCCCTGCCACACGCAACCTTATAGGCTACTGGAAGATGAACGAAGGCGAGGGCACGTTCATCACCGACTACGCCCGCGACCGCCATATGACGATGCCCGCCGAGACGTGGTACATCAACAACGAGAACAAGGCTGTAGAGCTCAGCGGCAGCAACTTCATCACGACTGAGACCGGTGACCTACAGATCTTCAACGATGACGACTACGCCATCGAGTTCTGGATGCGTGGCGACGCACAGACGGGCGAAGCACAACTCCTGCAGATGGGCGAGGTTGCCCTCTGGACAGATACCGACGGCAAGCTTAACCTCACCACCAAGGGGGCCTACAACGAAGGCGAAGGCACAGTGCTCACCACCAGCAGCTCTAACCTCCTGGACAACACATGGCACCACGTAGCCCTCAACATGCTACGACAGGGAGCCGCTGCCGTATATGTCGACGGTGCACGCGTGCTCTCCACCAACGCCGCCAACGTAGGTGGAATCGCTTCCGACCGCCTCTTCATGGGTGCACGACGCACCACCTTCAGTGTTGGCACCGACTACACCTACGACCGTGCCTTCAAAGGGCAGATTGATGAGCTCCGCATCTGGGGTGCTTCCATGAACGCCGACCTACTGGCCAACCAGCGCAAGATGCGCCTCACTGGCAAGGAAGACGGCCTTCTTCTCTACTTCCCCTTCGAGAAGAAGAAGCTCGACGAGTACAACCAGGTGGTGACCGAAGGCTCACCCACCGACCTCGCCGGCACCGGACACGAAGTCCAGATCTCAACTCTCAATCTTCAATCTTCAGTCTTCAAATTCACCGACGAGGCTCCCGCTCTGCGCACCAAACCGACTGAGACCAACGTAGGCTTCACCTTCACCGCATCCGACACGAAGATAGTGCTTGACATCGACGAGAATGCTTCCGCCATCGAAGGCTGCACGCTTACATTCACCGTGCGCGACGTCAGCGACAAAAACGGCAACTACTCGTTGCCCGCCGTGTGGTCGGCCTACATCAACCGCAACGAACTCGTATGGAAGGAGTCCACGCTCAACATCGTGCAGCCCGCCAACACCGCCACCAGCTTCAACGTGGCCATCCAGAACAAGGGCGGACAGCAGCAGATGTGGACAATCACCGGCATGCCCGCATGGCTCAGCGTGAGTGCTGAACAGGGCAACGTGGCTGCCCTCTCTGAAACGAACGTCAACTTCACCGTAGACGAAACTGCGCCCATCGGCAAGTACGAAGTCACAATCTACCTTGAGGGCAACAGCGGCATTGAGACACCCCTGACGCTCAACATCAACGTCGAGGGTGAGAAACCCGACTGGGCCGTCAATGGTTCCGACTACGAGAGTACCATGAACGTGATTGCCATGCTTGACTTTGCCGGCACGCCCTGCGATGATGCCGACGACATGGTGGCAGCTTTCATCGGCGACGAGTGCCGAGGCGTTGGCTACGCCAAGTACAACAGCCGTTACGACAGCTACTTCATCCTGCTCAACATCAGCGGCAACCGTGCCGACGACGGCAAACCTATCACCCTTCGCGCTTACGATGCATCGACGGGCATCGTCTATTCCTTCGTCGAGAGCACGCCTGCCCTGACCTTCTCACAGAACAAGGTCCTCGGAACCTATGCCGAGCCCGTACTCATCTCAACCAGTGACCTGCTTGAGCAGAACATTGCCCTGGGCAAGGGGTGGACCTGGATGTCCATACAACTCACCACCGACGACATGACCGTGCCCACCATCTTCAGTTCAGTGGCCCTCAAGACCAATATCGTCAAGAGCAAGGAAGCCTTCATGGAACAATTGGACGGCCAGTGGTACCCAGCCAACACCCTCACTCTAAACAACCGCGAGATGTACATGGTGCAGATGACCGAGCCGCAGACACTCTCCATCGCCGGCCACGCCGTCGACCTCAAGCAAGAGAAGATTGAGGCAGCACCTGGTTGGAACTGGATAGGCTATCCCGGCACCAAGATCATAAGCATCGGAGATGCCTTCGCAGGCATGGAACCCCACGACGGCGACGTCGTCAAGAGCCAATCCGCCTTCGCCATGTACGACGGCTACGAATGGAACGGCACGCTGGGCGCCCTCATACCAGGCGAGGGTTATATGCTTCGCAACACAGGCTCCGAAGCACGCACCTTCACCTACCCCACCGCCACAGCCTCGGCCGTGCGTAAGGCACCTATGCGTCGCATCAGCACCGCCTTCACGCCTATCGACCACCACAATTACAGCGGTAACATGAACATCGTGGGCCTCGTGACCATCGACGACCAGCCGCTGGCCAACGGCGAGATAGCAGTCTATGCCGGCGACGAGTGCCGCACCGCCACGCTCACCGATGCCGAAGGCTACGCCTACATTACCGTGCCAGGCGAGGATGCCACTGAGCTCACCTTCAAGACCTATTGCCAAGGAGTGCTCATCAGCTCCAAGGTCAAGAGCCAATATGTCAACAACGACGTCGTAGGCTCCCACCGCGCACCACTCGCCATCACCTTCTCCGAAAATGATGCAACGGATATTGACATGGTAGGTACCGACGCCGACAGCCAATGGTTCGACATTGCCGGTCGCAAACTCGTCAGCAGCGAGTCGCGCACACTCCGCCGCGGCATCTACATCCGCGACGGCAAGAAGATTGCCATTAAGTGAGAACAATGATTAGTGTCCTGAGGTTTCGGTTTCAGGATGACTAACACAAGAATTAACACGCCTGCTCAAGGTTGAATCCTTGAACAGGCGTGTTTGCTTTGTTGTCAGCGGCTCGCGAAATCGTCTTTATCCGCGAATTTGTCTAAAATCATACGTAAATTCGTCTAAAGCATTGCACATATATATCAAAATCTATTATATTTGCAGCAGAATTCAAAGAAGAAATGCACAACGACATTTACATTATGCTCATCGCTATCATCGCCGTGTTGGTGGTGCTCGTTGTCGTGCTCATTGGCTACATACTCAACAACCAAAGCAAGATCGACGATAAAAACGATGCCATCATCCAAGAGATGCGAGAGAACATTCAGCTCCGCGACGAACTGCGGAACAGGCTGAACCGTGCAGCTTCATGACACATTTCGAAACAAACCATATTACTCACCCCAAAAAACAATTTGTGCCTATGGAACAGAACATCAACTCAACAAAACGAAGGTGGCAGCAGCCACTGCTGAACGATCCTCTGGTGTTTCATACACCACTACACTAATCCCGACAATTATCAATTCATTAAACTTATTATTAATTACCCAAAAGACTAAAGCTTTATGGAAAGAAAGACACAATCCTTGCCTCCTGCACGAACAGGACAAGGGCTATGGCAGCGAGGCCAATGGCTGGGGCTGTTCAGGCACAATGGCAGGTTCAGGAAACTGCTCCTCGTGCTTATCATGCTCTTCTCGGCTGCGCCTTTAGTTAAGGCCGGCGACGGTATCACCGACCTGTTAATTATTGCGTGCCCGAAAGGTGATAACGAAAATGATTTGAAAACAAGGTATATGAATAACGGCTGGACCATTGTTAATCAAGACCTAAACGCGGGTGCCGGCGGATACTGGATTTATTTGTGCTACAAAAAGAGTGATGGAGTAAATCCAGAAACTGGATACATCACTGACATTAGAGCTTCTTATGAAAAGAAGGCATATATAGACTATCAACAAAGAAGGTACAACCTTGTTAATTATGAAGGAAAGGATTTTAACGGTGATTTGAACCAGGGTGCAGGTGGCGCTTACATCTACCTCTACTGCACCACCCAAAGAAAAGGTTATAGTACGACAGACCCGAATGGCGGATCAAAGCGCATCATTACCAATATCTGGGCTAACGGTTCACCATCAGACGGAAAGATAGTGGACTTTGATGGCAATACATGTAATTTTAACCTAGGTACCGGCTCTAAAACCGATAATATCTTCTTAATGCAGACGTTCGCCGTTCAGAAGGTGAAAATGACCAAGGAACCTACTTTTTACAGTGAGGTTGTTTTCAACGGCCAGGCCCAGAGCTTGGTATCAGAAGCACCACAACTTGACTACGGTACGATGAAATACAGCGTAAACGGTGGGAGCTGGAGCGAAAGTGCCACGGCTAAGGATGTTGGTGAGTACACTGTGAAATACCGCCTTGACGGTGTTAATGCCAGCGGACAGGTCTTTGCCGACAACAGTGATGAAAAGACTGCGAGTCAGAAAGTGAAGATTATTGCTCCTAATGGCAAGCCGAATATTACCTCAAAATCGTATAGCAGCGACGATGGTGAGGTGATTATAAAATGGACTGCAAACGTGCCAGGTGGATACAAAGATTACAAATGGGTTATATATCGCGGCACGTCGAAACTAGGAACGGTGAGTTCAAACTCCAACGCGAACTACACTTATTCCTACACCGACAAGAACTATGTTCCTGATGCCGACAATAATTATTCCATTTACTACGTGTCGAACACATGGCCCGAGAGCACTAAGAACGACAACTGCAAGGCAGAAGTGACGGTTAAGACCACACTAAGCCTGCCTGTGAATGGTCTGAAGGCTGAATACTTTGATGACGATAAGAATGATATACACCAAATTACATTATCTTGGACATCGGATAAGCATAAGCTCGCACTCGGCCATAAGTTCTATGTTTATATCGACAACGAGACAACGCCTGTCGACACTATCATACCTACGTCAGAGGAGCAGGTCAACTACAAGTGGATTCACCGCTCGACGACTGCTCACACTAACCGGCAAAACATCAAACTGGACGGCGTAGACTGCACCGAAGAGCCGCTGACCGCCTGCGGCCCCCACAACTATACGGTTGTGGGTGTGATTGGCGACAATCCACTCAAGGATAAAGCGACTCTGAACAATATCTCAATCGGTACAGGTACGAAGATTTTGTCTGTCAAGGCTTCGAAGGGTGCCTATCCAGGCATGGTAAAGCTGAACTGGCAGGTCGACTTGGCCAATTCCAGTCACACCAGAACATATATCATCGAACGCCGCAGTGCAGAACAAGATAGTGAGCCCTGGACTACGCTCACAAGCATGACGAGCGCTGACGAATATGTGTTCTACACTGACGATATTCCTCAGCCGGGCGTCTACTACGATTATCGCGTAACCGTACGTGAGAAATGCGGCGATGGAAAGATCATCGAAAGCTCGCTTACCGACATTGGTTTCGCACAAACTACGGGTACCGTCAGCGGCCGCGTGACTTTTGGCTCGTCAGGTGCCTCGGTAGAAGGTGTTGCCATTGAAGCTCAGCAAACGGGCGAGTCGGCAAGCGCATCACAGTACCACTCATATCACTTCACCGCCGGAGGTTCGAGCATATCATGGGACTACCCATCGGACAGCTACGCCCAGGATAAGTTCGCTAACGGCGACTTCTCAATCCAGCTTTGGATTAACCCCGAAGAGTACAAAGACTGCTGGTTCGCACGCTTCCGTCCGGGTAATAGCAGCGTGGCAAGTGTAGCTCTGAGCATGTGGAAATTCGATGAAAACGACAGTTCTAAGCAAGGTCAGCTGCTCTTCTGCGACGGCAATGAAAACCGCGCATTTAACCTGCACTTGCAAAAGGATGCATACAACCACGTTACTCTCACGCGTAAAGGCAACACGCTGATCTGCTATCTGGTACAGCCCGACAGCGCTGGCATCCCACGTCTGGCGAAGGACACTGTAGTGGTTGAGGGCGGTTTGAATCTAGACCTCAGCTCAACGACCGCGTTCTCAATCGGTTTCGTCAAGGGTTACTTCGACGACTTCCGCCTTTGGACCAAGTGCCTGAGCGAGGATGAGATTCTCGAGAACTACGACCATCTGCTCGTGGGCAACGAGAAGAACCTAGAGACCTACTTCACATTCGACGAAGGCCTGAAGTATAGCTTCTTCGACTACTCGCGCGAAGGTACGGTCTATCACGAGCACCACGGAAAGGTCGTAAGCAATGTCGAACCTTCAACCCACACTCCAGCAGAGCTTGCCCTGAAGGCAAGGACTGACAAGGATGGTAACTACATAATCCATGGCATTCCGTTCACAGGCGAAGGTACCACTTACGCCATCATTCCGCGTCTGGGAATCCACAAGTTCAACCCCACCCAGCAGCTGCGCTACGTAGGCAACAACTCACTCGTGCACAACGGCACCGACTTCGAAGATATCTCGTCGTTCCCCGTTAGCGGCACCATCTACTACGCCGGCACCGACTACCCCGTAGAGGGCGTCAACTTCTATGTCGACGGACAGCCCTGCACTCGCAACGGCGAAATGATTGCCACAAATGCCAAGGGTGAGTACACCATCAGCGTGCCTATCGGCGACCACTTCATCCAGGTTGCAAAGAACGGGCACGTGTTTGCCGACAACGGCCGCTATCCCGAAGATCCGTTTGAGCAGGATTCATGCGTGACTTTCAAAGAAGAAGTGAAATTCCTCAACTTCTACGATGAGACCTTGGTCAACTTCACCGGACGCGTAGTCGGCGGTGACATCGAGGGCAGGAAGAACTTGGGCTTCGGTCTGAGTAAGAACACCATCGGTCAGGCCGAGATGATTCTCATGCCAGCGAAGAACGAATATCGCTTGAACGTGATTAAGGATAAAGGCGAGACGTCGTTCGCACTAAAGGAGAATCCGGAAGACGTAACCGTAGCATCGGCAACGCCTCTGGTCAACAGCACGTCAGTACGTAATGGCGGCAAATTCACCGATTGCCAGAAGATCACCATTAAGACCGACCCCGCAACGGGTGAGTTCTCAGCAATGCTACCTCCTATTATTTATGAAATAAGTAGCTTGCAGGTAATCAAAAATGATGAGATCAAGTTTGAATCGCTCCCGCAAGTAGACCTCAGCAACCCGAACTATGAATGGGCCGATACGCTCTACAACGACGACGGCGACTACGAGCTCTACAAATACAACACCAGTTTGAAGCAGACCTACCACAGCAAACCAACTTTCACCGTCAAGCAAGAAGGTCGCGAGGACGGCTCCTTCGGTATCAATAGCTATAAGATTAAAGATGAACAAGGTGAGCTGACCATCAACGACATATACAGCGTCAAAGACGGTAAGGTAACTTACAAATACTACGATTCCCCGATCTTCGTGATGGAGGATCAGTACACCTTCAAACTCAAGGGCTACGAGAATTATACTAACGCCGACACTGGCGAGGACTTTGAAGTGCCTCTGGACGGAGTCGTCGTAACTATCAACAATGCACTCTCTGCCGACCAGGCGATCTATGTTGAGGACGGCACAGTTGACGGACAGGAAGTGAAAGCCGGACAGCTTGCAGACTTGAAGCCCAATCAGCTGCAACTCGACAGCCTGGGCTGCGCCACCTACAAGTGGAAAGCCGGTTTGCCAAACATCATTGAGCCGTACAAGCGTACGATCAACATGTCGTACTTCATCAACGGAGCTCCCATCGACTGGGACGGCAACGGCATGACGGGTATCATCCTCGGCGACCTGCCCACAGGCAACAACTTCGTGACAGCAGGTCCCGACAAGCTGCTCATGATTCTCCGAGATCCTCCAGGATCAGCATCATCAGCTGAGTGGAGCACGGGTAGCAGCACCACCACATCGAAACTGCGCGGTAACACCTTTACCGAGAACGCAGGTGTGAAGTTCGAGCATAAGTTCGGCTTCAAGGCAATGACTATCGTAGGTACGCCAGGTGTAGGCACCATCACCGAGGCCGAGGCTAAGGACGACCTCACCCTAGGCGCCAAGATGGAATCCTCGGGTGAGAACTCAACCACCACTAGCACCACAACCACGGTGACAACTGCTATCAGCACTTCCGACTCACCTGACTTCGTGGGTGCCGACGGCGACGTATATATCGGCACATCTACGAATATTATCTTCGGTAATGCACGCGACCTAGGCTTCAGACGTACCTCAGGAAATGAAGTGGAACTGGGCGTTCAGGACATCATCTCGACTGGTATCGACTTCAAGACCATGTTCAGCTACACTCAGCACTACATTGAGAACACGCTGTTCCCCAACTTCGAACTGCTTCGCAGAAATCTGCTGAAGACCAAGGATCAGGCTACCATCGACTCGTACAAGAACCCCAACAACTTCGTAGTTTACTACACGACCCTGTCGGAGGATGACGAGAACTTCGGTAAGCCCGGCACCTACACAGCTTATCCCCCTGCCAAGATAGAACCGGGCAAGCACTACGAAGACTCTGTGAAATGGCTGACCAGTCAGATAGAGAACTGGAAGAAATATCTCGCCATCAACGACTCTGCAAAGGTTGAAGCCTACAAGGGTGGCAAACAATACCTTGTCGACAGCAACATCTCGTTCGACGGCGGTACTTCAATCTCCTCATCTACAGAGGTCGAGAGCAGCAAGACGACCACTTGGGACTGGACCGTATCAGCTGGACTCGTTGTTGAGAACAGCTTCGGCTTCGAGATCAACAAGTTCGGTATTGACTGCACCATCGAAGACGAAACGACTGGCGGACGTCATGAGACTGACGAAGAAGAAAATGCAACAACGACCTCGTTCAGCTACACCCTGGCTGAGGAAGACGCCGACGATGCCCTTTCCGTAGATATCTACCAATTCGACGCTTACGGTCCTATCTTCCGCACACGCGGCGGACAGACCAGTAACCCGTACGAGGGCGAGGTAGTAACACAGTACTACGAGCCTGGAACAGTTATCATGGAAGCTACAATGCAGATTGAAGTTCCACAGATTGATGTCGAGGAACCAATCGTCAACGACGTACCTACGGGCGGCGCTGCCAACTACACCATACATCTTGGCAATGCGTCTGAAATCGGTGCTGACGTAACCTATACCCTCTTCGTGCTCGACGAGACCAATCCCAACGGTGCTCAGCTCTCAATCGACGGCAAGGTTCTTACCGGCGGTCGCCTTATCAAGGTACCCGGCAACCAGTCGCTGACCAAGGCTTTGCAACTCCGTCAGACCAATACGAGCGTTCTCGAATACGAGGAAATCGGTATTGTATTTGCATCAGAGTCGCAGCCTGAGGAAATTGCTGACACAATCTTTATCTCAGCTTACTTCGTTCCGTCATCATCACCTGTTGACCTCGCACTGTCGAAGACTACAATTAACTCGGAAACGACCTCCGACCTGACACTGACCTTCTCGAACTTCGACCGCAGCTATCGCGGACTGAAGGCCTTCCGCCTACAGTACAAGAAGCCGGGTGCTACCGATTGGATGCTGCTCCATGAGTACATGCTTAATCCAGCCGAAGTAACATCAACCACCCAAGAGGCGTTGCCGGCTACAGGTTCGAAGATTGCGTACCCGCTCGACATGAGCGACTATCCCGACGGCGACTACCTGTTCCGCGTAATTTCCGTGAGTGACTACGGTACAGAAGAAGTTTACAACACCAGTAAGGAGCTTGCATTTGTGAAAGATGTGATGCGTCCGCGTCCGCTCGGACAGCCTGAGCCCGCCGACGGCATCCTCGACATTGGCGATGAACTGAGCATAACATTCAACGAGGCGTTCGTGAAGGGCTTACTGACCAAGGATGCCAACTTCGAGGTAACGGGCGTCCTGAACGGTGCTGCCATCGACCACGAAACAGCTCTCTCGATGCAAGACACCGAGGGCACAGCTTCGACCGAAGCAACCATCACACTGGCCAATAAGGACTTCTCCACTGACATGTGGGTGAACATCGAAGGCGCAGGCACCATCCTGAGCCACGGTAACGGCGCTACCAAGTTCACCGTAGGCACTGATGCCGCAGGTAAACTGGTTGTCGATATCGCAGGTAACACCTACACCTCGACAGATGCAATTCCTACTAACAAGTGGGCCTTCCTGGCAATGAGCTACAAGGCTGGCGAGACAGGCGGCAAGCTCAGCGCTTCAGTTGCTACTGATGACAAGACCATCGACCTCTTCTTCGATAAAGATGTGGTCACCTATGAAGGTAGTGGTCCGCTCGCAGTTGGTAAGAATCTGAAGGGTGCTATCCACGAGCTGCTGCTCTGGGATGAAGCACACAACATCACCACTGCCCTGCTGAACCGCTCGAAGAGCAAGAACCCATCGACCCGTCACCTCATCGGTTACTGGAAGATGAACGAAGGTGAAGGCACTACCATCCGTGACTATGCCCGCAACCGCCACATGACGATGTCGGATGAAACATGGTATCTGAACAACGAGAACAAGGCTATCAACCTTGATGGTACCAAGTACATGAGCGTAGCTGCAGGCGACCTGCCTGTTCAGGAAGCCGACGACTATGCTATCGAGTTCTGGATGCGCGGCGACATACAGTCAGGCGAGGCACAGCTCCTACAAATGGGCGAGGTTTCGCTTTGGACAAATGCCGACGGACAGCTACAGCTGACAGGCAAGGGCGCCTACAATGAAGCCGAAGGCACAGTGCTCGCAACAAACAGTGCTTCGCTGACTGATAACGCATGGCACCATATCGCACTCAACGTGCTGCGCCAGGGAGCTGCTGCAGTTTATGTGGACGGAGCACGCGTACTGACAACCACTGCTGCCAAGGTTGGTGGTATCAATACCGACAATTTGTTCATGGGTGTACGTCGCAACAGCATCAGCTCAGGTGCCGACTACAGCTACGATCGTGCATTCAAGGGACAGATTGATGAGCTTCGCATCTGGAATGCCTCGATGAACGCTACTCAGCTGGCTAACAACCGCAAGGTACGTCTGACTGGCAAGGAAGCCGGCCTCATGCTCTACTTCCCATTCGAGAAGAAGAGACTCGTCAGCGGCGACCAGGTTATCACTGAAGGCCTACCAACAGATCTTACCGGTAAGAATAAGGAGGCCAAGATCACAACGCTCAGCTCACAAGCTTCATCTATCAGCTATGTTGACGAGGCTCCTGCTCTCCGCACCAAGCCTACGGAGACAAACGTAAGCTTCAACTACACAGCTTCCGACACGAAGATTGTGATAGAGCTTGACGAAGATCCCGCCATCATCGATGGTTGCACATTGAACTTCGTTGTGAAGAACGTACGCGATGCTAATGGCAACTTCTCAGAACCTACGCTCTGGTCGGCATTCGTCAACCAGAACGAGTTGGAATGGGCAGAAGGCGCATTGGATTGCATCGTTGACGTAACCTCAAGCGCTGATATCGCAGCTACAGTCGTCAACAAGAGTGGCAAGCAGCAGATGTGGTCGCTCAGCGGCATGCCCGCATGGCTCACCGCCGACATAGTGGAAGGCTCAACCAACCCGCTGCAGGAAACTACCGTCATCTTCACCGTGGCCGAGGCAACGCCTATAGGCGACTATGAGGAGACCATCTATCTCACCGGCAACAATGGTATTGAGACCCCGCTTACCATCAACGTCAAGGTCGTTGGCGACGAGCCTCTCTGGGCTGTTGATGCTAACGACTACGAGGAGAGCATGAACGTAATCGCCACACTTGAGATATCAGGTGTACTGAGCGAAGATACCGACGACATGGTAGCAGCCTTCGTAGACGACGAATGCCGCGGTGTGGCTAAGCCCGTATATGAGCCGCGCTACGATACCTACTATGTCACAATGGACATCTACGGCAACCTTGACGAAGCAGGCAAGAACATACAGTTCAAGGCCTACGACTCATCGACCGGCGTCATCTATCCCGTGGTCAATATCACTACACCCGACGGCGGCAAGAGCATAAGCTTCGAAGCCAACTCGTTCATCGGACGCTATGCAACGCCCGTGCTGCTGACTTCGACCGACGATATCGAACAGCTCATTAACCTGAACAAGGGATGGAACTGGATGTCGTTCGCAGTCAAGCCCAGTCCCTTCTCGCCTGAGACCGTCTTTGCCAAGGCTAATGGTGCCGTGACCTTTATCAAGGACAAGAAGAACTCATCAAGCTACGATCCGACCGACGGTTGGTTCGGACGCCTGACAGAGATGAACAACACCGAGATGTATGCCGTGAAGACCGACGAGGCTCTCTCGCTCGGAGTAAATGGCGTACGTATCAATCCTGCCGACGAGCCTATCACCGTAGGCGAAGGATGGAACTGGGTAGCCTTCAACTCTCTCTCTGTGATGAGTCTGGGCGATGCCTTGGCTGACCTGCAACCCGTCGACGGCGACATGATCAAGGGCCAGAAGGGCGTAGCTTACTTCGACGAGTTCGAATGGATTGGCTCGCTCCGTCAGCTGACGCCTGGACAAGGCTACAAGATCAAGAGTGCCGCAAGCTCCGAGCGCAAGTTCTCGTACCCGAGCATCACCGCTTCGTCAGGTCCACGTACCGCTCCTTTGCGCATCAACGACGCTCCTACTGTAGACACGCGCTTCAAGGCCATCGACTACAGCCTCTACCCGACCAATATGGTACTCATCGCCAAGGTCGTTGACGGCAGCCTGCCCGCAGCTAATGTCGAGCTTGGCGTATTCGCCGGCACGGAATGCCGCGAGGCTGTATTCACCGACAACAATGGTATGGTTTACATCACCGTTCCTGGCGATGACAATGAGGTGACACTTGACTTCTACGTCGCACGCGACGGACAGCTCTACCGCGCTGGCGAGACTGTAACCTATCAGCCGGATGCCGTATACGGTGCACCGCGTAACCCGTTGCTCATCAACATCGGCAACGCTACCGCCGTCGATGGTATCATGGCCGGACAGGATGCTGAAACTATCTACGACCTCAGCGGCCGCAAGCTTAACAGCGAGTGGAGCAAGACTCAGCTACGCCGCGGTGTCTACATCGTCAATGGTAAGAAACAAGTTAAGAAGTAAAAACTCTCGACCTATGAAAACGTTCTATAGATTCAATGCCCTGTTGGCACTCCTCATCATGGGGAGTGCCACGGCAAGGGCACAGAGCGGTGATTCCTTCCCCGAGGTCAACGACTCGAAGTACGCTGAGAGCATGACCATCATCGGTAAGGTTCGAATGGGAGGAGCCATCCTCGGCAACGAAACCGTCATAGCCGTATATCAGGACGATGAGATTCGCGGTAAGGACACGCCCTTCGACCAAAACGGCAAGAGAAACATCTTCTCAATCAATGTTTTCGGCGACACCAACGGTGAACAGCTTCACTTCAAGGTCTTCACCAAAGGGCGCTTGATTGAAGTAGACCAAGGGCTCACCTACAAAGTCAACGATATCATTGGCACACCTCAGCAGCCTTACTACATTGACTTGCCGGGACCGGTCTACACCACTACTGATACCGACGGGTGGGGAACGACTTATGTGCCCTTCAACGCTGAGATTCCTGATGGAGTTACAGCATACGTGGTAACCAACATCGTCGATGACAAGCTGCAACTGGAGAAAATCGAAGGCAACATACTGCCCGCAAACACGCCGGTAATCATACAAACCGACGGCACTGAAAGTTTCGAATGGCTTTCACGGGTAGCTGATGCCAACGAGCCCTCGAAAAACCTCCTCGCAGGCACCGATGAAGTCGACATAATTGACGAAGGTAGCGTGCTAGTATTGGGGCTCGGAGGCGAGGATGGAGAGACACCTGGTTTCTGGCGCAACACCGGAACTGAGTTGCCCCCTAACACAGCTTATATCGCCAATCCAGCTGACGGCGTCGAGGGTTATCCGCTCACCGACCTATACGATGCTATTCGCACCGTCAAATCTGAAAAGGTTGCTACGACCTATGATTTGCAAGGCCGCGAAATCAGAAGTGATAGTGCTAAGAGAAAGGGTATTTATATCCGCGACGGCAAGAAGATTGTCATTAAGTGAGAACAATGATTAGCGTCCAGAGGTTTCGGCCTCAGGATGACTAACACCAGACTTAACATGCCTGCTCAGGGTTGAATCCTTGAACAGGCGTGTTTGCTTTATTGTAAGCGGCTCGCGAAATCGTTTTTTTCCGCGAATTTGTCTAAAATCATACGTGAATTCGTCTAAATTATTGCACATATATATCAATTTATATTATATTTGCAGCAGAATTCAAAAAGAAATGCACAACGATCTCTACACCTTACTCATCGTTATCATCGCCTTGCTGGTGGTGCTCGTTGTCGTGCTCATTGGCTACATACTCAACAACCAGAGCAAGATCGACGACAAGAACGAGGCCATCATCCGGGAGATGCGAGAGAACATCCTGCTACGCGACGAATTGCGGAGCAGGTTGAAACGTGCTGCTTCATGATTCATTTAGAAACAAACCATATTACTCACCCCTTAAAAACTTTGTGCCTATGGAACATAACTTCAACTCAACAAAACGAAGGTGGCAGCTGCCACTGAAGAACTATTATTTGGTGTTTCATACACGAGAGTAACTCAACAACTATGTTATTTATCATTCAATAAACTTATTTTTAACCAAAAAGAATTTAAGCTTTATGGAAAGTAAGAAGCAAATTCCGCCTCCTGCAAGCGCAGGACAAGGGCGATGGCAACACAACCGATGGCTGGGGTTGCTAAGGCACAACGCAAGTATGAGGAAACTACTCCTCATGCTCGTCATGCTCTTCTCGGCTGCACCTGTGGTTACGGCCGCAGATGGCATCACCGACCTCATTATCCTTGGATGTAAAGGGGAAAGTAATATACAAAATTTAAAAGATGAATATAGAGATAAGGGGTGGACAATTGTTAATCAAGACCTCAATGAAGGCGCTGGTCAGGTTTGGATATACTTGGCATACAAAACAAGCTCAACAGCCAACCCTGAAACTGACTACGTTACTGACATACGTGCTTTCTCTTCGCAAGCGAGTTCTCAATCATTAGAGGGCAGGACTTATTATCAGGTTGGCTATACCAGCGGTTTCGATGGCGATTTGAACGATGGTGGAGGCGCAGCCAGTGCCGACATCTACTTATACTACACAAAACAACGTAATGGCTTTTCGGCAAGTGACCCCTTTGGTGGTTCAAAGCGCATTATCACTGGCTTCTCGACCCGAACTGATGGAGGTTGGGGTAATGGTGTTATTTGTTGGAGCGACGGCACAGCATGCGACTTGAACAAAGGCACAGTTGTATCTGCCCCTCACATCTACATGATGATGGAGTTTTCAACTCAGACGCTGTCTATTAAGAATGATCCTATATTCTACGATAATCTTGTATATAACGGCAGTGCGCTGAATCTATTGAAGACTGCTCCTTCTAACTACGGTACTATGATGTACAGTGTGGACAACGGTTCATGGACTACAACTCCCAAGGCTACGGGGGTTGGCAATCACAAAGTGAAATATTACCTTGAAGGTAAAAACTCTTCAGGAATCCAATTCGCCAATAATAGTTCTACTAAGGAAGCGACTGTCTACATCAATGCCCCTACGTATAAGCCCTCCAATCTTAACGGTACGTTCTACCAAAAAAATAGAACTGTGCATCTTGAATGGACTATAAATAAGAACGGAGTCAATGACAATAACGCCTACAAAGGCTTCAAGTGGTTTATCTACCGTAATAACGAGTTCCTTGAAGCTCGCCATGCGGATTCACTTTCCTATAATGACAAGGATTTTGATTACGAGACAAAAATAACCTATACCGTCTATTATGTTTCCAATGAATGGGACGAAGACACAAAAAAAGAAGATGCGAAGGCTGAATTCATAGTAGACACTCGAAGGCATATACCAGTTAACAACTTAACGGCTGTAAGCGAAAACGACCGTATCATATTCACTTGGACTTCTCCGATAGGATATCCCCTCAATTGGGGCAATAAGTTCAATATTTATGTGGATAAAGAGACGGAGCCCATTGCCACCATCATACCGGGAGCAGATCAAACTACTTTCCGGTGGGAACACCGTGCTACGGACAAGCATGCCGACCGCCAAGAAGGCATAGACACAAATGTGCCCGAAGTTGATTTCGATGTTCCATACGTTGAGGAACCTCTGAGCATCTGCGCATCACACAATTATACTGTGGTGGGTGCCATCGACAACACTCCTCTCGACACGGCTATCGTTGAAAAGAAAGCCGTAGGAAAAGGTACGACAATATATGAATTCAAGGCCAGCAAGGGAAGTTATGCCGGAATGGTAAGGCTATCGTGGCGAGTCGAAGCGAAGGGAGCTAAAATAGATAAAAAATATGTTATAGACCGCCGCCACACAGAGATAGGCGGTGACAAATGGGACAGGTTAATCGACATGTCGAGTCCCGATGAATACCTCTTCTATAACGACGAGACGGCACTACCCGGTATCTATTATGACTACCGCCTGACCCTTTATGATCAGTGTGATGACGGCAAGGAAGTTTATACCTCTGTCGACGACATCGGCTTCTCACAATCCACAGGTACCGTGAGCGGACGCATCACCTACGGTTCTTCGGGTAGTTCAGTTCCAGATGTAAACGTAATCGCAGTGAAAGCAGGTGCGACGAGCGACGACGATGCACAATATCGCTCGATACACTTTATCGAAACAAATGGCGTCGTAACATGGGAGTACCCCTCTGAAACCTACGCAAACGATAAGTTTTCTTCCGGTAATTTCTCCATGCAGATGTGGATAAATCCTGAAGAGTTTCACTCCTTCTGGATAGCACGGTTGTTCAATAATAGGGGGGCTTTAGGCATAACAGAAGACCAAGAACTTCTTTTCTGTGACGGAACAGAAGAGTACCATTTCAATCTAAAACTAAAGCAGGATAAATACAGCCATGTGACAGTTACGCGCGAAGTTGACACGCTGACCTGCTATCTAATAGAGATGGATGAGGATGGTAACCCCATTTTACAGAAGAGTTCTAAAACCCTAAACCGCAAGTTTGACCTGAATAATGCCACCCAATTCGAACTGGGATACTTCAAGGGCTTTGTCGATGAGTTCCGCCTTTGGACAAAATGTCTAAGTAAAGATGAGATTCTAGAGAACTTCGACCACTTGCTCGTGGGCAATGAGAAGAAATTGGAGACATACTGGACCTTTGATGAGGGTCTGACCTCGCAATTCTTCGACTATTCGCGTGATGGAACAGTTTACAATGAGCATCACGGCAAGATAGTCAAAAACGCTCAACCCCAAACTCGTACTCCCGACGCATTGGCCCTTAAGGCTAAATCCGATGAAGACGGAAACTATATCATTCAAGGCATCCCGTTCTCAGGTGAAGGTACGACCTACAACATCATGCCTACCCTAAACAGCCACGAGTTCTCACCCACGAAACAGAGCCGTTTCATCAGTGCTGCATCGCTGGTACACAATAGCGTTGATTTCACCGACTGCAGCTCGTTTGAAGTAAAGGGTACCGTGATCTATGCCGACACGAATATTCCCGTGGACAGCGTAAAAATATACGTGGATGGCAGTCCCGTATTGCGTAATAGTGATATCGTGATGACCAACGAGGAAGGTGAGTTTATTGTAGACGTACCTATCGGCAAACACTATCTCACCGCAGTCAGAGACGGTCATACATTCGTAAATGAAGGCCGCATTCCAGAGGATCCGTCAGGTCTTAACAAAAACTTACGGGAATTTACAAATCCGCTTTCAGGCCTGCGCTTCATCGACAACACACTGGTGCCAATTGTTGGCCGTGTCGTTGGTGGTGCCATCGAAGGAAACAAGCCCATAGGCTTTGGCGAGAGCAAAAACAATATCGGCAAAGCTATCATTACCATGCAAGTTCCTGACACGAGATATATGCTCAATGCCGAAGAGAAAATGGATGAAGACAACCCCCTGGTAAGTCTCGGCTTTGCCCCTGTGAAAACGAATGTAGATCTGACATATCCTGAGGGTATGCCTTCCCCGGGCAAAGCCTACCGCACCGGTGGAAAAAACGAAGACGATGCCAAGCAGATAGTGATTACAACCGATGCCAAGACGGGTGAGTTCGCCGCAATGGTACCACCTCTTGATTACAAGGTGCTGTCGGTAGTGATGGAGAACGAAGAGGGACGCAAGGTATATACGTTTAACCCCGAGCAACTGCCTCGCATTGATGCCAGCGATGCTACGACAGTGTTGCAGGATAGTATAGAGAATGAGGATGGTAGCTATCGCTACTTCGACTATGTGGCCTCATTTAAACAGACATTACATACCGAGCCCATACTGAGTGTGACTCAAGCAGGTGCTATTGAAGGTGCATACGGAGCAAAGTCTGCTAATTACGTAGATCCGAGCACAGACGAAAAGATTAATACCAACGTCTACGAAACGACTGGCGGAGTCGTAACCTATAACTTCGACTATCCTATCTTCAAGGAAATGGGTAATTATACCTTCAATTTGGAGGGCTATGAGAATTACATTAACTATGATAAAACTACCTCCGACTCAGAACGCGAAACAAGAGTACCATTGAAGGATGTCGTGGTTACCATAAGCAACGAACTGAGTTCAAGCCAAGCTGTGCGTATGGCTGATGGCTCAGAAGATGCCGGTAAGGTAGTTGACTTGAAGATCAACCAACTGAGGCTCGATTCCTTAGGTAAAGCCACATACAAGTGGAAGGCCGGTCTGCCCAACATTCAGTATCCATACACCCGTGCACTCAACATGACGTATAATAATGGTGCTGGTGATTACAAGTGGAAAGGACTGAATGGCATTATCTTCGGCGATTTGCCTTCAGGTACTAATTTCACCACAGAAGGCCCGTCGGAAGTAGAGATGATTCTGCACGATCCCTACGGAGACTCGTCGTTTGCCACATGGGAGAGCGGAACAGTGACGATAGAGAGCAAGGATACCATCAACACCCATGTACAGGAGAACGACTTTGTTGTTACGCTGAATTTGGGCGGTAACATAGTCAAAAACACGGGCACGAACTTTTTTACCGTTGAAACCGAATGGGATTCTACCTTAGACATAATCAACGGCTTTGACCGTTTGATGCAAAATGATACTATTGACACACATACAACAGTGCTTGAAGTTACTCGGGCTATCAGCACCAGCAGCGATCCTGATTTTGTGGGTGCCGATGGTGATTTATATATAGGTAAGAGCACAAACTTGCTATTTGGTCGGGCACGTATGGTAGGACTGAAACTTGGTTCCGATGGTAAGCCACATGTGGATGTTGACAACGTTATCACGGTAGGAAAGGAGTTCAATACCAACTTCGTCTATACGCAATACCATATCGAAAACGTGCTGATTCCAAATCTGGAAATGTTGCGCAACGACCTGCTCGAAACAGTCCCCGATACTGCAAAAGCGGAGAACAATACTGACAAGAACAAGTATGTGACTACGCTGAAGCCAACAGACGAAAACTTCGGACAGCCTGGCACATATAAAGTTCTCCCCAAAGAAGAGGGTCTTGATAGGGTTACTTTCTACAACGATCAGATTAAGAACTGGTATTCAGTCATTGAGCAGAATGAGAAATATAAGGTAAACCTCTTTAAGAACGGAAAAGTCGAGAAAAATGTTTCGTTTGGCGGAGGTGCCGAGATCACGGAAACGGCATTATCGTCGAAGACTTACTCACAGACAATCTCTTATCAGCACAACTGGACGTACCTCTTTACATTTGATGTCGGACTTACGTGGAATGGTTGGGGTGGCGATATCGAGACTTCTAACACTACCACTTGGGAAAGTACGGAAGAAAGTTCGACAGAGGAGACGACTACAGCCACTTTCAGCTATACCCTGTCCGATAGCGGCAGTGATGACTCATTCTCAATGGACGTCTATCCTGCTTCGGGTAGCCATGGTCCGGTGTTCCGCACTGTAGGTGGCCAGAGCTCATGCCCGTATGAAGGTCAGGAAGTGACCAAGTACTATGAGCCCGGCACAGAATTGTCAACAGCAACCATGCAGATTGAAGATCCTGAAATTACTTGTGACAACAACATGCTCACAGGTGTACCCACCGGTGGAAAGGCACAGTTTGAACTACAGCTGAAGAACAATTCCGTAACGAATACTGATGCTTACTTTAACCTCGTGCCCATCGACGAGTCGAACTCCGGCGCAAAGTTGAGTCTGCCCACTGGTCCTATCGGCAACGGACGTACCGTATTGGTTCCTGCTGGCGAGACGGTAAGACTCATTCTGACACTGGAACAGGGGAACCTTGATGTAACAAAGTATGAGGACATCAAGCTAGCCCTTACGAGTACCTGCCAGAACGACCCGACATCCATCCACGGCGCCATAGCCGACACGGTAAGCCTCAACGCCGAGTTTGTGCCCGCCAGCACGCCAGTGATAATGGCTATCGACAAGACAGTGCTTAACACTAAGAACATCGACGAAGGCTTGATGCTTACAGTAACCGGCTTCGACCGCTACTACACAGGGCTGAAGAGCATTGACCTCCAGTACTTGGCACCAGGTGATCAGACATGGAGCCTGATCAAGAGCTATATCCCGAGTGAAAGCGTCCGCGCTAACGACAGTCAGGAACTGATTCCCGAGAACGGTGTCATCGAACTGCCTCTGGATATGAGTGAATCGAAATGGACCGACGGCAACTACCTGTTCCGCGCACAGAGTTCAGCCATCTTCGCAGGTAGCCCTGTAAGCACGAAGAGCGAGGAGCTTACGGTGATAAAAGACGTAAGCCGTCCACAACTCTATGGCTTGGCCAACCCGAACGACGGCATCCTCAACAGCGGCGACGAGATCAGCGTAACCTTCAATGAGGATATCCAAAGGGGTATGCTGACGAAGAACAACTTCGTCATCAGCGGCGTCCTGAATGGAGCTGAGGTGCAGCACGACGTGGCTCTTTCGGCACAAAACACCGAGCGCGCCGCCTACACCGAGGCGAGCTTCAACCTGGCCCAGAAGGACTTCTCAGCCGATATGTGGGTGCGCGTGACCGACGCCGGCGACATCTTCACCCACGGCAACGGCACCGACAAGTTCAAGGTAAGCGTCAATGCCGAAGGTAACTTAGTTGTAACCATCGGTTCTGAAAGTTACACTTCGACAAAGGCCATCGAGAAGAACACTTGGACATTCCTCGCGTTCAACTACGAATATGACGGCGACGGCGGCCTCTTCAGCGCACGAGCCGTAACAGCCAACAGCACCAACGACCTGTTCAACAAGGTGGCAGTAGCTGAATATAAAGGCACAGGCGCCATCACGCTCGGGCAGAACTTCACAGGTGCTATCCACGAACTGACGCTCTGGGACAAGTCACGCGAGATGAGCGAGGCACAAGCCGAGATGTACTACACGAAGAAACCGTCCACTCCGAACCTCATCGGCTATTGGAAGCTCGACGAAGGCACAGGCGTCTCGGGCACCGACTATGCCCGCAACCGCCACATGACGATGCCCGCCGAGACGTGGTATCTGAACAACGACAACAAGGCCGTGAGTCTCAACGGCACGGATGCCCTCAAGCTGCTTATCGCGGATTGCGTCGTTCTCCCGACCGAGGACTATGCTCTCGAGATGTGGTTCAAGGGTGCCAAGGCCGACCAAGGCGCAGCCAGCACACTATTCTACACAATCGAAAAGTCAGTGAGCATGGGCTTCAGCGCCGAGGGCGCCCTGACCATGACAGCCAACGGCTCGGACATCACTATCAGCAACAACGACTATCTCGACAACGCATGGCACCACCTGGCCCTCAACGTGCTCCGCAACGGCAACGCTACCGTCTATGTCGACGGCACCGCAGTGAAGGCCATGTCAGCCAACGCCGTACCGCCATTGGAAGGCTCGTACCTATATATAGGTTCACGCGCAGGTAGCCAGCCCTTCAAGGGCTCAGTGGACGAGATCCGCTTCTGGAAGGCTTCCTTGACGGGCGAGCTTATCAAGAGCCAGCGTACACAGCGCCTCACTGGCGACGAGACCGGTTTGGAAGCCTACTACTCATTCGAGCAGATGAGCCGCGATCCCAACTCCGGACTTATCTCTTCGGTAAACAACGCCAAGGACCTCTGTACAGGCACCAAGGAAGCTGCCATGACAAGCGGAAGCATCACCTTCATCGACGAAGCTCCTGCCCTGAAGGTGAAGCCCGAAGCTACGAATGTTGAATTCAGCTACGTTGCCAACGAACGAGGCATCGTAATCACGCTGAACGAAGAGATGGCACGCCTGGAAGGCTCAACACTGAAGTTCACCGTTAGAAACGTAAGAGACATGAACGGCAACGAGTCAACACCTATAGTCTGGTCTGCATTCGTCAAGCAGAACCAGCTCCTCTGGAGTGGCGACAATACACTGAACCTCCAGAAACTCAGCGGCGAAAGCATCTCCTTCAACGCCACCTTCGTCAACGAGAGCGGTAAGGCCGAGAACTGGACGCTCAGCGGTATGCCTGCATGGCTCACCGCCAACGTCACCAGCGGCACCTTGGTAGCTCAATCATCCAAGACCGTAACCTTCACCATCTCTGAGAGCCTGCCTACAGGCAAGTATGAGCAGACTGTTTACCTTACTGGCAACAATAATATCAGCGAGCCGCTGACGCTCTACATCAACGCGGTCGGCGACAAGCCCGACTGGGCCGTCAACGCTGCCGACTACGAGTGCTCAATGAACGTCATCGCCATGCTCGACTTCGCAGGAAGGCCCTGCGACGATGCCGACGACATGGTAGCTGCCTTCATCGGCGACGAGTGCCGAGGCGTAGGCTACGCCAAGTACAACAGCCGCTACGACACCTACTTCATCCTGTTCAACATATACGGTCACGAGGATGAAAACAATGAGTCCATCACTATTCGGGCCTACGACGCTTCGACAGGCATCGTCTACTCCTTCGTCGAGAGCACGCCTGCGCTTACGTTCTCACAGAACAAAGTCCTCGGAACGTACACCGATCCCGTTATTATCTCCACCAGCGACCTGCTTCTGCAGGACATTGCACTGGTCAAGGGTTGGAACTGGCTGTCAATCTATCTGACTGCCGAAGACATGACCGTACCCACCATCTTCAGCTCCGTAGCCCTCAAGACAAACATCGTCAAGAGCAAGGAAGCCTTCATGGAGCAGTGGGGCACCAAGTGGTACCCCACCGACGTGCTCACGCTGAACAACCATGAGATGTTCATGGTGAAGATGACTGAGGCACAGGATCTCTCCTTTGCAGGCCATGCCGTAGACCTGAAGACAGAAACCATTGAGGTAGCCCCAGGCTGGAACTGGATAGGCTATCCCGGTACCAAGATCATCAGCATCGCTGACGCCTTCGCAGGCTTGGAGCCCCACGACGGCGACGTCGTCAAGAGCCAAACGTCGTTCGCAATGTACGACGGCTACGAATGGAACGGCACCCTCGGCGCCCTCATCCCAGGCGAGGGCTACATGCTCCGCAACACAGCCTCCGAAGCACGCTCCTTCACCTACCCGATAGCCACTGCCTCTGTCGTGCGCAAGGCACCCGTTCGACGCATCAGCAACGACTTCACACCCGTTGACCACCACCAGTACAGCGGCAACATGAACATCGTGGCCCGAGTAACGATGGACGACGGGGTGCTCACCAACAGCGATATAGCCGTCTATGCCGGTGAAGAATGTCGTGCTGCTACTGCGACCGACTCACAAGGCTTCGCCTACATCACCGTACCTGGAGAGGATGAAGCCAAACTCTCCTTCAAGACCTATTGCCAAGGTGTGCTCATCAGCGCGAAAAACGTGTGCACGTACGTCAACAACGACGTCGTTGGTTCACGTCGCTCACCGTTCAGCATCATCTTCGCCTCAAGCGATGCTACGGCAATAGATATGGTAGACACCGACGATGCTGACAGCCAGTGGTTTGACATCAGCGGCCGCAAGCTCAACAGCGATAGTGCCAAGAGAAAAGGCATCTATATCCTCAACGGCAAAAAGGTTGCGATAAAGTGATCTACTTAACAAGTCATCCTGAAATATAGTTCACTGGATGGCTACCACAAAAAACTCGCCTGCTCAAGGTTGATCCTTGAACAGGCGAGTTTGTTTATAATGTTTTTCTAATACGGGTTAACAGATCTATTAAATAGGGCTTAATCCACTTTTAAGCCGACTTTGTTTAGTTCTTCAACTGGCTTTGTTTAGATTGTCGTTTCAGTATGCGCTTAGCCTTAGCCGTTAACGGCCGTGCTTTAACACCATCGTGAGTCATTACAACTGGGCGAATGGTGCCGTCGGGGTTAAAGAAAAGGCGGTCGATACAAGTCTCGCGGCTGTTGCCGTCGGTCTCTGTCAGCGGACGACGGTGGTATACGATGTAGTATTCGTCCTTGCCGGGATATTGGATGACGGAATGATGACCTGCGCCCATGGCTATTTTCGGGTCGCCCTGGAGGATCTTGCCAATACGCTTGAAGGGGCCGAAGGGGCTGTCGGCAATGGCATAAGCCACACAGTAGTCGGGGCCCGTCCATCCGCCTTCGCTCCACATGAAATAGTACTTGCCATTGCGCTTGAGCATGAAGGGCCCCTCTACGTATTGTTCACTTGGTGTCACCTCGTGGAACTTCTGCCCGTCGGGCCAAGGCACGATGCTCAACAGGTCGGGGCTAAGCTTACAGACGTTGCAGTGGCGCCAGCCGCCGTAGAACATATAATACTGCCCATCGTCGTCGCGAAATACAAATTGGTCGATGGGCTGTGCACCGTTCACTATCTCGTTGATGAGCGGGTGACCGAGGGCATCGCGGTAAGGCCCTTCGGGACAATCGGCCACAGCCACACCAATGCCTCCTACCTCGCCCTCATGAACGTCGTTGCCGCCGAAGAAGAGGTAGTATTTGCCGTTGGCCTCTATCATGGCCGGAGCCCATAGCGCCATGCGCAGCCAAGGGATATCCTTCTGCTGCAGCACACGCTCGTGCTTGGTCCAATGCACAAGGTCCTCCGATGAGAAGGCATCGAAGAACAGCTGCTTCTCATAGGGGGCGCTATATGTGGGAAATACCCAGTAACGGCCTCCCATCACCGCCCCTTCGGGGTCGGCATACCAACCCTTGAAAATAGGGTTCTGCGCCGATGCGCTGCCCACGAACAATGAGCTGAGAAAAATAATTAATGTAGAGACTTTAATCTTCATCCTTCATTACTTTACTCTACAAATATCTGTGAGAGGCATCATTTCCTATAGCTCTTCTTTACGAGCTTGTTGTTAAGTAGGTATTCTGCGCAGCGGCGCACACCCTCCATGATGTCGATGGTGCCGTCGGTGCCTTCCATCTCCACGATATAGTCGCAGAGCCCGGCCTTCTCAGCATTGCGGAAGATGGCGTTGAAGTCCACCATTCCGCTCTCGCCCAGTTCATAAAGGTCCTTGATATGGAGCATGGCAAAGCGACCTGGGAACTTCTTGAAGTACTGTACTGGCGACTGCTGCGCCATGACACACCAATAGGTATCCATCTGCCAGAAGAACACTGAGGCATCGGTATGCTGCATGAAATATTCCATCCACACCTGACCCTCGACCTTGCGGAACTCACCCGAATGGGTATGGTAGCCGTAGCGGAGTCCGGCAGCCTGACATTTGCGGCCGATGGCATTGGTATAGTCGCACAGCGTCTGCGCTTCCTGCAACGTATTGGGCACGCCCCAGCCAGGAGTCACGATATATTTCATTCCGGCTGCTTTATGGTCGGCAATAGCCTTGTCCCACCATTTCATGGCTTCGGTAAAGTCGTGGTTCTTGAGCTCATCGGCGTTGAGTCCGCGAGTGGCATGACTGCTGAGGCACTCAAGGCCTGCAGCTTCGCAGTCGGCACGGAACTGCTGGGGTGATACGCCATAGAAGGTACCGCGGCCTTGGTCGTAGCTGGCGGCCTCGACTGCAGTGTAGCCCCATGAGGCGAGTTTCTTGAACACCTCGACATGGTTCTGGGCATATTTCTCGGGCGAGCCGATAACCTCACGAATACTGTAAAGTTGCAGGCCCATTTGTTTCTTGGGCTTGGCAGAGAGGCCAGTGCACAGCATAAGAGCTGTCAGGGCCAGGATAATCTTACTTGTTTTCATTACGTTTTCTGTTACTGTTGTTTGCGTCTCATGCGTGTTTTCCTCGGCTCGAAGTCCAGTTCTTCCTGAACTTTGAGTGTTACGAGGTTGTGAATTGTGATATGAAGCCGACGGTCTTCTACCCTACCCTCGATTACTGTCGGGAATTTGTTAGGGTTCTTCTTGCCGCCATATTCACCCATCTCTGGTCCGCCACCCACTATCTGCGCCCATGGCCTGTCGGCTGTTGCGGCATGATACTGGTAGCGATGCTGGTGGGCAGTGATGATGAGCTGGCAGCCGGCTTTCTCGAGCAACGGCAGCCAGAGTTGTGCACACGTGCGTTGCCACATGGCGAAATTGCTGTCGTAGCGCGGGTCTGTGTCGGCTGGAGCTACGTCGCCGGGGTTGTGCTTGGCATTGGGATCGTAGAGGGGGATATGACAGAAGGCTACGAGGAACGGCGCCGAGGCAATGTCCTTGCGTTTCAAGGCATCAGCGAGCCATAGTGCCTGAGCCTCACGGTATTCCTTCATCTTGAAGATACCGGCAAACGCAGGGTTGGTATCCAACTTATCCTCGCCCGTGTCCAGACCTATCATGGCTATATCGCCCATGCGCAGAGCGAAGTTACGTCCCAGGTCCCAGTCGCGCACGGCTCGTTCCTCGGGCTGGCGGTACATCCAAACGCGTTCGAGATGACGGTTGGCCAAGCCTCGAAAGTCGTGGTTACCGGTGCAAAGCAGGTATGGCGTCGAGGCGGCATAATCCTTGCGGGCTATCTCGGGCTTCAGGAAGATGCGCATCTGAGCCTCTATCGTCTCTTCCACGTTGCAGGCATCGCCGTTCCAGACGACACATGAGGGTGCCAAGGCGGCAATCTTCTCTATAGCTCGGCCGAAGGGCTCCCACTGCACATGAGTGTCGTTGATGACGCAGAAATGCGCCCGGGCATCTTTGCCGGCAGTGGTGAAGCAATAGATATGCTCATCCGTTTCGCGGCCCAGGTTCTTCATGTTGTAGCCGCCTTTGTAGCTGATTCGCTCAGCGCCTATACGATAATAATATGTAGTGGCAGGCTGTAGGTCTGTGATTCGCACCTGCGCTACGCGGTCGCTGATTTCTGCCATACGATAACCGCCGGACATCACTCTGCGTGCATCGCTGAGGTTGGGCTTACGTCCTATCTCCACAAAGCCGTTTGCCATATCGTTTACGGCAAAAGCTATCCCTATGCTGTCCTCAGCGTAGTTCTGGAGCATAGGAGCTGATGCTATCAGGGCACCGTCGGCCGCAGAAAGCTCGTCCCGAGCAGCCGAGGCGCTCACCTCGGTTCCCGGGACGTATTCTGCTGCACGTGCCATCTCCGCAGCCGGCAGAGCCACGGAGAGCATCGCTGATTTCTTAAGAAAATCTCTCCTGTTCACGATAATCAAGAAAGTAAAAGGCTTGCCTCTCTCCCCTCATTTGGGGAGGAGGCAGAGATGAGCCTTAATCCAAAATCTTTATACGGATGTTCCTGTACCACACATCGTCGCCGTGGTCCTGCAGGCCGATATAACCTTCGTGGTTCTCGCCGCCCATGTTGTTGAGCAGGTTGAAAGCGTAGGGGAAGTCGCCGCCCTCGGCGAACTTGCTGGCCTGAAGCATCTCAGTCCATTTCGGCGTCCAGAGGTGATATTCGAGCACGTTAGTGCCGTTCTGTCCGTGCACTACAGTTCCTTTGTAAACCATGATCTTAGCCTGGTTCCACTCGCCGGCGGGATTGGCGTTCTGGGGCTTGGCTGGAATCATGTCGTAGAGCGAAGCAGCCTGACGGTTGCCATCTACGCCGAGCTGTGCATCGGGGTGCTTGGCATTGTCGAGCACCTGATACTCAGAGCACGACTGCCATATGGGAAGGTATTCCTTGCCCTCGGCATCCTTCACCTCCTGAGCGAGATAGAAGATACCGGAGTTGCCGCCCTCGGAGATCTTGTACTCCAGCTGCAGCTCAAAGTTCTGGAACTTATGTGCGAAGATGAGGTCGCCGCCGCCTTCAGCCTGAGCCTCGCCTGTGCCGGAGCCCTTGAGGTGAATGGCACCGTCGCTCACTTCCCAGCTGGTGGGAGGCACGTCCATGCCATAGCCGCGCCAACCGTCGAGGTTCTCGCCGTTGAAGAGCACGATGAAACCTTCCTCGTCAACAGGAAGTGTTGCGATATCGATATTGGGGCCGTCGGCCACGAGGGCTATAGGGCTCTCGCCTGCAGCTTCAGGAGCTGCGCAGGACTTGTTGCAACAATCGTCCATGAGCCATTTGGCACCAAAACCGACTACTGCGCCTAAGAGAAATAATAATATACCTTTTTTCATTTTATTATAATGAATGATGCGAATTAAACGAATGACGTGTCTTCTTATAGTTCCTTGACTTTAATATTCCTGTACCAAACGTCATCGCCATGATCTTGCATACCGATGAAGCCTTTGCGATCAGCGCCGCCACAGTTGTTGAGCAGGTCGAAGGCTACTGGCCATGCTTTCTCGCTGAACTTACTGTCCTGCAGCAGGGCTGTCCATTCGGGTGTCCAGAGCTTGTACTGCAGCACCTGCACGCCATTCTGGAAATGGGTTACGGTGCCGTCCTGCACACGGATACGGATCTTGTTCCACTGTCCGGCTGGTTTGGCATTCTGGGGCTTAGCGGGAATCATGTCGTAGAGTGAACCGGCCTGACGGTTGTTGTCCTTGCCGAGCTTGGCATCGGGGTGACGCTCGTTGTCGAGAACCTGACACTCAGGGCATGAGATGTAGATGGGTTCGAGGCCGGTGCGGTCGGCATTGGCCGTTTCCTTGGCGAGGTAGAAGATGCCGGAGTTGCCTCCCTCGGCAATCTTCCACTCCATCTCAAACTCGAAGTTTGGACCGAACTGATGGGCGAAGATGATGTCGCCGCCCTCGCCCTTGGCCTTGCTGTCGAGGTGGATAGCGCCGTCCTCTACCTTCCATTTCGAGGGCATATAGTTCTTGCCATAGCCACGCCAGCCAGCGAATGTCTTGCCGTCGAAGATAGCAAAATAACCTTGTTTGTCAACGGGCAGCTCGTGGCGGTCCCACAGCTCAGGGCCTTGGAAACCCTGGGAGCAGACGATGGTCACGGTCTTCTGGGCAGCTAAAGGCGAAAGGACGAATAACAGATAAGCTATAAAAATTGATAATTTTTTCATCTTACAACGAATTAAACGAATTAAAATGAATTAACGTTGTGCTCAGTTTTCATCTTACAACGAATTAAACGAATTAAAATGAATCTTGAATGAGATGTTAATAGTCAAGAATTCGTCTAATTCGTTGTGAAAAAATACTTATGGCAGTTCAGGCAGCACGAAGCCGTTGTGATAGACGGGCTTGATGAGACGTGCTGCGTACTCGGCGGCGTTGATCTCCACCTTGTCGGCCGAGGTGAACGAGGGATGACCGTCGTGGATAGAGAACTCGATGGCGTTGGAGACGTGCAGCTTGGCATCGGGTGAGATGTTGGTGAAGCGCATCTTCTCGCCGTCCCATTTGAGCCACTGGTCGAGCTCCTGCAGACGCACGGCTGCCACGCCCATCACGATGTTCTCGTTCAGCGGTCCGCTGATGGCGAAGTCGGAGGCGGCGGGCACGCGGCTGTCGGCACTCTCCTTGCACGCACGGATCCAGTCCTGCTGGTGGTTGTCGTTCTTCACTACGCGGCAGAGCTCAGGCACCACGGGGTTGCGGCCGCTGACGAGGAACGGGTCGTAGCCGTAGGTACCGACTACCATGATGTCCTTCGTGCCGTAGAAGATGCAGACGCCGTTGCCGTCGAAGTGCTTGCCTTCGGGCATGTCAAATGGGATGTTCGGGCGCAGGCCGCCGTCGTACCAAGTCAGTTCGCAAGCGGGCAGACCCAGCTTGGGCAGGTTGTCGCGAGCGGGGAAGCGATAGGTCACCTTTTGTGCCGACGGGCAGCTGTCAGGCATCAGCATTGTGGAGCTGCCGAGGATAGCCGTCGGCGAGCCAAGTTTCAGACCTGTGAAGGCCACGGCGAGGATATGGTTGGCCATATCACCGAGGGCGCCGGAGCCGAAGGGCCACCAGCCGCGGAAGTTCCAGGGCGTGTAAGCCTCGTTGTAGGGGCGCATCTGAGCGGGGCCGATGAAGGCTTCCCAGTTCATGGTAGCAGGCACTGCCTGTGCCTCCTTGGGCGTCTGCATGCCCTGCGGCCAGATGGGACGGTTGGTGAAGGCCTCAATCTTGGTCACCTCACCTATCTCGCCGTTCCACAGCCAGTTGATGGCCTTGCGTGTGCCGGAGCTTGAGGCACCTTGGTTACCCTGCTGGGTAGCCACTTTGTACTTAGCAGCCAGTTTGGTGAGCAGACGGCTCTCGTAAGCATAGAGCGTCATAGGTTTCTCCACATACACGTGCTTGCCGGCCTGAATGGCATCGGCAGCGATGATGGCGTGCGTGTGGTCGGCGGTAGCTACCATTACGGCGTCGGCCGACTTCAGCATCTCGTCGTACATCTTGCGGTACTCGGTGTACTTCTTAGCGTCAGGATACTTGTCCAGCACGGCTTTAGCGTACTTCCAGTCGCAGTCGCAGAGGCCGATGATATTCTCGGTCTTCGCCATTTCAGCGATGTCGGCAGCACCGCGGCCGCCTACACCCACGCCGAGGATGTTCAGCTTGTCGCTGGGAGCCTTGCGTCCGGGCTTCTTGGCAGCGCCGAGTACAGTGTTAGGAACGATGGTCGGGGCAACAATCATGCCCGCGAGCGCAGCAGAGCCACGCTTGAGAAAGTCTCTTCTTGAAACGTCAGCCATGGTTTGTTCTGTGTTTAAAGTTTAGTGTTAGTGTTAATTTATAAAGTGTTGGTTAGTAAGTCTTTATTATTCAGGTTTCAGGTTTCAAGTTTCAGGTTTCAAGTTTCAGGTTTCAACCGTCAACTGTCAACTATCAACTATCAACTATCAACCGTCAACTGTCAACTATCAACTGTCAACTATCAACTGTCAACTATCAACTGTCAACTATCAAACATTCTTATTATTCCTCGGCAGCAGTCCGTAGCCGTCCTTCAGGTTGCGGCGATACTCCCATATCTCCTCGAGCTCCTCGTGAGTGCCTATCGCCGGCAGGTCGTGCTGGCGTGCGTCCTCGAGCATGTTCCAAGCGTTTTGCGAGGCTATGGCAGAGTCACGGAACGACGGCATGTGCCTGTCGCGCACCCCCGTCTTTATGCTCGATGCCATCTCTTCTATCAGGCGGTCGATGTTCTTGCCGCCGAAGGGTCGCTCGATATGCTGCGTTTCCGTCACGCCGTGGATATCCACTACCGCCGTCTTGAAGTCGTGCGTCATGCGGCAGAAGCCCTTCGTGCCGATGAGCTCCACGTATGAGTTATGCGTCTGTTCCTTCGACAACTGGCCGTAGACGAAGCCCTGGGTGATATCGTAGACGATGCCGTTGTCGAACGTGCCGTGCACCTGGAGCCACCACGGGTCCTTCCAAGCCCACATGCGCATGCCTTGGGCATGCCACGTCTTATATTCACTACGCGCATACCAGCGCGCAAGGTTCACATAGTGCATACCGCAGTCGTGGAACGACGGTCCCTCGGCCTCGTGCCCTTCGCCAGGCGCCAGTCCGGGCGTCATGTGGCAGATGCGCATTATGGCCAATTCGCCTAGCTCGCCGCGGTCAATGGCGTTGCGCATCTCATGGTGGTACCACGCGTTCTGCAGATACATGTTCACCGTGCTTTGCACGGGAGCATTCTCCACCAGCTCCACCATCTCCCACTCGCGCTCTATCGTGTCGGCAAGAGGTTTCTCGGCTATGATATGCTTGCCCGCCGCTACCGCCTTGCGTATCTGCTCGGGGCGAGAGTCGGCCATGGCGCAGAGCGCCACCACCTGCACTTGCGGGTCCTCAAAGATCTGCTGTTCATCGGCAACAATCTTCGCCTCGGGAGCCATCTTGCGGGCCAGTGCTCTGCATTCCTCGTCGATATCGCAAACGTAGGCGACTTCGTAGTATGGGTTGCTCTGAAACTCCTTTAGATAGTATCGTCCCATTCGGCCGAAGCCTATTATTCCGACTTTTATGTTCATCATGTGTAAGGTGTTATTCTTTGTGATTTATGTTAGTTTGTTGGTAAAATGATGATAATTCTTCAAAAGACGCCACAAATTTAATACTTTATTTTGTATTCCGACAAAAATATCTAATCAGAAATAGAAAAAATAACGCATTTTTCGTCATTAGAGGCAAAATTGGCACACCCGCCAAACAAAAAAACCGCAAGTTCTTGTGTAGAACCTGCGGTTTCATTCGGGTGAGCCTCTTGTCGGATTCGAACCAACGACCCCGAGATTACAAATCACGTGCTCTGGCCAACTGAGCTAAAGAGGCGGGTGGGAAAGCGATCTGCATCGCGCCGCTACAACCAACTACCCTTGCTGCGGTCAAGCCCTGGGGGATTCGAAGGGAGCTGGCCGTACAGGACTTTCCCGTGTCAACTGTACGATAGCGCATCACTCTGTGCACCCTTTCAAGCGGAGAGACCGGGATTCGAACCCGGGAACCAGTTTTGCCGGTTACACGCTTTCCAGGCGTGCCTCTTCAGCCACTCGAGCATCTCTCCTCTTGTAGGCTTTCTGAGTTTTGCGGCTGCAAAGGTATGCCTTTTCTTCGATACTGCCAAACAAAAATCGGAAAAAATGAAAAATATTCTGCTTTTTCATCGGGAAAGGAGGCGAAAACCACCTTCTTCTCACCCTTATTCGTCACAGAGAAAGGTCGCTGTTGCAATCCTTCAACGTAGCGATGCAGAATTTAATGTACTTCTTTGTTGTCGATATTAATGACCATAGTTTCGCATGTAAAGGACGTTCTTCAAAGTCACTATCTAGGGCTGAGGACAGATAGGGGAAAGAGACCTTCAAGGTCAATCTTTAATCATTAATCATTAATCCCCTAACCCACTTAAGTGTAGAGGGCTCATTGTTTTTAGGGCGTGGAGATTGGTTAAAGTTAAGGTCAAGGTTAAGGTTAAGGTCAAGGTTAAGGTTAAGGTCAAGGTTAAGGTTAAGGTCAAGGTTAAGGTCAAGGTTAAGGTTAAGGTTAAGGTCAATCCACAGCCATTCGCGACGGGCGGCGCCAGCCCGCCGTGCTGCTTGGACTTCAGCGCTAAAGTCCTTGCAGATATGGCCGTTAGAAGCGGCAGTGTCGACATTCTGCCACTTCCTCTTTTCCGCTGCAAAGATACAACATCAACATTGCGGTAAACGAATTTTTAGTGTTAAAAAATCAGGCGCGTGTGCATTTTTTTTCGATGACTTCAATGAGACACACTTGCTGCTGTTCAATGCTGCAATGAGGGAGCCGGAGTGGTCATTATGGTCATTAAGGTCATTAGGTCATTAACGTTCTCACACTGGTCAAGAACGGCACTATATATTATAGTGAGCTGATGACCGCATCCAAAATCCTTAATGACCTTAATGACCTAATGACCTTAATGACCACTCTTGACCACACGAGGTTTGTCTTTCCCTGTATAGTGTTGACTCCTTTTGAGCCTTGATTTGTTGCCGTTTTGTTAATTACTGTTTATTATACTGATTCTGTTGACTTATCTCTCTGATCAGGTTGTATGCTTTCTGCTTTTGTTGTCCCTTTTCCCACGGGACTTATTTTAGGGTTTTGTACCATCTCATATTTTTTACCTAAAACAATGTTGTTTTTAACACGAAAAAAATTGGAGATTTGGATATTTTTTTGTAACTTTGCACACGAAAAGGAAGAAGAAAATATGTGGGGAAAAGAGAAGAAGGCTGTTAGAGAAAAGTGACGGGAGAATAGATGAGAATAGTAACATAAAAGAGAAAAAGAAAAGATAAAAGGGCATAAGAGAATGAAAAGAATTAGTTTATTGCTGACCTTAATAATCTGCACGCTTGCAACAAACGCTCAAGTGACGGACATCATGCCTGACACGTGGGTGGCAACAGACGCCCTCGGCCGGGTGATGCCGACCGCCGAGGAGGCACCATTACGGACGGACAAGCAGCGCACGGTGGGTATCTTCTACATCACCTGGCATGATGAGGGCAAGTACGGACTGAATGCGCCTTATGGGGGCGATGTGACACGCACGCTGCAGGAGGCCCCTGAGGCACGCCTCGACGCCTACCACCCGGCTTGGAAGGAGTGGAGCCTGCACTGGGGCGAGCCGGAGGCGGGCTATTTCCTCAGTCAGGACCGCTGGCTCATACGTCGCGACCTGTCGATGCTGGCTGACGCCGGCGTAGACGTGCTAATCCTCGACGTGACGAATGCGGTGCGCTACTGGGACGAGTGGGCGGTGCTGTTTGACGAGATGGCCAAGATGAGGGCGCTGGGCAACAGCGTGCCGCAGTTCTGCTTCTGGGCGTTCAACGGAGCCGTGGTGAGCGTGGTGACGGACCTCTACGAACGGATATATAAGAAAGAGGTGGCGCGGGACTTCTGGTTTATGTGGGACGGCAAGCCGCTGCTGCTCTACAACGCCGAGCCCGACCACGACGCCAATGGCAGCGGCTACGAGGCAGGCCGCTATCCGCAGGAGGTGCAGGAGTTCTTCACGCTGAGGAATATGTGGTGGGGTTACTACGAATGGGGCGGGCATCGCTACGTCGGAACCGAAGACAACTGGAGCTTCGGCTATGAGATGAACGACGCGCGCGTGGCAGAAATGACACCCAAAGACCTGGCATCACGCCACAAAGGGCGACTGGAGGAGATGGCTGTGACGCCTGCGCAGCACCCGATAAGCATCACGGGCAAGAGCTGGCGACGCGAGACAAAGGAGCCGGTGTTGAACCAGTGGGACATGCCCGACTCGGCCTACGTGCCATGGCTGGGGCGCACGGTGGCTCATCCCGAGGGCTACGGCATTTACTTCCAGGACCGCTGGGACGAGGCACTTGCCGTAGACCCTGACTTCATCTACGTGAACGACTGGAACGAATGGACGGCGGGGAAGTACCGATCAGGCCTCGCCCCGGGCAGTGAAACGGTGCCTGGTCCCACCACTTTCCTCGGGCGCAAGAACCCATTCTACTTCGTGGATCAGTATAACGCAGAGTTCAATCGCACCATACAGCCTATGCGCGGCGGCTACACGGACAACTACTATATGCAGCTGGTGCAGAACATAAGGCGCTACAAGGGTGTCAGGCCACAACAGGTGGCGCGCGGCAGAAACGCAGTGGTGAGTTACCATGACACGCAGGGCGACGTGATGCACCGCGACCACAACGGCTACGGCGGACTGCACTACACCGACTCCTCTGGGCGCAATGACATCGTAGAGTGCAGGGTGAAGGTTACGCGTAAGTATATTGTGTTTGAAGCGGTGACTGCAGATGCGCTGACGCCCTGCACGGATAGGAACTGGATGCTGCTTTACATGGACACGCACCCGGCTACGACAGCAGCGGCAGCTACAGCGCGAAGGGGCAACGGTTTGGGCTTCGATTTCATGGTGAAGAATGGGATATTGTACCGCAGCAGCGACGCCAAGGGTCAGTGGCAGGCGGTGACGTCTGTAGAGCGTGTGATAGCGGGCAACAGCCTCACCATGACGGTTCCGCGCAAGGCGCTGGGGCTGAAGAGAGGTGCATTTACGTTGGATTTCAAATGGGCTGACAACCCGTCCGACCCGGATGATATCATATCGATAAGCACCACGGGCGACACTGCGCCGAATAGGAGGTTTAGGTTTAGATTATTTAGTGATTAGGGATTAAGGATTAAGGTTAAGGTCAAGGTTAAGGTTAAGGTCAAGGTCAATGTCCGTTCGGCGCTGCTCCGCTTCTTCGAGCGAAGCGAGGCCCTCTCCCTTTGGGGGAGAGCGGGGAGAGAGGCCGTCAAGGTCAAGGTTGAGCGGGGAGAGAGGCCATTAAAGTCAACGTTTTATCGAAAAAAAGGGGGTGGATGAAAAAAAGTTTATTCCTTAACCTATAATCTCTAATCTTTTTACTACCTTTGCACGGCAAATAGAAACACGAAGATCCGAATGAGTATTGAGCAAGCATTACAACAGCGGATACTAATCCTCGACGGAGCCATGGGCACACGCCTGCAGGCTCTGGGCGTGGGAGCGGAAAGCTTTCACCGCGGGCGCTTCGCTGACTGGCCCGTGTCGCTCACCGGCAACAATGACGTGCTATGCCTCACAGCCCCCGAAGTGGTGGAACAGGTGCACAGCCTGTATGTAGAAGCCGGCGCAGACATCATCACCACCAACACCTTCTCGGCAAACCGCATCAGCCAGCACGGCTATGCCTGCGAAGAGGCGGCACGCGATATGGCGCTGGAGGGTGCACGCATAGCACGGCGCGTGGCCGACAGGCAGAGTCGACAGGTATGGGTGGCTGGTTCAATAGGGCCTACCGCCAAGTCGTTGACCCTGGCACCTGCCGAGACCGCCGTTACGTTTGACCAGATGGCGGCAGCCTACAGCGAACAGGCCGAGGCATTGCTGGAAGGCGGTGCGGATGTTCTGCTGCTGGAAACGTGCTACGATGCCCTCAACGCCAAAGCGGCACTTTATGCCATAGAACGGTTGGGCGAGCGGCTCGGCAGAGCGATACCCGTGATGGTGTCAGCCACCGTGAACGACCGCAGCGGCCGCACGCTGACAGGGCAGACGCTGATGGCATTCTACCACAGCATAGCCCACTACCCTGCCCTGCTCAGTTTCGGACTGAACTGCTCGTTCGGCGTTGCCGACCTAAGACCTTTCGTGGAGCAGCTGGCGGCCAATATACCCGTGCGTCTGTCGCTGTACCCCAACGCAGGCTTGCCCAACGAAATGGGCGAGTACGACGAGTTGCCCAACTACACCGCCAGCCACCTGCGCGAGATGGCGGAGGACGGATTGCTGAACATGGCGGGCGGCTGCTGCGGAACTGACGAGCGACACATTAAATGTATACGCGAGGCGCTGGAAGGCGTGAAACCGCGAGTGCTGCCTCAGGCTGACGACCGTCTGTGGCTATCGGGGCTGGAGCCGCTACTCATAGACCGCCGCACACAGAACTTCACGAATATAGGCGAGCGCACCAATGTGGCAGGCTCGAGGAAATTCGCAAGGCTGATAGCCGAGGGACAGCATACGGAGGCACTGGCCGTGGCACGACACCAGATAGAGGGCGGCGCAGCGGTCATAGACATCAATATGGACGCCCCGATGCTCGACAGCGCAGACGCTATGGCTACATTTTGCCGACATATAAACTCCGACCCCGCCGTGGCACGTGCAGCGCTGATGATCGACTCGTCGGACTGGAACACTATCCTTGCAGGACTTAAGAACGCGCAGGGCAAAAGCATCGTGAATTCCATAAGCCTGAAGAATGGCGAGGAGGATTTCCTGAACAAGGCCCGCGAGCTGCGACGACTGGGCGCAGCCGTGGTAGTGATGGCTTTCGACGAGGAAGGACAGGCCACAACCTACGAGCGCAAGATAGCCATTGCCGAGCGTGCCTATAGGCTGCTCACCGGCATAGGCATACCGCCACAGGACATCATCATCGACGTGAACATTCTGTCGGTAGGCACCGGGCTACACGAGCATCAGGCCTACGGCATAGATTTCATACGCGCCGTGGAATGGATAAAGCAGCACCTGCCGCAGGCCAAGACGAGCGGCGGTGTGAGCAACCTGTCGTTCAGCTTCCGCGGCAACAACACAGTGCGCGAAGCCATGCACTCGGTATTCCTGTATCATGCCATACGTGCCGGTTTAGACATGGCCATCGTGAATCCCACGATGTTGCAGGTCTACGACAATATAGAACCGCAACTGCTGAAAGCCGTGGAAGATGTGGTGCTCAACACCGACGACGGCGCCACGGAGCGACTGCTGAAGGTGGCCGCAGACTACATGGCTGACAAGAACGCGCCGACGGCCCAGAGCGACCAAGGCAGCAAGCCCGCTGCTACAAGGCAGGAAACGCCCATTGACCAGCGGCTGGCCTACGCCCTTGCCAACGGCAACAGCGAGCACCTGGCCGACGATATTCCCGAGGCCATGGAGAAATACGGCCAGGCAATAGCCGTGATAGAAGGACCGCTGATGCGGGCTATGGAAGACGTAGGAGCACGCTTTGCCGAAGGCAAGATGTTCCTGCCGCAGATAGTGAAAGCCGCACAAGTGATGAAAGAGGCGGTGGCGCTGCTGCAGCCATATATCGATGCTGACAGCGAGGGCAATACGACCACACGGCCAAAAGTGGTGCTTGCTACCGCCAACGGCGACGTTCACGACATAGGCAAGAACATCGTGGCCATAGTGCTGGCATGCAACGGCTTCGAAGTGGTTGACCTGGGCGTGATGGTGGCGGCAGAGACAATATTTGAAGCCACGCGCGAGCATAAGCCTTTGTTCGTAGGCGTGAGCGGACTGATAACGCCGTCGCTCAAGGAGATGGAGAAGCTGTGCCTGCTCTTTGAGCGCGAAGGATTGCAGGTGCCTATCATAGTGGGCGGCGCCACCACTTCGGCAGTTCACACGGCCGTTAAGCTAGCACCCCTCTACAAAGGACTTGTAGTGCACGGGGGCGATGCCTCGCACACGGCACTTGTTGCCAAGCGCCTGCAGATGGATAGCGCAGCTGCCACGGCACAGATTAAAGCGGATCAGGAGCGTGTACGCGAGGCCTATGAAGAGAATCATCAGCCTATCGTAACCTACGACGAGGCAAACAAACGAGCACCGCACTTCTGTGCCGCCAAAGGGTGGACAGCGGCCAATATCATCAAAAAGGCAACGAAGAACATCATCATCCCCCTCGACAACGACGAGGGCGGCGTGGTGCCATTCGTGGACTGGAGGATGTTCCTGCTGTTCTGGGGGTTCAAAGGCGAATCTCTACAGCAACAGCTTGTCAACCCAGAGGCCAAACGAGTGCTGGACGAGGGCAAGGCTGCCCTCAAGAAAGCCATTGCCGAACAAGGCATAACGCTGCAAGCCCTGGTAAGTTTCGAGGCTGCCAAACGCGAAGCCAACGACATAGTGCTCTGTGACGGCGTGCGACTGCCTATGCTGCGCAGCCAAAGCGCCCGTGGCAGTTTCCTATGCCTGGCCGATTTCATAGACGAACAAACACCCTCGCCCATAGGGCTGTTCACCATAGTGGCAAAGCCTGTACACGAAGCCGACGATGAACATTCGCGACTGATGACACATGCCCTGTGTGCACGATTGGCAGAAGCCAGTGCCGAATGGCTTGAGACACAGGTAAGGACGGCTCTCACGGCTGAAGACGAGCGAGGCACGGATGCCGCCGCAACGAGGATTCTGCGTGTGGCATTTGGATATGCCACCTGTCCCGACCACTCGCTCAAACGCATCGTCATAGACCGTCTGCAGGCAGAGCGCCTCATGGGCATAACGCTCACCGACCACTATGCCATTCAGCCCAGCACTTCCATCTGCGGCCTCTTCATCCTGCACCCTGAAGCGCGTTATTTCCCAGTGGGAAGAATCGACAAGGCACAACTCGCAGACTACTGTCACCGACGTGGCATCAGCGAAGAGGAAGGCAAAATGTTGTTGTCAAAATATATCACTGAGGACTAAGCTTTTAAGCTCACTTCCTTCATTTAATGCTTTAAGCACTTAATATACGCCAAATCACACATCTTAAAGATATGAAAGTAATAGAGATCCTACGCTCTGCCGAGAAACCTTTTGCCAGTTTCGAACTGGTGCCGCCGCTCAAAGGCAGCGACGTGGCACGTCTGTACGACAGCCTCGACCCGCTAATGGCTTTCAACCCGCCGTTCATCAACATCACCTGCCATCGCGACGAGGTGGAATATGTGCCCAATGCCGACGGCACTTTCACCAAGATGACGCTGGCCAAGCGCCCGAGCACCATAGCCATCGTGGCGGCCATCATGCGCAGATATCCCGAGCTGGAGATAGTGCCACACGTGATATGTGGCGGTGCTTCGCGTTCGAAGATAGAGAGTGAACTGCTGGACTTGCACTTCCTGGGCGTGCAGAATGTGGTAGCCCTGCGCGGCGATGCGCTGCCGGGACAGCGCCATTTCATCCCCGAGCCCGACGGCTACAGCCATAGCAACGAGCTGGTGGGGCTCATCAACAACCTAAATCGCGGTGTATACCTCGACCCAACGGTGAGCAAAGGCACTCCTACCAACTTCTGTGTGGGCGTGGCTGCCTATCCTGAGAAGCACTACGAGGCGGCAAACATGGAGGTGGACATCCGCTATCTGAAAGAGAAAGTGGACGCTGGTGCCGATTACATCGTCACGCAGATGTTCTTCGACAACGACAGTTTCTTCCGTTTTACGGAAAAGGCTCGTCAGGCTGGCATCACCGTGCCCATCATACCAGGGCTCAAGCCTATCTCGGCACAGCGTCAGGTAGATCTCCTTCCCCGCTCCTTCCACATCGACATTCCTCAGCAATTGGTAAGTCTGCTGGCTAAAGCTCGCTCGCAGGAAGATGCCTACCAGATAGGCGTAGAGTGGACTATACGCCAGAGTCGCGACCTGTTGGCTCATGGCGCGCCGGCCATACATTATTACACTATGGCCAAGACCGACAATGTATGTCAGATTGTGAAGGAAGTATTCTGAGCCCCTGTCCCCACAGCACTCCCTATGGAGAGAATGGTCACTTCCAAGAAGAGTGGACTCTATATGGAAGGATGAAAATGGTCACTTCCAAGAAGAGTGAACTTTATATGGAAGGAGCTAAAAATTAAGGAGTTAAAAGTGAAAATAAAAATTTCAACCAAGAAGGAATCAACTAAATACCAACAAATTAAACCATGCCAAACATTCTCCACCAAATGCCTAATCATTCCACCCTCCCCTTAGAATGGGGAGTGGGAAGGGGGGCTGTTGTTTTCCTCCTCTTCATGTTCTGCTTCACCTCATCTATAGCGCAAACACCCCACGACTGGGAGAATCCGCAGGTGATAGGCATCAACAAACTGCCCTACCATGCCAGCTTGACGCTGCCGTCGGAACGGGCACTGCACCCCGAATGGCTGTCGCTCGATGGCAATTGGCAGTTTCACTGGGCCAAGAACCCTGATGAGCGGCCGGCTGATTTCTATCGCGAGGACTTCGACACGTCCTCATGGCCTACGATTCACGTGCCTGGCACATGGCAGTTGCAGGGCTATGGCAAACCCATCTACACCAATATGAACTACCCGTTCAAACGCGACCAGCCGCGCGTGATGAGTGAACCGCCGAGGCATTTCTTCAGCTACGAGAACCGTAATCCTACAGGCTCCTACGTGCGTGAGTTCAACCTTAAGAAAGAGCCTGGACGTCACTACATCCTTCATTTCGACGGCGTTAAGTCGGCAATGTATGTATGGGTGAACGGACAGAAAGTGGGCTACAGCCAGAACTCCATGGCGCCCGCTGAGTTCGACATCACGCCATACGTGCGCGACGGCAGCAACCGCCTCTGTGCAGAGGTCTATCGATGGTCTGACGGCAGCTACCTCGAGGACCAGGATATGTTCCGGTTCAGCGGCATATACCGCAGTGTAGGTATCTGGATGCGCCCTGACGCCTATATCCGCGACTACGTAATCAACACCAGCCTCAGCAACGACTTGAGCGAAGGTCGTGTCAGCATCAGCGCTGAACTTGCAGGCAAGACCAAGGGCGCAGAGGTGACAGCGCGAATCGTGGGTCACGGCATCAACGCACCCCTGCCAGCCGTCATCAAGAATCCGCGCCTGTGGTCGAGCGAAGACCCTGCGCTCTACGACGTGTTCGTAGACCTACGCCGCAAGGGACAAGTGCTCGAGACCTTCCACTACCGCACCGGCTTCCGCAAGGTGGAGATTCGCGGCGAGGTGTTCTATGTCAACAACCATCCCATCAAACTCAAGGGCGTAAACCGTCACGAGCACCATCCACGTACAGGCCGAACTATGGACGAAGCTACTACCCGCCTCGACTTGGAGCTGATGAAACAGTGCAATATCAACATGATTCGTACTAGCCACTACCCGGATATGCCGCTGTTCTATGAGCTGTGCGACATCTACGGTATCTACGTGATGGATGAAGCCAACCAAGAGAGCCACGCCTTCGGACTGCGCAACAAGGTGATGGGCAACGACTCGTTGTGGATGAAATCCCATGTTGACCGTGCCCTCTCGCTCGTCAACCGCGATAAGAACCATCCGTCAGTAATATGGTGGTCGCTTGGCAACGAAGGCGGCAGCGGCTGCAATTTCGTAGCAATGCGTGAGGCTGTGCTCAGCGTGGACAAGACACGTCCCATCTACTGCGATACCGACATGGACCAGTCCGACATCTATGATTTCGCCTATCCTCACCCCGACCAACTCCGCACTATGGCCCAGCGCGTCAGCGACCGTCCCCTGTTCATGCGTGAATATGCTCATGCCATGGGTAATTCCCTCGGCAATTTCCGCGAATATTGGGATGTTATCTACGCCGACCCAAGCATCATAGGCGGCGCCATTTGGGATTGGGTGGATCAAGGCATAGCCACTGACTCGCTCCCCTACTTCGCCTATGGCGGCGACTTCGGCGATCAGCCTAACGACGGCCCCTTCTGCCTCAACGGCCTCATAGCCCCCGACCGTGTGCCACATCCTCATTACTATCAGGCTCAGTACATACATCAGAACATACAGTTCGCCTTGAACTCCCAGCAAAACGTCACACTCACCAACCGCTACGACTTCACGCCCCTCACTGCTTTTGACTACCGTTACGAATGGCTCTGCGACGGTCGTATCGTCAGCAAGGGCGAAGCAGAGCTCGACGGCGACCAGCTGCACATCGGTCCCAAGCCCGACCTCTCGGGTGAACTTTTCCTAAACGTCTATGCGTGCCTTAAAGAACGTACTATCTGGGCCGACAAGGGATTCGTTGTAGCAAGAGAACAGCTAAGGCCCACCGCCAATTCCTCCGAAAGAGAGTTCCAGCCCTCTGCAAGCAGCAAATCCCCATCTTCGAAACAAACCGCCCCCTCGCTCTCAGGAAAAGCGGGGGTTGAGCCTATGGGAGCATGGTCTTCTCTTTCCATCAACCTCTGGAAGCCCACCAACGACAACCAGCGTCGCAACAACTACGCCAATCGTCTCGGCTACTGGCGCGACCACACCGACGGCTGCACACTCAATTATTCCAAGGTAACCACCACCTCGGGGGGAGAATCCTCATACCTCGTAATCCTTGACTATCAGCCTCCCCGTTCAGATATGCCGCTGATGCCTAAGTTCGGCGTAGAAATGAAGCTGCCTTCAACGATGCAGCATGTGCGTTGGTATGGTCGCGGCCCGTTCGAGAACTATCCCGACCGTAAATCAGCCGCCTTCATAGGGCTCTACGAATCCTTCGTAGATGACCTGCAGCCAAACTATATCGTGCCTCAGGACAACGGCAACCGCTCCGATGTGCGATGGCTGGAGATTACCGACGACCAAGGCAAGGGCATCCGCATAGAGAGCGCACAGCCTTTCAATTTCCGTGCTTGGAACTACGACGGCGAAGACCTCGACAAGGAGCCACGCCACGCCAATGAACTACCACGACGCGACCACGTCACACTCAACATTGACCTCCTCATCCACGGTGTTGGCGGCAACGATGCCTGGGGTGCACGAACGCTTGACGCATACACCATCGACGGCAACCAACCACACCACTTCGAGTTCTATGTAACGGAACTGGGTAAGAATCAGGGATTAAAGATTAAAGATTAAAGTTTAGGGATTAAAGTTTAAGGATTATAGTTTAAGAGCCTCTCCCCGCTCTCTCGGGAGAGAGTTTTGCTTCGCCATAATGAGCAGCGAAAACGGCGAATGAAATGGTAAAGGTCTTCTCACCCCTCTGTCTTATTCACGGCAGAGGGGTGTTTTCGTGAAAAAAGTCGCGCGGGTACCTATAAATATTGTGAATTGTTAATCGTTATTCGCAAATTCTTTGTATCTTTGCGCGCATTTTTAGGCAAAACTGATTACCGACCATTGAAAATATGACAAACGATAATAACAATCCCTTCTCTTTCATAGCTGAATACGACGGCGACGAAAAGGCAATCTACAACACCACGTTCGATACGACGTTGCCTGTGATGCCGCTGCGCGATATCACGCTGTTCCCAGGTGTCGTGCTGCCTATCTCCGTGGGGCGAGTAGGATCCATCCGTATCTGCCGCCGCGCCAGCGAGGAAGGCTCATACATTGTATGCGCTTCGCAGTACTCGCCCGAGGTGGACAACCCCAAAGGCTCTGATCTCTACGATGTAGGTGTGGTGGCTCGCGTGATACGTCTGTTTGAGATGCCCGACGACACCACAACAGCCATCGTACAAGGCCTGTCGCCCGTGCATATCTTAACAGCTTATGCTGCCGACGGTATCCTCACCGCCGACGTGGAGCCCTTGCACGAACAGTTTGAGGAGATGACGGACAAGACTTACAAACTGCTTTGCGACACACTGCTGCAGCAGTTGCGTGAATATGTCCGTCTGAGCGACAACCTCAGCCAGGAAGTGATTCCGGCCATCAACAACGCTTCCACCATGCCTTTCTTCGTGAACTTCGTGTGTGCAAATATGCCCATCGACGTCAAGACGAAGATAAGCCTGCTGGCACAGATGAGCCCCATAGCACGTGCCACGGACCTGCTGCGCGAGATATCGCGTGAGATTCAGTTTGCAAGAATCCGTTCGGATATCCGCCAAAAGACACAGGTGGACATAGACAAGCAGCAGCGCGACTATTTCCTGCAGCGTCAGTTGGAGAACATACAAGAGGAGCTCGGCACATCCTACCACGACGATGCTACCAAGTTGCGCCGTAAGGCTGCCGACATCGACTGGGACGAGAATGTGGAGGACACCTTCGAAAAAGAGGTGGCCCGTTTGGAACGTCTGAATCCGCAAAGCCCAGACTATCAAGTGCTGCTGACTTACCTTGAGACGCTGGTGCAGATTCCATGGAACATCAAGACTAAGCCCAACTACGACCTTAAGAAGTCGGAAGCGATTCTCGAGCGCAACCACTACGGCATGAAGGAGGTTAAGGAGCGTATCCTTGAGCATATTGCCGTGCGATATTACAGTCAGGACAAAGCACGTCCCACCATCCTCTGCCTCTACGGCCCTCCGGGCGTGGGTAAGACATCGCTGTGCAAGAGCATAGCTGATGCCATGAACCGCAAATACGTCCGTGCTTCATTGGGCGGACTCCACGACGAGGCTGAGATTCGCGGCCACCGCAGAACTTATATCGGCGCCATGCCAGGCCGTATCGTCAAGAGCCTCATCAAGGCAGGCTCCTCAAACCCCGTCTTCGTACTTGATGAGATAGACAAGATAACCGAGCATACCCACAACGGTGACCCTGCCAGCGCACTGCTTGAAGTGCTCGACCCCGAGCAGAACAAGGCGTTCCACGACAACTTCCTTGAGGTTGATGTGGACCTCTCGGATGTGATGTTCATTGCCACCGCCAACAATATCAACACAATACCGCGCCCCCTGCTCGACCGCATGGAGCTCATCGAGGTCAACGGCTATATCACCGAGGAAAAGGTGAACATAGCCAAGCGACATCTCATTCCACGCGTGAAAGAACTCTGCGGTATCCCCAAGAGCAAGGCTATAAAGTTCAACAAAGCTGCCCTGACCTACCTAATAGAGAACTATACCCGCGAGAGTGGCGTGCGTGGTTTGGAAAAGGAACTCGACCGTTTCTATCGTCGCAGTATCCTGAATTTCGAGCGGACACACGAATTCCCCACTATCGACGTAAAGCCTGAGGACATAGAGAAACTGTTGGGCAAGCCCAAGTACCTGCGTGACACATACCAAGGCAACGGCTTTGCAGGCGTAGTGACCGGTCTGGCATGGACCAGCGTGGGCGGTGAGATTCTCTTCATCGAAACCAGCCTCAGCCGCGGCAAAGGACAGAAGCTGACGCTGACAGGCAATCTTGGCGACGTGATGAAGGAAAGTGCTATGCTGGCGCTTGAGTTCATCAAGGCACACGCCGATGATATAGGCGTGGACATGCGCATTTTCGACAACTACAATATCCACATCCATGTGCCCGAAGGCGCCGTGCCAAAGGACGGGCCAAGCGCCGGCATCACCATGGCTACGTCACTGGCCTCGGCCTTAACACAACGCAAGGTTCGTCACAGTATTGCCATGACAGGCGAGATAACCCTGCGCGGCAAGGTTCTGCCTGTGGGCGGTATCAAGGAGAAGATTCTTGCAGCCAAACGAGCAGGCATCTCAAACATCATCCTATGCGCCGACAACCGCAAGGACATTGAAGTCATCGACCAGATGTACATCAAGGGCCTCACCTTCCACTATGTCAGCAACGTGCTCGAAGTGCTTGAACTGGCGCTGCTGAAGGAGAAGGTGGACCATCCCATTCAGTTTAAGTTGGAGGAGGAGAAGAAGGAATGATGACGTTCGATTTAGAAAAGACTGACATACAAAGCTCGGCCCGTGCCGGCACTATCCACACCGACCACGGCGATATCCATACTCCCATCTTCATGCCCGTGGGCACGGTGGGCAGCGTCAAGGGCGTGCAGTTGCGCGACCTCTATGACGACGTCAATGCCGAGATAATCCTGGGCAATACCTATCACCTCTACCTACGCCCCGGCACCGCTACGCTTGAGGCAGCAGGCGGTCTGCACAAGTTCAACGGCTTCAGCCGCCCCATGCTCACCGACAGCGGAGGCTTTCAGGTGTTTTCGCTCACAGGCATACGCAAGCTGCGCGAAGAAGGTTGTGAGTTCCGCAGTCACATCGACGGCAGCAAGCATTTCTTCTCGCCCGAGAGAGTGATGGATATCGAACGTTCTATAGGTGCTGATATCATGATGGCCTTCGATGAATGTCCTCCGGGCACTGCTCCGTACGACTATGCCAAGAAGAGCCTTAAGCTCACACATAACTGGCTGGACCGCTGCGTGAAACGATTCAATGAGACCGAGCCTAAGTACGGATATCATCAGGCCCTCTTCCCCATCGTCCAGGGCTGCACTTACCGCGACCTGCGCACTGAGAGCGCTGAATTCATAGCCTCGAAGAATGCCGAGGGCAACGCCATTGGCGGACTGGCCGTAGGCGAGCCGGCCGAAGTGATGTACGAGATGATAGAACTTGTCAACGGCATCCTGCCCAAGGACCGTCCACGCTACCTCATGGGCGTGGGCACGCCTGTCAACATCCTCGAAGCTATATCTCTGGGCGTAGATATGTTCGACTGTGTGATGCCTACCCGCAACGGCCGCAATGCCATGCTTTTCACTTCAGAAGGCACCCTGAACATGCGCAATGCAAAATGGGCTGACGATTTCTCGCCCATAGACCCCAACGGCACAAGCTACGTAGACCGGACATACACACGTGCTTACCTGCATCACTTGTATAAGTCGCAGGAACTGCTGGCGCTGCAGATAGGCTCGCTCCACAACCTTGCCTTCTACCTGTGGCTCGTGCGCGAAGCCCGCAAGCATATCCTGGCCGGCGACTTCCGCACGTGGAAAGACCAAATGATTCCCCGCCTCTCACAACGCTTATGAAGCAATTTCTAAGGAATATACGGCAAGCCTTGTTTTCGCGTCTTGACAGATATATTATCGTCAAGTTCCTTGGCACGTATTTCTTCTCAATAGTTCTCATCATCACCATTGCCGTAGTGTTCGACTTCTCGGAACACTCGGAGCGTCTTACCCAGAACCACGCTCCCACAATGGCTTTGATTAAGTACTACTTGAATTTCGTTCCTTTCTACTCCAACCTCTTCTCGGCGTTATTTGTGTTCATCGCCGTCATCTTCTTCACCAGCAAACTGGCCGAGAATTCCGAGATAATAGCCATGATGAGCACGGGAATGAGTATTCACCGACTATGGCGGCCGTATATGGTCAGTTCGGTGTTCATCGCTGCTTTGAGCTTTTATCTTGGCTCCGAAGTCATACCTCGTGGGTCGGTCAAGCGCGTGGAATTCGAGATGAAATACAAGAGCAAGAAGCGCGTAGAAGTGGCCGAGCATATTCAGTTGCAAGTGGACACGGGCGTCATCGCCTACATCGATTTCTTCGATATCCGCAACAAGAGCGGCTACCGCTTCTCGCTTGATAAATTTCAGAACAAGAGCCTCGTAAGCCATCTCACGGCTCAACGAATTCAGTATGACTCGCTTGCCGACGAGCGGTTCCACTGGAAGATGTTCGACGTGAAGATTCGTACATTGAGCGGCCTGCGCGAGCGTATAACCACGCACCACTTCCTCGACAGCGTAATCATCATGGAGCCAAAAGACTTCTTCGTAGTGAAGAACCAGCAACAGACGCTCACCAACAGCGAACTGCTCGACTACATCGACCGCCAGCGACTGCGAGGAGCCGGCAACGTGACGGTGTTCGAGATGGAATACCACAAACGCTTTGCAGATCCGTTCGCGGCCTTCATACTATCTACCATAGGCCTCTGCCTGTCCTTCCGCAAGCGCAAGGGAGGCATGGGAGCCTCGCTCGGACTCGGACTGGCGCTCTCGGCTGCCTATATCTTAATGCAGACAATAAGTTCCACTTTCGCCATCAACAGCAACTGGCCGCCCATGCTCGCAGCCTGGCTGCCAAATATTCTGTTTACCATAATAGCTATCTTCCTCTTCCAAAGAGCCAAGAGATAAACGACGTACATGCAATTTGAAGAATTAGACCTGCACGATGATATCCTGGATGCGCTCTATGATATGCGCTTCGTGGATTGTACACCCATTCAGGAACAGGCCATTCCGCCACTGCTCGAGGGCCGCGACCTCATAGGCGTGGCACAGACAGGCACCGGTAAGACGGCAGCCTACCTGTTGCCCGTGCTCTCGAAGCTGCGCGACGGAGGCTATCCGCGCGATGCCATCAACTGCGTAATAATGGCCCCGACACGCGAACTGGCCCAACAGATAGACCAAGCCATGGAAGGCTTCTCGTACTACCTCGACGGCATCTCAAGCGTAAGTATCTATGGAGGCAACGACGGCATCCGCTACGAACAGGAGAAGCGGGCACTGGCCTTGGGCGCTGATGTGATTATAGCCACTCCGGGACGCCTCATCAGCCATCTCTCCCTGGGCAACGTCGACCTCTCAAAAGTGAGTTTCTTCATCCTCGACGAGGCCGACCGCATGCTGGACATGGGCTTCTACGATGATATAATGCAGATTGAGAAGAGTCTGCCACGTCAGCGCCAGACGCTGATGTTCTCTGCCACTATGCCCGATAAGATTGTGGAACTGGCCAAGACCATCCTCACCGATCCCGTAGAGGTGAAAATAGCCTTGAATAAACCGGCCGAAGGCATAGCACAAAGCGCATACATCTGCTATGAGCCTCAGAAACTGAAGATTATCGACTACCTGTTCCATCAGCGCAAGCCCGAGCGGGTAATAATCTTCGTAGGAAAGAAGATTCACACCAAGGACGTGGCTATAACCCTCAAGCGCAAGGGCTACAATGCAGAGGCCATGCATTCAGACCTCATGCAGCAGCAGCGCGACGATGTCATGTACCGTTTCAAGACAGGACAGATAGATATCCTTGTGGCAACAGACATCGTGGCACGAGGCATAGACATTGATGATATTCAGCTCGTGATAAACTACGATGTTCCGCACGACGAGGAAGATTACGTACACCGTATCGGACGAACGGCCCGTGCAGGAAAGGACGGCCGCGCCGTGACGCTCGTGAGCGAGAAAGACCAGCCGCTCTTCCGTCAGATAGAGCGCTTCCTTGAGAAAGAAGTGCCCAAGGAACCCGTGCCCGCAGAACTCGGCGAAGCGCCTGAATATACAGCCAAGGCTGATAAAGGCGGCCATGGCAGAGGCCGTGGACGTGGACGAGGACATGGACGAGGACGCGGGCATGGTCACCACGACAACAAGCCCCAGGCCACGGATGCAAAAGCCATTGCCAAGGACAAAGGAAAAGGCAAACGCCGCCGTCGTCCGCGCAACGGAGATAAGGATAAACAATAAACAAAACCATACTACGACAATGAAACAGCTCATTTCAACTTTCGCCTTGTGCTTAGCGTTCTTCGCCTTAACAGCGACGAAAGCCACTGCTTGCACAAATCTCATCGTAGGCAAGAACGCCTCGGCCGACGGCTCGGTAATGATAACTTATTCCGCCGACGACTACGGCTCATACGGCTATCTCCACTTCTATCCCGCCGGACATCATGCCAAGGGCGAGATGAGAGCTCTTTACGACTACGAGACGAACAACTACCTCGGCGAGATTCCTGAAGTGGAATACACATATAATGTTATAGGTCAGCTCAACGAGCACCAGCTCTCAATCATGGAGACTACCTTCGGCGGCCGCGAGGAACTCACTGACACAACAGGCTTGCTCGACTACGGTTCGCTTATGTATGTCACCTTACAACGTGCCAAGACTGCCCGCGAGGCCATTGACGTTTGGACAAAGCTCGTTGACACCTATGGCTACCGTTCCGAAGGCGAAAGCATTACCATTGCCGACCCCAACGAGGTATGGGTTCTCGAGATGATAGGCAAAGGCCCAGGGCGAAAGGGTGCCGTATGGGTGGCCCGTCGTCTGCCCGACGATTGCATCACAGGCCACGCCAACCAATCGCGCATCACCACCTTCCCGCTCAAGGACAAGAAGAACTGCCTCTACTCCAAGGACGTCATCTCCTTTGCCCGCGAGAAAGGGTATTTCACGGGCAAAGACCAGGACTTCTCGTTCCGCGACGCCTACGCCCCCAATGACTTCGGAGCCCGCCGCATCTGCGATGCCCGCGTCTGGAGTTTCTTCAACCGCTGCGCCAAAGGCATGGAGAAATATATTCCTTATATCCAAGGCATCGAAGAGGGAACCGAGGAACTGCCTTGGTGCATTCGTCCCGACCAGCCTGTGACGCTGAACCAGCTCAAGCAAGCCATGCGCGACCATTTCGAAGGCACTCCTCTGGACATGACATCCGATATTGGCATGGGCCCATGGGAAGCGCCCTACCGCCCTACTCCTCTTTACTTTGAGGTCGACGGCAAGCGCTACTACAACGAGCGCCCTATCTCCACTCAGCAGACAGCCGTCACTTATCTGGCACAACTCCGCTCATGGCTGCCTAATCATATAGGCGGCGTGCAATGGGCCGGCTTCGACGATGCAAACATGGTGGCCTACGCACCCGTCTACTGCTGCACTACCGTTTGTCCCGAGCCTTTCGCCGAGAAGACCGCAGACCCGTTTACCTTCACTACCAAGAGTGCTTACTGGCTCGCCAACGCACTCTCAAATTTCATCTATCCGCGCTACAGCCAGCTCTTCCCCGAACTTCAGACCGTGCGCGACCAGCTCGATGCCGAATTCGAGTCGGTCCAGACTAAGATTGAGGCCGAAGCTCTTGCCATGGATGAAGCCGAAGCCAAGCGCCATCTTACCGACTACGGCTGCCGTGCCGCCGGCCTTATGATGGACCGCTGGCGTCAGCTCTTCGAGCGCGTCATTGTCAAGTACAACGATATGGCCATCAAGCCCGAAGCCGACGGCAAGTTCAAGAAGACTGCCGGTGGCGACCACGTGCCCCTCATTCGCACAGGCTATCCCGAGCGCTACCGTAAGGCTATCGTTGATGCAACAGGCGACCGCTATTTAGCACCCACGAAGTAATGGCTATTCAGTCCCGATAAGTAGCCGCTTTATCCCTACTTAATAGCCGCTTTATCCCTACTTTATAACCGCTTTATCCCTACTTTATAGCCGCTTTAGGCCTACTTAGTAATTCACAAGTACGGGCTTATGAGGTGTCCCACCTTTGGTGATCCACCCTACAAGTACGGTCATATAGTGCAACACGTGCGGTCAAACAAAGCAACACGAACGGTCAACGTTAAACATTCAACTTGTCAACTAAATAAATGGAGCCAACATTTGTTTATCCGGGAAAGCTGAGCAAGAGCGAGCGTTATGCAGCCCTGCTCGATGATTACAAATATTACATAGAAGGTGAAACTGACCTCATCAGCACTATGGCCAATACATCAGCCGTGCTGCGCGAGGCTTTCGGCTTCTTCTGGGTAGGATTCTACCTCGTCCATGACAAGGAGTGGTTGCATTTGGGCCCTTTCCAAGGCTCTGCAGCCTGCACTCGTATCCGTCTTGGCCGTGGCGTTTGCGGCACCTGTTGGGCAAAAGGTGAGACAATAGTAGTTCCCGACGTGGACGCGTTCCCAGGTCACATAGCCTGCAGCTCTGCGTCACGCTCGGAGATAGTCCTTCCCGTTCACGACAAGTCTGGCGCCGTGATTGCCGTTCTGGACATAGACAGCGACAGCCTTGGTGCCTTCGACGAGGAGGACAGCCAAGGCCTCCAAGCCATCGTTGCCGCGATGGAAACGGTTATTGACTAAAGCAAACGTTTTTGTTGACGAGACTATAGCTTCAACACGTACGGTCATACAAAGCATCACGTACGGTCATACAAAGCATCACGTACGGTCATACAAAGCATCACGTACGGTCATACAAAGCAACACGTCCGGACGTAATAACTTGTACGTCCGGACGTGTTTTTTGTTTTATCAGTATCAAACAATTAAAACTCTAAACGCTACAGCGCTTCACACTCTGCCAGCCAAGCTTCGCGGCTGGCATCGCTTGGCATGCGCCAATCGCCACGTGGCGAGAGGCTTACGGAACCGACCTTGGGACCGTCGGGCATGCATGACCGTTTGAACTGCTGCGAGAAGAAACGGCGATAGAAGGTTGTGAGCCATTTCTTTATCGTGTCGCCATTGTAACGGCCTTCGAAAGCTTTCGTGGCAAGGAAATAAATCTTTGTAGGACGGAAGCCCCAGCGCATAACGTAATAGAGGAAGAAGTCGTGGAGCTCGTATGGCCCAACAAGATCCTCGGTCTTCTGACGGATCTCCCCATTCTCGTCGGCAGGGATGAGCTCGGGACTGATTGGTGTGTCAACGATATCCAACAGTATCTTCGACGCTGCATCTTCCTCCTGCTCGGCCACCCATCTCACGAGATGACGCACAAGAGTCTTGGGCACGCCTGCATTCACGCCGTACATGGCCATATGGTCGCCGTTGTAAGTGCACCATCCAAGAGCCAGTTCCGAAAGGTCGCCGGTACCGATGACCATACCTTCGAGCTGATTGGCCAAATCCATCAAGATCTGAGTACGCTCGCGCGCCTGAGCATTCTCATAGGTAACGTCCTGCACACGCGGGTCATGGTCGATGTCGTCAAAATGCTGCATCACAGCCTTGCTGATATTTATCTCCTGCATGGTGATGCCCAAAGCGTGCATCAAGTCAACGGCATTATTGTAAGTGCGGTCGGTAGTGCCGAAACCGGGCATAGTAACACCTACTATACCACGGCGGTCCAGCTTCAAAATATCGAAGGCTTTGACGGCAACCAACAGGGCCAACGTAGAATCCAGACCGCCCGAGATGCCCAGAACGACAGTTGATGTACATGTGTGCGTCAGGCGTTTGGCAAGTCCTTCGGCCTGTATAGCGAAGATTTCCTGACAACGTTCATCAAGGTCGGTGCCGGTGGGAACGAAAGGCGAGGCATCAAATGTTCGTGTGATTTCGAAGGGATGCTGACCGATTAGAGCCGTGTCAATGACATTGTATCGTTGCATGCCATAGCGTGCGGCATAGGCGGCATTCGAGGTGAAGGTTGTATTGATACGCCTGTCTGTCCTGATTCGCTCTACATCTATCTCGCTTTCAATAATCTGCGGTTTCAGGGAGTGCGGACGCGCCTGGGCAAGGATCTTGCCGCTCTCGAGGATGAACGCCTTGCCACTGTACACGGTGTCCTGAGTGCTCTCACCGAAGCCCGCAGCGCTATAGACATATCCGCATTTAGTGCGTGAGCTCTGCTGTTTCAGCATTTGTGTGAGGTAAGCACGCTTGCCCACCGCATCATTGTCGGCACTGAGGTTGAAGATAATCTCTGCTCCGCCCAGAGCCATATTGGTTGAAGGCGGTAATGGGGCCCAGAGATCCTCGCAGAGCTCAACGCCGAATGTGCACGTCGGTGTGCGGAAAAGCAGACGTGAAGAGAGCTTCACCAATTGGCCGCACATCCACACCTCTGCCTCGCTGCTCAACTGCGTTGCGCTTGCAAACCATCGTCCCTCGTAGAACTCGCGGTAATTGGGCAAGTACGTCTTAGGCACAAGGCCCAGGATCTTGCCTTTCTGCAGCACGGCGGCACAGTTGTATATAGCGCCTTTGTACGGTACGGGCAGACCTACTATTGAGATGATGTCCAGCGAACGCGAGATATTCATAAGGTGAATCAGCGACATCTCCGCCTCGTCCAACAACAACTGCTGGCAAAACAGGTCGCCACAACTGTAACCAGTGAGCGACAACTCTGGGAAACAGATCACTTCCACGCCGCGGCCTTCGGCCTGCAGGACAAGGTTTTCTATAGCTTGAACGTTAAACTTTGGGTCGGCCACGCGCACCTCCGGTACGGCAGCGGCCATCTTTACAAATCCGTAGTTCATTTCCTTTTGGCTTAGTGTTTCGCCGACAAAGATAGTGATAATCGTTGATATCAGCACATTTTTCTTAAAAAAAACATAAAAAGTTTTGCTTTGACTTCTTTTTATCATACCTTTGCCCTGCCTAAAGGCAAATGAATAAACATCTTTAACCCATAACTAATTACTACTATGACAAAGAAATTTGTATGCACAGTTTGCGGATACATCTACGAAGGTCCCGAACCCCCTGAACGCTGCCCGCAGTGCAAAGTTCCTGGAAGCAAGTTCAAAGAGTTGAAAGAGGACGGTGATCTGCAGTTCGTAACCGAACATGAGATCGGCGTTGCCAAGGGTTGTGATCCCGAAATATGGGAAGGCCTGAAGTCCAACTTCGAAGGCGAATGCACCGAGGTAGGTATGTATTTGGCCATGAGCCGCCAGGCCGACCGCGAGGGCTATCCCGAAATCGCTGAAGCTTTCAAGCGTTATGCTTTCGAAGAGGCTGACCACGCCAGCCGTTTCGCCGAGCTGATTGGCGAATGTGTTTGGGACACCAAGACAAACCTCAAGAAGCGCATGGAAGCCGAAGCTGGTGCCTGCGCAGGTAAGATGGAGATTGCCAAGAAGGCTAAGGCTCTCGACCTTGACGCTATCCACGACACCGTGCATGAGATGGCAAAGGACGAAGCTCGCCACGGCAAGGGCTTCGAAGGCCTCTTCAAGCGCTACTTCGGATAATATCCGCTGATTTCCAAAGAATAAAGGGTTGTACCACAATTGGCACAACCCTTTATTTATTTAATGTGCTTATCAGCCTTTCAACAGAGCGTATTAAGGCCTGATAGTTCTGCAGGTAAAACTATGCGCTGGCACTACCCTTCCTTGGCAGCATAAACCTCTTCAAGAGTCATCGGCTTGGGTATGGTGCCGAGCTGTCGCACACCATCGGCTGTGATGACATAGTCGAGTTCGTTGCGCAGACCGGTGAAATCGCGCCAAGGTCCGAGGCGGTCGTAACGAATGAAATCGGTAAACTGATGCTCGGCTTCCCACTTGTCGATGAGTTCGGGAATGAAGTAAATGCCGGGCTCTACGGTGAACACGAAGCCTGGTTCAAGCGGTCGGGCCAAACGCAACGACTTGAAACCAAACTGCTTGGACTTCACTTGTCCGTCCTCATAGCCTACGTATTCCTCGCCGAGATTTTCCATGTTGTGTACATCAAGGCCCATCATATGACCTAATCCGCAAGGGAAGAACAGGGCGTAGGCGCCGATGTGAGCGGCCTCTACTGGGTCGCCCTGCATCAGTCCGAGCGCCTTCATTCCCTCGCAAATCTTAGTGGCTGCTGCCAGATGAGCATCGCGGAACGGGACGCCAGGCCGCAATGTCTCTACTGCAGCACGGAAACTCTCGAGATGAATCGTGTAGATTGTCTCCTGACGTTCGGTGAAACGCCTTCCAACAGGCATTGACGACGAGAGGTCGCCGGCATAGTGCATGCGCGTTTCAGCGCCTGCATCAAGCAGGAAGATGTCGCCCTCGCGCAGCTCATGGATGAAGCCATGGTTGTGCAACACCTGACCTTGTACCGTGGCTATAGTGGGGAAAGCCAGAGTGTTGCCTCCCCGGCAAGCCACTTCTTCCACAGCAGCAGCCACCTCTGCTTCGTGAACGCCGGGGCGCACTTTACGATAAGCTGCCAGGTGCATGCGGGTGCTGATGTCCACACTCTCCTCTATGATGGCTATTTCCTCCTCGTCCTTGTAGATACGCTGACTGACGATAGCCTTCACCAGACGGGTTGAGACCTGTACTGCCTGCTCCTTGGGGTTCAGACCTAACAGTTCCCACAACCATATCTGATGGTCACCACGATACGGAGGCAGGAAATGAATAGGCTGTCCCTTGCGGCGGGCATTGTCGAGGTATCCCTTCAGTTCGCTCATCGACCTCGTGTCCGTGATACCATAAGATACAGCCCGCTCGTGCAGCGTGGGCATAGTGCCGGTCCAAACGATATCGTCGATTGTCAGCTCGTTGCCGAACACGATCTCGCGGTCTTCATCGATATCTATGACAGCTGCCAGGCCAGCATCGTCGAGCCCGAAGAAATAGAGGAACGAAGAGTCCTGACGAAAACGATATGTATTATCTGCATAGTTCATGCCAACCTCCGAGTTCCCGAGGAAAAGAAGCAGGCCGCTGCCCATATCAGCCCTAAGCTTAGCTCGGCGCCGCAGGTAGCTTTCTTTCTTGATAGTATTCATTGTATTCTGTTTAGTTAGTATTAGTTTTATGTTTAGTTAGCATAAGTTGTATGTTTCGTTAGTATTAGTAATCAGATTAGTTAGCCTTGATAGTATGTTTCGTTAGTATTATTAGTCTGTCTTATCAGACATAGCAGTCTGTTCTGTTAGACATTCTAATCTGTTCTGTTAGACATAGTAGTCTGCTCAGAAAGTCTTAGGTATCAAACAAAAAAGGGGGTTGTCTCACGACAACCCTCCTTCCATTAACCTTAAATCTAATACCATGAAAAACACGTTGCAAAGGTAGTTATCTTACAAAACAATGCAAATAAATGTAAGTAAAATCGCAGTTTTGTTAAACAACTTTAACCTAAGGCCTGGTTTACATATAAATATTTGATAGTTTTTAACGATAAAACAACCTTCTACTCTACGTAAAGGACTAAACCTTTAAGATATTCACCTTCTGGGTGATAGATGTTGATGGGATGGTCGGCAGGTTGGTGCAACTGATGCAGTATGCGAACGCGGCGACCACTCAGCGCAGCGGCTGTAAACACCGCCGTGCGGAACTGATCCTTCGACACAGCCTGCGAGCACGAAAAGGTGAAGAGGATGCCGCCCGGGCGTATCTTCTCAAAGGCACGAAGATTGAGACGCGTGTAGCCTTTGAGGGCATTGCGCAGCGCATCCTTATGCTTTGCAAAAGCTGGCGGGTCAAGGATGATGAGGTCATAGGCATCATCTTCCATCTGTTGCAGGAACTTGAAAGCGTCTTCGGCAAAGGCTTCATGGCGCGAGTCACCAGGGAAGTTCAGTTCTACGTTGGCGTTCACCAAATCTATGGCCTTGGCAGAACTGTCCACGGAATGCACTTTCTCTGCTCCACCGCGCATGGCATAGACCGAAAAACCGCCAGTGTAGCAGAACATATTCAGCACCGAGCGACCATGGGCATACTGCTCGACCAAAGCGCGGTTGTCGCGTTGGTCAACGAAGAAGCCGGTCTTCTGACCTCGAAGCCAGTCGATATGGAAACGGAGGCCGTTCTCTATGGCTACATCATCGAAGTCGCCGCCGGCAAGGAAGCCGTTCTCCTGACCGAGGTCGGCCTTGAAAGGCAGTGTCGTCTCGCTTTTATAAAAGATGTTATCAAGCTGTAAACCATCCAATTGCTGCAAGGCTGCTGCTATCTCATGCCGGCAGACGTGCATGCCGACGCTGTGAGCCTGAACTACAGCCGTACGGCCATAAACGTCAACGACCAAGCCTGGCAGATTGTCACCCTCGCCATGCACGAGGCGGAAGGTTGTATTATCTTCGCGACCGGCTATGCCCATTGCCACACGTACATCAAGTGCACAGGCCAGACGTCGCAGCCAGAAGCCTGCATCGATAGGTTCATCGGCAAACGTAAGCACTCGCACGGCTATGGAACCTATCTGCCAATGGCCAATAGCTATGAATTCGCCTTCAGCGGTTACCACACGCACGAGGTCGCCTTCGGCGGGCTGACCGTCGATATGATGCACGGCTCCCGAGAAAATCCAAGGGTGGAAGCGTCGTAGCGACTCGTCCTTGCCGCGTTTAAGATACAGTGTCTGCATCGGTTATTGTTCGTTTTAATTCGTAATTACGAGTTGACAGCAATTCGGTAATCTCGGCATACAAGCGTAGGCACGCCCAGGCATCAGTGGCAGCATAGACCTTTTGAGCCTCCGAGAGGACGTCTGCTTCCCAGTTAGAGAGCCTTTGGTTCTTGGAAATCTTCTTGCCGAAGAAGTTGGCATAAAGCTTCTGAAGGCTCATATCGATAATTCCTATCGGCTTAACGTAGTCCTGCAACTCAACATAGTTAACAGGCTGAAAATCTTTACGCTTACGCAACTGAGACCAATCATCCTGGAGCGACAGGCCAATCTTCTGAGTTCCTTCGTCAGTGAATAGTCGGACTATGCAGTCGGGCAGGCCGATTTGGTTCAAACGGAATAGGAAACATTTGTCTGGTGTAGACACCTGCAACAACGCCACCGGGTGCATAGGACCCGGCTTGAAATTAGGGCGCGTTTCAGTATCAATGCCTACACGAGGAAAACGCAATAGGTAGTCCACGGCCCTTCGTGCCTCTCCTTCGCTCTGAATGACGACGATGCGCCCTTCGAAACGGTCGACGGGCAAGCCGGGAATGGCCTTTTTATCGTATTTGTCAACTAAAATCTTCACTATAAACAGCTTTTTCGTGCTTCAAGTCGTGCAAAATTAATGGTTTTTGAAAAAAAAAGCGAACAAAGTTGCGAAAAGTTATCAAAAATACTTATTTTTGCAGCGAAATAAGGAATAGAAAAGCATTTATGGACAAGCAAAACACAAAAAAGACGCCGAAGAAGCGTTCGCCTAAGCGTGCCTCTAAGAAAAGCGTGGCCACTGACAAAGGCGGTTTCCATCTCGCTTCAGCCATTCAAGGCGATGACGACGAGCGCCTGAGCCGAGGCGAAGCTATAAGCATGGCCTTTGGCGTGGTGCTATTGGCCGTGGCAGCCTTCACGTTGCTCAGCTTCGTGTCGCATCTTATGACTGGCGGTGAGGATCAAAAAGTGCTGCAAAGCAATTTATATCGCGATGCGCATAACTGGGCAGGCTACATCGGAGCTTGGTGGAGCAAATATTGGATTACGAGTAACTTCGGCCTCGGAGCATTCTTCATACCCGTCTTTCTCTTTGCTGCAGCACTGAAACTTACGGGCGCCTACTATGTCCGGCTCTGGAAATGGTTTCTCAACTGTGCGATTCTTTTATGTTGGGTAAGCATTGCTGCGGCCTTCTTTCTCACGTCAACCTTTGCCAATAACCCTAACATCAACTATATATCACCAGGCGGCTACCATGGCAAGCACGTGGTGGATATTCTCGAACAGTTCGGCGGCAAACCAGGCGCTTTCATTGTCATCATTCTGGCATTGCTGGCATACCTCTGTTACTTAAGCGCCGAAACGGTTCGTATCATCAAACGCTTACTGCATCCGCAACAGTTTGCACGAGAACTGGCAGAGCGTTATCCGGTGCTCAGCCGTATTGTAGGCTTGTTCCATAAGCCTACAGCCGAAGCCACGGTAGCCGAGACAGAACAACCCATTGACGACAAACCCGAAGCCGTAGTTCCCGCAACAATTGTGACACCTCCCGTCGACGAAAGTATCCCTGTGGCTCGTGTGGCCGATGAAGGTAATACAATTGAATTCACACCCACTGCAGCAGAGCCAGGCGATGTTGTCGGAGCCTCAGACGAAGTATGGATTCAAGCCGCAAAGGGCGATGAACCAGCTATACCCAAGTCGGACATAGAACTCGGCATCAATGCACCCGTGGTGGAAGAAGTGGCAGATGAGGAGCGCGAGGCTGCTCTCGAGCCCTACGACCCGAAGCTCGACCTCGAGAACTACCGCTACCCCACTCTTGATCTCTTGAAGCACTACGACATAGACCCGCTTGCCAGCATCGACATGGAGGAGCAGACGCGCAACAAGGACCAGATCGTCTATGTCCTTCGTACATTCGGCGTAGAGATATCAAGCATCAAGGCCACGGTCGGCCCAACCATCACCCTCTATGAGATAACGCCGGCTCCCGGTGTCCGTATCTCGCGCATCCGCAACCTCGAGGATGATATAGCCCTGTCGCTCTCAGCACTCGGCATACGTATCATAGCGCCCATACCTGGAAAGGGAACCATCGGCATCGAAGTTCCTAACGCCAAGCCACAGATAGTGTCGATGGAGAGCATCCTCAACAGCCGTAAGTTCCAGGAAACGACCATGGAACTGCCAATGGCTCTCGGCAAGACCATTACCAATGAGGTGTTCATGGCCGACCTCACCAAGATGCCTCACCTCCTCGTGGCCGGTGCCACTGGTCAAGGTAAATCCGTAGGCCTGAATGCCATCGTCACTTCGTTGCTTTACAAGAAACACCCGGCAGAGCTTAAGCTCGTGATGGTGGATCCTAAGAAAGTTGAATTCCCCATCTACACGCCTATAGTCAACCATTTCCTTGCTCAGATCGAGGACGACGACGAGGAAGAACCCATTATCACCGACGTGCAGAAGGTAATCAACACATTGAAGAGCCTCTGCGTGGAAATGGACTCGCGCTACGACCTTCTCAAGCGCGCACACGCACGTAATATTAAGGAATACAACGAGAAGTTCAAGGCGCGCCAGCTAAACCCGAACAACGGACATAAGTTCCTGCCTTATATCGTTGTTATCATCGACGAGTTCGGCGACCTCATCATGACCGCCGGTAAGGAGATAGAGTTGCCCATTGCCCGCATAGCACAGTTGGCACGCGCCGTGGGCATGCATATGATTATCGCTACTCAGCGCCCCACAACAAACATCATCACAGGTACCATCAAAGCCAACTTCCCCGCACGTATGGCCTTCAAGGTAAGTTCAATGATTGACTCACGCACTATCCTCGACCGCCCAGGTGCCAATCAACTCATAGGTAAGGGTGATATGCTCTTCTTGGCCGGCTCCGAACCTGTTCGTCTCCAGTGCGCCTTCGTTGATACGCCCGAGGTTGAGCGTATTGCCTCGTTCATAGCCTGTCAGCAGAGCTACAACCATCCGTTCGCCCTGCCGCGTCCGCCAATGGAGGATGCCGGCACCACCAACGATGTGGACATGGACCACCTCGATCCTATGTTTGCAGAGGTCGCACGCCTCATCGTACAGACGCAGCAAGGGTCCACATCGATGATTCAGCGCAAATTCTCCATCGGTTTCAACCGCGCCGGACGACTCATGGATCAACTTGAGAAAGCTGGCATCGTAGGTACCTCACAAGGCTCCAAGCCTCGCGAAGTGCTCATTCAGGACGAGAACACACTGGACCAACTGCTCAACAATCTGTAACACACTCTATTCTATCTAACCCTGACTGCCATTTCGCATGCTCTCACACCCCGACCACGTTAAATTAGCAGGCATCGTAGAACATCTTCAGGCGGTGCCCTACGATGTCACTCGTCATCAGCTCTATTCTGCGGCCGAGCTTTACGAGGGCTACGACCCCGACAACGACGAGAGTTTCGCCCAATGCTATGATAGCTGTGTCTACAATCACTTCTTAGCCACAGGCAAGACAACAGATTCCGTAGAAGAATCGCTTGCACGTTCATTGCACGACAATGGTATCCACACGGGACTCAAGACATTCCTTCGTCGCTACGAACCAAATCGGTACATAGGCATAATGGGAGGTCATGCCCTGAAACGCACTGATACTATGTTCCGTCTTATCGCCCACATGAGCAAGCGTCTCACAGAACTTGGGTTCTACATGCTCAGCGGTGGCGGCCCTGGGGCGATGGAGGCTACTCATCTCGGAGCATGGATGGCAGGCCGCAATGGAGCCGACCTCGACGATGCCCTCGCCATGCTTAGCTCTTCACCCACGTTTAACGATAAAGGGTGGCTTTCATCGGCATTCCATGTCATGAAGCAGTATCCGCAAAGCCGCTACATCAGCCTGGGCATACCCACTTGGCTTTATGGTCACGAACCTTCAACACCGTTTGCCACGCATATCGCCAAATTCTTCGAAAATAGCATTCGCGAGGACACCATCCTCACCATCGCCTATGGCGGCATCATCTACACGCCTGGCAGCGCGGGTACTATGCAGGAAATATTCCAGGATGCCGTGCAAAACCATTACCTCTCATTCGGTTTTTCAAGCCCCATGATATTCTTCGGCAAAGACTTCTGGACAGAGCAGATTCCAATTTTCCCTCTGCTGAAGGAACTAACCCACGCTGGAATGTACAAGAACCTCATACTCTCCATTACCGATGACCCCGAAGAGGTTATCAGCCAACTCATGAGTTTCCGCAGAGAACGTGAGAAACGATAACTTCGCACGTTGCCATCTATTCTCAATCTTTCAAAGCTCGTCTGCGCTTTAACACCTCACCACCTGCTTTGCAGGCTCTAAACGGAATGTTGTTTTCTTCAACATTCCCTATGGTTCTTTTTCAAATCTTAGCTCTGGAGGAAAGATTGATTGCACAACAAATCCCGACCTTTTTGTTTGTTTTGCCCAGTTTTGGTATTGATTTATATTAAAAAGAGGTCTAAAAACATTAAAGTTTAAGCCGACGTGGGGGTTAATTGAGGAAATTGTTGTACTTTTGCCCCAATGAATACAGAAGATAAGTCGGCCAAGGACGAGGCGGCAGCCCTCTATGAGAAGGGTAATGCGCTACGACGGCAACAATTATGGTCGGAGGCTATGAACGCCTACGATGAAGCAGCAAGGCTTGACCCGCAATCACCTGCGGTTGCGGCACGACAGATGTTGGCCGAAATCATGGAATTCTATTGCAAGGACTATTATAATCCTTAGGATGGATTAAGGATTAGAGAAAAAGAGAAATCATTAAGGATTAAAAGATTAAAGATTAGGGATATAACAAAATACATTAATTTAATTTTAGCCTTCTACTGAATATTATGGCAAAAATGAAAGGTGAAATAACAGTTAATACCGAGCGATGCAAAGGCTGCGAGCTCTGCGTGGAAGCCTGCCCCTTCGATCTGATAAGGTTAGCCCCACGTGCAGTGAATCGCCGCGGATATCCATATGTAGAGCAAACAGATGCTGAGAAATGCACCGGCTGCACTTCTTGCGCCATCGTTTGTCCCGACGGCTGTATAACCGTGTACAGGGTTAAAGAATAAGGATTACATATTTATAGATTAAGGCTGATTGCTAAATAACACAAAAGATTGAAATGAAGGATTCAGGAAATGAGATAGTGCTAATGAAGGGCAACGAGGCGATAGCGCATGCTGCCATCCGCTGTGGTTGCGACGGCTACTTCGGCTACCCTATCACACCACAGAGCGAGATCCTTGAGACCTTAGCTGTGCAAAAGCCCTGGGAGACAACGGGCATGGTGGTGCTGCAAGCAGAGAGCGAAGTGGCAAGTATTAACATGATATACGGAGGAGGCGCTGCCGGCAAGAGGGTAATGACGTCGTCGTCAAGCCCTGGCGTGGCACTGATGCAGGAAGGCATCACTTATATGGCCGGTGCCGAGATTCCAGGACTTATCGTTAACGTACAGCGTGGCGGCCCTGGTCTGGGCACTATCCAACCATCACAGGGTGACTATTTCCAAGCAACACGCGGTGGTGGCAATGGCGACTACAACGTGATTGTTTTGGCTCCCTCCTCGGTGCAGGAGATGGCCGATTTCGTTGATCTGGCCTTCGAACTGGCGTTTAAATACCGTACTCCTGCCATGATTCTGTCCGACGGTGTCGTTGGCCAGGTGATGGAGAAGGTGGTGTTGCCGCCCTTCAAACCCCGTCGCACTGAGGAAGAGGTGCTGAGGGAGTGCCCGTGGGCCACAACAGGTCATACGCCCGACCGCCCCGTCAACATCATCACATCTCTGGAGCTTCGCCCCGAAGCTATGGAGAAGCACAACCTGCACCTGCAGGAGAAATACAGCATCATTCGTGCCAATGAGGTGCGATATGAAGAGCTCCAAACCGAGGATGCCGAATATCTCATCGTGGCTTTCGGTTCTGCAGCACGCATAGCCCAGAAAGCTATCAGCGACCTCCGCAAGGAGGGTATCAAGGTAGGCCTGTTGCGCCCCATCACTTTGTGGCCCTTCCCAACTGATCGCATCATAGAGCTCTGCTCCCAAGTGAAGGGAATCCTGACATTCGAGATAAATGCGGGCCAGATGGTCGAGGATGTGCGCCTGGCTGTAAACGGACGCATACCCGTAACTCATTATGGCAAGATGGGCGGCATAGTGCCTACACCAAATGAGTTAATCGATGTACTGAAGAAAGACTTTAAGATTTAACATTAAATTAGGAATAGGATTAAAGATTAAGGATTAAAGCCTAAACGACGCTAAACGTTAAACGAATAAAGATATGCAGAACAGAGAAGGAGTGCGCAATGCACTGAACACTATTTTTATGCTGCTGGCATTGGTTGGTGTGATAGTTTATTTCGCCGTGCCTGCACACCATGTTATAGGTCTTAGCATTATCGGCGTGGCCTTGGTAGTGAAAATTGTCGAATTCTTCATCCGATTCATGTTCTGAAGCATCAAGGTTCGTTAGGTCTTCAATGTGAAGGTAAGTAAGATAAGGAAAACAAAAGATATGGATAACATCAAACAACCCGAGAATATCGTTTATCAAAAGCCTGCGCTGCTGAACGATACAGATATGCACTATTGCCCAGGCTGCTCGCATGGCGTAGTACACAAACTCATCGCCGAGGTGATTGAGGAGATGGGCATGGAAAACAAGGCTGTGGGCGTATCACCTGTAGGGTGCGCTGTGTTCGCATACAAATATATCGATATCGACTGGCAGGAGGCAGCCCACGGACGTGCACCAGCCATTGCCACGGCCATCAAGCGTCTATGGCCGGACCGCCTAGTATTCACTTATCAGGGCGACGGCGACTTGGCATGCATAGGCACGGCCGAGACAATCCACGCACTGAACCGCGGCGAGAACATCGCCATCATCTTCATCAACAACGCTATCTACGGAATGACGGGCGGCCAGATGGCTCCCACCACCCTCATGGGCATGAAGACATCGACATGTCCTTACGGTCGACAGGCCGACCTTCACGGCTACCCCTTGAAGATTACCGAGATAGCCGCACAACTTGAGGGCACTTGTTATGTCACTCGTCAGAGCGTACACTCAGTGGCCGCCATACGCAAGGCTAAGCGCGCCATACGTCAGGCTTTCGAGAACTCGATGAACCACCGCGGCTCATCGTTAGTGGAGATTGTTTCCACCTGCTCGTCGGGCTGGAAGAAGACTCCAGTGGAGGCCAACAAGTGGATGGAGGAACATATGTTCGACTTCTACCACGTGGGCGACCTGAAAACGGTTTAAGGTTTATGGTTTAAGGATTAAAGCAAACAGTCATGACAGAAGAAATAATTATATCAGGTTTTGGCGGACAAGGCGTATTGTCGATGGGTAAGATATTGGCCTACAGCGCGTTGATGGAGAACAAGGAGGTATCTTGGATGCCTGCATATGGTCCCGAACAACGTGGCGGCACGGCCAACGTCACCGTGATCATCTCTGATGAGCGCATCTCGTCGCCTATTGTGAGCAGCTACGACACTGCCATCATCCTCAACCAACCGTCGCTAGAGAAGTTCCAGAACTCAGTGAAACCGGGCGGACGCCTTATCTACGATGCCTACGGTATATCCGAACCGCCCAAGCGCACCGACATCGACATCTACGAAATCAATGCCATGGACGCTGCTGCTGAAATGGGCAACCCGAAAGGTTTCAATATGATAGTACTAGGTGCGCTGCTTAAAGTGGTGCCTATCGTAGACATCGATGATGTGTTGAAAGCTCTGCGCAAAACACTGCCCGAGCGTCACCACCACTTGATACCTGCCAATGAGGAGGCTCTGCGCAAGGGCATGGAAATCATATCTAAACAATAAACTTCGGAGCATCAGCTTACCTACTCAGCTTTGGACAAACACTTCTCAAGGATCTTCACTTTTGTTTCTGCGGGTCGGCTCGCAGCTATGCGTCTGTATGTGTTGGCATGCTGCCTGATGTGCGGCATCAGCATGTATGGCCAGATGCCTTTCGACCAAGGCGGCATGGGAGGTTTAGGTGGTCTTGGCTCAAGCTTAGGCAACACTTCTGGCACCCGTAGCGCTGGCAAATCCGGCGGCACATGGGGGCGCGACACCTCGAAGGTGGAGAAGAGCGTGCCTACGGAGTTTTACCAGTGGCGCATCGACGAGCGCTTAGGCACTATGATGCGCGAGGAATACAATGACACCCTACCCCACGGCTTCCAGAACTACAATGGCACCGACGGCATGGCCGGAGGCTACATGATATTGGGCAACCTGGGCTCGCCGCGTTATGCAGTGAATTTCCTTGATCGTCCTGAAGTGGACAACCTGATGTTTATTCAGCCCTACGATTATTTCCACACCAGACCCGGCAACCTACTGTTTACCAACACTAAGAGTCCTCTCACCAACCTTCAGTATCACAAAAGCGGTACACGTCAGAACGGTCAGGACCGTTTCCGCGCTTATTTTGCCACAAATGTGAATAAGCTGACAGCTCTTGGCTTTAAGATAGATTATTTGTATGGCCGCGGTTACTACAACAACCAGGCCAACTCTCAGTTCGGCGGTACGGTGTTCGGCTATCACCTCGGCGAGCGTTATGAGATGCATGCCATGGGTTCGTGGGAACACATGAAGATGTCTGAGAACGGAGGCATCACCGATGACAATTACATCAACGACCCTCAGAGTTTTATACGTCGCGTCGGCAGTAGGGATATCCCTACAGTGTTTTCATCGCTTTACAATAGGAATGACCACCAAACCTATTACCTCACTCACCGCTACAACCTGGGTAAATACCACGAGATAGAAGTCCCAGACTCACTGAAGCCTCAGGTGCCGAACGACGAGGAGTTGTTGAAACGATGGATGCCGATAACATTGGAGGCTCCAGCCAAAGCCGACGAGCACAGCAAGGACAAGGACGATATCGACGCGGATTCGGCAGAAGCTGCCCGTGAAAGGTATTTAGCAACAAGGGATTCGTTGCGCGCCATACGTGATTCACAGTTGGTTGTGCTAAAGAACGACTCGGTGCGCTATGGCCTGACGTTGGATTCATTGCGACAGGTGTGGAGCAGCGAGCAGATACCGCCCCGTGAATTTGTGCCCGTCACCAGTTTTATTCATACTTTGCACGTACGTCGTCTCACGCATGCCCTGTACAACCGCAGCAATATGCCTACGGGCTACCTTGACCACGACCCTTATTATCGCAGCAGATATGACTCGTTCAAGGACGAGACGCGCGGCATGAGTATCAAGAACACTTTGGGCGTGGCATTGCGCGAGGGCTTCAACAAATGGGCTAAGGCAGGCATTACGCTCTTTGCGGCACACGAATACAGGAATTATGCATTGCCTGATAGTATTGGCACGACCGACACCACGAGCGTTTGGCAACACTACGTTGAGAACCACGTATCGGTAGGCGGTGAGATACGCAAGGCACTGGGACATACCTTACACTATCATGCTGGCGCTGAACTATGGGTGATTGGCCCCGATGCCGGTGATGTTGCGGTAAATGGTTCTGCCGACTTGAATTTCCGTTTAGGCAAGGACACCGTGCGGTTGGAAGCCCGTGGCTATTTCACTGCCACCAAGGCACCTTTCTACTTCGACCATTTCCATAGCAGCACCACTTGGTGGGACAATAGCTTCGACAAGGAAACGCGCACGAAGATAGAGGGCGTGCTGTCGCTCGACCGCACCTGGACACGTCTGCGTTTCGGCGTAGAGAACATCTCAGGTTACAGGTATCTTCGCATGAACCTCACCCCTTTGCAGGAGGAGTCAGGCTCATCACTGCCATACGCACGGGGGGTGTCTGTGGGTCAGCAGAGCGGAAGCATACAAGTGCTTAGCGCATCCATCAATCAGGATCTGCATCTGGGATGGTTCCACTGGGAAAACAGCGTCACATGGCAACAGTCATCAGCACAGGACGTGCTGCCGCTGCCTATGTTGTACATATATACCAACCCATACTTGAAGTTTGTATTGGCCAAGGTGCTCACTGTAGAGGTGGGTGCTGACATGCGTTTCTGGACAAAGTACTACGCCCCTGACTATGAGCCTCTGGTAAATCAGTTTGCCATTCAGGACGCAGCACAGGAAAGGGTAAAGATTGGAGGATTCCCAATAATGCACGCTTATGCCAACTTCGCCATCAAACGTGTGCGCGGATACATCAAATATGAGCGCTTTGCCGGCGGCTCTAAGAATGCGTTTTGGGCTCCGCACTACCCCATCGACCCGTCGGGTATACACTTTGGCATATCATGGAACTTCTATGATTAAAAAAATAATATGAAAACCTTTAGATTTTTTGTTTTGCTTGCTTTGGTGTTATCACTTTCTAAAACTACGAGAGTGTGTGCCGCAGCACTGACCGATGGTCAAGAGTATTTCATATGGTTGAACATTTACGATAAACTGTTAGGCGAGACAGCCGACGGCAAAACCCCTGCATTGTCCGCCTACAAGACAAATGCAGAAGAGAGCTACTTGTTTGTTGCCGAGGCATCTGACGAGACAGGCTATATGCTACTGCGCCAAAAGAGCAGCGGACGTTATCTGGCCGCAAGCTCCGAGAACAGTTGGAGCGTGGTGTTCGCGTCTTCAAAATCAAACGACACCAGATTTAAGTGGCGCATTGCCGAGGGCCTGAAGGTGGGCATCGTAAACAAGAAGAACACCAACCGCAGAGTCGGCGTTGACGGTGGTCATAGTGGTTCTGACTATGTGACCCCCTACTACGACAAGAATCGTGGTTCGCATGCCGAGTTCTCGGTAATTCCTGCTGTGGGCGACCTTACAGCCTCACGTCGCGCGTACGCGGGCGAGAAATATATTAATGAGATAGGCCGGCAGGAGATAGACTATTACCAGGTCTACGATGCCAAGGTTGAGAGCGACGAGGACGTGGATATTCATATCGCGGCATCTAAACAGGCTATTGCCAGTAATGCCACAGTGACTCTGAGCAGTCTGCAAACATGGCTCATCTTTGACAACGTGAAACCTAGCGAGGTAATAAGCACCTATCTCAGCCGTATACGCATAGGCACGGCAAAGGCTGCTGAAGGCACCAACTGTCGCGTCGCTATCTACCTCAACGGAGCTGCAGTAATTCCAACACGCGTACGCACCACTGCCTTACACCCGTTGGAACTCTTTAGCGAACAGAACTGCGAAGGCACACGCACATACGAGAACGTAGGTTCCTACACTACGTTAGCTCAGAAGAACAACACAGTTCGTAGTTTTATCCTTCACCGCGGCTATATGGCCACTTTGGCAACTGATACCAAGGGCGGAGGCTACAGCCGCGTATACGTAGCCGATCATTCAGACATTATTATCAACGAACTACCACAAGCTCTCGACCGCCGTATCAGCTCGGTGTATGTCAAAGAATGGCAGTACGTATCGAAGAAAGGTTGGTGCAGCACAACCGGTCAGAGCGCCAACGAAACGGAGTGCCGCAAGGTAGGAGCCACATGGTTCTATACATGGAGTGCCGACCGCCATTCTACGTCCGATTTGGAATACATACCTATACGCCAGCATATCTACTGGCCCTCGATGTCAACAGTCAATGGCTATTCAAGCACTGCCGCACTTAGTATGAATGAGCCCGAGCACAGCGAACAGCACAACAGCTGCGACTGCGGTGGAGCCATTAATGCTTGGACTGCCTGTACCAAAACGCCGGATTTCCTGCCGTCGGGAGCTCGCATAGGGTCGCCCTCACCTACCGATGCCAGCTGGCTTACAGAATATATCGGACACGTTGATGACATGGCCTACCGCTGCGATTTCGTTGCATTCCACGCCTATTGGGGACCCAACGAAGCCAACGGCGCATCTGCTTGGTACAACCGTTTGAAGAGCATCTACGACAGCACCAAACGTCCCATATGGATTACCGAGTGGAACTACGGTGCATCATGGACCGCCGATATCAACAGCAACCAATACGAGGAGGTTCGCAAGAACATTCAGTCCATCGTAGAGATGCTCGACACCTGCAGCTTCGTCGAACGTTATGCTATCTACAACTGGGACACTTGGTATCGCGCCATGATCAACTGGGACGATGGCAGCCTCACACCCGCAGGACAGGTTTACCGCGACTCTCATTCCACGTTTGCATATAATGCTGCCGTGCAGAAAGTGCCCAACTGGTGGGCCCCTTCGGCAAAGCAGCCGTCTCTCTCGGTGAATCAGGGCACCGATGGTAAACTGACCTTTACTATCGACAACCCAAACACCGACATGACTGCGACACTTGTCATCCAACGTATGAAAGCTGATGGTGAATGGGAGACGTTCTATAGCGTGGAAGACCGATATCGCTTCGACAATGCTACCATAGAAATAAAGAATATAGAATCTCAGGGCATAGACCTCGAAACAGACCGGTTCCGCGTTGCCGTGACTACCCTGCTCGGCAAAACAGTCTATAGTTCGGCTCAGGATTTCGGATATATAGTGAATCCGTCTGTTGAGACGTCATCGAAGAATAGCGTTGAAGGCTGGACACTCAACCGCGATGCGTCAAACGGATACACGAAAGCGACAGGTGATACATATTTCGAAGTATGGGATGCCTCAGCCGCCGCCATCAACTTTGATTACTACCAGGATATCACAGACCTCGAGGATGGTGTCTATGCACTTACAGCCAACATCTTCAACACTACCGACAACGTCTCAGGAGCTACAGTCAACGGCACAGTCGGTTTGTACGCCCTCACTGCCAATCAGCTCTATTTTGCTCCAGTCACCGAGGACTACCCATTGGCTTCAGATGCTACCGATATCAGTCAGGCTCCGACAATCACTATTGACAATATCGTTGTGGAAGGTGGCAAGCTTCGCGTAGGTGTGAAGAACCTCGGTACCATGAATGCCCGTTGGGCCGGAGCCGACAACTTCATGCTTCGCCGCATCAGTTCGCTCGACGCCATAGATCAACAGCAGCATGCCAAGGCATCCGACATCAAACTCTACGCCTTGATGCCCTCTGCTGGCAGCGAGCCAGTAGCCACACCTCGCGATGCCACTCGTTTCATCGTCAACCCTGACTGCAACCGCAAGTCATCGTATGGCTGGACGACAAAGAATATCGATATCAAGACAGATGCCGAGGCCTACGACACGCTGGCCACCAACTCTTATTGGAATATATGGAAGAGCGGGGCTTTCACATCATCAATGACGCAGGACATCAGCGGTCTGCCCGAAGGCACTTACACCTTCAGCGCCATACTGCGTGGACAGTCTACAGCCAACATGAAACTTGTGGCAAAGACAGCCACAAGCAGTGGCACAGCCAGTTTCACTGGCCAAAACGCCACATCAACGGCCGACGATGAGTTCCATCAGGGCTGGCGGCGGGTGACTACTTCACCCGTGCAGGTGCAACATGGTGAGACGCTGACGATTTCGCTGGAGATGAGTGCCGAGGCTACTGCCTGGTGGAGCGCCGACCACTTCATGCTTACGCTGACCGACATTCCCGAGGAACTCACGTCTATAGAATGTATTGAGGCCCAAACACCACACAATGATAACCACGTAGCCCACAAGGTCTTCGACCTCACGGGCAGAGCTATACCTCAAACCATATTGAAGCCAGGCATTTACATTATCAACAATAAAAAGGTCCTGGTCAAGTAAGCCGGCAATGCGAATCCTGCTATTAGGAGAATACAGCAATGTTCACTGGACGCTGGCCGAGGGCCTACGCGCTCTGGGTCACGAGGTCACGGTGGCTTCCAATGGCGATTATTGGAAGGGCTACCCGCGTGACATCGATCTGCAGCGCCATAACCTTGACAGCTCATCGCGCATAAAACGTCTCGGTGGCAGCATACGCTTCCTCGGCAACATAGCTCTTACATGGCCGCAGTTCAGGGGCTACGACATAGTTCAACTCATCAATCCCGTATTCCTCGACCTGAAGGCCGAACGCCTATGGCCTTTATACCGTTTCCTGCGTCGTCATAACCATCGTGTGGTGATGGGAGCTTTCGGTATGGACTACTACTGGGTTCAAGGCTGTTCTGATTGCACCACGTTCCGTTACTCCGATTTCAATATCGGCTCCACACTTCGTCATTCCGAAGACATCGCCCAATGGAACGCAGAATGGGTGCAAGGCCCCAAGGGAGTGCTGAACCGTCGTATCGCCGATGATGCCGATGCCATTGTCACAGCATTGTATGAATACGACCTGTGCTATCGCCCTCATTTCCCCGACAAGACACATTTCATTCCATTGCCTATTGACATTGGCACCGTGACTCCGGCCTCCACGTTGACATCCGATAGTCGCTCCCCTATCCATTTCTTCATCGGAATCCAGAAAACACGCTCTGAGTACAAGGGAACAGACATCATGCTGCGTGCACTACAACGCTTGCAGCACGATTTCGGCAATGAGGTCATGGATATTACAAAAGCAGAGAATGTGCCTTATGCCGAGTATCAGCATCTAATGAGCAACAGCCACGTTCTGCTCGACCAGCTATATAGCTATACGCCCGCTATGAATGCTCTCATGGCAATGGCCAAGGGGCTCATTGTGGTAGGAGGAGGCGAAGAGGAGCAGTACGAGTTCATCGGCGAGCACCGCTTGCGGCCTATTATCAACGTCCAGCCCTACGAGGATGACGTCTATACACAGATAGCCGAACGCCTGCTCTCGGGCAAGGAGAACATCCTGCAACTTCAGCGCGACAGCAAAGAATACGTTCGCCTGCACCACGACCACATAAGCGTTGCCAAGCAATACCTCCAGTTGTATTCAAGCCTCTAAACCCCGCATAACAACGACCTGTCATGACTGATATATCCGTAATCATACCGATGTTTAATGCTGAGGACACCATTAAGGCATGTGTCAACAGCGTTTTGCAGCAGACAGTTGCGGACATCGAGATAGTGATTGTCGACGATGGCAGTCAGGACAACAGCCATAACATTTGTCAGGACATCGCAGAGGGTGATGCTCGGGTAAGGTTGTTCCGCCAGACAAACCAAGGTCCGGCAGCTGCCAGGGCGAAAGGTCTCAAGGAAGCCATAGGACAATGGATAGCTTTCGTTGATGCTGACGACCGCCTGCCCTCATCAGCTCTCGCGAAGCTTAGTGCTGCTGCCACCGACGATACCGACATCGTTTTCGGCCATGGCACTTCGCTCAGCCATGAGCATCGCACACAAATCCCCATCAACGACTTCCGCCATATGGCGGTGCGCGGCGATGGACGCATAGGTGTTCCCTGGGGAAGCCTGTTCCGCAAAGCGTCCTTACCTGCCGACGCCTTCGACCTTCCTACGGATATTCGTGTAGGCGAGGATTATATCTTCTGGCTGCGAATGGTGTTTGCCACACAAAAGCCTGTCCACGTGCTCTACGACAACGTCTACGACAAAGGTGCAGAGCACATCTCGGCATCATTCAAATGGACTGCCGAATATGCTGAAGCGTTCAACAAGTTGCGTATGCAGGCCATACCATGCCAACTGCACGAACAATACATCGCCGACACGTTGTCTGATCGCATCACAAACCTCTTCGACATAGCCGTAGCACAACCGAGCAAAACATGGAAGCAAAGCGCATTCTACAAATCGTTGCTCCATGATATGCAGACACAAGGCATCACCTTCTCACCATTGCAACGAGCCTTCCTGGCTCTGCCCTCACTTCGCCTTCGTCAGTTTTGCTCTGCTATAAACAAATCTAGAAAAGCCTGATTATGAAGCCTCTGCTGTCCGTCATAATACCCGTCTATCGCGTTGAACACTATCTGCACGAATGTGTGGACAGCGTATTATCGCAGACATACACCAACCTGGAAGTGATATTGGTCGACGACGGCTCACCCGACAATTGCCCTGCCCTATGCGATGAATATGCCGGGCAAGACAATCGAATCAGGGTTATTCATCAATCCAACCAAGGACTGAGCGCTGCGCGAAACGCCGGCCTCGACATTGCCACCGGACAGTTCATCGCATTTGTCGATAGCGACGACCTGGTGTCACCCGACTATTTCGAAGCAGCTCTCTCGCTGTTCGACAGCTGTCCCGACCTGGACCTAGTAGAACTACCATTGATGGCACGTTTCAACACAGCAGATGCCGTGCGTCACGCACCTACCACCACAGACCTCGTGCAGGGGCGCGACCAAGTCTTTACTGCATGGTTTCACCATCAGGGCTATCTGCGCGCCTATTCACAGTTGAAAGTGTACCGCCGCCATCTCTTCAAGGAAGTCCGTTTCCCCGTTGGTGTCACCTTCGAGGATCTGCATATCATCACCGATGTGCTCAACCACTGCCAGGCCATAGCCTTCCTCGCACACCCCACAGCCAATTACCTATACCGTTGGCGCAACGAATCAATCACCGTGCAAGCTAAATGGAAAGACCTCGATTCACAGGTCTCGGCACTCGAACGTATCGGCACAGCGGCAGAGCAGCATAGCGACATCAGCCACCACGACTGGTGCCTCTTCACCATATCGGCATCAAATGTGCTCATTGACTGCCTCAGGGCATCCCGCCACGAGCGCCTGTCTTTGGATAGCAATCGTTACCAAGGTCTTAAAGTAATTATTGAGCACCATAAGCCCAAATTATTAGATATCTGCACTTTAACGTTATCAGCAAAAGCTAAAGCCAAAGCCACGTTGCTCGCCATCCTTAATGTCAATCGCTACTTAAGGCTATTCCGTTAACGCGTCAAAACCACCATATACATACTGTGGACATTTCAATCATCATACCGCACTACAACCTCGAACCGGCGATGCTCCAACGAGCCATAGCGAGTGCCGCAGATCAGTTTCTCGAAACCCGTTTCGAGTGGGAAATCATTGTCGTCGACGATGGTTCCGACACGCCACCCATGGCTGTAGTGCAAGAGTTCCACCGCGCAAACATACGCCTCTATTGTCGCCCGCATGCACGTCAGGGAGCAGCACGCAACTACGGTCTTCAGCAGGCACAGGGTGAATACATACTATTCCTCGATGCCGACGACTACCTGCTACCCCACTCCTTGCCACGCGTCCTTGACATCGCTCTCAGCAGCCATAGTGATATCGTCCGTTTCCTTATAAGCGGTATCACCATCCACAATACCCCGGCCATTACGGACCACATAAGCCATCCCTTCAGCGGTGATGAATTCATGCGTCTTCACCACCTGCCTGATTCGCCCGTGTGCTACCTCTTCCGTCGGCTATTGGCGACAGAGAATAATATCACGTTTCCAGAAAACGTTTTCCTCGAGGATTGTGCCTTTACCGTCAAGCTCCATCATGCTGCAGCGTCAGTGGTGCAAACAGACTATACCGTTTACGCTTACTGCCAGCGTCAGACATCAACCGTCCACACAGACGATGCCCGGCACAAGGAACAACTGCGCCTGCACCATCGCCTCATGCTCAAAGAGATAAGCCGTATGATTGCCGACAATAGCGACAATCGCGACAAGCGAGGACTACAGCGCAAACGCACCTTCCTCACCGTAGATTATATCATCAGGATTTGCCGCGAACTTCCCTGGCACACTATAGCCGCCGAAGAACGTCTGTGGCTCACACAACAAGGCTTATATCCGCTGCCGTACAAGAAAGCCTACGGATGTAAATACCTCGCCTTTGCCACTTTGGCAAACACGAAGCCCGGTTTGCGCCTCCTTAAGCTATTTCTCAACTCGGATTAAACTGGTTCACAGCGGCTATAACACGCGCCACCTCCTTTTCCGTCAGAAGCGGGGATATAGGCAGACTAAGTATCTCATTGTGAATCTGTTCCGTCACAGGCAGCTTCATCTCCGCGAACTCTTGCAAGGCAGGTTGTTTGTGCGGAGCCACGGGATAATGTATTACCGTTTCTATATGGTGCTCACGCAACCATTTTATCAGCTGCTCACGGTAGCTTGTGCGGATAGGATATACATAGAACACGTTAGCACGCTTATCATCACCGAGCAACGGTTTCGTTATCAACGGATTATCGATGTGTGCGTCATAAGCTTCAGCTATCCAGTGGCGACGTTCGTTGTCGGCATCCAGCCGCGGCAGCTTCACCCATAGTGCTGCAGCCTGAATCTCATCGGTACGCGAATTCATGCCAGGCACCTCATGATGATATTTCTGCGAAGAGCCGTAGTTGCCCATCATACGCACTAAGTTGGCAAGTGCATCATCATCGGTCGTCACACAACCGGAATCACCCAGAGCACCAAGATTCTTGGCAGGATAAAAACTAAAGCCGGCAGCTACGCCTAAATGACCGGCCTTCAACTCGCCCATCATGGCGCCATGTGCCTGCGCTGCATCCTCCACGACAAGCAAGTTATGAGCTTCGGCAAATGCGTTTATCTCCGTCATCCTGCACACACGCCCATACAAATGCACGGGCACCACGGCAACAGTATGTTCACTCACACACCCTGGCAAAGCATCAACATCAATAAGGTAGTCTGACAACGAAGGCTCACACAGCACGGGCTTCAAACCAGCCTCTTTCACAGCGAGAATAGTAGCTATGAACGTATTTGCCGGCACTATCACCTCGGCATCGTCATCCCAATGATGAAGCTGCTTCAGCGCCCTGAAAATCAAGGTTAGAGCCTCCATTCCATTACCACAGAGCACGCAATGTCGAACACCGATGTACTCGGCAAAGGCAGTCTCGAAGCGCTTCACGGCATTGCCCTGCAGATACCAGCCGCTGTGCACCACGCGCGTTATCTCGTCCGACAGCAACGGCTCAAAACTTGCGTTTATCTTCTTGAGGTCGAGAAATTTTATAGTCTGATCTATCACCTCATCCAGGGGTGCCATCTGCTCCACCACCGAGCGGTCAATCTCAAGCTCGTAGCTGTCGTAGCAAACTGCCCGTCCGCCAAAACCTTCCTTTTGGAAGATAAGGCCCTCGTTCAGCACCTGGCCGCCGAATTCTGTTGAGATTCCGAAATCTACATAAGCCATCGACTTGAAACGCTCGTTGATGAGATGACGGAACAGCAAGTCCAAGGCGCCCTTCTCCCTTCCCTTGTCACCCGAGGCGATATACTGGATATGAGCCACTCTCTTTGTGATAAAGACAAGGCATCCAGCCACTATCTCACGTTCACAACGTACCAGAAAGAGCTTGATATTCAACGGGAAACGAGTCATCAGCAACTTCATCTCCTCTACAGTATGTACTGGCTTCACCTGATGATGTTCTTCAAGCACAGCTGTCAGCAAACGCCAATAGTCCTCCAGCGTTGCCCAGTCGCCGTCGGTCATCCTGTCTATGTAGAGGCCGTTGTCGATGGCCTTCTTGGCACCACGCAAACGTAGCTTACGCATACGCAAAGGGTTGTTGATATCCACCACGCTGCTCACTCCGCGCGAATGCAGTCTGGCCCCGGCCCTGAACAAAGCATACAGATCCTCCTGCGATGGTGAATCGGTGTAAATGTAAGGCACAGGTTTATACACGAAGTTCGCTGCGTTCAGGAAATCCAGATACCATAGCAGAGCCCCTTGAAGGCAGCGTATCACCTGCATCTCCGTGGCATCGGTCGTGTACACCAAACCGCCGTAGGTAAGTCCCTGATGCGTGTACACCGTACGCGATGCCTCATCCCAGTTGGCTGGCAGTAACGCCAGCAGACTGTTGTCTTCGTAGATCATCAGCGAACAGTCGTCGAAGCGGTCGGAATGATAATCCATGAAACCGCGTTCAAACAGGAATGTTCCGTTCTTGGAGAGTCGCACGAAAGAGTCCCACTCGTCCTTCAGCTGATTAGTATAAGGTACGATGTTCATAATATCAATCTTTCATTGTTGCTATTTTCTTCCTCCACTCTGTTTTGTCGTTGACATAACCGTCGGGGGCATAGGCCTCTGAAGCCAGTACCAGACACACCGTACCCGGGGCGAAGTTATTAAGCTCGCACCATGTTCCGGCTGGTACTACGATGCCTTTGTGTGGGTCTTCAACCTGAAACACCCTGCTCACATCACCGTCGTCGATAGTTATCTCAAAGCTACCGGCCACAGCAAACACCAACTCATGACAGCTCCAATGGGCATGGCCGCCGCGCGAAGCATCGCAAGGCACGTCGGTAATCCAAAACAGGCGCTTCACATCGAAAGGCAGAGAGTCGAAACCATCCGCCACGCTCAACGCCCCTCTTGAGTCAACATAATGAGGCAGTTCCACCACCTCTACACCTTTCGGAAACAGTTCTTCGTTCATAAACTAATTACTAATTTGCCGCAAAGATATATTTTTTTTCGGAAAAAGTTTGTGGGAATGAAAAAAAACATCTACCTTTGCACCGCATTTGAGAAAAAGAGCTGCTCAGAACCGCTTTTCAGCACGTTTTCGACTGCTTTCTTTTCAACAAAAAGCAATCTTCTGGCGCTTTCGTCTAGCGGCTAGGACACATGCCTCTCACGCATGGAACACGGGTTCGATTCCCGTAGGCGCTACAAAGGGGAATCTCGAAAGAGGTTCCCTTTTTCGTAATATCCTTCTTCGTTACATCCTTCTTCGCTATATAAGTGGATTCCTACAGAGGAGTCCACTTTTTCGTTCAGACAGCTTGTTCTATTATTCATTATTTTGTAAAAAAAAAGGAAATGATATAGCGGGGCTTTGTGCCAACTTCTATATCATTTGCTTTTATTCTGTTCCTCGGTTTTCATAACACTAAGTCCTGCTCTACCGTGAATAATCACTACTTCCACCCTACCAGCTCATCCTCAATCTCAGGCAGCAAATGCGGGTCGAAGACGGGTTCTTGAATGCCTCGCCGCTTCTGACTGCGATAATCATCGAGGAGGCGGAAGGCATAGTGGCCGAGGGCAATGATGGCTATGAGGTTGCAGCCCGTGAGCAGCGCCATGCAAAGGTCGCCTAAGCTCCACACGAAATCGAGGGAAGCCACGGCTCCGAGCATCACAAACACACCTCCCGAGAAAAGGCGATAAACAGCCTGAATGAGCGTTGGGGCATTCATGTGCCTCTTCCACTTAGGAACTTGCTCCGCTTCGGGGTGAGAAGTAGGAACTTGCTCCGCTTCGGGGTGAGAAGTAGGAACTTGCTCCGCTTCGGGGTGAGAAGTAGGAACTTGCTCCGCTTCAGAAAGATATGAACAACCTTTCTCCTCTTCTATATTAGAAGAATGGTTATCTTTCGCGAGTTTAGAGTGCAATATCAGGAAACGGACATTGGCTTCGCCGTAGTAGTAATTGCCTATTATGCTTGAGAAGGCGAAGAGGAGGATGGCCAGGGCTATAAAGAATGGTCCCCAAGAGCCCACCTCTTGCTGCAAGGAAGCCTGCGTGAGGGCTATGCCGTTGAGCTCGGGCGTTGTGTAGAGCCCGCTCAGCAGAATGATGAACGCCGTGCACGAGCACACCAGCAAGGTGTCGGTGAACACGCCCAATGCCTGTATCAAGCCCTGTTTGACCGGATGCGACACCGCCGCCGTGGCCGCCACATTAGGCGCACTACCCTCGCCTGCCTCGTTTGAGAACAGGCCGCGTTTGATGCCCATCAGCATCGTGGCGCCGAGACCGCCTCCTGCCACCTGTTCAAAGCCGAAGGCGTCCTTCACGATTACCTTCAGCACGTATGGAATATGCTCCACGTTCATCGCCACCACCACTATCGCCAGCACGAAATAGCCGATGGCCATGATGGGCACGAGCACGGAGCTCACTCGTGCTATACGTTGAATGCCGCCGAATATGATGACGAGCGAGAGCAGCGTCAACGCTATGCCCACACTCAGCGGCGACCATCCGAAGGCCTCGTTCATGGCGCTGCAGATGGTGTTGCTCTGAATGGAATTGTACGACAGTCCGAAGGTGACGGTCAGCAGCACGGCAAACAAAACCGACATCCAACGCGAATGCAAGCCGCGACGGATATAATATGCCGGGCCGCCGATGAACGAGTCGGCATGCGGCTGCTTGAACAGCTGACCGAGCGTCGATTCCACAAACGCCGTGGCTGCTCCGATGAGCGCTATCATCCACATCCAGAACACGGCACCCGGACCGCCCACGGCAATAGCTGTGGCTACGCCTGCCAGGTTGCCGGTGCCTACGCGTGTGGCCACAGAAACGGCAAAGGCCTGAAAGCTGGAGATATGTTTATGCTGGCGTTCCTTGGCCACGCTGCTGTCGGCAAGCAAACGCACCATCTCGCCCAGCATGCGAAACTGCACAAAACGAGTGCGCCACGTGAACCATATTCCGCAGCCCAAGAGCACACCTATCAGCACATAAGCCCATAGGGCGTCGCTCACCTGAGTCAATAATTCCATCATTGGGGCTCACTTCATCTTCCCGTTCTTCTCAATCGTCCACCCCTGACGCTTCGACAGCAGGCAATCCTTGCCCTTGAACATTTTGGCAGCCTGCTTGTCGCCCTTCAGTTGCCAGTCGAGCCAAGCCAGGGCCACTACCGTGAACTCGCCGCCATGAGGCTGACGATATGTGCCGCCGTGGCCTACGGGGAAGTTGGCTGCGCATGCCGGCACATGGTTGATGCGATGGAAATCATCCATGCCGTTGCCGTAGGCTATGTCCTTTTCGCCGCCAAGGATATAGATGATAGGCGTGTGAATCTCGTTGAGCTTCTCCTTGGGAGGCATCGGCATTCCGCCTACGGCGGTATTGGCATTATCGCGGTTGAAGAGTCCGCTGTTGCAGATCATCAACGTCTTGATACGCGGGTCGGCGCAGTTGTAGAGCGACTGCAATCCGCCGCACGACATGCCTGCCACACAAATATTCTTCACGTCAATCTTCTGATAGTAAGGCGAAGCGGGATTGGCGTTCTGGGCTATTATCCAGTCAATAGACTCTATCTGTTGCTCCGAGCGCGACATAGGACCGCGGTACCACTCATCGTTCATCGGAATAAAGCCCGTGGCCAGCACGATATATCCGTGCGACGCTATCTCGTTGAGGAAATTAACATGCTCGAACGGCGAGTTGGCACACGCCCCGTTGCCCCATACCAGCACGGGCAGCGGCTTCTTCTGCGAGAACGGCGTGAGGTCCTGCGGCACCAAGATGGTATGCTCGGGCAGCGAGCTGTCCTCCTTCATGATAGCCTTGTAAGCCCCCGTGCCGCCATCCTCCAGCACGCGGCTTCTGCCCATGCGTGCAGCATCAAGGAAGCTAACCATCTTCTGGAGGTTCTCGTCGCCATACATTCCCATGCCATGACCGCCCTCGGGCACGAAGGTAGCTTCCGTCTTCACGCCGGCAGCCTTCAGCTGCTCGAAGAACGCCTTGCCCTGACAGCACGGCACCACGTTATCCTTCTCGCCGTGGAAGATGATCACGGGCGGGTCGTTGGCATCGATATAGCTTGTGGCACTCAGGCTGCGGTATTTGTCGGGCTCGTCGGCAAGCTTGGAGTTCAGCAGCACATCCTCGGGGCTGTTCTCGCCCATCGTCATGTGCTCGCCGCAGTCCATTGCCGTCAGGTCGATAGGTCCGCTCCAGTCGCAGGCGGCATTCACCCTGCTGCTCTGGTTAGTGAAATTACCTAATGAACCTTCGAGGTCGATGTCCACCGAGCCCACCTTAGTTGTCTTCGTGCCGCTGGTCACGGCAGCCATCGACGATAGGTGACCGCCCGACGAGAAGCCGCTGGTGGCGACGAACGACGGGTCGAACTTATACTTAGCGGCCTCACCCCGCACAAAACGGATTACCGCCTTGATGTCGTGAATCTGGGCAGGCCATTTGGCGTCCATGCTCGAGCGGTGGTTGGGGCACACCACGGCGTAGCCGGCATTCAGCAACGCGTTGACGATGGTGCCCAGGTCGGCAGCACCCTTGCTGTTGTTGCTGAACCATGCGCTGCCGTAGATATGAATCACCACGGGGTAGCTCGCCCGTTCCTGCTTAGGCAGATAGATATCGCAGGTGTGGAACGCCTGATCGTCGCCGGCATAGTTCACATCCTTCCATTGCTGCGAAGTCTGAAGATTAACCTGCGGCCTTTGCCATCCGCCGAAACCGCCTGCAGGCTGTGCATAAGCTGAGCCGACGCCGAACAGAGCGAAGAATGAAGATAGAATAAAGAAGAATAAACGGTTCCGTTTCATAACAGTAAATGATTAAAATGTTCCTATTGATGGCACAAAATTACACATTTTTTTCCGAACCGCCAAAAGAAATCCCCTTTATTCGCAGGTCTGCGGAAACCGACGATAGCAATTAACAGAATGCAGTCCGCCGGAGACATCAGGTGAAGATGTGCCCGGCGGATTTGGTTGGTTGTTGCCTATTGTCAGAAAGTATCCAGTTCTGCCGACACTTCTAACGAATGCGAATTATTCCTGTCTACAAGTGACTTTACTACTTTGCCACCTTCACAGTCCTCTCCCCAACCTTCACGATGACAACCTTCTCGTTATTGGGTGCTTGGACTCGTGTAGTACCATTTGTGGCTGTTCACATCGAAACTGTCATCTGTCATTTGTCACGACGCTTTGAGTTTCCTGTACTTGCCATCGCCGAGGTCTTCGATGTAGCCTCGTGATTTCCATTGGCTCAGCATGTTGCGGGTGCCAGCCTCGTCCTTGCCGTTCTTCTGACGGACGTTGACGGCTTCGAGGTAGGTGAACACACCATCCTCGTTGGTTTTAATCTGCTCGAGCAGGTTACGTGGGCCTCGTTTGGAGGTCTGCATTTGTTCATCGGCCTTGCGAATCATGTCGGCAAAGAAGTGAAGCTTCAGCCACAGGTCGTAGTGGAGGCTCCAGCGACAGAAACCCTCGATGGACTTCTCCCACTTCATGCCGTTGGCGGCATAGAGCAGACAGGCTTTGCGGAAGGCGTGGACGAGTGCACGATGGCTGAGGTTGTCAAACACCTCGTCCTGTGTTTTTATCGTGTACTGATCGCACTCCGCCTTAAGCTTTTCTGCGAGTCGCAAAGCAGGATGGCAGGTGATGTCGCCAGTGGCCTTCTGCAAGTTCTCGATGTAAGGCTGCAGCGCCTTGTCATAGCGTTCGTCATAACGTCCGTAGCGGGGCATGGGAGCTGCCAGGCCTACGTCGGGAGTCGTGGCCAGACATACGCGGCTCAAAGGGCCGTCAACCATCACGTAACGGAACATGCTTTGAATCTTATTCGGCGTAGTGCTGGCGTTCCAGTTCAAGCCAAGAGGTCCCATATAGTTGACACTCTGCGCGCTGGCTCGTTCCTGTCCGAAGGGATTGTCCTCATCGTCGGCCAGCTTCAGGTTCTTGAACGTGCAGGTCTGTCCGCGGAGGCCTTCGATGCCATACCACTGCTCGAACTCATGCAGATGCGTGTAGAGGAAAGCGCCCTGTGAGTCGTCCATCAGTTGTGCCAAGCGTGCTGGAGTGAGGTCGGAACCAACCTTTTGGATGATGAGGTCTGCAGGCCGCTTGGGCTTGTCATTACTCGCTTTCGTGCTGTTGTACTGCTCGTTGTACTCCTTCAGGCGTTGGCGGTTCACCGTGTCGCGTTCCACCATAGGAGCCGTGATGTGCTTCAACGGTTGCTTCAAACTGGTGTCCTTGCCGCTGCCCGTTCCGCCTATGGTAAGGCAGTTGATGCGCAGCTCACGGTACAGGTTGTCGGTGTACATGAAACGTAGGTCACGAGGATAGACGCCCAATGCAGGAAACATTCCCTGTGCTACCGTCGGAACCATTTCCTTCGGTGTCTGCGACGTCACAGCCTTAACCAATGCTGGTTTCTTCTCGGGCAGCAGAGGCGGCTGTGCAGAGGCATAGATCTCGGAAAGGGACGCTGTATCGCCATAGACAGGAGCGGCAGTCTGATGAACATTCTCCTCATCCTGTTGGACATTAAGCTTACGGCTCTTGCGGAACACATCCTTTTGGAACTCAGTCAGCTTGGCACTCTCGTCGTAGTACTTGGCGTAGAAGTCCTTAACGAGCTGTTGAAACTCCTTTTCATGCCAGCTTGGCATCAGCTCGCTCAACGCCCCCATGAACTCACCCTCCTTCAACAGTTGTGTGGCGTGGGCAAGAATCATCTTCACAGCATTATGGCGACCGCCCTCTTCGTTGAGGTCGGCAACGGTGAGCCCTTCCTTCTTCATGATTTCTTCGAAGATGAAGCGTGTGCGCTTGTCGGCGGGAGTGACGTCGGTAGCACCTTTCTGGGCTGTTGCCGTGCCGGTGCTTTGTGCCTGTGAACCGGTCTTCGGCAAGGTTTCCGCCTGGTGTCCTGTGCTTGGCTTCCTGCCGTCAACGTCCAGCCCCCGGCTGCGGAATGCTTCCTGTCGGTCGGCGATGTCGGCCTCAGAGAGCGGTTCCAACCAATGGTCGGAGCGATAGACCTCGTCGCCGGTCATGTAGATGAAACGCTCGGGCGTGATGCAACTCTCGTCGTAGGGCACACCTATTTCATCGCAGAAAGCACGCTGTGCCTCCTCTACCGTCATGCCCTTGGGCAGACGTATCCAGATGTGCACCTTCTTGCGCGCGGAGTATTCAATGTACTCCACCAGGCCTTGGAATTCCGAGAACGGACTCTCGTTGACGTTCAGCGCCTTCTCGATGGCCTGAGCCACCAAGTCCTTGTCGTCAACGTCAATGCAAGTCTTGAACGTGAACGCTTCGGGCATGATGTCGGCCTGAGCGCGGTGGTTGCCGCGGAACTGGCTGTAGTGGGGGCATAGGAAGGGCAGCGTTTCCTTCAGTTCCTCGTGGCCTTCGCGTACGGCTTTCACGATGTTCTTCACGCCGCCGATGCCTCCGAACAACATCTCCATGACCTGTGCCACCGTTGCCGGCTCGGCATAGCCACGATTGTACTTCTTCTCGATCTCACCCGTCGATGGATTCTTCGAACGGGGATTCATTGCAAAAGTTACTGTCATATAAACTTTTTTTTTGTTTGAATGATGTCTTGCACTTCAGCCCCTATAGACGTTTTCGGGGACTGACGGGTACCGTGCTCAGTAAGCTTCCCTATAGAACGCGTTTTGCTTGTGAAAGGTTTACTCCCGGACAGGCACAAAAACAAAATGCACCTCGAAGTCTAACTTTTACTTCGCGGTGCAAAGGTAATCATTATTGCCTTAACTATCAAGCAATAAATCAAGAACTTAAAAGAAAAGAGACCCTTTCACAAGACGTGGAAAGGGTCGCCTTTTGTAGAGGTTGGGGTCACCTCAATTATACGTTAGGGTCACCAGCAAATAACGATTAGGGTCACCTCGGCGAATGTGATAAAACACTTGCTTACTATCACAATTTATCGAAATTTTTTATGTGTTCAGCAAACTCTGGCTTCAATTCTTTGAAGAGGTCGGCGACATAATTTCTATCGGCAGTTGAATACCCTTCGGTTAGTCGCTTCTCCATTGACGACACCCCCCATCCGAATAATTTGTTCGTTAAGGGAGCAAGAGATGCTTTTTTATTGGTGAAGTTGAACTTCAAATAAGTAGCCAATGCGTGAACAAAAAGCGGTGCTTGTTCACGTGTTAACCCCTTGGCCTTATTCTGCAGGTCTTGTATTATCTCTTCCTGTTTAGCAATCTCCGAGCAGGATTCTTCTCTATTGTTCTCCTGGCTATTAAAAAGCCCCGTATCCTTCAAACAATCAGGACAGAATTCTTGTGCAATTACTTTCAATAGTTTATAAGTATTATGAAGCGGAATTCCCAATTTTTTATATGTATCAAGATAATCACTCCATATAGACTGAATGAGTGTAGCTTTTTCTTGTTGTGTTTTTCCAAGACCGTCTATAAGATCATGAATCTCTTCATCCGCAAAGCGAAATAACAATTTATCCCATTTGAATGTGGGGTCATATTTTAGGTCGAATAGGACCCTTTCATTAATTATACGTGGCTGAAACAGTTCGTCCGGCAGTACCCAAGAATCGTCCAAACCTTTTTTTATGAACATTGGAAGTCCCAATAAATCGATTACCTGAGTATACTGTACTCCTTCTATACTCTCAACTTCTCTAATTTCCCTGAGTTTTATAGCATAATTAAGAAGTTCGTCTGCTATTTCTTGCAACTTATTGCGCCAAACAGGAGTACTATGTTCGATTAATACCGCAACCAACGACAGCGTTACACACTGCTCTCGCACATGACAGTTGGTTTCCTGTATGTATCCTTGTTTTGCTATTGATCGATAAGACTGCAAGCGATATGTGGCGTCTTTTTCCATTCGCATTATCGTACAAATGTAGTATGCTGTGTTTAAGCAAGGAGCTATCACACGTTCGGGATCCTTTTCCTCCCATGTTTCCAATTTCATTAGGCGCTTGATAATAGTAGCATTCATTGGATGCATTTCAGCAAGCTTATCTATTGTCTTGGGCCTATATATTATGATTTTAGGTATTTTTGTATAATCCATAGTCTTTATTCTTTATCTTTTTCCAACAATTTATCTATCTTCTCCTCCAACTCCTTTATCCGCTGAAGCACCTCGTCGTTGTTGTCGCTCACCATGGCGTCGACGAAGACGGAGTTGATGAGGGAGAGGCCGATGACGCCGCCAAGGATGAGCAGCAGGACGAAGTAGAGGCGAACGCCCAGCACGCCCCACGAGCCGTAGGCTGCGGAGACAGAGTCGGGGATGTCGTACCACCCCTCGATGGTGCAGAGGCGGAACACGCTGTAGATGGATTCCCACGGCGTGCCGAAGTACTGCGGTGCCACGTGTCCGAACAGCGAGGTGGAGAGTATGGCGAAGACCAGGATGATGATCACGTAGCCGGCAAAGAGCGACATGCTCTCGCGCAGGGCCTTGCGGAAGTTGCGCCCTATCTGCTCAGCACCCGGGAAGAAATGCATCACGCGGAAGAAACGGAAGGCGCGCAGCAGGCGCAGGATGAGCAGGAACGACAGGTCGGTCAGCGGCAGGAAGAAGAAGATTATCGAGGGCACCGACAGCAGCACCAGTGTGCCGTCGAGCACGTTCCAGCCACGACGCCAGTAGCCGAGTACACCGTCGTGACGCATCTTCAGCGCCATTTCCACGATGAAGAACAGCGAGCACAGGATGTCCAGCGTCAGCAGCCACGGCCACTTGTAGCCTGATGCAGCGAGGAAGATGACGATGGAGTTCACGAGAATCACCGCCATTACCACGCGTTCGAAGCGGTGGGAGTATGGATTGAAAGCGTTCATCATTCTTTGTCTGTGAGTTTTTGGTATAGTTTAAACAACTCTGCCACACACTGGCTCTCCGTCATCGTCTTCACGTCGAAGCCGTAGGCGGCCATCACGGCGCGGTCGTTGTCTTGATGAGCCTTGCGCAGCTCCACGGGCATCGTCAGCTCATCGTAGAGGTCTGCCAACGAAGAGTCGGGGTACAGGGCGCGAGCATCGAGGATAGCCTGGGCCGTTTGCTCTATATGCTCCTTCTGCTCGTAGGTGGGCGTAGGCCAGGGGAAGTTGTTGTAGACGATGTCCTTGCTGTAGCGATAGTCGCTCTTCAAGCGCCCACAAACGGCACGCATCCAAGCCATGTGAACATTGCTCTCAAGGACGCCGAAGTGGTAGAGGGTGGCATCGGGGATGATTAGTACAGCATTTGTCGGTATAAAATCACTCCCCATAAACCCCATTGGAATATACCTTCTGTTTTCTGATGAATGAGACGGCACAATTATAAATGAGGCTGGATTATTAGTTTCCCGAAAAAGATGTGGAGTTTCTGCCATTTTCCTTGCCCCTGGGTCAGAACTTGCCAAACGCATTTCCCTGACTTTGCTTATTCTTTCTATAACTAATGGCATACTACGTAAATCCAAAGGAGAGGCATCTTTTAGCCAAAGACAATAACGAGGTTTGTTATTAATAAACTCCTTCGCACCTACGAGCCTTTTTAAAAATTTGTGCGCTTTGGGTTCCTTTAAGAGAAAATCATCTAATTCAGATGCTTCGATAACTAGATTACCGCCATCAGTAGGTTGATTTCCCTTGCGAATTGGCGGTACACTATATAATGGCTTGCTCCTGCTTGCAATAAATACATCCGGAGAATCCATAAGGTAAGCATTAATATTATTTACCTTAAATATCTTAGAATCGCAATAAATAATCTTCTGACATTTATCAAGAGAATGTGTGAAACCTACGATAATACAATGCACATGAGCCTTAATCGAAGCTTCACTATCCCATCTAAATGTTCTATATGCAAAAATGATACGAACGCCATCTCCAAATAATGGTTTCCATATATTAGCGACTTGCTCTCCTTGACAAATACTATTGGTTGATACAAGTGCAGCCTTTATATTAGACCCTTTCATTAAATCACTTGCTTTCTTATACCAACCTGTTACATAGTCCATTTCACCTATATTTTTCCACTTCTTGCCGAAAATCTCTATAAGATCTTCATGCTGTCCCTTAGACATTAAATAAGCCCCCACAAACGGCGGATTACCCATGATATAATTCAGCTTCTCCTTGGGCACAATCTCTCCCCAATCCACGCGGAGGGCGTTGGCCTCATGAATATTGGCATAGTTGCGCAGCGGCAGGAACTCGAGGTCGCGCTGAATGATTCGCTCCGTCTCGTGCATCATCTGTGCCTCGGATATCCATAGGGCTGTCTTGGCCACTACTACGGCGAAGTCGTTAATCTCGATACCGTAGAACTGACGGATGTTCACGCGGATGGGGTCGGCGATGAAGTCGCCCAGCATCGTCTGGCCGTGAGTGGCGGCGAGAAGCGCTTTGTTCTCCAATCGGCGCAGTGAGAGGTAGGTCTCCGTCAGGAAGTTGCCGGAGCCGCAGGCGGGGTCGAGGAAGGTGAGCGAGGCGAGCTTGTCCTGGAATGCCGTGAGCTTCTTCTCGCGCTGGCGCGGCACCTTCTCCTCCTCGAGGATTGTGTTGAGTTCCTCGTTGAGGTCGTCGAGGAACAAGGGGTCTATGACCTTGTGGATGTTCTCCACCGATGTGTAGTGCATGCCTCCCGAGCGGCGCGTCTCGGGGTTCAGCGTGCTCTCGAACACAGCGCCGAAAATGGTGGGCGAGATGTCGCTCCAGTCGAAGTCGAGGCTCGCGTTCTGCAGCAGTATGGTGCATATCTCGGGCGTGAAACGAGGTATCTCCACGTTCTCTTCCTCGAACAAACCACCGCTGACGTAGGGGAAAGCTGCGAGGGCATCTGTCATGTAGGGATCGCGGTCCTCCAGCGGCGTGTTGAGCACCTGGAACAGACGGATGAGGGCGTTGCGCGTCTCTTCGGGGCTGTACTGAACGAGGTAGTCGTGAAACATGTCGTGGCGCCCGAAAACGCCTGAATCCTCGCAATAGAGGCAGAACACGAGGCGCACGCACAGGATGTTCAGACTCTTCAGCGAGTGGGCGTTGGTGGGGTCGATGTATTGCGCGAGCAGCTTGTCGTAGATGAGGCCCACCATCTGGCCGGCTTTTATCGACACCTCCATTTCCTTCGACAGGTGTTCGCTCTTAACGTCGACGAGGAACTTCAGGCGGTAGTACTCACGCTCGAGATTTTCCAGCAGGATGCTCTCGGGCTCGCCGTTGGGGCGCTCCATGTCGTAGACCAGGAACTCGGCGAAGTTGCACGTCACGATCCATCGCGGATGCTCCGACACGGGCAGACTCACCACGTAGCGGCGTGCCTGCAGGAAGGGCGTCAGCACCTGTCCGTCGCTCTGCACGATGCCCTTGCGCAGGTCCTTGCCCAGCGATTTCTGCTCAATGAGCACACGGGTGGAGGGGATGCGGGCATCAATGAAGTTGGACGCGTCCACCATGCGATGGTCCTCGAACGTGATGAAGCCGTCGGTAGGCGTCTCCACGCCGAAGACGTTGCTCAGCAAATCAAGCCAGAACGACTGCGATTCACCGCGCTCATATCCGCGCCCTGCCCATCGCTTGGCAAAAGCCGCAGCCGCAGCAGCCTGTTGTTTCTCAGTTTTCATTGTGTATTATACTTTTTCGACCGCAAAGATAATCATTATTTCTGATGTGCCATTCTTTTTCATAATAAAACCTGAAAAAAAGATGTCAGATTATTCACACGAACCGATTTGTTCGTGACAGATGACAGATGACAGTTTTATTTGGCATACCCCCCCCCTCCCATGAGAGGCTTATCTTCTCTTATAGGAATTAACTTATTTTAATTATATATACTAATAAATATATATATAGAATATAATAATACTAGCACCATGCAGCATCTCAGCGCGCGTAGTGCCTTCATACAAAACTGTCATCTGTCATCTGTCATAATCGAAATATTACCCCGTCCGCCACCGCCCAATACGCAACCCGTCGCATACGCCAATTCAACCCGTCGCATACGCCAATTCAACGCTTCGAATGTGCCAATCCAACGCGTCGCATCCTCGCTTTCGACAGGTCGAAAATAAATGCGAAATCAGGCGAAAAAAATGCGAAAAATGTTGGTAAAAATTTGGTGATATCAGGAATTTTTACTAATTTTGTAGCGTCAATCAACAAGGGCACCATAGGGTGCCGGTGAGAGCGGCTGAAGCCGCGGTGAGGGGTGAGGGCGGCTACGCCGCGGTGAGATATATGCCCTCATATCCGACCCGGTGAAGCAACCCCGAACCAAGGCAACGGCAACTCTCACGAGAGACCTGGGATTAAGGATTAAGGATTAAGGATTAAAGCTAGCGCCAAGACATTCGTCTTAACTTCTTTAACTTCTTTAACTCCTTTAACTTCCCAAAATCAATCAACACAAACACAACCATTAAAACACATTTCCCTATGAACGAAAGTATTAAGTATTCTGTGGCCATGCGCCCCAACCCCAACAAGCCCGAAGAGGCTAAGAAGGCTTATGCCTGCATGCAGCACCAGCGCACCCTGTCGCTCGAGGAGCTGGCAGATCACATCGTGAAGCACGGCTCGCCGTTCTCGGCAGGTTCCATCTACGGCATCATCGTGGACCTGACCACGTGCGCCTCCGAAGCGCTCACCGAGGGCAACAACGTGGACCTGGGCAAGCTCGGCACCTTCCGCACCACCATCAGCAGCGTTGGCGCCAAGACGAAGGACGAGTTTACCGAAGCCAACATCAAGCGCCTCAACGTGAACTTCGAGACGAGCGCATACCTCGAGGAGCGCCTCACCGAGGCTACCTTCGAAGTGACCTCCAGCCGCAAGGCTCAGGCTGCCGCGCTCAAGGCTGAGAAGGAAGGCAAGACCACGGCCGACTGGACGCCGGAAGTGGAAGAAGGCGACGAACCTTAATGAAAGCGGCCCCTCCCCCGACCCCTCCCCTGTTAGGGAGGGGAGGGAGGCAGAGGGGCTTTAGTCAACAATGCATTAATCAATTAAAATGAATGCCCTATTCCCTTCTCCCCTCCCTAACAGGGGAGGGGTCGGGGGAGGGGCCATTGTTATGAAAGACAGCACGAAGAAAACTATTAAAACCATCTTGCAGTTCGTGGTGACCGTCATCACGGCGCTGCTTACCACTTTGGGCGCTCACGCCGCCAATATAGTCCAATGAACGAACTTAGATTCGACATCCTCTTATTTGTCCTTCTCTGTGTCTTAGACCCCCTCCCTGCTCCCACTCAAGGGGGCTGGAGGTTACCCTCTGGCGCAGAGAGGGGATTTCAAATCATTAAAGTAAACATTAAAGAAAATTCGAATGAATACAAACGCCAAGTCTTACAACTCTCCCCCTACAAGGGACAGCGGGGAAGGGGTACGTTTATCGCCCCACTTTCGTCTCGTGGAGTTTACTCAAAGCCCTACGGCACGGCGGCTGGGCATCAGGAACGAGGTGAACAGCCAGCAACTGGCGAACCTCACAAACCTCTGCCGATACGTGCTCGAACCTTTGAGGAAGCGTTTTGGGCAGCCCATATACGTCAACAGCGGCTATCGTTGTCCAAAGCTAAACAGGGCCGTTGGAGGCGCCGTTAAGAGCTACCACCTCTACGGCAGAGCGGCTGACATCGTGGCCGGCGTGCCCGCCAGCCAAATGAAGAATGAAGAATCAAGAATGAAGAATCAGCGCGAGGGTAACCGCCGTCTGCTGGCGCTGATCAGGGAGATGCACCTCCCCCTGGCCGAACTCATCGCCGAGAAGCCCGACAGAAACGGGGCACCGAGGTGGATTCATGTGGCGATTTAGGCCCCTCCCCCCTTCCGCCCTCCGCAGAAGAGGTCTGCTTCGGCCGCTCAGGGTCGATTGACATTTAGTCAATCGCCTGGCTCCTTCGCTACCCTCCCCTGTTAGGGAGGGGGGAAGGGGGAGTGGAAGTGGGAGTGGAAGTGGGAGTAGAAGTGGGAGTAGAAGTGGGAGTAGAAGTGGGAGTAGAAGTGGGAGTAGAAGTGGGAGTAGAAGGGGGAGTAAAAATGGGAGTAGAAGGGGGAGTAGAAGTGGGAGTGGAAGTGGGAGTAGATGGGGGAGTGGCGATATAGCAATAGAAAAGGAGCTAAGGTGTGTGCCTTAACTCCTTTTTTTGTGTGCTTGCGAATAGCTTATTTCTTCTGCAGCATCAGCTCAACCGCCTTTTCCAACTGCAGGTCGCGACCATGCAGGAGGTCGCCGGGCTGACTGATGATGAGGTGGTCGGGTTCGAGCTGCTGATTCTCGAGGTAGCGGCCCTGACGGTCCTTCATGCCTACCTCGGGGATACCGAACACGATGTCGTCGATGGTCTCCCACCACACGGCGGTCATGGTTCCCGGCACGGGGGCTCCGATGAGGGGGCCGATGCTCAGCTCCTTGTAGAGCCAGGGTGTGCCGTGGGCGTTGCTGTAGTCGTCCTCGCAGATGAGCATGCACGACGGCTTGGTCCAGCGGTTGTAGGGATCGTCGCCGATGTACTGGCCGCGCGGCGTATAGGTGGCTGCTGCCGTGCCTGAGAGCAGTTCGCAGACATCGTTGTGGAGCCAGCCGCCGCCGTTGTGACGGACGTCCACGATGACGGCGTCGCGTGTGCGGTTCTTCTCCGCGAGGAGCTTGCGATAGAGCTCATGGAAGCTCTCGGTGTTCATGGCCTTGATGTGGACGTAAGCGAGCTTGCCCTTGGAGAGGCTGTCGACGAGTTTCTCGTTGTTCTCCACCCATCGGCGGTATTGGGCATCGCTGTAGCTGTTCTCGAGGCGTACGGTATAGTCCTTGGTCTCGCCCTTACTATTCTTCACGGTGAGGCGCGTGTAGCGACCTGCCTTGCCTCCGAGCAGCGGGAAGTAGTCCTTGCCGGCTTCTATCTTCTGGCCGTCGATATGTGTGATGACGGAGCCTGCGCCGATACCTTTCTGGCGCGTCAGCGGCGTGCCGGGCAGCAGTTCCAGTATGCGGAGTCCGTCGCCCGTGTAGCTGTCGTCGAGGAAGGCGCCGAGGTCGGCCGTGGCAAGAGTGTTGCCTGTGCCGCTGTTGGGACGATAACGGCAGCCGGTATGCGAGACGTTGAGCTCGCCAAGCAGTTCCGAGCACATCTCGGCGAAGTCGCGAGTGTTGCCGATATGCGGCAGGAAACGGGCATAGCGCTTATGCAGCATATCCCAGTCGGCGCCGTTCATGCCGGGGTCGTAGAGCTTCTCGTGGGTCTGATGCCAGATGTGTTCGTAGGTCTGCTCGCGCCAGCCAGCGGGGTAGTCGTTGTGGAAACATTCGAAATCGATGTCGCTGATTCTGCCGGCGGCGATGTCGAGTTTCTTGATGCGACCGCCCTGAGCGTAGTAGGCTATCTTGTCGTCGTCGGCAAGGTCGAAGCTTGTGAAGGCTACGCCCTGTGCCTTGATGGTGGTGGAGCCTTTGTCGAGGTCGCGCTCCCAAAGGGCGTTGCCGTTGGGGTAGTTGGAGGCCACGTAGTAGAGCTTGGTGCCGTCCTTGCTGACCACGGCGTCGCCGATGCTGCCGCTGTTGAAGGTCAGACGCACGGTGCGGAGGTCGAGGTCCTGAAGGTTCATGTCGGGGTTCAGCGCCTTGATGCTGTCGGCCTTGTGCTGCTCCTTGTCCTTCTCCTCTTTTTCCTTTTTCTCTTTCTCGTCGGCCTTCTTCTTCTGCTCCTCGCTCATCTTGGCGCGCTTCTTTTCGGCCTGCTCCTTCTTCTCCTTGGCTTTCTTGTCGGCCTCTTCCTTGGCTTTCTTCTCCTTGTCCTTGCGTTCCTTCTCTGCCTCGTCGAAGCGCTCGCGCTCCTCCTTGTTCATGTTGAAACGCTCGTAGGCTTCGTCGTTGAGGAAGGTGATATAAAGGTCTTTCTCGGAGCCCCAGGAGCCGTGGCTGCGCATGCCGGCGCGGTCGCTCTGGAAGATGAAGGCCTTGCCGCCCAGCACCCAGCGTGGGTTGCCCTCGCCATAGCCTGAGTTGGTCAGGTTGACGAGCTTGCCCTTGCCGTCGGCGGGCACGAGGACGACGTCGTTGAGGTTCCAACCGCCCGAACCGATATACTCAGAGAGCAGGTACTTGGAGTTGGGTGCCCACGAGAAGGTCTGGTCACCGTCGCGGTAGGAATACTGATACTTGGCGGGCATCACGGTGGTGATGTCCTTCGTCTTGGCATCGAGCACGCAGAGCTCGTGGCGGTTGCGCAGGAAGGCTATCTTCTTGCCGTCGGGCGAGTACTCGGGTTCGAAGCATGTCTGGTCCTCGGGTGTCAGGCGCTCCTCGTCGGTGAGCTCGGTGGCGTAGGTGAACAGCTTCTCGTCCTTGTTCTTGATGCTTACGCGGTAGAGTGCCCAGCGGCCGTCGCGCTCGCTGTCGAAGACCAGGCTGCGGCCGTCCTCGCTGAAGGTGACGTGGCGCTCGCGTGCAGGCGAATCGGTGATCTGCTTGGTGGTCTTGTAGTCGAGGCTGGTGACGTAGACGTCGCCGCCCAGCACGAAGGCTATCTCCTTGCCCTTGGGCGAGTGGCATACCTGGGTAGCGCCGCCGCTGAACACGAAGTGGAGGGCGTCCTTCTCGTTCGTGTCGGCGATGATGTCTATCTTCACCTTCTTTGGCTGCTGGCCGGGACGCATGGTGTAGAGCTCGCCGTCCCACGAGAAGCATAGGGTGCCGTCGTTTGAGGCGGTGAGGTAGCGCACGGGCATCTCTGTGAAGTTGGTTAGGCGCTTGGCCTGGGCTCCGCTCTTCTGTTCCTGGCTCCACACGTTCAGCGTGCCGTTCTCTTCCGAGAGCCAGTAGAGCGTGTTCGTCTGCTGAACATACACGGGACAGCGGTCCTCGCTCTTTGTGGTGGTGAGCTGGCGGTAGGAGGGTTTGTTCTGCGGGTGAACCGCAGAAAGCGGAACGAGGGTCACTTGCCATAGGTCGCGTGCTATGGAGCTGACGTGGTGCTTACGCATAGGGTCCTCGTAGCCCTTGATGGCGTCGTAGATGAGCGAGCCGTTGGGGCCGAGCGTTAAGTTGCCCACGCTGATGTCTGACAGGCGTTCGGGACGGCTTCCCGCGCGCGTCTGTACCTTATATAAATGTGTATAGGTGCCCGAGGGGAACTGGCGGTTGTCTGTGGTGCTCAGGCCAGCGGCGTTGAACACTATCTCGTCCTCGTTGAGGTAGAGTAGGGGCACTTCGCCTGCGGAATTGGTGGTGAGGCGCACGACCTCGCCGCCGTTGGCATTCATCTCGTAGATATCGAGGCTTCCCTCGCGCTCGCTGACAAATGCTATCTTCTTGCCCGACGGAGACCAGATGGGCCGTCCGTCCCACGCCGCATTACTCGTCAGCTGACGCGCCTGACCGCCCGCAGCGGGAACCGAGAACAAGTCGCCTTTGTAGGTGAAGACGATGGTCTGGCCGTCGGGGGAGATGGCGGAGGAACGGAGCCAGAGAGGGGTAGACTCTCCCCCCGCCCTCCCTGTTAGGGAGGGAGCGGTTACCAAAAGAATTAAGAATAAACGTTTTAGCATCATAGAATCTATAAAATCTAATAATTATGTATTAGTATCTCAATGTAAAAGCCTCAAGCTCCATGGTATATACTCCCCTCTCCCCTTGGAGAGGGGTTGGGGGTGAGGCTAATACCCAAACACCTCTTCCAGGCTCACCCTCTTAATCGGTCCAACGCCCTGGAGGGCTTGCATGTTCAGTTCCTTCTCGTTGCCGAGGATGACGTAGCGGCGGGGCTTGGCAGCCATGCGTTCGTTGGCGAACTTCACGATGTCGTCGAGCGTCAGGTCAGGTAGGGCGTTGTATATCTTCTCGTTGATATCGTAGTCGACGCCGCGGTCCTGAGCAGCCATCCAGGCATTGAGTACGCCGAAACGGGTTGTGCGCTGGGCGGCCAGCTGCTTCGTCAGGCTCTGCTTGGCAATCTCGAAGGCGCTCTGGCTCTGCGGCAGCGTGTCGAGGATCTCGTTGAAGGTGCGGATGCAGTCCATCATCTTGTCGTTCTGCGAGATGATATAGGTGTAGCTCGTCTCGGGGTGTCCCTTGCGGTCGGGAGCCTGGTCGTAGTAGGCGCGTGCGCTGTAGGCGAGGCCGCGGCTCTCGCGCAGCTCCTGGAACACGATGCCGTTCATGCCGGCGCCGAAGTACTCGTTGAAGAGAGCTGCCACGGGCATCATCTCGGGGCGCCATTGTGTGCCGTCGTTGTTGATGGCCATCATGTAGATGTTCTTGGCGTCGTAAGGAGCCAGCAGAATCTCCGTCTCGGGCGTGAGCTGTTCCATATATTCCTCGTAGGCGAGGGGAGCCTTGAACTCGGCAGGCAGGTGGTGCTCCTTGAAGAGCAGGTTGGTGAGGTCGCCCATCGAGCGCGGGCCGTAGTAAAGCACGGTATGCTCATAGCTCGTCAGGTCATGGAGGATATCCACGAGTTCCTGAGGATTAGTCTCGGCCAGCAGGGCGGCGGTCATGATGTCGCGCTGGCTGTTGCGCGGGCCATAGGCACCATAGGCGCGCAGACGGCTGAAGCATTGTTGCTGTTCCAGCTTGGCATCGGCCTGAGCCTTAGCCACATTAGCCACGTAAGCGGCGTAAGCTGTGCTGTCGACCTGCACGTTCTTGAGCACGTTCTCGAGCAGCGCCAGGGCCTCAGGCATCTTCTCGTCGAGACCTGAGAGGGTGATGGTCGTCTGATAAGGACCTACGCCTACGCCGTATGTGCATGCCAGGCCGTAGAACTTCTGCTGTATCTGTTCGGCTGTCAGCGAGTCGGTGCCGAGCAGTTCGAGGTAGTCGCTGGCGGCGTCGATGCGCTTGTCGGCAGCTGTGCCGAAGGGCAGGCGGAAGACGAGGTAAAAGATGCCGTTCTCGGTGTTCTGCTTGTAGATGAGCGGCAGCTTGTGTTCGGGCTCATCGTCAATCTTAGATGTCCAAGTGGCTTCGGTAAGGTCCTTCTTGAAGTCGACGAAGCGCGGCTGGATAGGCTCCACCTCGGTGTCCTGAATCTCCTTGACGAAGGCGCTCATCTTGTCGCGGTTGGCGGGGATGGCGGTTATCTCGGGCTTCTCAATCTTCTTGATATTGGGGTCGTCGCCCTGACGCTTGAACACGGTGACGAAGTTGTCGGTCAGGTGGCGCTGGGCGAAGGCAACGATGTCCTCCTTCGTCAGGGCTGCGATGCGGTCGATACGGCCTACGCAGTCCTTCCAGTCGATACCGTTGATGAACGAATTCTCGAACATACGTGTGCGGGCGCGGTTATTCTCTAAGGAACGCATCTCGCGCAGCTTCATGTTGTTGATGATGGCGGGCAGGATATCGTCGGGGAAATCGCCGCTCTTCAGCTTATTGAGCTCAGCCACGAGCAGGTCGCGGCACTCCTCGAGCGTCTGACCTTCGCGCGGGGAACCGCCCATGAAGAATATGCTGTGGTCGCAGAGCTGATAGTCGCCGGCGCTGGCTCCAAGCATCGTCATCTTCTGATTGATGTCGAGGTCAATAAGACCGGCACTGCCGTTCGACAGCACTTCGCTGATGAGCGAGAGGGTGTCGCAGGCGGCGTCCTTGGCGGCGGGGAAGGCCCAACCCATGTAGAGCTGCTCGGCCTCGAGGCCAACGACGGAGGTGTCCACGGGAGCTGTCAAGGCTGGCAACTCGGCGTATTCAGGACGCTTGCAGTCGGGGTTGGGCTGCCATTCGCCGAAGTACTTCTCCAAGATTTTGATGGTCTTGTCGGGGTCGAAGTCGCCTGCCATGAAGATGGCGATGTTGTTGGGGCAGTAGTAGTTGTGGAAATAGTTCTTGATGTTGGTGATGCTCGGGTTCTTCAGGTGCTCCTGCGTGCCGATGGTGGTCTGCGTGCCGTAGGGGTGGTTGGGGAAGAGCTTGTAGAGCAGGGCGTTGAGCATCTTCTCGCTGTCGTCGCTCAGGTAGAGGTTATACTCCTCATACACAGCCTCCAACTCGGTGTGGAAGCCGCGGATGACCATGTTCTGGAAGCGGTCGGCCTGGATGCGGGCCCAGTTCTCAATCTCGTTGGACGGGATGTTCTCAACATATACCGTCTGGTCGAAGCTCGTGTAGGCGTTGGTGCCGTCGGAGCCGATGAGCGCCATCAGCTTGTCGTACTCGTTGGGGATATTGTACTTAGCTGCCAACTGGCTTACGCTGTCAATCTCGTGGTAAGCCTGCTTGCGCTCGGCTGGGTCAGTGAGCTGGCGATAAGCCTCGAAACGCTGCTCTATCTCGTCGAGCAGCGGAGCCTCGGCCGTGCTGTCGCTGGTGCCGAACTGCTTCGTGCCCTTGAACATCAGGTGTTCGAGGTAGTGGGCCAGACCTGTGGTCTCGGCTGGGTCGTTGCGCGAACCTGTCCGTACGGCGATGTTGGCCTGTATGCGCGGCTCGTCCTTGTTCACGGAGAGATAGACCTTCAGGCCGTTCTTCAACGTGTAGATACGCGTCTTCATGGGGTCGCCCTTGACGCTCTCGTACTTGTGCTTGCTGCAAGCTGTAAAACCAATAATGATTGCTAATGCGGCAATCAATAAGATGCTGATTCTTTTCATGTTGTGTATTTATGTTTGAATATTTGCTTTAATGCTATTTCGTTCTCTTGAACGTCAGCTCAGTAGGCAGTTTTTGCAGTTTCTTGCCTACTACTTTCTTGAGCCAGTTGCCTTTGACTTGTTTCAGCTGAAGCAGGCTGTCGCCCTGAAGAGTGAGCTCTACGGGCTGCGTTTCAGAGCCCAGCTCGTTGGAGAAATGAACGAGGGCCTTGTCCTGACCAACCTCCCTGACCGACGAGACATACCAGGTGCAGTAGAGGTCGGTGCCTTTCATGTATCCGTTCATAGGTCCGAAGGCTTCCATGCCCGGCACCTTCACGTTTTCTTCGTAAAGGTCTATGTCAATCTGAATTTTGAAATCCGTGCCGGCAAAGGTGCCGCGGAAAGGCTCATCGGCAAATGCATGAGACGTTGCAAACAACAGGCACATGCCGATAGCGGCTTTGATAATTGATGTTTTAGCCATGTGGTCGATAAATTTACGAATTCGAGTACAAAGGTACTAAACACTCTGCTATCTTCAACCATATTAAAAAGTAATTATGTATAATTAACAAACATTTCACTAACATGTAGGGCTACAGCCTGTGACTCGTGGTGTCGCTCGCACCAAGATTAAGTTGGTTCTGATAATTCGTTTCCATGAAAACCGCCCACTCTTTGCCTTTAGCGCCTTATGCTGTCTCCTTTAATGAAATTTAACGCGGAAAAGGATTAGGCGACGTCATTTTTTATGTACATTTGCACGATAAAACGTAAAACCATAACCTAAATACTTCATATTCCAACAATACAATGTCTAAACGTGTCTTCGTATCAGGGTGCTATGATCTATTGCATTCAGGTCATGTAGAATTCTTCCGCCAGGCCGCCGAGTATGGTGACCTGTATGTGGGAATAGGTTCTGATGAAACATACCTCGGGTATAAACATCGTCCCACGGTCTATCCCGAGCAGGAGCGCCTGTTCATGGTCAAAAGCATCAAATATGTGAAGGATGCCTTTATCAATGCAGGCCACGGCGTGATGGACTTTGTGCCTACGCTTGATATTGTGCATCCGGATGTCTTCGTCGTAAACGAAGATGGCTCGAACCCCGAGAAGGAGCGCGTTTGCCATGAACGCGGAATAGAATATGTAGTGCTGAAACGCACTCCGCAAGAGGGGCTCAAGGCACGGTCGAGCACCGACCTCAAGGCTGCCACTTGCCAGTTGCCTACGCGCCTGGATCTTGCCGGCACATGGATAGACCAGCCTTATGTGTCGTGCCATGGCGCGGGCTGGGCCCTGACCATATCCCTGGAACCGACGTTTGACATACGTGAGCGTTGCGGGCTCAGCACGTCTACTCGCAACATTATCAAGAGTATATGGCCAATGAAGCTGCCTAATATGCAGCCCGAGGTATTGGCACGGCTCGTGTTCTGCTTCGAAAATAATCCCGAGCGCGAGGACGGCTTCATAAGCGGGGCGCAGGATGCAATAGGTATTTGCGTGCCGGGCTTGTGCCGCCATTACTACAACGGACATTTCTGGCCTGAAAAGATAGAAATGTGCAACGACGAAACGACGCTGGCATGGCTCGAGCAACACCTTTGCATGATTCCCATGGAGCCGCGGTCGCCGAACTGTTCTGTGGTCGAAGGGAAGGATATCACACCAGCCAAAGTGGCAGCGCTGACGCGGGCTGCCGACGCGTGCTGGGAAGCAATCATGGCCCACAACTTAGTTGCCTTTGCCAACGCCTATCGTGCTTCCTTCGAGGCTCAAGTGGCGATGTTCCCGGGCATGTTGAGGCCTACGATTTTGGGGCTTAATGCCCAAACGTCTGCAGAGGCAGGTGACAAGGCTGGAGCGTGCCATGACGAGGAAGGCAACTTCATAACCAAAGAAGAGGGTAGCTTCATAACCAAGGAAATAGCGAAATGGGCTGCCGTGCCCGGGGTGATTGCCTGGAAGATGCCTGGGGCAGGCGGGGGCGGTTATCTGGCCCTCGTCGTTGACGATGTTCAACGTTTCTGTTCCGACCACATCGAAGCAATTCCATTAAAGATAAGGCGGAAAGCCAACTGAATAACTAAAACGGAATAAACTATGAAACGAAATACATTTGCTTATTGTTGTCTTGCCACAACAATGCTTCTTTTCGCCTCCTGCGTTGAAACGCTTGAGGTAAAACCCGTTTGTGGAACCATCGACGCGCCTGTTCCTGAGGACACTCTGCCCAAGCACGTGCAGCAGGCTATGGACAAAGCCTTGAAATATCACCAATACGAAATCATGAGCGACACGGTGAACAACGTCAGCGTGTTATGCATAGCCGAGGCCGACCAGCAGCCGACGGAAGGTTATGGAATAACGGTGGTCAAGAACGGCACGTCGACTACCTTTGCCTCCATGCGCAACACGCGCGAGCCACGGGCCGTGTTTGACAGCGCTACGGGTGACCTCTGGCTTTCGACAAGCGCTATTGAGGGCACGGGCGTACAGGTGGAACGCCTTTATAAGCTCCGTTTCTCGGGCGACAGCGCCGTGGTGGCAGCCGTCATAGACCCATATTCCATTCAGCAAATCCTCTGTCAACGGCTGGGCTATACTACTGAAGGCGAGCAGATTACCTTCTATGTCGACGGCAAGGCTGCAACAACAGCTGAAAACACTCTCGCTGACATGGGCGGCTTCGATGATGATGCCGTCTGGATTGGAGAAAACATCACGTATGACCTCCGCGATCCTCAACCTCGCGTATGCGTCACTCCGGGGTTGAAGTTCGTGACAGGTCTCGTGCTCTTCTACGATGACATGCCCACTCTGACAGCTGACGTTGAACTGACGGCTGAAGGCAACCCCGAACTCACCTCTATCTCCTTCTTGGCTCAACAGCAATAATGGCTTGAATCGTTGAGGCCATTATACATGTGAACCTCAGCTTGTTGGGGCAAACCTTCCATAAAAATTAGGTTGGCCTTATCCGCAATTAAGCTGGCCTTATCCGTCAATTAGGTTGGCCTTATCCGTCAATTAGGTTGGCTTTATCAGGCAATTAGGCTGGCATAATCTGGCGATTAGGCTGGCATAATCTGGCGATTAGGCTGGCCTTATTTCGTATTAATCCAGTAGCTTGTTTTTTCACGACCGGTCGTGTCTTGCTATACATACGGTCATAGATGGCTTTATGAACGTTCATATCTTGATGTACGTCTGTATGTGTTGAAACATATGTTTCGGCTGAAGTCTGAAGTCAATTTTTGATAAAAATGTCTTATTTTCGTGATGAAAAGTTGTTGATTGAACTTTGGTGAGCGGGCCTGTTCGGAGGTTTAGTATTTCAAATTCTACATTATTACCTTTGTAAAGGTACCTGTTTTATGCAATTTGAGCCCTGTAGAACATCTAAAATACAGAGAAATGAAAAAAAAATCCTATTCTCTAATCCCAAATCCCTAATCTTTTATTAACTTTGCACCCATGAAACACATCCGTAATTTCTGCATCATAGCCCATATCGACCACGGCAAGAGCACTCTGGCAGACCGACTGCTGGAGCGCACCAACACGATTCAAGTGACCGAAGGGCAGATGCTCGATGATATGGACCTTGAGCGCGAGCGCGGCATCACCATCAAGAGTCACGCCATACAAATGGAATACGAGCGCCACGGCGAGAAGTATATCCTGAACCTGATTGACACTCCGGGCCACGTGGACTTCTCATATGAAGTAAGCCGCTCAATTGCTGCCTGTGAAGGAGCTTTGCTGGTGGTGGACGCAACACAAGGCGTTCAGGCTCAGACCATTTCCAACCTTTACATGGCTATAGACCACGACTTGGAGATAATCCCTGTGGTGAACAAGTGCGATATGCCGAATGCCATGCCTGAGGAAGTGGAGGATGAGATAGTGGATTTGCTTGGCTGCAAACACGAGGACATCATACGTGCAAGTGGCAAGACAGGACAGGGCGTTGACGAGATCCTCGACGCCGTCGTAGACCGAATTCCATGTCCCAAGGGCGATGAGAACGCGCCGCTGCAGGCTCTGATCTTCGACTCGGTTTTCAACTCGTTCCGAGGCATTATCGCGTACTTCAAGATAATCAACGGCAGTATCCGCAAGGGCGATAACGTGGTGTTCATCAACACCGGCAAGGAATACAATGCCGACGAAATAGGCGTGCTGAAGATGCAAATGGTGCCGCGGCAGGAACTGCATTGTGGCGATGTCGGCTATATAGTGAGCGGCATAAAGACAGCCACCGAAGTTAAGGTGGGCGACACCATCACGCATGTCAAAGACCTGGGCAACGTGGAAGCCATAGCGGGCTTCGAGGAAGTGAAGCCCATGGTGTTTGCCGGCGTTTACCCCATCGAGACAGAAGACTATGAGAACCTGCGCGCTTCTTTGGAAAAACTGCAACTGAACGACGCGTCGCTGACGTTCCAGCCCGAGTCGTCGGTAGCCCTCGGTTTCGGCTTCCGTTGCGGTTTCCTCGGCTTGCTGCACATGGAGATTGTGCAGGAACGATTGGACCGCGAGTTCAATATGGACGTTATCACCACAGTTCCTAACGTAAGTTATCTCGTATACGATAAACAAGGTCAGGTGACAGAGGTTCATAACCCCGCAGGCATGCCTGAGCCAACGCTCATAGACCATATCGAGGAGCCTTACATCCATTCATCTGTCATCACGACGTCTAATTTCATAGGGCCTATCATGACGCTCTGCCTCGGCAAACGCGGCGAACTGATAAAACAAGACTTCATCAGCGGCAACCGAGTGGAGATACAGTTTGCTATGCCTCTGGGCGAGATAGTGATTGACTTCTACGACAAGCTGAAGAGCATATCCAAAGGTTATGCCTCGTTTGATTACCACCAAAGCGGATTCCGACCGTCGAAGCTCGTGAAATTAGACATCCTGCTCAACGGCGAACCCGTGGATGCCCTGAGCACGCTTACGCATGTAGACAACTCCGTGGACTTCGGCCGTCGTATGTGCGAGAAGCTTAAGGAGCTGTTGCCACGTCAGCAGTTCGACATCGCAATCCAGGCTGCCATAGGCGCCAAGATCATAGCCCGTGAGACTGTAAAGCAAGTACGTAAGGATGTAACGGCCAAGTGCTACGGCGGCGACATAAGCCGAAAGCGCAAACTGCTCGAGAAACAGAAACGAGGCAAGAAACGAATGAAACAAATCGGCAACGTCCAGGTGCCGCAAAAGGCCTTCCTCGCGGTGCTGAAGTTGGATTAAGTTTAGTTTAAGAGTTAAAGAGTTACGACGACAAATACTATATCTATGGACAAACGAAGGGACATTGCACGTGAGATAGCGAGGCGCTATTGCACGTTGAGCACGCAGGGAATAACCACCTTGGCCGGCATACTTGTGCCTTTTAAGATGGCAAAAGGCGATCGCATACTCCAGGAAGGAGAGGTATGCAGCCATATGTATTATGTGGAAAAAGGGATGGTTCGGCAGTTCTACTACAAGAACGGCCGCGACGTAACCGAGCATTTCTCATACGAAGGCCGTATCGTAATCTGCATTGAGAGTTTCCTCAAGCAGGAGCCTTCGCTGCTGATGGTGGAAGCGTTGGAGGCTTCGCGCCTGTGGGGAATTCCGCACGACCGCTTTCTTGAGCTGGTGGAAACCGACAAGGAGATGGAGCACCTCTACCGCAAGATACTTGAACACGCGCTCATCTCATCGCAGGAGCATGCCGATAGTCAGCGCTTCGAGAACGCTACCGAGCGGTATGTCAGGCTGCTGAAGACCAAGCCAGAGATAGTGCTGCGCGCACCTATGGTCCATGTGGCCTCGTTCTTACAGATGACGCCCGAGACGCTTAGCCGCGTCCGCTCTTCACATGTTGACTAAGGCAACAATACAACTCGTGCGTTCGCTCGACACCCGAAAGGGGCGTAAGCGCGAAAGTTGTTTCGTGGCCGAGGGACCGCGCCTCGTTGGCGAGCTCCTCGGTCATTTCCGTTGTCGGGCACTTATGGCTACTGCTGATTGGCTTGCCGCCAACGATGATACATCCTTTGCGGCAGGGCAGGGGAGAGGGATGGATAACCGACTGAAAGATACCAAGATAGAGCCGTTGACTCAAGCAGAACTTGAACGAGTGAGCCTACAGCAAACCCCTAACCAAGTGCTCGCTATCTTCGAGATTCCTGACGATAAAATGCCCGAGCCCCAGAGCCTCAAAGGTTTGCATATCGCTCTCGACGAGGTGCAAGATCCAGGCAACCTGGGCACCATAATCCGTTTGGCCGACTGGTTCGGAGTGGAGCATATTTGGTGCTCGCAAACCACCGCCGACGTGTGGAATCCCAAGGTGGTGCAAGCGTCGATGGGCGGTCTCGCACGCGTGCGGGTACATTATATTAATCTACCTTCTTTCCTTGGCCAGTTGCCGGCATCGATGAATGTCTATGGCACTTCGCTCGACGGACAATCGCTGTGGGCGCAGGAGCTCAGCGGCGACGCCGTTGTGGTTATGGGCAACGAAGGCAATGGCGTAAGCCCCGAAGTGGCAGCCATATGCTCGCATAACCTGTTCATTCCCAACTATCCACCCGGTCGTGCGACCACCGAGAGCCTTAATGTGGCAATGGCTACAGGCATCGTGCTTTCGGAATTCCGCAGGCGGGTGATGTAACAACTCATTTCATAAAACCTTGTTCACGAATCGCATCATACGTTTGATAATGGCAGTCTGCATGGGCGGACTGTTGCTTGCGGCATGTGCTCCCGAGCGTTTCCTGCGCTCGGATGAGTACCTGCTCGATGGCGTTGCGATTCATACCGACGATCCCAAGATATCCGTTTCGCAGATTGAGGGTTTTGTGCGCCAGCACCCTAATTCGCGCTGGTTCAGTCTGTTCAAGGTGCCTTTGGGTGTGTATTGTATAAGTGGAACGGATAGTACCCGCCGTGTCAATCGTTTCTTCAGGCGAATAGGCGAGGCACCCGTAGTCTACGACAGCCTTCAGACCGAGCGTAGCCGGGCAAACATCGAGGCAGCCGTGCGGAACCTCGGTTACTTGAAAGCCACCGTGGGCGCCAATCATAAGGATCGCCACCGCAAACGTAAACTGGCATATAGCATAGAGGCTGGCACATGTTACTTTGTAGATAAGATAAGCAAGCAGATTGATGACCCACAAGTTGATTCCATAGTCAGCGCAGAGGAAGTCCGTTCTTTGCTGCGCCCTGGTATGCCCCTTGATATCAATAAGTTGAATCTTGAGCGCACCCGTATCACCTCGCTGCTGCAAAGCCAAGGTTATTATCGTTTCAGTAAGAGTTATATCCATTTCGAGGCTGATACAAATGTTTACAATAATCTTGTAAACCTAACGTTGAAGATACCTCTTTATCGTGAGCGGCAAGGCGACAGCCTCGTGGCTCATCCACGTTATCATCTGCGTAATATCAGTTACTTGATTGATACAGACTTAGCATCTGCTAATTCTGATTCTATGCACGTAGACACAATGGCTGACAACTACCGCTTCGTGCATAAACGGCGTTTGTCGCTGCGGCCCTCATTTCTCATTGCCAAGACAGAAATGCAGCCCGATGAACTCTATAGTGAGCCTGACGTCCAGACGACTTATTCAAATATATCCCAGCTGTCGGCCGTGCTCGGAGCAAATGTAGGCATGGAGCCGGTAGAAAATTCTACCGATTCGCTTGATGCCGTGGTGAGTATTATGACCGCCAAAAAGCACGCTCTGTCGGCAGCCCTCGAAGGGACTAATACCGCTGGCGACTTTGGAGCGGCAGTTAGCTTGGGGTACCAAAACCGCAACCTCTTCCGCCGTTCTGCCCTGTTGGGACTGAAAGCCCGTGGCGCCTTCGAGGCCGTGAAAGGATTAGAGGGCTATAGTGACCAAAACTATATAGAATATAGCCTGCAGGCTGACCTGAACTTTCCTGAGTTTATGTTCCCGTTCCTCAACCGCAGTTTCCGCCGCTCGGCCAAGGCACAGAGCATAGCGTCGTTGATGTTTGACTCGCAGGACAGGCCTGAGTTCCACCGCCGAGTGCTCACGGCAGCCTGGCGCTATCGCTGGAACCGCATGAACCAACAGCTGCAGCATCGCGTAGACCTCATAGACCTCGACTATGTCTTTATGCCTTGGATATCAGAAACTTTCAAGAACGAGTACCTGATAGACAACGGTAATCGCAACGCTGTGCTGCGCTACAACTACGAGAATCTGTTCATCATGCGCTGGGGGTATAATTTCCATTTCACAAGCATTCCATACACGGCGCAAAACACGGCTTATGGACAGAATGCCTACAGCGTTCGATTGGGCATAGAAACGGCCGGCAACTTGTTGTATGCTTTGTCGAAAGGGCTTAGTATGCAGCACTCGGAGTCGCGCGACGCCTATACGCTTTTCAATATCGCTTATGCCCAATATGTGAAGTTCGATTTCGATTTCGCTCAAAGCTTCCGTATTGACGACCGCAACTCATTGGCTTTGCATGCTGCACTTGGTGCCGCTTTCCCTTATGCCAATTCCAAGGTTCTGCCATATGAAAAGCGTTATTTCTCAGGTGGTGCCAATAGCGTCCGAGGCTGGAGCGTTCGTGGACTTGGGCCTGGCAGCTATTCAGGTTCTGACGGGCGTGTGGATTTTATCCGACAGACGGGCGACCTCAAACTTGACCTCAGCGCAGAATGGCGCACGCATCTGTTCTGGAAGATTGACGGCGCAGCCTTTGTTGATGCAGGTAATATATGGACCTTCCGCGATTATCCAGAGCAGCCGGGCGGGCAGTTTCGTTTCGACACTTTCTGGAAACAGATTGCCGTGGCCTATGGCCTTGGCTTGCGTCTTAATTTCAGCTACTTCATTCTGCGCCTTGACGGCGGTATGAAAGCAATCAATCCGGCACACGAGAGCGGGCGCTTTCATTATCCTATAATTCATCCTAAATTTGGGCGCGATTTCCAACTTCATTTTGCTGTTGGTATGCCTTTCTGATATCTTCTCTCGCAAAAAGCCCAAAAAATCATCTTTTTTGGTCGCTATCTAAGATATTTTTGTTACCTTTGCCGCAGAATTTAAACACATTGCCATGCTGAAGTATATTTGCTTAGGTAGCGGCAGCAGCGGTAATTGCTATCTGCTCAATGCAGAAGGCGTTACAATTCTTATCGATGCAGGCATAGGTATTCGCACTCTCAAACGACATTTGCAAGCCTTTGGCTTTCAGGCAAAGGACATTGCTGCCGTGCTGATTACGCACGATCATGCCGACCACATCAAAGCTGTAGGAAAACTTGCTGCCGATTTTCACATCCCCATTTATGCCACACAGATGGTGCATACGGGGGTTGCCCGCAACTATTGCGTGTCGCCAAGGCTTGCCGAGGACGACAAACGCTTTATCGAGAAAGACCAGGTGTTCGATATCGGGCCTTTCCACATCACACCTTTCGACGTGCCCCACGACAGCAACGACTGCGTAGGTTTCCGAATTGAGACAAGAGGAATACGCTTCTGTCTGATTACCGATATAGGCCACGTCACCGAACGTGTGAAAGAAGAAGTCTCGGAGGCCAATTATCTCGTGCTTGAAAGCAACCACGATTCAGAGATGCTTATGGCCGGCCCTTATCCTGCCCACCTCAAAGGGCGTATAAGCGGCCCCACAGGCCATCTTAGCAATACTGAGGCCGGCGAACTGCTTGCCAACTCATCGAGTCCGGTGCTCAAGCATGTATGGCTATGCCATCTGAGCGAGGAGAACAACCATCCCGAGTTAGCCCGCAAAACTGTCGACTCAATCTTGCGCAGCTATGGTATTGTGCCCGGAGTGGACTTCAAGGTCGATGTGCTGCGCCGAATCGTGCCAAGCGAGGTCTATGAGCTGGATTAGGAATAAGAGTCAAAATGCTCAATAACGGGCTCTTCTGCCGAGGCTTCAAACCATTTACATTGACGTTTAGCCTCTGCAACCTGTCGATCATTGTTTATATCGCATAACGCAACCACAGGGTTCTCAAACCATTGCATATACTTGCCATGCTTGCATCTTATACATTGCACGAATTCCCGCTCGATGTTCTTTATTGCCATAATTAGTTAATTCATTTATTTACGTTGCGAAAATACAATTTAATTCCGACAAAAGGTCTTTACTAGACATCTTTTTATGATTCTCGATATTCTTTTTGTTATTTTAGGCGCCGCTTTGGTGCTTTTCGGAGCCGATAAGCTTACTGACGGTTCCGTAGGTGTAGCGCGGCGGTTCTCTATTTCCGAAATGGTCATCGGCCTGACGATAGTTGCCTTCGGCACGTCTCTCCCCGAGTTCGTCGTCAGTCTTTTAGCCAGCATCAACGGTAGCCCTGCTATGAGCGTAGGAAACATAGTTGGCAGCAACCTCTTCAACACGCTGGCGATTGTGGGCTGTACGGCTCTTGTCGGAACCATAGCAATACCCCACTCCACGATAGTCAAGGATATTCCATTTGTCATTCTTGCCAGCGTCGCACTCTTTGCTGTTGCATGCGATAGCCTATTGGGGGGCTCTTCCTCAGCAGATACTATCGGCCGCGGTGATGGCCTGGTATTGCTCGCCTTCTTCTCCATTTTCATGTATTCTACCATCAAACTGGCTATGAATAAGGTGGTGGTGCCGCCAGAGCAGAACGAAGGTGAAACATCTGACAATAAGGCACCGATGCCCGTTTGGAAGATGGTTGTGTTCATCATCTTCGGTCTTGCAGCGCTTATTGGCGGAGGCGAGCTCTTTGTCGAGGGCGCTTCCGGATTAGCGCGTAGCTTGGGCGTGAGTGATGCCATAATAGGTCTTACGTTGGTGGCTGGCGGAACTTCCCTGCCTGAATTGGCAACGAGCGTTATAGCAGCCCGCAAGGGACAGAGCGGTATGGCTATTGGCAATGTAATTGGCAGCAACCTCTTCAATATCTTCTGGATCCTCGGAGCTTGCTCGCTAATACGCCCCTTGCCCGTCGAAGGTATCACGTGGGTTGATTTCTCCGTGCTGTTGGCTTCAGCCCTCCTATTCTGGCTATTCAGCCGCACACGTCACCGTATCACTCGGGGTGAAGGCTTCATCCTTGTAGCCTGCTATCTCGTATATCTCGGTTGGCTTATCTATAGTATTTAAACATTGAATTATTGATATTTAATCCACGGGGCTTGCCCGTCTGAAAAAAATGCTACGTATTGCAGTTCAATCCAAAGGCCGTCTTTATGAGGATACAATGAAACTACTCTCTGAAGCTGGCATAAAGATTCCATCAAGCAGAAGAACTCTGCTTGTAGAGGCATCAAACTTCCCCATTGAAGTACTTTACCTTCGCGACGATGATATACCCCAAAGTGTAGCCACAGGCGTTGCCGACCTTGGTATTGTTGGCGAGAACGAGCTTACCGAGAAGGCTGCTGATGTTGACGTTGCACGCCGACTTGGCTTCAGCCGCTGCCGTCTGTCGCTTGCAATCCCCAAGGGAGTTGACTATCCAGGTCTCGCTTGGTTCAATGGCCGAAAGGTGGCTACGAGTTATCCGCGAATCCTTCAACGCTTTTTTGCCGAGAAGGGCGTCACAGCCGATGTTCACGTAATAACGGGTTCGGTTGAGATAAGCCCGGGCATCGGACTTTCCGACGCCATCTTCGATATTGTCTCATCTGGTTCCACGCTCGTAAGCAACAACCTGCGTGAAGTTGAAGTGGTGATGCAGAGTGAGGCTTTGCTCATAGCAGATAAGGCTCTCTCAGAGGAAAAACGTGCCACGCTCGACGAACTGCTTTTCCGTATTGAGGCAGTTAAGGCAGCCGAGGATAAGAAATATGTTCTTATGAATGTGCCTTCTGAGCGTCTCGAAGATGTCATCGCCGTGCTTCCAGGAGCAAAGAGTCCTACTGTGATGCCTCTTGCCACGCCCGGTTGGAATAGCCTCCATACCGTTATTGATGAAAAGCGCTTTTGGGAAGTCATATCCCAACTCAAGGCTTTGGGCGCCCAGGGAATCCTCGTTATGCCTATCGAGAAGATGATTCTTTAATAATCATAGGTCTTCAATATTGCTTCCGATATATGAGGCGTCGCAATCGTTGACCGAGTAACAAATTGTAAATCTGTAAATCATTAAAAATATGTTCTCAGGAATAGTAGAATGTACAGCGAGAGTCGTGGCTATCGAGCATGAACAGGACAATATGCATTTCACGTTGAGTTGCCCTTTCACCAACGAGCTTAAGATAGACCAAAGCATAGCACACAATGGGGTGTGCCTAACGGTGGTGCGTATCAAGGATGATACTTACACGGTGACAGCCATGCGTGAGACACTCGAACGCTCGAACCTTGGATTGCTGAAGGTTGGCGACGAGGTTAACGTGGAACGTTCGATGATGATGGGGGGCCGTCTGGATGGTCACATTGTTCAAGGTCACGTTGACCAAACAGCGCGTTGCATACGTGTTGAGGACCAAGAAGGCAGCTACGAGTTCACCTTCGAGTACGATGTTGATTCCGAGATGGTCAGCCGTGGTTATTTCACCGTGGACAAAGGCTCGGTTAGCGTCAATGGAGTGTCGTTGACCGTGTGCCGTCCCACGAAGAACACTTTCGCCGTCTGCATCATCCCTTATACCTTCGAAGTAACGAACTTCCATAATATCAAGGTTGGAACGGTGGTAAACCTCGAGTTCGACATTCTTGGCAAGTACATTGCTCAGTATCAGAGCCGAATGCATGAATTGAAAGTTGAAAACTGAAAGTTGGAAATAGAAAGATAAAGATATGGTAGAGAATATCAACAACGAGGCTCAGGAGAAAAAGAGTGTGAGCTTCATCGAACAGAAAGTGATTAATGACTTGGCCGAAGGCAAGAATGGCGGCCGAATGCAGACGCGCTTCCCGCCAGAGCCGAACGGTTATTTGCATATCGGTCACGCCAAAGCTATAGCCATTGATTTCGGCTTGGCAAAGAAGTACGGGGGAAAATGCAACCTTCGCTTTGACGATACTAATCCTCAGAAGGAAGATACGGAATACGTCAATGCCATTGAGAAGGACATCAAGTGGTTAGGCTTCGAGTGGGCAAATATCTATTATGCCTCCGACTACTTCCAGCAGCTTTGGGACTTCGCCGTATGGTTGATCAAGCAGGGACGCGCTTATGTCGATGAGCAGAGTGCCGAGGTGATTGCACAGCAGAAAGGCACCACCACATCACCTGGTACCAACAGCCCTTTCCGTGATCGTCCCGTTGAAGAGAACCTGCGCCTGTTTGAGTTTATGAACAGCGGCAAGTGTGAGCCTGGAACACTTGTACTTCGTGCAAAGATAGACATGGCTCACCCTAATATGCTTTTCCGCGATCCGCTCATTTATCGTGTTCTGAACATTCCCCATTGGCGCACCGGCTCACAATGGAACGCTTATCCTATGTATGATTTCACACACGGACAGAGCGACTACCTCGAAGGGGTAACCCATTCGTGGTGCACGTTGGAATTTGTGGAGCATCGTCCCTTGTATGACCTCTTCGTCACATGGATGAAAGAGTGGCGCGGCGAAACGGACAATATCGAAGATAACCGTCCCCGCCAGACCGAGTTCAATAAGCTGAACCTCAACTATACGCTGATGTCGAAGCGTAACCTGCTTGCATTGGTCAAGAACGGCTTCGTAAGCGGTTGGGATGATCCCCGCATGCCGACTATCTGTGCCTTCCGTCGTCGTGGCTATTCACCCGAGAGTATCGTCAACTTCATTGACAAAATCGGCTATACCACCTACGACGCATTGAACGACTTTGCGTTGTTGGAGAGTGCTGTGCGTGACGACCTGAACCAGCGTGCAACGCGTGTTTCTGCTGTTGTGAATCCCGTGAAGCTCATCATTACCAACTACCCCGAAGGGCAGGTTGAAGAATTGGAGGCTGTGAACAATCCGGAGCGTCCCGAGGAAGGTTCACACATCATCGAGTTCAGCCGTGAACTTTGGATTGAACGCGATGATTTCCAACCCGTCGCTGAAAAGAAGTTCATGCGTCTGGCTCCTGGCAAGGAAGTGCGCCTGAAGAACGCATATATCATTAAGTGCAACGAAGAAGGTGATCATCCTTACGATGTTGACGCTGAGGGTAATGTCACCTGCATATACGCCACCTATGACCTGGAGACACGTAGCGGACAGCCTGGTGCCGATCGTAAGATCAAGGGTAAGACCTTGCACTGGCTCAGTTGCGGCCATTGTCTGCCTGCCGAGGTGAGGATGTATGAGCGTTTATGGCAGGTGGAGAATCCACGCGATGAACTGGCCCGTCTGCAGGGCGAAGGCCTCTCCGCCATAGATGCAATGAAGCAGATGATGAACCCCGATTCGCTTCACATACTAACGAATTGCTATATTGAGAAGTTCGTCAAGGATATGCCCGCTTTGACTTACTTGCAGTTCCAACGCATCGGCTACTTCAATGTCGACACCGATTCCACGCCAGACCATCTCGTCTTCAATAAGACCGTTGGTCTGAAAGATACTTTTAAAAAGAAATAACCACTTTATGTTAACCTGTTAACGTGTAAAAGCGTTAATAGGTTAACGTGTATTCATGCGCTTAGACGACGATCTTAAATATTTTGAGGAACCTGAGTTCAAGGAGATTCTTGCTCAGTATGAGACATCACGTGAAACCGGCAAACCAATTTATATGGATGCCGAAGAGCTGACGGATGTGGCTGAGTATTATGCTCTTGTGCTTCAGGATAACGACTTGGCCAACGAGGCTATAGAACTTGCTCTGCAGCTGCATCCTAATGCAGTTGATCCTCAGATATTTAAGGCTCGTCAGTTTATGCTCAACGATGAGCCTGAGCGTGCCTTGTCCCTTTGCGATGCTATCGAAGACCAAAGCCATAGGGAAGTGTTGTTCCTTCGCGCTGAATTGCTCATCCGCGACAAACAAAGTGATGAGGCCATGGGCTTCTTGCTGAAGGCAAGTTATCACGTGGAAGAAGACGTTGATTTTTTCCTTTACGACTCAGCGTATATTTTTATTGATTACCAGGAGTATGAATGTGCGTTGGTTCTTGCCAACAAACTCGAGCAAATGTCACCCGAGTGGTATAAGACTTGGCAACTGCAGGCTGATATATCTTTGGGAATGGGTAATAACAATCTGGCAAAACGATATATCAAGCGAATGCTTGACGTTGATCCGTTCAGTATTGAATCGTGGAACTGGAATGCTGAGGCCCATTCTAATCTCGGAGAATATACACAGGCTATTGATGCCACTGATTATGCTTTGGCCGTAGAGCCTGACAATGAGAGGGCCTTGCAACTCAAGGCCTGGGTATTGCTTCAGCAAGGCAACTGCTCTGAGGCACATGAATTATATCAGCGCCTTGAGAATTTGAATCCTTTGTGCGAAAATCATTGGCTTTACGATTCTTTCGCGCTGTTTGATATGGGGCAGACGGAACAGGCGTTTACTGCTATTAAGCAAGCCGATGAACTTGCAGAACCAGATAGCGAAGATAAATTAGCTATTTATGAGCAAATGGCTCAGGTATTGAGTCGGAAGGGGATGGTAGAGGAAGCTCTGCAATACCTTGGGAAGGCTGAATCCATTGCCCCAGAGAAGGGAACGGCTTGGGATGAACGTCTGCTTCGGGTTCGAGTATTTGCGGAGAATGAACGTCTATATGATGCCCTGCATGTTATTCATGTCCTAATGGACAAATACCCAGACAGGTCTGCTGAAATCTATTTCCAAGGTGCTACGATACTCTTTGATTACTCCTACTTTGATGCGGTTGTGGCTATGCTCACGGAATTGGAGGACCTCACCGATACCGTCAATCCTGACGTGTATGCTTTCCTCGCGTATTCACAAGCGATGCTTCGTAATCATGAGCAGGCATTAATAAATATCCGCAAAGCTGTGGATGCTGGTGCACCGAGCCTTGCGGATGTATTCTCAGATATGTTCCCTAACGTGAAAGTTGAGGAGCTCTACGATTATTACTATTATCAGGTCTATGGTAGTTGGCCTAATAACTGACGTATAATCGTCATTTCAGCCTTTTCACTCTTTGTCCCTTCCTGATGAAGGGTTAAGCGGCTTTTTTGCTTACTACTAATGTGCGCCGTAAACCTCGATGTCGCCTATTCGAACGCGGCCGTCGGTGCCGCCATTAGTGACATTCACTCGTACGAAGCGTGCTTCAACGGGGGTGATGGTGGCTTCGGTCACGGGTGATGTATTACCTACAAAGGAGCCTACCGTGGTCCATGTCTCGCCGTCGAGACTTGTCTCGATGGTGAAATCACGGCTGTTGAGTTCAGGCTCCATGCCTGCAGCCTCGGCGTGACGTATCACGTAGCGACTAATCTGGAAAGGTTCCTTGAAGTCCATCTTCACCCAACCGGTTCCATCGGAGGTCCTTGAAGTCCATAAATATCCTTCGGATGGCGAACCATCGGCAGCAACCTTTGCATTCGTTCTGGCTGGTGATGAAACAATCTCCATATCCTGCAGTAGGGTGATGTTGAAAGGTAAATGGTGAGCTTCGTTGTAGTAGCTGAACCAATGGTCGGCACGGACAATGTTAACATTACCTGGCGAGAGAGCGTTGAGCCTTTCATTCAGGGCTACGAGTTTATCAGGGCCGGCATCCCATACGGTGGCCTGACCTGTCACGAACATAGGCTCTTTGCCCTTGAAGTTCTTGATGTCACGATTAAAGAAGTCGGTGATGACGTCTACGCCGTTGGCATAACAGGGGTATTGTACAGCTACGGGCAACCAGTCTGATTGAACTTTATCTGTCAGTCGGCCTACCTGTCGTTCCCAATCGTTGATGGTAAGTCCGTAGAGATAGGAACAGTTGTTGGCATATGCCTGGCATTGTTTGTCGCTTACGTTATCCCAAATGGTAATGACGCGTAGTCCGGCCTTTTCGAGGTAGCGCTGAGTGAGTTGAGTATAAGGGGTAATCAGTTCGGTGTCGGAAGCGCCGGCATAGTAGCGAGAGTTGTGTGCATCGTAGGGCATGGAATAGCCCATACCGGAGGGACCACCGACGAAGCAGTCGTTGGTCGAAGCCTTGCGGTAGTAGTAATTCAGCATCATAGGAGAAATGTCTGCCAAGGCTGGGCTGATGGTCCAGTTCAAGGGCATCTTTCCGCGACCGCCTTGCTCGAAGATCTTGGCCATGGCGTGCTGACAGTATTGGATGTTGTCGCCGTCGCTTATGTATACAGCAGCATAAATCTTGTTCTCCAGCTTAGGACGCTTGGGTACAGGGGCAATTACGACAGGCTTGTTTACTGCTGTGTAAACTGTAGTGTTCTCAAAGAAGTCAGCTGGCACGGTAGAAAGACCATATTTTGTGGCTTCGCCCACGCCGGAACGTTCCTCGGGATACCAACCCAAAACGAAGTCACGGCCCGGTGTCATATCCTTGAGCATCTTGTCGAGCAGTACACGTTCTCTGCCATTACGAGGGTCGAGCCAAACACATGCCGAACCGCATGCGGCGCCGATATCATGTACATAGGGAATTGTGGGACGCAGGCTGATGAGCAGGCGGTGGTTGCAACGGCTCCAGTAGTTGTTGTAAAGATAGGAGTATACCTCATACGCGGTGGACATCTTCAGCTGTGAGAGGTCTTCCACGATAGGGAAGTCCATACCGTTTGCCACGAGCTTATCCCTAATCTCAGCCGTGACGGGTAGCAAACGGTCCAGTACGGCAATGGTGACGGCGAGGTTGGAATAATGGTCACATAACTCGTTGCTGTAGAGTACCAGGCCCTTGATTTCCTCCTGATATAGCTTTACCATCTCGTAAGGTCTGGATACAGGGACAGAAGCTGTTCTGAGACTGTGGGCCGTGGGCCATGTGCTTTGCGGCTCCTCGTTGTGGTTGTAGAGGAGAATGCGTGGGCGGGTACGATTAATTATGCCCTGCAGTGTGCAGAACATGACGCGCTCTACATCGCTGAGCTTTGCTGCATTCATATCCAACGACCTTACGGTTGAGGGTGGAAGGAAGAAAGGCAGCAAGCGGTCGTCGGGCCAGCATAGTTCATCGGCTTCAAGGATGCGATAACCGTCACTGTTTAGGTTGAATTCCGCATCCGTAAATGTAATCTTCTCCACCTCGTCAACATCTGTGCGAATGGCAGCGCCATTCGTGAGCTTGGTGATCATCGTGGTGGGTTGCTGTGCCAAGAGCTCCATAGCCCCAAGGAGAGCAGTTGCCAAAAGGAATATCTTTCTCATCACTTCAAAAGACAGATGTTAGGGATGACGGAGAATTAAAGCTTTAACTTAGTAGAGAAAGAACCTACCTTCACGATGAAGAGACCATGGCCCATTGTCGAGCGGTTCAGAAGCAACTCACCACCCTGGATGCGAGGAGTTGGAATGATGCGTCCATCGAGGGAGTACACGCGAGGCTTGATGCCTTTGGGAATGCCTCGGAGTAATGCGCCGCCTTCTTGCAGCACACAGGCAAAGCCTTTCAGCTCGTTGTCGGCAATGGCATCAGGTGCTTCGCCGAAGACTATTTCTGCTATGTCTGATATTTCAAACTCAATAGCATCTGTCGTGCTCGGCTTCACGGTCAACTTGCCATCGGAGGCGGTTACGACAGGATTTGTCTCAAAGAGCACGGATGCCGTTTCGCCGCCTACGGTTTTCACTAGCAGGCCTTTGCCGCCTTCAGCTACAATAAGAAAACTGATTTGGCTCAGATCTGCTACACGGGTTTGGGTACTTGTGCCATCCTTCTTTATGACGTTCATGACCTTCTCCTGAGCTTGGATGTATTGGACGCCGAAGAATAGAGCGGCTACAAAAAGAATCTTTCTCATTACCTAATACTCACTCAATTCACAATAAGATAATAAAATACAACTTGACGATCTTGAACCACAAAAGTGATTCATGAGCAAGTCGCTAAGCCGAACTGTTCTGTTGAACTTAGCACACGGGAATCTTGTTGATGCGCTTTAAGTGGCGGCCGCCCTCAAACTCCGTCGCAAAGAACTCATCAAGGCAAGCGGCTGCAGTGGCCTCGTCGATGAAACGACCGGGGAAAACTATTACGTTAGCATCGTTATGCTGACGGATGAGATGTGCAATCTCAGGACGCCAGACCAAACCTGCACGAACACCCTGATGCTTGTTCAAGGTCATAGATATTCCTTCGCCCGAACCGCAGACAGCAATGCCTGGATAGACAGTTCCATCTTCGATGGCGTTACCTAAGGCATGACCAAAGTCTGCATAGTCGCACGAAGCCTCGCTATAAGTCCCGAAGTCCTTGTAGGCAATACCCCGTTCTTCGAGGTACTTCTTCACATATTCTTTTAAAGGGTAGCCAGCGTGGTCGCTGGCTAACCCTACAATTATAACGTCCATAATCAAAGGATGGCTTTAACCTGCTTGTAAACATTGTCAGCCGTGAAGCCGAGTTTCTCATCGAGAACCTTGTAAGGAGCGCTGAAGCCAAAGCTGTTGAGACCCCAAACACAACCATCGGCACCTACGAGACCTTCGAGGTTCACGGGCAGACCAGCGGTGAGACCGAACTTCTTCACGCCGCAAGGCAGGATAGCCTGCTGGTAGTCCTTGCTCTGGCTGCGGAACAGACCTTCGGAGGGCACGCTGACGATGCGCACCTTCACGCCGTCCTTGCGCAGGAGCTCTGTGCCGGCAACGAGGGTCGAAACCTCGGAACCGCTGGCCAACAGAATCACATCAGGATTCTCGTCGCTGCCAGCCACGATGTAAGCGCCCTTCTCAGCCTGCTTGTAGTCGTTGCCTGCAGGCAGGTCGGCGATGTTCTGACGGCTGAGGATAAGGGCTGTGGGGCTGTCGGTATTCTCCATAGCCAGGCGCCATGCCTCGGTGGTTTCCTGAGCGTCGGCGGGTCGCAGTACGAGTGTAGAGTTCTTGCCGTGGTGGTTCTTCAGTTTCTCCATCAGACGGATCTGAGCTTCCTGCTCCACGGGCTCGTGGGTAGGACCATCCTCGCCAACGCGGAAGGCATCGTGTGTCCAGATGAACTTAACGGGCAACTCCATCAGGGCAGCCATACGAACGGCGGGCTTCATATAATCAGAGAAGACGAAGAACGTGCCGCAGGCGGGGATGACACCACCGTGCAGCGCCATGCCGATGCAGCAACAAGCCATGGTCAGCTCAGCCACACCAGCCTGGAAGAAGGCACCGCTGAAGTCGCCAGCCTTGAGGGCGTGGGTCTTCTTGAGGAAGCCGTCGGTCTTGTCGGAGTTGGAGAGGTCGGCAGAAGCACAAATCATGTTGGGCACCTGCTCGGCGAGTACGCTTAGCACGGCTGCGCTGGCGTTGCGGGTTGCATCGCCGCTCTTCTGGGCTACCTTTGTCCAATCGACCTTCGGAGCCTTGCCGCTGAACCATTCAGCCTGTGCAGCTGCGCACTCGGGATTCTTGGCAGCCCAAGCAGCTTCTTCGGCCTTGCGCTTGGCCACGATAGCCTTCAGCTCTTCAGCGCGTTTTGCGTAGAGCTCCTTGACATCGTCGAAGATAACAAACGGATTATCAGCATCGCCGCCGAGGTTGGCTACGGTCTTTCTATAAGCATCGCCACCGAGTGGAGCACCATGCGTCTTGCAGTTGCGCTCGTAACTGGAACCGTCCTCCTTAAGCGCACCCTTACCCATGACGGTCTTACCGATGATGAGGGCGGGCTTGCCCTTAACGGCCTTGGCTGCTTCGATGGCCTTGCGAATCTGAGCAGCATCATTGCCGTTGATCTCAAACACTTCCCAACCGAGGGCACGGTACTTGGCAGCTGTGTCCTCGTTCATGACCTCGGCACACTCGGTGGAGAGCTGAATGTCGTTGGAGTCGTAGAACATCACGACATTGTCCAATCCCAAGATGCCTGCGATGCGGGCAGCGCCCTGTGAGATCTCTTCCTGCACGCCGCCGTCGGAGATATAGATGTAGATGGTCTCCTTGTCGAAGGTCGGGTTACCGGTGTGAGCAGCCAGGAACTTTGCAGCGATGGCAGCACCGATACCGAAAGTGTGACCTTGACCGAGCGGGCCGCTGGTATTCTCGATTCCGCGCTTGGGGTCAGCTTCGGGGTGACCAGGGGTGGGGGAACCCCACTGGCGCAGCTGCTGCAGCTCTTCAAGTGAAAACTTGCCGATAAGCGCCAACTGGCTGTAGAGCATAGGAGCCATGTGACCGGGGTCAAGGAAGAAACGGTCGCGGCCTACCCAGCAGGGATCGGCGGGATCGTAGTTCAGGTACTCGCTGTAGAGCACGTTGATGAAATCAGCACCGCCCATGGCTCCGCCTGGGTGACCGCTCTTGGCCTTCTCGACCATCGATGCAGCCAGAATACGAATGTTATCCGCTGCGTGGTTTAGTAATTTAATGTCGTTCATAAAAAGGTAAAGTTTATTGTTTATTTGGTTGAGAATATACGTTTTGCGTCGGCAAATTTAGTAAATAATTCGTATACAATACAATCTTTTGCAAACTTTTAAGTGAAAAAGAATGATATTCAGGGCAGAACGGTGTATTTGGTTATGTATAAATGCGCTCGCCGAAGATCTGTGTGCCTATTCTTATGATGGTTGCGCCTTCGTCAACAGCAAGGTGCCAGTCGTCCGTCATGCCCATCGATAGTTCTTTGAAGGATTGTGGAAAGTAGTCGCGCTGCGCTTGCTCGAAGAAAAGACGTGCACGATGGAAATCAGCCTGTCGGTGGGCAAGGTCGTCGGTGTTTGTGGCCATGGCCATTACTCCGGCAAATTCGATGCCGTTGAGCTGCTGCCAGGCACCGCCTTCGAGAAAGGTGAGGCCCTCGTCGGGTGTAAAACCGAATTTGGTCTCCTCTGCTGCTACATGCAACTGCATCAGGCAACGGATAATGCGTCCGGCCTTCAGTGCCTGACGGTTGATTTCTTCGAGGAGGTGCAAAGAATCTGCTGAATGAATGAGCGAAACGTAAGGGGCGATATACTTCACTTTGTTCGTTTGTAGATGCCCAATGAAGTGCCATTCCAGTCCTTCTGCTTCGAGGTCGGCGAGCTCGGCGTGTTTCCGTTGCAGTTCTTGGGCATGGCTTTCACCGAAAAGACGCTGGCTGGCGTTGAAGGCTTCGCGTATGGCTTCGGTAGGATGGTATTTTGATACGGCTACCAATCGCACACCCTTGGGCAGTTGTGAAGTAATCTTATGTATTTCTTCTGCAATCATTTGTCTTATCTTACATCAGCTTTCTGCCTTCTGGTCCAATTTCTTGTATCTGAAAACATCCATGACGGCTGTTTCAGTAATACTCACGATAACCCAATCACCGAGAGTGCCTTGCATGGAATTGTCGAGGTTCTTCAGGGCATCGCGGAAATCGGTGGCCTGAACAAAAATCATGTGGTTTGTGCGTTTCTCAGCACCGCTCTTCTCGTCAAGCGTGATGTAGGCAACTTTGGCTTTAAACCAGCGGTCTGCGGCAGCATCTACGGCTTCAACAACCTCCGAGAGACGTGCCCGTTTGATGTCTGTTACAATGAACTCACCGCTGATATATGGTGTCATCTCTTCTATGAAGCGGCGCTCAGCTTCAGTGAAACTCAGCGCATCCACCATGTATGTTTCCGTAACTTTCTTAATGAGTCCGGTTTCTAATGTCTTATCGAAACGGACTTTGCATTCAAACCATTCGCTATTCATCTATTGTTTGAGTTTAAAGTTAATGATTAATTTTTTTGTTGTCTGCAAAGGTATACATTTTTATTGAAAAGTGAAAAATGGAAAAGTGAAAAATGTAAAATGACGTGATAAATGCAAAAAACTATATCCCTTAATCATTAATCCTTAATCTTTTTGCTATCTTTGCCCGCGCAGAATCTATAAGAGGTAAATGGATAAAGAACAAAGCACGAAGAAACCGCAACTCTCTGCTAAGCCATCAGGAAACAGTATTGAAGGTACTACACTCCAGCAGCAGTTGGAGTATGAGCGCATTCAGCAGCAGCTGGCTTTTCTGAACTATCAGATTAACCCGCACTTCCTGATGAACACGCTCAATAATATCCATGCCCTGATAGCCATCGATCCTGAGCGGGCACAGGACGCGGTCGTGGAACTGTCGCGACTGTTGCGTTATGTGCTTTATGAGGGCGACCACCAGTTCGTTCCGCTGCAGCGCGAGATAGATTTCCTTGGTCATTATATCCGATTGATGCGCATCCGTTTCACTGCCGACGTTGACCTGAAATTCAATGTACAAGTGGACCAGCCACACGCTGGCGTGCCGCCTTTGGTTCTTGCCACTTTCATTGAGAACGCCTTTAAGCACGGTGTGAGCTATGTAGAGTCTTCCTTCGTAGATATAAGTATTAGCACTAAGGACGGACACTTGTTCCTAAGCTGCCGCAACAGCAAGCATGCCATGGGCAATTCACTGTCGGTGGCTTCGGGCGGGGTTGGATTGCGCAACGCCCGTCAACGCCTCAACCTTCTTTTTCCCGACAGCCATAGGTTAGTAATAAACGAAACTGCGGATACTTACGGCGTTGAGCTTGAGTTGCCGCTTAATTTAGACCTTTGAAGCATGTTAAGAGTAATAGCCATAGACGATGAGCCGTTGGCACTGCTCCAACTGGCAACATATATACAGCGAGTTCCGGAGTTGACGCTGGTGGCTCGGTGCCAGAGCGCCGTGGAGGCTGCGGGCGTGTTGGCTCGTGAGCAGGTTGATGCCATATTCTGCGACATAAATATGCCCGACCTAAGTGGCTTGGATTTCGTGCGAGCGTTAGGACGAGAAGATGCTGAAGCTCCGTTGGTGGTGTTCACTACCGCCTATTCGCAGTACGCCCTTGAAGGCTTCAAAGTGGCAGCAGTAGATTTTCTGCTTAAGCCCTACACTATGGACGAGTTCCGCAGGGCATCCGGGCGCCTCATTGAACGCCATCAACAGCAGGAGGCCTTGCGTGAGAGCCAGAGTGCTCAGCAGGCAGAGGAGCCTGAGAGCGATGAGGTTCTATACTTGCGTGCCGACCATAGAACCCAAGCTATTCCCTTCCGCGAGATAAAATATGTTCAGGCAATGGGTGAATACCTCCGTGTGTTTACAGACTCCCGTGCAAGGCCGCTCATGGCGTTGCTCCCTTTGAAACGCATCGAAGGGATGCTACCTGCCGACCGTTTCATGAGAGTGCATCGTTCGCATATCATAAACCTCAACCGCATAGCACATTTCTCAAAGGGACGGGTGACTATGAACGATGGCGCGTGCCTGCCTATAGGCGACAGCTACCGGGCTGCCTTTGAACAGTGGTTGGCAAGGCGTAGGGCTTGAGCTTGCAAGCTCATTAAAGAATTATCGTATAGAGAATAATGAAAAAAGTTTTAGCCGTTACAATGGCATCCTTAGCAATGGTGTTCACAGCTTGCAACACTGGAAACAAAGATCCTATCCACCTGCGAATCCTACACACGAGCGACGTTCATGGTCGTGTTTTGGATTCATTGCAGCGTATCAATACTTATGTCGGTCTATGTCGAAGGGATTTCGGTAACGACAACATCATCTTGACCGATGGCGGCGACGTGCTCCAAGGTTATCCGGCAGCCTATTACTATAATTTCGTTGATACTACATCAAAGCATATTGTGGCAGAGGCTATGAATCGCGTGGGTTATGACGTGGCAGCTATAGGCAACCACGACATCGAAGCCGGTCGTAAGGTGTTTGACCGTTGGATTGACGACTGCAATTTCCCTGTGCTTGGAGCGAATATCATAGATGATAGCACGGGTGAGCCTTATTTGAAACCATATGAAGTGATTGAACGTGGAGGTTTGCGCGTTGCTGTTCTCGGTCTTATTACGCCTGCCATACCCAACTGGGTGCCGAAGAATCTCTGGGAAGGGCTTCATTTCGACGACATGATTACTTCAGCGCAGAAATGGGTGCCCATCATCAAGAAACGTGTAAGGCCAGATATCATCATCGGGCTCTTTCACTCGGGCATCGATGACAAGGGCGGCATACAGACCGACGACTATTGCGAGAATGAGTCCCGCCTCGTGGCTCAGCAGGTGCCAGGCTTCGACCTCATCCTTTATGGCCATGACCATCGCCGTAATATGGAATATGTGCAGACGCCCGACGGCGACAGCATACTCGCCCTTGGGCCTACCAGCACAGCTGCCTGTTTGTGCCAAGTTGATATCACAGTCAAGAAGAATTGGCTCGGCCGTGTGACCGAGAAATCTTTAGAAGGCAAGATACTCAGCGCCAAGGATATGGACGAAGCTTTGGACAAAGCTAAGAATGAGGGACTGCCCACAGCAAATGCCGACGAATGGTTCCCACGTGCTAAGCAGGCAGTGGAAGCATATATGAAAGAAGAGGTTGGCGTGTTCGACACTACCGTCCACGAGCGTGACGCGTTCTTTGGGCCTTCGGCATTCATCGACCTGATTCACGATTTGCAACTTGAACTCGCTCGGGGTGCTCAGATATCTTTTGCCGCGCCTCTCTCGTTCGATGCCACTATCGAGCAAGGCATGACACATGTGTCTGACATGTTTGCGCTGTACAAGTACGAAAATATGCTTTATACAATGCGTCTTTCAGGTCGCGAGATTCGCGACTTCCTCGAGATGAGCTACGACCTCTGGTGCAATACTATGCAGTCGGCCGACGATCATATAATGCTTATGGACTATGTACTCGACGGCGGCAAGCGTTTGGGGTTGAAGAATATGGCTTTCAACTTCGACTCTGCTGCAGGTATCTGTTACACAGTCGATGCCTCTAAACCTGATGGTGAGAAGGTGACCATCCTCTCGATGGAGGACGGCACACCCTTCGACCTCGATAAGGACTACCTAGTAGCAGTAAACTCATATCGCGGCAACGGCGGCGGTGAACTGCTGACCCGTGGAGCGGGCATCCCCCTTTCCGAACTGCCTTCACGTGTAGTAGCTTCCACCGACCATGACTTACGCTATCATCTCATCAATATGATTCGTCAGAAAGGTCACGTTGCTCCGCGAGCTCGTACAAACTGGCGCTTTATCCCGGATGCCTGGGCACCGGCAGCCATTGCTCGCGACCGTGCTATCCTCTTTCCAAAACGATAATAAATGAACATTGAATTTTACCATTCACTTTGCTCCACTGGCCATGCCAATTTATTAGGCCAACCTAACCAGAAAATTAGGTTAGCTTAATCGGGCAATTAGGTAGACCTTATCGAGCAATAAGGTTGGGCATATCAAGCTTCACAATAAAACATAATATACGACACCATCACACAGCAGATTATGAGATTCCGAAATATACTTATCCTCCTGCTTGCCCCTCTTGCCTGCTGGGCTCAGGACGTGACCGACGAACAATACGAGGCAGCAAACGCCTCTATTGTGGCCGAAGCGACTTATAGGATATTCACGTTCAATGATGGAACTGGCGAAGGCTCCATAAAGTATTATCTTACCGACGACGGATGGCTCGTTGCCGATGAGCAGAGAGCTGGCCAGTTTGTCTTCCATCGTATCGAAGGCGAGAGCCTGTTCAGGTCGCCGGGCTGGCAGTTTGACCAGTATTTCACCAATCCGGATTGTGGAGGTGGGCGCACTGACGATATGTGGCATTTTGGATATATTCGCACTAATGCGGGACTTGCCCGTGATGATTGGGAAGGACAGGTATGGTACAAGAGCGGCGACACTTATGCCGTACGTGCAACTAACTCAAATTACTCATTCGACCAATGGGGCTGCAACACTTTCTGGACTGTGGTTGAGGATATGGACGGCGACCATCTCCCGAATGCGGAATATTCGCTAACTCCGTTATTTACGTGGCGATTGGAGAAAATTGCTGATGCTCCAGAGCCCGTTGACCCGTCAATCAAGGATGTGAGTCGGTTGACCAATCTTCCACACGTGTACATTGACACTTTCAATGGCCGCGATGTTACTAACAAGGATAGGTATGTCTATGCCCGAATGTGGTGTGTCTATGAGAATGACAGCGTCGCATTCTTCGACTCCTTGGAGATTAGAGGACGTGGTAATGCTACTTGGGGTATGGCCAAAAAGCCATACAAACTCAAGTTTCAATCCAAGGAGAAGCTGTTGGGCAAGGGTTATGCCAAGACCAAGAAGTGGACCTTGCTCGCCAATCACGGCGACAAGACGCTCATTCGCAACGCAGTAACATCACTCATGGGTGATTATATGGGTCTGAAGTTCAACCCTGCAGCCAAATTCGTTGATCTTACATTCAACAACCGCTACGATGGCACTTATCAGATCTCTGATCAGGTGGATGTCCGTCCGCACCGTGTGAATATCACCGAACAGGATTTCCCGCTCACCGAAACCAGCGACATCACAGGCGGCTATCTATTCGAGAACGACAACTCCGGTGATTTCAGCAACGGTGTAGATGGTTTCTATTCTGAGTATGGCGGTTTGCCTATCCGCATTCATTACCCCGACATCGATGAGTTGGACCGCAAGCAGTACGACTACGCTAAGCAGTTCATTCGTCAGTTTGAGGATCACCTGTATTCCGAGCAATTCACTGATAAGGACAATGGCTACCGCCCCTTCGTAGATTCCGTGTCGCTCGCCAACTGGTATCTCTGCACCGAGATTAGTGCTAATGTCGATGGCTTGTACAGCACATATTTCTATAAGGAAGCTCAGGACGACCACCTCTTCTGGGGACCGCTCTGGGATTTCGACATTGCTTACAACAACGACAACCGTGACCGTGAGGGCCAGGGATATAATACAGTGCGCCAGCTTATGAAAGATGTCGGCTATGGCAATATGCGCAACTGGGTGAATAAGATGTGGGATGATCCTTGGTTTGCGCGCCTCATCAATCGCCGCTTCCACGAGGCGGTCGACGATGGCATTGAAGCTTATCTCAACACTCAGATCGACAGTTTGACGCAGCTCATCGACGCTTCGATTCAACTAAACTACCAGCGATGGAATATCAACCAAAGAACCCTGCGCGAGATTGTGCTTTACAACACTTACGACGAGTATGTAAGTGATCTCCGCAACTTCATTCACGATCATCTCATATACCTCAATGACGCCTTTGCCGAACTGAGTCCCGATGACCCCGGTCCTGGTCCAGGCCCAGGTCCTGATCCGGAACCGCAGCCTAAGGTGCCGGACTTCCCCGCCGACTCGTTGGTGTACTATGCTATCTCCAATCTTGGCACAGGCACCTTTATCGATGTCCGTGCTGATGATGATGCCATCGTTTGCAATGCCCGCAACGAGGAATCGCAGACCCAGTTGTGGCGTATCTATCCCCTCGCCAACGGTTACCTTTATATAGTAAATAATGCTACAGGCTATGCCCTCAATGACCCCACAGAGGGAGAACCTACAGCCACTACGCTCACAGGAACCCAACTTAATACCGCACCAGGCGATTCGCTCGATGTGCGTCAGCAGTGGGATTTGGTGGCACAGGCCGATGGCCGCTTCAACCTCGTAAGCCGTTTCTCAGAACATGCCGCCAACCTAAGCGGAGGCAACAGCGAGGATGGCACAGCCGTGCTCAGCTACACCAGCGATGAACGTAATGCCGTTTCCAACAATCGCCTTTGGCTCGTTGAGGTGGCAGGACAAGTGCAGCCTGAACCGGAGCCTGATGATATTGCCAGCTACGACTTAGATTATGCTTTAGCCTACGACCCTGCCAGTGGCCGCCTTCACTTCGGTGCCGACGATCTTTCGCAACTTACCTTCGCCGTACGAGTGTTCGACTCGGCAGGTCGCCTAATCCGCACCTTCCGTGCCTCCGAAGGCACCAACCTCTCGGCTTTGCCTCGAGGCTTGTATGTAATCACATGGACTTGGCAAGGTCGTCAACGTTCAGTGAAACTGACTCGTTAAGGCTAATCCCATATGTGTTACAGTTATAAACCTATAAACATTTTCCGATAGTATGAAAGCTTTGAAATGGATGACGGTTCTCGCAACCGTGGTATTTGGTGCCGTAAGTTGCGGCGCCAAGCAGGAGGCACAGAAAGTGCTGGTGCTTTACTATTCACAAACGTCTAACACCAAGGCTGTGGCCGAGGAGATAGCCACTCGCTTAGGCGCTGATATTGAGGAGATAGTTGCAACAACTCCTTACGACGGCGACTTCCAGGCAACTATAGCTCGTTGCATGCAAGAACGCGAACAGGGCGTGAAGCCTGAGATACAGCCACTGAAGTCGGATGTAACCAAGTATGACGTGGTGTTCATCGGCTTCCCGGTATGGTTCGGCACTTATGCACCCCCAGTGGCCGCTCTTTTGGAGAGTGTGGATCTTGCGGGCAAGAAGGTGGTACCTTTCTGCACCTTCGGCAGCGGAGGTCTGGAAGCCTGCACGAAAGATTTAGCTGCGCTACAGCCCAAGGCCGAACTATTGCCTGGTTACGGTGTCCGCGCTGCTCGTATGGCAGTCGTGCCGCAGGAAATCGATCAGTTCCTAAAGGCTGGCGGTTTCCTCGAAGGTGAATACACTAAGCTTGAGAACTTCCCCGAGCAGCAACCTGCAGGTGAGGCTGAGTCTGCAATCTTTGATGCAGCCGTTGGCGACTATCCCATGATTAGCGCTAAGGCAAAGACCGTTGCACAGCGCGCCTTACCTGATGGCGTTGAATACATGTTCACCGCTGCTGACCAACGTGATCCAGAGAAAGAGCTGACGGTCTATGTCACTGTCGTCAATGGCGAAGCCCCCGTATTCACACGCGTAGTGAGATAACTTGGCCTATCATAAAGCAAAAAGCGATGTGCCTCTGTAGAAGCACATCGCTTTTTTATACTCGCTTTTTATCTTGCTTAATACTTGATGTTCAATTGCCTCAGGATGTCGGATATCTGTTCCATAGTGGTGAGGCGGGTTGGAACGAGTGGCAATCGCAGCTGGTTCTCGATCATGCCCATGGCATGCAACATTGCTTTTACGCCTGCAGGATTGCCGTCGACGAAGAGCAGCTTAAAGAGCTCAGTGAACTTATGGTGAATGTGAAGCGCTGAAGCGTAGTCACCTTGTAATGCTAAGCGCACCATGCGCGAGAACTCTCGCGGCAACGCATTGCCTATCACACTAATTACACCTACAGCCCCGAGGGTGATGAGGGGGAAGGTAATGCCATCGTCACCAGAGATTACGTCGAAGCCTTCGGGCTTGTTCTTGATGATGTCGTCCATCTGCGTGATGTTGCCGCTGGCTTCCTTGATGGCAACGATTTTCTCAAAGTCGCGAGCCAGCCGCAAAGTGGTTTCTGCGGTCATGTTCACGCCCGTGCGCCCGGGTACATTATATAATACTACAGGAACTGGCGATGCCTTGGCAATGGCTTTGAAGTGTTGATAAAGTCCTTCCTGCGATGGCTTATTGTACATGGGGCAAACGCTGAGCACGCCATCGATGCCAGTCCAGTCGGTGGAGGTAAGCTCTTCGACAACGGCTGCTGTGCAGTTGCCTCCGCAGCCCATGAGCAATGGTACACGACCAGCCACTCGCTCAACGAGTGTATCACGCAGCCAGCGCTTCTCATCGCGAGTGAGTGTGGGCGTTTCGGCAGTGGTGCCCATAATACAGAGGAAGTCAGCTCCGCTACGTATCTGGTACTCCACGAGTCTTATGAGAGCCTCCTCGTCGATGCTTCCATCGCTTCGGAAGGGCGTTATGAGGGCAACACCCAAACCCCGGAATTTATTTTGTGCCATGCAGTTAGGGTCGCTTTGCGACGGTGAGAGCTGCTTCGCAGCGGTTAGAGCCTGTCAGTTGTCAATTGTCAACTCGTCGAATGTCAATTTTCAACTTGTTTTTTTAGCTTTTCTTGAAGAAATAGATGAAGGTGGCGACGCCTTCCAAAGCCGTCTTGCCTGTCTCTTTGATGTCAATATTGAAACGTATGCTCATGCGAATAGCTCCGCGCAAGTTAGCGAGGGCTTCCATGTGAGTTGTCATACGCACGCTTTGTCCAGACAATACCGGCTGCCCGAACTTCATCTTATCCATGCCGTAGTTGACCAGTCGCTCCAGATTATTAACCTGAATGATCTGATCCCAAAGGTAGGGTAGAAGGGATAGTGTGAGATAACCATGTACGATTGTCTGGTGGAACGGACTCTCAGTCTTGCAGCGTTCTTCGTCGACGTGTATCCACTGATGGTCGAGCGTGGCGTCGGCAAAGAGGTTGATTCTCTGCTGGTCTACTTGGAGATAGTCGCTTGAGCCTATTTCCTTTCCGAGCAGCTGCTCGAAATCCTCGTAGCAGTTGATGACTACTTTACTCATATCGTATGTTGTATTAGTTTCTGCTTAAAACTCTTTTGCGCTGCAAAAGTACATAATTTTGGCTTAAACTTCTTCATCTTTGCCGTTTTTTTACAATAAAACTTGCTAAAGCGGGTGATTTCGTGTAATTTTGCACGCCGAAAGATAGGTTTATCGTAAAACAGTAAATCGTCAACTCGCATATTCGTCAAATCGTAACTTTACAATATGTCTCCACTTTTTATCGCAGGACCTTGTGTCATCGAGAGTGCTGAAGTGCTCAATGAGGTGGCTGCAGAGCTTGTGCGCTTACAGAAAACGTATCAGCTCGACGTGTATTTCAAAGCATCGTTCGACAAGGCTAATCGCACTAGCATAACATCATATCGTGGACCGGGCTTGGACAAGGGCTTGCAGATGCTGGCCGACGTGAAGGCAAAATTTGGCTTGCGCCTGCTCACTGATATCCACGAATCCTATCAGGCAGCCCCAGTGGCGGAGGTGGTGGATGTGCTTCAAATACCGGCTTTCCTGTGCCGCCAAACCGATTTGCTCGTGGCTGCCGCCAAGACAGGCAAGGCTGTCAATATCAAGAAAGCGCAGTTCCTCTCAGGTCTCGACATGCAGTTTCCCGTAGAGAAAGCACGCGAAAGCGGTGCCAAGGAGGTGTGGCTCACCGAGCGTGGCAACTCGTTCGGTTACAACAATTTAGTGGTTGATTTCCGCAATATCCCTGATATGTTGAAATGGACATCCCGTGTAGTGATGGATTGTACTCACAGCGTACAGCGCCCTGGAGCTGCAGGTGGAAAGACAGGCGGCAACCGTGAATTCGTGCCTGCTATGGCGCTTGCCGCTAAGGCCTTTGGTGCTAACGGTTTCTTCTTCGAGACACACCCTGATCCCGACCATGCCCTCTCCGACGGGCCTAATATGCTTGCTTTGAAGGATCTTGAAAGAGTTGTCTGTTCGCTGATGTAAGATTAGTCATAGTTTGTTATTCATCGTTCATTCTAAGATGGTAAATAATATTAATGTGCATGATATAGCAGCCCGTTGCCTGCGCGACGAGGCCGAGGCTATTATGAATATAGTGCCGCAAATCAATGGAACATTCGACAAAGCAGTCGAATTGATTGTGGCATGTGCGGGCAAGGTGATTGTCACGGGTGTAGGCAAGAGTGGCCATGTAGCAGCTAAGATTGCAGCCACGCTCGCTTCTACTGGCACGCCGGCTTTCTTCCTCAATCCCTTGGACGCCTTTCATGGCGACCTAGGTATGGTTGGTAAGGACGATGTGGTTGTGGCTTTTTCCAACAGCGGTCAGACCGACGAGCTATTGCGTATTGTGCCTTTTCTTCATGAGCATAGGATTCCTCTAATAGGCATCTCTGGCAACGGAGATTCCTTGTTGGCTCGTAATAGTGATGTGCATATTCTGTTGCGCGTAGCGCATGAGGCATGCCCACTGAACCTCGCTCCCACGAGCAGCACCACAGTGCAACTGGCTTTCGGTGATGCCTTGGCAATAGCGCTGATGGAGGTCCGCCATTTTAATTCCCATGACTTTGCCGAACTTCACCCAGGAGGATCGCTGGGAAAGCGTTTGCTTTCAACTGCACGCGATGTCATGCGCACCGAGGATCTGCCAACCATCACCCCGGAGATGACGCTTGCCGAGGCAATTCTAATCGTCAGCAAGGGCATGATGGGTATGGCCGTGGCTATGGAGGGCGACCGCATCGTAGGTATCATTACTGATGGCGATGTGCGTCGTGCTATGGAGCGTTTGCACCAGGATTTTTACAACGTTCGCGTGGCTGATGTCATGACCCCGCAGCCTAAGTGCGTTGCCGAAAACACAAAGCTCACGGCTATTCAGGAGATCTTGCACAAGAACAATATCCATGCTGTGCTTGTCACGGATCAGGAACGTCATCTGTTGGGTATTGTGGAGTCGTTGAGTTGCATGATTTAAGAGGAACGTTGACGCGTGATGAGTCTGTTACGAACCTTCCTGTCTGCCTTTCTGATGCTTGTGCCTTGCTGGCTGCGTGCTCAGCAGAGTGGTGTACAGGCATCCGATGAATTGTTTCGTCAGTCGCTAGAGCAGCAGCTTGGCGTGGAATTCACGAAGGACAATAGCATTGTACTCTTACACACAGGCCAGGCTAAGTTCGACGCCATGTTCACGGCTATCCGTGCTGCTCGTCATTATGTTCATCTCGAATATTTCAATTTTCGCAACGACAGTATTGGGCTAGCGCTGTTTGACCTGCTCGGCCAGAAGGCCAGCGAGGGCGTTGAGGTACGTGCCATGTTCGACAGCTTCGGCAATTCAAGCAACGATTCGCCCCTTAAACGCCGACATCTTGAAGCAATTCGTGCCACAGGTGTCAAGGTTGAGGAATTCGACCCTCTTAAGTTCCCATGGTTCAACCACGCTTTTCATCGTGACCATCGTAAGATAGTGGTTATCGATGGCAAGGTGTGCTTCACGGGTGGCATGAACGTGGCCGACTATTACATACACGGGCGACCGGAATATGGCGAGTGGCGTGATATGCATATGCAACTCACGGGCTCTGCTGTGCGGGAATATGAACGTATCTTTGCCCGCATGTGGTGGCAGCAGACAGGCGAAGTTCTTCTCAACGAGAAATATCTAGATTTCAATACGTCATACGGCCCGCTGCCTGGTAGCGCAGACGTCTCACACGCTCAGTTGCCTCTGCTTGCAGATACCACTTCCACGTCAGGCAGCAAGGTCGTCGGCGTTGTGGATCGTCGTCCGTATGCCACTTCCAAGAATATGCGGAAGGCTTATGTGGCAGCCATTGATGCCGCCCAGCGTAATATTCAGATTGTGAATCCTTATCCTGTCAACGTGAAGAGTGTGCGGCGTGCTATGCGCCGTGCTCTCAAGCGTGGCGTTAGGCTCGAGATAATGGTCTCGGCTAATAGCGATGTGCCCATCACGCCTGATGTGGTTGCGCTGGAGATGCGTAACTTTGCACGGCGAGGGGCCGAGGTTTATTACAATCAAACGGGTTTCCATCATTCCAAAGTGATGATGGTCGACGATATATACTGTACCGTTGGCAGTACCAACCTTGACGCTCGTAGTTTTTTATTTGATTACGAGGTTAATAGCTTTATCCTTGACCGCTCCACAACCTCGCAGCTTCAACAGATTTTCGAAGCCGACAAGAAAAATTGCATCCCTTTCAAAGCCAGTGATTATCGCCGTAACTACAATTTCGGCCATCGCCTCACAGGCCATTTCTTCTCCCTATTCCGGGGATTCTTCTAGTTGTTTCTCCCCGCTGGGCGTGCTATGGTTTTAAGCATCCGCTTAACCACTCTTATCTATCAATCAATATTAATCTTGCTCGAAAAGAGTGAGTCGATAGTGTGTCCCTTTTTTATTTTGCCTCGACCTTGAAGCCATTTCAAAGCCGCTTCGGCATCGCTGCCCTTAGGCGACGACAAAGGTTGGAAGGGTGGCATACTGCCTATTACGCGACTGATTAGCGAGTCGGGCGTCTGACAAAAATCATTAAGAATCGAGGGTAGGCTATCACGTACTGCTGAATGCTTTGCATCGCGTGCAAGGGCTTGTGTGTAGCCTTTCAGCAAAAGCTCTATCTGCTGTTGGCGATCGGCATTGTTGAGCGCTTTTCCTGTAGCTAAGAGTACTACAAGCTTTGGCGATAATCCATTAGTACTGAAATTCTTATGATGCCCTCGTTGAAGTGCCTCTGTAGCGTATGGCTCAGGCAGGAAGGCGGCATCCATCGTGCCGTTGCAGAGCATGTCAGTGCGAATACGCACGTCGTTGATTTGCGGACGGAAGATGTCTGCTCGTCTAATTGTAGCGCTGTCGGTGAGTCGGTCGCTCCAATAGTCGGTGATGCTATGTCGAGCCACAGCCACCATCTTCTCTTTCAGTTGGTCGAGTTTGCGAACGCGTCCACGGCGTGGCGTAATAAGGTCTAAACGACCTTCAAAGGTCGCTATGGCGCGAACGTCCACGCTGTCCTGCTGCAGAAGTATGGCGCGGGCTAAGTCGCTATAGCCCACATCCACATGTCCTCGTGCCAGTGCCGTGTCGATATCGAGCTGCGCCTGATAAGTGTGCAATCGCACTTCCAAACCAAGACGCTCATAGATCCCCGTGCGTTCTGCAAGGTAGAAAGGCAGGCAATCGGCCACAGGCATTAGTCCAACATGCAAGGCAATAGAATCGCGCCTTGCCAACTCCTCACGCGATGGTCCAGTCTCCTTGTGGCAGGAGCAGAGGAATAAAATTAAGAATAAGAAGACCCACCACTCACACTCCCTGTGAGGGAAAGAATGGTTAATTATGTAGGTCGCTATCTTCTTCATCGTATGTAGGAGAGGTAACAATTATTTAAAATGGCCCTCCCTTCATCTAGGGTTGAGGGGAGGGCCTTTAAATTCCATTATTGAAGTAACCTCACCCTCCATTAATGAGGGCGGGGTCTGTTGTGGATTCGTTTCTTATCCCTTAATTGCAGCTACGCCAGGCAGTACCTTGCCTTCGATAGCTTCGAGGAGAGCGCCACCGCCGGTGGAGATGTAGCTAACCTTATCCTCAAGGCCGAACTTATGAACGCAAGCTACGCTGTCGCCGCCACCGATGAGCGAGAAAGCACCTTCGGCAGTTGCCTTAGCCACTGCATCTCCTACTGCGCGTGAACCTGCGCAGAAGTCGTCGCACTCGAAGCAGCCGGCAGGACCGTTCCACAGGATGGTCTTGGCGCCTTCGATAGCCTTGGCGAATTTAGCTTGGCTGACGGGACCTACGTCGAGGCCGTCCCAACCTTCTTCGATAGCGTTGGAGGGGAAGGTCTTGATTTGGGCACCGGGCTTCACGCAGAAGTTGGCGAAGTCATAGCCTGTGCAGCATACGCTGTCTTCAGCCAGCACCAGCTCCACGCCGTTCTTCTTTGCCATCTCCTCAACGCCGAGGGCAACATCGAGTTTGTCAAGCTCAACGATAGAGTTGCCGATCTCGCCGCCGTGAGCCTTCATGAAGGTATATGTCATGCCGCCGCAGAGGATGAGCTTGTCAACCTTGCCCAGCAGGTTCTCAATGATACCGATCTTGGTGCTCACCTTGGAGCCGCCCATGATAGCTACGAAGGGACGCTTGATGTCGGTGAGGACATTGTCAACAGCCTGCACTTCCTTCTCCATGAGGAGACCGAGCATCTTGTTGTCGGCATCGAAATAGTCGGCGATGACGGCGGTGCTGGCGTGACGGCGGTGAGCAGTGCCGAAGGCGTCCATTACGTAGCAGTCAGCATAGCTGGCCAGAGTCTTGGCAAACTCTTTCTGACTGGCCTTCATAGCCTTCTTAGCCTCGTCGTAAGCGGGATCTTCCTTGTCGATACCCACGGGCTTGCCTTCCTCTTCGGGGTAGTAGCGGAGGTTCTCCAGAAGAAGCACCTCACCCATCTTCAGGGCAGCAGCCTGATCGGCAGCCTTAGCGCAATCGGGAGCAAACTGAACGTCTACGCCGAGGGCAGCGCTTACAGCAGGAACGATCTGTTGAAGAGAGAGTTTGGGGTTCACCTTGCCTTTGGGCTTACCCATATGGCTCATGATGATGAGGGCACCGCCATCCTCAAGGATCTTCTTCAGGGTGGGGAGGGCACCGCGGATACGAGTGTCGTCGGTGATGTTGCCATTGCCGTCGAGGGGCACGTTGAAGTCTACACGTACGATGGCCTTCTTGCCAGCGAATTTGTAATCGTGAATAGTCATGATTGTTAAGTTGTTAAGTTTTAAGTTTATGAGTTTATGTGAGTTCTCCTCTAAAATCGTGTGCAAAAGTAGTAAGGATTCTTGAGATACGCAAGCAAATTAAGACTTTTTATTATAGTACGCGCATGTACTTTTTAAACCGCACGAAAGGCAGTCAGGTTTCAGCGCCTTGCACACATAACGTCCATGTAGGATGAGCCAGTGGTGGGCGCGAGGGATGATGGCCTCTGGAAGGTTCTTAACCAGCTCCAGCTCCACGGCCAGCGGCGTATTGGCCTTGTCGCTCACGAGTCCTATCCTATGGCTTACGCGGAACACATGAGTATCAACCGCCATGCGTGCCTGTCCGAAGGCGACGCTCATCACCACGTTAGCTGTTTTCCTGCCAACGCCTGGCAGTGATGTCAACTCGTCAAGCGTTTCCGGCACTTCGCCATTGAAACGTTCAACTAGCTGATGTGCCGTTGCCACCAAATGTCGCGCCTTGGAATTGGGGTAGCTCACGCTTTTCACATATGCCAACACCTCCTCTTCCGATACAGCAGCCATCGCCGCAGGGGTGGGGTAGGCCTCGAAAAGTGCCGGCGTTACCATATTCACGCGTTTGTCCGTGCATTGTGCACTCAGCATCACGGCAACCAGCAGCTGAAAGTTGTTCTCGTACTTGAGTTCCGTCTCCGCCACTGGCATAGCCTCTGAGAAATAGGCTATCACCGCTTTGTATCGTTCTTTCCTGGTCATCTCTTAGAACCGTTTTTCTACAATTAATAATCAATTCCCGTACTATCCGTTTGCAAAGATACCGCTTTTTCGTGAAAAGCAGCACTAAATTCTCACTTTTCATCCCTTATTTCTCATTCTTTATTGCTCATATTCGAGAATAATAGTTAACTACAGGGCATATAATGACATTGTACCACTCATAAGGCTAGTTGTCTGGCCCTATCCTTGTTCCTTTTTTGGTTTACAGATAGTTCAGTTATTCCTAATTCAGGTTTACTGGGCAGAGATAGGCTTATAAATAAGGGTTAGAAAAAATATGAATATGAGCTATGCTTCCACTAAATGCTTGATTTCTTGGTGTAATGCTCTGTATTTCACGTGATTGTGCCAGTGGAGGCTATTCATTTTGCTTCCACTCTTGTAAGTACCTCAACAATAATTGATTAAGGGCAAAAAAGCCCTAAAAGTGGAAGCGGGACTATAGTTCCATAGAAAAAAGTGTGCGGTCGTATCTTAATACACGTGCGGTCATGTAGGGGCTTATGACCGGTCTAATTCGGTTGTATGATGGGAGATAAATGTGTTAAGGCTTGGAGGCTTGTGCCTAGACGTTATAGAGGTTTGGCGAGGTCTGTATAGAGGGTAGATGTGGTTTCGGTAGAGGGTGGAAGCTGGCTCTATTTAGAGGCGGCGGGTTAACCCACCGCATGGCGAAACACTGTATGTGGATGATAAGATAGACCGCTCTTGTTGCTTGTTCGGTCGCGACCGAATGATAATTATGACTTAATACGTCAATTACTGAATAACGCTTATGAGTCTTGAACATATAGGTAACAAAAAGAGGCCGTGTCTGTTTGACACAGCCTCCAATTATGATGATAGGGAGGGGAATTAGTAGGCGAAAAGGGGGTAGGCCTTCATGATTTCATTGACCTCGGTACGGACGGCGGCGATGACGGTTTCGTTCTCGGGATCGTTGAGGACACGCTCTATGAGTTCGGCAATCTTGACCATGAGGTCTTCTTTGGCTCCGCGGGTGGTGATGGCAGGCGTGCCAAGACGTATGCCGGAGGTCTGGAATGCGCTGCGGCTGTCGAATGGTACCATGTTCTTGTTGACCGTGATGTCGGCCGCTACGAGGGCGTTCTCGGCAACCTTACCTGTGAGGTCGGGATACTTAGAACGTAGGTCTACGAGCATGGAGTGGTTGTCGGTGCCGCCGCTGACGATGTCGAAGCCGCGCTTGATGAGTTCTGCAGCCAGGCAAGCTGCATTCTTTTTGACCTGTGCTTGGTACTCGCGGAACTCTGGGGTGAGGGCTTCGCCGAAAGCTACGGCCTTGGCGGCAATGACATGCTCGAGCGGACCACCCTGAATGCCAGGGAAGACGGCGCTGTTCAAGAGAGCTGACATTTTCTTGACGACGCCCTTGGGCGTGGTCTTGCCCCATGGGTTGTCGAAATCCTTACCCATAAGGATGATGCCGCCGCGCGGACCGCGGAGCGTCTTATGGGTGGTGGAGGTGACGATGTGAGCGTACTTCAATGGGTTGTCTAAGAGGCCGGCGGCTATGAGGCCCGCGGGGTGTGCCATGTCGACCATGAAGATGGCACCAACCTTGTCGGCAATAGCACGCATGCGAGAATAGTCCCATTCGCGGCTATAAGCAGAACCGCCACCGATGATGAGCTTGGGCTTGTGCTCGAGGGCGAGCTGCTCCATCTCATCGTAATCCACGCGGCCGGTTTCCTTGTTGAGGTTGTAGCCTACGGGACGGTAGATGATGCCGGACGTGTTGACGAGTGAGCCGTGTGAGAGGTGACCGCCATGGTCGAGGTTGAGGCCCATGAAAGTATCGCCAGGGTTGAGGCATGCGAGGAAGACGGCGGCGTTAGCCTGTGCTCCAGAGTGGGGCTGAACGTTGGCGTACTCTGCTCCAAACAGCTCACAGATGCGGTCTATGGCCAGCTGTTCCACCTTATCTACCACCTGACATCCGCCGTAATAGCGGTGGCCAGGGTAGCCCTCGGCATACTTGTTGGTAAGTGGCGAGCCCATGGCCTCCATGACCTGTGGGCTTACAAAGTTCTCTGAGGCAATAAGCTCAATGCCTCTCTCTTGTCGTGCTCTCTCTTCTTGAATGAGCTCAAAAATTGTGTTGTCTCGTTTCATTTTGTTTTATTATACAAGTTTTACTTTTCTTATATCCTGTTCGTGGTTGCAGTAGTGGCAGCGAATTACGCCGTGCTGCTTATCGGTGACGTGGAAGAAGGTTTGCATGGGTTCGTTATTGGTGATGCATTTGGGGTTGTCGCAATGGACAATACCATGAAGCTCATCGGGTAGTGAAACGGGTCGTTTCTCTACGACCTCGTAGTCGCGTATGATGACGAGTGTCACGTTAGGCGCTACCACTGAGAGCTGGTTGAGTTCCTCGTCGGTGAAGAAACGGTCGGCAATCTTGATGATGCTCTTGGTGCCCATCTTGCTGGACTTGAGGTTGAAGCCGATGGTAACTTTGCTTGTCATCTGGTCGAGATGGAGCAAGTTTATGACCTCGAAAAGGCGGTCGCAGGGGATATGGTCTATGACGGTGCCGTGGTCGAGGGCGGAGACGATCAATTCTTGTCTTTTCATATCGAGATAATCCCGTCCTGGATACTGACGGGCGAAAACGTTATTTGATAATGGTTGGATCGTTTTGTATATCTTCGAGGCTGATGCCCAGCGCGTCGCAGATGATGGCTTGGCGGGCGTAGAGGCCATTGCGTGCTTGCTGGAAGTAGTATGCGTGGGGATCATCGTCGATGGAGTATTCTATCTCGTTGACTCGGGGCAGGGGGTGAAGGATGCGCATATTGTCACGGGCCTTGGAGAGCATGTCAAGTTTGAGAAGGTAACGATCCTTGACGCGCTCGTATTCCATGAGATCTGTGAAACGCTCGCGCTGCACGCGTGTCATATATAATATGTCTGCTCCGGCGATGACGTCCGCATCGAAATCCTTATGCTCGACATATTTGATGCCCCACTGGCGGCAGTAGTCCTTGTAGAGAGTAGGCATGGCCAACTCGTCGGGAGCTATGAAATGGAACGTGGGATTGAAATGACGCATTGCCATAAGGAGCGAGTGAACGGTGCGGCCGTACTTGAGGTCGCCAACCATGTATATGTTGAGGTTGTCGAGTGTGCCTTGCGTCTGATAGATGGTGTAGAGGTCGAGCATGGTCTGCGAGGGATGCTGGTTGGCTCCGTCGCCTGCGTTGATGATAGGCACGGGAGCTATCTCGCTGGCGTAACGGGCGGCACCCTCGAGATAGTGACGCATGACGATGACGTCGGCATAGTTGGAAACCATCATAATGGTGTCCTTTAGCGTCTCGCCCTTGGTGCCGCTGGTGACCTTGGGGTCTGCGAATCCAATGACGCGCGCTCCGAGGCGGTTGGCGGCCGTCTCGAAACTTAGGCGTGTGCGCGTGCTGGGTTCAAAGAAAAGAGTAGCTACGATGCGTCCCTGTAGTATCAGACGATTAGGTCGGCGTTCAAACTCTTGAGCCATTCGGATGAGATACTCTATTTTCTCGCGCGAATGGTCGGCTATCGTTACCAAACTTCTGTTCATTTCAAATGTTGTTTGTCGATGATATAATGTTGCATTATCCGCTAATCCCTGCGCAAATATATGCCAAAGTTCTGAATCTTTTCCACGCAAGGGCATAAAGATTACTAAACAAATATTTTTTTGTAACTTTTCTTATTTTCATTGCATACCTTTACGAGAAATGCAGTATATTTGCAACCTCATTTCCCCCTTCAATCAAACTCGTATGAGAAAAAAGATTATCATAACACTCTGGATACTGCTCTTTTTGGCGCTGGCGGGCGGCGTAGCTGCCTTCTGGGCTATAGCTAAGGGGTATATAGGTTATATGCCCGACCTGCAGCAGCTGGAGAACCCGGTGAACAAATTCGCATCACAGGTCATCTCGGCCGACGGCCATGTGCTCGGTACGTGGAGCTACACGCGTGCCAACCGAGTGTTTGTAAGCTACAACGATATTGCGCCTTCGACAGTTCAGGCCTTAGTGGCCACTGAGGATGTACGTTTCTATGATCATTCTGGCATAGACCTGAGAGCGCTGATGCGTGCAGTGTTCAAGCGCGGCATTATGCGGCAGAAGAATGCTGGCGGTGGTTCTACCATCACTCAGCAGTTGGCCAAACAGGTATACTCTGCACAGGCCACGAGCGTGGAGGAGCGCTTGTCGCAAAAGCCTATAGAATGGGTGATAGCTGTGCAGCTGGAGCGCCTTTACACGAAGGAGGAAATCCTGACAATGTATCTCAATTACTTCGATTTCCTGCATAACGCAGTGGGATTGAAATCAGCCGCAAAGACATATTTCAACAAAGAACCGAAGGCGCTGACAACAAACGAGAGTGCTTTGCTCATCGGGCTGTGCAAGAATCCATCGTACTACAACCCTGTGCGGTTCCCTGACAGGGCACTGGCCAGACGAAATACCGTATTGTCGCAGATGCTGAAGGCTGGCTACCTTACGCAAGCCGACGTAGACTCGCTGTCGGCGCAGCCCATAGAATTGGATTTCCACCGCGTGGACCACAAGGAGGGCGAGGCGACCTACCTCCGCGAGCACCTGCGCACTATGCTCATGGCCAAGCGTCCTGACCGTTCCGACTACGCTTCGTGGCAGCGTCAGAAATACTACGAGGACAGCCTGGCATGGGAAACCGACCCGCTCTACGGCTGGTGCAACAAAAATCGCAAGAAGGACGGTACATACTATAATATATACACCGACGGCTTGAAGGTGTTCACCACTTTGGACAGTCGTATGCAGCGATATGCTGAAGAGGCGATGCTAAGTCATGTAGTGACATACCTGCAGCCGTTGTTCGATGCGGAGCGCCGTGGCAAGGCCAACGCGCCTTATGGCTCCAACATAAGCGCCGAAAAGGCTCTTCAGGATCTTGAACGTTCAAAGCGTCAGAGCGAGCGTTATGTGACAATGAAGCGTGATGGTGCCAGCGACGAAGAAATAGAGCAGGCATTCAATTCACCTGTGGAGATGACGCTCTATTCTACCAGCGGCGATATCGACACCACCATGACGCCCATGGACAGCATCAAGTACACCAAGAGTTTCCTGCGCTCGGGTTTCGTGTGCATGGATACCCATACCGGTGCAGTGAAGGCCTATGTGGGCGGCATCAACTTCCGCCACTTCCAATATGATATGGCAGGCGTTGGCCGCAGGCAGGTGGGCTCTACAATAAAACCGTACCTTTATACGTTGGCCATGGAGAACGGCTGGAGTCCGTGCGACGTGGCGCCAAACGTGCAGCAGACCTATCAAGTAGGCGGCGGGCAGACGTGGACACCACGTAACGGAAGCCGTGCGCGCTACGGAGAGATGGTGACGCTGAAATGGGGCTTGGCGCAGTCGAACAACTGGATTTCCGCCTACCTCATGAGTCAGCTCAGCCCTACGGCATTCGTGCGCCTGCTGCATGAATTCGGTATCTTGAATCAGGACATTCACCCGTCAATGTCGCTATGTCTCGGCCCTTGCGATATTTCTGTTCAAGAAATGGTCTCGGCCTACACCGCGTTCCCTAACAAGGGCATACGCCTATCGCCTATGTACGTCACTCGCATCGAGGATGCCGACGGCAACGTGGTGGCTGAGTTTGCGCCTCGCATGAACGAAGTCATCAGCGAGGAGAGTGCTTACAAGATGATAGTGCTGATGCGAGGAGTTGTCGATGGCGGTACAGGCCAACGAATGCGCAACCGCTATAGCATTACTGCCCCTATGGGCGGCAAAACGGGAACTACTAACGACAATTCCGACGGTTGGTTCGTAGGCTACACGCCTTCGCTTGCTTTTGGCGCATGGGTAGGTGGCGACGAACGCGACATACACTTCAACAGTATGGCCAATGGTCAGGGTGCCTCGGCAGCTTTGCCTATCTGTGCCAAATTCCTGCAGAAGGTGTATGCCGACCCGAGTCTGGATTATACCCAAAGCGAGCAGTTCGACATGCCTGTCGGTTTCGACCCATGTGCCGTGACCGACGATGTACGCGAATACGAAGATGTTGAAGACGAGGCTGTAGGCTTAGACGATCTCTTTGCCACTGAATAAGCGACCTGACTTTTGATTTAGGACAAAAAAAAAAGGTCGCTAAAACTTGCGACCATTTTTCTTGATGAGCTCTTCCACACCTCGCTTGACATAGTCTCGCTCCCAATCAGTGGGGCGGAGTATATCGCCGTCGAACGTCAGCAGGTCGATATCCATTACAATGCGACCTTCATCGACTGTCACGCGGCGCAACTGCATCTCATCTTCGAGGTGACTAAGCAGAACTTCCAGCACTGGCTGTGAACGTTCGGTGGAGATCATCACAATCTGATTCAGGAACTTGTAAGGGTAGGGGTAGTCGATAGGCTCTGTCCACTCGGCATGGCTGAAACGGCACGACGTGCTGAAGATGGCTCGCATCTTGCGACGCGTCCATTCCAACACTCTGGGGGCTGTAGGCAAATTACTGCCGAGTGCTACAAAGGCTACGTGATTGCTCATTTCGTTGCAAAGTTATAAACTTTTCAGTGTGTAACCTAATAAAAGTTAAATTATTAATAAGATTTTACATTTACACATTCATATTTAACATTTAACGCTTAACATATACCAATAATATGCCAGACACTAACCGCCGCCCACGTCCAAGAACCAAGCAGGTAAACGTACCTGCTGAAGATGCATTCGGGCGCCAGCAACCACAGAATATAGAGATGGAGCAAGCGGTGCTCGGAGCAATCTTAATTGAGCAGGACGCCTTTGCCCGCATCAGCGAGGTGCTTCAGCCCGAATCGTTCTATGACCATCGCCACCAGATAATCTTCGACGCCGTGCGCTCGCTCAATGTTCAACAGCGCCCTGTCGACATCCTCACAGTGCGTGATTATTTGGAATCGCAAGGCACGCTTGAGGAAGCTGGCGGACCGGTCTATCTGGTGCAGTTGACGTCGAACATAACTTCGTCAGCACATATCGAATACCACGCTCGCATCATAGCACAGAAATATCTCGCCCGCCAGTTGATAACCTTTTCGAGCGAGATCTCGCGCGATGCCTTCGACACAACCATCGATGTCAAGGACCTCATGCAAAGCACAGAGGACAAACTGTTCAAGATATCGCAGCAGAACCTGAAGAAAGACTTCGTGCAAATTAATCCGGTAATTCACGAGGCCTACGAGGAACTGCAGAAAGCGGCAGCACGGCGCGATGGCCTCTCTGGTTTGCCAAGCGGCTTCCCACATCTTGACAAAATAACGAGTGGTTGGCAGAACAGCGACCTTATAATCATTGCCGCCCGTCCGGCTATGGGTAAGACGGCTTTCGTGTTGTCCATGGCAAAGAAAATAGCTGTAGACATGCGCGAGCCTGTGGCTATGTTCTCGTTGGAAATGAGCAACGTTCAGTTGGTGAAACGTTTGATGGTGAATGTCTGCGAGATTACTGGCGACAAGATTAAGAGCGGCGATCTGCTGCCATACGAATGGGGGCAGCTCAACAACCGCCTACGCGCGCTTTACGATGCCCCGTTGTATATCGACGATACGGCTTCACTGTCGATCTTCGAGTTGCGTACCAAGGCTCGCCGACTCGTCCGCGAACACGGCGTGAAACTGATACTAATCGACTATTTGCAACTGATGAATGCTTCTGGTACCAGCTATGGCTCGCGTCAGGAGGAGGTATCTAATATCTCGCGTGCATTGAAAGGTCTTGCTAAGGATCTGAACATACCTATCATTGCCCTGTCACAGCTTAACCGAAGCGTGGAGAAACGCGAGGGTGATGAGGGCAAGCGCCCACAGCTGAGTGACTTGCGTGAATCCGGAGCCATAGAGCAGGATGCAGATATCGTCTGCTTCATCCACCGTCCGGAATACTATAAAATATACAATGACGAGCAGGGACGCAATATGCGCGGCATGGCTGAGTTTATAATAGCCAAGCACCGTAATGGTGCTGTCGACACGGTGCTCATGCGATTCCGTAACGAATACGCTCGCTTTCAGGATACAGACGAGGACGACTATATTCCCATGCCGGGCGAGACAAAGTCCATGGATTCAGCTCTCAATACATCTGGCTCGGGCGCATTTTCATCAAACGCTCCTTCACATTCAGGTAACGAGCCGGATGCTCCGCTACCGCCATTGCCGCCTGCCACAGACAACGACTCACCTTTCGGGCCTCCAACGCCCATGAACGATGTGCCGTTCTGATGCTGATACAAGGAATCATTAGATGTCGCAATGTCAGGAAACATGATGTTGCGACATCTCTTTTTTGTGAGTAATAAGTCGAGGAGAAGAGGTGCTGATGCAGCGTTTTTGATTTGTGCTTAGCTTAAAACAACCTAAATTACGCGCGTGTGTGAAATATTTATTAAGAATGAATTGGTGATTGTGAATAATTTCGTATCTTTGCGCGCAATTATGGGCAATAATCACCCATAGGGACAGATTGTAGCAACTTAAAACATACAATAAATGAATATCTCTTATAAATGGCTTCGTGAGTACGTCGAGACAGACCTGACGGCTCAAGAAGTAGCAGCCGCCCTCACTTCGGGAGGTCTCGAAGTGGACGGCGTCGAAGAAGTCCAGACGATCAAAGGCGGCCTCGCAGGCCTCGTCGTGGGCGAAGTGCTCACCTGCGAACCCCATCCCAACAGCGACCACATGCACGTATGCACCGTGAATATCGGTACCGCCGAGGTGCAACAGATTGTCTGCGGTGCTCCTAACGTGGCAGCCGGACAGAAGGTCATCGTGGCAACGCTCGGCACCAAGCTCTACGACGGCGACCAGGAGTTTGTCATCAAGAAGAGCAAGCTCCGCGGCATCGAATCGAATGGCATGATCTGCGCAGAGGACGAGATAGGCATCGGCCACGACCACAGCGGCATCATCGTGCTGCCTGCCGACGCCGTCGTGGGTACGCCTGCTGCCGAGTACTACGGCATCGAGAGCGACTGGCTCATTGAGGTGGACATCACGGCCAACCGTGCTGACGCCTGCTCGCACTACGGCGTGGCTCGCGACCTCTATGCCTGGCTCATTCAGAACGGCTACAAGACAGCGCTGCACCGTCCGTCGGTGGACGACTTCAAGGTGGACAACCACGACCTCGAGATTCCGATCCGCGTGGAGAACACCGAAGCCTGTCCGCGTTACGCTGCCGTAACCGTCACCGACTGCGAAGTCAAGGAAAGTCCGCAATGGCTGAAGGACCACCTGACCACCATCGGTCTGCGTCCTATCAACAACATCGTAGATATCACCAACTACATCCTCATGGCCTTTGGTCAGCCCCTGCACTGCTTCGACGCCGACATGATCAAGGGTGGCGAGGTCATCGTGAAGACTATGCCCGATGGCACGCCCTTCCAGACGCTCGACGGCATTGACCGCAAGCTCAGCGACCACGACCTGATGATCTGCAACGCCGAGGAGCCCATGTGCATCGGCGGCGTCTATGGCGGCAAGGGAAGCGGCACCTACGAGACCACGAAGAACGTGCTGCTCGAGAGTGCTTACTTCAACCCCACCTGGATTCGCAAGAGTGCACGTCGCCACGGCCTGCAGACCGATGCCTCGTTCCGTTTCGAGCGCGGCATCGACCCCAACGGTCAGATCTACGCCCTGAAGCTGGCCGCCAAGATGTGTCAGGAACTGGCAGGCGGCAAGGTGTCGATGGAGATCGTGGACGTCTATCCCAAGCCCATGAGCGACTTCCCCGTGGATTTGAAGTACGACTACGTGGATAACCTCATCGGCAAGCACATTCCTGCCGAGACGGTGAAGAGCATCGTCACCTCGCTGGAGATGAAGATTGAAGAGGAAACGGCTGAGGGCTTGAAGCTCCTCGTGCCTGCCTATCGCGTCGATGTACAGCGTCCCTGCGACGTGGTCGAGGACATCCTCCGCATCTACGGCTACAACAACGTCGAGATTCCCTCGAGCATCAATTCGGCACTCGCCGTGAAGGGCGAGCCCGACAAGAGCTACAAACTACAGAACATTGTCGCTGAGCAGCTTGTGGGTGCTGGCTTCAACGAAATCTTGAACAACTCGTTGACCAAGGCAGCCTACTACGACAACGAACAGACGTACAAAGCTGAGAACTGCGTGCGCCTGCTCAATCCGCTCTCTCAGGATCTCGCCGTGCTGCGTCAGACGCTGCTCTTCGGCGGCTTGGAGAGCATCAGTCGCAACGTCAACCGTCGCCGTGGCGATGTGCAGTTCTTCGAGTTCGGCAACTGCTATTACTTCCATGCCGAGAAGCGCTGCCCCGACATCATCCCCGGCGTAAGCTCAAGCCGCGACCCCGAAGTGATCAAGCACGTGCTGGATGCCTACAGCGAGGACTACCACCTCGGCCTGTGGATGACCGGCAAGCGCGTCAGCGGCTCATGGGCTCATGCCGACGAGGACCAGACGTTCTACGGCCTCAAGGCTCACGTGCTGAACATCCTCACCCGCCTGGGCGTGCCCTTCGGCTCGCTGGTGTTCAAGGAGGGTGCCAACGATATCTTCTCCAAGAGCATCCTCGTCGAGAACCGCGGCGGCAAGACCATCGCCCAGCTGGGCATCGTGGCCAAGCGTCTGCAGGTAGCCTTCGACATCCCCACCGAGGTCTATTTCGCCGACATCGCCTGGCAGCAGGTGATGCGACTGATTCGCAAGGAGAAGGTCAGCTTCTCGGAGCTGCCCAAGTTCCCAGCCGTAAGCCGCGACCTCGCCCTGCTCGTGGACAAGAACGTCGAGTTCGCACAGATCGAGGCCATCGCCTATCAGACCGAGCGCAAGCTGCTGAAGGAAGTGCGCCTGTTCGACGTTTACGAAGGCAAGAACCTGCCCGCCGGCAAGAAATCCTACGCCGTCAACTTCATCCTGCAGGACGAGACCAAGACGCTCAACGACAAGGCCATCGACGCCATCATGCAGAAGCTGATTAACAATATAAAGAAACAGCTCGGAGCTGAACTGCGCTAAAAGCCTCACCCCGACCCCTCTCCAAGAGGCGAGGGGAGTATATACCTAAACAAGATTCATAAAAAAAACTAATAATAACCCTTATAAAAAAAGACCTCTATCCTCGAAAGTAATTACTCCCCTCTCCATTCGGAGAGGGGTTGGGGGTGAGGCTGTTTAACTATTATGGGAAGAGCATTTGAATATCGTAAGGCCGCCAAGCTGAAGCGCTGGGGCCACATGGCAAAGACATTCACCAAGTTGGGCAAGCAGATCGCCATTGCCGTCAAGGCTGGCGGTCCCGACCCGGACATGAACCCCACGCTGCGTGGTATCATCGCCACCTGCAAGCGCGAGAACATGCCTAAGGACAACATCGACCGCGCCATCAAGAACGCGATGGGTAAGGACCAGAGCGACTACAAGGGCATGACCTATGAGGGCTATGGTCCTCACGGTGTCGCCATCTTCGTGGACACCCTCACTGACAACCCCACGCGCACCGTGGCCGACGTGCGCAGCGTGTTCAACAAGTTCGGTGGCAACCTCGGCACGATGGGCAGCCTCGCTTTCCTGTTCGACCACAAGTGCGTGTTCACCTTCAAGAAGAAGGACGACGTCGATATGGACGAACTGATTCTCGACCTCATCGACTACGGCGTAGAGGATGAATACGACGAGGACGAGGAAGAAGGCACGCTCACCATCTACGGCGACCCCAAGAGCTACGGCGCTATCCAGAAGCACCTGGAAGAGAGCGGCTTCGAGGACGTCGGCGGCGAGTTCTCCTACTTCCCCAACGACCTCAAGGACGTCACGCCCGAGCAGCGCGAGACGATTGACAAGATGGTTGAACGTCTCGAGGAGTTCGACGATGTGCAGACCGTGTACACCAACATGAAGCCCGAGGAATAAGCTGTTTGCACGGAAACGTTTAACGGATAAACGAAAACCCTATGGGATTTATTGAAAGTAATTTGATGCAAGATGAGCAGGTGACTTATGAGGCACAGCTGCATCCCATCGTTTTTTGGGCTCCTATCGTTGTTGCACTATTGGGAATAGGTTGTCTGTTTCTGCCCTTCGAGCGTGTCGACGATCCTTGGTTTCAGTCGCATGCTTGGTTCCTGCGCATTGCACTCATGCTGGTGCTGTGGTTGATAGCCATCATCCGTGCTATTGAGGTCCATGGAGGCAAGCGTTACGTGGTCACCAACCGCCGACTGATCTTCAAGCGAGGTATCATCCGTCGTCGTAGTCACGAACTGTTGCTGCGTAAGTGTGAAGGTGTGCAGACGGAACAGTCCATAGTAGGCCGCATTCTCGGCTACGGCTCCGTAACCGTCACAACGGGCGAGGTCACCAATACTTACGACTTCATCCGCAATCCAATGCGTTTCAGCACGATGATCAATCAGATGATTGACGGCCTCTCGCGAGACAAAACGGAGTAACCACACTACTTTCAGCGAACAGAAAGGCGCAAGGAACTTGTTCCCTGCGCCTTTGTCGTTTGGTAGCCTCACGCACGACTCATAATGTTTCCACGAAATCTGTAATAAGGTGGAATAGAGGCTTGTATGAGTCAAAGCGAACGTTTTTGTAGTTGTCCTGAGGCGTATGATAGTAGGGGAATGCATCACCCTCCTCGTTCTCAAAAAAGATGCAGGGCACGCCACGCACGGCAAAGGGGTAGTGGTCGCTCTTTTCCTCCAGCGAAGCACGCTTCAGCCCACGGAAATATCCACTCTGGCTGTTGAGTCGTTCGAGGACAGGGAATGCCCAAGCACCAGCATCGCTCGGTTCACAATGCAAAGCAGGATTGTTGTCGCCGACCATATCTATATTAAAGAGGTAACGCACGCGCGTGAGAGGTACCACAGGATGGTCGACATACCAGCGCGAGCCCCGCAAATAGGCGTCCTCACCAGAAAAAGCTATGAAATATGTGTCGTACTTTGGCCGGTGTTGCGCATAATATTTTGCCAGTGTGATGATAGCTGCTGTACCAGAGGCGTTGTCATTGGCTCCGCCGTAATATACGTGTTTCCCAAGATTGCCCAGATGGTCGTAGTGGGCGGTGAAGATGATGCAACTGTCGTGGCGTTCGCCTGCAACCTTTGCTATGACGTTGTCGGTAGCGTAGTCTTTGAAGAACTTTTGATCTACGCGAGCCCTGATGCTCTTGGCATCTGAAGGCATCACAGATGCCAAAGTCCAGAATGTAGGCAACTCGGCCACCCGTTCGCCATATGCCTTGTAGAACTTTAGCGGCTCGTTCCAAGTGTAGAGCATACCGCTCACGCCGCTGCTGTCGCGATTCTGCAGCCAGGCGAAGTCGCTGCGGTGCTTGTATGGAAACCAGAAATCGCAGACAACGATAGCGCCGCGGTTTTCGGATAACAACAGATCACGCCGCACACGCTGGAAATCGTAGTGGAGGGTGTCGATGTGATATAGATGGTATTCGCCGTCAGTTGCGGGATTGTACTCGCGAACTGTGAAGTCTCGGCCGGCTTTCAGTCGCTTGCCGTCGATTGCTAACTCCATGCGCCCTGGGAAGGTGTTGATGTCGAGGGTGAAAGGCTGGTACATCACTTCGTCGACGCCTGATTTGCGAAACTCACGTATGATAAAGTCGCTTGCCTTGCGGACACCTTCGCGTGCATAACCGCGTCCCTGGAACTTGGAGGAACTGAGCTGACGAACCAGACGGCGATAGCGTGGTAGGTCCTGAGCTGATAATGAGCTGGCAGCAAACAGCAGTAGTGCTGCCAGCGTTCTTAACAAGATTCTGTTCATCTCTTTCTTGCAAATAGTTGTTTTCGTATGCAAAAGTAGTAAAAGTCTGAAATCTTTTCCTCTATTTTAACCTTTTCTTGCCTTTTTCTTTCCTTTTCTTTTATCTTTTTCATTTTTCGCTTAACTTTGCACCGAAGAACTAACTCAACAACACATAATCTCATTCATCCTATGAAAAAAATCATTTCCCTGTTGGCATTATGCACCTTGCTCGTTCCAATGAGTAAGCTCTCTGCCAAAGACGTGTTTGTGAACACGCCCAAGACCACCCTCATGCTTTCGGTCAACGAAGGTTCTACTCCCCGCATCCATTACTATGGCTCGCGCATCAACCCAAACCAGGCACAGGAGATATATGACGCCATGAGTATCAACTACGATGCATACCCTGCTTTCGGACGCAATAGCTTTGACGAAACGGCGCTCAGTGTGACCCATGCCGACGGCAATATGTCCACTGAACTGGCAATCACTGGTTCGCGTCAGGAGGGAGACCTCACTATAATCTCGCTCAAGGATAAGAAGTACGAGTTCTTCGTCGACCTTTATTACAAGGCAAACGACAAGAGCGATGTAATAGAAACGTGGACTGTAATCCGCAACGGCGAGAAAAAGCCCATCCGTCTGGAGCAGTATGCCAGCGGCGTGATGACTCTCCGACAGGAAGGGGCTTGGATAACCCATTTCCACGGCACATGGGGTGCCGAAGGTCAGATGACGGAAGAGCCTTTGACAGCAGGTCTGAAGAATATCGTTTGCCACGACGGGGTACGCGGCGGTATGGACGATCGTGCCGAGGTGATGATCTCGCTCGACGGCAAGCCGCAGGAGAACAGCGGTCGTGTGATTGGCGCAGCACTCTGCTGGACAGGCAACTATAAACTGCGACTTGAGACGCGCGGCAAATACCGCCATACACTCATCGCTGGCATCGACGATCTTCACACGGCCTATACCCTCAAGCCTGGCGAATCGTTCCAGACTCCAGAACTCGCACTCACTTATAGTACAGAAGGTAAGGGCGGCGTTAGTCGCGCCTTCCACCGATGGGGCCGCAACGTGAAGTTGCACAACGGTCATGGTCTGCGCGATATCCTCCTTAATTCATGGGAGGGCGTGTATATGAACGTCAACCAAGAGGTGTGCGAGCAGATGATGGACGGTATCAAGGAATTAGGCGGCGAGCTCTTCGTGGTCGACGACGGCTGGTTTGGACGTAAATATCGCCGCACCGATGATACACAGGGCTTAGGCGACTGGATGACAGATACGCAAAAGTTGCCTAATGGTGTGCCAGCCCTGCTGAAGGCTGCGGAAGATCGCGGTCTCAAGTTCGGTATATGGATTGAACCAGAGATGACAAACTCTAAGAGCGAACTCTACGAGGCTCATCCCGACTGGGTGGTGGCTCATCCCACGCGTGAACTCTCTAAGGGGCGCGGCGGCACGCAACTTGTGCTCGATATGTCCAACCCAAAGGTTCAGGACTTCGTATTCAGTATCGTGGATAACCTCGTCAAGGAGAATCCCAAGCTGCACTACATCAAATGGGACTGCAATATGTCTATGAATAACTATGGCTCCAGCTACCTGACCTCCGACAAGCAGAGTCACCTCATCGTGGATTATCACCGTGGCCTGCGCAGCACGCTGGAACGTATCCGTGCCAAATATCCCGATCTCGTCATCCAGCTTTGCGCCAGTGGCGGCGGACGAGTCAACTGGGGCTTCATGCCTTACTTCGATGAGTTCTGGGTGAGCGACGATACAGATGCCCAGCAGCGCCTCTTCATACAGTGGGGCACGAGCCATTTCTTCCCCACTATGGCCATGGCTCAGCACGTCAGCGCATCGCCAAACCATCAGACCGGTCGAGTTATTCCTTTGAAGTTCCGCTTTGACGTGGCTATGACAGGCCGCCTCGGCATGGAGATGAAGCCCAGCGACCTCAACGACCGCGAGCGCGAGTATGCTAAGAAAGCCGTGGCGTTCTACAAAGAGATACGTCCTATTGTCCAGCTTGGCGACCAGTATCGTCTCCTCTCACCTTACGAGGGCAATGGTTTCTGCAGCGAGATGTTTGTCTCCGAGGACAAATCAGAGGCTGTATTCTTCTGCTATAAGTTCGAACACTACGTGGATTTACACACGCCGCGCTGGCATATGGCAGGCTTAGACCCGAATGCCACTTACCGTCTCAACGAGTTCGAGCGTTCCGAGCGTGAACATTACTTCGAGGGCAAGACCTTCTCAGGTAAGTTCCTTATGGAAACAGGCCTTGATGCCAATCTCTCTCGCCAATTCTCATCGCGTGTAATCCGCCTGAAGAAAATCTGATAAATCAATAAAACGAATAAGCCGCACATCTAAACTAAGGTGTGCGGCTTTTTAAATATAGGCTTATTGCTTTGTATGACCGTTCATATCGCCTTGTATGACCGTTCATATCGCCTTGTATGACCGTTCATGTAGCCTTGTATGACCGTTCATTATTTTATGATGATTTTCCTATCATTGTAGATATATATTCCCTTGTTCATTTTTTCCACGCGCTGACCGGCAAGATTGAAGATAGCTGTATTGTTCATTTCCCATTGTTCATCGTGCATAGCTTTTATCCTGTCAGCGCCTACCACAAAAGGGAATCGCGGGGAGATTTCGGTGTAACCATTGTCTCCGAATAATACGGCGAAATATGAACCTGCATCGCTGATAGTGAACTGGAGTGTGCCGTTGGCGGCGGAGGTGTACTGCCAGGCATAAGAAGGATCGCTGTTGCCAGGGTGCTGACTATCCTTGTAGATACCGACCCAGGCGTTCTTGCCCACGGGGGCATTCTCGTAGCTCACCATGAGTGTGCCGCCGGGCTGCAAGTTAGTGGTGCTCAGCGAAATGCTTGGTGCCGTGGAGCCCGTCACACGTATGGCCTGCGGAGCAGAGTATTCGCTCCATTCGAGGTTCATCGAGCGGTTGCGGCAACGGATAAAGTATGTGCCTGAGGGCAGGTCTGAGGCAGCGAGTTCAAGGGTCGTAACGGGTAAACCTTCGCGAACGTTCTTGGGCAGGTATTTGTTATCGACATCATAGAAGTCCTCGAAGAGGAGGATACGGCTGAAGATGATGTCCGAGAACTCGGAATCGCGTGCTATCTGGTACTGGCTGCTGTGCAGCCCCTCGACAGCGGTTTGCTGCTTGATGGTGGCGGGCAGTGGGACGATGAATGTGGAGGACTCCTCACGGGTGAATCGTGAGGCGAAGTCCAAGGCGGGTGTGGCGGGGATGTCGGGTTGGGCGAGGCAGCGCGAGAAACGGTCGATGAGCACATTGTCGAGAGCTAGGCGGCGGTTGCCGATGGAGTAAGTCTCAACGGTCATCGTTGCGCTTGAGGGATCGAACTCCATAATCTGATAAGTCCATTGGTCGATGGTCTTCTGCACCTCATCGCGGTTGCGGTTGTCAGGCGTATTGCCCCACAGCTGCTCGTAGTCTTGAGCCGAAGTGCCTACGCCTCCGCCAGTGATGATGTGATAGACGGGCCATTGGGACAACTGGCCACGGGCGTAGAGATGATGGTGACCGGCGCAGTTGATTACGTGCTTTTTCGACGAAGATAGGATGGGAATTACCTCATCAGTCATCCACGGGTTAGTGTCGCCCGCCCATTGCTCGGCAAACATAGGGCGATGTTGTACGCTGACAATGAAGCGCACCGAAGGGTCGCTGTCGGCAGCTGTAACTACGCGTTGTACCCATTGCTTCTGTGCATTTGACGTGCCGTCGGTGTTCATAACGATGAATAGAACGGGGCCTGCCTGATAAGCATAGTATAAGGCTGTACCGCTCGTGATGCCTTGATAGGCGATGTCGCCGTAAGAGGCGTAATGACGCTTATAGAGTTCCAGTTGCTGATCCTTGAACAGTTCGTGGTTGCCCACGCAGGTCATGATAGGCAAGTGTGACATCACCTCGCGCGACTTATAAAGATGTGTAAACTCATACTGGCGCACGGAGCCGGAGTCTACCTGGTCGCCTACATTCATGAGCAGGCGCACATGCTCCTCCAATGGCGCTTCGCCATATTTAGCGTCGAGTGTACGCTTGGCCATGCGCAACAGCCATTCGTAGTCCGACCGCTCGTTGCGCTGGTGGTCGCCCACCATCAAGATGCGGAAAGGCTCCATGCTGTCGGCTTCAGGCTGTGTGCGGAAGCGGTACACTTCGCTAGTGCGGTCGCCAGCTATGACTTGATAGTAATACACCATGTTTGCTTCGAGACCTTCGAGGCGAGCCGTGTTCCAATAGTAGTTCGTGGCTACTAACCTCGTTGAGGCTGTGGCCTGACGGCTAAGCTGGTCGATGGCTGTACCATATCGAACGATGGCACCTTCAACCAGTGCATTGGACTTCCAACACACCTGTATGCTATGGGCTGTAGGCTCATTGAGATATGGCGCTGTCATGGCGGCTGGTGTCTCCACGGGCTTCACCGTCAGACGCATAGCTTTAAAAGTGTTGTCACCGTTGTCGATGTAGTAGATGTCGGGTTCAGACATGGTCACTCCGTAGGCGGTACGCGGTTCGCCTTCCGTGGTAGTGATATCCCTGATTGCAGAGATTTGTCTGGGCTCTTGGCTACTCAGTGGCGCAGCAACAAAAATCAGCGGGAATAGAACGCTTGCGATATGTAAAACTCTCGTTTTCATCATATGATTATTTTACAAGAACTTTCTTCGTGCTTCCATCATTATTCCGTATGATGTGAATGCCTCTCTGGATTGACGACTGATTATTGGTAATTGACGACGACTGATGATTAAGGATTCTTCCACTCAAATCGTATATTATGCCGACTTCACCACTTCTTTCAGAAGTTAGGGCAGGGGAGTGTATGCCATCGCTGTCGTCTTTCAAAGCCAAAGCCATTCGCGCAACGTTCTCCATGAGCGATGCACCGCTGACCATGGCACCCATCGATGGTACCTTGGAATCATCAATTGGCGAGCCCCAGTAGTAGTTGCAAAAGGTCTTGGGGTACTTGTCAAGCTTGAGGTTGTTCCATAGTGCATTGGCATTTGCTAACAGTGAATTGAGTATGCGCTTGCGGTAGGTGGCGTTAGCTTCCTCGTCGAGAACAAAGTTCACGAGGTAGGGAATAAGCACTGCTTTGAATATGCTTTGGTCCATGCTCGAACCTTCGTCGCGCAACAGCCCTTCGTGAGTGCAACGGCTGTTGGAAGTGGCATAATAAAGAACACGGTATGCCATAGTCATATATGAACGATCGTCTGTGATATGGAAAAGGCGACGCGCTGCCTCGCCGAAAGTACCTTGCGTGTAAGTTAGCGGAGGTTCCTCGACACGACCATCGTTGTTAAGTTTGGTCTTCATCACATTGGCTTGATAATCGTACAAGTCTTGGGCTACTGTCAGATAGGATCCATCACCGTAGCGCTCGTAGAGCTTGGCAGCAACCAAACAGCCTGGGGCATTCGTGCAGGCGTTATGATCGGAATCGCTGTCTTTCCAGGGTAGCGAGAAGAAACCGTCTAAACCACGGCTGCCTCGAGGCAAGATATAATCGTCGAAGATGGTACGTGCCATGTCTGCATAAGTGTCAACCTCCAACGCCTCGCTCATATGAAGCATCGTAAGGCATATCCAGCACATATCGTCCGTGAACTCGTTGTAGAAGCCTGTTGCGTCGCCCTCTTTGTGGTACCAGTTGTTGGCATGGCTCTTGTACCAACGCTCCATGATGGTCTTATAAGTCTTTAATCTGCTGTCGTCGCTGCCTTTCAGACGTTCATAGGCATAAACGATGACGTCTAACGCATGAGCTTGCTGCCAATAGATGTAATGGGTCTCGGAACTGGCATTAGAGTAGCTACGGGGTATGGCATAGAATATGCCCCTGGTGGTGTTGAGAAACTGATTCGTTAGGACATAGTCCAGCGAGTCAGCGCGTCCTGAATAGTCGCGGTCAATTAGGTCGGCAAGCTGATTGTTGGTCTGACTCATGAGTCGTACAGGAATCATATACGATATCACGAGCAGAAGCAGAGCGGTGTTCTTTCTCAAATTCATTGTTGCTTGTTGTATTGTTAAGTTTGAATTCCAAATGCAAAAGTATGGATTATCTGTCATTCCATAAAACGAAATGAAGGAAAAACGTTGTGGCGGAATGATAATGAACTGTATCTTATGTTATGCGACCTGATTATTTCCATAGAGGAAAACAAAAAGCCCCGATATCAGGCAAAACCGATACCGGGGTGAAGGATTATTTATGGCCTTGAAGCCACTGATATGATATGTCAGTTGCTCAACGAGCCGCCGCCGAGGGCCTGATAAAGGTCAATGGTGGCAGAGATGATGGCATATTGATTTGACAGTTGTCCGAGCTGGGCACTGAGCAGACCTGTTTGCGCAGTGAGCACGTTGAGGTAGTTGACTTGGCGGCTGACATTATCGCGGTAGAGGGCTTCTGTGGCGCTGACAGCGTCTGTGAGCGAATTGATCTGGCCGTCAATGAAAGAGCGCTTATCCAACGCTGTCTGCAGCTTCACGAGAGCTGTATTCACCTCGTTGCCAGCTGCAATGAGCGTCTGTTGAAAAGCCATAGCGGCTTCTTCCTGCTGCATAACGGCCACACGTTTTTGGGCGCGCAGGCGTCCGTTTTGGAATATAGGTTGTGTGAGTTGTCCGAGGACATTCCACAACCATTTGCCAGGACTAAGCTCCACACTGGAACCATTGTTGGTGAAGCCAAGCGTGCCGCTAAGCGTGAGTGCGGGGTAGAAGCTGGCCTGTGCGGCGTTGACATCATAGAACTTGCTTGCGAGGGCGAGCTCGGCCTGACGAACGTCGGGACGGTTTTGCAACAGTGCTATGGGCAGTCCGGTTTCAACGGCTGCGGGAGCTTGGAACTCATTAAGCGTGGCGCGGTCGATGTGGTGAGGTGTCTCGCCGAGGATGGTGCAGAGGGCGTTCTCAGCCTCAATAATGCCTTCGCGTAGGTCAAGGAGGTTTGCTTCAACGTTGAAGCAGTTAGCCTCGCTCTGCGCCACGGCTGCTTTATTGGAACGGCCTGCTGCCATGAGTTTGCGTGTTGTCTCCACGCTCTCACGCCAGTTCTTGGCAGTGAGCTCGCTGATGGCAAGCTGGGCATCGAGCATGCAAAGCGAATAGTAGATATTGGCGATATTTGCCACCAGGGCCTGCTGAACGGCTTGGCGTGCGGCGGCTACTTGTTCTACGCCAACCTCAGCCTTTTTCTTGGCATTACGTAGCTGCCCGAAACTGCCTATTTGCCATGAGGCGGAGAGGGGTACGGTATAGAACTTAAGCGGTTTCGACCAGTCGAAACTTGAAATCTGTCCCTGAGGCGCTATAGCCAGGCTTGGTATGTAGGCCAGTTTGGAGCACTTGAGGTATTCCTGTGCCTCCTGAATCTGTAAGTCAAGCTGGCGCATGCTCAGGTTTTGAGCTAAGCCACGCTCAATGAGAACTTGCAGCTTGGGGTCAGTGAAGAACTCGCGCCAAGCCTTAGCGCCTAAACCCTGCTCGGTGGTGCCTACTTGTGCTGAGCCATACAGACCGTCGGTCTTCACGTCGGCTGGGCGCTCGTAGTTCTTGTAAACGCCGCAAGAAGTGAGGCTGACTGCTGCTATTGTGATAAGAAAGAGATACTTTTTCATTGTGTAGTTATTATAATTCTTCTTTTTCAGCTTCTAACTTCTCTTGTCTGCTATGCTCCTGCTCCTTGAGGAACTGCTGGTCGGCTTCGACCTTCATGGCCGGACGAATCTTCTCTTGCATGTACTCGAAGAAGATGAAGAACACGGGAACGGTGAAGAGGATAGCAAGAGTACCAACTATCATACCGCCTACGACGCCTATACCGATTGTGCGGTCGCCGTTAGCACCTGCACCGCTGGCAAAGACAAGCGGTAACATACCGAGCACGCAAGTAAGCACGGTCATGAGGATAGGACGCAGACGGGCTTCCGCAGCGGCATATGCAGCCTGGACAATGCCCATTCCTTTGCGCCTACGCTCTAGGGCAAACTCAGTAATAAGGATGGCGGTTTTGGCTAACAGACCGATGAGCATGATGACACCCGTCTGCAAGTAGATGTTGTTCTCTACCTGACCGATGACGTACATGTCTGCCCCGGTGAACATACGTCCAAGGCCCACGCTGACCTGATTCCAAAGCCATGCGAGTCCGAAGGATCCCATAAGGCCGGCTGGCACAGAGAGGATAACGGCGAAGGGCACGAGGAACGACTCGTAGAGGCAAGAGAGGATGAGGAAGATGAGAATGACGCAGATAGCATAGATGAGTATGGTCTGGTTGGAGCCCATCTGCTCGTATTCCTCACGGCTGATGCTGCCGTATTCGTATGTGATGTGATCTGGCAACATCTCGCTGCGAACTTCGTCGATAATGCGCATTGCATCGCTGGTGGTGTAGCCCTGTGCAGGCTGAACCATACAGGTTATCTCAGAGAAGAGGTTGAAGTGCTTGTCAATCTCTGGGCCAAGAATAGGCGTCAGCTTGGCAAACTGGGAAATGGGAGCCATGCCAGTCTTGGTGCGGACATACATATTGGAGAGGTCGCTTTCTGCGGTGCGGTATCTTGGATCGGTCTGCATCATGACGCGGTAGACTTTACCGAATTGGTTGAAGTTGGAGGCATAACTGCCGCCGAGGTATCCGCTCATGGCAGAAAGGACAGCCTGTGGAGAAACCCCGGCAAGCTTACACTGTGCGGCATCCACCTCTACCTGATATTGTGGGAAATTGCGGGCATAGGACGTCATGGCCGTCTGAATCTCGGGATGTTCGTTCAGCGCGGCCAAGAATTGCTGTGTCTGCTCGAGGAAGACGCCCTTGTCGCCATCGGAGCGGTCTTGCAAGTGAAGGTCCACATTGGAGCCGAGGCCGTAGCCTGGAATCATACCAGGCTCGAATGCGAAGATCTGTGCTTCTGGTATTTCCTTCATAAACTGCCCCATGAGCATGAGCTTCTTGATGCTGGAATTGTGCTGAATGCCCTTACGCTTATCCCAATGGTTCAGGCGCAGGATGACCATACCGTTAGCAGCACCTTGACCACCCATCATGCCATAACCGGCAGTGCGGGAGTAGGTCTGTACATCCTCGTCCTGGTCAACGATAGCTTGTACGCGGTCGAGTACGCTCTCCGTGTAAGCCAGGTTGCTGCCTGGAGGACAGGTCACGTCGACCATCAGAACGCCTTGGTCTTCCTGCGGGACAAGACCCTTAGGCAGTGAGGTCATGAAGAATACGAGCAGCACAACAGCGATGAGCAACGTCAAGGGAGCCGCCCAACGATTGTTGATGGAGCGGTGGAGGTCCTTGCTGTACCTGCGAGCAGTGCTACCATAGACCTTGTCGTAGGCTTTGCGCGTACCTTTATTAAGTGAAAGGAAGAAACGGCTGACAGGATTCTTGGCCTGACGGTCGCTCTTAGCGGGGCGCATAAGCATGGCGCAGAGAGCAGGGCAGACGACAAGAGCTGAGACGCAGGAGATACCTACGGCAGTGGCAAGTGTGACACCGAACTGGGTGTAGAACATACCCGATGTGCCAGGCATCATCGTCACAGGGATGAACACTGCCATGAAGACGAACGTACAAGAAAGCACGGCCATCGTAACGTCGCTCATTGCATCCTTCGTGGCTTGATATGCAGAGGTGTAGCCTGCGTCGAACTTGGCCTGAACGGCCTCAACAACCACAATGGCATCGTCGACCACTGTACCGATTGCCAGCACAAGGGCAAAGAGCGTCAACAGGTTCAGCGTGAAACCTGCAACCTGAAGGGCGGCAAAGGTACCGACGAGTGAGATTATGATCGAAATAGAGGGAATTAGAGTGGCGCGGAAATCTTGTAGGAAGAAGTACACCACAAGTATAACGAGGAAGATGGCTATGATGAGCGTCTCCTCAACGTTAGCAATGGACTCCAGCAGGAAGTCGTTCGACGACATCATCTGTTCAAAGTGAAGCCCCTTGGGTAAAGTCTTCTCCATCTCACGCAAGGCGGCGGTGAAGCGGTCGTTGGTCTCCTTGGCGTTGGCACCTGAGAGCTGGAAGGCCATAAAGGTCACAGAAGGCTTGCCATTGAGCTTGCCGCTGAAACCATAATCCACCTGACCCATCTCCAGGTCGGCAACATCCTGAAGGCGCAACAGCGAACCATCAGGCTTGGCCATAATGACGATGTTCTTGAATTCCTCAACCTCCTTCAGACGGCCTGTGTAACGTAAAGTGTATTGGTATACATTATCCACGCCATCGCCGTGTCCGCCTTCCATAGGTTTCTCGCCTAGTTTGCCGACAGCTGCTTCGAGGTTTTGTTCGGCAAGGCAACCTGTGATGTCGCTAGGAACAAGGCCATACTGAGCCATGATTTCAGGCTTCAGCCAGATGCGGAGAGAGTAATTGGCGGCAAGGGCAAAAACCTCACCTACACCCTGAATACGCTTCAACTGCGGCGTGATATTGATGGCCATGTAGTTGCCCATGAAGTTGGCATCGTACTCAGGAACTTCACTAACCATGGCATCAATCTGCAGCATGGAAGTCTGACGTTTGAAGGTGGTAACACCAATCATGGTCACCTCTTGCGGTAGCAGGCCTTGAGCCATCGATACGCGGTTCTGCACGTTCACTGCGGCCATATCGGCGTTAGTACCTTGCTTGAAGAATACGGTGATGGTGGCGCCGCCGGAATTTGACGATGACGAGGTCATATACGTCATGTTCTCAACGCCGTTGATGCTCTCCTCGAGCGGCTGGATAACGGCCTTCGTGACCGTCTCAGCAGAAGCGCCTGGATAAGTGGCGCTGACAACGACCGTAGGTGGTGCAATATCAGGGAACTGCTCTACGGGCAGGGTGAAATAGCTGATTGCGCCCAAAAGAACGATGACAATGGCTATTGACATTGCCATCACAGGGCGCTTGATAAATATGTTTCCTTTCATTGTTTTCTGATTTTCATAGTATCCCTAGAGATATTATTAAGATTCTCTAGTTATTCTATATTCTTATTTCACAAGTGCACCATCCTTGACCATGCCTGCTCCATCGGCGATAATCTCGTCGCCTTCTTTCAGGCCGCTGAGGACGATGAATTCCTTACCCGTATTGTAAGGTGCAACTTCGATGTTGGTGCCTTCGGCCACACGCTGGCCATCCTTTTGCACCACTTTGAATACTTGGTGAACAGTCTGCAATTGCTTGACGGCTGCTGCGGGAACAACGATATGATTCTTAATCTCTACGGGGATGATGACATTACCCGTACTGCCAGAGTGGAGCAAGCCCTTCGGGTTGTTGAACACGGCGCGGAGGTTCACGCTGCCTGTGCCTTGATCCACAACTCCACTTGCTGTTTCTACGACTCCGCTCTCCTCGTATTCAGAGCCGTCGACCAACTGAAGGCGCACAGCGGGCATAGCCTTCACGGCAGCCTCGGCTGAACCTGCTTCGCGTATCTTTTCCAGCATCTGGGCTTCGTTCATGGAGAAATAGACATACATCTGGTGATTGTCGGAGACAGTGGTCAGAGGAGTGGGGATTGAGGGACCTACGAGCGCTCCCACGCGGTAAGGTAACGTTCCAACTACTCCATTTGCCGGGCTCTTAACAACGGTGTAAGAAAGCGAGTTGGCGGCATTTGTCACAGCAGCTTGAGCCTGAGCCACACTTGCTTGAGCTTGTGCGTAAGCGTTTTGAGCCGTTTGCAAGTCATATTCGCTAACCACCTGCTGCTCGAAAAGGTTCTTGGTGCTTTCGGCGGACAACTTAGCAGTGGCCTCAGCGGCCTTGGCGGCTTGTAAGTTGGCACGTGCGGTGTTCAGCGCAGCCTGATAAGGCACTTGGTCAATAATGAAAAGCGTCTGGCCTTTCGACACGCGCTGACCTTCAGTCACACAAAGGCGCTGAAGGGTGCCACTGACTTGGGGCAATACTTGTATGTCTTGACGACCGCGGATTGTGGCGCTGTACTTTGTTTCGATAGTGCGGTCCTCAGCCTTTACCTTCACGGTTTTGAAGGCTGCAGGAGTCTGCTGGGCACTCTGTTGTTGCTTGCCTTTGCAGGCGGTGAGCAGAGCACCTCCGAGAACTACAATCGTCAATGCTCTTAATAATGATTTGTGTGTCATTTACTTGTTGTTTTTTATACTTGTTTGCTTTATTATATCCCTGATAAACAGTTGATTATTAATCGTTGTTCGTGCATTGGTGGCCATTTCACCTCCAAATCGGCTGCAAAGGTACGGCTTTTTGGCCTAAACGCCAAGAAAAACACATCATCAAACCACTCTTTTTTTTGTTCTATTTTTCTCTATTTGTATTTACAATTACTTGCAGCCTTGCCTATTAAAAAAGCTGGCCGAGTTCACTATTAAGGTCATAATGACTCTTTTTCAAAATATTGTTGTCTACTAAAACCTTTTTGTCCTAAATAATAAAAAGGTCCGATCCCTCTTGGAATCCGACCTTTTCGTCTTCATTTGTTTTTGCTGTAAAACTTGTATAGCGATGAACAAAGGTGCATTATATCTGACAGCTGATGTATGGTCAGCTGAATTCTTGGTAAGGCAAGGCAAAAATACTATGAGTAAGCCGTGAGAAGGTACGTTCCATCAGTCATCCTCTTCCGCTCCAATAGTTGCGGAATAGCCGTCTTCGCTTCCTGTGTCGGTTTTGTAGACGTTGAAGTAGATGTCTTTCCAAGCTGTCCAGCTGTGACTGGTCTCCTCTCCGATGACGGAAATGGTGAATGGGCGTACTCGCACAGATATTCCGTCACTGCCTTTCTCTACGGATTTGCGATTGGAAACGAAATCAAGGTAGATGCGTTTGTTCCCGGATGTAAGTGTACCATAGACGCCTCTGCCAAATGTGACGCGTGTTGTGGGAATGAGTATATGGCTCTTGTTATTGTCGCGGAGCGCCTCAACATCGACGCCCCACTGGTCGATGAATGGTGCGTGTTCGAAATTGAGACTGAACCAGAATTTATAATAGTAGTAATTGTCGAGGACAAAGTCGTAGTTCTGAAGGATGTTAAGTTGTGGGTATATTCTGTCGAATTGATCCTTGAACATTTCAAACTTTATAGGGTCATCTAATTGCGACTCTTTCTCGTTGAAGTAATTGCGCAGTGTGATGCCTCTGAGTTGCCCGTATTTGTTGTAAGTGACTTTTGGTTTCGTCTTGCCGTAGGTCTTGGAGTGTGTGCGAAATTCGGTGGTGAGGTCATCAAGGGCGTCATAGAGACAGGGCACAACAATATACTCAGCCTCCTGATTGAGGAGGTCGTCCTGCGTGAAGACGAACTTATATTCTTTGTCTGGCTCGGCTTGGAGCTCGTTGTTGGTGTTGTGGCCACCAGTGGTGACAAAGTCCTTGTATGGACCGTCAGTGCTACCATGGTACACTCTAACTCGTGGATAAGTGTACTCTTTGTGGAACATGTTATTGAAGGTCCATAGTTTCGAGAAACAGATGGTACTGGTGTATTGTAGTACCTTGTGGTTTGGGTCGGCTGTGGATATGCCGTATGTGTATTTTGTTTTCTTAGTATCTACGAGTGGGTTTGTATGTGTCTTGAGATTAAGGATACTCTTGTTAATTAGTTCTATTCGTGGATTGGCTATGGTGACGCCAAGTGGAGCGAAATATACTTCGGCATCGGCAACAAAGTCTATAAATGCCCGGGCATAATTGTTTTCCTTGTCAATACAAGTGTGATTGGAATATTGAGCTTGAGCACTGACTTCTAAACCAGCTTTCAACCCCACGCCGATGGTGCTGCCAAGGCCTGCTCCTGGAATTTCTATGCCGATACCAGCCCTTACAAATGCCGACAGAGTAGCCTGGCCGCCAATAAAGAAGTCATCAAGCGTGGTTTTGGCAGGGGCCAGTGTCTCTTCTATTGGTGTCTTCTCTTCATTCTCGTATATGTAGCCATTCCGTGTTTTAGCGTGGTGATAGGTAACTACTGCATTACCATATATTGCACCTGTGAACGAGATGGAACCTTCAAATTTTATAACGAATAACAAGGGGACAGGTGCAGGGAAGATGGCTTTGATGGCTGCTATTTGTAGCTTCTTGTCTTTCGTGGGCAGATTCTTGTTTTTGAGAAGATCGCTCATTTCTTTGGCAAGTCTTACATTCTTCTCAACTCCAAGAGGTTCGGTGGTGCTTCCTCCGACAATATCCTTGGTGAAGTCCATTTCTGCTTTTATGTCGAAAGTGGTCTCGGAAGAGTCGTCGGTATAGCTTTTTTTGTAATCAGCGGATTGGTTCTCCTCGTAATAAATGTGTTCGTGTGTAGAGTGTGATATTGAACCCGACAGAGTAAGATTAGCCCAATCAGGACCGAATTTGATTGATAAGTTTGGAATGGTAATTGTAGTGTCTTTGTCTTTGATACTTCCTGCACGTGTAGCGAGTGTCCGTCGCTGCTCGAGGAAACGCTGTATCTTGGGGTTGTTGGGGCGGCAGAGCACGCGCTTGGGGGCTTTGTCGGCTGGCTCGCCATAGGCTGAGTCAACGAGCGAGAAGTCGTACTCGGCAAGGTCGTCGATGTCGATGCCGAGGCTGTCGAGATAGAGACTGTCATAGACTTCGCGCTGTGGCGCTAAATAATCGGTCTCGATTTTTATCTTGAGTTCCTTATATACTTCCTGGCGTTTGGCTAAGGTGGTTACGACGCGGTATTCGTCGCCTGTTCTTTCGACAGAGAGGACGCGGTGGTTGAGGCCTTCGGGAAGCAAGCGTGTGCAACCGGCGGCGAGGAGTCCTCCTCGCACGGGGAGCCACTTCTTGGGTGTGTCGGAACGGAAATAGATTATGGTGTCGGCCTCTACGTGGGTGATATATTCCTGCACATTGCGGGTGACGGGCTGAACACCTTCGTTGTACTGGTAGGTGATGCTGCCAGCCTCGCTCTCGACGGTTACGGGTTCGTCGAAGCCTTGCTCCTCCTCGGGGACAGTGTATTCGTCCAGGACGAGTGTGCATCCCGCTGTTATGAGCAGGATGAGCAGTAGCAGAAGAGGCAATGTGCTGAGATATCTCTGTTTCATGATGACGGACGTATGGTAGTGGTTGGCTTATGGTATCTGCAGTTGTAGCGGCTCTGATGGTGTTCCATGGCTCTCGCCGTCGAAAAAGATCCACTGTGGGAAGGTGAGCAGTTCGTGGTGGCTGCGGCGGAAACAGCGGAAGGCAACGCTCTGCTGGTCTAGCTCGTCGTCGTCCACGAAATCGCCTGCAATACGTATTCGCATGACGCTGTGTCCGCGCATCTCAAAGATCTGTCCTATGCCACGGACTTCACCTTCGTAGAAGGCTGCTATGATGTCATCGTCGGTTGGCGGCTGGCCGTGGATGAGCACGTTGGCATAGACTATGGTTTCATGTGGAAAGTCCTCGTCGGGCAACTGCCATCTGTCTATGACCTCTACGGCACAGGTATCTATCTGATTGTAGTCGGTGACGCTGATAGCCAAAGCCTTGGTGGTGCCTATCGAGAGCCCTACGAGGGTATCGCCCGAAACGAAAGAGGCAATCTCGGGATCCATCGACATCCAATAGACGACGTTGTTAGAGAGCGAGTCAGGGGTGAAGGTGGGCTTTATGACACAGGAATCGCCTAGCATGAGAGTCACAGCATGCGTCTCTAGCGTCATCTCTCTCGGCACTATTGCATCGTCCATGTCGAAGAGGTCGGCACATGAGGTGAGAGCCATGGCCATGCAGGCTATGACGACAACTCTGTGGATTATGTATGAGTGGTTTCGCATATTGCAGATGCTTCGATTATGGATATTAACCACTTGGCGTTTACTTGTTCGCAGGAGCGGAGACAGTGACGGTGTTTGATGGAGTGCTGACACGTCCGTCGCGGAAGCGTATCTTGACATAATAGTCGGCTTGCTGACCGGGACGGAGGAGGCCGTCGGAGTAGAGTGGCTCGCTGGGGTTGGCAGAAGTCATGAATCGGAAGTCCTTGTCTGCAGGTCCTTTGCGATAGACGACATAATAGTAGTCGGCATCAGTAGGCACGCCGCCAGTGTCCCACGTCAGGCGAGTATCACCTGTGGAACTATTGAATGCGCCGTGTAGCTTGAGGTCGATATCAATCACCTGTGGCCCGCGGAAGAGGAAAGACTGCTGCAAACTGAGACCTGATGAGATGCCCATTCGGCTTAGCGACTCTACTGCGTAGTAGTAGCGGCGGTCCTGTACGTAGGGCGGACGGTCCTCCATCAGGAAACGATGGTCGGGGCCGAGTGAGTCGGCGTCGACGATAGCCAGAAGCGTCCACTGCTCCTGCCCCTTGAGTCGGCGCAGCACGCGGTGCGTCTTGACACTGGCTTCAGGCGATCCTACCCACCAGATGCGAATGCAGTCTTCGTCCATGTAAATGCTGTCGGCGCGGCAGAACTGTGGCCGTGTGAGATCTGGTATGGGCACAGCCACGGCTTCTGAGAGCTCAGAGCTGTTGCCGCTGAAGTCAGTGGCCATGACCTTGTAATATATGTATTTCTGGTTAGCTCGCACTGAGATGCTGTCAACGAAGAGGGTGTCGCGCATATCAGTAGGAGAGATACGCCCGAAGACGTGGTCGAGGGCGTTAGCCTTCCAGATAGAGTATTCCATGATGTCGTTGTCGGGCGAAGGTTGCCAGCGCAGGGTGACGCGACCAGTGGGGGAGACGAGAGCCTTCAGACCCGTGGGTGTCTGAGGCGGCTTGACATCGGAGATACGAATGAGCATTGGAACAGAGTGTGCGATGTTGCCATTGCTGTCGTAGGCGGCGATGACTATGTGGCCCGTTGAGAGGCCTGTTACATTTACCATGCACACTGTGTCGGTGGGCGCGAGAAGGCTACTTGTGAGTGGAAGCCAGGTGCCTAAGGTCATACGCTCGTTGTAGTAGAGAGGCACGTACCCTGCGAGGTCTTGCTCCAATGTGTCCTTGCGCCAGTGGAGGCGGGCAAGTACAGCCGAGTCGGGGCGCTCGATTTCAATCAGCGTCAGCACAGGTATTGACGGCGGCACAAGGTCCTTCAGTTCTACGCGATGTACAGCCGATGGGTTTGTCCGCTGGCCGAAGGTGTCGTACGCGCGTATTCGGTATTCGTAGATACCTGTGTCGAGATCTTCGTCGAGGTATCTGTTCATGCCTGTCAGATCTTCGTCCATTTGAGTGGGCAGGTATGGGCGTTGGTTAAGTGTGCGCCATTCGCCACGCTCGTTGTCGCGTCGTTCTATGTCGAAGACGGTGTGCTTGTCGTATGGCCAGAAGAGTTCTATGGCCCGAGGTGGCCTGATAGAATCGGTGATTTCTGTGATGTAGTTGTCCGGTTGCGAAGGCTCGTTGATGATGCCGAAGGCTGCTCCCTGATACACGGGCAACACGCTGTCGGGCACAAGAGGTCTTACTATATAGTCATACTTGGCACCTCGACGGGCCGTGCGGTCGACATACATAAGGCCCATAGCCTCGGCTAAGTCCGGGCGCAACTCTGCAATGAGCATTCCGAAACCGAAGAGGGTGGCTTGCTCCTCGCTGAGTTCTATGATAGAACCCGGTGTGCCCGGCTCGGCCTGTGTCTCATTCATGCGTGTGCCACGTCCGAAGATGAGTTGCACGGCAGCGCCAGCAAGCGAATCGTTCTCTGCGAAGCGCCTCTGGAACTCCGCTCTGCGTATGGGATGAACGTTGGCGGCCAGAGTATCAGCGTCGTAGGTCTGTCGATCTAAACGTACCACTTGGTAGCCATAAGCATTAAGGTATTTCCATGGGATATACTCATCGGGAGCCCAGCGCACTACAACGCTGTCGCCATAGGCACGGGCCAGCACCTTGATGTTGAACCAGTGGCGGTCTGGCTTCGAGGTGGAGGCCGCTGCTGTCGAGGCGTCTGAAGTCGTCTGCGCGCTTGATGTTAGCGGCAGCATGGCTCCGAGGCAGCAAAGGACTATCTTCAGTATCTTGTTCATTATATTTCTGTTGTGCAAGTTCCGCTTAGTTGAGAGTTAATGGACTTCTCTTTCAATCGAATCCTTGATGCGTTATTTAATGGGTATTGTGAAATCAAAATCTTTGGCGTTGTCGGCACTGAACGGTGCATCGAAAGTCTCGAGGTCCACCTTGAGTTCGTACTGGTCGCCTGCGTTCTTCTGCAGGCAAACATCATAGATATAGTCCTCGGAAGTTTGCTTGGTGTGGAAGGCATTGAGACGGTAGCTCTGCAGCTTGAGCGATTTAATTCGGGCGGCCAACGAGGCGGCAGTAGTTCGTGTGAAGGTGCCGTCCTGCAGGCAGTTGTCCACGCACACCTGATGAGCTATGTTGCGCTCGAGACGCCAGCTGATCTCTGGATGATTATATATTACGCCGTAGTCGTGGTGGCCATAGATGGAACCTTGTTTAATGGCATTATCGTATATAGGACCTGTGCGGTTCCATAGATTGTAGTCGCCATAGATCATGATGGGAATGTTGAGGCAAACGAACGTGGCTTTGTTGTTGAAGATGAGTGTCCGCGACGACCGATTGGTGTAAGTGTAGCTGAAATAGTCGTCGATATTGACGGCCGTGTAGGCGTGATTCTTCTCAATCTTATTGTACACTTCCTCCGTCGAATAAATGCGGTTATTTTCGCTGATGCGAGCCAAGGCGGCAATGTCGTAGGCTGCATTGCGGATGGCGGCAGCCAGTCGACAGTCGGCATAGATGAGCCCCGTGAAGAATTGCTGGGCATCAGTTCTTGTGAGGAAATTCTGTGTTGTGAAGTTATTACCACTATCGCCGTAACGATGGTTGTCGTCGCGGTCGTCGTTATAGAACATGGCTGGCGAGAAGAACTTTCTGAACTTAACTAGCTCTGACCCATTGCCGCTTGGCAGGAGATGTCCGCCAGTGGTATATTTATGGTGATTGGAAGTGCGGTAGTTCGATTTGTCCATCTCGAGTTGCAGGCCGGGGAAGTCTTCTGCGCCTAATGGCGGCGCACCTCCTATCATAGCCCATTTGGACCAATAACCAAGGGCGAGGTACGGATCTCCCATCCATTCCTTGTTCTCAACGATAGCCTTGTCCGTCGACGATGGTGTCTTAGACCATGTTATCTCCATGAGGTGGTGGCGTACATACGGTCCTTGGACATCGCCCGATTCGGCAGTATAGTGAGCTTTGAAGTTCTTGTACTTAGGCATTACGAACACCTTAGAGTAGAGGCATTCTGAGAAGTCCTTGAGGTCGATGTTACTGCGTATCTTCTGCAACAGTATACTGTCGACCTTGGTGTCGTTCTCAAGTTCGCCGATGTATGAGTTGAGGTAGGCGTCCATATTCATAGAACCGTCGGCAGCCAGGAAGTTGTTCTCGTTGTAACCCTTGCCCATGGATGCTTTGCTGTCATATCCTTGACGCTCGCTGTCGCCCATCACCTCATCGAGTTTCTCAGCCTGATGGCCTATGTACTCGGCAATGACGGAGTCTGTGTGGTTGAGCAGGTCATCGAAGGCTTTCTTGTGCACGCGGTTTACAGATATTCGCATCCAGTTGTAGCCAAGCTTTTTCACTTGTTCAAGGAATGAGATATCGACATCGTTCTTGGTGCGTAAGAATATGAAGTCGCCAGGCTGAGTGCCAGTATACGTGTACTCGTCAATGGGTATGCGGAACGTCTTCGAATCCATATCACGCTGGTAGTCGGGCTTGTTGACAGTAGGCAGGTTCATGCCTTCGGTATCGCCATAAGTGGGCGGCACGGGCATCGGATTGGCCGGGTCATCGTAGAAGAACTCTGGCACGTCGTGGTCGTCGAGGAATGTCCACTGCTCTGATGTGATATCCAGACTGGCAGTGACGAAACCATTCTGCAGTTCCACGTAGGGTTGTCCGGCCTTGGTGAAGCTGTGGAAGACAGTTTCTTCGTTGCCGTTCTCGTCTACATATATTACTATATGTTGCGGGCCGTTGACACTCTTGTCGCCATAAGCAGGATTGTAGTGGTTGTAGATCTTGTATACACTCTGCATTGGAGTGTAGGTGCCTGCCAATGCTATTCCTTGAATATCAGACTCATTGAGTTTTTCCTTAATTACAAGTCCTGTGTTCGAACCGGTTACAGCTGCAACACGTCCAGGCAATCTCTGGACTGTGTAGTCATCAGAGTCAGACTGGTCAGTAGTATGCATTATCACGGCGCCTTCCAGTATTTTCTCGCTTGTAGAAGTTGCTTCAGATGTGCTAACCTTGCCTGCTTTGATGGCAGTATTTTGGTTAGACGTTACCACAGTGCCTTCCAGTACTTTTTGGCCCGTAGTATTCAGATCCGCTTGCTTAACAATTTGCGTGGCAGTATTTGTCGTTGTCTGCGTAGCGGTTGCTGTTCTTGTGGGAGTAGTGGTGGCCTTCGTAGTCGTAACTCTATTGATGGTAGTAGCTTGTGCCTTACGTGTTGTAACGGTATCAGGCATATATATGTCGATATCAGCACGCGGCCCAGGTGAGCGGCGCAGTGTAGATGTTGTCTGTCTGACAGAATTACCGACTCTACTGTCTATGTTGACATTCGTGTTGACATTCGTGTTAACGTTAGTAATGTTAGTATTTACGTTGGTGATAACGTTGCTGGTGTTGACGTTAGTGCTATTGTTGATGTTGCTGTTGTTGACGATTACATTCGTTCCCGTAACTTGAGCGGTCTTGTTTGGAACGTAAATGGTGGCGCTGTTGAAATCCCCGCCTGTTGCTATGATATTATTCACAGGGATTGTCAACTTATCATCAATTTGGTTAACACCAGGCGTCGTGACAACATCTGTAACAGGAAGCTTGGAACCGCCGGGATTTCTTTGTGTATCGCTGGGCAAGATAGTATTATTGTTGATATTGTTACCTTGATCTACTACATCGTCTATTACGCTGCCAAGCTGGCCGTCGATGATGTCCTTTATCTTGCCCACTTCGGCCTTTTCTTTGGCTTCATCTACGATAAGGTCTTTGATCTTATCCTCGTATTTTGGAGGCAGCACTATATGAGGTTCATCAGGTATTTCAGCTTCTACCACTGGTGGCTTATCCTTGTATTCCTTCACACGGACTATGAAGTCCCAGTCCTTCCAACCGGCATAATGCTCATTCATCCAAGGCTCGAAGACGGCGGCCACCCATTCATTGTGGGCTGCTTCCTTGACCTTGTTGTACTGCTCCATCTTCCGCTCATACTCTGCCATTGCTTCCTTGTAAGCCTTTTCATAGGCTTCATCGCGCTTGGCCACGGCAGCGTCGTACTTCTGCTGCTCTGCCATATTATGTATGATCTTGGATGGCGATTCCCAGCCGGTGCTTCCGTTGCGGCTGACCTCTATTCGCAGCGAAACGGGATTGTTGACGTCATCGTAGTTCTCGTAGACCTTACGCAGGCGTGCCAGAGCCATCGTCGGACGTTTGATGTCATCTTCGTAATCAGTATTGAAGAGCTTCACATCCTTCTCGAAGTCGGGGGCTTTGGGATCTGTGCGGAAGTAGTAGTACTGAGTCTGGTACCACTTGACGCGCTTGTCCACATTACCTGTAGTGGAATCGTTGAAGAACGGGTCGCCCCATTCGCCGTCGCGCCACTCCTGAGCATAACCCGAAAGCTTGAGGGCATAAAGCTTGTTGATATCAAGGGTACCTGAAGCTACCTTGAACAACTCATGGTCTTTAGTGGTGTAAGTCACCTTCTCGTCAAACTCACTCTTCGGCTTGTCTGCTTCCACCTGATCTACGTTGTAACGTATCAGGCGTATGCTGTCGGGCGAGAGCATGAATCGATAGGTGCGTGATGCCTGTTCAGAGTATTTCTCTAGTTCCTCGTCGAAGTCGGCCATAGCATATGCCTTGTTCTCGTCGAGCAGGCGAAGCGGGGTTTCCATCTCCATATTCGTGGTGAAGCTGGGATATACGGTGGCCTCGATTACGTTGTCCTTGTTCCAACCTGTGCTTTGGTTGTCGCTGCCTGGCTGTACTTCGTTGAAGATCTCTATGTCGTCGAGCGGGTTGCCGAATTCCGGTGTGCAAACCTCACCGGCCTTCAGCTGCACGCTTGTGCTACCTCTGATGAGGCCGCCCAGCAGACGATAGTGAGCCTTGGCCTTGCCATAGAACCACGAAGGATTGGGCATACCGGCTTTGAGCAGAGCGCCCATACCTACGTCGATGAGAGGTATATGTCCAGAGAACAGCCACATATCGATGTTCAAGCCTATCTCGCCTTTGAGCAGAGCGTAGACCTGTCCCATACCATACCAGCCGTTCTTACCTGCTAAGCCGCCGCCAATACATTTGGTGCCTTGCTTCAGTTTCATCAGCATCACATCGAAGCCGGCAATAGCGGTGGTTCTGGCATAAACGATGCCTGCGTTGAGGCCCATGTCACCATATACCTTTGCTCCGAACATTATGCCGCCTTCATTGCCGTCGGGCTTGAAAGTTGAGAACTGCTTAGTGCGGCTTGTCTCCATCTCGGCATTAAGGTCCTTTTCTTTGCCTTGGTTCAGGTTGCTGTTGGTGATGCCAAGGTAATCGCTGATTTCCTCAGGAATGGGCGGCAGATCGTCGATAGGCAGTTCGTTGCCCAGACACAGGTAGGCATCAGCATAAATTGTGGCCCACATGGCGAACGCGTCACTCTTCTTGCCGAGTGCGAAGTCGATGAAGGTGATGCGGCAACGCTCCTTCTCAGGCATAGGCTTGCCCACATAGACGTGCCACTTGGGTTGGTTCTTGCCTTTGCTGTTGGTGAGGGTTTTGCCCTTGTCCTTCCACGTTATCTTGAAGTTGACGTTTATATAGACTCCTGCGCTAAGGTGACCTTTGCTCTCGCCTTCTTTCTTCTTCTCGTTCTTCTCTTCCTCAGAGGATTCTGTGTTGCGTCCCTCTTCCTCGCCCATTTCTTCAAGCGAAGTGCGGGAGAATTCCTTTAACGACTTCACATAGTCCGAGCCAACGAACTCTGAAAGAGCATCGTCCATGTCGGCTTTCATATCTGCCGTGACGTCTACCTCGAAATATTGCTTTTCGTTTGTATCTTCGTAGGTGATGGTAGCATTAGCATTGATGAGTCCGTTCTTTGGGTTGTCGCCGTTTATGGCGTGGATGCCAGCCTTGATACGGATTGTTGACAGCCTCTTGTGGAACATGTCGTAGAACACGGTGAGGTCGCCGTCGGCCGTTATTGTGTGCTCGTCGATGCACGACAGTCCGATGCCTATCATGCCGCCAACCATGCCATATTGCGGCACTACGTTATCTGATGAGAATGACACGCCGAGGTCCTTCTTCCTGCAGTTCATGTAGAAACCGCCGCTCAGTTCTGTGATGCCAATAGGTTGAATTGCGCTCAAGGCTTTTGAGCCAACGGCTATCTCGAGGAAGGCGTAGGTATAGGTCTCGTCGACCTTGATCTGGTTGGCAGATGTCACCACTGTGCCGTCATCGTTGGTGCGCTTGTTTTCGGGCAGGTCTTCCATCTTGGCCCACCGCTTGTCCTGCTCGTAACTGATTTCGGAAGCTGTCTTCGCCGTTTCGGCATAAGCGCCTGAAGCCTTGAAGGAGAAGAGGCCGCCAGGCAACGTAAACTGCAGGTCACCACGGAAGCCCTTCAGCTTCTTTATCGTTTCGGATGCGGCTTGATAAGCTGCTTTGGCGGCTTCAACATCACCTGATACGTAATTAGAAACTTCTTCAGAGACACTGGTTCCTTCTGAATTGCCGGAATTGCCGGAAGATCCGGAAGATCCGGAATTGCCGGAATTTCCAGAACCTCCGCCAGAGTCGCCAACCAACGCTTCAGCTGCTTTGAAGAAGCTGCTGTTGTCGATGAGGCTGCCAGTTATCTTGATGCCGGCCATGGCGCTATGATCGGCATTAATGCGGAATTCGTCAAAGCTGGTATCTGAATAACTGATGCTCTTGTCGCTCCAATCTAATTTGGCCCAGACGGTGAACTTACCTCCGAACGACAGGGCACCATCAAGGAGCATCAGGTCGCCACCCAATTGCAGACCAACCTCACCCTTGGCAATACGGCTGAGGTTCAGCGACGGCCAGTTGAGGTTGAAATCCAAACCGCCCACCTTCTTCTTAGGTGATGCATGACCCCATTTGCCTATGTCGAAATAGACCGACTCGTTGTCGCTCATCTCCGTATCAGAGTCTTTCCCTACGTCCTTCAGCCATTTTTCATAAGCCGCAGCCTGTAGGTCGCTGCCTTTCGACTTCCAACGTGGGCAGTTGGCCAGTCGCATGTGACTGAACTCTATTTTAGGCAGTTTGAACCCTATCGACGTAGCTTTCTTTATCGTCTCGGATTCAGCTATTCGGCTGTCTACTGTAATCTCGCCGCTGAGGCACAGCTCTACGCGGGTGTCCTCGTTCTCGGGCTTTTCTACGAAGAAATAGGTTTGGTTGGGATCAAACGTCGCTTCGGCCAGGAAGAAGTCCATCATCACGTCTACCTCCTGCGATGTCTCGAAGCAGTACATGCGCTTGCCTGCCTTGTCCGACGATGGGATATAGGCTTTGTAGGCAATCTGTGCACGATTTCCTTCCTTGTCCTTGAGCAGAGGAATGGAGAACTTACCCCTGAAGCCTGCCTCTATGAAGTTGCTTTGGAGCATGTCCACGTAAATGGCGTCGAGTGAAATGCCCCAACCGCCCAGACTGTTGGTGGATGCTGTGAGCACCTTCTCCGTGTTGAGGTTGGCTTTGCATGTGAACAGTCCGTTGCTCTTCTCGTTGAATAGGTCTATGTAAAGATGGTCAAGCTGGAATGTGATGCGGCCTTCCTCCACTTTGACTTCAGCCTCAGTGCCGTCGGCCGTATTTGTGACCTTGCTGTTGGCAGCGCTTTTTGATTCTATGAAGTCGGGGATTGACACATAGAGGTCGCGCATGTACAGGCCTTGCCATTCCTCATCGCTGTTGATATTGCCAAGGGCTTTGTCATAGCCTTTGGGCATTGACATGAGCGGGTCGTTCTCTCCTGGGTGGTGGTCGATGAGCACAGTGCCGGGGCGGAAGGTGTAGCCAGGCAGGTCCTCAACTTGGAAGGCATCCATCGAGCCTGAGGCGCGCCAGTGCTCCCAGTCGTCGATGGTCGTCCTCACGGTGAGGATAGGTTTCTGACCTTCCATGGCCTCGCCGTCGACATCTTTCAAGAGGTTGGGGATACCCATCTCAGCATGCAGCTGCAGGGCGTGGAACTTATCGTCCTTCCACGATACGAAGCAACCGTCGACAGGCTCGCGCAGGTCGTTGGTGGCCTTGAACTTGATGTCGAAGCCGCTCTTGGGGTCTTTGAACTTGAAGTCGCCCAGCAGACACAGGTTGCCTGTCTCGGGCAGGAAGCGGTCGGGCGAGATGCAGAGGAAGGGTGCTCCGAGGATGAGTATGTCGTTGTCGGCGCCGTAGCTCTCGGGCAGTTCCATCTCGCCTATGAGATTCATTGTGGCGAAGGTGGGTCGGAACTGCATCTCCTCGATCTGTATATCCACTGGCGAGCCGTTGTATGCATCGCTGACGCTGATGGGCAGGTGCAGGTTGCCCAGGTCGCCGTCCTGCAAGCTCTTGCCGTAGGTCTTTATATATGTGTAGTAAGTGTTCAGGTTGTATTTCTCGGCGATGTCCTGCGCCTGATCCATAGCCACCGTCTTCACCACTTCCGAGTATGGTATCTCGGTATCAGCCATGATATTGTCGACACCCCATTCCGAGAAGATTTCCTGCACGGATTCTATGCCTGGCAGGTCGTTGCCAGGATAGCTCTTGGCGATACCTTCGTAGACAACGCCCTCAGTGTTGATCTTCAGGTTCGTGAACTTCACAGCCACCATAGCCCTCAGTCCCAGCGGATTCCATTCTACGTGTCCTGTGCCGGTGAAGCCGTTTTGGCCGTTGCCAGAGAGATCTCCGTCGAGTGTAAGCTGATATTGGCCTATGGTCACCGTCGTGTTTTTCAGTTCGTTGGCCGATTTGGTCGTAGGCTGCTTATTGCTTACTGCCACATTGTCGTCGCAGTTGAGCAGCGTGCGATACAGGTGCTCGGTCATCACGAAGTCCTTCACGTTGAGGTCGTCGCCCACGAAGGCCACAGAGGCCTTCTTATTCAGGCATACCGGCTTCACGCGCAGCACCAGATAGTCGCCTTTCTGTACGAAGTTCTTTATCTTGTCCCACTTGATATCATCCTTGTTGGTGTTCAGCCTCTGAGTGTAGAAGGGCTCGCCTTTGAGCGTTTCTTCGAGGTTGGCATTCGTATGGCCGTTGAAGATCTGCACCTCGTATTCAAAGTTGAGGGTATCAGGTTTCATGCCTTCGCCTCCCAGATGCCACACATCGCGCCATTCCACGCTCATATCGTCGTTGATGAACAGCTTACGCGCCACACCTTCGAGGAACGTCGGCGAAGTGATGGTTGGATTGCGGAATGTGTAGAGTGAGTCGGCATTGAGGCTGTCGCGTGAACCGCCCTTTCCGAAGAGTGCTACGTACTCCTCGTCATCTTCATCATCGTCGTCAGTACCAGTGCCTATACCCGTTCCAGTGCCGGAACCTCCTCCGCCAGGGGGATTGATGATTCTTGTGGTAGGTCCTGATATGCTGCCTAAGCGGAAGAGCTTGATCTCGCTCTTGCCATCGTTCTTGAAGGCCATGTAGTTGAACGCGCCGTCGACCGACGAGCATTCGGCCTTGAGCTGTGCCACGTACACAATGTTGGAGTACATCCTCTGCAACGCCGATTCGGGCAGCAGGCACTGCGTCACCATGAGGCCGGGCTTCTCGTACACCACGGCACCGTAATCCATGGCCTCGTAGGGCGACTGCCCAGGCATCATCTCCTTGATGGTGAGCGTGTAGGTCACGTTGTTGCCTATCAGTCCGCAGTTGTTGTAGGGATTGGTCCACGTGAACAGCGGTACCTCTTTCTTGAGCGTGGCCACGGATAGCGATGCCAGGTCGCTGCCGTAGTCGATGTTCGTTGGCATCGATGTTCCGCCTACGCTGATGCCTGTAGTGTTTATCGTGACGCCTGTTGAAGGCTTTATCGTCGGGGCGTTGGGAAGAGGTATTCCGCCCGTGGCACTTCTGATGGTTGTCGTAGCTGCTGTGTTACCCCTCGAAGTCAAGTCGCCGGTAGCGATATCGCCAGTCGAGGCAGCTATCTGTTCTGCCACGTTCATGAAGGGCTCCATGAACTGAGGCGCGTCGGAGAGGTAGCAGATCTGGAAGGTGCAGTGCCCCGACAGAGGGTTGCTCAGTGGGTAGGGCGACGTTAGTGCCGGGTCGTATTTATATGCCATTAGACGAGCCTCGTAGGTGCCTTCGGGCAGCAGTCCGTTCTTCACCTCGCCGCTGACGGATATGTCCGACATAGCAAGGTGATTGAACATAGTTCGCATCTCCACGGGGTTCAGCACCTTGGTATCGCCTGGGTTGATGGTAAACGGCACTTGGGGCATGCGTGCCGGTGGAGTTATGACGTGCAGGTCGGGCTGTGGCATTATCTGGTCGATCTGCATGCCCATATATACAAACTGGGTCTGCTCCGTGTTGTTCTTCAGCGTTAGTGTGAAGTACTTGCCTGGGTTCTCGAGATAATTGCCGAGGTGCGGAGGCAGCACATACTGAATCGGCGCTACAGTCACGGTGACAGCCTCTTGTGCCCAAGCCGTCAATGCCGTCGCCATAGCGATGATGAACATTAGTATATATCTTTGGAGCTTCATTGCTGTATATATCTTGGTTGTCGACTTTTTAGGAGTTGTCTTAGGGAGGTATCACTCCTTTCCCCACTTCACGCTCATGCCTTTTCCTTTCTTACCCTTCTCAGCCAGTCGTTTTATAGCCAGCAGGCTGAAGGTGTATGTGTAGTTGAGGCCGACGCTGATTTCTGTGTCGTCGAGTCCGGAGGTACGTTTGGTTACGTTTACGTCGCCGTACTTGTTCATGCCCGCATTCAGTCCGAACACGTGCACTTGTTTGAGTGTATAGCCCACCGATATGTCGCCTCCTATCGAGAGGCTCTTCATCTGGTGGCGCAGTTCGTTGTAGCATAGCGACATGGTGAGTGCCGCGGTCAGGTTCTTCTCGCTGAGGAAGGCACGCGAGGTGCTCAGCGACAGGATATCGCTGGTGTAGCGCCGCTTGTAGCCGTCGGAGCGTTGGTGGCTGAGGCTGGTGGTGAAGTCCATCTCCCAGGGCAGCACTCCGAGGTTGTACGAGAGGCCTGCAGCATACGTTGTCACGTCTGACTGTCCCGTGGCGAAGGGGTTGAGGTCCTCGTTGCGGGTGTAGTTGGTTGATAGCGAGAGGGTATGTGTGAGGTTGTCGGTGGCTACGGCATACGACGGCATGAAGAACACGCTGTGCATGATGCGGTCCACGCGTGTGGTGTCATTCACGCGTGCCGTGCCGTCGCGCTGTGTCTGACGGTAGCCGTTGTAGCCTGCCGTGAGGCTCACGTTGTTGCCTATGCGTGTCGAGGCGTTGGCATTGTAGACCAGGCCCCGTGTGGTGAACAGCTGTCGGTTGCTGAGGTTATCCTCTTGGCCTGAGAAGCTGCCCGAGAGTGAAATCCTACGGAAGAGTATGGTGCTCAGGTTGATGCCTAAGCTATGGTAGTTGTTGGACAGATAGTAGGTGCCCAACGATGTGTAGTCGGGTTGAATCATGCGGTAGAAGAGCTGCGCATTGAAGCCCTTCAGCGCCAGATTGGCACTTATGTCGCCGGCGAAGCGGGCCGACGATGTATTGCGCGGGGCAAACACCTTGTCGAAGCGTTGAAGGTCAGCATCCTCTACGAGGCGCGCTGTCTTGTCGGAGGTGAACAGCGACGTGGAGGCATTGGCTGTGAACGACAGGAACTGCTTCACGCTCACTGCTCCGCGCAGGCCCACCACAAGGTTTTCCTCTGGCGGTATCACGGCGTGCCAGCCTGGGTCGAGCGATTTCTGCTGGTCGTAGGCGCGCAGGAAATACAAATCGAGGTAGTTGCGGCGCGAGCCGTAGCCCACCTTGAAGCCCCACGCCATACGCTTATACTGTGGCGCACGAGCCATAGGATCGGTGGGGTCGTCGTTCACGGCCTTGCGCAGACGGCCGTAGAACATGCCAGCCCTGAGGCGGTCGCCCTGGTACTCCACGCCCACGCCCATAAACGGCATCGACATCACGTAGGAACTGAACGGCATGGAGCTCTGGCCCACGAACAGTTGCCAGTTCTTGTAGCGCGGACTTACGTTGAACGAAAAATGCGGATAGTTGAAGTCGAGGTTGTCGTTGGAGTAGTAGAGCGAGAAAGGCATCGAGAAGCCGTAGACTGAGACATTAAGGTTGGCGTAGACCATATTGCTCAACGGCGAGGAGTATTTGATGCTGCCAGAGGAATGATAGTAGGTATTGCGTGTCCCCACAGCGCCCGTAATAATCAGCGGGTCGCTCTTGGCTATCTGCGCTATGTCCTGTGCCGACACGTGGAGAGCCGACATCAACGCCAATAAGACTATCGATAGTCTGTTACGCATAGCTGTATTCCTCTATGGTAAAGTGGGGAAGGTGAATAGGTGTAAGAAAGCCGCTTTCAGCGGGTGGGGGGAGAGATAGACGTGCGCGGGAGCGGAAGTCCCCCTCTCCCGCGCACGCATATATAATTAATGTGTGTCTACTTGACCACCACCTTGCGGCCGTCGATGATGTTCACACCCTTCTTGAGTGTGTTCAGGCGCTGGCCGGCAAGGTTGTAGATAACCTCCTTGCCCGTGGCAGCAGCGCGCACGTCGCTGATGGCGTCGACATACGGAGCGCTGATATGCAGCGGAGCCTTGGCGGAGCCTGCCACCTCAGCAAATGGGATGCTCTCGGCGCCCTCGATGTCAAGGTCGGCAAAGCGGTCGGCCCTGCGGTCGTACAGTCGTAGCGACACGCGCTCGCCGTTCTTGGCATGTGCCACCACGTACCAGCGGCCTTTCTGCAGAGTGCCCTGTCCACGGCATTCGTCACCCACGAAGGCGCCTATGGTGTAGCGCTCGCTGTCGGCCAGTTCAGGTGCTTCGGCTATGATGCCCATGGTAGTGGGGTAGAGGCCTGCGTCGTACTGCCATACGCTGCGTGCCTTGATGCCGCTGGGACCACTGGTGCCGTTGATGCGTGCATTGATGTAGTCCTCATCGTCGAAGCAGAAATTCGGGTTGTAGGTCACGGCCACGCCCTCGGCTACGCTCTTGTACAGGAAACCTTGGTGCTCGCCAATCTCCAGCGACGAGCTCCAGCCGTCGCCTTCGGTGTATGTGGCCATGCCGTCGAGCGTCTTCACTATGTCGCCGTCGTTGGCTTCATACACGATCTCATCTATCGTCGTGGCACGTGGCATCTTATTGCCCAGCCAGTTCCAACCCTTGGTTGTCGTCAGACTGGTCTCCTCCCATAGGTATGCATCGCCTGTAGGCTCCATTGTGAAGTCCGAAGCGCCGTTCACCTTCACCTTGTAGCCTTCGCCTGCAGCCAGGGCCCACAGGTCGCCGAAGTTGCCGTACATTGGGTCGTTGTATATGAGCTGTGTCTTGCTGCGAGCCTCCACGAAGTTGTCGTCGAGAGCTTCGTACACTACGTTGGCGTCAGCTATCTCATACGGCAGGCCCATCCAGTTCCAACCGCCGTCGAGATGTATCTTGTCAAGCACCTTAACCGTGAACTCGCCGCCCACGTAGCCTGCCTGGCCCTGCTCGTATTCATACGAGACGATGTTATCGCTGTATGGTGTGAAACCAATCAGTGCATTGTTGTTGTCCACCACCCATACGCCAGCCAGGCCTTCGGTGAGGCGTTCATTGTATTGGAAAGTCAGGTTGTTGATGTCGAAGTCGGCATCGGCTGGTTCCACAGTGTACATATCGGCTGTGATGGGCACCTTCGTGTCGCGCACTATCGTAATGTCGTTGAATTGAATGTCGGTCACAGGCTGCTTCACTGTCACGTTGTACACCAGGCTGAAACCGCCATCCTCCGTGGTCACAGTCACCGTGGTGGTTCCCTTGCCCACGCCTGTCAATGTGTTCCCGTCGTTGGTCACCACTGCCGTGTTGCCTATGGTGTATGTCACGTTCTTGTTCGAAGCGTCCTCTGGAACGATCTTGAAGTCCATGTTAAAGCCTTCGCCAACGTAGAGCGTCACGTCGGTGCCATTGTCGCCGGCTTCGATGCCTTCAACGCTCACGTCAGGAGTCAGCACCCTGATTACCACGCTCGTCTCCCAGGGCACGTTGGCTCCTTGTGGGCGCACTCTGATGATTACCTCATCCTCACCCTTGGCCAGACCGGCCACCCATAGGCTTTCGGGGTGCAGATCGAAATAGTCGGTGCCTGAGTCGTAGATATATTCCTTCTCCATCTCAGTCACGGGGGGCGTGTAGCCCTCGGGCAGATAATCCCAGCCGAAGCCGGTCATCTCGCCCACCATCACCTCTATCGGGTTTTGTCGCGGGGCGATGCCGGTGATAGGCACGAACTGGAACTGCAGGGGCTTCGACGGCTCTCCGAAGGTGGGTTCCTCGGCAAAATTCACCATCTCGCCGCCCAGCCAGTATTCGATTCCATTATCCTGAACTCGGAGCACGACATAAGTATCTTCGCTCACGTCGCCCCATACGCGGACCTGGAACACGTATTTGTCCTGACCAACGGGCATGGCATAGCCCGCGCCTCGGATCTCATCGTTGATGAATGCACCTATGGCGTATCTCGTCCAAGTATCTTCTGCGAAGTTGGCGGTAATGCTTTGGCCGTTGGCATCTACGAGGTCAACGTAGAACACTGCCGAGGCATCATATTTCTCAGGCCATTCCGGGTCCGAATAATATTGGGCCTTGGCCCCTGAACTCGCACACAGCAATGCGAGTGTCAGTGCTAACAGAGATAATAACTTTTTCATAAGGCGTATATTTTTTGGTAAAGAGTAAATATAAGTTATAAGTTCGCTTCAAATTTAGTAAAACTTTTCTTGCTTCCAAAAGATTTTCGGGATTTTTTGTTTAAAATAACGATTTTTCTTCTAATTTATGGCAGATAATGTGAATTTTGCACTTCTAGTTACATTTTAAATTAGTTGTTTTCTCCTTTTTCTTCCTCTTTTTCTACTTTTCACTTCCCCTAATCCTTCCCTTTTCAGTTTACTCTTTTCTCTATCCCTTTCTTCTCTTTTTCAATTGCTGCGAAAAATATCTCGCCGAAAAAGTGTGATGTTACACAATTGTTTTGTATCTTTGCAAACGAATAAACAAACCTACTGAATAGGCCGATGAGGGCGTCCATACCATATATCCAGCAGAAGTTCGACGAGTTCAACGCGCTATGCTTCGATGGTCAGCTGCAGCCGCTGCCCATTCGGCTTAGCCGCGCTCGCACATTCCTTGGCAAGGTGGAGTATAAGCGGCGCCGGCAGCCCGACGGCTCATGGTATTATTTCGATTTCGTGTTCGTCATCAGTACGTTGATCGACATGCCTGACACCTTCGTAGAGGACACTATCCTGCATGAGATGATTCATTATTATATCCTTCAACAACAACTTCAAGACACATCATCTCATGGCGTGATTTTCAGGCGAATAATGAATGAACTGAACGAACGGTTCAATCGTCATGTCAGCGTGCGTCACAAGCTAACGGCTGCCGACCATGAGGCTGACACTCAACGGCGCCAGCATCTGGTCTGCGTGTCGCAGTTGGCCGACGGCACAGTGGGCGTGACGCTGGCTGCTCGCACGCGTCTGCTCTATCTCTGGGATGCCTTGCCACGAATTGGAGCGGTGAAGGAATGCCGTTGGTATGTGACCTCAGATCCTTATTTCAACCGTTTCCCCAGAGCACGTGTGCCTAAGGTGTATGCTGCTGATCCGCAGGCGCTGGAAGAGCATCTCAAGGAGGCTCGCATGCTGGTGCGCCATGGCAGGACAATCCATGTGGTTTCGCAACATGTCGGCTAACGCCCATTCATCGGCTGGCATCTACTTTATGAAATCTTTTCGGCCCTTTCTGCGACTTGGCACAAATTTTGCAGTATCTTTGGCGTGAGGTCTAACCGTTGCGAAGCAACTCTAACCGCCCATAGGGCGCTAACCGAGCCACAGGCTCCCTAACCGCTGCGAAGCAACAATGATGACCATACTTGGTGGTATCGTCTTGAACTCCTGCCCGAAGGGCGAGCGAAGCGATAACTCCTTTAACTTCTTTAAATCCTAAAAAATAATAAATATGTCTGAAGAATTAAACGAGAAAGACGAGAACCTGCAGGAGCAGGAACTGAACGAGAACAACGAGAACACAGAGACTGCCGCCGATGTCAACACTGACAAAGAGGAGACAACCGAAGAGGCAGAGGAACTGACACCCGAGCAGCAACTGGCTCTGGCTCAGGCAGAAATAGAGGAACTGAAGACGCAGGCCCTGTACAAACAGGCTGAGTTTGAGAACTATCGCAAACGCACCATTAAGGAGAAGGCCGACCTTATCCTCAACGGCTCCAAGTCTGCCGTAACGGCTCTGCTGCCCATAGTGGACGACCTGGAGCGCGCCTTGCCGTCGATGAAGAAGGCCGACAACGTCGAGGCCGTGGCTGAAGGCGTGGAACTCATCTACCAGAAGTTCCTCAAGGCACTGGCAGGGCTGGGCGTGAAGCAGATAGAGACCGAAGGCAAGGACTTCGACGTGGATCTGCACGAGGCCGTGGCGCAGGTGCCGGGCGTGCCCGACGAACAAAAGGGACGCGTCATAGACTGCATCGAGAAAGGCTACACACTCAACGAACATGTCATAAGGCATGCCAAAGTGGCAGTTGGAATGTAATTTTGGCGGATTGAAAGCATAAGGAATTCAAGTTTCGCATGTTATTGAAGTTAAAGAAGTAAAGAAATAAAAGACGTAACCTGTGCTGCCAGAGTCATACAACTTGCAGAACATTCGTCTTTAACTTCTGCCCGTAGGGCGAGCGAAGCGATAACTTCTTTAACTTTTTTAACTCCTAAATATAAACGATATGGATCAGAAACGAGATTACTACGAGGTCCTTGGCGTCGCTAAGAATGCTACCGAACAGGAGATCAAGGCGGCGTACAAGAAAATGGCCATAAAATACCATCCCGACCGTCAGGGCGATAAGTCCGAGGCCGAGAAGAAAGAGGCTGAAGCCAAGTTCAAGGAGGCGGCTGAGGCCTATGATGTGTTGCACGATCCGCAGAAGCGGCAGCGCTACGACCAGTTCGGCTTTGCCGGTGTGAGCGGCGCTAGTGGCGGCTACCAGAACATGTCTATGGACGACATCTTCTCGCAGTTCGGCGATATCTTCAGCGACCTGTTTGGCGGAGGTGCCTCCTTCGGAGGCGGCTTCGGCTTCGGAGGTGGCTTTGGCGGGTCACGCGGACAGCGTAAGCCCCAGCATCGGGGCGGGGACCTGCGCCTTAAGGTGCGCCTCACGCTCAAGGAATGTGCCACGGGCGTTACCAAGAAATTCAAGGTGCGCAAGAAAGTGACATGTAACCACTGCCACGGCAGCGGAACGGAAAACGGCAGCGGCGACACCGTGACTTGCAACACCTGTCACGGCACAGGTTATGTGCTGCGCTCCCAGCGCTCTGTCTTCGGCATGATGCAGACGCAGAGCGTATGTCCCGACTGTCAGGGCGAAGGCTCTATCATCAAGAACAAATGTCACCTCTGTGGCGGCACTGGCGTCATGACAGGCGACGAGGTGGTGGAAGTGAAGATACCCGCTGGCGTGCAGGACGGCATGGTGCTCAATGTGTCCGGCAAGGGTGACGCAGCCATTCGCAACGGCGTGCCTGGCGACATTCAGGTGTTCATCGAGGTGGAGCAGGACAAGGACTTCATACGTCAGGGCAACGACCTCATCTACAACCTCTTGCTCGACCTGCCCACGGCCGTGCTCGGAGGCAGCGTAGAGGTGCCTACGCTCGACGGCAAGGTGAAGCTGAAGATAGACCCTGGCACACAGCCCGGCAAGGTGCTGCGCCTGCGTGGCAAGGGAATGCCTGCCGTTCAAGGCTATGGCTACGGCAAGGGCGACATCATAGTGAACATCGCTGTCTACATCCCCGAAACACTCTCGCGCGACGAGCGCGAAGCCTTCGAGAAGATGAAGCAGAGCGACCATTTCAGTCCCGACCAGAGCGTCAAATCCAAGATCTTCAACCGCTTCAAGCAGATGTTTGATTGAAGACTTCAATGAGTTTAAGGTTTAAGGTTTAATGAGGTTTGTTTCGAGCTTAAGGCATAATGCCAAAAACTTATGGCCTCTTTCCTAATGCACGCATCGCTCAGGGAAGAGGTGTCTGCATTAAACTTTAAACCTTAAACATTAACTTTAAACAACTGTCACCTGTCACCTCAATAAGCCTGTCAACTGTCAGCTGTCAACTCAATAAGCCTGCCACCTGTCATCTGTCAACTGTCAACTGTCAACTAAAAAAGCCTGTCAACTTGTCAAATGGACTACCCCTCAACTATCAACTACCTCTACAACTCCACCCCGATGTTCTCCAATATCGGGGCTGGTGCATATAAGGAGGGACTGGCCACGACGAAGGCCTTGGATGCTCATTTCGGTCATCCCCATCGCCACTTCCGCACCATCCACGTTGCTGGCACCAACGGCAAGGGCTCTGTGTCCTCGACGCTGGCGGCAATCCTCCAGGCGGCAGGCCTGAAGGTGGGCCTCTACACCTCGCCACATCTCGTGGACTTCCGCGAGCGCATCCGTGTGGACGGCGAGATGATAAGTCAGGATAGGGTAGTGCGTTTCGTGGAGGAAGAACGTGCGTTCTTCGAACCACTCTCACCTTCGTTCTTCGAACTCACTACGGCTCTTGCTTTCAAATACTTCGAAGAACAGGGCGTGGACGTGGCTGTGGTGGAGGTAGGCCTTGGCGGACGCCTCGACTGCACCAATATCATTCGTCCCGACCTTTGCGTCATCACCAATATCTCGTTCGACCACCAGCAGTTCCTGGGCGACACTCTCCCTTTGATAGCTGGCGAGAAGGCTGGCATCATCAAACGGCGTGTGCCAGTGGTCATTGGCGAGACCAACGGCCATGCTGATGTGCGCAATGTGTTTGCCACTACGGCTCAGACCAAACACGCCACCATACGCTTTGCCGACGAGGAGCAGTTTGAGCCCGTCGCATGCCAGCTCAAAGGCGACTACCAGCAGGCCAATATGCGCACTGTGCAATGTGCCGTGGACTCCCTCCGTCGCCAGCGTTTCTATCGTCCGTTGCTTACAGATGAAGCCGTAGCCTATGGCATGCAGCACGTCATGGAACTCACTGGCTTTCAAGGCCGTTGGCAACAACTTCATGAGCATCCCACAATGGTGTGCGATGCAGGTCACAACGCTGCCGGCATAACCTACGTGGCAGGCCAGTTGGCACACGAACTCGAGCGCTTGGAGGCACAAGGCAAGGGCATCCTCCGCATCGTCTTCGGCATGGTGAGCGACAAGGATTACCAGTTCGCCATCAACGCCCTGGAGTCCCTTCATACCCGCGCCGTATATTACTTCACACAACCATCGTGTAAACGTGCCCTGTCAGCAGATGTCCTGGCCTCCACCTATCGCGCCAAGGGCCTGCCCGTCAGCACCTATTCCTCTGTACGTGAAGCCGTTGCCGCCGCCCTGGCCGATGCCACTTCCGACGACTTCATTTTCGTTGGCGGCTCCTGTTATGTCGTAGCCGATCTGCTCACCCACATCGACTCCCTTATCAGTCGGCACAACTGATGTTTTAGGTAATATTCTCACAATTTTTTTTAAAACGCCTCAAACACTCCGACATCCCGAAACCCGCTCCAGCAGCGGGTTTCAGTGCCCTTAGTGACGCGGAGTGTTACAATCGGGAATCCTTCAGCGGAAAGAGTAAAGAGTTTACTATCTGACAAATGTACTATTTACGATTTACTGACTATTTGATTATTTGGCAATCCAACTTAATTTACGATTTTACAATTTACGATTTACAATTTATTTACGATGGGATTTATTTACAAATTCTTCAAGCTAAACTGTCAAATAATGAAATTGTACATTAACAGTAAATTGTATTTTTTTTAATTGTAAATATAGCTCTTCAGGTAGTTGAGAAAATGCAGTGGCATTTTATGGTCATAACGATAATTTGTTTCAACAAAACTATTTCTGTGTTTTCCATGATTTCTGTGTGACCATCCACTCAGCACGTATATAACCGAATGAGTTTAATCCGTGTTCTAAAACAATTCATGGATAATTCATGGCAATAAAGGTAATTCGAGCCTAAATATAATCAAAACCACCCCTTGGTTCCTACAAACCACTCGGTGGTTTCTACAATCCACTCCTTGATTTCTATAAATCACTCGGTGGTTTATAACTTTTGTCTGTTCTTTTGCGTATTTATGTACGGAAATGAAGAGGTTTTTGACTGGGCGTTCATAGTTTCACTATCGCAGCTACTCCTAACGATGAGTGTCACTTTGTGACAGAAAACTAACATATTTATTCAAAATATTTCAAAATATATTTGTTTGATTTGTGAACATTTGCAGGATTTCTCGCCGTAGGCGACTAAATAAGTTGTCTCAGCCACAACACTCCGCGTCACTAAGGCCCCCGGAGCCCACTACTGGAGCGGGATTCGGGATGTCGGAGTGTTTGAGGCGTTTTGAAAAAAATGTGAGAATCTTCTTTGATGCTTGTTGCCATAATCGACATAATTAATGGCTATTATATACTGTTTGACCCCAACGCCGAGCATAAGCATTCCTCTTGTTTTTTCAACGCAGAGGCGCCGAGCCGCAGAGACTCTGGAGATAATGAGAGAACGCGAATACATAGCCATTGACGCTCTCGCGTGAGGCCGCAGGGGCGCACTAACGGCGCAAGCGCCAACCTTCGTGCTCTCCAGAGTGCGCAGAGGCCATCCGGATGATAATTTCTTGTTTAACGTTTAGCGTTTATTTGTCCACTGTCAGCTCGGCGCTTGCGACGCTTGACACTTCAAGAATCCATACGTCAATCTCTTTTAATACCCATACGATACACCTGGGTGAATGAATAGATTGACGAAAAGATTGACGATGATTGACGTAGAATTCTCAAGTGTCAAGCTTATAATCTCGAGGACAGGTGTTATTATGGACGAAGAATTCGAGTCCATTTTTCGTTTATTTAGTGTATTTCGATGTTGAAAATAAAGCAATGGTATGCAGATGATTCAATGGCCAAGTCTTATCTTTAAATCACATCATTAAATGCGCATACGTGTACGCACGTTAGCACCCCAAATTCGCATATTTTGATTATTGACTATCTCTTTTTCGGTATTCTTTCGTTAGAAACGCAAATTAATCCCCTTTTTATTTGTCAGTTCCAACTATTTACCTACTTTTGCCCCGATTTACGTGTGCATCACACACTTATTCGCATATATTTACACCAAGATCACTCAAAAACAACTAACATATTCATTAACTAACAAAAACTCAAATGAAGAAACTAAAACTCTTCTTGGCCGCTATGGCGGCAATGGTCACGATGGGCGTGCACGCTCAGTCGTGGACAGGAAACGCTCCTGCGGAGGGAACCTTCTTCCTTTACAACGTGGGTGCTGGCAAGTTCCTTAACAATGGTGACCCCAATTCTGAATGGGGTACGAATGCTTACCTGCAAGCAGGCTTTGGTATGGACATTAAACTTGAAGCAGCGACTGGTGAGAATGTTTATAATCTGAATACCAATGTTAGCAATGGCGGAAACAGTAATTATTTAGCTAATTCGACATGGTGTGATGGAGATGCTACACCTTGGACATTCCGCGCAGTTGACGGCGAACCCAATGTCTATCAGATTATCAACAACGGCCAATATATTATGGCCAATGAGGCTGGGGACGACGTGGAAATGGTAGGTGACCCTGCAGGTCGCACGATTTCCAACACTTACTGGAAGTTAGTTTCGGAGAATGACTTCAAGGCTGCTATGCAGGCTAAGGCTTATTCCGCTACTGATCCTATGGATGTTTCCGTCTTCATCAAGGGTCGCAGCTTCGCTCGTAATGATGGCCGCAACAGCTTATGGACAACCACTCACAATGGAGGCAACTGGACTTGGATAGGCGCATCAGAAAATAAGTACTATGGTAATGAGGCTTGGAACAACACTTTTGATGTTCATCAAGAAATAACTGGACTTCCCGATGGAACATACGAAGTTCAATGCTCTGGTTTTGGAACAAATGGAACTACTTATATTTACGGCAATACAACTTCCAAAGCTATTCAGACCGACAATACTACTTCTTATGGCGCAAGTAAGGAAGCTAAGTGGAAAGCTATTCACGAGGATAATGCCTTTGCTGGTCAATCCACGGGTAAATTTACACTTTCAGGTGGCAACCTGACCGTTGGTTTGAAGCGCGAGACTAACACAGGTGGCGACTGGTGCGTTTACGACGAATTCCGTCTGTACTATTATGGTCTCGACCTGTCTGAGTTTGCTGCGACTTTGGCTGAGGCTGTGGCTGCTGCCGAGGCTGTAGAAGGCACAGTTCCCACAGCTGCATACAATGAGCTTGCTGCCGTTGTTGAAGAGCAGAATCAGACTTATACAACTGCCGCTGACTACACAGCTGCTGCCAGTGCAATTGAAACAGCTACAAATACAGCTAAGGCTTTGCAGCCCAACTATGCGCGATACATTAATGTGCGCAATGCAGTTCTGGCCATCAATAATAGCATTAATGTTTCTGAAGCAAACTCACAAGCTGAAGCAGCGACAACTGCCGAAAGTTTAGAAACTGCCGTACAGACAGTTCGTACAGCTCTTGCCAACTACCTTCCCACTGCTTCTTTGGGTGAAGGTGAGACCATTGACCTGACTGACGCATTACTTGATAATGCAGCTCCAGGTGTAAGTGGTAACACAGACTATTGGACTAATTCTAATAATCCTGGTTTACAGTATAATTTGTTTGAGTTCTATAATATTTCAGGTGCAACCACCAAGCAGATTATTGCAACGTCATTGCCAAAGGGTAATTACATATTAAGTGCGACAGCTTTCACACGAACTGGTTACGTGGCAAAGCTTAGCGCAGGTGATAACAACACCAATATAGTAACTGTTGCTTCTGGCACAGTTAATAATCGCCAACAAGGTGACGCGTGGATTGCCCAAGGCAATGGTGTAACTAACCTTGTATTCAATCTTGCAGAGGCTACTCCTAATTTGGAAATCGGATTGACAGCCGACAATGCCAATGGTGACCATTGGATGTGCTGGCGCAGCTTCCGTTTGGTCTATGGCGATGTTTTTGAACCCTATACACTTGTTGAGGGCAAGATGAACGCAGATGTTGCAGCTGCTCAAACAGCTGCTGATAACGCATTCCAAAGCAATCCTTCGCCTGCTACTTACATGGCAGTACAGGAGGCCATCGCAGCCGCTCAGGCTTCAAAGGATGCTTACGTTCCCTTCACAACGGCTATTGATAAGATTGATGCTGCTCTCGCAGCCGCTACAACTGCAACTGCTAGCACTGATGACTATGATGCTGTGAAGGCTACATACACTGCTGCTTCTGTGGCAGATGCTGATGTCCGCACTGCCATTGCAAACGCTTACAATGCTGTTATTCCCGTTATAAAGTCTCAGACTGCTGCCAATGCTGACTTCACTTTGGCTATTCAGAACCATTCATTCGAATATGGAAACATGACAGGTTGGACGACTACTGGTTCTTCAGACGACACAGGTGTCCGTGAAGCCTCGAATCCAACATACGCAGCAACAGGTTCAGATGGCTTCTATCTCTTTAACACATGGTGGCAGGGTGTACCTTTGACTCAAGCTCTTGAGGAACTTCCCACTGGTGAATACACACTAACAGCTTCCGTCGCATCTGATGGTGCAACAATCTATCTGCTTGCTAATGGTGAGCATAATGAAGGTACCGAAACTGGAAGTGAAGAAGTTACTACTTATCCCACAAAGGACACCTTCCAAGATGCAACGTTTACTTTCCTTGTAAAGGATGGAAACCTTACTATTGGAGTTGTAGGTGGTGCTGGTGGTGATGCTGGTGTTCACAAGGATTATGTAGAAGATGGTTACTGGTGGTACAAGGCTGACAACTTCCGTCTGGTAAAGAATCGCGATCTTACTGAGGATGAGTTAGCTGTCATCCCCACAGCTATCGCTCTTTACAATGGTGAGGTTGAAGTGACAGAGCCTATTGCTCTTGATGCTACCAACGCTTCCGTTACTTTGACTCCGAACTTTACCCCTGCTGACGCAACTCAAACCGTCACTTGGACAAGTTCTGACGATAACGTTGCTACCGTTGCTAACGGCGTTGTAACTGCAGTTGCTCCTGGTACTGCAACCATCACTGTTACCAGCACCCTTGCAGAAGTTAGTGCTTCCGCTACAGTTAATGTAACCTTCCCCGAAACAGACACGCCCGGCAGCTACTTCGTAAACGATAACGCCATCCGCACAGTCTATACTGTTGGCGAGAACCTTATTAAGAACGGTGCATTTGAATATGGTAACAATTTCTTCGGTTGGACTGTTGCTAGTGGTGCTTCTATGAGTGCAGACAACTTCGATCTCATTACCGAAGAAAACAACCATTATATCAAAGCTAAGGGTCATACTGGTGCTAGTGGTGTGAACTCCATCGGAACAGGTTGGGCTATCGAGGCTGGTAAGACCTATGTATTTGGTTACAGGGTGAAATCCACTTCTGCTGGTAACTCAGAGTTCCATAAGGTATCTCTTACCAACACGCTTGGAACGGAAACACTGCAGGTTTCTGACAATGCTACTGCTGTAGGTACAGACTGGACGGATGTCAAGTACACCTTCACCAATACTGACAATTATGCATACGTCCAGTTCCGTGCACGTTGGCTGAACAGCGCTAACAGTTTCGACGACTTCTATCTCGCAGAGGTTACATCTACAACCGAAGGTAACGTTGAATATGCTACTGCTGCTATTCCTAACGCTAACATTGGTACAGGTGCCTTCCAGTACAGCCAGGATGCCATTAACGCTGCTAACGGCCTCGTTCAGGGTGAAGCTACTGTTGAAGATGTTACGAATGCATACAATGCGCTGCAAGTTTTGAACGCTCCTGCCGATGGTCAGCTCTTCAATATTGTTAACATCACAAGTGGCTTCGCACATAATGGCAAAGCTCTGACCTTCAAGTCTGCCTCTAATGCTGATCTCGCAGCCAATACTACCTCCATGGCTTGGGAAGCTCAGCCGGGTTATTACATGCCTCAGGCTGTGAAGTTCACTGCCGTTGAAGGAACTGTGAATGGCTACAAGTTGAGCTACACCCGTGCAGACGGTAATGTGGTTTATATCTCTACAGGCACTTTAAGTGGTCTTGGTGATAATCACAACCAAATCCGTCCAACTACGGATGCTGGTAAGGCTCTTACATTCGTTGTAACATCTGTTGCAGATAATAAATGGTATTTGTATAACACAGAAGCTGGAAATAATGTTGGTTCAAATGGCGACGCGGGCTTCTATACGGCTGGCGGTTCCAATAAGGATATGAAGATCCAAGAGGCTGTCAACAATGAGGTTGCTCTTAACATCAAAGCAGAGAACAAGTATGGCACTATCATCCTGCCGTTCGATGCAGAAGTTCCCTCGGGGGTAACTGCTTATAGCGTTAGCGAAGCTGATGGAGCAACGCTGACTCTTGTTGAGGCTAATGAATTTAGTGCGAATACACCATATATCGTTTTTGCAGAAGAAGGTGCAACCGCTTCCCTCGTTGGCCTCGGCTCAGCTTATACTGATGCAAGCTACACCGCTGGTCTGCTGACTGGTGTCTATACTTCAACTCTAGCTCCCGTTGGAAGTTATGTTCTTCAGAAGAAAGATGGTGAAGTGGGATTCTATGTTGTAGCTGATGGTAAACAACCGACGGTTGGCGCCAATCGTGCATATGTTATTAGGCCTTCTGAAGGAGGAGATGTTAAGGCATTCTACCTCGGAGGTGGCGCAGATGCTATTCAGAGCCTCTTTGACGGCCTCGTAAACGGCGATGCTTACGACCTTGGTGGTCGCAAGGTAAGCAAGCTCCAGAAGGGTGGCGTATATATCGTCAACGGTAAGAAAGTCATTGTCAAATGACAAATGTAAAATGTAAATTGTAAAACATAATTAATTATCATACGACAATGAAAAAGACATATATTGCACCCGAACTCGATGTTCAACTCATTCAGCTTGAAAGTCTGGTTGCCCTCTCTTTCAAAGATGGAGAAGCAGATCCCGATGGCGAGGTTCTCATCAAGGAAGACCGCGGTGAGGATATCTGGGGCTCTTCTAAGAACGTCTGGGACGACGACTGGAGCAAGTAGTTGTGCAGTACGACGATGTAAAAGTCTGAATAAGAGGTAATTTCTCTGAACAATAATATGGCCCTGCGGACATTAGTCCGCGGGGCTTTTGTATTAGGTAAATAAATAAAAGTGTGGTGGGGATAATTTGGTCTCGCAGATATCGCGGATCTTACAGATTTATGGAGATTTCGCAGAATAATTACACAAGAAATGCAACCCTCTAGAATTTGAAAGCGAGCTTTCATTCTATCGAATTGCATTTCTTGTGATTCCGTTGAATTGACTGCGTCGATCCCTGACCCTGCCACGGGCCAATTACACAAAAAAGGCATCACATGAAAACCTGAAAGTAAACTTTCATTTTCCTGCAATACCTTTTCTGTGATTCCGTTGAATTGACTGCGTCCATCCCTGACCCTGCCACGGGCCAATAACACAAAAAGATGTCTCCAAAGAACTTTGAAAGCAAGCTTTCAGTCTTTATAGACATCTTTCTGTGATTCCGTTGAATTGACTGCGTCCATCCCTGACCCTGCCACGGGCCAATTACACAAGAAATGCAACCCTCTAGAATTTGAAAGCGAGCTTTCATTCTATCGAATTGCATTTCTTGTGATTCCGTTGAATTGACTACGTCGATCCCTTACCCTGCCACGGGCCAATAACACAAAAAAGGCATCACATGAAAACCTGAAAGTAAACTTTCATTTTCCTGCAATACCTTTTCTGTGATTCCGTTGGGATTCGAACCCAAGACCCACAGCTTAGAAGGCTGTTGCTCTATCCAGCTGAGCTACGGAACCGACCTTGGACGGAGCCTTACTAAGCTGAAGCCTGTAGAGGGCTCTATGTCGGGGCGACCCGACTCGAACGGGCGACCGCCTGGTCCCAAACCAGGAGCGCTACCAACTGCGCTACACCCCGGAAAGCGGCTGCAAAGATAAGCATTATTTACCATTTAGCAGTTACCTAAGGCAAGTTTTTTTCATTTTTCTCTCATTTTTTTTGTTTTTTCTTCGTCGAAGACCCTCCTTTGTATGCTAAAGATATTTAAGAAATATCTTATATTTTAAAAAAACTTGTTCTTTCGAACACAATTGTCTATCTTTGCAAGCGTTTAGGCGAAAGCCCAAAAGTGAAGCCACCCAAGGGTGGCGGTTAGAGAGCCTTCGGCTCGGTGAGAGGTGATAGCGCCTTCGGCGCGGTGAGACATAAAAGTGAAAAGTGAAAGAGTGAAAAGTGAAAAATGAAGAATGAAGAGTGAAAAGTGAAGACCCACCCAATGGTGGCGGTTAGAGAGCCTTCGGCTCGGTGAGAGGTGATAGCGCCTTCGGCGCGGTGAGACAATCCTTGAAACTTGAAACCTGAAACTTGAAACTTTGAACTTTGAACCTGAAACTGTCAACTATCAACTGTCAACTATCAACTGTCAACTATCAACTAAAATAATGGGACTATTTAATTTCTTTTCTAAAAACAAGGAACAGCAGAAGGAGACTCTTGATCGCGGTTTGGAGAAAACCAAGGAGAGCTTCTTCAGTAAGCTGACGCGTGCCGTGGCAGGCAAGAGCAAGGTGGACGATGATGTGCTGGATGATCTGGAAGAGGTGCTGGTAACCTCTGACGTAGGCGTGGACACCACCTTGAATATCATACGTCGCATAGAGGCGCGCGTGGAACGCGATAAATATGTAAGCACGAGCGAACTGAACGCTATCCTGCGTGATGAGATTGCTTCGCTGCTGACTGAGAATAACACGTCGGACACTGAAGGCTTTCAGATTCCTGAGGGCAAGAAGCCTTATGTGATTATGGTGGTCGGCGTGAATGGCGTTGGCAAGACCACTACGATAGGCAAACTGGCATGGCAGTTTAAGCAGGCCGGTTTGAAGGTGATGCTCGGAGCTGCCGACACGTTCCGTGCTGCCGCTGTGGAGCAGATAGTGATCTGGGGACAGCGCGTAGGCGTGCCAGTGGTGAAGCAGCAGATGGGCAGCGACCCTGCCAGCGTGGCTTTCGACACATTGTCGAGCGCTGTTGCCAATGACGTCGACGTGGTGCTGATTGATACGGCAGGCCGTCTGCACAACAAGAAAGGCTTGATGGACGAGCTCTCGAAGATCAAGCGCGTGATGCAGAAGGTGGTGCCCGAGGCTCCTCACGATGTGATGTTGGTGCTCGACGGCTCCACAGGTCAGAACGCCTTTGAACAGGCTAAGCAGTTCACGGCAGCCACAGACGTCACTTCGATGGCTATCACCAAACTCGACGGCACAGCCAAGGGCGGTGTGGTGCTCGGCATATCAGACCAGTTCAAGATTCCCGTGCGCTATATAGGTCTGGGCGAAGGCATGGAAGACCTGCAGCCGTTCAACAGGAAGGAGTTCGTAGATAGCTTGTTCGGATGAAACCAGTTACTATCGACATAATAACGATGGGCTGCTCCAAGAACCTCGTGGATTCGGAGCGGCTTATGGCGCAACTGCAGCACGCCGGCTATCGTGTGAACCACGATCCCATTCTGGCGCGCGGCAGTATATGCGTGGTGAATACCTGCGGCTTCATAGGCGATGCCAAGCAAGAGAGCATTAACATGATTCTGGAGCAAGGGCAGCGCAAGGCCGAAGGCAGGTTGAAGCGTCTGTATGTGATGGGCTGCCTGTCGCAACGTTACCTCGAAGAACTGAAAGAGGAACTGCCTGAGGTGGACGGTTGGTATGGTAAGTTTGACTGGCCCCAACTGCTTGCTGACCTCGGACATGCGTGGGACGATGCCCTGACGCCTGGTCGCACAGTAACCACCCCCAAGCACTATGCCTACGTTAAGATTTCCGAAGGATGTGACCGTCGTTGCTCGTACTGCGCAATACCGTTGATTACAGGCAAGCACGTGAGCCGTCCAATGGAGGAGATCCTGGATGAGGTGCGACAGCTGGTGGCGCAGGGTGTGAAGGAGTTCCAAGTAATAGCACAGGAACTGACATACTATGGCATAGACCTGTACCATCGTCGGGCTATCGCTGAGCTGATAGATAAAATGGCAGAGATAGAAGGCGTGGAGTGGATCCGTCTGCACTACGGCTATCCCACGGATTTCCCTTGGGAACTGCTTGAAGTGATGGGCCGCCACGCTAACGTCTGCAAGTACCTTGACATAGCTCTTCAGCATGTGTCAACACCAGTGCTGACAGCTATGCGCCGTCGTATCACCAAGGAGGAGACCTACGCCTTCGTGGAACGACTGCGCAAGGAACTGCCCGGATTATGCATTCGCACTACGCTGATGGTGGGTCACCCAGGCGAGACAGAAGAGGCCTTTGAGGAACTGATGGAGTTCGTGAAATGGGCCCGCTTCGAGCATATGGGGGCTTTTGCCTATAGCGAGGAAGAAGGCACTCACAGCGCTACGGCATACAACGACGATATCCCTGAAGAGGTGAAGCAAACACGCCTGTCGCGTCTGATGCGCCTGCAACAACGAATATCTTCTGAGATACAAGAGGAGCAGGTGGGCAAGACCATGAAGGTGATCTTCGATCGTATAGAGGGCGACTACCTGGTTGGCCGCACTGAATTCGACTCGCCAGAGGTAGACCCCGAAGTGCTGGTGCCGCTTAAGGGCCTTCCAACTGAACCAGAGACAATGATCGGTACCTTCCACAATGTGAAAATCACATCGGCAGAGTATTTTGATCTGTATGGGGAGGTTAAGAGTGAAAAGTGAAAAGTGAAGACCCACCCAAAGGGTGGCGGTTAGAGAGCCTTCGGCTCGGTGAGAGGTGATAGCGCCTTCGGCGCGGTGAGACAATCCTTGAAACCTGAAACCTGAAACTTGAAACCTGGAACTTGGAACTTGAAACTTTGAACTTGAAACGCTAAACGTACACATATAATAATATAATGAACAATAAAGAATTTATAGCAGCTTTGTCGCAACGTGAGGATTTCCCCATGAGCGATACAAGGATGCTCGTACAGCACCTGATAGCCGAACTGACATCGCAGCTCGAAGACGAGAATGTGGTGATGATATCAAATTTCGGCTCCTTCGAGGTGAAGAAACGCCTGGAAAGGGTAGTGGTGAACCCGGGCACAGGCCAGCGTATGCTGGTGCCCCCGCGTTTGGCTCTTACCTTCCGTGCCAGTACCACCTTACGTGATAACACCCGGAAAGGAGGTGACGCAGTATGAACAGACGCGTAAATATCGCAGAGCTTGCCGATGGCATTGCCAAGCGTGCCACTATCCCCGTGAGCTACGCGGAGAAATTCGTGCAGTCGTTCTTCGGTGTGATAGGGGAGGCTCTGGTAAGAGAGAAACTTGTGAAGGTCAAGGGATTAGGCACCTTCAAACTGGTGGATGTGGAAGCACGCGAGAGCGTAGACGTGAACACCGGTGAACGTATATTGCTTTCGGCTCATTCCAAGGTGTCGTTCACACCGGATGCAGGACTCCGTGACGCCATCAACCGTCCCTTTGCCGACTTTGAAACGGTGTTGCTGAATGATGGAACGCCCACCGAACTGATGGAGAAAGAAACAGCAGCCGAGGTGGAGACGACATCTGCCGAGGCAGAAGCATCTCCTGCAGAAGCAACGGCAGCAGCGGTTGCAGCGGTCGCAGCACAACAATTGGCATCACCCGTTGAAGTAGAAGCATCTACGGTAGAAACGGAACCGGAACCTGTTGTGGCTGAAAAAGAAGAGGTTGAAGCAAAGCCTGAAGAGGCAGAAGCTACACCTGCAGAGGATATGCCAGCAGAAGAAGAGCCAACGGAATCTGCACCAGCAGAGGATGTTCCTGCAGAAACAGAAGTAGAAGTTGCACCTGTGGAGCAAGAGCCTGTTGAGGCAGAGCCGGAAATTATTGATGTCGACGAGCCTTTGAAAACAGAACCGGCAGAGGTTGCAGAACCGACAACTGAGGCTGTGGCTGATGAGGCAGCAGCGGAAGTCGAGGCAACAGACGACCAAACGCCCGAGACACTGGCAGAGATTAACAATAATGAAAGCGAAAACGAAATAGAAACGAGTAAAACAAATAGTATGAACAATATAATAAAGAATATACTGGCAGCCTTGGTATGTATGTTCATCGGCTATGCCATATGTTATTATTTCCGTCCGTTTGAGTTGCCTACGCTTAGCCCTGCAACACAGACAGAGAAGAACGAAGCACCAACTGATGATGAGCAGGCCAATGATGCTGCAGCCACAGAACAAACAGAGGCGACCGCAGAACCTCAGGCAGCAAAGCCCGCGCCTCAGGTCAAGAACGACTATCCCCAGATTGAAGGCGGCGAATACATGATAGTAGGTGTGCTGGCTAATGATACCATGAAGGCTGGTAAGATGCTTACCAAGATGGCCATTCAGTACTACGGCGACAAAGACCTCTACACTTACATCTGCAAGATGAACAATATCGAGAACCCCGACATTGTTCCTCTGAATATGCCGCTGGTCATTCCTAAACTGGAGAAGAAACAATAACAAGTTAACACGTTAACACGTTATCGTTTTAGGATTAAAGAATAAAAGATTAAAGATATAAATACATTATAACAATGGCAGAATCAATTGATATTCGCGCACTGAACGAGCTCATAGAGCGTCAGAGCGCTTTCGTGACTAATCTGATGACTGGCATGGACCAGGTGATTGTTGGTCAGCGTCATCTCGTAGAATCATTGCTCATCGGCTTGCTGTCCGACGGCCATGTGCTGCTGGAAGGTGTGCCTGGCTTGGCCAAGACCTTGGCTATCAAAACCCTTGCACAGCTTATCGATGCCAAGTTCAGCCGTATACAGTTTACGCCTGACTTGCTGCCCGCCGATGTCACAGGAACGATGATCTATTCGCAGAAGGATGAGAAGTTCCTGGTGGAACAAGGCCCTGTGTTTGCCAACTTCGTTCTGGCCGATGAGATAAACCGTGCTCCGGCTAAGGTGCAGAGTGCACTGCTCGAAGCAATGCAGGAGCGCGAGGTGACGATAGGCAAGCAGACCTTCTCGCTGCCTTCGCCTTTCCTGGTGCTTGCTACTCAAAATCCGATAGAGCAGGAGGGTACTTATCCTCTGCCCGAGGCTCAGGTGGACCGTTTCATGCTTAAAGTGGTTATCGACTATCCGAAGCTTGACGAGGAGAAGAAGATTATCCGTCAGAATATCGGCGGCGAGCGTCAGGCTGTGCGCCCCGTGCTCTCGACACAGGATATTATGGAGGCCCGCAAGGTGGTGCGTCAGGTTTACCTCGACGAGAAGATAGAGCAGTATATTGCTGATATCGTGTTCGCTACCCGCTATCCCGACAAGTATGGACTGAAGGAGATCAAGGACTTCATAGAGTTCGGCGGCTCACCCCGTGCCAGCATCAACCTTGCGTTGGCAGCTCGTGCTTATGCATTCATCAAGCGTCGTGGCTACGTTATCCCCGAGGATGTTCGTGCCGTGGCTCACGATGTACTGCGCCATCGTATCGGTCTCACCTACGAAGCAGAGGCTAACAACGTCTCATCCGAAGAGATTGTATCCAAGATCCTCAACAAGGTGGAAGTGCCTTAATTGATTATTTGTTTAACGTTTAAGGTTTAACGTGGAAACATCTGAATTACTCAAACGCGTCCGCCATATCGAGATAAAGACTCGCGGACTCTCCAGCAATATCTTTGCGGGCGAGTACCACTCTGCGTTCAAGGGACGCGGAATGGCTTTCAGCGAGGTGCGTGAGTATTCGTATGGCGACGATATCCGCGACATAGAATGGAACGTCACAGCGCGCTTCAACAAACCTTATATCAAGGTGTTTGAGGAGGAGCGCGAACTGACGGTGATGCTGCTCGTGGACGTCAGCGCAAGTCACGACTTCGGTTCGGCTGTACAGACGAAGCGCGAGATGGTGACAGAGATAGCTGCTACGCTGGCTTTCAGTGCCATTCAGAACAACGATAAGATAGGTGTTGTGTTTTTCTCAGACAGGATTGAGAAGTTCATTCCGCCAAAGAAAGGACGTAAACACATCCTCTACATCATTCGTGAACTGCTGGAATTTAAGCCCGAGAGTACCCGCACCGACATAAAGATGGCCGTGGAGTACCTCACTCAGGTAATCAAGCGCCGCTGCACATGTTTCGTGCTGAGCGACTTTATCGACGAGCAGGATTTCCGTCAGGCACTGACTATAGCCAACCGCAAGCATGATATGGTGGCCATTCAGGTGTACGATCGTCGTATTGCCGAATTGCCCAATATAGGACTGATACGCGTGAAAGATGCAGAGACAGGTCATCTGCAATGGATTGACTCGTCGAGCAGCCGTGTGCGCAACGCCCATGCCCGTTGGTGGCAGGAACGTCAGAACGTGCTTGCCGACACCTTCACACGAAGTAATGTCGACCACGTGAGTGTTCGCACCGATCAGGATTATGTCGTTGCGCTTCGAAGTCTGTTTGCACAACGGTCATAATATTACACCCTTTCAGGATACTCCTAATCTGTAGGGAGTGAAAACCTCAAAAAGGTTGGATTCATTAAAAGAGTTATGAGATTAGATATCAAAAAAACAATAAGAGAGCTACTTGGCAAGCTGATTGCTACCTCCTTCCTTTTTCTACTATTGCCATTGCCGGGCATTGCACAGGTTGTGTTCGAGGCACGCATTGATACTCTGGTGATGGTGATAGGCGAGCAGCGGGAGTTGACGCTTGACCTCACTTGCGATGCCAAGCAGAAAGCCAGAATGCCCGAGCTGCAGCCAGGACAGTTGATAGCAAATGTGGTGGAGGTGGTAGAGCGATTAGGCTCCGACACCATTGAGGTCAACGATGGCAAACGCAAGCAAGTGGTGGACCGCTATGCTATTACAGCTTGGGATTCAGCCTTCGTGCTTGTGCCTCCGTTTGAGGCTGAAGTAAATGGTGAGAAGTACCAGTCTAAGGCGTTGGCACTTAAGGTGTTAATGATGCCTGTAGATACGCTTCATACTGACCAGTTCTTCCCTAATAAAGATATTCAGAACAACCCGTTCTCGTGGGATGACTGGAAGCCTGTTATCTGGCTTGTGGTAGTGAACCAGCTGCTTGCACTGCTGTTGCTGTGGCTCTATGGTCATTGGCGCGAGAACAAACCGCTCATCCAACTCATTCGCCGCAAACGCAAGCTGCCTGCCCATCAGGTGGCCATGAATGAGATAGAGCGTATCAAGAGTGAACGCAAATGGACTGAAGAAGACAGCAAGGAATACTATACCGAGCTCACAGAGACGCTGCGTAACTATATTCACGAGCGCTATGGTTTCAATGCCATGGAGATGACATCGTCTGAAATCATAGAACGCCTGCTAAAGGAGCAGGATGAGGAAGCCTTGCGCGAGTTGAGATCGCTGTTCCAGACGGCCGACCTCGTGAAGTTTGCCAAGTACTCAACAATGATTAACGAGAACGATGCCAACCTTGTGTGTGCAATAGATTTCATCAACCAGACAAAACTGGAGGAAGATCCCAATGCTCCACAGGAAGAGATTATCGTGCCCGAAGAAGTGAAGCAGAGCCAGACACGCTCACTGACAATGAAGATAGTAATGGGCGTCTGCGCTGCGATAGCCTTTGCCTTGGCCGTTGCAGCCCTCTATTTCACCATAGATTTAATACGTTAAACACCAGCTTATGCAATTCGCTAATCCATATTATCTTTTGTTGCTGTCGCTGCTCATACCATATATCTTGTGGTACGTGCTTAAGAGTGGCGACAAAGACCCTTCGCTGCAAATATCGTCAACGCTGGCTTATCGCAATGCACCCAAGACGTTCAGGCAGTATATGGTACACGCACCGTTCCTGCTGCGCTGTATGGCCTACGTGATGATAGTCTTAGTTCTGTGTCGGCCCCAGACCAGCAATTCCTGGAGCGACCGCACCATCGAGGGTATCGATATCATGCTTTGTGTGGATATCTCAACCTCGATGTTGGCAGAAGACTTGCGCCCAAACCGTATCGAAGCGGCCAAAAAAGTAGCTTCAGAATTCATTTCCGGACGTCCGAACGATAATATCGGTCTCACGATATTTGCTGGAGAGTCGTTCACACAATGCCCGATGACAACGGACCATGCCGTGCTGCTGAATATGTTCAACGGTCTCAGCTGCGATATGGTGCAGCGTGGACTGATGGACGACGGCACGGCTATAGGTATGGGATTGGCCAACGCCATCTCTCGCCTTAAGGATTCCAAGGCCAAGTCGAAGGTTATCATTCTGCTTACTGATGGTTCAAACAACGCTGGTGATATCTCGCCTCTGACGGCTGCAGAAATCGCCAAGAGTTTCGGCATTCGCGTCTACACTATCGGTGTAGGTACCAATGGCACAGCGCGTTATCCTTATCCTGTAGGTGGACGTATAGAATATGTGAACATCCCTGTCGAGATAGACTCGAAGACGCTCGCCTCCATTGCCGGAACTACTAATGGTGAGTTCTATCGTGCTACAAACAACAACAAACTGCGCGAAGTATACCAGCAGATTGACAAGCTTGAGAAGACAAAGATGAACGTGAAAGAATATTCGAAACGTTACGAGGCTTTCGCTCCGTTTGCGCTTGCAGCCTGTCTTCTGCTCCTCATCGAACTGCTCCTTCGCGAGACATGGTTAAAGACTGTGCCATGAGGATGAGTTTTTGAGTTCAAAGTTCCAGGTTCAAGGTTTCAGGTTTCAAGTTAAAAGGTTCAAAGTTCAAGATATTAAGAGAAGATGTTTAGATTTGAGAGCCCTATATATTTATATGTGTTGTGCGTCTTGCCTGTGTTGGCGTTATTGCACTTCTGGACCAACTATCGTCGGGTGCGCCGTTTGCGCGAGTTCGGCGAAAAGGATTTGGTAAAGCCGCTTATGCCGGAAGTGTCACGTTGGCGTCGCGAACTTAAGTTCTGGTTGCTTCTTGCGGCACTGGGTATGATGATTGTCTGTCTGGCACGCCCTCAGTATGGCACCAAGATAGACACCCGCAAGCGCCGTGGTATCGAAGCTATCGTGGCACTCGATGTGTCCAATTCAATGCTTGCAACAGACGTGTCGCCCAGCCGCTTGGATAAGGCTAAGATGCTCATTAGCAACCTTGTCGATGGCATGACAGACGATAAGATAGGTCTTATCGTATTTGCCGGCGATGCCTTCACACAGTTGCCCATAACTTCAGATTACGTTTCGGCTAAGATGTTCTTGGACAATATCTCTCCTGCGATGATCAACGTACAGGGCACGGATATTGCTCGAGCCATTGAGTTGGCTACACATAGCTTCACCCAGCAGGAAGGTGTGGGGCGCGCTATCTTTGTCATCACCGACGGTGAGGACAACGAGGGTGGGGCAGAGGAAGCTGCTGCCGCTGCTCTGAAACGAGGGATGAAAGTCTACGTACTGGGAATAGGTTCAACAGAAGGTAGCCCCATTCCGATGCCTGGCCGTAGCGGTTATATGACTGATAATGCAGGTAATACGGTGGTGTCTAAGCTTAATGAAGAAATGTGCCGTTCGATATCACAGGCCGGCGGTGGCGCTTATATCTACGTAGACAACAGCTCATCGGCAGTATCTGCACTGCAGAAACATGCCGACAAACTGGCAAAGGCAGATATAGAGTCAGTGCTCTACAGCGAGTTCGACGAACATTTCCGTGATTTCGCGTGGGCAGCACTGGTGCTCTTGATAATAGAAACCATTATCCTTGCCCGTCGCAACCGTTTGTTCAGTCGCTTCCGCCTGTTCCCATCGGCAAAGGCTACGATTATCACACTTGTTTTGCTCTCGCCATTGGCTGGCGAGTTTATGCCAGGCATGTCGACACAGGCCTTCGCTCAGAAGAAGAACGATCGCTACTTCATTCGACATGGTAATCGTCAGTACCGCGACAGTCTTTTCACCAAGGCACAGGTGGATTATCAGAAAGCCATTGAGAAGGACAATGCTAATGCCGTGGCTCATTACAACCTCGGCAATGCTCAGTTGGCACAGGGACTGCCTAAGGATGCGATGAAAAGCTTCGAGACTGCAGCGCGAATGCAGACCGACAAACTGCTTGCTGCCCAGGCATACCACAACATGGGAGTGATACTGCAAAGTCAGAAGCAGTTCAAGGAAGCCATTCAATGCTATCAGAATGCTTTACGCCGTAATCCTAAGGACGATGAGACACGTTACAACTTAGCTCTTTGTATGCATCAACTGAAGAACCAAGACCAAAACCAGGATGGCGGTCAGCAAAACCAAGATGGTGAAAATCGGCAGAAGCAAGACCAAAAACAGGACCAGCAGCAACAACAGCAACAGCAACAACAGCAGGAGCAACAGGAGCAGCAGCCCGAACAGCCTAAGATGTCGAAGGAGAATGCCGAACAACTCCTGAAGGCTGCTCAGCAGGAAGAGAAACAGACACAGGACAAGGTGAACAAAGCTCAGCAAAAGCCCCAACGCCGTCAGCTGGAAAAGCAATGGTAAGGAAACATACAGAGCACATATAATTGAATATTGAAAATTGAAATAATATATGAATAAGAGTTTTCTTTCGTTTATTCTTTATTATTTATTGTTTAGCTTCAGCATTTCAGCGCAAGTTAACGTTCGTGTGCAAGCACCTTCTGAGGTAGTCGAGGGCGACAGATTCCGTGTTGCCTACGTCGTGAACACGCAGGACATTGACGACTTTAGCGTTGGCGAGTTTGAAGGTATATCAGTAGACTTCGGCCCATCCACGAGCCGTTCGTCGAGTTATTCCATGGTCAATGGTAAGACCACATCATCATCAAGCACGACATTTACTTATACCGTAACAGCCCAGAAAGCCGGCAGCTATCATCTGCCTGCTGCCACAGCAACTTCCGGAGGCAAGACATATAAGTCCGCATCGCCCGCTATCACTGTGCTGCCAGCTGGTTCTGCAAGTTCAGGCTCGTCGGGTTCGTCTGGCAATTCAGGTGGTGCCGCTCAGTCGCATTCCCAGGCCGATCGAATGCATACTCAGAACGTAGGCGACAAGATTACGGGTAAGGACTTGTTTATTGCTGTTACCGCATCCAAGCGCAAGGTGTTTGAGCAGGAAGCTGTGCTCCTAACATATAAGCTATATACCCTCGTTAATGTCTCCAGCCTCGAAGGCAAGATGCCTGAGCTCGACGGTTTCCACGTTCAGGAACTCAACCGCCAGCGCCAACCTGAACTCAAGATGGAGCATTACAACGGCAAGAACTACGGCACTGTGGTTTGGAGCCAGTATGTAGTCTTCCCGCAGCAGACGGGCGCGCTTACTATACCAGAGATAAAATACGAGGCAACAGTCGTTCAGCAGAATCGTTCGGCAGACCCATTCGACATCTTCTTCGGTGGAGGCAATATGGTGCAGGAGGTACGCAAGACAGTGATTGCACCGGCTGTTACGCTGCAGGTTGATCCTCTGCCAGCCCCCAAACCCGACAACTTCTCTGGTGCAGTAGGTAAGTTCTCTATCGCCTCGTCGCTCACGCCTCAGAGCCTTAAAGCTAATGATGCAACCACGTTGCGCCTTACGGTTTCAGGTACTGGCAACATGAAACTCATCAAGGCGCCAGAGGTAGCATGGCCAAAGGATTTCGAGCGCTACGATCCAAAGACCGAAGAGCATACGAGCATCAGTGCTTCAGGATCATCAGGCAAGATTATCTACGACTTCATAGCCGTTCCACGTCACGAAGGCAAGTATGAAGTGCCCGCAGTGGAATTCTGCTATTTCGACCCCGATGCCAGACAGTATCGCACCTTAAAGGGTGAGGCATACCAAATAGACGTGGCCAAAGGCAAAGGAGGCTCTTCCGCTGCTTCAGGCCTTTCAAAGGAGGATATACAGTTGCTTAATTCCGACATCAGATATATCCGGACCTCTGAACCATCATATCAGACAGGCGCATCTTCATTCTTCGGATCTATGCGCTACTGGTTGACCTATGCCGGATTGTTTGCTGCTTTCCTCGCTCTTATCATCGCTTTCCGCCGTCGTCTTGCATTGAATGCAGACGTAGCACGTCGCCGTACTCGTGGAGCCAATAAGATTGCCAACAAACGTCTTCGTGCAGCACGCAAGCTCCTTCAGCAGAATAATCCAGAAGCCTTCTACGATGAGACGATGAAAGCGCTATGGGGCTACGTGGGTGATAAACTGAATATTCCTACAGCACAACTCTCAAAGGACAACGTGTCGCAACAGTTGCAAGAATGCAACGTAGCACCTGAAATCATCACCCAGCTCATTCAAACACTTGACAACTGTGAGTTCGCTCGTTTCGCTCCAGGTGATCCAACAGAGAATATGGAAAAGATATACGCCTCAGCCGAACAGCTCATCACCAGTCTCTCAAACATAACCGCAAACCGTTAATCCGCATGAAACGCTCATATTTATTATTTATTTGTTGTCTGTTAATCAGCGTTAGCGCAAGCGCAGCAGCACTCGTTTCCAAGGCCGAAGCAGACTCTGCTTACGCCAAGGAGCATTTCGTTCAGGCTGCAGCAATATACCGTCAGCTCACCGACTCACTTGGCGAGAGCGCACAGATATACTACAATCTTGGCAATTGCTACTATCGTCAGGACTCCATAGCTCAGGCTATCCTCAACTACGAACGTGCTCTGTTGCTTGACCCGTCGATGGATGATGCCCGGTTTAACCTCGATATAGCACGGGCCAAGACCGTAGACAAAGTAGTGCCGGCGTCAGAAATGTTCTTCGCAAAGATCTTCCATTCCCTGGTGCTCTCGCTAAGCATAAACAGATGGGCACTCATAGCTGTAGTGTCGTTCCTCCTCGCTCTTATAGCATTGGCTCTATACCTGTTCCTGCCAAGCATTGCAGCCAAGAAGGCTTCCTTCGTTTTTGCTTTGGTAATGTTCTTCATTACAGCCTTCGCAAACATCGCAGCTTTGCAGCAACGGTCGCACATCAACAACCGCACAGGCGCTATCATTATGGCGCCCTCCGTAGTCGTCAAGAGCACTCCAAGCGCCTCCGGTACTGACCTCTTCATCCTACATCAAGGTACTCATGTGGACATCCGCGACAACTCAATGAAGGATTATGTTGAAGTCCAGCTTACCGACGGCAAGCAAGGATGGATCCAACGTAGCCAGATTGAGATAATATAACTTCCACTCCCTCCTTCCTCCATGGAACATCTTGATCAGCAGATACTGCTACTGTTGAACGGAAGCCAGTCCACGTTTCTCGACAACTGCTTCCTGCTCATCACACGCACGTCCACTTGGATTCCACTTTTCCTCGTCCTGTTATTCATAGTCTTCAGAGCCTTGTCAAAACTTCAAGTCTCGAGAAGTCGGACGTGTGTTCTTGTCATCCTTTTCATCATTGCCTGTGCTTTGGTGATCGTCATCTGTGATCAAACGGCAAGCACCATTTGCAAGCCATTGTTCTCACGGCCTCGGCCAAGTCATGAGCCCGCACTCTTAGGGCTCGTAGACCTTGTCAATGGGCGTCGGGGTGGAGCCTATGGCTTTTTCTCAAGCCACGCCGCCAACACCTTTGGCCTCGCCACATTTGTTGCACTAACGTTCCGTAATCGTATTGTCTCATTCACACTCTACACTTGGGCAATACTTAGCAGCTATTCGCGCATATATCTCGGACTTCATTATCCCGGCGACATCCTTGTAGGCCTGCTCTTTGGCATCCTTGTCGGCTACATCATATATCTTTTATTCAGTAGGGTGATAAAAGTAAATAAAGAACTACGGAATAATAATGTCACACTCCAAACGGCACTGCATGCTTCATCGCCAAGCCTTCCGTATTATCTCCCTATAACCTTCCTTCTCACACTCTTGTTTATAGCCATTACCTCCATATAACCCATGCATTACGGTGAGATTCTTTCAATCCTCGTAGCAATAACGTGGACCATAACAGCGCTCTGTGCAGAGGTAGCAAGCCGGCGTATGGGACAATTGCAGATGAATGTCCTGCGAATGGGCGCCTCCTTGGCTATACTTGCCATCATACTATGGGTTGCCACAGGGTCGCCTTTTCCACAGGGCATGAGCAGCAAGGCATTGCTATGGTTGTTGGCTTCAGGAGCTATAGGTTATGTGTTTGGTGACTACTGCCTGTTCTCCACTTACGTTCTCATAGGCAGTCGCTTCGGACAACTCTTCATGACATTGGCGCCACTTTTCTCCGCGCTTACTGCTTGGGCGCTTCTTGGCGAACGTCTTGGCCTGCAAGCGTTGGCGGGCATTGGACTCACACTCTTCGGGATAGCTGTAGTCGTCTATCATCGTAATAGTGGGCAAACCAAATCATCTTCAGTAATAGACCCAAGCATTTTGCGTCGCGGCATACTATTCGGTATAGGAGCAGGAATGGGGCAGGGCGTAGGTATTGTGCTTTCCAAGGTCGGTATGGGGCTATGCGATGCTACGCCATTGTTGCCGATGGCTGCCACTATGGTGCGTGCCGTAGCAGGTCTTATAGGATTCGGAATAGCTTATTATCTGAAAGGCGATAAAGAGCGAATGCGTAAGGGGCTGCGTGACCGCACAACCATGGCCGTTGCGGCAGGAACCATCATCACAGGACCAGTTATCGGAGTGTCATTGTCGCTACTTGCCGTGCAGCTTGCACCGGCTGGCATCGCCTCCACGCTTATGGCATTAACCCCCGTCTTCATACTCTTTCCCTCCTGGTGGCTTTTCCATCAGAAAATCACGGCACGCGAAGTCATCGGATCATGCATTGCCGTAGCAGGCGTCGCCCTCTTCTTCCTATAATCCCTAATCCTTCTTCGGCATCAGTTCTATATGCTTCATCTGTCGCATAATCCAAGTCTGCCGTTTTAGCATGTATGCCGATGGATTTGCGCTGTCGTATCGCAGTGGATTAGGTAGTGTCGCAGCAATCAGCGCACAGTTTGCACGCGTCAGGTCTGCAGCCTTGCATCTAAAATGTAATTGGGCCACTGCCTCAGCACCATAAATACCATCGCCCATTTCTATTGAGTTAAGGTATACTTCCATGATTCTTTGCTTGCTCCAGCAGAGCTCAATCAATGCTGTGAAATACGTCTCAAGGCCCTTGCGCAACCATGACTGACGTGGCCATAGAAACACATTCTTTGCTGTCTGTTGGCTGATAGTGCTTCCACCACGCTGACGCTTACCTGCTTGACGCTCCTTCACAGCTTGTTCAATAGCATTAAAATCGAAACCATGATGCTCCATAAACAACTGATCTTCTGACGCCATGACAGCAACGGGCATGTATTTGGAAATAGAGTCCAGGGGTACCCAATGATGACGCAAACGAATCTTCTCACCATGTCCAACCTGTTGCATGCATCTGATAACCATCAATGGAGTTACGCTAACAGGCAGCCACCGATAAGCTACCACTGCAAGAATCGTTGAGGCAAAGAAGAAAATCACTATGCCCCGAAGCCATTTCTGTATACTCTTTAGTATTTTCATAACCAAACTTTCATCGCTCAACTCTTCGCTCGGCATTGCTGCTTCTTTGAGCGAAGCGAGTCAAAAGAGTTACAATAATTTCCAATAATAACTATTATCTGCAGGCTTTACCTGCTTGTTCCTCCTTCCTCAGGAAGGGGTATGCTTTATGGTTAGGGCGTGTGTTTCTTTACCCTTATCACCCTAACACCCAACTGGCTAGGATGCTTGCTCATATATTCAGCCAATGTCATAGGTTCCAGCACCACCTTTTTGTGAATCTGGCTCGCATTCAGCAAGTGCAACTTGCCGTCGCGGCCCCATACAGCCAGGCCAAGATGCGACACATCCAACCCCGCCTTCTTCGTCACAATAGCCAGAATATCACCGTCCTCAATGCCAGGCAGCTCCTTACGTGAGCGTGAAAGCAGGCGGCGAGGAACATAACGTACTACCTTACCGTTCACACGATTTTCGTTCGCCTTGATAAGGCGTAAGGCCTCGGTGTCCCCCTTAAGCATTGGATATTGGTTCGGGTGTTCACTCATATAAGTGCACGACAGTTTCTGCGAGTCCACGAAAGGATAGTAAGCTCCACGCTTGTCAGCCTTAGCTCCTTTAATCTCATGCACAAAACCCTGCTGCTCGTTGCTCATTATCCACTCGCTGAAATAATGGTTGCGCGAGGCATAACCATTTAGACGGCCATCGCGGTAGCGAATCTGCTCCAGCTTCTTGCAGAAATCCGAAAAACGAGTGCTGCCGTCAAGCGTTGTCAGAACCAAGGCCACTACATTCTCAACCAGCGTAGTGCAGTCCAACTCGCGCAGATTTACGGCCAGCTCCTCCTTCGGGTTCACTTCCAATGTCTTGCCAACGTAAGGAATGCCTTTCAATTCATTTGCATAAAACAACATTAGGTTAGCACCTGCAGGCTGCCGGCTACCTTTCGTGAGCAGGCTTACTACCTTGATGCTATCGGCACGTTGGTATGTGAGTGCAGCCGCATCGCTGGCATTAAAGAATAAACAAGAAACAAAAAATAGAATAAAAGTGTGTCGCATATCGTTAAGTTCTCCTTATTTTTCGCAAAAGTACGGCAAAAATTAGTAACCAACGAAAAAAATACATTATTTTTGCGCCGTGAAACGTTTATTAATACTTTTCTTCCTTTTCAATGTCTGTTCGCTGCAGGTTGATGCTCAGCAGACTCGTAGCTTAAGCGATGATATCCGTACAGTTCAGGTTATCGTTGCCGATGACCCGCTATTGCCACCTGTTGCTCGTTTAGGTACACCCGTCGAGATTTCATTCGATGCCCTCACGCACGTGTACGCGCGCTATATAGTTAATGTGCAACTGTGCAACGCCGATTGGAGTGAGAACGACGAGGTGTTTGAAAGCGACTACATCAGCGGCTTCAATAACCGGCCTATTGAGGACTACGAGAACAGTTTCAATACAACAGTGTTGTATACTCATTACAGTTATTGCTTTCCAAACGAAGATTGTCGACTGTTGCTACCAGGCAACTATCGTGTCAGGGTCTATGAAGAGGAATTCGATTCGGATGCTGAACCTGTGCTTGAAGCCTTTTTCTCTCTATATGTTCCTGAGATGAGTGTGCGCATGACGGTGAGCCCGAATACAGAAATAGATTTTAATCAGCGGCATCAGCAAGTATCACTTGATGTGGCCTACGGACAGCGCCGTGTGGTAGATCCGCAGCGTGAGCTGCATACCATAGTGATGCAGAACCGCAGACTTGATAATGCCGTTGTTAACCTGCCGCCTAATATCCTTAAGGCCAATGGCGCCGAGTGGACACACCGGCGTGAACTGATCTTTGATGCCGGGGCAGAGTTCCACAAGTTTGAGATCCTGGATATACGGCTCAATGGTATGAACGTGGACCGCATGGAGTGGATTGACGAGCAGCACCATGCCACATTGTTTGCTAATACTCCTCAGCACAACTATACATACGATCCAGACGCTGACGGAGCTTATGTCATTCGTCATTCAGGCGATGAGGATAATGCCACGATGAGTGAATATCTGTTTGTACACTTTTTGCTGCAAACGCCCAAGTTGGAAGGCGGAGATGTGTATGTGGCAGGCCTTTGGAACAATGGCTATCCTGATCCAGAATGCGTGATGCACTACGATGAACGGCTCAAGGCATACGAGACAGCAGTGCTGTTGAAACAGGGCTACTACAACTATCAGTTCCGTCAGATAGACGGCGATGGCGTAGGACGAACGCTGCGAACCGACGGTGATTTCTACCAGACTGAGAACGAATACATAACACTCGTATACCACCGTCCGCAGGGAGCTCGTTATGATGCTCTCGTAGGCTTTGCTAAAGCGAAGAGTTCAAATCAGTAAATCCGAATGTAATTAATGGAAATAATCAAGCATTTCTTTCAGGAGATGGGCACCTTGCTCAGTATCCCCTGGTCCTTTGTTATCCTTGAACTTGTCGGCACCCTTGCAGGTGCAGTGTCAGGAGCTCGTCTGGCTTCTGCCAAGCACTTCGATTTGTTCGGCGCCTTCATCGTTGGCATAGCTACAGCATGCGGGGGCGGTACCATCCGCGACCTGCTTATCGGCAAGGTACCATTCTGGTTGGAAGACCCTATATTTCTGCTCACCTGCCTTTTCGGCCTCGTTTGGGTGATTATCTTCCGCAAGATGCTGGTGCGTCAAGACAATACATGGTTCCTGTTCGACTGCATAGGTTTCTCGCTTTTCAATGTCATTGGCATACAAAAGTCGTTGGGTCTTGGCTTCCCCACTTGGGCTGCCATTGTTCTTGGTGTGGTCACAGGTGCTGGAGGTGGCGTCTTGCGCGACATTCTTATCAACGAAGTACCTCTCATCTTCCGCAAGGAGATTTATGCCACTTGCTGTCTGGCTGGTGGATTGGTCTATGTCGGTGCCTTGCACCTTGGGTGGAAGATTGAAGGTGCAGCTTTGCTCTCGTGTATAGTTGCCATAGGAATTCGTATGTTAGCAGTGAAATATCACTGGAGTTTGCCATACGTGAAAGGTTTGGAAGAGTAGAAAGGCGTTCCCTAACACATGCGTATATGTAGCTTAATACGACCGGACGTGTAGCTTAATACGACCGTACATGTAGCAGGATATGACCGGACGTGTAGCAAGTTATGGCCATTCGTGTACCAGTATACTATTGGGCGTGCAGTAGGGCACGACTGGCTAAATAGCCGATAAGGCATTCTGAATGGCTAGTGGCCATCAGATATTTCGAAGAAAAAAGAAGAGGGACATCCAAGCGGATGCCCCTCTTTGTTGTGATTAAATCAGATGATTACTGGAGCGTGCCAGCCTCGGCAGCCTTGATCATCTCGTCGCTGGCATAGAGGTAAACCTCCACGCGACGATTCTGAGCCTTACCGGCAGCGGTGCTGTTGTCGGCTACGGGGTTGTCTTCGCCCAGGCCTACAACTTCCTTGATCTGACCATTGGCAACGCCATTCTTGAGAAGGTGCTTGCTTACAGACTGAGCACGGTCTTCAGAGAGCTTTTGGTTCTTCAGCTTGCTCTGCTCTGCGGTGCTGTTCTTCCAGCCCGCATTATCGGTGTATCCGATGATACCTACACTCATGTCTGAATTAGGAATAAGCACATTGGAAGCGAAATTGTTAAGTGAGCTCTGAGCTACAGCGTTCAGGGCCGACTTACCTGTCTGGAAGAGGATACCGCTATCGAAGGTAACCTTAACAGCCTGATAGCCATTACCGTCGGTAACGCTTTCTACCTGTGCGTTAGCAATCTTCTCAGCTTCAGCCTTAGCCTTGTCCATCTTGCGGCCGATGAGGATACCGGCTGTGGAGCCTGCTACTGCGCCGGCAGCACCTGCGATGCCTGCCCACTTGCCCTTGTTGCCGTTCTTGGCGAGGATAGCACCGAGAGCTGAGCCGAGAGCTGCACCACTCGTACCGCCAATCACACCACCCTTAGCGGTGTTTGACATGTTGCAAGAATTGAAAAGCAGTGCGGCGCAAAGGCCGAGTGCATAGAACTTTAATCCTTTCATAGTTTCGTGTTTTAGTTAATAATAAGAGTTGATAATACTACTTTCAGAGTGCAAATATAAAGAAAATCTCGTTACGATAAAGCAAAACACTAAAAATTATTCGTTGCTTTAGCAATATTTCACTAACTTTGCGCCGCAAAATATAAAATGACACATAAATTATACTATGGCTAAAGAATTAAAAAACTTGACGAAACGAAGCGAGAACTACTCGCAATGGTATAACGAACTTGTCGTGAAGGCCGACCTGGCCGAGCAGAGCGACGTTCGTGGATGTATGGTTATCAAGCCCTATGGCTATGCCATCTGGGAAAAGATGCAGGCAAAGCTCGATGCTATGTTCAAGGAAACGGGTGTGCAGAATGCATACTTCCCCCTCCTCATCCCTAAGAGTTTCCTCTCACGCGAGGCCGAACACGTTGAGGGCTTCGCCAAGGAATGTGCTGTGGTAACGCATTATCGCCTGAAAACCAACGAGACGCACGATGGTGTAGTAGTTGATCCCGAGGCCAAACTCGAGGAAGAACTTATCATTCGTCCTACTTCGGAAACGATAATATGGAACACTTATAAGAACTGGATTCACTCTTATCGCGATCTGCCTCTGCTAATCAACCAGTGGGCTAACGTAATGCGTTGGGAGATGCGTACTCGCCTTTTCCTCCGCACCTCAGAGTTCCTTTGGCAGGAAGGCCATACGGCTCATGCCACACGTGAGGAAGCAGAGGAGCGTGCTCGCCTGATGCTCAAGGTATATGCTGATTTCGCCGAGAAGGTGATGGCAGTGCCTGTGATGCAAGGTGTCAAGAGCGAAACGGAGCGCTTCGCTGGAGCTCTCGACACTTATACCATCGAGGCTATGATGCAGGACGGCAAGGCTCTGCAGAGTGGTACAAGCCACTTCCTCGGTCAGAACTTCGGTAAGGCCTTCGATGTGCAGTTCCTTAACAAAGATAACCAACCCGAGTACGCTTGGGCAACCTCTTGGGGCGTTTCCACACGCTTGATGGGTGCTCTTATCATGACGCACTCCGACGATAACGGCCTCGTGCTGCCTCCAGCTCTCGCGCCAATCCAGGTGGTCATCGTTCCTATCTACAAGACCGAAGACGAACTGGCACGTCTGCGCGAGAAGCTCGGTGCCATAGCTGATGAGCTCAAGGGTATGGGCATCAGCGTCAAGCTCGATGACAACGACCAGAAGCGCCCCGGCTTCAAGTTTGCCGATTATGAGCTCAAGGGTGTGCCTGTACGCCTCGTAATGGGACCGCGCGATATGGAGAACAACACCATCGAACTGATGCGCCGTGACACTTTAGAGAAGGAAACACTCACTTGCGACGGCATTGCAGCCCACGTGAAGTCGGTGCTCGATGATATGCAGACAGCCATCTTCGAGAAAGCTCGCAAGTACCGCGATGAGCATATCTATGAGTGCGACGACTACGAGGAATTCAAGAGCCGTATTAAGGACGGAGGCTTCTTCCTCTGCCATTGGGACGGTACTCCTGAAACCGAAGCTCGCATCAAGGAGGAGACGCAGGCCACTATCCGCTGCGTTCCCTATGACTTTGAGCAGACGCCCGGCACCGACATGGTCAGTGGCAAGCCTGCCAAGTACAGAGTCCTTATCGCAAGGGCTTATTGATAAATCAGTGATTGAACGATTAAGTCATTGAAAGAGAACAAGATTAATAGGGTGGAGGCTTAACCATATAACTTTAGTCCTTAATCCTTAATCTTTAATCTGATGATGCGTTGGATTCCCACCCTCTTCGCCGCTGAGGCCATTCCCAGTGCCATGATAACCTTCGTGGCACTGCTGATGTTCCTGCAGCTGGGTATAGGGTGGGATTATTGTACTCTTTTGTGCGCATTGCTCTCCTTGCCTTGGGTGCTGAAGAGCTTTGTTCGACAAAAAGTGCGGCAGGTTGGCCACTTCTCGTTGGTGCTTCGCGGCATTGAGTTGAGCATATTCATTATTATCACGACTCTGGCTTTCTGTTGCACTTCGTCTGTCCATCGTCGTATATTGGTCTTCGCCTGTCTCTTTGTGCTTTGCATGTTGTGTGCTTGGCACGAACTTGCGGCACGCATGTATTACGAACGAATGTTGCGTCCTCGTGAGCAACGCATCTTCAATGGCCCAAAGATGTTCTTCTCGCAGGCCAGCGTAGTGATGACTTACGGTGTGATGATCGTGATGGTGGGCTTCCTTGAAGTGTTCTATCACAACCGCCGCAATGCCATCGCTCTCTCGTGGAGTTCAGCTATTTACCTGCTGGCAGGCTTTTATCTGTTGCTTGTACTTTACAATTTCTTTGTGCTGAAGCCACCTCATGTCGGTGATGCTGGCCGCAGTCAGTCTATTGGTGGTGCCGTTAGGGCTGAAATGCGCGTTATTGACCGTATAGCTCATAAACCTAATTGGTTGGTGGTCATCCTCTGCCTGACACTCTTCCTGCTGCCGCAGTCGCTGATGTTCTACACGCGCGTCCTCTTTCTAATGGCTACTGACGCTGAGGGAGGTTTAGGGTGTTCGCTGCAATGGGTAGGTCTGGCGCAAGGAACCGTGGGTGTTATAGCCTTTTCCTTAGGCTTAGGTCTTGGCTATCGTCTGAACCGCAGTCGCCGTCTTCTGTGGCCTCAGGCTCTTGCTATGCCTCTTTCGCCCATGGTCTATTTTGTGATGACACAGTACCCTCCGTCGGGCTTGTTCCCACTCTGCGTCGCTACCTTTGCGGCCCAGTTCTGCTTCGGTCTCGGCCTGAACGGGTGCCTTGTCTTCATACGTTATATCTCTGGCGAGCGTTATCGCAGCACTATCAACTACCTCTACATCCCGCTCGTCTCGCTTGTGATGCTCCCGGCACTGGCCGTTTCAGGCTGGCTCGTTGAGCGTACAGGCTTCGCAACCTTCTTTCTCATCGATTCTCTTCTTGCCATACCCGCCTGGGCCGCATTCTATGCCGGCTCCCGCGTATGCCAATAACAATTCCTATGAAGAATAAACCATATGCCTGGGTGCCGTCGCTTTATCTGGCCGAGGCGCTTCCTTATGTCGCTGTGATGGTGATTGCAACGACGATGTACAAACGGCTTGGACTCTCAAATACAGATCTTGCCCTCTACACCTCATGGCTTTATCTGCCATGGGTCATCAAGCCCTTGTGGAGCCCTTTTGTTGCTGCCATTAAAACGGAACGATGGTGGGTGTTGCTGATGCAGTTGTTTATAGGTGCAGGCTTTGCCGGAATTGCTTTCACGTTGCCCACAAGTTATTGGTTACAAGGCTCGTTGGCTTTCTTCTGGCTGTTGGCATTTGCCAGTGCTACCCACGATATCGCCGCCGACGGCCTGTATATCCTCGGTCTTGATTCGCATGACCAAAGCCTCTATGTAGGCGTCCGCAGCACATTCTACCGAATCGGCACAATCTTCGGGCAGGGCTTGTTGGTTATGCTTGCCGGTTGGCTTGAGCGTTCCAATACGATTCCCATGGCTTGGAGCATTACGTTCTTCGTTCTTGCAGGCGCATTCCTGGCTTTATGGTTGTGGCACATCTTGTCGCTCCCGAAAGTAAAATGCCCTGCCGAAGACACTGCAAATGCTGAGAATAGTCAGTCTGTTGGAGTGCATATGGGCGAGGATATAGCTGAGCATCGTCAGCAGTCAATGTTCACGGAATTCTGGTTAGCGCTGAAAACCTTCTTTACCAAACCCCATATCCTCACGGCACTTCTCTTCATGCTCCTTTTTCGTTTCCCCGAAGGGCAATTGGTGAAGATTGCCAATCCCTTCCTTTTGGATTCGGCTGAGGCTGGAGGACTGGCCCTGTCAACTGAGGCTGTGGGTTTTGTCTACGGCACTGTGGGTATAATAGGCCTCACTATAGGCGGCTTGTTGGGTGGCTGGTGCGTATCGCGCCACGGACTGAAGCGCTGGTTGTGGCCTATGGTACTTAGTATTTCGCTGCCCGACCTCGTCTACGTTTACCTGTCTTATGCAGCTCCTTCATTTTCTGCTGTTTTCGCCGAGGCAAATAGCTTTTCTATTTTCAACCTTCAGTTCTCAATCATCAACCTCTGCGTCTTCATCGAGCAGTTCGGCTACGGCTTCGGCTTCACCGCCTATATGCTCTATCTCGTCTATTTCTCTCAGGGCGAGCGCTCTACCGCTGTGTTCAGCATCTGCACTGCTATGCAGGCTTTGGGCATGATGTTGCCGGGTATGATTGCGGGTTGGATGGCCGACCGCCTTGGCTACCTCGGTTTCTTCTGGTGGGTGATGGCCTGCTGCCTCGTTACATTCGCCGTCTCAGCCTTCATCAAGATTGACCCCGACTACGGGAAGAAACAGAAATAGGAACAGACCTTTGAATCGGCCTATCAAGGGACTTCCGCCAATACGTCCAGACTTGTTGTAGAACACATACGTTCAAATCGGTTGTTCGGTCGCGACCGAACAACCTACATGACCAGTCATATTTCACGATACTTTTGGTCTTAATCCGGATTTAGATTGTTCAGATACAAAGAAACGGGCGGACGCTTTTTGGTTAGCGCCCGCCCGTTTCATGATTCTTGACTTAATTGAATACGATTTTTCTGGTTTTATGCTTGCCGGATTGGATGAGGTAAATGCCTCGTGGCAGGCGAGGGATGGTGTTGTAGCTACCGCGATATAGCACGATGCCTTGGGTGTTCACAACGCTGACGATGTCCGAACCGGCGGGCTCTGTCTGCATCTTTGGACTGAGATCCACGACGCCGTCGGGCACTCCGTGGAGTGCTATCTCGCATTGAAGCAGGAGCTGACGCACATCCTTGTCGGCTGGTGATAAGGCGTAGTTGTTTCGAAGTTCGAACATACAAGCTTGGTTGTGACGTGAAGAGCGTATGGTCGGCACTTCCTCAGCAGGCTGCAGCTGAATTCTGGAACGCTTAATGCCGATGTTGAAGAAGCCGGAGTCAGCCGTAATGTCGATGGCAACAGGCGTGTCCGAGAGGTATATGCTTGTGTTATCGATGCAGAGGAATTTCTTTGCACCAAGATTGTAGATATAGTACTCTTTATATTCTTCGGAACGGAGAACAAGCCAGTTGTCGTAAGGATTGGAAACAAGGGTATGCCTACGGTAGGCTTCACGGGCCTCTTCTTTGGTTGCGCCGGCGAGTGTGAGGTGCCCTTCGGCGTCCACGACAAGGTCGCCATAGCCGTATGGATTGTGAATCTGGTAAGCTGTGAAAGATGTGATGTGGTAGTTATTATCGACATTGCCAAGCGTTAGGGGCTCAGCCGTCTCACCGAGTGAGCGTATAGCTTCTACGAGAGCCTCGGCGTTATCGGTGTTGCCGTTGTTGTACACGCTCTTCAACTGTTGCAGGGCTTGAGGCCGATAGCCGCCGAAGCGGTCCTCTTGATTAAGAATCTCAGCCGCGAGGATCTTGAGGTCGGCGAGTCGGTAGTCTTTTTTGAAATAGATTTCGTTGATGGCAAGGTTGTGCCCTGCTCCGTGACCTCGGATGAAACGCAGACGGAAATAGCGAGCGCTGATTGGCGTTTCAAGAACGGTAGTGGGGGCGTCATCGTTGTCGAAACTGATAGTGCCGGCTGCCGTAAATGTTTGACCGTCATTAGAATATGAGAGTTGGGCCTGACGTGCACGGTAGTTAAGGTCGAATGACTGATAGAGCCCGATGCTCTTTACCGTGACTTCTTCGCCGGCATCAAAGACAAAGGTATGGGGGTAATTGGAATAAGCTTTCATGCGATAGTAGCTCGACGTGTTGCCGTCAAGAATCTGTGCCGCACGTCCATACTCGCCTTCCTCCTTCGTCTCCTCGTCAGAGAAGGATATAAGCTTCCATGTCTCGGGGTCGGAGATAACTGCCGTAGACTCCAGACGCATACGCATATCTTTGGTATAGCCTTTGAGTACGGCCTTGTCTATACGGTCGCGCAGAGCCTGAACATTAATGGTGTCGACCCATGGCATCTGACCTTGAGGCACTGGAATGTAGCTATCTGCGCTGTCGCGCACGCCGAGCAGACCTCCAGCCTCAATGTAGAAACTGTTGTCGAATACGCTTGTCACGCCGTGACCATAGTCGTCGCGCGAGTTACGTTGCGTTTCCCAATGCTGTGTACTCCCGAAACCAGCCTTGTTGAGGCTATACCATTTGCCGCTGGCTGTGGAACGCATGGCACCGTTGCGATAGTAAACACGACGATAACGGTCGCCTCCGAAGCCGCTCCAGTTCTCGAGGAAGCTGTAAAGCCCCGAGGCCTTGCCTTCCATACGGTAGGTGCCTGCGGCACGCAATGTGCCGAAGTAGTGCCATTCGCTTTCTTCTGCTTGCTTATACCAATAGGAAAGAAGCGTGCTGCGGAAGGGCTTTACCACTGTGTTGCCCGATTCATCCACGGTTTCGCGCTCAATGTAGTCGGGGCGCTCATACATCATCATCTGTACCCAATGGTCGGTTTGCCAGCGCTGTCCCTCGGGGTAGCGCAGGCTGGCACCGGTGCCTTCTCCTCCGAAGCGCACGGCATAGGCTTCATCGCCCACGTCAAGGGCTCCAGAACGCATATAGTCGGGCAGCGACTTGTCCTTGTCGGTGTCGCCGGCATCCCAGGCTGAGAAAATGACGGCGTGAGTCCACGTGTCGTTGTTCAGCAGGTGATTGGTCTGTATGCCCGAGTAGAGCCCGGTAGAGCCAATGGTCATCTGATAAGTGCACGACTGCTTGTAGACCTCGGGTATTAGGGCCTCCATGTATATCCAATCGAATGAATCGCCTTCGGGTGCCTTGGGATCGGTTGATGTCCACCAGAGGTGCACGGCAGGTGCCATCATCGAGTTGGCTGCCGTAACGCTCTTTGTGGAGGTGCGTTGGAAGTTGAGGCATTTCATCTGATTGAGGTTTGAGCGGGCATCGGGGCTGGTTATCTCGATGAAGTACCAGCCGTCGGCCGGCATTTCAGTGTCGGGCAGAATCTCAACTTCTTGCATTCCTGACACTCCGGACTGGGTCTGAACGGTGTGGTTGATGACCTCTGTGCCGGTGACGGGGTGAACGATCCGGACGTTCAGCGTTACCTTACGGCCTGCGTTAGGCTGTAGTACGATATCAGCACGTACGTGTCCGTCGGGCATGTGAACGGCAAAAATCATTTTCGTGTCAGCTTCGAAGTTCCAGCTGATTGCATTGTCGCTCTCGGAATAACCGGAAGCTAAGCCCTTCAGTTCGCGATAGTGTCGACCGGCCCATACGACATCCGTCGTCGCTTGCCAGTCAGTTGCACCGGCCGTTGCGGTGAACATGAGGCCGATGCATGCAATGATGTGTTTAAGCATAGTGTTTATTTTGATTATTTGTTGAGGTTTTCCATTTGCCAAACGCGTACATAATCTATTTCATAGACAAGGGGGAAGGCGCTGTCGTCGGGCGTGCCTCCGCTGGAGCCTATGGCCAGATTGAGCAAAATGTAGTGCCCGAAGCCTTCGCGGTCGTTGTGGAACGGGTTGAAGCGCGGTCCACGCTGGCGGCCCATGCGTGCTTGCGGCTCAGCAGGCTCTACAGGATTGGCCTGCGAAGTTGGGATGTCGTTGAGCAGCTCATCGTCTAAATAGAGGCGTATTGCTTCAGGCGTCCAGTCCATGCGCCATACGTGGAACTTATTTGCCCAATCGGCATCGCGCTCGGTGAAGTGGCTGAAGGGAATTCGCCCGGTGTTCCAAGCATCACGTCCATCGGGTCCTCGCCAGCATGCATTTGCTAAAATTATAGGAAAGGTGCGTTCGCGCGAGGCTGCGTCATGGTGTATGCCCATTGTCTGGGGAGGTACTCGGTAAAATTCCATAACGTCGATCTCGCCGCAGGCTGGCCATCCGCCCTGATTACCCAGTGTCCAAATGGCCGGCCATGAGCCTGAGGCTACGGGTATACGTGCTTTCACTTCGAGTCGTCCATAGCGGAACGAGAAGCTTTTGCGGCTTTCGATGCACGAGCTGGTGTAGTCGGCCACTTCGCGGTTGCGGCGCCAGTCATTGCTCTGAGCGTCGAAGTTGGGGTTGGCGACCTGTTCCTTTCGTCCGGTAATCTTTAACACGCCGTTTTCGCAGCGTGCGTTGTCCTCTTGGTACCATTGGAGTTCGTGGTTGCGGACTAAGCCGTGTTCAAAGCTCCACCGGGTGGAATCTGGTGCTCCGTCGGTATTGAACTCGTCAGCCCACACGAGTTGATAACGAACTGTGTCGGTAGGTTGAGCTGTAGCTGCTTTACACCCTACGGCGCAAGATAAAGCGCCAATAATAAATAATAGATGTGTGGTCATGCTCTTAAGGTGTGTTAATTTGCTGGCAAAGGTAATAAAAAGTTTAAGTTAGCACTCTAAAGTAGAAAGTTTTTATTACTTTTGCAGCGCAATAAATAATCAAATTAGCGAAATGAACTTAAAAATTCGTTTGTCAATACTCAATTTTATTGAGTTTGCGGTGTGGGGAGCTTACCTCACATGTATGGGAAATTATCTGGGCTCCGTGGGCTTAGGCGGTCAGATAGCATGGTTCTATGCTATTCAGGGCATTGTCAGCATATTCATGCCTACGATAATGGGCATTATTGCCGACAAGTGGATCCAGCCACAGCGGTTGCTGGGCTTGTGTCACTTGGCAGCAGGTGCAGCGATGCTTGGCTGCTGGTGGATAGGCCTGCGTTCAGGCTTGGGTAATGACTTACCTAACAAGGCTTTGTTCATAGGCTTGTACACTGTTAGCGTTGCCTTCTTCATGCCTACGATTGCATTGTCCAATACCACGGCATTTACCATATTGAAGGACGGCGGCATGGACACTGTCAAGGACTTCCCGCCTATAAGGGTATTGGGTACTGTCGGTTTTATTGCAACTATGTGGTTTGTCAACTGTGCCGCTTACGACGCTGATGGTTTCCACTTCACTTTGGCTGAGAATGCGATGAAGTTCCAGTATACCTACATGCAGTTCTTCGTCTCGGGTGCGTTGAGTTTGCTGATGTTCGGTTATTGCTTTACTCTGCCTGAGTGTAAGATTGAAGCAAAGCCTCAAGGAACGCTGTCAGATCAATTGGGACTCAGCGCGTTCCGCTTGTTCAAGACTCGCAAGATGGCTTTGTTCTTCATCTTCTCTGCGATGCTTGGCATGGCTCTTCAGGTCACTAATGGTTATGCCGGTCCGTTCATTACGAGTTTCAAGGGCTCCGCAGATCCGGTTGTGGCCTCGTCGTTTGCCGCCAACAATGCTACTTTGCTTACTTCTCTGTCGCAAATAAGTGAGGCTTTGTGCATATTGATGATACCTTTCTTCCTGCGCAGGTTCGGCATCAAGACCGTGATGTTGATGTCGATGTTTGCTTGGGTGTTCCGTTTCGGGTTCTTTGGGATTGGTCATCCTACGATGCCTGGCGTGCTGTTCTTCATTCTTTCCTGCATTGTGTATGGTGTAGCCTTTGACTTTTTCAATGTTTCTGGCGGCATCTTTGTGGATCAGGAATGCGATGCTTCGGTAAAGGCGTCGGCCCAGGGCTTGTTTATGTTGATGACAAACGGTCTTGGAGCAACAATCGGCACGCTGATTGCCGGCCAGATAGTGAATAAATACTGCAGCTGGCAGGACGGTTTCTTGGTAGGTGAATGGCAGACTTGCTGGTTTATCTTCGCAACTTATGCGTTGGTAGTGGCTTTGCTGTTTGCTGTGCTGTTCAAGAATCCTTCGCCGAAAGATGCGAAGTGAGAAAGGTATAGTTGAATGCTGACTAATGTGAGGAAGCGATGCTTATAGAATTGGAAATTAATGCTTTGGCGCAGACCGCAAACAAGGATGGCCGAACTATGGTAATCTTGCGAGAGAAGGGTGGCGAGAGGATTTTGCCCGTGATGATGTCGACGCGCCGTGCTGCGACATTGATGATGCGTTCGCAGATTCCTTTGCCTATGCCTGTGGCCGCGACTGTGGCAGATGCATATAATCTTTTGCTGATGAAGTGTGGCGTTAGCTTGAAGCGAATAGAGTTTTATGGTATAGCTAATGGAACGTTTTTGTGCAAGATAGTGGGTGAACAGAATGGTGAAGAACGTGTCGTAGACACATGCCAAGCTCACGATGCACTGGTAATAGCTTGCACTGCAGTATGCCCTATAACTATCGACAGCGCTTTGTTCGAAGCTCAGTATATGCGCAAGACAGGCGAGAATTCCTTTGCTATAAATATTTCCACGCTGACTCGTAAGATGTTGGAGGAAGCGCTGGAACATGCTGTAGCTACGGAGCAGTTTGAGATTGCGACGCAGATTCGCGACGAGTTGGCCCGTAGGGATCAAGCCCCAAACCCGATTGAGGATGCTAATCCTTACGGTGAGGAGGAGTAAGAAAATGTTGAAAGCTGACAATTGAGAGTTGAAAGAGATTAGATATTTCTATGTTCCGGAGCCTGAGCTGTCCGAATTGCCGGGTGATGAAGCCCAGCATGCTATGCGCGTGCTGCGGTTGGGCGTTGGTGATGAGCTGGTGCTTGTCGACGGTAAAGGCTGCCTGTATGATGCTGTAATTACTGAGGCGAGCAACCATCATTGCCGATACCGCATCACTCAATCCAGGCCTCAGGAACCTGAATGGCATGGATCGATACACTTGGGCATGGCTCCTACGAAGAATATAGACCGCGTGGAATGGATGGTGGAGAAGGCTACTGAGATAGGCATGGACCATCTGTCGCTGCTCGACACACAGTTTGCAGAGCGGCGTGTGGTGAAGACGGAACGTCTGGAGCGCGTAGCTGTGGCTGCGATGAAGCAGAGTCACAAGGCTTGGAAACCGGTCATTGACGAGCTGGAGGCGTTTGGCTCCTTCGTTAAGCGCGATGACCTGCCTGAACAACGTTTCATAGCCCATTGCTATGAGCTGGGCTCAGAGGCTAAACCTTTCTTGGGTGACGTACTTGCAAGTAAGCAACCGGCTCTCGTGCTGATAGGGCCAGAGGGTGATTTCTCGGTTGATGAAGTTCGAAAGGCCGAGGCTGCTGGCTTCCGCTCCGTGTCGCTTGGCACGAGTCGCTTGCGCACAGAAACAGCTGCGCTGGTAGCTGTTCATCTGATGCGTCTGGCGAATAGATAATTATGTATATGAAAAAGTCAAAAATACTACTCATTGTTTTACCGCTCATTGCAGCGATAGGTGCAGGAACATATTTTTATGTTCGGCTTACGAGTAATGCTTATTTGAATGTAATATCTATTGACGCTGTCGGCGTGGCCCGCATTGATCTGAAGACATGCCTTGAAGAGGCCGAACTGACCGTGGCTGACTGTGTGAAGATGTTGGAGCGCTCACAGGATGTTGACGCGGAAAATCTAGGTTTGGACCTGTCGCGCCCGGCCTATGCTTTTGCCTCTGCCACAGGTAATATCGGTTTTGTTGCGGCAATGGACGATGAGGACGATTTCACATCGTTGTGCGAAGGTTTGCATAAGCAGGGCCGTGCATCGGTCATAGCCCGTCAGCGAGGAATGTCGTGGGTGGTGCTTGAGCAGCAATGGCTTTGCGCTTTCGACGGTACGCTCGCTTTAGTACTTGGCCCCGCCGTGGGAGCAGCGCAGGATCAGTTGCGCTCGGAGATGGCCAGGCTTCTCAAGCAGGACAAGGACGAAAGCGTGCAGAAAAGCGAACTGTTTGCCCAACTGCGCCGCAAGGACGGTGCTGTAGTGGCCGTGATAGGTCCTGAGTTGCTACCTGCCAAGGCTCGCATGTTCCTATATAAGTTCGATATCAATAAGAGTGAAGATGCTCTGTTGAGAATGCGCCTGTCAGCAGACAAGAATGTGCTGAAACTAAATACAGAAATTGTCGCCTTGAAAGATAACGTGAAAGAGCAAATCAAGGAGTTGGGCAAGCGTCTTCGTCCGATAAAGGGGACTCTTATAGGCCATGCTCACGACAAAAACACAGTATGGATAGGTGCAAACTTTGAAGGAAAGAGCCTTTTGGGCATGCTTCGTTCTACGAAACAAGTTCGCATGGCGTTAGCTGCGATGAATCTGGTCTTGGATTTAGATAGAATTATCGAAACCATCGACGGCGACGTGGCCTTGGAAATGAGTAAACCGACTTTGTTCAATATGCGAAGCCTCTTGTCCTTAGACCTAAGCAATATCTATCTCACGGCTCATGTGGCCAATAGTGACTTCTTCAAGGAAGCTGGGGCTTGGGGCAACGGTCTGATTGCTTTTAATCAGCAGGCCAATAGCCAATACGCCGTATCTATGGGTTCGTGTCGCTTTTATCTTGGTGTGGACAAAGGAATCTTCTACACTGGCGATGAACCCGGCCTGGCAAATGGAGACAACGCCTTGCTAAATCAGGAGAAGAGCCATATCAAAGGTTCTCGGTTGTACGCCTATCTGGCGCTACCCGAAATAATAAACAAAGTATCACAACAAGTGCCTGTGCCCGATATGTTTAGGAAATTCGAAAGTCTGACCATGGAAATGACGGAGCCCGACCAGTTGGTGTTCCGACTGAAAGCCCCCGAAGGTACTTTAATAGCCAAAGAATTGTTGACAAATGAATAAGATAACACTTCAAAACACTTTGCCCCGCGTGTTCGCAGGACGTACGGATATCTGTTCCGACACCTGGCAACAGGACGTAGTCTTTGAGCGCGGCCACCTTTACTTGGTAGAAGCTGCTTCGGGCACTGGCAAGTCGTCGTTGTGCAGTTACCTTATCGGTTACCGCAATGATTACGAAGGAGATATCCTGTTTGACGAGCGTAACATCAAGAGCATGAAGATGTGGGAATGGACCCTGCTCAGGCAGCACTCTTTGAGTTATCTGTTTCAGGAGCTGCGGTTGTTCCCCGAACTGACAGCTTGGGAAAACGTAGAGGTGAAGAACCAACTGACAAATCACAAGACAAAGGCAGAGATAGAGGCTTGGTTCGACCGCCTCGGCATCGCCGACAGGCGTACTACCAGGGTCGCTCAAATGAGCTTCGGGCAGCAACAGCGCGTGGCTTTCATGCGTGCGTTGTGCCAACCCTTCGACTTCATCTTGGCTGATGAGCCGGTGAGCCATCTCGATGATGACAACAGCCGCATAATGGGAGAGCTGTTGATGGAAGAGGCTAATCGTCAGGGAGCAGGCATCATTGTAACAAGTATTGGTCACCACATGGACCTTCCTTACGAAAAAACATTCCGACTATGAAACTGATTTGGAAACTTTTGCGCCGTCATATCAGCGCAGGACAGCTTGCGGGCTTTTTCCTTGCCAACCTTCTCGGAATGTTGACAGTGGTTCTCAGCGTGCAGTTTTATGAAGATGTGCTGCCCGCCTTCGGTGGTGAGGACAGCTTTATCAAGAACACATATATTATTCTTTCAAAGCGTATCGCTGCCGTTTCATCGCTCCAAGGCGAGACTCAAACGTTCGACGAGGCTGAAATCAAGGAACTTGAGTCTCAGCGATTCGCGAAGCGTGTGGGTTCGTTCGAGGCTTCTCAGTATCAGGTGTACGCCTCTATCTCGATGGGCGGTTCGCAGATGGGCACGAGTATGTTCTTCGAGAGTGTGCCCGACGAGTTCGTTGATGTGACCTGGCCCCCGATGCAGGAGGGTGAGGTGCCAATCATCTTGCCGCGCACTTATCTGGCTCTTTACAACTTTGGCTTTGCCGAAAGTCAGTCGCTGCCTAAACTCTCTGAGGGCGTAGTCTCGATGATTCAACTTGATTTACGACTTCGTGGCGAGGGTGGGGCAGAGCGTGTGATGAAAGGCCGCGTAGTAGGCTTCTCCACACGACTGAACACAGTGCTCGTGCCGGCTGCTTTCATGCAGATGAGCAACAGCCAACTGGCACCTGGTGCCGAGCCTAAACCTACTCGTTTGATAGTTGAAGTGAAGAATCCGGCCGACGATGCTATAGCGCGTTTCATTGAGGATCATGGCTACGAGCTTGAGGACAATAGCCTCGAAGCCGGGCGTATGACTTATTTCCTCAAGATTGTTGCTGGCATAGTAATGGCCGTTGGTCTGCTTATCAGTGCTTTGTCGTTCTACATCCTCATGCTGAGCATCTTTCTCTTGGTGCAGAAGAACTCCGACAAGCTTCAGAATCTGCTGCTCATTGGCTATACCCGCGCCCGTGTTTCGCTGCCTTATCAGTTGCTAACGATAGCTTTGAACGCATTAGTGCTGGTGCTGGCTATAGTTCTGATGCTGTGGATCCGACATTTATATCTTGAACGTCTGTGGCAGATCTTCCCGGCTATGAGCGAAGGTCCCCTTGCCCCGGCCTTGCTTGTGGGCGTAGGCATCTTTGTCATTGTCACGTTCTTCAATATGCTCGCCATTAGGCATAAGATTAACGTTCTGGCTAAAGCACAACAGTAAATATGGAAAGACTACGTGAGTTATACAGGCGTTTTGCTCAGCAAGACCCGCTGACAGAAGAAACTATTACGGGCTCGGGCAGTAACCGTCTGTATTACAGGTTCACAGCGGCCAATGGTCAGAGCGTGATAGGTGTGATAGGAACGTCGTTGGACGAGAATCATGCTTTCATATATCTTGCCCGTCATTTCTACAGTCTCCATTTGCCGGTGCCTCGTATACTGGCTGTTTCCGACGATGGCTCGCGATACCTCCAGGAAGACCTCGGTTCGAGGTCGCTGTTTGATGCGCTGAAAGGCGGACGCGAGGCAGGCGGCCGATACAACGAGGCTGAGAAAAGTCTTTTGCGTAGCACTATTGCCGAGTTGCCGGCGCTGCAGATTCGCGGCGCCGTAGGCTTGGATTTCAATGTGTGCTATCCGCAGGCAGAAATGGACGAGACGAGCGTTCTGTTTGACCTCAACTATTTTAAATATTGCTTTCTCAAGGCCACCGGCATAGATTTCCACGAACTACGCCTTGAAGCGGCCTTCAAGTTGTTTGCCAAAGACTTGACGGCTGAAGCCCAGACAGCCTTCTTATATCGTGATTTCCAGGCTCGTAATGTGATGCTTGACGCCCATGACAAGCCTCATTTCATAGACTTCCAAGGTGGGCGGCGCGGTCCTGTGTGCTATGATCTCGCGAGTTTCCTCTGGCAGGCTTCGGCCCGCTACAGCACCGAGCTCAGAGAGGAACTCATAGAAGTCTATCTCAAGAATCTGAAGTTGTATATCGAAGTTGATGAGAAGCATTTCCGTCGCCGCTTGCGCCGCTTCGTGCTTTTCCGCTTGCTACAGGTCCTTGGTGCCTACGGATTCCGTGGTTATTTCGAACGAAAGAAGCATTTTCTGGAGAGCATTCCGCCAGCAATGCAGAACTTACGCGAGCTGCTGGCGCAGGAAGACGGATGTCCTTACCCATATCTGCGAGAGCTGCTTGAGTCGCTGGTCGCTTTGCCTCAATTCCAACCCGAGGAGCCGCAGCCGCAAGAACGAAGCGACGGCTACCGCACGGCTACCGATAACGTTTATAAGGCTCATCCTGCCGACGGCCCGGCTACGTTCTCGAAGTACGATGGCAAAGGACCTCTGCGCGTTCGTGTCTTCTCGTTTTCATACCGCAAAGGCATTCCTGACGACGAGAGCGGCAACGGAGGCGGTTATGTTTTCGACTGCCGTTCCACCCATAACCCTGGACGCTATGAGCCGTACAAGCAGATAACCGGTTTGGATGAACCTGTTATCCGTTTCCTTGAGGACGACGGTGAAATCCTGACCTTCCTGGATTCCGTGTATCGTTTGGCTGATGCTCACGTTGAACGCTATCTTCAGCGCGGCTTCACAGACCTGATGTTTTCGTTCGGTTGTACGGGCGGGCAGCACCGTTCGGTCTACAGTGCTCAGCATTTGGCAGAACACCTGAATGCGAAATATGGAATAGAAGTGGTCGTTGAACATCGTGAACAGGGCATCAAGAGTGTGCTCCCTGCTCATCCCGTCAAGCAATAAAAAAGCGCGTGTCCTGTACAATATAGGGGACGCGCTTACGTTATATTAATGTAGTATTATCCATTCAACCCCGATCGGTGAAGCATCTTATAGCTTTTGTCAGTTTTTTGAGCCTTACTCTTGCGGCTTTGGCGCAAGAGGTGACTAATGTTTCCCAGGATAGTTCCTCGGTAGGGGTTGACAGCGTTAAGGTCAAATCCGTCAGTTGTACTTTAAGTGGCCGCGTTACCGACGAGGACGGCAAGCCTCTGCCCCTTGTGGCTGTTAAGGTTGAAGGCCAGATGGCAGGCGGCGTTACAAATCTCGACGGACATTATTCATTTGATTTCCAGTCGGGTGACTCTGTAGTCGTAGGCTATAGCCTTATGGGCTTTGAGCGCAAGAAAAAGGTCCTTGTGCGGCCTCAGGGCAAACTCACTTGGAATGTGAGCCTGCGTTCATCGGGCACAGATATGGGCGAACTGACCGTCACGGAAGTACGTCGCCAGATGGGTAGCACCCAGGAATTATCGACAGAAGATTTGAAACGCTTGCCTTCGACTTCAGGTAATGCCGTCGAGGAACTGGTTGCGACGCAAGCAGGCGTTTCCACTCATAACGAATTGTCATCGCAGTACAATGTCCGAGGCGGTTCGTTTGACGAGAACTGTGTCTACGTCAACGGCGTTGAAATCTATCGCCCGTTGCTCGTTTCCAGCGGTCAGCAGGAAGGTTTGTCGGTCATCAATTCCGACATGGTAGAGCGTGTACAGTTTTCGGCAGGTGGTTTTGCCGTGCAGTATGGCGACCGTATGTCCAGTGTTCTCGACATAACGTATCGCAGGCCTGAGCGTCACGAAGGTTCAGTCAGCGGTAGCCTCTTGGGTGCCAGTATTTACGACGGTTTCAAAGCGGGAAAGATGTCGCTGTCGCAAGGCCTAAGGTTCAAATCAAACCGATATATGCTCGGCTCGTTGCAGACAAAAGGCGAGTACGATCCTTCGTTCCTCGATTATCAGGCCTATCTGTCATGGACACCTTCCAAGAGCTGGACTATAGATGTTATAGGATATATCTCGCGCAACAGTTATCGTTTCAAACCTAAGGACCGCACTACTAAGTTCGGCGCAATGGACGACCCGAAGACATTGAACGTCTTTTTTGATGGCAAAGAACAAGACCTTTTCCGTACACTTTTCGGTTCGCTGTCCCTGACGCGCGCCCTGGGCAGTCGTTCCAAACTGATGCTTGGCGCTTCAGCGTTTTATACCAAGGAGCGTGAAACCTATGATATCCAAGGCCAGTATTGGTTAGACGTGGCAGAAGTGTCCGAACAATTAGGTGTGGGTACCTATATGGAACATGCCCGTAACTTGCTGACATCTAAGACACAATCGGTTCGGGCAACGTATAGTTTCCATCCTGGCGAGCATCAGATATTGTCGGGACTTCAATGGAAACACGAAGTAGTGCGCGAAAACACCCGCGAGTGGGAGTTTCGCGATTCGGCAGGCTATTCTATACCTCACACCGAAGACCGCTTGCCGCTCATATATAATCTCAAGAGCAAGCAGAGCATTGCTTCCAACCGATTGGACTTTTTCCTTCAGGACACTTGGCGCCACGAAGCTTCTGCCGGCATTTTCTCGATCAACTACGGAGCCCGATTGAGCCACTGGTCGTGGAATAAAGAGACTATTATCTCGCCCCGTGCCTCGATAGGATTTGTGCCGGCCGCCAATGACAACCTTACATTCCGCTTGGCAACAGGTATTTATTACCAGGCACCTTTCTACAAGGAACTGCGCGACACTATAACTGCCGACGGCGCAACGATAGTTGAACTGAACAGAGACATTAAGAGCCAGCGATCGTTCCAAGTCGTAGCAGCTACTGAGTATAAGTTCCGTGTGGCAGAGCGGCCTTTCAAGTTCACCACCGAAGCCTATTATAAAGCCCAGAGCCGATTGAATCCTTACAATGTTGACAATGTCAAGGTTGTGTACTATGGCCGCAATGAAGGCTCCGGTTATGTTGCCGGCATAGACTTCAAGGTCTTCGGTGAGTTCGTGCCAGGCACGGACTCGTGGATTTCTTTCTCGCTGATGAAAGCCTCCATGAAACTTCATGGCAAGACAATCCCTCAGCCTACGGACCAGCGATGGAATATCAACTTCTTCTTCTCGGACTATTTCCCGGGTACTGAACGCTGGAAGATGACAATGAAGTTGGCGTTCGCTCACGGTCTGCCTTTCGGCCCGCCGCACTCTGGTCTCGAGCGTTATGCTTTCCGTGCTCCGGCTTATCGCCGTGTAGATATAGGCATGAGTTATCGTCTGCTCAGACCTGTGGAATCGCGCCGCAGAACTGGGTTTGGCCGCAACCTGCGCGATGCGTGGATTGGGCTTGACTGTTTCAACCTATTTGGCCTCAGTAATGTGTCGTCGTACTTGTGGATAACCGACATTACTAATCAGCAATATGCCGTGCCCAATTACCTGACAGGCCGATTGATAAATGGCCGTCTGACGATTGAGTTCTAATAAAGGCGTTGTATCGGTTGTCTTTACAGGAACACGAAATAAACCGCAAGCACCAGACAGACGAAAGCTGCGATATGGTTCCAATGCAGGCTTTGCCCCTGAAACAAAAGGCCTACGATGGCTGTGAAGATCGTAAGCGAGATCACCTCCTGAATAACTTTCAACTGCACTAAGGTGAATGGACCACCGTTGCCTGCGAATCCAATGCGATTTGCCGGAACGGCGAAGCAATATTCTATGAAGGCAATGCCCCATGAAAAGGTGATTACACCTATGAGAGGCCAGGAAGAACTGATGCCTGCCTGCTGCAAACGCAGGTGGCCGTACCAGGCAAGAGTCATGAAGATATTGCTCGTGAGCAAGAGAAGAATAGTCTGAAGAGCTGGCATGGAATAAAGCTTTTATGTTCAAATTTGGCTGCAAAGGTACTGAAAAGATTAGAGATTATAGGTTAAAGATAGTACTTTTTTGAAGAAAAGTCGTTATTCTGGCTTGTGGAAATGAAGTTTTTCGTAACTTTGCGCTCGATAAACAGGCAAAGATATGCCTGATTGCCCACAGTACACATTAATTATATAATACAGGTAAGCCCCGTGGCAAGCAATAGTCCCAAGTGGGATGAACAGAAAATCGTAGAGCAGTTGCGCGACAGCAGTCAGCGTGAGCGCGCCTTCACTATCCTTGTTGACCACTTCAAGGAACAGCTCTACTGGCAGATACGCCGTATGGTGTTGTCGCACGACGATGCCGATGACGTGCTTCAGAACACGTTCCTCAAGGCTTGGATGGGGCTTGATGGCTTCCGCGCTGAATCCAAACTCTCCACCTGGCTCTTTCGTATTGCCAACAATGAAACGCTGAACTTCCTTGAACGCAAGCGCCAGGCACTGAGCATTGACGATGAAGCGGCTGCAGGTGTTGCGGCACGATTGGAAAGTGATCCGTATTTCGACGGCGATGAAACCGCTCTGCAGCTTCAACAAGCCGTGGCGCAACTGCCTGACAAACAGCGACAAGTGTTCAATCTGAAGTATTACGAAGAGATGAAATACGAGGACATGAGCGATATGCTCGGCACCAGTGTCGGTGCACTCAAAGCCTCGTATCACCACGCTGTAAGAAAAATTTCTGATTTTTTCCATTCACTCGATTAAACCTTTATGGGCTAAGCGAGTCAATATAAGCAGAAAAACGTAAAGATTATGAAAGAAGAAGAATTCATACAGCACCTCAAATCCGACACGAACCCCTTTCGAACGCCCGATGGCTACTTTGAAGGTTTCACCGCTCGGATGATGGATCGCATACACCAAGAAGGGCTTACCACGCAGCAGACAACGGCCAAACGCGTGGAGATGTCGCCTTGGCGTAAGTGGGTGCGTTACAGTGCAGCGGCCGTTGTGGCAGGTGTTTGCGTGGCAGCCGGCACATATCTTTATGTGAATCGTGATTCTTCGCAACTCTATGCCACATCTGACCAGACCACAATCGTCCTTACCGACGAGGAACTCGACGAGGCTCTGAACTATGAGATGACGTGCGGCCTCGTAAACAATCACCAGATAGAGTACTATCTGACTGAAGCCTACTAATGATATTGGATACTAATCAATGTGAAACACAAACATTCAGCACAATGAAAAAGCTTATACTTGGCCTTAGCCTTATTCTTTTATCCGTAGCCACTTGGGCACAGCCTGCCCAGCAGCAGAACCGTCAACCACGTTTCGATCCGCAGAAGTTTCAGCAGATGATGGAGTTCGAACTGGCTAAGGCTGCCGAACTGACTGCCGATGAAGCCAAGGCTTTCTTCCCACTATACAATGAGTTGCGAAAGAAACAGCGCGATATGGGCATGCAGATTTACCAGTTGAAGGCCAATGCCCCTACAGATGCCAAGGCTGCTGCCGTTACCGTCAACAAGATCAACACCTTGAAAGTGGAGATGGCCGAGCTGGAACAGGAATACTACAAACGCATCATGAAAGTGGTTCCCGCCAACAAGATAATAAAAGTGATGCGGGCTGAGGACAACTTCCATAAGCGCATGGTCCAGAACAACCGCGGTCATCAAAACGGCAGGTCAGGCAGGCAATTCCAGCATCCTCAGCGCTAACGCTGACACAAGACTAATTTAACGACAAAACAAAATAGGTCTCGTCAGGTGTCCCACCATAGGTGATCCACCTGACGAGACCTTTCTAATAACGCAATACGACCGGTCGTATCTTCAAACATGTCCGTACGTGTTTGGCTTTACGACCGGTCGTATTGTTGTGCTTGTCTGTATGTCTTTGCAGATTTACTCGCGCATCAGATTCTCAAGGAACTGGTCAAGCTCCTCATCGAGTCCTTTCAGCAGCTCGGAGTCGAGGATTATGGCATCATCGTCGACCAAATAGATATCCTGCAGCGTCTCGCCGTCCTCGCCCATCATAACGAACGAGAAGGGGTGCAGCACGCTCATCTTGTCAACCATATCCTTCATCCCGCTGATGCTTTGCTTGATGGCAATGGCGGCCACGTCATAGAGGTCTTCCTCTGTAGGCTCCAGCCATTGGTCTACAACGATGCGCGTGAGTTCGTCCATGTCATCGTTGTATGCCAGCAACTCACCGCTCTCAGGCTTCACCTGAAGATGTATGTCCGTGAGTACAGCATCGGCCGTAGGCGGGAACTTCTCGGCTACCTTGCGCAATGCGCGTTGGATTTGTTGGATTGTCAGCTGTGTGGCTTTCATAGGTGGTTATGGTTGTGAGCGTTTTTAGTTCTTTAGAAGAAAGGGTCGGAACTCAGGAGTCCGACCCTTTCTGATTCCTTCTATTGCAAGATGTGAGGAATGGATTTAATTAGTTAATTAAAAGGTAATATTCGGTTATCGGATTGAAACCTTGCGGACCACCTTTCCTACCTTGAGGATGTAGCAGCCTTTGGCGAGGTTCAGATTGAGCGTTTTATCGTCGCTGTCTATCTTAAATGTGCCTACGCGCACACCTGCGACGTTGTACACCTCGAGTGTCTGGCCGGCAGCACCGGTCACGTGGACCTGATTGCCGTTGATGCTGATGGCAACGCCCGTAACCTCCACTTCGGAGATATCATCGAACTCGCCGTACTCTCCCGCACCTAACGCAGTGGTTGTGAGGGCGGTAGCGAATAGCAACAAGAGGTAATATTTCTTCATATTGTATGGATTTACGTTTATTCGTGGGCAAATATAGGAAGATTTCTCGTTTCACACAAATTTTTTCCAAGAAAAATACAATAAATCTTGCATTTTTTAGTTATGGCCTTTCTGGTCATGGTGTGATTTTTAGGCCTTCGTGTGCGAGAATAGTGTTTGGAAATACGCTTTGTGCCTCTTGGAGCAGGACGTTTTCGTCCTCGTAGCGCGAAGAGAAATGGCCGATCATCAGACGTCGTATGTTGGCTTGTTTTGCTACCGTTGCTGCTTGTAGGGCAGTGGAATGTCCATATTTCTCGGCCAGCGCAGTTTCTGTCTCAGCGTAGGTTGCTTCGTGATAGAGCAGATCAACGCCTTCAATCCACTCGATAAGGTCCTGACGGGGCATCGTATCTGAGCAGTAGGCATAAGCTCTGGCGCGGTCGGGCGGCGTGGTCAGACGCTCGTGAGGCACTGCCGTTCCATCAGGCAATTCCCAACCGGCACCTGCCTTAATGTTGTTGATTGCCCAAACAGGAATTTCATAGAAATCAATCATCTCGCGGCGGATGTGCGGCAGACCGGCTTTCTCACGAATTAGATAACCGCAACATGGTAAGCGGTGACTGAGCGGCAACGACCATACTTCCATCGAACGGTCCTCGAAGATGATGGTGTGAGCTTCGGTGTCGACGGCCTGAAAGTGAACTTCATAGCCCAGATCCTTGCAGAAATTCGCGAGGATGCATTGGACAAACGGGCGCAGCTGAGCTGGGCCGTGGATGAATAGGGGAGATGTGCGACCAAGAAGACCCATAGTGGAGACCAGTCCGGGCAGGCCGAACACATGGTCGCCATGGGCATGTGTAAGCAGTATGTGAGTGATGTTCTGCCAGTTAAGGCCGGTCTTGCGCCACGACAGCTGAGCTCCTTCGCCGCAATCTAACAGGAGGAGCTTGCCACGGACATTGACAGCTTGGCACGAAGGGAGGTGCTTGCGTGTGGGAAGCGCCGAGCCGCAACCGAGGATGTGAACATCAAATGGCTGCATTTATTCTCCCAGCAACTCGCCCAACTTATTGCCTAAAGCCTCGCCACGAAGGTTGGTGGCAACGATGCGGCCTTCTTTGTCGAAAAGGATAGTGAAGGGGATGGCGTGGACGGCATACTTCTGTGCAGCCAGGCTCTTCCAACCCTGAACGTCGCTAAGCTGGGGCCAGCTCATGCCGAGGTCGGCAATGCCTTTGAGCCACGCCTCGCGTGTGTTGTCGAAGCTTATGCCGAGAATGTCGAAGCCTTTGTCGTGGTATTTTGCATATGCGGCCTTTACGTTGGGCATCTCCTGGCGGCAGGGACCGCACCAGCTGGCCCAGAAGTCCACGAGGACGTAGTGTCCTTTGCCTACGTACTCGCTCAGGGCGTGCTCTGTGCCGGCCTCATCTGGCAAAGAGAAGTCAATAAGCTTAGCTCCGGGCTTCTTCTGCTCTTCAATGGCCAACGTCTCGCGCAGAGATGTCAAGGCTTCTGCGTCTGCATGCTTGTATGTAGACATGAATTTGGCCAGATAGTCGAGGCCGAGCTCGCGCTGGTATTTCGTGATGAGCTGCACGCTGGCGGCATCGTCGCTGTGGCTCTCGAGCTTAGCTTTCACGTCCTGAATGGCTTCATTATAAGTCGTCATATAGATCTGATAGATACTGTCGGCCTTGGCGCGTATCTCCGGGGTAATCTCCTTGCCCTGTTGAACCAAGGCGCGCAGCTCGGTCTCTTTCTCCTTTATAACGTTCATGCGTTGGCCAAAACGAGCGTTCACCTCATCCACAAAACTGGTTGCACCGGTCTGTGCGGCCGCGCTTATGGCAGCGAGGGCGAGTGCACATGTGAGTATGGTCTTTTTCATAATCGTAAAAATAGTTGTTTGTGCTTTGAATTTATTGTTTCTGTTTCGTTGTTAATCTCCTGTGATGCAAAGGTATATAAAAAAAGGCTTTGTTTCCAAAGCCTTTAACAATATTTATACACGAGAGCGTATTTTTAGGTACTTTTCCAGTCCTTCACGACGTAGTTTGCATGCAGGGCACTCACCGCAGCCGTCGCTTGGGATGCCATTGTAGCAGGTTAGGGTGCGATATCGTACTATATCGAAGGCTCCGAGCTCGTCGGCTAAAGCCCACGTTTGCGACTTGTCAATCCACATAAGCGGGGTGTGAATCACAAATTGCTCGTCCATACTGAGGTTAAGGCTAACGTTCAGCGACTTGATGAAAGCGTCGCGGCAGTCGGGGTAGCCGCTGAAATCGGTTTCTGACACACCTGTGACCAAGTGACTTATGCCATGCTCGCGGGCAAAGACAGCGGCTATCGACAGGAAGAAGAGGTTACGTCCCGGCACGAAGGTGTTGGGAGGCCCGTCGGCAGGCTTATCTTGATCCATGACGACTGAGCTGTCGGTGAGCGAGTTGCGGCCGAGCTTACCGATGAACGAGACGTCCATCTTATGCCATGGAACGCCGGCTTCCTTAGCTATCTGTTCGGCTATCTCAACCTCTGCAACATGTTTCTGGCCATAGATGAACGTGAGGGCTTCAACGCTCTTGAAGTTCTTCTTTGCCCAAAACAAACAGGTTGTGGAGTCCTGACCGCCGCTGAATACTACTAGAGCTGTTTCTTTATTAATAGGTTTCATTGTATATGTAGAGCTATTTGATTTGAAGGTTGGCTCGTTTCAATATGTTTCACCTTCGGTTAGATGATGGTGTATTTGATGCCTTCATCATATACATCGCTCCCTTCGGTCTTCTTCAACCAGTCTACTACCCTGATGGTGATAGGAAGCATAATTACTTCGTATAACGTTTTGAAAACCACTTGAGAAACTATCATCAGTAAAAGGTTTTCTTTAGGCACGATTCCGCCGAGTGCTATGGGAAAGAATACGAGCGAATCAGACAGCTCACCGACTATCGTAGAAGCTATTGCACGCAGCGAGAACTTACGGCCTTTGTCGCGAATCTTCATACGGCTCATGACATAGGCGTTAAGCAAAGAACCTACGATGAAGGCTGCAAATGAGCCTAAGGCAACGCGCGGAGCCAGACCGAACAGGGCGTGAAAGCCCTCTTGATTAGTCCAATAAGGAGCTCCGGGGATGAGGTCGGCCAGCCATGCCAGCAGCACGAAGGCAAAGTTCATGACGAAGCCCGTCCAGATAATCAGTTTCGCACGCCGGTATCCCCATACTTCTGTAATGCAGTCGTTGACCACATACGAGATAGGGAATACGAGTACTCCTGCCGTGAGATTAATACTTCCCCATTGGATTTGCTTAGTAGCAAGCAGGTTTGCCAGGATAAGGCAAACGCAAAATGTGACGCCCATGAGCATGAACGTCACACTAACTGTTTCGTTTCTTTTCATCAAATCTTGTTTTGATAAAGGGGGTTGGTCAAGAAAACCCCTATCGTTAATAATTTATTTAACAAGCACTTTACGTGTGAGACCGTCGCCGTCAACAACAATATTCAGGCCTTTCGTCAAAGTATTCTGGCGCATACCTGCTATATTATATAATGTGTTAGGCTTGGCAGTAGTCTTGTATTGAGGATTGGCAATGCCCGTAAGCGTTGATTCATAGTCTTCAATACTCACGAAGAGCATAGTTGCATTGACCTTTACGGCTTTCTCTTCGGTCTTGAAGATAAAGCTTGCATGGTACTCAGAACCTTCATCGCATCGATAACTACGGGTGTATTGCTTAATCGTGCCGTCTTCTTCTTCCCAATCCCATACAACCTTGTAGTAATGAGTCTCGGGAGCACGGTGTGGAGCACGCTGTTTTACATTGCCGTCACCTCCCACGATCGGCACTTCACCTGGGTCGTCAGGATTGTATTCTTTCCAAGAATCATAGTAATAGTACTTGATACTATCGCATGTTTCGTTGATCTTCATGCAATACACAGCAGGGTAGGGCTGATGGCCTATGAGGTTGCGTCGTTCTTGGTTGTCATAATTTAGCCAGAAAGTGAAATCGCCATCTGCGTCATGCCAGCCGTCATAGACGTCGTAACCATATTCATCACTTATGAATGCATTATTGTATGAGCCGTTAGCGTTGAGACCTATAAGCTTAGCCTCTGTGATATCACTGATGCCTAAAGTGGCGCAAATGTCCTCGGTGTCTAATTCAGAAAAGGTGAGTTGCTCTTCCTGGTTGAGGATGGCCAAGGACATGATAGCCTTATAGTCATAGGTCTTAACCAACTCAGGACCGTTGATGCGGAAACTGATGGTGTAGCTGTCGGTACAGGTTGATAGGGTGTCGGTGGAGTATGTGGCAAGAATAATATGACAGAGCTGTTCTTCGGTCGTGACTATACGATAATCATGCCCTTCAACAAAGGGGTAGTCCAAGGCCACTTCTGTACTGCCTTGAGACATCGAACTTGCGTGAATAGGTGTCGTTGCGTCATCCATAAAGATGTCGTAATGAACAACAACGATATCGAAGAAGGTCAGCGTGTAGCCTGTAGGGTTAGGGAATGAGAGTACAGCAGGACTGGCATTGTATTCCAGTATGTTCTCATATACACGTCCGTTCTCAATGTTCCATGAAGCCGTGCCCCATTCAAACTGAATCTGTGCCTGTGTAGTGATGGCTGCGAGAGCCAAAAGTGAAGTGAGTAGAAGTTTTTTCATACGCGTATAATTAATAGATGTGTTGCAACTGCGCTGCAAAGGTACGAAATAATTACGAACGAACGCTTTTTTTCTCAAGAAAGTTTGGCTGCAAGCGCGAAAACCCGTATCTTTGCGGTATCGAAAGCACATAAATCAATTAATATTTACTCACAAATCCCTATGAAGAAGTACAATTTCAATGCCGGTCCCAGCAAACTTCCACGCGAAGTAATGGAGGCCACGGCTGCTGCTTGCCTCGACTTTGAGGGCAGCGGTCTTTCTTTGATGGAGATGAGCCATCGCGCTAAGAACTTCCAACCCGTCGTAGATGAGGCAGTAGCTCTGTTCAAGGAGCTCTTGGATATCCCCGAAGGTTACAGTGTGCTGTTCCTTGGCGGTGGTGCCAGCCTGCAGTTCTGCATGGTTCCCTATAACCTCTTAGAGCACAAGGCCGCTTATCTGAATACCGGCGTTTGGGCTACCAAGGCCGAGAAAGAAGCCAAGCTCTTCGGCGAGGTCGTAGAGGTGGCTTCCAGCAAGGATAAGAACTTCACCTACATCCCTAAGGATTTCGTGATTCCTACGGATGCTGATTATTTCCACATCACTACTAACAACACTATCTACGGCACTGAGATTCTCAAGGACTACGATAGTCCCGTGCCTATGATTGCCGACATGAGCTCGGATATCTTCAGCCGTCCTATCGATGTGAGCAAGTACGGTCTTATCTACGGCGGTGCTCAGAAGAACCTGAGTATGGCCGGTGTGACCTTCGTCATCATCAAGGAAGACCTGGTAGGCAAGGTAAGCCGTCCGATCCCAACGATGCTCAACTATCAGACTCATATCAGCAAGGGTAGCATGTTCAATACACCTCCTACTGTACCTATCTACTGCGCACTACAGAACCTTAAGTGGATCAAGGCTGCAGGCGGTGTCAAGGAAATGGAACGCCGTGCCATTGAGCGAGCTGAAATCGTATATGGCGAGATCGACCGCAATAAGCTCTTCGTCGGCACAGCCGAGGAGGACAGCCGTTCGCGCATGAACATCACCTTCGTACTCAAGCCCGAGTATCAGGACCTGCAGGACGAGTTCATGTCCTTCGCCACCAGCAAGGGCATGGTAGGTGTGAAAGGTCATCGCGATGTAGGTGGCTTCCGCGCAAGTTGCTACAACGCTATGGACCTCGAAGGCGTTAATGCCCTCGTTGCTTGCATGAAGGAGTTTGAAGCAATGCACTAAAAGACCCACCCCCGAACCTTTCCCGAAAGGTAGGGGAGGGCGGTCGTTTTTCAATTATAGTGAACAAGAAGTTTAATCATTAATAAACAAACCCCATAGCCGCAAGTGGAAAACATTCCACTCTCCCCTTGAGAAGGGTGCGGGGTGGGGGGCAGATTATGAAAGTATTAATCGCAACAGAAAAGCCTTTTAGCGGCGTGGCTGTGAAAGGCATTAAGGAGGTCTTCGATGCCGCTGGCTATGAAACCGTCCTGCTTGAAAAATATACCGAGAAGGCACAACTGCTCGATGCTGTCAAGGACGTTGACGCAATGATCATCCGTTCCGATAAGGTTGACGCCGAGGTCCTGGACGCTGCCAAGCAGCTGAAGATAGTAGTGCGCGCAGGTGCCGGTTATGATAACATTGACCTCGAAGCCGCAACGGCTCACAAGGTTGTTGCTATGAACACGCCCGGCCAGAATGCCAACAGCGTAGCTGAGCTCGTGTTCGGCCTTTTGGTCTTTGCAAAGCGTAATTTCTTCAATGGTACCAGCGGCACAGAGCTGAAAGGCAAGCGCCTCGGCATCCTCGCATTTGGTAATGTAGGCCGTAATGTGGCTCGTATTGCCAAGGGCTTCGATATGGACGTTCTGGCCTACGATGCTTATTGCCCCGCAGAGGTTATCGAGGCAGCCGGCGTAAAGGCTGTAGCTTCGCAGGACGAACTCTTTGAGCAGAGCGACATCGTCAGCCTGCACATCCCTGCTACCGACGAGACCAAGCAGAGCATCAACAAGGCTTTGGTAAACAAACTGCCAAAGGGCGGCATTCTTGTCAACACAGCACGAAAGGAAGTTATCAACGAGCCCGAACTGCTTGCTCTCATGGCAGAACGCGAAGATCTGAAATATGTTACTGACATCAAGCCCGATGCTGACGCAGAATTCGCCAAGTTCGAAGGTCGTTACTTCACCACACCTAAGAAGATGGGTGCTCAGACGGCCGAGGCTAATGTCAATGCAGGTATCGCCGCAGCCAACCAGATTGTTGGCTTCTTGGAGAAAGGCATCACTAAGTTCCAGGTGAACAAATAAGGAGGCCCCATTCCTCCCTCTCCTTGTGAGGGGGAGGGTGGTCGCTCCCAAGAATAGTTATCAATTCGTCTAACCTTATAAAAGTAAAACCCTCAAACTCATAGTGGTGATACATCCCACTCTCCCTCTTATGTGGAGTGCGTGAGGGGGTCTGATTATGGCAACAATTAAACCTTTCCGTGGCTTGCGTCCTCCTAAGGACTTGGTAGAGAAGGTGGAGAGCCGTCCCTACGATGTCCTCGATTCCGAGGAGGCACGTGCCGAGGCAGGCGACAATGAGATGTCGCTCTACCACATCATAAAACCCGAGATAGACTTCCCCGAAGGTATGAGCGAGTACGACCCTGCCGTCTATGAACGTGCAGCCGACAACTTCATGCATTTCCAGAAGAAAGGGTGGCTTGTGCAGGACAAGGACGAGCACTACTACATCTACGCCCAGACGATGAACGGCAAGACGCAGTACGGACTTGTCATCGGAGCATACGTGGACGACTACATGAACGGCACCATCAAGAAGCACGAGCTTACGCGTCGCGACAAGGAAGAAGATCGCATGAAGCACGTTAGAGTGAACGATGCCAATATCGAGCCGGTCTTCTTTGCCTATCCTGACAATCCTGTGCTTGATGCCTTGCTGAAGCGTTATGCACAGACGGAGCCCGAGTACGACTTCATAGCTCCTATCGACGGCTTCCGCCACCAGTTCTGGGTTATCAGCGATGCTGCTGACATCGCCCTCATAACCGAGGAGTTCCGCAAGATGCCGTCGCTCTACATCGCAGACGGCCACCATCGTTCGGCGGCTGCTGCCTTGGTAGGAGCGGAGAAAGCTCGGTTGAACCCCAACCACAAGGGCGACGAGGAGTACAACTACTTCATGGCAGTAGCCTTCCAGGCTTCGCAGCTCACCATCCTCGACTACAATCGTGTGGTCAAGGATCTTAATGGCTTGTCGAGCGAAGCGTTCCTCGATGCTCTGCGCAAGAACTTCACTGTCGAGGACAAGGGCACGGACATCTACAAGCCTCAGCGCTTGCATGAGTTCTCGCTCTACCTTGATGGCCATTGGTTTGCGCTTACGGCTAAGCCTGGTACATACGACGAGAGCGACCCAATCGGTGTGCTCGACGTAGACATCTCCTCGCGCCTTATCCTCGATGAGATACTTAATATCGGTGACCTCCGCTCATCTAATCGTATCGATTTCGTAGGCGGTCTGCGCGGCTTGGGCGAATTGAAACGCCGTGTTGACAGCGGTGAAATGCGTGCAGCTCTTGCCCTCTATCCCGTTTCTATGAAACAAATCATGGACATCGCCGATAGCGGTAAGATCATGCCTCCGAAGGCTACTTGGTTCGAGCCTAAGCTAAGGAGCGGGTTGGTTATTCACAAACTTTAGACCCTCTCCTCACTCCCCCTTTTAGGGGTAGGGTGGATACCCTCAAATGTTGCTGTCATTAAGTTGTAAGAATTGAATCAGAACCTGTCCACAAAAGATACTACTCCCCTCTCTACAAGGGAGGGACAAGGGGGTGGGGCTGATTCCTACCTTACTATTTCCTCGCCCTCATCGGGCCAATATACGGAGAAGCGAAGCAAGTTCCTTGCCTTCGCTTTTCCTGTTTCTACGGTCGATGATATCAAGGCGCTGGTCGAAGAACATCAAAAGAAGTATTATGATGCCCGCCACGTGTGCTATGCATATATGCTTGGGCATGAGCGTTTGGTGTTCAGGGCTAACGACAATGGCGAGCCAAGCGGTACAGCCGGCAAGCCTATCTTAGGACAAATCAATTCGAATGAGCTTACGGACATCTTGATTATTGTAGTCCGTTACTTCGGAGGAGTGAAACTTGGCACCAGCGGCCTCATACAAGCATACAAGGCAGCAGCAGCCGAAGCCATTGCTGCGGCAGAGATTGTAGAACGCACAGTAGATGAGCGCATTCGTATACACTTTGAATATGTGCTCATGAACGCTGTCATGCGCGTCGTTAAGGAGGTGGAACCTGCCATCCTTTCGCAGACGTTCGACAATGATTGCATGATGGAACTCTCAATTCGTGCCTCACAAATGCCCCTTCTTCGCCAGCGGCTTGAGAAGATTGACGGCTTGCGCATAGATGATTGACTGCAAGCCTTTTCCCACGCGTCGCAAAATCCTTTCCTGTGCGTCGCAAAATCCTTTCTTGTGCGTCGCTAATTCCTTTTTCCTGTGCAACTAACACTTTTCTCATGCGCAACTAATACTTTCTCCTTGAGTCAGTAATTTCTTCTCTTTGCGCCACTAATCCCTTTGGTTCTTGGCTGCAATAGAATAAATGTATGCCCGCAATAGAATAAATGTATGCCCGCAATCTGTAAATTACATGACTGCGGGCATATATTTTCCATCCTTTGGTTGTATTCTTAAAATCTCATTGTGATTTCTATAAATCACGTCGAGATTTGTATAAATCACAACGTGACGTCATCAAATCACATCGTGATTTATAGAATTTATTTGGTCAAAAAGAACTTTGAGATAGAGATAAAAGAAAAACCCTTAAGGACTCGTGAGCGAATCCTTAAGGGCTTATTGGGGTGATTAATCGGCAGCGCGGGGACTGCCGGCTGGATTATTGACGCCACGTTTCGTAGATATCTTCGAAGAGTGATTCGTAGGTGTCGTGGATGCGAAAGCGCAGGTGGGATCGAACGTCATAGCCAAGGCGCTGATTTACCGCGTTGTAGTGCTCGTCGATTACAGCGGCAAGCCTTCTTGCGTCCTCTTCGCTCGTTCGCCATCGCCAGGGCATGTAGAAGTCGGTGTAGTACGAAGGCACTTGTTCGTATCGTTCATAGTATCGCAACTGGTTTTCGTCTACGCTGATCAGGTGCGAGAGAGCTGCGTTCATGAGCGTAAGCGCGAGCCTCGGATGCCCGGTTCGTTGCAGAGTGTTGCCTACTTGTATGGCTATGTCGGCAATGTGCCTTGGATTCTTGCGCTGAGCGATGTCGCTCATCTGTTGTTCGTAGAGTTGCTTAGCCTCTTTCACGTTCATGGCCACGATACCTTGTCGCGGCGTACATCTGCAGATGCAGTTGACTTTTCTTTTTTTCATAGTTTGCAACAATGTTTGACAATAAGACAAAGAACGCTGTAGGCTTTGACTGCGGCGGCGCGGTCAGCCGCTTGATTGCTGCAAACGAAACGACGCAACAATCCCGCGTTACCACTCGTCGTGGCCTGACAGGATTGTTGCGTCAACTATTTGTTTTCGGCTGCAAATGTCGTACTAATATCCGACATGAGCAAATTTTTTGCTACTTTTTTTCTTTTAATGTAGGCCAACCGTCCTTATCCCATTCGATAATACGCTTTATGAGAATGGCCTGACCGTTGAGTTTGATGTTGTAACCGTGGCAGATAAACAGGTCGTAAGGCTGGGCTCCATCGATATGGTAAACGGCGCAATGGCCGGCCGCCTCGAATTCTCGGTGGTCGCCTTGAATGACGAGTCTGCCTCCACCTGCGTTCATATCACGCCCTTTGTCGTCGAGATATGGTCCTTCAACCTTTTTGCTTCGTCCTACTACTACTTTATAATTACTGTCGACGCCCCGACAGCAGTAGTCGTGACTCACGAAGAGGTAGTAGAAATCTCCGTGACGGAAGATGAACGGAGCCTCGATAGCGTTGCGACCAGCATGACGTGAAGTGGGATTCGGCTCGGCCGAGAGCGTGTCGCGCATGGCTATGCGGCGTGCTATGGTCATAGGTTTGCAGCCATCAGCCACGTGCATTGTCTCGGGATTAAGGCGTATAAGTTGAATGCCGTCCCAGAACGAGCCCCAAGTAAGCCATGGTTGTCCATCGGCATCGATGATGAAATTGGGGTCTATGGCATTCCATTGGTCGCGCCGCTCGCGGGAGCAAACGAGTGCTCCTTCGTCGCGCCAGCGGTAGTTGAGCGAGTCATTGAAATCAAGAGTAGGGGAGGACGCGAGTCCTATGGCTGATGTATTGCGCCCGAAGGTCGAGCATGAGTAGGCCATCCACCAGCGGTCGCGGTAGCGGATGATATCGGGTGCCCATACGTGAGAACGGAAGCCAGGCACGCTGTCGCGCGTCCAAGCGGGCACTTCTGTCAGGGCGCCATGCGGTTGTACTGTCCACGTAGTGAGGTCTTTACTAGTGGCAAGTTGAACGCCCATGCCGGTTGCATAGAGGTAGAAGGTGCCGTCTTGTTGCGCCATTACCGGGTCATGCACCATCATAGTGTCGGTGGTGAAGGCTTCGCGGCGCCAGCGTCGCTGTGGCTGAGCATAGATTGTGCCGACAAATAAAATGGCTAAGAGAATAAATAATGTGCGTCGCATGATGAGATGTGTTTGGTGTTACATTAATTATTAGCATATTACCATGTCCATAGGCTGGTCATGTGGCTCGGCAGGGAGCTCTTCAACCAATTGGAACGGCCAGCAGAGGCCTACTTTCAATGCCGTTTCCAAATGCGGCATCAAACGGTCGTAATAGCCCCGGCCCCGGCCGAGTCGCTCGCCGTCGGGTGTGAAAGCCATGCCGGGGATTATGGCGAGTTCGATGTCCTCGTAGCGCGTGAAAGCCTTCCCTTGCGGTTCATCGATATTGAAAGCTCCAGGGCGTAGGTCCTGTAAATCGGAGCATTCGCGTAACTCCAGTTCATCGCCTTGTACCACAGGCAGCAGCACCGTTTTGCCTTCGTCAAGAGCTTCTGCAATGAGGCCCTGTGTAGGAACCTCGTCGGGCAAGGATGCGTATAGGAGTATGGTAGTTGCAACATGCCATTCAGGCAGTTGGCGCAGGTGTTCTAATGCAGCGTCGGAGAATTGCCGGAGCTGCTCTGGTGTGCACTCTTTCTTGAGTTGTCGGATATGTTGTCGTATCTCTTGTTTGGTCATTGCCTGTTGAATGAAGGGCTGATGTCTTAAGCCTTCCGGAAATAAATTTGCGCTGCAAAGTTAGTAAAATATTTGTAGCAAAGTGAATGTTTTTGAGTCTTTCTTTGGCAGGTTCGCCAGAAAATAGTAATTTTGCAGTCGTATTTGAAGAAACTAACCCTTTAAACAATATTATTTTACTATTATGAAGATTTCAAAGATTGAACATCTGGGCATCGCCGTGCAGAGCATCGACGAGGTACTGCCGTATTTCGAGAACGTTTTGGGCCTGAAGTGCTACAAGACCGAAGTAGTTGAGGACCAGAAGGTAAAGACCGCTTTCCTGAAGGTTGGCGAGGTTAAGCTGGAGCTTCTTGAGCCCACTTGCCCCGAGAGCACCATCCAGAAGTGGCTCGACAAAGGCAACAAGGGTATCCACCACATGGCTTTCTGCATCGAGGACGGCGTAGCTAACGCTCTGGCAGAGGTCAGCGAGAAGGGCATCCGCCTTATTGACGAGGCTCCCCGCAAGGGCGCCGATGGTCTGCAGATTGCTTTCCTGCACCCGAAGTCAACTGTTGGTATCCTCACAGAGCTCTGCGAAGATCCTAACAAGTAAACAGACGACAATCCTTTAGCCCCAGAACGGGCTTGGCGATACGTCCCAAGACATTGAAAGACACTTCCCTTTTGCTTACGCAAAGCAAGGAGTGTCTTTCAATGTCTTGCTATTTCTAATGACTATACATCTTCTCTTCCATCACAATATATCTTGCTACTCATCACCATATGCGTAAGTATTTGTTTGTCAGTATCCTCGCTTCGTTATTAATCCTTTCAGTTCATGCTCAGCGTCCTACCGATACTTTGGACCGAGGATTGGTAGCCGTAGAACTGCAACAAGGCGTATTCGTCAGTTGGCGTGTGCTGGCAGATGAGTACTACGGCGTAACGTACAATGTCTACAGAAACGGCGTAAAGCTGAACGCACAGCCGCTGTTGACGAGCAATTATACTGACACAAGCGGACAGAAGACGAACACTTATACTGTGCGTGCTGTGGTTGGAGGCGTAGAGCAGGCAGCTTGCGCATCAGTTACGCCTTGGTCCACAGGGCGCATCGACAAGAGCAAACAGGTACTTTTCCCTTGCCCCGCCTACTTGCCAATAAGGATGAAAGACGTAGTGGACCGCACGGGCACTACCGTTTGGTCTTCATCAACGGGGACTCCTGTCTTTACGCAGAACTATACACTCAATGACGTATCGCTCGGCGACCTAAATGGTGATGGACGTATAGATCTGCTTGTGAAGCGTATCAATCAGACCGATGCAGACAACGGCTACCTTGAGTCGAACACAACTGCTTATACTTTGTTCGAGGCCTACGAGCTCAATGGTAACCGGCTATGGTGGATTGACTGCGGCCCAAATATGGTGAGCATGAACTGTACGGAGCTAAATGCCGTTTGCTACGACTGGGATGAGGACGGACAAGCAGAGGTACTGCTGCGCGGAGCCGACAACATGATCATTCACATGGCAGACGGCAGTACATATAACGTGGGTAATACCTCGGTCAACACGCGAGGCGCACTGAATTCCCACACCAATGCTCAATATGAATGGACGCATACGGGTGCCGAGTACCTTATATATCTTAACGGCAAAACGGGCAGCCCATATTGGGTGAAGACCTATCCGTTGCCGCGTCTGGAGAGTGGCGAGAGCTCTGAAAACTCTGCCTGGGGCGACAATTACGGCCACCGCTCGAGCAAGTATTTCATGGGTGCTCCGTTCCTCGATGGTCGCCATGCCAGCATCTTCCTCGCCCGTGGTATATACACACGTCATAAGATGATTGCCTATGACGTCAACCCTGCGACTCATGAACTGACTGAGCGTTGGCGATGGACGTGCAACACCTCAGGCAGTTCGTGGTATGGTCAAGGCAACCACAACTATAGTATAGCCGATGTCGACGGCGATGGCTGCGACGAGATAATCTATGGTTCCATGGTCATTGATAATAATGGTCGCGGCCTTTCGACCACAGGACTCGGTCATGGAGACGCGTTGCACGTGGGAGATCTTGACCCCTTCCGCAAGGGTATGGAAGTTTTTGCCTGCAACGAAGAGAAGCCGAGCAACAACTTTCGCAATGCCACAACGTCGGAAATCTATTATCGTGACCAAGGGTCAAACGACGACGGCCGCGCTATGGCAGGTAACTTCACGAACAATTATCCAGGCGGTATTGGAATGTCTACTCAGTCTGGCGTGATATCCTTGGCGGCCGACCAAGTGATTGACGGGTGGGTAAACAATTGGAATGTTAATACTGCCGATCCTGCTGCACTGAACTTCCGCATCTACTGGGACGGCGACCTGCTTGATGAGAGCGTGAACAGTCCTGGCACGGAGCGCGAGTGCATAGTCCTGAAGGCTGGTTATGGTCGTGTGATTCAAACAGGAGGCATTGCCATGATCAACGACTCAAAGAACAATCCTTGCGCTCAAGGCGATATTCTTGGCGACTGGCGTGAGGAACTTGTCCTGAGAACTTGGGATAACGCCGAGTTGCGTATCTATACGACAACTGATCCAACCACCTTTAGGATGCCTTCGCTATGGTTTGATCATGCATACCGTCAGGCTATGGTATGGCAGCCCTTGGGCTACAACCAGCCGCCCCACGTGAGTTACTTCGTAGGTGAAATGGAGGATCTCACCGTGGCACCTCCGCCTTTGACTAACGCTGGCCGAACCGAACTGCCGACCAACGGCGTCATTACATCAGCTATGAACGGACAGCACGTTATGGTGTGCGAAGGCGGAAATATAGGCATCGACGAGGGCGGCGCCAGCCCTGCGGTGCTGACGATGAATGTTCGTTCCACAGTCTCTGGCAGCGACAACATCGCAAACATCAGTTATAGCTATGCTTCATGTCAGCTTGGTGCAACCATCAGCGGCACAACCTGCAAGGGTGACCTCACGGGAGCGATGCAACTGGTTAAGCAAGGCGACGGCTTGTTAAAGCTCACAGCCCGCACTTTCACTTATACAGGACCGACCGATATCTGGGCGGGTTCTGTTTATTTTCGCGGTACGTTGGAGTCCAGTCCCGTATGGATGAATCGTCACACAGCGCTTTACACGGCAGCTACATATCATCGTCCGTTGACTTTGGAATACGGTGCAACGCTATATCCCAGCTACAATGCCTCCACAGCTTCAGCTCTTGACTACGCTACTGCCACTATAGATACGCTTAATCTACACGAAGGAGCTCGCGTAGTGCTTCAACTTGCTGGCGATCAGAGCGATGCCATTGTGGTGAAACAGTTGAATCTGCGCACTCGTTCCTGGTCCTACGGCCCCATGTACTTGGCTCCTGTCTTCGAGATCGTCAGCGCTACGCCTCTGGCAGATGGAATGTACCGTCTGGGTTCGCTTGAAGCAGTGGGGCAGGGCAGTCTTGAGGATATCGTTGTGGAGTGTTCAAATTTGCTCAATAGCACGAGCGCTTTGCAGATTGTTAGCGAGGGCGGTAAACTCTATCTCGTTGTGGGCGAGTACGTTGACCCTGATGAACGTGATGATTCATTCTATGAGACGGTCTACGAACTCGACTTCGAAGAGGAGAGTAATGATAACTACGGTTTCCGTATAGCAGCAGGCGGCGTCGGAATGATGAGACGAGAGACGTTAAGTGATGAGAGTCACTACTTCCACATTTATTTGGACAATAACAACGACCGCATCGTTAATCTATCCCTTGCCGACAATCCGCTCTTCACAACCGCTAAGGACTATCAGTTTGAGCTTGACCTTGCGTGGGTAGGAAGCAATCAGAATCCCAGCACAACAACCATCATAGGGAACAATGGCACACTCTTCACCATCACGCTTAATGCTTGGGCCTCGGAGGCTACCATTACCGATGCTGACAACCAAGTCGTAAGGACGATTGCAGTAAATCCTTACGTGAAGAATGTCACGCTGACACCTGATTATCAACCTACGGCTTGGAATCACTTTGTCATCACGGCAAATGCCATCGAAGGTATCTTATTGTCTGTCTATCACGATGGCGTTCCCATTATGGATAAAGTGCAGATTTGCGCTACGTTTGACACCGTGGCCTCAATCAGCAACAAACTTGGCCGTTACTATTCTCATGTTGGCTTCGATAACATTTGCCTATCTTACAAGTGTGCAGGTCTGGGTGATGTGAACCTTGACGGCGTCATTACGATAGCAGATGTTACGGCGCTCGTGAACATCCTGCTTGGCAAACCTCTTCCCTTATATTCCAACAAAGCTGCCGATGTCAATGAGGACGGCATTAAGACCATTGCTGACGTGACGGCTTTGGTCAATGTCATCTTAGGTAAGTAAGATATAAAAACGGAGTAGGCTAATAGCTTAAAAGCCCGAACCTTTAGGTCCGGGCTTTTAATGTGATTGTCGAAATCAAAGAGTTGAGTGTTCGTCTGCAAGCAATAGTGCAGCCAAACGGTTCAACCGACCAAGTGGTTGTGCTCGTCGGGGAAGACAACACAGGGCTTGAAGGCCTTGGCCTCGTCCGGTGTCATCTGGGCGTAAGCCATGATAATGACAGTGTCGCCAACCTGCACCTTACGAGCTGCAGCACCGTTCAGGCAGATGCATCCACTCTGCCGGGGACCGGTGATGACGTATGTGTCAAAGCGTTCGCCATTGTTGTTGTTCACGATGTGTACTCGTTCGCCGGCGAAAAGCCCTGCGGCGTCCATGAGGTCCTCGTCGATGGTGATGCTGCCCATGTAGTGGAGGTTGGCCTCGGTGACGGTTGCGCAGTGGATTTTGGATTTCAGTATTTCAACAGTCATAGCTATTACTTTAATCTTCTTTAGTCCCTTAATTTAATAATGTATGTGGTCGATGAGGCGGATGGGCTTGCTGCCGCAGTAGACTGTGATGCAGCCTACGATTGTAGGTGCTTCGTCCCACGCGCGAACATCAAGCAGTGAATCGGCATCGACGATAGAGAAATACTCAACATCAAGGCCGTCAACTGCATTAATGCGGTTCACTACATACTGGATGGTAGCCGTTACACTATGGCTCTTGGCAAATTCCTGACTGGCCTTGAGGGCTGCATAGATAAGAGGTGCTATTACACGCTCCTCGGGAGCAAGTAATGTGTTGCGGCTGGACATTGCCAAGCCGTCGGCTTCGCGTACCACAGGGCATGGTACTATCTCCAAACCGAACCCGAGATCCTCAACCATACGGCGGATTACGGCAATCTGCTGGAAATCCTTCTCGCCAAAGTAAGCCCTTGTTGGTTCAACCCAGGAAAAGAGCTTCGACACGATTTGGCATACACCATTAAAATGACCTGGACGGCGGGCACCTTCCATGACTGCATCGGTAGGTGGGTATGAGAAATGACGTGTGTCAGGCTCCGGATAGGCTTCTTCTACCGAAGGCGCAAAAGCCAGTTGTGCTCCGCAAGCCTCAAGCAGCTCGCAGTCTTTGTCGAGCGTGCGGGGGTAGCGTGCCAAGTCATTTTTGTCGTTAAACTGAGTTGGATTGAGAAAGATGCTGACCACGGTGACATCGTTGTCGGCTACAGACCGACGAACGAGTGAGGCGTGACCTGCATGCAGGGCTCCCATGGTAGGAACCAGGCCTATACTCTTGCCCTCGTTGCGGGCGGCAGCGAGTTGGGCCTGAAGGTCTTTGATAGTTGTTACTACTTTCATTTTGTTGTTGTTGGTCGTTATTTAATGCATCGCTGTGCAAAAAACGCTGCAAATTAACATAATAATTGCCAAACAGCGAAGTAAAAGTGCAAAATTAATTGAAAAAATCACCTTTTAGACCGCTTTCGTCGGCTAAAGTTTGCAAATACCCCAAATTTTTTTTATATCTTTGCAGTGTGAAATAAGTGATAATAGCATTTTATGACACCAAAACGCATTTTATTCATCACCCAAGCTATCACTCCGTTTGTTCAGGAAACGGAGACTTCCTTATGGGCGAGAAAGGCGCCGCAGTACGTTCAGGACCGAGGCAGCGAGATTCGTGTGTTCATGCCTAAATGGGGCACTATAAATGAACGTCGTTGCCAGTTGCATGAAGTGAAACGACTTTCAGGCATGAACCTCATCATTGATGAGACCGATCATCTGCTCATCATTAAGGTGGCGTCTATCCAATCGGCACGCATGCCCGTTTATTTCATCGACAATGACGAGTGTTTCATGAAGCGCCTTGAGGTGACAGATGCCGATGGCAATGAGTATGCCGACAATTCCGAGCGTGCTGTGTTCTATGCCCGTGGTATTATCGAAACGGTGAAGAAGATGCGTTGGAACCCAGATGTAGTGATATGTCAGGGTTGGGCTTCAGTGGTGGCGCCAATATTGATTAAGAAAGCTTTTCACGAGGAACTGGCGTTCCGCGACAGCAAAGTGGTATTCGTGCCTTCTGCACCCGACATACTGAAGCTGAAGACAACACCGCAGTTCCGTAAGGACATCGTCTTCAAGAGCTTAACGGCCGATGAGCTTTCGGCTTACCCAGAACAGCTTGACATCACAGACCTGTATCATTTGGCAATTGACTATAGCGACGGCGTGTTCTTCACACCGGAGTCGATGGACGATCAGCTGATGGAATATGCCAAGGCAAAGAAACTGCCAGTCGCCGGTCCTCTAGATCTCGAAGCCGACGGCTTAGACCGCATGTTTGAACTACTTGAGAATTTAGGATAACAAATGGAAACGCTTGATTGGCGTCTTCCAACATATTAAGACTATAAGATTCATACTGAAACGATGAAATTCAGATTAGCAATCATTGCAGTAGCGGCTACTGCAATCCTCTTTGCTGCCTGCGACGAGGATACTGGCTCGATGGGCATTATTATTGACAACGACGCCATCACCTCGACTACTGCAAGCTACCAGATATATTCGCGTACGACATCAATAGACTCGGTAGTGGCAAACACCACGAAAAGCTATATAGGACAGGTATACGACCCTGAAACCGAGGCTTTGGTTAAGGCTGAGTTCGTGGCTCAGTTCCATACCTTTGAGGATTACAAACTGCCTGATGTGTCGACTATAGTAAAGAACTCAGCTGGCGAGATAGAAGCAGACTCAGTGGAGCTGCGCCTTTATTTCAGCAGTTTCTTCGGCGACGGTACCAATCCCACTAAGCTTTATGTCTATGAACTCGATAAGGATAACGTGCTTCGCGAGGATGAGACTTACTATGCAACCGACCAACTGGAACAATTCATCCCTGAAGGCGCTAAGCCATTGGCGGAGAAAGTGTTCACGCCCAAGGACTATAGCCTTACGGAAGTGGAGCGTGCATCAGCCACTCATTATGATAACGTTCGTATACGCCTGCCTAAAGCGTGGGGGTCAAACATCCTGCGGACAGCTGTTGAACACCCCGACTATTTCAAGGACTCATGGCATTTCATTCACAACGTCATGCCTGGTTTCTACTTCAAATTGCAAAGCGGAATAGGCACGATGCTTACGCTTGATGTTTCGGCTTTGAATGTCTATTTCCGATACGTGGTCGATGATTCCACTTACGTCGGCATCTCACGTTTCTCGGCAACGCCTGAAGTAATTCAAAGCTCCTTCTTCCAGAACGACGGCCTCGAGCGTTTGATTAATACTAACGACCAGCCGTTTACTTATCTGAAGTCTCCCGCGGCTCTTATCACAGAACTCACTCTTCCTGTGGAGCAGATTTATGCCGGCCACGAAACAGATAGCATCACCCGTGCACGTGTCATATTGTCGAAGTACAATAGTTATAAGCAGTCGCAGTATAACCTTGGCACACCTTCACAACTGTTGATGCTGCCTAAATCGGATCTTTATGCTTTCTTCAGAAACCATAAGGTAGCCGACGGAGAAACGTCATTCACTACCACTTTCGCCAGTTCTTACAATACATATACTTTCGAGAATGTGGCCCGCCTCATAGCTGCACTGCATCGCAAGAAGACTGAGACAATGCGTACGGAAGGATTGTCATCGGCGCAGTATGTGGAGAAATACCCTGACTGGAACAAGGTTGTTGTTGTGCCGGTTACAGTCTCAACTTATACAGATCCGCAATCCGGTGTGGCAAGGCAGACTTCAGTAACCCACGACTTCAGCCTCTCAAGCATTCGTCTTAAGGGCGGAACGGAGCCCATTGACATGCAAGTAGTATACAGTTCCTATCATTAATAAAAAGTAAGCCCAGTCTAATCGCGGGATAAGGTCAGCCTTAAATAGGAATTAGGCCAGTCTAATGGCGAGATTAGACTGGGCATATATATAAATACGACCGGTCGAAACATATTTTCGACCGGTCGTATTTTTTGTCAACTAAAGTTGAGTGGCCTACTTCTTTTTGGGAGCAGCCTTCTTAGCTGGAACCTTTGCCTCCTTTTTAGCTGGTGCTGCCTTCTTGGCGGTAGCCTCCTTCTTTGCAGGTGTAGCCTTCTTAGGTGCAGCAGCCTTCTTCGGCTCTTCTTTCTTTGCTACAACAGGTTTCGTAGCAACAGCCTTTGCTGGAGCAGCTTTCTTTGCAGGTTCAGCTTTCTTAGTTGGAACAGCTTTCTTAGCCGGAGCAGCCTTCTTTACAGGTGCGGCCTTCTTCTCTGCAGGTTTCTCTTCAGCCTCATCCTCATTCTTCTCATACTTCTGCAAACGAGCCTGCAGACGTGTAATCTCAGCATCCTTGACGTTAATCTCGTCGGCTTGGTTGCGGATAGTAGTTAGCAGGGCGTTGAGCTCATCGTTCTCTATGTCAAGAGGATAGAGTGAGTTCACACGGTTGATGAAGTCGCCAAGGATGTTCATGTAGTTGGTGAAAGCATCGTAGGGACTGTCGTAGATACCGCGGTAGAAGCCTACGCCCATGTTCTTTGTCGTCATGAAACGGAAGTTGTTTGAGGCTTGAATGCGGTCCCAATCTTGAGTGATGCGACGATCCTTACAGATTAGCACACGCTCTGCAACGCTATAGAGTTTCTGGAAAGCTTCACGCTGCATTACATTACCGAGCCAGCAGCTGGTGTCACGCTCTTCGTCGTTCCAACTCATGGGATAAGGTACTTCCATGGGTGCGACGCTCTTCGACTTCGATACAATCTCAGACGGGAAAGCGAAAGTAATACCACGTTCCTTGGCCACAGCAGGCAGAGCCTTGATGAACTCGAGAATGTTAGACGACAGTGGCTGATAGATGCCAAGGGCGCAGAGTTCCATGAAGATGTTGATAACCTTCTCCTCTTCTGGCAGCTGTGCAATCCAATCCATGTAGGTGTCTGCAAAGAGAGGATATTCGTTCCATGATGAATCGTTGAAACGTAGTGATATATCGTCGCTCAGCTTGTAGTCACGGAGTAAGAGCTTGAGGTTGGGATTCTGTGCGCAATGATATACGAAGTGAGGTGACTTCCAACCGAGGATGTGCTTGGCGCCTTCAGCAATCATTCCCTTATAGCCCATGTCGGCCACGAGGCCGCCGATATCGTCGCTATAGATAAGCGAGCTGTTGCGCAGTACTGTGGGTTTCTTGCCGAAGAGCTCTTTCATCTTTTTGGCCTGACGGGCTACCTCATCGCGGAAGACATCCTCATTGGCCAGGGAACTGAGGCCGTGGCTATAAGGCTCGGCGAGGAATTCAGCACAGCCTGTGTCGTTCAACTCTTGCAGCAGCTCGATGACCTCGGGTGCGTATTGCTCCAGTAGTTCGATAGCGCATCCGCTGATGGAGAAAGCGACCTTGAAAGTCTTGCCATAGAGTTTAGCCATCTCGATGAATGTCTTGATAGCTGGGATATAAGAACGTTCGGCCGTTTCTGTTATGCCGCGTTCGTTCTCGTAGTCGTCGAAATAGTAGTGATCCTTACCAATCTCGAAGAAACGATAGCGCTTGAGATGTACGTTTTGGTGAATCTCGAAATATAAGCAAATTGTTTTCATAATAGGAAGACCCACCCTCTGCCCCCTCCCGCAGGGAGGGGAGCGGCTGGCGCGTTGTTAGAGGGTGTATTGGGTCATTGTTAAAAGTTATTATTCTTATTTATTATGTGATTACCATCCCCAAGACTTCCCCTCCCTCGGGAGGGGTCGTGGGTGGGTCTTAGTAGCGTGCGAGGCACTGGTCATAAAGTTTGCGTATGCGCACGCCAACCTTTTCCCATGTGATGCCGTCGACTTCCTTTTTACCTTCGACCTGCAGATATTCGTGCAAGGCGTCGTTGGTGCAGAGGCTGTACATGGCATCAGCCATGGCATCGATATCCCAGTAGTCGGTTTTAATACACTTGTCGAGAATCTCGGCGCAACCGCTTTGCTTGGAGATGATACTTGGCACACCGCTTTGCATGGCTTCCAAGGGGCTGATGCCGAAAGGTTCAGATACGGAAGGCATAACGTAGACATCCGAGTCTCGGAATATCTCGAACACCTGCTTACCCTTCATGAATCCTGGGAAATGACAACGGTCTGCAATGCCATAAGCGGCAGCCATGTCAATCATGGCATCCATCATATCTCCAGAACCGGCGAAGCAGAAACGGACGTTTTGAGTACGTTCCAGCACTCGCTTGGCGGCTTCAATGAAGTACTCAGGCCCCTTCTGCATAGTGATACGACCGAGGAAGGTTATAACTTTCTCCTTGCGGTCCTTGTAAGGCTGTCGTTGGTCTACAATCTCCTGCAATTCTGGAGCCAATGGGTAGACGGCATTGTGCATGGCGAAGCATTTGGCAGGGTCTTGGCCGTAGTGGTTAATTACTGTCTGACGGGTGAGTTCGGATACACACATGATGCAGTCGGCATTATCCATGCCATTACGCTCAATGCCATAGACTGTAGGATTCACGTTGCCGCGCGAGCGGTCGAAATCGGTAGCGTGAACGTGAATCACGAGTGGACGGCCACTAACCTGCTTGGCATGTATGCCAGCTGGGTAAGTTAGCCAGTCGTGGGCATGTATTATGTCGAACTGCTCGGTGCGTGCCACTACACCAGCGATAATAGAGTAGTTGTTGATTTCCTCGGTGAGGTTCTTAGGATAACCACCTGCAAACTCCATACAACCTAGGTCGTTGACGTGCATATAGTTGAAGTCTGCATATAAGTGATCACGGTAGCGATAATAGTCCTCAGGAGACATGATGCCTTCGAGGCGCTGACGAACGTAGTCGTAGTTGACGTCGCGCCAAGCAATGGGTACTGAGTTCATGCCTATAATCTTGCAAGCGTCTTGTTCTTCATCGCCGAAAGGACGAGGCAGGCACAAGAGCGTTTCAATATCACCTTGGGCTTTCAATCCGTGCGTGATACCATAATTGGCAGTAGCGAGACCGCCGAAGACGTGAGGAGGATACTCCCAACCGAACATTAATACTTTCATAGTATGTTTCCTCCTTTCTTTATTCCATTATATATTTATCAAGCAATTTCACTACGCGCATAATCTCGGCCACATTGGCTGCGAAAGACATGGCTCCTCGTCCGTGGAAGGGTGGGTTGCCATCGAATACTTCGGGCAGGGTGCCGATACAATGGTAGAAGAGTTCCTCTTCGTAACCTACGAGCTGGCGCTCTACGAAGCTTACGCGTGAATAACCGAACACCTTCAGGCAGGCTTCAAGGTAGAAACCGGCGAGCCATGGCCAAGCAGTGCCTTGGTGGTATGCATAGTCGCGCTGTGCTTGCGGTCCGACATACATCGGGTTATAGCCTCCGCTTTTTGGCGAGAGGGTACGTAGGCCCTTGGGTGTTAGTAGTTCCTTCGTGCACATATCGAGTACGCCTTTCTTCTGCTTTGCGTCGAGTGGAGAATAGTCGAAAGCGCAGGCGAAGATCATATTAGGACGTACACTCCAGTCGACATTCGTGCCGTCGACATAGTCGAGCAGATAGCCGTAGTCGTTAAGGAAGGTGTCGATGAAACTCTTCTTCGTCTTGGCAGCCAATCCTTCGAGCGGAGCGGCTTCAGATTCATCGTTCATCGTTCTGCACACGTTGGCGCTGAACATCAGAGCGTTGTACCAAAGCGCGTTGAACTCTACTATATAGCCTGAGCGCGGCACTATTGGGTGTCCGTTTTGACTTGAGTTCATCCAGGTAATGGCTTTATCGCGGCCATTGCTATAGACGAGTCCGTTTTCGTGGAGGTAGAAGTTCGAATGCTTGCCGCCATAGAGGAAAGCCATGATTGCGTGTAGCAGCTTTCCATACTTCTCAATGCCCTTATCCATGCCAACGAACTTGCAGTACTGCTGAATACACCAAACAGCCCACAACAACACATCGGGATGTTCCATCTCGTAGATACGAACGCTCAAAGGCTTACCCTCGATAAATTCGCGGATGCCTTTCTCTGCGGTAGCCATCACTTGTTCGAAGTGTGCAACCTCATTGTTGGTCAGCGTCAGGCCAGGCAGTGATACAAAGAGGTCGCGTGCACGACATTTGAACCATGGGTATCCAGCCAGAATATATGTCTCGCCGTCGCGGTAATTAAGGAACTGGTGTGCGCTGTTGACGAGGCAATGATAGAAATTATCGCGGGGCGTGCGAATGTTCACCTCGTAGTCGGCAAGATCCTTTAACTTGGTGGGGTTACATTCCTTGGTACCGGCTGCAAACACGATGCTCTCGCCTTTCTTGATGTCGAACTCGAAGTAGCCTGGAACGTAGAGATCCTCGTTCGAGGCATAGCCGCGTTCGGTTTCCTTGGGGTAGTCTACGCCTCGGTACCAGTCGGGGCGAAACACCCATTCGGCCTTCTTGTTCAGCTGCATGAACAGCTCGGGATAGCCTGGGTACATGCATGTCTTGATACCATTCTTCACCTCCTGATAGTCGCGGCTTGCACGCGGGTTCTCGTGTGTGAACTCGCGAACGCTGCGGAAAGCGAGCCATGGCTGCAGTCGTAGCGTGGTCTTGGAGTGGGCGTCGAGCAGCGTGTAGCGTATGAGTACGCGGTCTTCGAAGTGCTGGAACATTAGCTCCTTCTTCAGGATTACACCGCCGACGCGATAGATGGTAGTGGGTACTTGCTGACAGTCGTACTCGCGAATATATTTATGTCCGCGAGGGCTGTAGTTGTCGCCTTGATACTTGTGGAGCCCGAGGTTGAATTCGGCGCCGTGCTGTATCACCGTGCAGTCGAGTGACGAGAGTAGAACATGGTTCTCGTCGTCGAGCTCGGGCACTGGAACAACAAGCAGTCCGTGGTACTTGCGTGTGTTGCAATCAAGGATTGTAGAACACGAATAAGCACCCGAACGGTTGCTTCGCAGCACTTCCTTCTTGAGAGCCTCCTCCAGGTTTGTCATCAAGGTCTTGTCAAACTGTAAATAGCTCATAAGTTAGTAATGGGTATAATTAAGGTAAATAATCGTGCGAAAAAAGCCGTAAAACGGCCTTAAGGCAGTCCAAAGTTAGCAATTTATTTACATATGCAAAAATATTTCATTTAAAAGTTGCTTCTTTGTTTTGCTAAATAATCAGAAATGGTTATTTTTGTGCCGTAAAACATAAAAACAAAGCAACGATTGATGAAAAAGGACGCAAATATTAACGACTTGCTTGGCAATCTCGGTGATATGATGTCGCTGCTAACAGAAGCACAGCGTCTGAGCTTGTCCAAAGTGGCAACGCTGCACAAGTTCCGCAAGAATGAACTCATCTATGCAGCAGGGGCTCATCCTGAAAGCTTGTACTGTCTCGTGTCAGGTAAGGTTAAGATATGTCGCGAGGGCGTAGGAGCTCGCACTCAGATAGTCCGTGTGATACGATCCATTGAGTATTTCGGCTACCGTCCAGCTTTTGCTGGCGAGGATTTCCTGATGTCGGCAATAGCCTTTGAGCCTTCGATGATAGTGTGTTTCCCAATCGACATAGTTATGGCTATGGCCAAGGAAAATCCTTTGTTGGCTTGGTTCTTTGTGGAGCGACTGGCCACTGATCTCGGCCAAGCCGACGAGCGCACTGTAACGTTGACACAGAAACATATTCGCGGCAGACTGGCCGACGCCCTCCTATTCCTCAAGGATCACTATGGTCTTGAGGAGGATGGTTACACTCTGAGTATCTATCTAAGCCGTGAGGATCTGGCAAACATGTCGAACATGACCACCGCAAACGCTATCCGCACTCTCTCGGCTTTCGCTTCAGAGCGTATAGTAGCCGTGGACGGACGCAAAATAAAGCTTCTCGATGAGGCTCGTCTTTCCAAGATAAGCCGAATGGGCTAAGTTAAAACAAACAACATATAACACGCCTCCTTTTCCGTCTCTGCCAATCAGCAGAACGAGACACTCTCCAATTGGTAGGAGAACAGGAATAGAGACTTTAAAACCTCACAACATGATTGCCAACAGCCGATGGGGCATCATTTATTGCCCAAAACCAGGAGTCCGCAGGACTCACAAACGCTGGGAGCACATCAAAGAGCTTCTGGATGCTCAGGCTATCGCTTATGATTTCGTTCAGAGCGAAGGCCCCGACAGCGTGTTGCGATTGACCAAGATGCTTATTACCAATGGCTACGACACAATAATTATTGTTGGGGGCGATTCGGCCATGAACAGGGCTTTGAACGGGCTGCTCTCGTTCGACGATGAGGTGCGACAGCGTACTGTACTCGGTGTAATCCCCAATGGTCGTGGCAACGATTTTGCCTCGTTTTGGGGCTTCGACGACGAGAAAGACGAGCAGACCATCGAGTGGCTTAAGGCCAGGCGCATCAGACAGGTGGACGTTGGAGAGGTAGTGTACACCGATGCTGATAACAACGTTCAGTCTCGTTATTTCTTCAATTGCTTGAATGTGGGTTTGGTGGCCAATATCATGAAGCTTAAGTTCAAGACCCGTCGTATCTTCGGCCTAACAACGCTAACGTATTTCGCCAGCATGCTGGGACTTCTGTTCAAGAGGTTGGAAACCAGAATGAGTCTAAAGATCAACGAAGAGATTATCGACCGCAAGGTGATGAGCGTGTGCATAGGGAACAGCCGTGCCTACGGGCAGACGCCAAACGCGGTGCCTTACAATGGCATGCTTGACGTCAGTGTGATAGCTTATCCTGGGATACGTCAACTGCTGGAAGGACTTTGGATGCTTTTCACTGGCAAGTTCCTAAGCCACAAGAGCGTACGTTCGTATCGCACTCCTCGCAAGGTCATCTTCAACGATATTAAAAAAGCCAGTGTAAGCACCGACGGTATAGTGCTTGACAACGTTCAAGCCCCCTTCCGTGTAGGCCTCAAACAAGAATACATCAATCTCATTATTCCTTCGTAAGCCTCTTTATTTCCTCCACTATCTCGTCAAACGGTTTTGTGGCATCAATCCAGTGAATCGTCACACCACGACGTTCCATCCCTCGGAAGTAAGTCATTTGTCGTTTGGCGAACTGATGAATGGCAATCTCAAGCTGTTGTACCATTTCGTCGTATGAGATTTGATTTGTAAGGTAGAGCGTGAGATAACGATACTCGAGGCCATAACTTATCAGCGCTTCGGGCTTCACGCCTTCGTCAAGTAGGCGTTGTACCTCATCCACCATCCCTTCGTTAAGTCGTTTGTGCAGACGGTCGGTTATACGTTGACGCCGTAGGTCGCGCGGAATATTAAGGCCGATAGTCAGCGAGTCAACGGTGGGCGAGGGGAGTGTTTTGTCCACGCCGTGCGTTCTATAGTACTCTTCTATCTCTATGGCCCTAATGGCTCGTCGTGCTGTGTCAACGTCTGTTGTGTTGTGCAGTTGTTTATACGATGCCAGTATTTCCTTCAGTTCTGCCAACGTCTTACCTTCGAGGTCATTGCGCGTTTCGTGGTTAGCGGGCACTTCCACAAGGTTGTAGCCTCTGAGCACGCTTTCAATGTACAAACCAGTCCCGCCACAGAGTATAGGTTGACGGCCTCGCGAGCAGATATCCTCATAGGCTTTGAAGAAGTCGCGTTGGAAATGGAACACGGAATACTTCGTGCCGGCCTCGGCTATGTCAATTAGATGGTAAGGGATGTGCAGTGTCCGCGTACCGCTGGCATCACTCACTTTGATGTCATAGTCAGCAAGATCCTTGCCGGTGCCTATGTCCATGCCTCTGAACACCTGGCGGGAATCGGCCGATATGATTTCACCGTCGAGCTTGGCTGCCAGTTGTGTGGCTACAGCCGTCTTCCCACAGGCCGTGGGGCCGAGGATAGTAATGATGCGAAGTGACATGTTTGTTTTAAGGACTTAAAAGTGGTGAGGCTGTATAAAAAAGGCCGTACGATAAGCATCGTACAGCCTTTTTTGTTGCATTCTATAAGAATATTACTTCAGCTCAGCGAGGTACTTGATGGTGCGAACCATCTGGCTGGTGTAGCTGTTCTCGTTGTCGTACCAAGCAACAACCTGAACGAGAGAGTTGCCATCACCAATCTTGCTGACCATGGTCTGGTTGGCGTCGAAGAGAGAACCGAACTTCATACCGATGATGTCGCTGGAAACCAGCTTCTCCTCAGTGTAGCCGAAGCTCTCGTTGGTAGCGGCCTTCATGGCAGCGTTGATATCCTCAACGGTAACCTCGCCCTTAACAACAGCGTGCAGGATAGTGGTGGAACCGGTGGGAGTGGGAACGCGCTGAGCAGCGCCGATGAGCTTACCGTTCAGTTCGGGAATAACCAGACCGATAGCCTTGGCAGCACCAGTGCTGTTGGGAACGATGTTCTGGGCACCGGCACGGGCACGCTGAACATCACCCTTGCGCTGAGGACCGTCGAGAATCATCTGGTCGCCAGTGTAAGCGTGAACGGTGGTCATGATACCGCTCTGGATGGGAGCGAAATCATTCAGGGCCTTGGTCATAGGAGCGAGGCAGTTGGTGGTGCAGCTGGCAGCGCTGATTACGGTGTCGGCAGGAGTCAGAGTCTTGTGGTTAACGTTGTAAACGATGGTGGGGAGGTCGTTGCCTGCGGGAGCAGAGATGACAACCTTCTTGGCACCAGCGGTCAGGTGAGCAGAAGCCTTCTCCTTAGAGGTATAGAAACCTGTGCACTCCAGAACAACGTCTACATCCAGCTTGCCCCAAGGCAGCTCAGCAGCGTTAGGAATAGCATAGATAGTGATCTTCTTGCCATCGACTACGATGAAGTCCTCGCCTGCTTCAACAGTGTGCTTGTTCTCGCCGAACTTGCCGCAGAAACCACCCTGAGCGGTGTCATACTTCAGAAGGTGAGCCAGCATCTTGGGGCTGGTCAAGTCGTTGATAGCGACTACTTCATAACCTTCAGCCTCGAACATCTGACGGAAAGCGAGGCGACCGATACGGCCGAAACCGTTAATTGCAACTTTTGTCATTTCTTTTTTTTCTTTTTGGGTTAAAAAAACTATGTTGACTGTATCTTTTGTTTATCGTTAAACGTGAATGTTTAGCGCTTATGGTTTCACTATCCGCAATTACAGTATTCTGCACTCTTACATGCCACCAAAAGCAGCAAATTGAGCACGATTATGATGAAAATTGCGGGTTTCATAGACATTTTTTTCTATTTTCGCTGCAAAGTTACGAAAAAGGTTTTATATTTGCACTATTCAAACCCCAAAAACTTTAAATTATGGCAAATTTTCTTCAAGAGTTTAAGGACTTCGCAATGCGAGGCAACGTAATGGACATGGCAGTCGGTGTTATCATCGGCGGTGCCTTTGGTAAAATCATCACTTCGTTGGTCGACGATGTGCTCATGCCCGCCATCGGCATGCTAACCGGCAACGTAGACTTCACGAACCTTGTCTGCAAGATTGGCGACGGTGAAGGTGCAGCAGTGCTCAAGTATGGTACATTCATTCAGAACGTCATAGATTTTCTCATCGTGGCATTCTGCATTTTCCTCATGGTTAAGGCCATGAACAAGCTCTCAAAGAAGGAAGAGCCCGCACCCGAGCCCGAAGCTCCCGCAGCACCCACTCAGGAAGAGCTCCTCACCGAGATTCGTGACCTGCTGGCCAAGAAGTAAACCCTCGCGCGCGTACATTTATTTAATTATACGTTTCGCACAAGTGCATCCTCAAATGGCGGTGTCAGACCTCGCAGGCCTGGCGCCGCCTTTTTAAGAAACAACCTACAAGCAAACCTTATCATGCAGAAGATTTATGATTTTAAAGCCCTCACGAGCAGAGGCAAGGAACTTGATTTCGCTGATTTCCAGGGAAAAGTACTGCTTATAGTCAATACTGCCAGCAAGTGCGGCTTCACTCCTCAGTTTGCTGGTCTTGAGGCTCTGAACCAGAAATACCGCGACCGCGGCCTTGTCATCATTGGCTTTCCTTGCAATCAGTTCAAGGAACAAGACCCAGGTACCGACGGTGAGATAGAGGAGTTTTGCCAACTGAACTACGGCGTCACTTTCCAAATTATGAAGAAGACTGATGTCAACGGTCCCTCCGCAGAACCCATCTTCGAGTACCTCAAGGCACAGGCTCCCACTGAAGACTACTCCGGACTGAAGGCTAAGGCAACGCATGCTCTCCTAAAAACACTTAGCAAGAGCGTGGAGAAAGATAGTGACATACTTTGGAACTTTACTAAGTTCCTTATCTCCAAGGACGGAACCACCATTCATCGCTATGCCCCAACTACCGAGCCTAAGGACTTTGAGCAAGACATCGAAGCCATGCTCAACGCATAGCATTCAACCTTGTCACATACGCAACACGGCACTTCGTTGAATATATTCGTTCAATAAATAGCCCAAAATAATTCTTCCCACCATTGGGAAACACTTTTCCCACCAGTGGGAAACTCATTTCCCACCAATGGGAAAGACCTTTCTCACTGGTGAGAAAGGTCTTTTATTATAATCCTTCTTGCGTCTCTACTTGTTCTAGTAGCAAATAGCGTATGAAAAGGTTGGGGTGCTATTCCCACTCGATGGTGGCAGGTGGCTTGGAGGAAATGTCGTAGCATACGCGGTTGACGCCACGGACATGATTGATGATGTCGTTGGACACACGAGCCAGGAAGTCGTAGGGCAGGTGTGCCCAATCGGCTGTCATGGCATCGGTGGAGGTGACGGCACGCAGGGCTACGGGATGCTCGTAAGTGCGCTCGTCGCCCATAACACCAACGGAACGGGTGGTGGCAAGCAAGATGACGCCGGCCTGCCATATCTGATCGTAGAGCGACACTTCCACTTCACCGTCGCTCATCTCTGCAGGAACGCCTGCTGCTAATACTCGACGGGCTTCGTCACCGCTCAGACGCACTTTGTATTCACGTAATGCACGGATATAAATATCATCAGCTTCTTGCAGAATGCGAACACGTTCGGGGGTAATTTCGCCTAAGATGCGGACTGCTAAACCAGGTCCTGGGAATGGGTGACGAGTAATGAGATGTTCGGGCATACCAAGCTGACGCCCAACGCGTCGCACCTCATCCTTAAACAACCACTTTAAGGGCTCACACAACTGCAGATCCATCTCTTTGGGAAGGCCGCCAACGTTGTGGTGGCTCTTGATGACTTTGCCTGTAATGTTGAGTGATTCGATACGATCGGGGTAGATTGTGCCTTGGGCAAGCCAGCGGCATTTACTCTCAGAAGAGTTGCCATTTACGATTTTCCTTGCTTGCTCATTGAATACTTCTATGAAGTCGCGGCCGATAATCTTGCGCTTCTCCTCCGGTTCGGTAGCTCCTGCCAGATCGGCGAAGAACTTGTCGGAAGCATCAACGCCTATCACGTTGAGGCCAAGCTCTTTGTAATCGTCCATGACTTGCGTGAACTCGTTCTTGCGCAGAAGGCCGTGGTCCACAAAGATGCATGTGAGGCGGTCGCCGATAGCACGGTGAATAAGAACGGCGGCAACGGAACTGTCAACACCGCCTGACAGGCCGAGGATTACTTGGTCGTTGCCAAGTTGCTGTCGGAGCTCGGCTACAGTTGTTTCCACATATGATGCAGCGCTCCATTCCTGACGGCTGCCGCAGATGTCGACTACGAAATTCTTCAAGAGAAGTGTGCCTTGGGTGGAATGGAAAACTTCGGGGTGAAACTGAACTCCCCAAATTGAATTGAGATCAGAGGAATTACTACTTGCGCTCCCGTCTGCAGGGCAGTAGAAGGCTGCGTATTTGACTGAGTCCGTGGAAGCAATGCAATGGAAACCGTCGGGTAGGGCAGTGATGGTATCGCCATGGCTCATCCACACTTGTGAGCCTTCATCGAAGCCTTTGAATAGTGGGTTGGAGAGGTCTATGGTGGTGAGGTGCTGACGACCGTATTCGCGCGAAGGTGCCGGTTCTACTCGGCCACCAAGGTTGTGACTGATATATTGTGCTCCATAACAGATGCCAAGAACTGGGTATCGACCACGTATCTCATCGAGGTCAATGCGGAAGGCTTCCGGGTCGTAGACGCTAAAAGGGGAACCGCTAAGGATGACGCCGATGACATCGGGATCGTCCTTGGGAAACTTGTTGTAGGGCAGAATCTCGCAAAACGTATTTAATTCACGTATGCGCCGGCCGATGAGCTGGGTGGTCTGTGAGCCGAAGTCCAGAATGATAATCTTTTGCATTGGGCGGTCAACTTTTAATTGTTATTTCTCAACTCTCAACTTTTTTATGAAATTCTCTGCAGCAACGAGGCTGTCAAGCTTCCCGACATCGAGCAGACGGAACTCGGCCATCAAGCCTATTATTGGACATACGCTGCAGGCATTGAGATAGAAATCGATTATGCTGAAGCGGTCGGGCCAAGCGTCCATGAGGGGAAAAAGCGATGGGTGGAAGGCATGAATGCCGGCGAAGGGCGCTTTCAAGCGTGCAAGGCTTAGGGCATCAGTGAATGGAGACCGTACTTCTCCCGTACGTTCGTTGGTCCAACCCACGAGTCGTTGATCTTCATCGAAAAGCAGATAGCGGCCGCTGGCGCTCTCGCGCCTGGAAATAGCAAGGACTGCCGCACCTGTGGATGCAGATAAATCTGTGAGCTCAGTCAACGGTGCATCAGAAAGAATGTCGACATTATGTATGAGGATAGGGCTCGCGGGGTCGAAAAGCTGACGTGCTTTCTTGAGTCCGCCGCCAGTGTCTAACAGCATCTCACGTTCATCACTTATATGTATGTCAATCCCGAAATTGTCGTGTTCGTTGAGAAAGTCTATTATCTGCTCGCCGAAATGATGAATGTTTACCACGATGCGTTCGAAACCTGCGTCGCGCAACTTTAGGATATTGTGCTCTAGTAAAGCGAAACCGCCCACTTTCACGAGCGCTTTAGGCGTCGTGTCAGTGAGCGGTTTTAGTCGTGTGCCGAGTCCTGCGGCAAACACCATGGCCTGTTTCATTCAGCCATCATGCTTCTGCTACGGGTTCTACGGACACTGTGGAGCGGTCGAGGCGACCCTTCTTGAAGATCACAACGCCGTCGATGAGAGCATACAAAGTATGGTCGCTGCCCATGCCGACATTCTTGCCGGGATAGTGCTGCGTGCCACGCTGGCGAACGATGACGTTGCCAGCAACACACTGCTGACCACCAAAAATCTTCACGCCGAGTCTTTGTGCTGCAGACTCGCGGCCGTTCTTAGAACTACCTACACCTTTTTTATGTGCCATGTTTCTTAGGGGTTTTAGTGGTTAAGCAATAACTTCCTTGATATTCAACTCGGTGAACTGCTGACGATGACCGTTCAGCTTGCGATAGCCCTTGCGGCGCTTCTTGTGGAAGACAAGAACCTTGTCGCCCTTAACAAGCGGGCAAACTACTTCGCAGACCACCTTAGCACCTTCTACCACGGGAGCACCCACGGTGATTGCGCCGTCGTTGTCTACCAACAACACTCTCTCAAATTCAACAGTCTGCTCAGCCTCAGCACCCTGAATGTGGTACACAAACAGCTTCTTGCCAGCTTCTGCCTTGAACTGTTGACCGTTAATCTCTACGATTGCGTACATGATTGATTATTATGTATTTAACGGATTTTACCGGGAGGCGTGTACCTTCGTGGTACCTCTTTGATGAGCCCCGTCGGTCTCAAATCGGGCGCAAAGGTAATGCTTTTCTGCTTAACAGCCAAACCTTTTCCCCGTTTTTTCACATATTTATTTAGAAATAATCAGTTGTTGGAAGAAGAAATACACGGCTGCGTAGTTCTTGTTGACGTCCTTGGCGTAGCCTAACGTGCGGCTCTCGCTGTCGCGTATCGAACCGTCGAACCATATCTTGCCAAGGTAGCTGCTCTGGAAATTGTATACGCTGCCGTCGCTTGCTACCTTGCCCAGATAAGTGTTGTTTTGGTCATATACGCTACCATCGCTTTCTATCTTGCCTTTGTGGACATTGTTGCTGTCGCGTATGGTGCCATCGCTCTCGAAGCGGGCAATCACGGCATTGTTGCTGTCGGTGAGCGTGCCGTCTTTCTCCACCTGTGCAACTACTAAATTGTCGGCATTGCTTATCGTCTGAGCATTGACTATGAGGGGCATGCCCAGAAGCATTATTGCAAAGAGTATAAGCTGTTTCATGATGGTTGAAAGTTGAGAGTTAAAAGTATTTTTTGAGGAGTTGAGAAATTCTACACACTAAAACTTCCTTTTTCCTTTATTTCTCTTCCTATTCTTTAATCTTGTTCTATCCAGTCATCGATGAGTCTGCGGGCGATTGAAGCTTTGCCTGGGATTGGGGGCATTTGGTCGCGTGAGAACCATCCTCCTTTAGAAAGTTCAGAGCGTTGTAATTGTATCTCGCCGGATGCATAGTTGGCCGTGAAACCTACCATGAGTCCGCAAGGGTATGGCCAAGGTTGTGAACCGAAATAGCGTATGTCGGATATCTCAATGCCTGTCTCTTCGCGCACCTCACGTTGCACGGCCTCTTCCAATGTCTCGCCTGTTTCTACGAAACCGGCTACTAGACCGTAGTATGGGCGACGGAAGTTGTTGGCATGAACTAAAAGGACCTCTTCAGAGTTGTTCCTTGTAACCCTAACGATGACTGCAGTGGCCAGTTGCGGCCAAAGTTCCTTACCACAGTTTATGCAGCGTTTCGATATCTCTGTTTCAAACTTCATCGGTGCGCCACAACAGCCGCAGAACTTACTGTTCTGATCCCAATAAATGAGCTCGGCTGCTTTGCCTGCAAGGTTGTACTCTTCTTCAGAAAGGACGTCGAAGGAGGCCCGGAGGTTCATCATCTCAAGGCCTTCGATGCCTACCACTGGCTTGTCCAGACGGACAACCTTGGCCTCTCCCGCGGCCCCTCTCCCTAAGGAAAGGGGAGAGAGGACGGTGACTACATTCCAGGGATGCAGTGCTAAGGGCGGTTCTTCACCTACAGGGAGTGAGAAAACATTCTCAGCTCCCTCTCTTCTTAACAATATGTCGCCGCCGCAAAGGCATAGCCAAACGGAGAGCTGCCCTCCGCTCTTATTGTTGGGGCGAGAGCTGTTGCCTTTGCGCAAAGTCATCTCTTCTGTAGTCATTTCATTTAGTTATTTCCCGTCATTTGCGGGAGAGAGGTAGAGGTCGGTTCTTTAGATTCCAAGATCCTTACACACGGCTTTGACTTTCGCCATGCCTTCCTCGCATGCTGAGTTATAGCATTTGGGGCATTGCATCTCGGCAGGTGCTTCAATGTAGAATTTAATCTTAGGCTCCGTGCCAGAGGGGCGTACGCTGACCTTTACTCCTTCCTCGGTAAACCATTGCAAGACGTTGGATTTAGCTGGCATGTCGAGTGGGAATACGTTGCCATCGCCGTCGGTAGCCGTGAGTGCTTGATAGTCCTTGGTGCAAATGACCTTTGAGCCCCCGAGCATCTTTGGAGCCTTGGCGCCGCGGAAGTCAATCATCATCTGTTTGATCTCATCAGCGCCGGTCTTGCCTGGACGAACCACGTTGACGGTGTGGTTCATTGTGTAGCCATATTCAAGGTAGATGTCCATGAGGAGGTCGTATAGCGTTTTACCGTTGTCCTTTGCCCATGCTGCAATTTCGCAAATGAGGCAGATGGAGGCAGGGCTGTCCTTGTCGCGCACCTTGTCGAACGGAAGGAAGCCAAAGCTCTCCTCGCCACCTCCAATATACTTCTTGATGCCTTCATTCTCGCGGATGAGGGCTGCGATCCATTTGAAGCCGGTGTAGCAGTCCATCATCTCTACGCCGTTCTTGTCGGCTATCTTCTTGATAATCTCGGTGGTGACGATGGTCTTGACAAGAAATTCATTACCCTTCAACTGGCCGAGTTTCTTCTTGTTGGCAATGATGTACCAAGCAAACATCATGCAGGTCTGGTTCCCGTTGAGGATTTCCCATTCGCCTTTGCTGTTGCGGCAGACAATGGCAAGGCGGTCGGCGTCTGGGTCAGAAGCGATGACGAGGTCGGCGTTGAGCTTTGTGCCGAGCTTCATGCCGAGGGTCATGGCCTCGGAGTTCTCTGGATTGGGGCTGACCACAGTGGGGAAGTTTCCATCGATGACCATCTGCTCGGGCACCACGTGGATGTTCTGGAAGCCCCACGAACGCAAGGCTTCGGGAATGATAACGCGGCCAGTGCCATGGAGCGGAGTATAGACAATGTTGAGATCCTTCTGACGTAAGATAACATCCTGATCGACCATGGCTTCCTTTACGGCCTGGAGGTAGTCCCAGTCCATCTCGCCGCCTATTATTTGGATGAGGTCGGGATTGCCTTCCCATTTGACGTCTTCGACTTTAACCTTGTTCACTTCATCGATGATGCCGGTGTCATGCGGGCTGAGCACCTGAGCGCCGTCGTCCCAATAAGCCTTGTAGCCGTTGTACTCTTTGGGATTATGGGAGGCAGTGACGTTGACACCAGCTTGAGCCTTGAGTTGACGTATGGCAAAGGATATCTCTGGGGTGGGGCGTAGGCTCTCAAAGAGGTAGACCTTGATGCCATTGGCCGAGAATATGTTGGCCACCGTTTCAGCAAATTCACGGCCATGGTTGCGGCAGTCGTGACCTACGACCACAGCCAAGTCTGTACGACCGGGAAATGCCTTGAGAATGTAGTTGGCGAAACCTTGTGTGGCTGCGCCGACTATGTAGCGGTTCATGCGGTTTGTGCCGGCACCCATAATGCCGCGCAAGCCGCCAGTGCCGAATTCCAGAGTCTGGTAGAATGCGTCGACGAGGGCTGTGCTGTCCTCGGCATCAAGCATAGCCTTCACTTCGGCCTTGGTCTGTTCGTCATAAACTGGTGAGGAGAGCCACTGCTGTGCTATGGCTCTGCATTTCTGAACTAATTCGTTGTCCATAATGATAAGTTTTATGTAAATTATATGATTGTACACATATTTAGCTTTGCAAAGATAGTGTAATAAGTGACATTTATTCCTAAAAGATAAAAAAATTAAGATTTATTAGCCTCTCGTGTACATATTATTAAAAAAGAAGCCGAAATGTTTTGCCATGTCGGAAGAAAGCAGTACCTTTGCGCCCGCTGTCACGAGTTGGCAGCATAAGTTTCAAACCTATTAACTCATTATTAAACATTTATGGCAACAAAAATCAGATTGCAACGTCATGGCCGTAAGAGCTACGCTTTCTACAGCATCGTCGTTGCTGATGTAAGAGCTCCGCGCGACGGTAAGTTTACAGAGAAGATTGGAACCTACAATCCAAACACCAATCCTGCCACTGTAGATTTGAAATTCGAACGTGCCCTGTATTGGGTAGAGACGGGTGCACAGCCCACGGACACCGTGCGCAACATCCTCTCCGGTGAAGGCGTTTACCTCATGAAGCACCTCCGTGGTGGCGTCAAGAAAGGCGCATTTGATGAGGCAACCGCACAAATCAAGTTCAACGCTTGGAAGGCTGACCACCAGAAAGGCCTGAAGGCTGTTGAGGACAAGGTCGCTGCTGACAAGAAGGCCGCTGCTGCTGCTGCTCTTGAGGCAGAGAAGAAGACCAATGAAGAGATCGCTAAAAAAGTAGCCGACAAGAAGGCTGCTGAAGCTGCTGCTAAGGCAGAGGCTGAAGCTGCTACTGAGGCTGAAGCTGCTGCTGAACCCCAAGAAGAGGAGGCTCCCGCAGAAGCTTAAACCAACAGCTTCCAACAATTACAATACTTCCAAACAAGCATACAAGAGGCGTGGCTGTGAAGCCGCGCCTTCTTTTTGTCTACTAAATTCATTTTAGATGTCTCCTTGTGTTAAAATTCTTAAAAGCTCACACTTTTCTTTCTTCGCGCGCGTGTACATATATTAATTATTATTAACTTTGTGCCGCTTTTGTAAAGTTACGTTCACATAATTCAATGAAAGAAGAGCTTATTTTGCACGATGGGGTTGTGAAACTTGTTGACGGCCAAAAGGTTGTGGTTACCATACTGCAGACTGCTGCCTGTTCAGCATGTGCCGCTAAAGCTATGTGTTCCAGTGCCGAAGCCAAGGAGAAGGACGTGGACGTCTTCACTCCGCAGGCTTCGTTATATCAGGTAGGTCAGAAGGTGGTCCTCGAAGGACGTCTCACCGACGGCCGTCGTGCAGCAATCATAGCCTACGGACTGCCGCTGCTGCTCATGTTGCCCGTGCTATTCGTCGCTATCCGACTTACAGGCAGCGAGCCGCTTGGCGCACTTTGTGCTTTGATTACCGTTGCCCTCTACTACGTCGTCATCTATCTCTTCTTCCGTAAACGTTTGCAACAATCCTTTTCATTCCGCATCAAACATTAAACAATAAACTTTTAACACAAAACAATTTATGAATGTAATCCTGATTGCAGTGATTGTTCTTGGCAGCATCGGACTGGTGGCAGCGCTAATCCTGTTTCTTGCCGGCAAGAAATTCGCTGTGCATGAAGACGAGCGCATCGGTCAGGTGCAAGGCGTGCTTCCTGGTGCCAACTGCGGCGGCTGTGGTTTCCCCGGCTGTGGCGGTTTTGCCGGAGCTTGCGTGAAAGCTGCCGATAAAGGCTCGCTCGAAGGGTTGCTCTGCCCTGTAGGCGGACAGCCCGTGATGGAACAGGTGGCCGACATCCTTGGCATGAAAGCCGAGGCTAGTGCCCCGAAGGTGGCTGTCGTGCGATGCAACGGCACATGCGAGAGCCGTCCGCGTATTGCAGAGTTCGACGGTGCTCAGAGCTGCCGCGTTCAGCAGATGCTGGGTTCGGGCGAAACGGCTTGTGCCTTCGGTTGCCTCGGTTGTGGCGACTGTGTTGCTGCTTGCCAGTTCGACGTCATCCACATGAACCCCGAAACGGGACTGCCCGAAGTGGATGAAGAGAAATGTACCGCTTGCGGTGCCTGCTCCAAGGCTTGTCCGCGCGGCATCATCGAGATTCGTCTAAAGGGCTTGAAGAACCGCCGCGTTGTGGTGCTTTGTAACAGCAAGGACAAGGGCGCACAGACACGCAAAGCCTGCAGCGTAGGTTGCATCGCTTGCCAGAAGTGCGTGAAGGTCTGCAAGTTCGAGGCCATCACCGTAGATGCTAACCTCGCCTACATCGATGCCGAGAAGTGCAAGCTCTGTCGTAAGTGTGAGGACGAATGTCCGCAGAACGCCATCCATGCCTTCAACTTCCCGCCAAGGAAGCCGAAGGTGGAAGCACTTGCAGCAGAGAAGCCTGCCGCTCCCGCTACAGAAAAGCCTGCTGCACCCGCAGTAGAGAAGCCTGCCGCAAAGGAAGCCACTGTGCCCGTCGGTTCTCCGACTGGGAATGTTGAACCCGCTAAAGAACAAGAAAAAGCATGAAGACATTTAATATTGGCGGTGTTCATCCCGCAGAGAATAAGCTTTCAGCTGCTTCGCCAATCAAAGTGGCAGCGATCCCTAAGCAGGCTGTCTTTTCTATGTTCCAGCATATCGGTGCTCCCGCCGTGCCTGTCGTCAAGAAAGGCGATGAGGTGAAGGTAGGTACGCTGCTTGGCGAAGCCGGCAAGGGTCTTTCCGTACCCGTCTTCTCAAGTGTCAGCGGCAAGGTCAGCAAGGTTGATGCCGTGTTAGACTCAAGCGGCACACGCCGCATGGCCGTTGTCGTCGACGTAGAAGGCGACGAATGGGAAGAGAACATCGACCGCTCAGACAAACTCGTGACGATGAAGGATCTTGGCAATATCACAGCCGAGGAAGTCGTCAACCGGATTAAGGCCGCAGGCATTGTGGGTATGGGTGGTGCCACCTTCCCCACTGGTGTGAAACTCATGCCCCCTCCGGGAACGAAGGCAGAGGCCATCATCGTCAACGCCGTGGAGTGCGAGCCTTACTTAACAGCCGACCATCGCCTGATGCTCGAGAAGCCCGAACAGATTCTCGTAGGTGTTCAGCTCATCAAACATGCCGTGAACTGCGCGAAGGCTTACATCGGCATCGAGATGAACAAGCCCGATGCTATCAAGCTGCTCACCGACCTCCTCAAGGAGAAGGCTGCCCAGTACCCCGGCATCGAAGTAGTACCTCTCAAAGTGAAGTACCCGCAAGGCGGTGAGAAGCAGCTCATCGATGCCGTCATTGGACGTCAGGTGCCTGCACCTCCTGCACTGCCCATCAACGTGGGTGCCATCGTGCAGAACGTAGGTACGGTTTATGCTATCTACGAGGCTGTTACAAAACGCAAGCCGCTCATCGAGCGCATCATAACGGTGACTGGCAAAAGCGTTGCTCAACCCTCCAACTTCCTTGCGCGCATCGGAACACCCATGCAGCAACTCATTGACGAAGCAGGTGGTATGCCTGCAGACACAGGTAAAATCATTGGCGGTGGTCCCATGATGGGACGTGCGCTGATGTCGCTCGAAGTGCCTGTCACCAAGGGCTCCAGCGGTCTGCTCCTTATGACGGAGAAGGAAAGTCGTCGTGGTGAAGCTTCGCCTTGTATCCGTTGTGGCAAGTGCGTCAGCGCCTGCCCCATGGGTCTCGAGCCTTACCTCCTCGCTGCTTACACCCGTCTGAAGGACTGGGATGGTTGCGAGAAGAACGACGTCACCTCCTGCATCGAATGTGGTTCCTGCGCCTTCACCTGCCCCTCCAATCGTCCGCTGCTCGACAACATCCGTGTGGCCAAGCAGACCGTGATGGGCATCATAAAGGCAAGGCATATGGAGAGTATTACAAAGAAATAATAGCCCCCCCTCATTCCCCTTAAGGGGGGAGGGTGGTCGCCTTTCATGAATTGCATACATTTTTAATTTTAAAAGAATGACCCTATTAGCCTCATCCGCTCCATTACATTAAAATCTCCCCCTTGAGGGGGAGCGGGGAGGGGGTCTCCTCTTATGAAACCAATAATTTCCCTATCACCTCACGTCCATGGCGGCGACTCGGTGCAAAAGAATATGTACGGCGTGTGCATCGCGCTGGTGCCTGCACTCATCGCCTCGCTTTATTTCTTTGGACTGGGGTCTGCCATCGTCCTGGCGACGTCTGTGGCAGCTTGCGTGTTCTTTGAGTGGGCCATCACACGCTTCATCCTCGGTCGCAAGCAGCTGACGATCTGCGACGGCTCTGCCATCCTCACGGGTCTGCTGCTTGGCTTCAACCTGCCCTCAAACCTGCCTATCTGGATTATCATCATCGGCGCTCTCGTGGCCATCGGCATCGGCAAGATGACGTTTGGCGGCTTGGGCACGAATCCCTTCAACCCTGCACTCGTAGGCCGTGTGTTCCTGCTCATCTCATTCCCCGTACAAATGACTACTTGGCCCGTCAGCGGTCAGATGGGTTATGTGGATGTCGAGACGGCTGCTACGCCGCTGGCCCTCATGAAGGAAGCCATCAAGACGGGCGATGCCAGCCTGCTCAGCAATCTGCCTTCATCCATCGACATGCTCATTGGTCAGACGGGCGGTTCCCTCGGTGAAGTCAGTGCGCTTTGCCTGCTCATCGGCTGCTGCTTCATGCTCTGGCGCAAGATCATCACTTGGCACATCCCCGTGTCCATCCTCGGCACGGTGTTTGTCCTCGCCGGTCTCTTCCATCTCATCGACCCCAGCTATGCCAATCCCCTTCAGGTCATCCTCTCGGGTGGTCTCATGCTCGGTGCCTGCTTCATGGCTACGGACTATGTCACCTCACCCATGACTGGTAAAGGCCAGATCATCTATGGCGTGGCTATCGGTGTGCTGACGGTGCTCATTCGCGACTTCGGCAGCTATCCCGAGGGCATGAGCTTCGCCATCCTCATCATGAACGGCTTCACACCGCTCATCAACACTTATGTCAAACCTAAACGCTTCGGGGAGGTCAAGAAATGAAAAAGTTACCATCTACACTTCCCAATATGCTCTGTGTGCTGACCCTCATCTCGGTCATCGCAGCTGGAGCTTTGGCCTACGTGAACAAGATTACAGCAGGCCCCATTGAAGAGAACAAGGCTCGCACCCTTGCCGAAGGCATCAACTCGGTGCTGGGCGTTGCTGACGCCCAGGTCCAGCAGACTTCCGAGGCAGAGGATGCCAATGGCAATCCCGTCATCATCTACACGACGGACAAGGGTGTTGCCGTGCAAGCTATCGACCCCAACGGTTTCGGCGGCAAGCTGAGCGTGCTCGTCGGCTTTGCTGAAGAAGGCACCATCAAGGGTTACACTGTCCTCGACCATGCTGAGACCCCAGGTTTGGGCGCCAAGGCTGGTTTCTGGTTCCAGAAGGGTGAAAAAGGCGACATCATTGGAAAGAATCCTGGAGAGAAGGAATTGACCGTCTCGAAGGACGGTGGCGACGTGGACGCCATCACCGCTTCCACCATCACCTCCCGTGCCTTCCTTCGTGCGGTCAATGTAGCTTACCATGCTTATGCCGGAGCGAGTGCTACGGATGCTCAATCTGGTGCTTCCGCTCAGCAAAATGTCAAATCATCTACTTCGGATAGTCCTGAATCTCCGGCAAATCCGGAATAACCATTGGAGGAAACGAATATGAAATATATTAAGATTCTTTGGAACGGCATCCTCAAGGAGAATCCGACCTTTGTCCTTCTTCTTGGTATGTGCCCCACGCTCGGAACCACTTCCAGCGCCATTAACGGTATGTCGATGGGCTTGGCGACGATGGCTGTGCTCATCTTCTCCAACCTAATCATCTCGTGCATCAAGAACCTCATCCCCGATCAGGTTCGTATCCCCTCGTACATCGTTGTGATTGCCTCCTTGGTCACCGCCTTACAGATGGTCATGCAGGCCTATACACCTGAAGTCTATAAGACGCTCGGCCTGTTCATTCCCCTCATCGTTGTGAACTGCATCATCCTCGGTCGTGCTGAAGCCTTTGCCGCAAAGAACGGCCCCATCGAGAGCCTCTTCGACGGCATCGGTATAGGTCTTGGCTTCACCATTGCCTTGACGTTGCTCGGTGGAATCCGCGAGCTTCTCGGCACCGGCAAGATATTCGATGTGACCATCTACTCGGAGAACTACGGTATGCTCCTCTTCGTCCTTGCTCCCGGAGCTTTCATCGCCTTGGGTTATCTCATCGCTATCGTTAAGAAGGTTGCTAAAATCTGAAGAGACCCCCTCCTCACTCCCCCTTTGAGGGGGAGGGTGGTCACTTTCAAGAATAGTATACAAATTATTAATTAAAAGAATGACCCTAATAGCCTCATCCGCTCAAAAGCATTCTACTCTCCCCTTGAAGGGGAGCGGAGAGGGGGTCTGATATTATGGCTTACTTACTAATCTTCTTCTCAGCCATCTTCGTCAACAACATCGTCTTCTCGCAGTTCCTCGGAATCTGCCCGTTCCTCGGTGTGTCGAAGAAAGTGGACACGGCCCTTGGCATGTCCGCAGCTGTGGCTTTCGTGCTTACCATAGCCACGATCGTCACCTATCTGATTCAGATACTTCTGATTAAGTACAACCTCGAGTACCTTCAGACGATTGCCTTCATCCTCGTCATCGCCGCCCTCGTGCAAATGGTGGAGATTATCCTGAAGAAGGTGTCGCCTGCGCTGTACCAAGCTCTCGGCGTCTTCCTGCCCCTCATCACCACCAACTGCGCCATCCTCGGCGTGGCCATCCTCGTGGCACAGGGCACTTACAACGCCCAAGGTCTTGAGCCTAACCTCCTCTCCGGCGTCGTCTATGCCGTGAGCACAGCCCTTGGCTTCGGTCTTGCCCTCACCATCTTCGCTGCCATCCGCGAGCAGTTGGCCATGATGGATGTCCCCAAGGGAATGCAGGGTATGCCCATCGCCCTCGTCGTAGCCGGTCTGCTGGCTATGGCCTTCATGGGTTTCGGCGGTGTGGACAACGGCTTGTCCAAGGTGTTCGGACTCTGATTGTTACTGTTTTATGGCACGGATTATTTTTTATTGGTAATCCGTGCCTTTTCTTTATTTTGACTTATGTTTAAAATACTCGGTTCCTCCTTCCTTGCTGGTGTCTGCATTGGCATAGCAGTTTTTGGTTACTTAGCAGAGAAAAGCATTGTGGGAGCCGTTCTCTTTGCGTTCGGCTTGCTTGCAGTTGTTCACTATGGGCACTAGGGCTGTTCTTACTCCGCCAGCCTTACCTTTTTAAGATCTTGTTTTAGTTTTTCCCTCTTTTGAAATAGAACTTTCTGTCGCGCGCGCGTACATTTAATTATATATAGCCGAAATATAAGTACGGCTTATAAGGCAAATTAGGCCGGTCTAATCGTCTGATTAGGCTGGCTTAAATTATACATTAGCTTGAGCTGGTGGGGCTAATAGGATGGCTCTTGTTGCGTCATTTTGGTTTCAGTTTTACCATATAAGATTGATGTGTTAGTACACTCTTAATGTGATAAATATGAGCAGTTGAGGTCGTGGATTTTAATTCTCGTTAATAGAAATGATATAAAACTGAGTTTGAAGAAAAAAAACTTTAGTCTTTGAACAATTATTTCTAATAATTTTTGTACCTTTGCGCCCGATTAAAAAGGAACATGGCTCAATATTCACTTCACCCCGATTATATTTTTGAAGCGAGTTGGGAGGTATGCAATAAAGTGGGAGGCATATATACGGTACTCTCCACGCGTGCCAAGACGCTGCAAGATACTATGCCCGACCGTATAGTTTTCATCGGTCCCGATCTTTGGCGCGGTAAGGATAACCCTCTCTTCGAGGAAGATAACACTTTGTGGGCTGACTGGCGTCGGCGTGCAGCAAGCGAGGCTCTTGAAGTTCGCGTCGGGCGTTGGCTTGTGCCGGGGCGCCCAATTGTAGTGCTGGTAGACTTCCAACCTTTCTATGCTCGCAAGAACGATATCTACGGTGCTCTTTGGACCGAGTATCAGGTTGACAGCCTTCATGCTTACGGCGACTACGATGAAGCCTCTATGTTCTCCTACGCTGCCGGTAGAGTAGTAGAAAGTATATATAACTATTGGTTTACTCCAGACGCTTCTCCCGTTGCTCCTAAAGTTATTTTCCAGGCTCATGAATGGATGACGGGTCTAGGGGCTTTGTACCTGAAGAAACATGTTCCGCAGATAGCAACAATATTTACTACTCATGCCACAACTGTCGGACGCAGCATCGCAGGCAACGGTAAGCCTCTTTACGACTATCTATTTGCTTACAACGGCAATCAGATGGCAGAGGAGTTGAATGTTCAGAGCAAGCACAGTATTGAGCGTCAGACAGCTCACAATGTGGACTGCTTCACAACAGTAAGCGACGTTACAGCACGCGAATGTGTTGAACTCTTGGACAAGCAACCCGACGTGGTGCTTCCTAATGGTTTTGAGATGGACTTTGTGCCCAAGGGAGTCACGTTTGTTAATCGTCGTCGCAAGGCACGTCGTCGCATTTTTGATGTAGCCGAAGCCCTTATGGGTACCACGTTTAGCGATGATACACTAATCGTGGCAACAAGCGGCCGTTATGAGTGGAAGAACAAAGGAGTAGATGTATATCTTGAAGCTCTGAACCGCACACTCCACAATAATCGTTTGCAACGTCCCGTGCTCGCTCTTATCGAAGTACCGGCATGGCAGGCTGGACCGCGTGAGGAACTTAAGGAAAGGTTGAAGAGCGGAAAGTCCCTGCCAGAGCCTTTCATCACGCATAACCTGCATGAGCCTGGCTGCGATTTGGTGACTCAGACAATTCATCGTTTTGGTATCACCAACCGAGAGAGTGCTCGTGTGAAGGTAATGTTTGTGCCGTGCTACCTTGATGGTGCTGATGGCATCTTCAATATGCACTACTATGATCTCCTGCTCGGGCTGGACCTGACCGTTTATCCATCGTATTATGAGCCTTGGGGCTACACCCCACTTGAGAGCGTAGCCTTCCGTGTGCCTTGTGTCACAACTACCCTTGCAGGCTTCGGGCTGTGGGCGATGGAACAGAAGAACGGAGAACCGCACCTTGACACTGACGGCGTTGAGGTTGTGCCCCGTTCCGACTACAACTTCGACGAGGTAGCTGACCGCATCAGCAATGAGATAATCGGCTTTGCTTCGCTAGATCAGAAAGAGGTGGAACAGTCGCGAAAAGCAGCTCGCCAATTGGCTGAGAAAGCTCAATGGCGTCACTTCATCGAATATTATCGTCAGGCATACGACTTTGCCCTTCGTCGTGCTGAAGAAAGAAATAACATAATTAATAACCAATAACTCAGTTTTATGAAAATCAAAGCAAGCTACGCTAATGAAGCACAATGGAAACCAGTAATGGTGAAAAGCACTATTCCTGCCGAGCTTCAGAAACTCGAAGAGCTCGCGCACAATATGTGGTGGGCTTGGAATCACAGCGCTCGCAGCCTCTTCTCACGGCTCGACCCTGTGCTCTATGAAGAGTGTGGACAGAACCCGGTGCTGCTTCTCGAGCGCATTAGCTACGAACGTCTCTCCGAACTGTCCAAGGACAAGGATATACTCAACCGGATGAACGATACCTACAAGGAGTTCCGCGAGTATATGGACGTCAAGCCTCGCACCGACCGTGCTTCTGTTGCTTATTTCTGCATGGAGTATGGTTTGAACCAAGTGCTTAAGATTTACTCAGGTGGTCTCGGCATCCTCGCCGGTGACTATGTAAAGGAGGCTTCTGATTCCAACGTGGATATGGTGGCCATCGGCTTCCTTTATCGTTTCGGATACTTCACCCAGACGCTGTCGATGGATGGTCAGCAGATAGCAAACTATGAGGCTCAGAACTTCGGCACTCTGCCCATCGAGCAGCAGTTGGATTCCGAAGGTAAGCCCGTTGTTATCGATGTTCCTTACATGAACTATCAGGTTCACGCTTATGTCTGGCGTGTAAACGTGGGTCGCGTAAAGCTCTATCTCCTCGATACCGACAACGACCTCAACTCTGAATTCGACCGTTCTATTACACATGCCCTCTATGGTGGCGACTGGGAGAACCGCCTAAAGCAGGAGATTCTTCTTGGTATCGGCGGTGTGCTGCTGCTCAAGAAGCTTGGCATAAAGAAGGATGTATACCACTGCAACGAAGGTCACGCAGCTCTGTGCAACGTTCAGCGCCTTGTTGATTATGTAGAAAGTGGCCTCACCTTCAATCAGGCTTTGGAACTTGTGCGCGCATCTTCTCTATATACAGTGCACACTCCTGTTCCTGCAGGCCACGACTATTTCGACGAAGGCCTGTTCGGCAAGTATATGAGCGGATATCCTCAGATGCTCGGCATTTCTTGGGACGAGTTCATTGGCATGGGCCGTCAGAACCCCGACGACCACAATGAGAAGTTCTGTATGAGTACCTTCGCCTGCAACACTTGCCAGGAAGTTAACGGCGTTAGCTGGCTTCACGGCGAGGTGTCAAAGAAGATGTTCCAGAACATCTGGCGCGGTTACTTCCCCGAGGAAAGCCATGTTGGTTATGTAACCAATGGCGTTCACTTCCCCACATGGTGTGCTACCGAATGGCGTCGCCTGTATGCCAAGCACTTTGCTCCCGAGCATATTGCCGACCAGAGTAACGAAACCATCTGGCATGCCATCTACGATGTGCCTGATGCAGAGATTTGGAAGACACGTATGCAATTGAAGACAAAGCTTGTTGACTACATTCGTGAGCAGTTCCGTGATTCATGGCTTAAGAATCAGGGCGATCCAAGTCGTGTGGTCAGCCTTATGGAGAAGATAAACCCCAACGCCCTGCTTATCGGTTTCGGCCGTCGTTTCGCTACTTACAAGCGTGCTCACCTGCTGTTTACCGACCTTGAGCGTTTGGAGAAGATTGTCAACAACCCCAACTATCCCGTACAGTTCCTTTACACAGGTAAGGCTCACCCCGCTGACGGAGCTGGTCAGGGCTTGATTAAGAAGATATATGAGATCTCGCAGCGTCCTGAGTTCCTCGGCAAGATTATCTTCCTCGAGAACTATGATATGCAGCTCGCTCGCCGTTTGATTTCGGGAGTTGACATTTGGATGAACACTCCGACCCGTCCTCTTGAGGCATCTGGCACATCTGGCGAGAAGGCTTTGATGAATGGCGTTGTCAATCTCAGTGTGCTCGACGGATGGTGGCTCGAAGGCTATCGCGAAGGTGCAGGCTGGGCTCTTACCGAGAAGCGCACATATGAGAATCAGGCTTATCAGGATCAGCTCGATGCTGCTACCATCTATGGCTTGCTCGAGAACGAGATCATGCCTACCTATTATGCTCGCAATGCCAAGGGTTACAGCCCCTCGTGGATTCAGGTTATCAAGAACTCGATAGCTCACATCGCTCCCCATTACACGATGAAGCGTCAGCTCGACGACTATTACACCAAGTTTTACAATCCACTTGCAGCCCGTTCGAAGAAACTTCAGGCCAACGGCAACAAGATGGCAAAGGAGATAGCTTTGTGGAAGGAAGCCGTCGCAGAACGTTGGGATAGCATTCGTATCGTCAGCACCGAGAAGTGTGAAGCTCTTATGAACGGACACATCGAGGCTGGTACGAAGTATAACATCACTATTGTTGTTGACGAAGCAGGTCTTGACAATGCCGTTGGTCTCGAGCTCGTCACCTTGACGACCGATAAGAAGGGCGAGGATCATATCTACAACGTAGAGCCTCTCGAAGTGGTTAAGCGCGAAGGCAATCTGTATACCTTCAGCGTGACGCACACCATCAACAATGCAGGTTCCTTCAAGATTGCTTATCGCCTCTATCCGAAGAACAACCTGCTGCCGCATCGTCAGGACTTCTGCTACGTCAAGTGGGTGTACTAATAATCTATAGTAATACATCCAGTAGGCTTTAGCTAAAGTCTGCATTAAATAAAGCTCCTCGCTAACACATAGTTAGCGAGGAGCTTTTGTTTTATAGTAAGTCTGAACAAACTGCCGTTATCAGTCTATCACGGCGAAACCGGTGTACGGCTGCAGAGCAGCAGGAATATGAATGCCGTCGGCATGCTGATTGTTCTCGAGCAGAGCAGCAACGATGCGCGGTAGAGCGAGAGCTGAACCATTGAGCGTGTGGCAGAGCTCTGGTTTCTTAGTGGCTTCGGGGCGATAGCGGCACTTCAAGCGGTTGGCCTGATATGTGTCGAAGTTGCTGACTGAGCTAACTTCCAGCCAACGCTTTTGAGCCTCAGAATAAACTTCGAAGTCGTAGCAGATGGCACTTGTAAAGCTCTGGTCACCGCCACAAAGGCGCAGGATGCGATAGGGCAGCTCAAGCTTTTGCAGAAGACCTTCGACATGTGCGAGCATTTCCTTGTGGCTTTCGCGAGAATGTTCAGGAGTATCTATGCGGACTATCTCTACCTTCGAGAACTCATGAAGGCGGTTCAGGCCGCGCACGTCCTTACCATACGAACCAGCTTCGCGGCGGAAACATTGAGTGTAAGCGCAGTTCTTGATGGGGAGGTCCTTCTCTTCGAGGATTACGTCGCGGTAGATGTTGGTAACAGGCACTTCGGCTGTTGGAATAAGGTAGAAATCATCTACTTCAGCATGATACATCTGTCCTTCCTTGTCGGGAAGTTGTCCGGTGCCATAACCGCTGGCGGCATTCACTACAGTCGGGGGCATAATCTCGGTATAACCTGCTTTGCGTGCCTCGTCGAGGAAGAAGTTGATGAGTGCCCGTTGCAGTTGGGCGCCTTTGCCTATGTACACGGGGAATCCAGCACCTGTAATCTTCACTCCGAGGTCGAAGTCGATAAGGTTGTATTTCTTGGCCAGTTCCCAGTGGGGTAGGCGTGCATCTTCGACTACGGGATTAGTCGTCCAGTTGCCAACGGTGTCGCCAGGCTGGCACTCACGCAGGTTGCTTTTTACTACGAGGTTGTCCTCAGCGGCCGCGCCTTCGGGCACTTCGTCATAAGGGATATTGGGAATTTGGCATAGCTGCTCGGTCAGGAGGCGTTGAGCTTCATCCATTGTAGCTTCGAGCTCTTTAGCCTTTTCCTTCATATCAGCCACGGCAAGCTTTGCACGGTCTGCTTCCTCGCGCAGTCCCTGTTTCATAAGTGCGCCTATTTCAGCGGCTTTCTTTTTGCTTTCAGACAGCAGCTGGTCAAGCTGTTGCTGAGCCTCACGGCGTTGTTTATCGGTAGCTTGCACAGCAGCAATAGCTTCTGCTGCGTCCGGGAAATGTTTTTTTTCAAGTCCGCGAATGACTCGTTCAGTCTCTTCGTTGATAAGTTTGAGTGTTAGCACGGCGAGAGTATTTACTTATTTACGATTAATATGTTTTCCGTTGATTAATGATGCTAATCAAAGTGCTGTTTCAAATTTGCGGTGCAAAGGTAAGAAAAAGTTTAGAGTTTAGGGTTTAGAGTTTAGAGTTTTTTGCGCTAATAGCTCTTTTTTTATTTATTGTAATGTTTGTCTTTTGACCTTGTTGAGATTTACGTCCGTATGTGTAAGCCTTTACGTCCGTATGTGTAAGCCTTTACGTCCGTATGTGTAAGCCCTTACGTCCGTATGTGCAAGCCTTTACGTCCGTATGTGCAAGCCATTACGTCCGTATGTGTGTACAACTGCTATTTGGCGTGCCTTGCCACGATTTCCAACAAGTCTGCTCCATAGTCCTGCACTGTTTTCTTGCCTATTCCGGGTATGGTTAGCAGTTCGTCTGGCGTTCGTGGTTGCAAGTTGGCGATGCCGATAATGGTCTGGACGGCCATGATGTAGCCAATGGGCAGTTTGCGCTCGCGAGCCGTTAGGTTTCTCCAGTCGAGCAGTGCATGATAGAGAGTTGAATTACGAATACGTTCGTAGTCGATTACAGCTTTTGTAGGGCGAGTCTTTCTTGTTCTCTCTGTTTTAGGCTCCTGAACCTTTGCCACGCGTGGCTTGCGTTTGGGCTTCGGCTCTTCAATCATAGCGGCCTTGGCTTTGGCATTCCAGTAGGCATCGAGCGAGAATTCGTTGAGGCACGATGTGTAGATGCTCATCTTCTCTTCGTAAGCGGTGCGCAGGATACTGTGCTCATTAGTTATCTGTTCGCGTGTGCGTGCATTGTCCACTTCAGGCAAGTCATTGGCAAACAGTTCGCCAAGTATGCTGGCAGTGGTGGTGGCGTAGTAGGTCATTGCCTTATGTAGCCGTTCACGTAGCAGCCCTGATTTTCCATTGTTGTCGGCAGCCATGAGTTGGCGTATCTGCGCTTGGAATTTTACACCTACGGCCATCAGTTGGTTGTCGACTTGCGTTGCAGAGGCAGCGACCAATCGAACATAGCTTGGGAAATAGGCCGAGAGGTGCTCTGTGGTAAGACGCTCAAAGTAGCGCAAACGCATTGATATGGCTCTGAAATCGAATATCTCGCACAAGATGTCCTCGAGGAATGAGCGGCGGTCGCGAAGAAACGTTTCAGCTGTGGGCGTTCGCTGGTCGGCATACGACGTGAACTGTATGACATCTGGATCTGTCGTTATGATGTCGGAGCTTATAGGAGTGGCGAGTATGAGCCCGTCGAGCGTGCGACAACGCGAGAGGGCTACGTAAACTTGACCATGCGAGAATGCGCGTCCGGCATTTATGATGGCACGGTCGAAGGTGAGACCTTGGCTCTTGTGAATAGTGATAGCCCAAGCCAGACGCAGAGGTATCTGCACGAACGAGCCAATCTGCTCTTCGTGGATGGTAGCGGTCTCGGGGTCGGTTGTGTAACGCGTATTGGTCCATTCCTGCGGCTTCACTTCGATGCGATCGAATTCGTTGGAGCTCATTGAACTGTTGTCGCGGCGGCATACAACTGTCACCACGTCGCCTCGGATATCGGTAACTCGTCCTATACGTCCATTGTAATAGGCCTTGGCCGTTGACGGATCGTTTTTGCAGAACATGACCTGTGCTCCCACTTTTAGCGTCAGACTGGCATCGGTAGGGTAGGAGCTTTCGGGAAAGTCACCTTTCACACGAGCCTCGAAGGTGTGAGGTTCTGTCGGAATCTGGCTGAGGCGGCGTTCGTTGAGTGAAGCCGCTTGGTGGTTATGCGTGGTCAATGTTATCCAATCCTCGCCTTCGGGCGGGTTGAAACGAGGAACATAGCGAGCATTAAGGGCCTGCAATGTCGCAGCCGTAACCTGTCCGTCGCGCACATTATTTAGCAAGTCAACGAAGTTCTGGTCCTGCTGGCGGTAAATGTGTTTCAGTTCGATGTACACAAAATCCGTCTGCTGAAGGGCAAGCGAAGAGAAGAAATATGGCGTTGAATAAAACTCTTTCAACAACGGCCACTCGGTCTCAGTGGCTACGGGAGCCAGCTGTTGAAGATCGCCTATTAGCAGCAGTTGCACACCGCCAAAGGGCTTGGAGCGGTCTTGGTATCGGCGTAATACATCGTCGATAGCGTCGAGCAGGTCAGCTCGAACCATTGATATTTCGTCGATGACCAGCAGCGAAAGCGATCGTAGAATGTTCTGCTTTTGCTTGGAGAAGGAGAAACGGCTCTTCGGGTCGCGGCCTGCTATCATCTTGCCCGGCAGGAAAAGGCCTGGAGCCAGTTGGAAAAACGAGTGTATGGTAACGCCGCCTGCATTGATGGCCGCGACACCCGTGGGTGCTACAACAATCATGCGGCGTTTTGACTCAGCTTGCAGACGGCGCAAAAACGTAGTCTTGCCTGTGCCGGCCTTGCCCGTGAGGAATATGTTGCGATGGGTGTAGAGCGCATAGTTGCGCGCCATCTCGAGCTCTTGATTTGTTGTTTCCATGACTACAAAGGTAATCAAAGATTAGCGATTTAGGATTCGCGGATAGAGAATATTTTTCTGTTTTCCTGCATTTTTATCTATTTCTTGCATTTTCTTTAAACTTTAAACTTTAAACTATAAACTTTTAATTAACTTTGCAGCCGTTAATCATAGTTTATGATTAAGTACTAAGAAATAAAGCATTAAAATGATAGATTATGGAAAGTTTCGCTGAATTGGTTCGTTTGCGCCGCTCAATGCGTAAGTTTACTGACGAGGAATTGACTTCGGAAGAGGTTACGCAACTGCTGAAGAGCGCATTGATGTCGCCTTCAAGCAAGGGCAAACATGCTTGGCACTTCGTCGTGGTCGACGACAAGGCGATGCTCGAGAAACTGGCGCTCTGCAAGGCTCAGGGTTCTGATTTTCTTGCCGGCGCGCCTTTGGCCGTAGTCGTAGTTGGTGATCCAGGCGAAAGCGACGTGTGGATTGAGGATGCCAGCGTGGCAGCAACTGTTCTGCTTTACCAGGCAGAAGACCTTGGACTGGGAGCTTGCTGGATTCAAGTGCGTGATAGGTTCACTGAAGAGGGAGAGCCGGCCGACAACATTGTCCGTTATCTGCTGGATATACCAGAGCCATTACGTGTCGTATCCATTATAGCCATAGGCCACAAGGGCATGGAGCGTAAGCCTTTCAACGAAGATCGTTTGCTTTGGGATAAAGTACATGTTGATAAGTTTTGATGATTTGTATTATCGGAAATTAAACATGAAACGATGAAAGATCATCTGAAAATAGTAATGATTGGCGCTGGGCGCGTAGCAACGAACCTCGCCAGGGAATTCGTGTCGCAGGGTTTGGACGTGGCTGAGGTTTGGAGTCACAGTCGTGAATCTGCCGAAGGGCTGGCAGAACAGCTTCGTGCATCGGTGCCTGATGACACTTATGATTGTCGTGCACTGTGGGACAATTTTGAACAAGTGTGCTGTGATGCCGATCTGTATATCGTTGCTGTCAAAGATGCGGTGCTGTCAGATGTAGTGCAGTCGTTGCATGACGGCCGCGAGAACGCCCTCATGGTTCACACTGCAGGCTCTATGTCAACGAGTGTGTTTACCGATATAGGCCACTCGCGTTGCGGCGTTTTCTATCCTATGCAGACGTTCTCTAAGGAACGTGCAGTAGATTTCACGCGCGTACATCTTTTTATAGAAGCAACTCAAAGAGGAGACGAGATATTGTTGAATGAGCTGGCATGCTTGCTCACGCGAAATGTTGGATTCGTTCATTCTTCAACGCCAGCCTTGCGTCGCCGACTGCACCTTGCTGCTGTCTTTGCCTGTAACTTTCTTAATCATTGCTGCACAATATCAACTGATATCCTGGAATCGGCAGGTCTTGACTTCTCTGCTCTGCTGCCGTTGGTAGACGAGACCGTGGCTAAACTTCACGTCCTGCCGGCACGTGAAGCCCAGACAGGCCCTGCTGTGCGAGGCGATGACAACGTAATAGGCATGCACTTGGCCATGCTCACCGGTCGCCGCGACCTTCAGAAGATATATTCTTTGCTGACGAAAAGCATTCAAGACTATGATAAACTATGATCTGAAAAAGATACGTGCACTCATCTTCGATGTTGACGGTGTGCTCAGTGCCGAGACGATATCTCAAGGTGCTGACGGTGAACCCGTCCGAACCGTCAATATAAAGGATGGATATGCCCTGCGCCTGGCTCAGATGAGCGGATTGCATGTAGCTATCATCACTGGGGCAAGGTCCGAAGCTATCAAGCGTCGCTACGAGTTGCTGGGCATAGAAGATGTATTCCTTGCCTGTTCTGTAAAGATCGAGACATATGAGAAGCTGAAAGCCAAGTATGGTTTCACTGACGATGAAGTGATTTATATGGGCGATGACATTCCCGACTACGAGATAATGAAACTCGTAGGCTGTCCCGTATGTCCTTCGGATGCTGCGCCTGAGATAAAGGATATCTCGCTGTATATCAGCCATCTCAAAGGTGGATACGGCTGCGCCCGCGACGTCATTGAGCAAGTGCTAAAGGTACAAGGGAAATGGATGTCCGATAAAAAAGCCTTTGGCTGGTAATAGTTATGTACAAACTCATACTCGCAAGCAATTCGCCTCGTCGACGCGAACTTATGGCAGGTCTCGACCTTGATTTCGAGGTTCGTGTACTGCCAGGTATAGACGAGAGTTATCCTCCGACATTACAAGGGGGCGATATACCTTTGTATATATGTAAGGAAAAAGCCAACGCATACATCGGAGAGCTTGCCGGCGACGAACTCCTCATCACGGCGGATACTATCGTTTGGCTCGACGGCAAGGTGCTGGAAAAACCCGTTGACGAGGCTGATGCCTGTAGCATGCTTCGTCAGTTGTCGGGACAAACACATCAAGTCTATACAGGTGTGTGTCTCACAACCAAGGACAAGCAAGTGGCTTTCTCCTGTTGTACCGATGTCACTTTCTGCAAACTCACAGAGGAGGAGATAATGACGTATGTCCGACGCTACAAACCTTTCGACAAAGCCGGCTCTTATGGAGTGCAGGAATGGATAGGTTATGTGGCGGTTGAGAGCATTAATGGTTCCTTCTACAACGTTATGGGCTTGCCCGTTCAGCGGCTCTATCAATCATTAAAACTTAACTTTAACATATAATGAATAAGCATCTGACAATCATTCTATTATTGTTTACAACTCTTTCGGTTGGTTTCGTCGCTTGCGACGATGAGAAGCAAGAGTATATCCGACCGCAGTTTGGTGCAATGACGGTGAATCCTTCACCCGCCCATCCTGGCGACAGCGTTGAACTTATAGTGCCCCATAAAGCCAAGGGCAATGGCATTGCTGCCACTTCCTACTACTGGACTGTGCAGGCACTCTGCACTGACCCTGTCACTCATCAGGCCAAGGACACTCTCATGGTCGTTCAAGACAACTACGACGGCTATGGTAAGTGCGATCCTCGGGTTAAGTTCCTGCTGCCTGCTTCAACGGCACCTGGCACTTATCCAGTGATAATGCGTGCTTCGTTCAGTTGCTACATAGGAAATGTACTCTTTGACGAAGCCACAGTGAACGGACGCATCACAGTAGAATAATACTTAACGTTATGACTCGACGCCAATTTGCCGTTTTCAACATTCTTGCCATTAGCCTGTGTGTTAACGCAGCTTCAGTAGATTTCGATACGTCTTTCAGTGATTCAACATTGCGTATCGATTATATCTTCTCCGGCACCAATAACGCACAGCATATAGCTCTTGACCAGTTGTCGAAGACTGCAGGTTGGTATGGTCGACGTCACAACCTCAGTAGTCTGCCGCTTGAGGGCAACGGACAGTTGACGATCGTGGATCCCGAAACGGGCGATACGCTGTATCGTCACAGCTTCTCTACGCTTTTTCAGGAATGGCAGGAGACAGAAGAGGCGAGACACGTTGAGAAATCATTCGAGAATACATTCATTGTGCCATTGCCCCGGAAGCCCGTCAACGCTATAGTTCAACTGGTTGATACCCATAGACGTGTGAGCTCAAGTATGCTTCATCGCATAGACCCAGCTGACATTTTAATCAAGGATCGTAGCCGTGAACAGCAAACTCCTTGGCGCTATATCCGCAAGAGCGGCGACCCTCGTGAACGCATTGACGTAGCTTTCATTGCCGAGGGCTTCGCTGAAGATGAGATGGACTATTTCCTTGCCATGTGCGACAGCAGTATTGCAGCGCTGGCAGAGCATGAGCCATTCCATTCGCTCATCGACCGTTTCAACTTTATTGCCGTGACGCCTGTCTCGCGTGACAATGGAGTGTCGATTCCCCACAAAGGTCTTTGGTATGACACAGCCCTAGCGTCCAGCTTCGACACTTTCTACAGCAATCGCTACCTGACCACGCTTCACATCAAACGTCTCTATGACGTGATGACTGGTATTCCGTTCGAACATTTCATTATTCTTGCAAATACTCCCGAATATGGAGGCGGCGGAATCTACAATTTCTATAACCTGGCTTCAGCTCGCACAAATCGTTATAAGCTCGAAGTCATAGTGCATGAGTTCGGACACTCGTTCGGAGGCCTCGGTGACGAATATGCTTATGGCGATGATCCCGAAACGCATTACCCTGCAGACACGGAACCGTGGGAGCCTAACCTCACCACATTACACGATTTCAACAGTAAATGGGCTGACCTAATAAAACACGACACACCTATCCCAACCCAACCCGATGGGCGCGATCTCACCACAAAAGTCGGCGTTTACGAAGGCGCAGGCTACCAGTCGAAAGGAGTCTACCGCCCCGTTCAAGAGTGCCGCATGAAGGTTAACGAAGTGCCTGAGTTCTGCCCCGTTTGCCAACGAGCCATTACAAATATCATTAAATTCTACACAGAATGAAAGCTTTCAGACTCTTACTGCTTACGAGCCTCCTGGCTTCGCTATCCCTGCATGCCCAGCGTCGCGGGCCTCGCTACCGCGAACATGTGCCCACGGACAGCATCATACTCAGCGATCCGTGCATACTTGCTGATTCTGCAACGCACACTTATTATATGACAGGCACAGGAGGTCTGCTTTGGACAAGTCAGGATCTCCGTTTCTGGGATGGCCCACGCAACGTCGTTGAAATAGACACGGCTTCTTGGATGGGTGCTCATCCCCAGATTTGGGCAGCCGAACTTCATCATTATCGTGGCAAGTATTACTATTTTGCAACGTTTACCAATAATGCTATCACCATAGATACAGTAGCTGGTCGGCGTATCCCGCGCAGGGCCTGTCATGTGCTTGTTTCGGACAAGCCCGACGGTCCTTATCGTCCCATGGCCGACCCTGTATACCTGCCAGCCTTCAAACCTACGCTCGATGGTACTCTTTGGGTAGACACCGATGGTCATCCGTATATGGTATATTGCCACGAATGGCTGCAAGCCATAGATGGAACGATAGAGAAAATTCGCCTTACCGACGACCTTTCGGGCTCTATCGGTTGGGCTCAGTTGATGTTTCGTGCCAGCGAATCCCCATGGAGTCGCAATGATGAAGGCACAGGTCCCAATGGCGTAACCGACGGTCCTTGGCTCTTCCGCACACAGACGGGCCGCCTCGGCATGATATGGACCAGTTGGATTGCCAAGGATTATACGATGGGTGTGGCCTATAGTCAAAGCGGAACGCTCGATGGTCCTTGGATTCAGGACCCCAAGCCTTTCACGCCTCCAAACTACGGACACGGCATGATTTTCCGTGATTGGAAAGGTCGCTTGCTGCTTAGCTTGCATAGCCATACTACGGTGAACGGCCGTACAGTCCGCCGTCCCCACTTCTTCCTCCTCGACGATGAGGGCGACCAGCTGAAACTGATTGCCAATTTCAAGCCTTAAGTCAGGCTTATAGACTGTAGAGAACAGACTGGGCTTGCATTTATTCTTATAGAAAAGACGTCCGACGGCAATCGTGTGCAGTCGGACGTCTTTAAATATCGAGAAACCTCGTTATGAATTCATCGAGATAAGGAACTCCTCGTTGGTTTTAGTACCTTCAAGTCGGCTCTTTAGTTCAGTCATAGCCTCGATGGGGTTCATGTCTGAGAGGAATTTACGCAGTACCCACATGCGGTCGAGTGTACCGCGGTCCTGTAGCAGATCATCGCGTCGTGTTGAGCTTGCCACTATGTTAACTGCCGGGAAGATGCGCTTGTTGGCCAGTGTGCGGTCGAGTTGCAACTCCATGTTACCGGTGCCCTTGAACTCTTCAAAGATAACTTCATCCATCTTTGAACCGGTATCAATAAGCGCAGTGGCAATAATGGTGAGCGAGCCTCCGCCTTCGATGTTGCGTGCAGCACCGAAGAAACGCTTAGGTTTCTGCAGGGCATTGGCATCGACGCCACCGGTAAGGATCTTGCCGCTGGCAGGTGCTGCTGTGTTGTATGCTCGTGCCAGACGCGTGATAGAGTCGAGGAAAATGACGACGTCGTGTCCGCATTCTACCATGCGTTTTGCCTTCTCCAGCACGATACCGGCAATCTTCACGTGGCGCTCGGCTGGCTCGTCAAATGTGGAAGCTATCACTTCGGCGTTGACGGTGCGGGCCATATCTGTGACCTCTTCTGGGCGCTCGTCAATCAAGAGCATCATCAGATAAGCCTCAGGATGGTTGGCGGCGATGGCGTTGGCAATCTCTTTCATGAGGATGGTCTTACCTGTCTTGGGCTGTGCCACAATAAGAGCGCGCTGACCTTTGCCGATGGGCGAGAACAAGTCTACTATTCTAACGCTTATTGGGTCGCTATAGCCGCGGCAGAGCGTGAACTTCTCGTCGGGGAAGAGCGGTGTAAGATGTTCGAATGCCTGTCGGTCGCGAATGCGTGCAGGGGATACTCCGTTTACGCTCTCTACCTTTGACAGTGGGAAGTACTTTTCTCCCTCATATGGCGGACGGACGAAACCTTCCACAACATCGCCTGTCTTGAGGCCAATCTGCTTGATTTGCTGCTGGCTGACGTATACATCGTCGGGGCTAGAAAGATAGTTGTAGTCGCTTGAGCGTAGGAAACCCCAGCCTTCAGGCGTCACTTCCAATACGCCTTCAACCTTCACGAGGTCTGAGAAATCAAATGCTTCGGTCTGCTCTACGATGTCTGGAGCCTGCTGCTTAGCGGTTGTTTGCTGCTTTGCTGACGCCTGTCGCCCTTCGCCCTTTGAGGGGATTGTGTTCAGATTCTGAATGTAAGCGGGCTCATCTGTCGGCTGTACTTGGTCCAAAACTGTGATGTCCTGCAGTGGCAACTCAGGAATAGGCTGAGTGATAATGAAGTCAGGCTCGTCGGCATTGAAGAAAGCTTCAACCTCTTCGGCCGTAGGGATAGTCTCCTGACCTTCGGCGTTTGCTTCAGGTGCTGCAGTTTCGGCTTTCTCTGTTTCAGCATTTTCTGTTGCAGGCTGCGCTTCTTCTGTAGTTGTCTCACTGGCGTTTACTTCAGTTGACGTCTGTTCTGCTTCGGTAAATTGTAGTAAAGCCTCCTGCTTAGCTGCCGCCTCAGCTTCTTTCTCAGCCTTCGATTTGCGTCCGCGTTTCTTGGGCTTGGGTTCTGCCTCCACTTTCTTTTCGGAGCTTGCAGCAACGCTTTCTGCTTTAGATAGCTGTTTGTCGTCGGCTTTCTCTGCGGTTGCGGTTTTTTCAGGTTCTGCTTCTTTAGCGCTTTTACGACTGCGTTTCGGCTTGCCGGTAGCCTTTTCTTCAGCCGGAGTTTCTTCTTGTTCTTTTTTGGACTCACGAGCATCTTGGAGCTCTTGTTTCAGTTTTTCGGCTGTTTCCAAGGCTGCTTTTTCTGCATTCGACTTACGTCCACGTTTCTTAGGCTGAGGCTCAGGCGGAGTTTGCGAGAGCTCGGCTTCGATGATATCATAGATGAGATCGAGCTTCTCAGTGTTCTTCTTAACAGAAATGTTGAGACCCTTTGCCATTGCTGTCAGTTCATCAATGGTCAAAGCCTCGAGTTCGATTTTTGTGTGCATAGTATTATATGAAATGATATGATAAGGGCATATAACATGCAACCCTTATAAAAATAAAAAACAAATAGATGTGGAAACTATAATGGATTGGCCATCATACAAAGGCTAACCCTTCATAAATTCGTGTGCAAAGGTAATAATTTTTTGCTATTAAGGTTTATGAATTACATTTTTTTTCTTCTTTTCCTTGATTTTTTTCTTGTTTTCGGCTCATTATCCTTAATTTTGCAGCCAAATTAATCCACATGGCAGCAGTAAATCCCTTTTTTCAGGTTGACAACCTATCGTTTGCTGTAGGCGATAAGGTCTTGTTTCACGACATAAGTTTTGGGCTCGCCGAGCGCCAGCGCGTAGGGCTTATAGCCCAGAATGGCGTGGGCAAGACGTCGTTGCTCAATATTATTGCAGGCCGTGAGCAACCTGAAACCGGCACGGTAATCTTTCGCAGGGATTTGCGCGTGGCCTATCTTGAGCAGACACCCACCTATCCAGAAGGGCTCACGGTGATGGAGGCATGCCTATGGCAGTGCCGCGAAGAACCTAGACGGATACAGGAGTATCTTACGAAACTTAAGATTACAGATCACGACCAGCCTCTCAACCAGCTCTCAGGAGGTCAGTTGAAACGAGTGGCACTGGCCAACGTGCTATGTCAGGAACCTGACCTTCTGATTCTGGATGAGCCTACCAATCACCTTGACTTAGAGATGATTGAATGGCTTGAAACCTATCTCTCGCGCTCGTCGATGACGTTGCTGATGGTCACTCACGACCGTTATTTCTTAGACCGAATATGCACGCTTATCCTTGAATTGTCCGACGAAACACTCTACACTTATCGAGGTAACTATGCTTATTATCTAGAGAAACGACAAGAACGCATTGACGTAGCCAATGCCAACCTTGCGCGCGCGAATAACTTATATAGGAAAGAGCTCGAATGGATGCGGCGCATGCCTCAGGCCAGAGGCCACAAAGCGCGTTATCGTGAAGAGGCTTTTGCCGACCTCGAACAGCGTGCATCGCAACGCACGGAAGAGAAGGCGATGTCGTTGAAACTAAACAGCTCTTACATAGGAAGTAAAATATTCGAGGCTGAATATGTCAGCAAGACCTTCCCTGCCGACCCTGATAACCCGAATAGTACAGAGCATGTTATTCTCAAGGACTTCTATTACAACTTCTCACGCTATGAGAAGATGGGTATTGTAGGAGCTAACGGTACAGGCAAGAGCACTTTTGTGAAGATGTTACTCGGGCTTGTGAAGCCGGACAGTGGGCGCTTTGTCGTAGGCGAGACGGTTCGCTTCGGCTATTTCTCACAGGACGGACTTGATTTTGAACCGCAGATGCGTGTTATCGACGCTGTACGGCGTATCGCAGAATATGTGGACCTTGGAGGTGGCAGGCATCTTTCTGCCATGCAATTTCTTCAGCATTTCCTGTTCACACCTTTGCAGCAGCAGAACTACATCTACAAGCTCTCCGGCGGTGAACGCAGGCGTCTCTACCTCTGCACGGTGCTCATGCAGAACCCTAACTTCCTCATTCTCGACGAGCCTACCAACGACCTCGATATCGTGACGCTGAACATCCTCGAGGAATATCTCCGTGATTTCAAGGGATGTGTAATCGTTGTCAGCCACGACCGGTATTTCATGGACAAGGTTGTAGACCATTTGTTGGTGTTCAAAGGTGATGGCGTCATAGACGACTTCCCCGGCAATTATACTCAATATAGGGAGAGTCTTGCAGCTGTTTCCTCTGCAAAGAACGAAAGTAGCGCTTACGCAAAGGGAAAGAACGACAGCAGCGACAAGAACCGTAAGCAGTCAAGTAGCCCAGTTTCATCTTCTTCAAGAAGAGGCGACGGCACAGAGCCGCGTCGCCGACTCACATTCAAGGAGCGACGTGAGATGGAGGCTTTGGAATCAGACATACAAGCGCTTGAAGCGGAGAAAGTGGATATAGAGGCTGCACTTAGCAGTGGAACGCTCTCCGTTGACGAGATAACAGCTAAGAGTATCCGTTTGCCACAGCTTATGGAAGAACTCGATTCAAAAGAATTGCGCTGGCTCGAACTCTCTGAAATTGAGGGCTAAACAATAACTTGTCTCGGCGCTCCTTTTTCAATGTCTTAACCAAAAGAAAAAGTACCATTAAGCTAATTCGCCAATAAAGCCGCCCTAAACTGCCGATAAAGCCAACATAAATAGCCAATAAGGCCTACCTAAATAGCCGATAAAGCCAACCTAATCCACCGGATAGCTTAACCTAATTATTATCTTAGGCTTGGCAGTGTTTCCAGTAAGCCGTTTTTTATTATTTTCAGACCTTAGGCTAAATTGCTTCAGTCTTTGTTTCTGTTTGTCGATCGGACAAAAAGAAGCGGCCGCAAGGGTAGGGGATATCTACCGTTGCGGCCGCTTCCTTATTGCTGATCATCAGGTCAGATGCTTATTTCACCTCCTTCATAGAAGCGGAGAAGCTGTGTGTTGAGGATGGTGGTGTACTTGCTTTGGAGCTTACTCTGTTGAGCCTGGAGCATATTGTCGCGTGCTTGCAACAGGTCAACGATATTCTTAAGTCCGGCCTTGAACTGCTCGTTGATGAGTTCGTAGTTGGTTTCTTGACTTTTTACGGCAGCGTCGGCGCTGATGAAGCGCTGCTGTGCGCTGGTAGCTTGCAGCCAAATATTCTCGATAGTACTGCCGAGCGTAGTCTGCTTGTCAAGCAAATCGAGCGCAGCGGTAGTCTTGCTGATCTTGGCTCGCTCTACTGATGTCTTGTTACGGCGGTTGTCGAAGATGGGTACACTGACTCCAAGGCCTATGCTTCCGTTGAGGTTGCGCTTGAATTGCTCGCCATAGCTGTCGCGAGATGCACTGTAATGGCTATCACCAACACCGGCGTTGATGCTTATGCTTGGGAGATATTCGCGCTTAGCTATATCGAGCTGAACATCGGCAGCGTCAGCCTGTAGCTGTGCAGCGCGAATCTCGGGACGGGTCATGACGGCATGGTTGTAAACCTCTGTCTTGTCAGGGATTGGCTCAAGGGCGCGCTCATCGGCCATTTCAGTCGTGCTGACGTCGAAAGACTCTGTAATATCCAGTTGAAGCAAGGCTTTCAGCTGACGCTTGTAGCCATCAATCTGTGTCTGAGCGTTCACTACATCATATTGGGTTTGAGCCACTTGTGACTCCAGTTGGGCCACATCTGCCTTTGCCAAATCACCGACCTTGTAGCGTTCCTGGCCGCGTTCCAACTGCTGCTGGGCTGTGGCTGCCAACTGCTCATTTACGCGTTTGGCCTCGATGGTGTAAAGTATCTGAACGTAAAGCTGCGCTATCTGTTCCTGAATAGTCTTGAGGCTCTGCTCTGTTTGCACGGCTGCCAATTCAGTCTGCACCTGTTGTGCCTCGATGTTCTTGCGGTTTATGCCGCCGTCCCATACGGTCCAGTTGGCATTGAGGCCGTAGGAACCATTCTCTGTCACTTTGTTGTTGGTCGTGGTGGCCATACCGTTTTGCACAATAACCGTAGCCTCCTGGAATGGACGATAGCCCACGCTTTGACTCATGGATGCTGAGAGTGAAGGGAAGAGTGCAGCTTTCGCTTGCTTCAGCTGTTCTTCAGCCGAGAGTTCAGACAGGCGATTCTTCTGAACGGTGATATTCTTCTCTGCGGCATGATTGAGGCAGCGTTGCAGTGTCCACGCTTCCTGAGCCGCCAACGTAAAGGTATGCAACAGCATCGCTACTGCAATAATCAACTTCGTTTTCATATATAATTTAATGTGTTGAATCTGAAAAACAGCACAAAGTTACATCATTATTCGCAAACAAAGACTTCTTTATTTGGGCAAAGTTTATTTCTTTAAGGCAGTTTAACTATTTTTTAAGAACATAATCGGTTAATTCGTTGTATTTTTGCACCCGCAAAACGATATGGCAAACACTAAGGACGTCCTTTTACTTCGCATACGTGAACATCACAAGTTATCGACAGCTGAGCAGTTGAAGCTGACGGTTATGTTGTCGTTGCCTGCAATCTTGGCGCAGTTGTCAACGATACTGATGTTCTACATCGACGATGCTATGGTGGGCTCTTTAGGGGCACTGGCATCGGCAAGTATAGGCATCATTGCCACGACAACCTGGCTTTTCTGGAGCATCATCTCATGTGCTGCTACAGGCTTTTCAGTGCAAGTTGCTCACCTCGTAGGGGCAAATGACCTGCCAGGAGCCCGCTCCGTGTTTCGACAAAGTCTGTTGGCTTCTTTGGCACTTGCTGTTGTCACGGGACTTGTGGGCGTGTTTATCTCTGGGCCTTTGCCGCATTGGCTGGGCGGTGGTGCAGACATATGTGGTGATGCCTCCGCATATTTTCTCATCTTCACCCTTGGGGCTCCGTTGTCCATGGTCAACATGTTGTCATCGTCAATGCTTCGATGTGCAGGAAACATCAAAGTGCCGTCGCTGGCAAATATAGTGATGTGTATTCTCGATGTAGGCTTCAATTTCTTCCTAATCTTCCCTACACGCGATATAACACTGAACCTTCCGTTCCTCAACCTGTCAGATGTGATGCTGACTGTTCCGGGAGCAGGACTCGGTGTGGCAGGTGCTGCTTTGGGAACACTCTTGGCAGAAACTATCATTGCCCTATATCTTCTTTGGTATGCAGCAGTACGCTGCCCGGAGTTGCGCCTGATAGGTAATCAGGGTTCCTTTATCCCGCAGCGACAGACGTTACGCAAGGCTGGCAACATCGCAGGCCCCATTCTCATGCAGCGTGTGCTAATGAATGTCGCACAGATAACCATAACCATCATCGTGGCTCCGCTCGGAGCTGTGGCAATAGCGGCCAATGCGCTGGGCATCACGGCTGAAAGCCTCTGCTATATGCCCGGCTACGGCATAGGTGAAGCGGCAACAACGCTTGTAGGGCAGAGCTATGGCGCCAATCGTTATCGGCTGACAGACCGTTTTGCATGGATGACAACGCTTTTAGGTATAGCCGTCATGAGCTTTATGGGTGTTGTAATGTATTTGGCAGCTCCATTGATGATGGCTTCACTCACGCCTGATGAGGCAGTACGACAGCTCGGCGTTGAGTGTTTGCGCATTGAAGCATGGGCAGAGCCAGGCTTTGCCGCCAGCATTGTGGCGATGAGTTGCTTCGTAGGCACAGGCGATACTAAAAAACCGTCAATAATGAACCTCTTCTCTATGTGGGCTGTTCGCGTGACGTTGGCTGCTGCACTGGCTCCCCGCTACGGCCTACATGGCGTTTGGTTAGGTATGGCAATTGAATTAACCTTCCGAGGCCTGATCTTCATGATAAGGATGAAGTGGGGCAGATGGATGAAAATAATTGAAAAAAGATGAATATAATTACAAATCAGTCATTCGGTGGCGAGCGTCCATTGTTTGCCATTCATGACACACGACTTGAGAACGTAACCATTACAGAAGGCGAAAGCGGAATCAAATGCTGTAAGAACATAGAGGCAGATCACTGCCGTTTCATTGGCAAATACCCATGGTGGCACGTTGATGGCTCGCTTATCACAAACTGTTTCTTCGAGGTCACTTCACGCTCTGCCATTTGGTACAGCAACGATATGACGATGCGCGACAGTATCATAGACGCTCCTAAGTTCTTTCGTGAAATGCGAGGGCTTACGCTTGAGAATGTAGAGTTGAACGATGCCGACGAGACATTTTGGCGAGTGACTGACCTGAAGATCAGAAACGTCAGGCTGCATCAAGGCACTTATCCGTTCATGTTCTGCCAGAACGTAGACATAGATAATCTGAAGAGTGACTCTATGTATGTATTCCAGTATGTGAAAAATGCTGTCATTCGCAATGCACATATCGTCACAAAGGATGCCTTTTGGGAGACAGAGAATATCACCATCTACGATTCATACCTTGATGGTGAATATTTAGGTTGGCATTCCAAGAACCTCAGGCTTGTGCGTTGCCATATTGCAGGAGAGCAACCGCTTTGCTACATCAATGGGCTTGAGCTCGAGGACTGCACGTTCGACCCTGCCTGTGACCGAGCTTTCGAGGATAGCAAGAATATAGATGCCAGCATCAAAGGCGGCATCACGGAAATCAAGAATCCTATCAGTGGACGTATCGTGGCCGATGCAATAGGCAAGATAACAATAGATGAGCACATCAAACAGCCGGCAAACTGCCAATTATTAACTCGATAAAGAGATGGAGTATAACTTCGACCAAGTGATTAATAGGCGCGGAACCAACTGCGTGAAGTGGGACGAAGCACCCGAAGGGGTGCTGCCCATGTGGGTTGCAGATATGGATTTCGAGACGGCACCTTGCGTGAAGGAAGCCGTGCAACGCCGTGCACAACATGGAGTGTTCGCGTACAACTACATTCCTGAGAGCTTTTATGAAAGCATAATATGGTGGAACGACCACCGCCATGGTTGGAAGATAGAACGTGATTGGCTGCTCTACACCTCGGGTGTAGTGCCAGCAGTGTCTGCTATAATCAAAGGCCTCTGCCATGAAGGACAAAGCGTTATTTTCTTCACGCCTGCGTACAACTGTTTCTTCACAAATGTGCGAAACAACAACTGCCGGGCTATCGAATTTCCATTGACCTGGGATGCAGCTGCCGAAAGATATACCATTGATTTCGAAAAGCTAGAACAGACTATTGCTAAAGAACTGCCTACAGTATTCCTTTTCTGCAATCCTCACAACCCTTCAGGCCGGGTTTGGACGCGAGAGGAGCTTACCACGGTGGCTCAGATATGCAAGCGTTACGATGTGATTTTACTCTCTGATGAGATACATTGCGAGTTCGTAGATCCCAAACTTGGCCGTCAATATATACCCTTTGCAACGATTGCATCACAGGTTGGATGTCAATGGGTTGTGACCAATGCTCCGAACAAAGCCTTTAACACAGCAGGGCTGATGACGGCATACATAGTTGCACCCGACGAAGAACACAGGCATCTCATCGACCGTGCCATAAATGACAATGAAATATGCGACATCAACTGTTTCAGTTTTGTTGCACTCGAAGCCGCTTATTCCAAGGAAGGTGAAGAATGGCTCGATAGTTTAGTGGCATACATCTACGACAACTATCGGCTTTTCCGCAAAGAGATGAAAAACGCTTTTCCCAAGCTACCTATAGCTCCACTCGAAGGTACTTATCTTGCGTGGATGGATGTAAGCGCCTTCAAAGCCACATCTGAGGAAATCTCCGAACGGTTGAAGAACGATTTCGGAGTGTGGATAAACGGTGGCGCGATGTATGGTAAGAGCGGATTCATGCGTGTGAACCTGGCTACACAACGCAGAAGAGTGGAGGAAGGCATCAGGCGTATCGTCAAAGGTCTCAAGTCCTTTCAGTAATTTAGAATCAACATCAACGAATAAGGCCCGGAGCTTTGCATAAACAAGGTTCCGGGCCTCTGAATGTCTTGATAGGCATTACTCTCAAGCCCTTTTTTCTATCTTTGCTGAAGATTTTTGCTCAAATGTTTTGTGCTCTGCCACTTCTTTGCTAATTTTGCAGCCGTTTTTAAAAGAGCGTGTAGTTTTCCCTTTGGGAAAGAGCGTTCACGCAAGATCAATAGTTAAGTATAACCCAAATAATAATTATGTCAAAGAAATTTCCAGAGCACAGCAGACTCAATCTGACTGAGGTGAACCATGAAATACTAGAGCAGTGGGACAGCGAGGATTTGTTCCACCGCAGCATCAGCGAGCGCGCGGGTTGCCCGTCGTTCGTCTTCTTTGAAGGGCCTCCTTCAGCTAATGGACATCCTGGCATCCACCACGTATTGGCGCGTTCTATCAAGGACACTTTCTGCCGCTTCAAGACAATGAAGGGGTTCCAGGTTCATCGTAAGGCCGGTTGGGATACACATGGACTGCCCGTAGAACTCGGCGTAGAGAAGGAGTTGGGCATTACCAAAGAAGATATAGGCAAGACTATCTCCATCGACGACTATAACCGTCGTTGCCGTGAGAACGTGATGATGTACACATCTGAATGGGAAGATCTCAGCCGTCGCATGGGTTATTGGGTGGATATGGAGCATCCATATATCACTTACGACAACAAATACATCGAAACTCTCTGGTGGCTGCTCAAGCAACTCTATGATAAAGACCTGCTTTACAAAGGCTATACCATTCAACCTTACAGCCCAGCAGCTGGAACAGGCCTTTCGTCGCACGAGCTTAATCAGCCCGGTTGTTATCGCGATGTTAAGGACACTACTGTGACAGCTCAGTTTAAGGTGCTTGATACTGTCCCACAGTTGGGCAATGTGAATCAGCCTGTTTATATACTCGCATGGACAACAACGCCTTGGACTCTGCCTTCAAATACTGCTTTGTGCGTAGGTCCGAAGATTAAATATGTGGCTGTCAAAGGGCAAAACCCCTATACTAAGGAGGAAGCCATCTATATCGTAGCAGAATCCCGCAAGGACGTGTATTTCCCTCAGCCTAAGGAAGAAGGCGCTATTGCTCCAGAGGTTTTGGGCGAGTTCATGGGTACAGATCTCCTCGGTTTACACTACGAGCAGCTCTTCCCCTGGGTGAAGCCTTGTGCTTTAGAGGGCGGCAAGGTCGTTGTGAAGGATCAGGAAGCTTTCCGCGTCATCCCTGGTGACTATGTTACTACGGAGGATGGTACAGGTATCGTTCATATTGCACCCACATTCGGCGCCGACGACGCCAAGGTAGCCAAGGACGCAGGCATTCCTTCGCTCTTTGTTATCGATAAGGCAGGCGATACTCGTCCAATGGTAGACTTCACTGGTAAGTACTTTGTGAAGGATGATATGGACGCTTCATTCGTAGAGGCATGTGTTAACGACTCTTATTGGCATCACGCCGGAGCCTTTGTTAAGAACGCCTACGACCCGCAATATGCAGGCTTGGATGAGAAGGCATTGGCAAAGACCGAAGACCTGAATATTGTTCTTTGCATGGAGATGAAGCAGGAAGGCACAGCTTTCAAGATTGAAAAGCACGTGCACAACTATCCTCATTGCTGGCGCACAGACAAACCTGTCCTCTATTATCCTCTCGACTCCTGGTTCATCCGCAGCACTGCGGCCAAGGAACGTATGATGGAGCTGAACAAGACCATCCTCTGGAAGCCCGAATCAACTGGAACCGGGCGCTTTGGCAAATGGCTCGAGAACCTCAACGACTGGAATCTGAGTCGCTCGCGCTACTGGGGCACACCTCTTCCCATCTGGCGCAACAAGGAAACGCGTGAGGAGATTTGCATCGGTTCTGTTGAGGAACTTTACTTTGAGATAGAGAAGAGTGTCCGTGCAGGACTCATGGCTTACAACCCATTGAAGGACAAAGGATTCATCGTGGGTGATATGAGTCAGGAGAACTATAACCGCATCGACCTTCATCGTCCCTATGTTGATGACATTATTCTTGTGGGTGAAAGCGGTCAGCCTCTGAAGCGCGAACTCGACCTCATCGACGTATGGTTCGACAGCGGTGCAATGCCTTACGCTCAGATTCATTATCCGTTCGAGAATAAGGAAGTGTTTGACAAGCGCATTGTTTATCCTGCCGACTTCATCGCCGAAGGTGTCGATCAAACTCGCGGATGGTTCTTCACGCTCCATGCTATCGCTACAATGGTCTTCGACAGCGTATCATACAAGGCAGTCATCTCCAACGGACTCGTTCTCGACAAGAACGGACTAAAGATGTCAAAGCGTTTGGGCAATGCTATCAACCCGTTCGACAATATAGAGAAATATGGTGCCGATGCTGTGCGTTGGTACATGCTTACTAACTCCCAGCCATGGGACAACCTCAAATATGACGAGGCGGGCGTGCAGGAGATTCAGCGTTCATTCTTCGGCAAACTGTACCAGACATACAGCTTCCTGGCCATGTACGCTAATGTCGACGGTTGGCATTTCGAGGAAGCAGAGATTCCTATGAGCCAGCGCTCGGAAATGGACCGTTGGATTCTATCGTCGCTGAACTCGCTCATACGCGATGTTGAAGCTAGCTACGAAAACTATGAGCCAACACGTGCAGGCCGTCTCATACAGTCGTTCGTCATCGACAACGTCAGCAACTGGTTTGTGCGCCTTTCCCGTAAACGCTTCTGGGGCGGTGATATGAGCATCGACAAGCTAAGCGCTTATCAGACTCTGTTCACGTGTCTTGAAACGGTCAGCCGCCTTATGGCTCCCATAGCTCCGTTCTATGCCGACCAATTATACCGCGACCTTCATAGCGTGCTTGGCGAAAATGATACAGAGAAAGCTGAGTCGGTGCACCTTGCAACCTTCCCTGTTGCCAACGATGCATTGATTGACAAGGAACAGGAATCGCGCATGGCTCTTGCCCAACAGATAACCTCAATGGTGCTTTCGCTGCGTAAGAAGGAGCAGATTATTGTGCGTCAGCCACTGGCACGCATTGCTATCCCTGCAACTGACCGCGAACAGCAGCTCCGCATTGAGGCCGTGAAGCAATTAATCCTCGACGAAGTTAACGTCAAGGCCCTTGAGTTTGTTGAGGGAGCTGGGCTCTTGACCAAGAAGGTCAAGTGCAACTTCCGCACAATGGGCAAGAAGTTTGGCAAGTTGATGAAGGACGTAAACCTTGCTGTTACAGCCCTCACGCAGGAACAGATTGCAGAGTTGGAAAAAGGCAGTCTGGCATTGACGCTGACCACGGGCGATGCCGTAACCGTTGAACTCGAGGATGTTGAGATATTCAGCGAGGATATTCCCGGTTGGACGGTTGCCAACGAAGGCTCACTTACCGTGGCTTTGGACATTACAGTAACTGATGAACTGCGCAACGAGGGCATAGCCAGAGAACTCGTCAAGCGTATTCAGAACCTGCGCAAGGAAAGCGGTTTCGAGATTACCGACCGCATAAACATCCGTCTTGCCCATAATGAGCTGACCGACCGCGCAGTAGCTGCATTCGGCGATTATATTCGTGCTCAGGTGCTTGCCGACAGCATAGAGCTCGTTGAGACCGTTGATAATGCCGCCGAACTTGACTTCGACGACTTCAAGCTTCCAGCTAATATAACACGAAACTAACTATAAAATATTCACGACTATGGCTACCAAGAAAACGACGGACGAGGAAACCAAAAAGTCCACAACAAAGAAAACCGCCAAACCTGCAGCCAAGAAAACAACAACAAAGAAGGCTGTCAAGGCTAAGCCTGAACCCGAGAAGACTCGTTATACCGACGAGGAACTCGAGGAGTTCCGTGCTCTCATCAACGAGAAACTTGCTGTGGCGCAGAGTGATTACGAGAAAACTATGGATCGTATCATGGGGCGCGACACCAATGAGATCGACGATACAGCGCCTACCTACCATGCCCTTGAGGAAGGTAGCGAGACACAGTCGAAGGAACAACTCATGGCTATGGCCCAGCGTCAGCAGAAGTTCATCACAGGACTTAAGGCTGCTCTCGTGCGTATAGACAACAAAACCTATGGTATTTGCCGTGAAACAGGCAAGCTTATTCCTAAGGAGCGTCTGCGTGCCGTGCCTCATGCTACCCTCAGCATCGAGGTAAAGAACGACAAGCACCGTACACATTAATTATATATATACGACAACGTTTGCCAGATGGAAACATCTAAACGCAGGCGACGCCTGCAAGCCTTACTTGTAGCCTCTATCTTTATCGGCTTCCTCGTCATAGACCAAGCCGTCAAGATATGGGTCAAGACTCATATGGCAGTTCACGACAGCATCCATGTCACTGATTGGTTCTACATTACGTTCATTGAGAACAATGGCATGGCCTTCGGCATGGAGCTGTTCGACAAGCTGTTTCTGACAGGCTTTCGTCTGCTTGCCACGGCTGCCGTAGCCGTGTACATCAGTAAATTGATTCGTCGTGGTGTATCATGGGGTTATCTCATATGCTTGGCTTTCATCATGACAGGCGCGGCTGGCAATATAATCGATTGTGTGTTCTACGGGCTAGTCTTCAACGATCCGCAATGGCCTGAAGTGGCTCAGTTCGTGCCTTTCGGCGAGGGTTATTCCACATGGTTTAGAGGTAGGGTAGTGGACATGTTCTATTTCCCCTTGACTCAATGGACATGGCCGTCGTGGGTGCCTGTCATCGGAGGCAGCGACTACGTCTTCTTCTCCTATATTTTCAACGTTGCAGATGCCTGCATATCCTGCGGAGTTATAGCTATGCTGCTCTTCTGTCGCCGTACTCTGACTCGTGAATTCTCAGATGATCAAGCGTAAAGTCTTCTTTGTCATATCCATCGTTCTGTTATTTGCTGCCTGTCAAGCCGAGTTGCCCAAAGGCGTGATGTCAGAACGTCGCCTCGAGCGCGTGCTTTATGATTATCATAAGGCACAGAGTATGGCCGACATAGGCGTGCTTGAAGGCCGGAATGACGAAGTGCAACGCTATGAATTTGAAGAGGCTGTCTTTCGCAAGCATAAGATTACACGAGCAGATTTCGATTCCTCGATGAACTACTATTGCAGTAATCTCGAGCGTCTCAACCGTATTTATAAGCACCTCAACCGTCGTCTTAAGCGCGAGGCAGAAGCGCTTGGCGAAGTGGAGCAGACGGGCACGTCATATACAAGCCTTAGTGCCGAGGGCGACACAGCTAATGTATGGGGTGGCACGCCTATCATCGTTGTTACCAACGTCCCAGGCGACAATGTCATAACCTGGCGTCAACCCTGCGACAGTACTTGGCAAGCCGACGATGATTTGATGTGGCATTTCGAGCATAAATATCTTTCTCGAGGAGCGTCACCTCAGTTGTTTGCTGACGTTGTAGTAAACTATACTAACGATTCTGTTCGTGCCATACAGCGTCGAGTGCACAACGATTTCGGTATGGATCTTCGCGTCCCAACCCCAAGTGGCTGGACTCCCCGTTCCATATCCGGACATTTGTATATGCCCCCTGAAAGCCAGGCCGATCAACGAGCCTTGTATGTAGTCAGCGGTCATCTGCTTGTGCGCTTCCGCAAGAACGTTCAGCCGGCTGTCAAGACAGACAGTCTGAGCGTTGACTCTCTGGGCCGTCCGGCTTTAGGCAATGATTCATTGCTCCACGATTCCCTGCGTCCAAATAACGATGACCAAGAGCGTAGACTCTCTCCGACGGAATTCCGAGAGCGTCAGAACGTAGACCAGAAGATAGATATCGTGAAGGAAAAACCATATCAGCCTTCTGCAAGACCATCGAGAGGCCATCTGCAACCGGCACGTCGCACACCTCGAAGGTGATTACAATTCTCGTTCTTAAAACCCTTTCTCATTCAACATCACTATCATGACTGAAAAGCATCCCCTGCGACGAGGTTATAATGTCGTAATTATGCCTGACGGTCAGCGTATTGCCCCTGCCGTTTGCACATTCGACGAGCAGGGGCGAGTTATAAGTGTTGAGCACCTCACTTCTGAGCTTCCTTTTGTAGTTTGGAAGGGTGGAATTATGGATTTGTTCGCTAAAAAGGCCACTACATAGCATAATTATTTGCTTCAATGTTCATTTTTTTTGATAAATCCTTTGACCATATCAAAAAATCTGCTACATTTGCAACGCGATGTGGTGATAAACATCAGTTTTAAAGCGTCAATTAACACATACTCTATAATAAAATGAAACAGACAATCCTCGTAACAGGTGGTACCGGATTCATCGGTTCGCACACTACTGTAGAACTTCAAAATGCAGGCTATGATGTCGTTATTGTAGACAACCTGTCCAACTCGCGTGAAGATGTTCTCGATGGTATCGAGAAGATCACAGGCATTCGTCCTGCTTTCGAGAAGGTGGACCTTCGCGATTTTGATGCTACTGAAGCAGTGTTCAAGAAATATCCGAAGATTCAGGGTATCATCCACTTCGCTGCCAGCAAGGCTGTGGGCGAGAGCGTGGAGAAGCCATTGCTTTACTATCGCAACAACATAGTAAGCCTTATCAACCTCCTGGAGTTGATGCCTAAGTACAATGTCAAAGGCATTATCTTCTCCAGCAGCTGCACGGTTTACGGTCAACCCGACCACCTTCCCGCCACAGAGGAGACTCCTATCAAGAAGGCTGAAAGCCCTTATGGCAACACCAAGCAGATCAACGAGGAAATCATACGCGACACTGTGGCCAGCGGTTCGCCTATTAAGGCCATCATGTTGCGCTATTTCAATCCCATCGGAGCCCATCCATCGGCTCTAATCGGCGAGTTGCCAATCGGTGTACCCGCTAACCTCATTCCATACGTAACCCAGACAGCTATCGGTATCCGCGAGAAACTGAGCGTCTTCGGAGATGACTATAATACTCCCGACGGCAGCTGTATCCGCGACTACATCTATGTCGTAGACCTCGCTAAGGCTCACGTCTGTGCCATGACGCGCATCATGGAGGACAAGACCGACGAGAACGTCGAGGTTTACAATATCGGTACAGGCAAGGGAACCAGCGTGCTTGAACTCATCAACGGTTTCGAGCGTGCTACCGGTGTTAAGCTCAACTATCAGATCGTAGGCCGTCGTGCCGGCGATATAGAGCAGGTATGGGGCAACGTAGACAAGGCCAATAAGGTTCTTGGTTGGAAGGCAGACACGCCTCTCGAGGATGTCCTTGCCAGTGCTTGGAAGTGGCAACTTGCCCTTCGCGAGCGTGGAATAATGTAAACGCGAACTATCAGTCGCAGTAAACAGCCAAGTCTCTTCGCGATGACTGGCTGATAGAAACATACAATCAATACGCTGATATTGATTACCCTCTTATGCGCAATGTGAGGCTGAGATTGCGGATGACGCCTGCTCTAATGCGTGAGCATTCATTCAGGTCGACGCTTTCCATTAATCTGTTTTCATAGTGATTCTAATTCAGCCCCAGCGCATATTGTCGTGTTTTATTTTGTGTTTGTGTTGTGCTGCCTTGAGACGTGAGTCACGAGGCAGCATCTTTTTTATCCGTTCTTCAGATTAACGATGATGATAAGGTTGGCTTCAGAGACAAACGTTGTAGGAAGTCTGTTATAATACGTCTGGACGTGTTGAGGAATACGTCTGGACGTGATGAAGAATACGACCGGACGTGATGAGGAATATGAACGGACGTGATGAGGAATACGACTGGACGTGATGAGGAATATGACCGGACGTGTTGAGGAATACGACCGGACGTGATGAGGAATACGGCCGGACGTGCAATGGAATACGTCTAGACGTGATGAAGGACACGTCTGGACGTGTAATGGAATATGACCGGTCAAAGAAGGTGGACCACCCGTGGTGATCCACCTTATACGTTAGGGCTTATATGCCCAAACCCTTGGACGTGTTGCTCCAAACCCTTGGACGTGTTGCTCCAAACCCTTGGACGTGTTGCTCCAAACCCTTGGACGTGTTGCTCCAAACCCTTAAACCCGTTGACCAAGACCTTTGGGGATGGTTGCGAATCTGTTTGGGCGTGTTTGTTTGAAGTTTTATACTTCTAACTCTCTTTGGCGGACGAACATGCCGGCGAAGGTCTCGTCAAGGGCTTCGAGAGGTTGGCGGAAGAGACCGAAGACGGCGCTACCGCTCCCAGACATGGCTGCGTAAGTGGCACCGAGATCAAGGAGCATGTCGCGTATGGCGGCAATCTCTGGATGACGTGAGAACACGCTTTCTTCGAAATCGTTGCAGAGGCGTCCCTGCCACTGCTCAACTGGCATGCGCAGGATATCTGCCAACGGAGTCTCAGGTGTGCGGGGTGTTACGTTAGCATAAGCATCGCGAGTGCTTACGCTGATATCAGGTTTCACCAATACAAGTGTCCAACCCTTGAGCGAGAGGTCGATGGGTATAAGTTGGTCGCCGATACCTGTAGCAAGCATAGGCCTGTTCTCTACGAAGAAAGCGCAGTCGGCTCCGAGCGAAGCAAGCCGCCTTTTCATCTCATCTTTGCTGTAGCCCAGTTCGAAACGCTCGTTCAACAATTGCAACATGAACGCAGCATCAGCCGAACCGCCTCCGAGGCCGGCTCCTGAAGGTATGTGCTTGTAGAGGAATATGTCGAGTTCGGGCAACTTCACTTCCTGCTCAACCATCTTCAGCACCTTGATAACCAGGTTGTCACCGGCAGGACAGTCAAGCGGAGTTCCTGCCAAGCGGAAACGGAACGATGGGGCGTCGGTCACCTCGAGGGCGTCCTGCAGAGGAATAGGGTAGAAGGCAGTCTCGATATCGTGGTAGCCGTCAGGGCGCTTACCTACGATATTAAGTCCGAGATTAATCTTGGCGTTAGGGTAAACTATCATAACTTTTTGATTTATTGCTCCAAATGTATTGCTTTTTTAATATAGGGGCAAACTTTTGGGCAAATAATTCCAAATATGGGCGAGGCTGACGTTTTTTAACTATTTTTCTTTGCTCACGCGTGCGAAACTTCGTATATTTGCGCACTTTTTATAAGGTTCACTTTCACGAAAATGCAGAAATTTATAGTCTTAACACTACTGTTAACCATATCGTTAGCTGTTTCGGCGGTACCTGCTCGCCGTGAACGTTTCAAACTGAAACTTGTTGATGGCAGTGAGGTTGTCGTGTTCTTTGCCGGCGACGAGCACCACTCGTGGCTGCAGACTACCGATGGTCGCATCGTAGAGCAGCAAGCTCCCAATCGTTACAGCCTGAACGGCCGCACTGTAGCCGACGAACTTGTCACTTCTGAAAGCCGGCGCAAGCTGGTTATTGGTCGTGGACCGCATCGTATAGGTAGCCAGGCTACAGCTCCTCTTCCAGCAGAAGGCAGCCCCAAGGTTCCGGTCGTTCTCGTAAACTTCACCGACTCGGTGTTCTCAGTCGCTCCTACAGATGAGGAAGTACGGGCGTACTACGACCTTTACTGCAACGGCACCCGCGACGGCAAGCGCTATTCCGGTCACGGCAGTTACGGTAGCATCCGCGATTATTTCTCCGACCAGAGCGAAGGAAGGTTCACGCCTGAATTCGTAGTTCTCGGCCCCGTGACGTTAGATCATCCCGAGTCGTTCTATGGATCTGACGGCAGTCGTCAGGACACAGGCTACAATGACTTCACGAAGGAAGCTATAGCCAAAGCCACCAACGCCTTTGATGGCGACTGGATGGACTTTGACAACCGTGGCAAAGGGCAAGTGGACATGGTGTTCTTCATCTTTGCCGGTTGCGGTCAGAATTCAAGTTACATCTCTACTAATATCTGGCCTAAGGAGGTGCGTAATAGCGTTGTCATCAACGAAATAACCTTTGCCACCAGTGCTTGTTGCAGCGAAATGACGGCAACAAAAAGGCCCAACGCGGACCATACGGGCTACATTATCACAGGTTCTAAAGTAGACGGTATCGGCGTCATGTGTCACGAACTGAGCCATGCACTCGGCCTGCCAGACTTTTACAATACAAATTACAAATCCTTTGGCATGGACTTGTGGAGCCTCATGGACTATGGCTGCTATGCCGGCAACGGCAACTGCCCTTGCGGATATACGGCCTATGAGCGAGAGTTTATGGGTTGGCGCTCGATGCAGACCCTGACAGAACCGGGTTGGGTTACTCTCGACCCGATGGAGGCAGGCGGCTACGGCGTGAAAGTCGTTAACGATGAGAACCCGAACGAGTATTATGTTCTCGAGAACCGTCAGTCCGTGAACTGGGATAGGGCTCTCGGTCAGATGGGACATGGCCTGCAGGTAACACACATTGATTTTCTCCAGTCGGAATGGAACTCCAACCGTGTGAACAACGACATTGGCCATCAGCGAATGACTATCATAGCCGCCAACAACCGTTACATCGGAACCTATCTCGACGATGCCACAACAGATGATCTCATCAAGACGTGGAATGGCAACCTGTATCCCTTCAAGGGAACAGCCGACGATGGCACCGAGATCTTCAACGATTCGCTTACAGCCTACAGTACTCCTGCCGCGACAGTTTATACGGCTTCAGGGTTTATGAACAAAAACGTGTATTCCATTCATGAGAACGACGATAAGACTGTATCATTCTTCTTTGGCAATGACCGCACAGTAGCAGTCTCGGCATTGAAGACAGAAGGTCATGTCGCTGTAGATCAACTGTTTGACCTCTCAGGCAGACCGGTCGCTCGTCCGGAACGTCGTGGTGTCTATATCAGCCGCGGCCGTAAGTTTATCGTCAAATAACATTTAACAGATAAGACCAAATCAAACAGAATCAACAAATTCAAATAACGAATGAGGAGAACGTACACATTCTTATTGGCTGCAGTGATTGCAGCAACAGCAATGGCTATCCCTGCTCGCCGTGGTTCCCGCACGGTAACCAACAGTGATGGCACAACCATGACCATTAGTCTCGTCGGCGATGAGACTTTCCACTATCATGTTAACACTGACGGCGTGCCTGTTCGCCAGAACGACAATGGTGACTGGGTGGTTGATACACGCGATGTGACAACGCTTTGGACTCAGGCTTCGGCACGACGTAATATGCATCGTGCTCAGATAGCTAAAAAGATGCGCCGCAACAAAGCTCCGCTGCGTGCCGGCGTGTCAGCTTCCGCTACAGGCACCAAGAAAGGCCTGCTCATCCTAGTAGAGTTTACGGATACCAAGTTTTATAATAGTGATTCGAAGACAAAGCAGATCTTCACACAGATGTTGAACGGCCAGAACAACCCGTACGGCAAGAACTACGGCAGCGTTCGAGAGTATTTCCAAGCCCAAAGCTATGGGCAGCTCGATATAGAGTTTGATATTGCAGGTCCTGTAACCGTTTCCAAGAACATGGCTTATTACGGAGGTAATGACTCCAACGGCGATGACAAAGCACCAGGGAAAATGGTCGCAGAAGCTGTCAACCTCGTGGACGCACAAATCAACTTCAAGGACTACGACTGGGACGGCGACGGTGAAGTGGAAAACATATACATCACCTATGCCGGCTATGGCGAGGCTATTGACGGCGCTGATCCGAACACAATCTGGCCACACCAGTGGCAACTTAGCGACCCTGACTGCTATGGTATTGCGTTGAACAAGGACGGCGTTATCATTGACACCTACGCTTGCGGTTCAGAACTCATGGGACTCCCCAGCGATCGTCCTACTATCGACGGCATCGGGACCATGTGCCATGAGTATAGTCATTGCTTAGGTCTCCCCGATTTCTACGACACCAGATCACAAGGTAGCAATTTCGGCATGAATTGTTGGAGCCTTATGGACTACGGATGCTATAATGGCAACGGCTTCACGCCCGCAGGCTACACTGCTTATGAGCGATGGTTTAGCGGTTGGCTTGAGCCTGTCGAACTGAACGAAGCCGCTAATATTATTGATATGCCCAATATCGAGCAGAACCCTGTGGCCTATATCGTTTACAATGACGCCAATCACAACGAGTACTATCTCCTTGAGAATCACCAGAGGTTGGAATGGGATACAGCCGCCAAAGGCCATGGATTGCTGGTAGTTCATGTTGACTACGATGAGAACGCATGGTACAATAATACTGTCAACAACACTACTTCGCGTCAGCGTATGACCATAATTCCCGCCGACAACAAACTGACAACGTCGACGATCAGCGGTGATCCATTCCCCCAGTCTTCCAATAAGAATTGCCTTACTGACACATCTTCGCCGGCAGCAACACTCTATCGAGCCAACTCTGATGGCAGTAAGCTCATGCACAAGCCTATCGAGAACATCTCCGAGGCGAACGGCAAGATAAGTTTCTCCTTCATGGGTGGAGCAGCTGCAATAGAAGCCCCTGTTGCTGAAGAAGACGTCGCGAAGCTTGACGTCACTGCAGATGGCTTCACCGCCAAATGGGAAAGTGTGGAAGGCGCTGTAAGCTACAACCTTCGTCTGACCGAGAAAGGCGAGGAATATGCCGACTACGAACGGGTGCTCAATGCCATCAACATTATTGAGGATTTCGAGGCTTTCTTCGTAGATGAAAGCAAAACCTCTGATGGCAGTTCGGATTTGAGTGCCAGTTTGGATAATTACACCGCCGATCCCGGATGGCAAGGCCAGAAGGTTTATCAAGGCCTGTACGGTGCTAAGCTTGGAACAAGCACAGCCCTCGGTTATCTTATCTCTCCTGTCGGCCAGTGTACGACAGGCGAGGTGACCGCTTATGTAGAGGCCTGGCAGTGGTTTAACTACGCAACATACTCTGATACAGAAAATTATAAGCCGGATGGTTCATCTGTTGAGGTTTCTCTGCTCGACGAGTCTGGTAAGGTTCTGCAGACGCAAACGGTACTTGCATCGGATCTCATGGAAGAGAATTATCTGCCTGTGTTCCACTTCTCAAGTGTCCCTGCGAAATTCCGCATCAAGGTCTCAAGTACTGCTGGCAAAAAGCGTTTATACGTTTCTTATGTCATTTGTTTCGACGGATCATTTACAGATGATGAGGTCGATACCATCTGGGAAACCGAGGATGGCGAGGAAGCACCACAGCGTAGTATACAGCTTAAAACTAAGCACAAAGCACCACGTCGTGTACCTGAGGACACGCAGACGCTGACAGATATCACCGCAACATCATACCGCTTCAACGGACTTACCCCAGGTGCTACATACACATGGCAGGTTCAAGCCGTAGCAGAGGACGGCAGCCTTTCCGGTTGGAGCAAACTTGTCAGAGTTACTCTGCCTGAAAACGGCGAGGATGCTATTGGTTCTGTGCTAATCAATAATGATCAACAAACAACGAAGACAGATGAAGTCTTCGACCTCGCGGGCCGTCGTATGAACAAACAACTCTCGCAGTTGCGTCGCGGGGCATATGTCGTTGGCGGCAAAAAGGTCATCGTGAAATAAGCCTATGGATAGAAATCTTCATCTTGTAGTAATGGCAGGCGGCATAGGTAGCCGTTTCTGGCCCATGAGTACGTCCGAGCGCCCCAAACAGTTTATTGATGTTTTGGGCTGCGGGCGAACGCTCCTTCAGTTGACTGTGGACCGCTTCAAGGGCGTTTGTCCTGAAGAAAATGTCTGGGTGGTGACGAGCGCAGCCTACGCTCAAGTTGTGCACGAGCAACTGCCCGGAGTGCCTGAAAGTCATATCCTGCAGGAACCGTGCCGCCGCAATACAGCCCCTTGCATCGCATATGTCAGTTGGCGCATCAAGACGGAGAATGCCAAGGCAAACATCGTGGTTGCACCTTCGGATCATGTGGTGCTGGACACAGCAGAGTTTCGGCGTGTCGTAACTTCAGCTCTTCGCTTCACTGCCGAGAACGACAGCATAGTAACCCTTGGTATGAAGCCTACCCGACCTGAAACAGGCTACGGCTATATACAAGCCGACCTCAGCACTCCCTGTGCCCGAAATAAAGAGATCTATCAGGTCGACTCCTTCCGCGAGAAACCAGACCTCAAGACGGCTGAGCGATATATCAGTCGTCCGAATTACTTCTGGAACAGCGGCATCTTTATCTTCCGTGTGTCGACAATCGTCAATGCCTTGCGCATCTATGCGCCTGAGATATCAGAAATCTTCGAGGGCTTGCAGGAAGTTTACGGCACCGAACAGGAACAGGAAGCCATCAACAACCGCTTCCCCAACAGCCCCAGCATAAGTATCGACTACGCCGTGATGGAGAAAGCCGAGGAAATCTACGTGTTCCCCGCCGACTTCGGGTGGAGCGACCTGGGCACATGGGGCTCTCTCTACGAACGCATGCCTGCTGATAGCAAAGGCAACGTATGCATAGGCGATGATATCAAACTGTACGATTGCCACGACTGCATTATCCATACCACAGATGAGCGCCGCGTCATCATGCAAGGTCTCGATGGCTATATCGTGGCTGAGAAAGATCATGCGTTGCTTATCTGCAAGCGTTCTGAAGAGCAACGCATACGTCAGTTTGTTGAATCCTAAGTATTCTTGCACTCTTAATTACAAGCGCTCATGTTTACCATTCAAAGCGAAATACGTTGGGGGTTCATAGGTTGTGGCGAGGTTACCGAGAAAAAGAGCGGTCCGGCTTTCAGCCTTGTCGACGGTTCATCAGTAGTTGCCGTGATGAGTCGTCGGGCCGAACGTGCCCGTGACTATGCCGAGCGCCACAATATACCAAGGTGGTATGCTGATGCTCAGGCACTTATCAATGACCCTGAGGTGAATGCTGTGTACATAGCTACGCCGCCGTCGTCGCACACTACCTATGCCATCATGGCAATGAAGGCCGGTAAGCCTGTTTACGTTGAAAAGCCTCTCGCTTCGAGCTATGAAGATTGCCTTCGTGTGAATCGTGTAAGCAAGGAAACGGGTGTACCGTGCTTCGTGGCATACTATCGTCGCCTTTTGCCTTATTTCCGCAAGGTAATGGACATCGTTGACGATGGCACTTTGGGCACTATTGTAGGAACACAGATTCGTTTCGCCGTGCCTCCTCGCGACCTGGATTATAACCGAACGCATCTTCCCTGGCGCGTGCAACGTGATATAGCAGGCGGCGGTTACTTCTACGACTTGGCACCGCATCAGTTGGATTTGCTCCAGGAGATAATAGGTCCTATTACCCGTGCTACCGGTTTCTGCTCAAATCGTGCCGGACTTTATGAGACCGAGGACACGGTAAGCGCTGCTTTTCAGTTCCAGAACGGTCTGCCTGGCAGTGGTACATGGTGCTTCTGTGCTCACGAATCAGCTCGAACTGACAGGATTCAAATCATCGGCGACCGCGGTCGTCTGGTCTTCTCGGTGTTTACATACGATCCTATCGAGCTATACACCGAAGGAGGCCGTCAGGAAATCATCGTCGACAATCCGGCCCATGTCCAGCTGCCGCTCATTCAGAAAGTGGTAGAGCACCTGCAAGGCAAGGCCATCTGTGACGTTGACTGCGTAAGTGCTACATCAGTGAATTGGGTGGTCGACCGTATATTGGGAAAGATTTGATGAGAAGGTTCTATACCATATTGCTTTTGTTGGCCTTTGTCTCGGACCTTTTTGCCCAGAAGCCTGTGGTGGAGATAATCCCAATAGACACTACGGGAAACGGTTCACAGATGAAGAAAGAACGTCGTTTGCCGCTTCCTACGACCGACGATTTCAAGAGCATTCACCGCGATACGACCACTACCAAGTTGCAGAAGATGCGCGACTATGGTAATATCTTTGTGCGAGTCATTGACGCCTTCGATGCCATCGACACCAATTACGTGGAACGCATCGGCTACAACTTCACGGCCATGCTTCAGGGCACATCAAATATAGAGTTCTATTCTATTGGTACTCGCGACTATACTTCTTCTATTTCTTTCGCCGAGCACCCAGATTTCAGAATAGGCCCTTATTTCGGTTGGCGCTGGCTTTTTCTGGGTTATACCTTCGACGTGAAGAATATCGGGCGCAAGGCTGTTAAGTCAGGTCGGAAGTTTGAGTTCTCGATTTATACTTCTATGCTCAACCTCGACCTCATATATCGCAAGACAGGTTCTGATTTCTATTTGCGTAAGGTGTCTGGTCTTGGTGAAGAAGCCAAAGCGCTTGAGGGCTCGGCTTGCCATTTTCTGGACGCAAATGTCATAGGTGCCCATATCTATTACAACATAAATCATCGCCGTTTCTCCAGTCCTGCCGTGTTTTCACAGAGCACAATCCAACGTCGTTCGGCAGGCTCGTGGCAGGTTGGCTTAAGCGTAACGCACCACGACATTCATTTTAATTATTCAGCCCTCCCCTCCGAACTGCTTGCAGAGAACTCGGTTGAGGGTCAGTACCGTTCGCTCGAACGTTTGAAGTACACCGACTATAGCTTGGCAGGTGGCTATGCTTTCAACTGGGCTTTTCATCATGGTTGGTGCCTTGGTTTTCAAGCTACGCCAGCGATAGGTTATAAGCGTGCGAGCGCAAAAACGGTTATCTTCGATGATACAGACGAAGGTTCTTTGTATGAATCGCGTATCCGCAACAAATTAGATGAGATTTTCCGCCGTCGTGGCAATGTGAATTTCGATGTCACGGGCCGCTTAGGCATTATTTACAACACGGGAGTATGGTTTGCCGGCGCCTTCGGTGTGATTCACAACTACAATTATGTTGGCGGTGGTATGCACTTCTCCAATACCTTTGGCAATGCCAATGTGTGCGTGGGATTCTATTTCCAAAGGAAACGAGGAGAATAACGTGTGCGCGCACGTGTGTACATTAATTATATATTGAGCAAGCTGGAATGCAATTTATGCCAGCTGTTCGCTGATATAAGAGCCGTCAAAAAGACGTTTGTAAATCATGTACATCTTTTGCTGAATATCGAAAGCCTTTGTGTTTTGCAGGAGCCAATACCCAGGTTTACTGCTTGTCATTGATCGCAGTTCTTTGCCGCTGAAGGTTTTCAGCATCACTTGTAAACGTCTTTCCACTTCATGCCTCACTCCCTCATCCATGTTCGACTTGTGCTTAAGGTAGGTCCTGTACATCACGACGAAGTTGCACCATCGACGTTGCTCGAAGCATGAAATGACGTCCTCGTCCACTTTTTCCGCCACCAACTTCAGTTTAAGCGAACAGTTGGCCTCAATCAGATCGAAATGGTGAATGTTGAAGCGGCTTGTCATGGACGGATGCTGCCGATAAAAGTATTTCCCTTGGCATGCCCTCACCTCGCGACTATGAAGGAAATGCAGATGCGTGGTGTTGTCGTCGGAATAGAGTCGGGTAGTGGTGTCGAAAGGTATCTGGCGGTGCAGCTCAGTGCGTGTCACGTAGAGTCCGTGCAATTGCCAACCGTCAATGCTCATTCTTATGGCTTCCTTGCCGGTTAAGCAGCCTCCGTCCACAAGCTTTTGGGGCAGGGAATACTCTATGATGCACTTGTCAACATCCTTTTCTCCATCGAAAAACTTCATTAATCGGAACAGCACACAGTCCGTTTGAGGATATTGGTCGAACACATTCATGGCAGTTTCCAGTGCATCAGCCGATAGCCAATCGTCGGCATCTACCATACACACAAATGGCTTCCTTACGTTTTGCAGTCCTATGTTCCGTGCTATGGCCTGTCCGCTATTCACCTCGGTAGAGAGCACTATCACGCGGTGGTCCTTGCTGGCATATTCCTGTAGGATATCAAGAGTGCCGTCAGTAGAACAGTCGTTAATGCAAACTACTTCAATGTCGCCTATGGTCTGGTGAAGCAATGAATCTATACATTGCCTAATAGTGCTTTCGGCATTGTATGCAGCCACAAGCACTGCAACTCCTCTGTTCTCAGTATTCATGCGTGCTGCTTATTCTTCACTTTGTGAATTGGCTTGGGTGTTGCTGTCTCGTTTCTTCTTACTAACCTTCAGCCAGATTTCATCGAAACTGTTATTGCGCTTCAGCATAATGAAACTGTAGGCTGACGAGGCTAATATTAGAAGTGCACCTAAGGCATATTTCATCCAGCCCTCGGTTGCAAGGCATAGGGCTGTGGTTGCGACTACGGCTCCAGCCTGAACTGCTGCATAACGAATAGTGGCGGGTGATAACCGTATCTTGTATATGATGCCGTAGCCCACACCTACTAATAATATGTCGAACAAAGCAGACAACGACAGCCCTATCCCTGCACCGATTAGTCCCCAATGTGTGAAACATACCCAGATTAGCATCACCGAAACGAAGTCGTATATCACCTCTGCTGCGAGGTAGACATGCGAATCGCCGCGTGCAAGTGCCATATAACTGATTGGCACCGACAGAGCTCTGAGAAATGGATAAAACACGGCGCATACCGCCATGGCCGTAGCAGGCAGGAATCTAGGCGTGTAGAGTATGTCGATAATCACAGGCATCATTACCAATATGGCAACCAACAGCGGTCCCATGAGCAACACGCTGACGTCTATCTGCTTGTTGACGAGTTCGTTGCGAAGAGGTATGTTGTCGTTGACGCTTGACAACCGTGGGAAGAAGTCTGCCTCAAAAGCAGCAAACACCAAGCAGGCATAAGTGCCCATAATGATATATCCAACACGATACAACCCAACTATTTCATCGCCTCCGTTGCGCTTGAGAATGGCAATGATAGCCATTGACATAAAACTTCCTGCTACGGCAGCCAGCACGTATGGCACTCCTATCTTGATCATCGACCATCCAGCGTGGAATTTATCAGCAGATAGCAAACTGACGTTCCACCTGTAAAGAGGTAGCGTGAGTGAGAGGTGCACAATCATAACGCCTGCAGTGCTGATGTTCATGGCCAGGATGATACCATCTATACCCATGATCCAATAGATTGGTACAGTGAGCATAAGGGTAATCACGGCAGCGCATACGGTTATTATGGCAATACGCTTGAGTCGCCTCAGACCCTTGAGTATTGATGCTTCACCTGCCGTAATGCCCATACACACCAACATTGGTGAAAGGCACATTATGCGAAGTGTGTTCTGCCAGCAGCCATCGAAGAGGATGATGCTCAACAGGTATGCGCCAACCAAACAGACTATGGCACCGAAGAGCCCTATCCATAGACACCATGTCCGCACCACGCTAACAAAATCTGCAATGGCTTTTTCGTCGCCCTGCTCAAACAACTCTGCTGCTCGGCGAACACTGGAGAATGGAATGCCGAAGTTTGTGGAGCCATGCAGCGATTCGGGAATCGCGCTGTATTCGGCCAATAGTCCGAACCCGACTATGTCGAGGAGCTTTGTCGTCAGCTTGTTTCTTACGACATTAATGAGCATCACAGCCCCCTGTACGCCGCCGAATACGCCGGTGTACTTGAGAAAATGAGCCATCGTAGTGCCTCTGTCGCGTGTATTAGCCAATTATTTGTAGTGTGATGAGATGTCTGTTGATGTATGTGAAACAGTCGTGTAATCTCCGCAAAGGTAAGTCTTTTTGTGCAAACTAACGCCTTTCGTAGCAAAATATTACCCGCAAAGCATAAATTTTACCTGTAAAACTTCGTTCTTTCATCTTTTCACAATAACTTTGCGGCCAACTTAAGCGTAAGCTAAGGTTAACCTTTGGACTTTCATCATTGAAAATCCTACGGCGCTAAGCCGTGCAGTCACTATTATTAACGTTAAACTTAAATCATTAAACCTCGCGTCGAACGCGAGTCTATAAAAGTTCATGGCAGGATACCTTGTTGACGACACTCGAAAAGTCACTACTCATCGTTTGCTCGAAATGAAGCAGAGCGGCAAGAAGATAGCAATGCTTACATCTTATGACTACTCTATGGCCCAGATTGTAGATCAGGCTGGCGTAGACGTCATCCTTGTAGGCGACAGTGCTTCCAATATGATGGCAGGTAATGTAACAACACTTCCCATTACCCTCGACCAGATGATTTACCATGCTCGCAGTGTGGTTCGTGGCGTCAATCGTGCGCTCGTGGTGTGCGATATGCCCTTCGGTACATATCAGATAGATCCTCAGGATGCTGCTCGTAATGCGGTTCGCATCATGCAGGAGACAGGTTGCGATGCACTGAAGCTCGAGGGCGGAGTAGAGATTCTTCCTGCCGTAAAACACATCTTGGATGCTGGAATTCCAGTAATGGGCCATCTCGGCCTCACGCCACAGTCGATTAATAAGTTTGGCACCTACGCCGTGCGTGCTCGCGAAGAGCAGGAAGCCAACAAACTCCGTTCTGATGCCGTGGCTCTTGCAGAAGTAGGTTGCTTCGCTATTGTCCTTGAGAAGATTCCTGCAGTTCTTGCTGCTGAGGTTACAGAATCAATCTCTGTACCAACCATATCCATTGGAGCAGGTGGTGCATGCGATGGTCAGGTGCTGGTTGTTCACGATATGTTGGGCATGAACAAAGGGTTCTCGCCGAAGTTCCTTCGTCGCTATGCAAACCTCTTCGATGTGATGACAGATGCCATTGGCCAATATGTTACTGATGTCAAGAGTGGTGATTTCCCAAACAAGGACGAACAATATTGACCCTACCCCCAAATACACTGATGCCCGAGTCTGCTGTCAAAGCTGGTTCGGGCATCACTTTTCTCCTTTTATTACTATACTTTAACAATATTCATGATGGCTGTTTAAAAGGTATATATGCTGATGTATACCTTTTGTGTTCGGTGTGTGTTGAGAGTCATTGAGTTTTTTCATCACACTTTTGTTTGTCCTTACGTGCACACGCTCGCGAGAATAAATCAATGTATAATCCAACTTTTGGATAAACGGGGCAAGAGACAAGAATAAGTGACAAAAATACACTTTAAATAGTTAAATACATTAAAAATGAGTCCCCAAAAGCAGTAGTATATATGTTCTGCAGCATAATCTTGTCATTTTTTTTGTAATTATCATTAATATGATAGGGAAAAATCTTAATTTTGACCTCGAAAATGTAAATGGGCATGCTAGCTCAAAACTACATTTTAGCGGAATCATTTACTACGTAACCAAAAAGAAATCAAGTATTTATTCATCAATATTTTGTCAATGGAAAACAGTATTCTTAAACGTAGGCTTACACATGGTGTAAGCACGTTTGTTGCTGCGTTTCTAATAGCCGGGGGTGCCGTGCTAAACACTTCTTGTCAAGACGATCTCTTGACAGGCACCCCGTCATGGCTGGGAAGCAGCATCTATGAGGAACTGGAGAGCCGAGGGTCCTTTAAGCAGACTCTCGCGCTTATCAATGATCCAGACCTCTCGGAGACCAACTATCCCGACTTACTACGTCGCTCAGGCAGTATGACTGTGTTCGTGGCTGACGATGCAGCTTGGGAACGTTTCCTTAAGAAACGTGGTTTGACATCTTCGACTCAGTTACCCAAAGCTGAAAAGAAGAACATCCTAAAGTCGGCAATGATCAACAGCGCCTATCTCATCGAGTTGCTTAGCAACACTCCTGGTGATCCTCCAGTAGAAGGTGCATGCCTCAGGAGAGAATCGCGTATGGATATTGCCGACTCTGTGCCTGTGGTAACAAGGGACAAGTATCCTATTGTTAACCCTGCCCGTTACGAGAGCGACGGCAACCAGATTGACTATTGGGCTGAAGTGCGCGATCGTGCTAGCATCAAGCTTTACAAAGACAATACGGCAGCTCCTATGGTGCACTTTCTGCCCAAATATATGAAGCAGAACAACATCACTGACCTCGATTTGGATATGTTGACGAATGGTGCTTCAAAGACCACAGACCGCAGTTATATCAATGGACTTCCGATAGCTTTGAACGAAGGGAAGTGGTCGAAGGATGAAGGAAAAACCTACCTGCAGGATATCACTTGTCAAAACGGATATATCCACGTACTGACAGAGGTGCCCGAGCCGCTGGGTAATATGGCCGACATCATCTCGTCGAAGCCTCAGTTCAGTGTGTTCAGCGAACTGCTCGAACGTTACAGCTATCCTTACTTCATTTCAGTCCAAAGCCTTGACGGACGTGAAGACTCACTGTTTGTAAAGCGTTATTTCAACACAGCAGGCAACCATGAGCTCAAAGCTGTTGTAGAAACCAACCGCACAGTGAACGGTATCAGTTTCGATCCAGGTTGGAACCAATACGTGCTGTTTACAAGCGGTAACCGCTACACAATGGCCGAGGATGGCGCAGCCATGTTTGTGCCGACTAACGAGTGGATGGACTACTATCTGCACCACGATGGCGCAGCTATCGGTTTGAAGTACGGGTACGATTGGCGTAATGTTCCCGACAACGTTGTGCTTCCTTTCATCAACAACTGCATGCAGAGCAGTTTCCGCGGTACGGTACCTTCTAAGTTCCGCTCGCTTAAGAATACTGCTGCAGAGAATATGGGAATCGTGGCTGATGATATCGACAGTTGTTTCATGGCGTGCAACGGTGTTGTTTACCAGGTTAACAAGGTATTCGTAGCTCCTGAACACCAAAGCGTGTTCTTCCCAGCTGTGCTGAGAGCTGATGAGGACCTGAGTGTTATCTACACCACAGTGGCCGACAAGCGTTACGAGAACCATGCTACATGGACCATCGCCGGTGAGTACAGTGCTTACTTGAACTCCATGGCGAGCTCCTACAGTTTCCTGATTCCCAACGACCAGGCGTTCCTGACTTACATTGATCCCTATTCATTCGCCTATGGCGAGACCGAACGCTCAGCATTGGTCTTCACTCTGCGTCCAGAGCAAAGCACTCTGCCTGTATATGCCCAGGCGTTCAAACTTGACTCGCTGGGCAACGTGACGAGTGAGCTCGCTACCACTCAGCCTACGATGGCCGTCATTAACAACCGTCTGCGTGACATACTTGAGAATATTATTATAGTTCACGGACAACGTGGAGCTCAAACATTCCATCCTGGTCAGACCATTTACCTGAACAAGGCTGGCAGCCCCATCACTGTTCGTTTCAATGGCGGTAACGTCACGGGTATAGCAGGTTCGGCTCAAGCCGAGAAAGGCTATTTCACAGCTATTGACGAAGAGAAGATTTTCGACCAGCGAGAGTCTGGCAATGGTGTATCTTATATACTCGACACTATTCCGCAGACCACACTCGTCAGCCCTTACAAAGCTATATCCGACACAATAGCACATCCTGAGTACACAGGCTTCAATCGTCTGTTGGGTTCTGCTTCCTTCGTGTCAACACTGGGCTCTTCGGTTGATGGCCACACAACAATAGACCGTGCCATCACTACGATGAACAACTTCCACTATACTGTCTACGTTCCTACCAACGAAGCTATCAAGGCTTTAGAGGATGCAGGCAAGTTGCCAACTCACGAGCAGGCCGAGGCTTGGGAGGATTTCCTCGATGCCATCACTGACTATCAGCAAGCTCACAAGGATCTGACTGAAGAACAGGATGCCGAGCTCGATCAACTCACGGACTATGGTATGTCAATGAAACAGCGCATACAAGACGTCATCGACAATTTCGTTCGTTATCATATCCAGGATAACTCCATCTACCTTGGAGGAACGGATTCGACTGGCGTATATGAGACAGCAGCCGTGGATACTGCAATGAACCGTTTCCGTCGCCTCAACGTTTCCAACTACCAACGTGTACTTCGCGTAACGGATGCTACGGGCAACACTGCTACAGTAATAGACGGCGCTCATAGCAACATTATGACTCGCCAATACTACTTTACCAAGAGTAATAGAACCATTTATGGCACCTCGAGCGCTGCAATACACCTTATTGACCGCGCTCTCTCTTACGGCGATTTTCAGTTCCTGCCGGCTGACTTCCCGAAGCCTGAGTTGCCAGAATGGATTGCAGAAGACCAGAATAACTCAACCACTAATCCAATCAGAAGAAGATGAAAGCTATAAAGTATATCATTACATGCTGCCTGCTGCTGACGTCTACGTTGGCTATGGCGCAGATCTCGCGCATTAGTGGTACTGTAAGCGACGAATTTGATGTGTTACCTGGCGCCAGTGTGCGTGAGGTTGATGCCTCAAATCGTATCGTGAATGCTACTGCTACGGACATGAACGGTAACTTCGTGCTGCCAATCAAGAGCACTAAGAACAAGATAACAATCAGTTTCATGGGCTTCAAAACCCAAACGCTGCCTATCAACAAGACCGTTTATAAGATCACGATGGAAGATGCTACCAAGACGATGAAGGAAGTGGTGAAGGTAGCTCCAAAGAAAGTTAAGACATCTGGTCTGGAGATTCCAGAGCGAGAAGTCAGCTTTGCCACACAGGGCATATCAGCTAAGGAGTTTGAAGGACTTGGCATTACCTCAGTCGATGAAGCTCTTCAAGGACGTATCGCCGGTCTTGACATCGTGGCTAACTCGGGTGACCTTGGCGCTGGTACAAGCATGCGTTTGCGTGGTGCTTCAACAGTGTCGACGCTTACATCAAATGAGCCTCTTATCGTGGTGAACGGTAATGTGTGGAATGTCGACCTTTCGGACTTCGACACAGCAACGGCCAACGATGAGAAGTTTGCTCAGCTGCTTAATGTAAACACCGAGGATATCGAGGATATCCAGGTGCTTAAAGACGCTGCAGCAACGGCTATCTGGGGTTCGCAAGGCGCCAATGGTGTTATCGAAATCAAGACCAAGCGTGGCCGCCGTGGTGCTCCGCAGGTGACCTACTCGGTGAAGATGACCATGACACACCAGCCTGAGGGCATCAAACTGCTCAATGGTGACCAATATACGATGTTGCTCAAGGAGTCCTATTTCAATCCTCAGCAGCAAACTTATGTAGGTCGCATTCAAGAGTTGAACTATGATGAGAACTATTCTGAGTTCCTTATGTTCAACAAGAACACCGACTGGGTGGACCTTGTGAAGCAGAACGGTCTCCGACAGAACCATTATGTCAGCGTATCTGGTGGTGATGAGAAAACCCTCTTCCGTATCTCTGGCGGTTACGACCACGAGACTGGTACCATCATCGAGCAGAAGCTTAACCGCTTCTCCACTCGTATGGCTCTGGACTACTACGTGAACGACCGCATCAAGATTATGTCGAATTTCTCGTTGACATACACCAAAAACAACCGCAACTACGATGGCCTGCTCGGTATCGCCTACACCAAGATGCCTAACCTGTCGCCTTATCGTTGGTTGCGCGACGAGAATGGCAACGAATACAATACAGGTGAATACTATATCGTACCGCAGTATGCTTTTACTGGCTACGGACAGTTGACGGCTGCTCAGTCGGGCAACTTCAACGATCAGCGTGATTCGCATAACCCGCTGGCCTCAGCCAAGTATGCCAAGAACATGCAAACGACCTACGACATCTCTCCGGAGTTGGAACTTGAATACAAACTCCTTGGACTTGATGATGATCACACCCAACTGCGTTACAACGGTCGCGTGGTGATGAACGTGTACAACGACTACACCGACCAGAACTTCCCACGTTCGCTGCTAAGCAATAATTACCATGATATAGGCCGAGCTTACAGCTACAGCCGTAAGAACCTGGCCTTTACTACAACTCACACGCTGACCTTCCGTCCTCACTTCAACAATGAAGATCACGCACTGATGGCTCTCGGTCGTTTCCAGCTTGTGAGCGGTAGCTCAAGCAACCAAAGCACAGACATCAACCGCCTGCCAGACAGATTAGGTTCTGTGACAGCTGGCGGCAATGTGACAGGTATGGGCAGCGGCTTCAGTGAGTGGCGCTCGCTTTACTGGACCTTCTCCACTCACTATGCATACAAAGGCCGTTACGTTATAGACTACTCTATGCGTGCTGATGCTACGACCAAGTTCGGTCAAAACAGCCGTTGGGGAATCTTCCCAGCTATTTCGGGTAAGTGGATCATCAGCGACGAGCCTTGGATGAAAGGCGTTCGTGAGAAAATCAAGATGAATGAGTTTGCCGTTCGTCCGGGTTGGGGTTACACGGGTAATGCTCCGGGACAGGATTACCTATACCTTAATACATACTCATCCGGAGTGCGTTACCTCAACCAAGTGGTGATGAACCCGAGCGGATTGAAGCTGACAGACTTCAGATGGGAGCAGGTATACACCTGGAACCTCGGTATTGACCTCAAATTCTTCGATGACCGTTTTAAGGTTGTAGTAGACCTCTATCGTCGTATCACCAAGGATATGTTGCTGCCTGATGCTCTCATCCCGACTTCGAACGGATGGAACAATCTGCGTTTTCGTAACGTAGGCAACATGAAGAACGAAGGTTGGGAATTGCAGTTCTTAGGTGAACGTCTGCTAAAGAAAGGAAAGTTCTATATGGATGCCTACATCAACTTCGCCAACAACATCAACGTTATAACCAAGATGGATCCCCTCGTGCTGAAGACCTTTAACCACGACTGGACCGAAGGTAACCGTTCCGTGCTTCAACGCGTGCAGCTGAATAATCCATTCGGTTCGATTTACGGTTTCCGCAGCAAAGGCGTCTATCAGTACAACTATAACACAGCACGTGATATAGCTCGTGCAGATCAGGCCAACGGCACCAATGTTCTTCAAGAGAATATCAATGCCGGCAAGACATATCCTATTGCAATAGGTGCCTCTGGCAACTATGTAAAGGATGCCAAGGGTGATCCCGTGCAGATGCGCTTCTGCTATAAGCCTGAGACTAATTCCGGTTATTACTTCAAGGGCGGTGATGCAATCTACGAAGATGTCAATAACGATGGTAACATCAATCAAAGCGACCTCGTATATCTCGGTAACTCGCTGCCACGACTGACAGGTGGTTTTGGTTTCACATTGCATTACGACCGTTGGGCTTTACGTGCTAACTTTAACTATCGTATAGACTACGATATCTTGAATATGGCACGTCTGGATATGGAAGCCATGGTCAGCAACAACAACCAGAGCCAGGCTGTCAACTACCGTTGGCGCAAGGAAGGTGATGTCACCTCAATACCGCGTGCCATGTTCGGTAACTCGAGCAACTACAACACCCTCATCAGTGATCGTTTTGTAGAGGATGGTTCTTTCCTCCGTCTCAACTATCTGCAGCTCAACTACAGCTTTGATCCCAAGGTTCTCAAGAACTGGCATCTGAAGACTCTTAACTTCTATGCTTCTGCCAACAACCTCTTCTGCCTGACCAAGTATTCCGGTGTTGACCCAGAAATTGGTTATGGCGGTTATGGTGTTACGACAGACTCATCAAAGACACCGCGCTCGAAGTCGTATACCGTTGGTGTAACAATAGGTTTCTAACACTCAGCAATCCTTACAAATATGAAACAGTTATATAAAACAATAAGAACTGGTGCGGCGCTGGGATTGCTCAGCCTAGCACTAGTCGGTTGTAGTGACTTCCTTGAGATTAAGCCGCGTGACATTGTCACCGAGGATAATTTCTGGAACGAGAAAACCGACGTAGATCAGATGGTTGCCGGTTGTTATGCTACGATGCAATCCGACGAGTTCATTCGCCGATGCATCGTATGGGGCGAGCTCCGCAGCGAGAACATATATCCGGGAACTGACGTGCAAAACGTAGAAGATTTGTATCAGGCATTACGCGAGAACCTGCTCACCACCAACAGCTATTGCAAGTGGGACAGATTCTATGAAGTAATCAATAAATGTAATACTGTTATTCGCAATGCACCATTGGTAAGCCAGAACGATCCTTCATACCGCAATAGTGACGTCCAGGCTACCATTGCTGAGATGACAGCTTTGCGTTCGTTGTGCTATTTCTATCTCATCAGAGCATTCGACGAGGTTCCTTTCACTCGTGAGGCAGTCACTCAGGAGGATGAGGTTGAGTACCAGCCGGCAAGTTCGTTCGACTATGTTCTGGGCGAGATAATCAAGGACTTGGAGGCCGTGAAGCCTTTCGCTCTTGAGCACCATGCTGCCATAGATTCACGCAACGACGGCGTCGGTCAGATGTACAACAGCAATTGCAACCGTATCACTCGTCCTGCAATCAATGCCATGCTCACTGAGATGTATCTGTGGCAAAAGAATTTCGACAAGGCTATTGAGTGTGGCGAAGCGGTGATAGCAGCTAAACTCAAGGACTATGAGCGTGAATACAGCCGTCAGACCTCACTCACTTTCAGTGCGCCTCAGTTGCTGACAGCTCCTCACGGACTCATAGTACCACTTTATCAGAATACACAGAACAATGCTTCAAATGTGGCTGATGCTATTTTCGGTAAGGGCAATAGCTTTGAGAGTATTTTCGAGCTCTCGTTCAACTATTCCTCAGCCCAGACAAACTACGTTCAGAGTTCAGCTGTAGGTTCTCTTTATGGAGCTTATTTAACGACTGGTAGCAATAGCGGTTCTGGTTTACTTGCCGTGAATCCAAGTATTGTATCTGATGTGTTCAATGGTACAAATGCATTCTTTGCTAACAACTACGACACACGTTATTATACAAGTTTCCAGCCAGTTGATCAAAACTACGGCGAAGGTTATATCCGTAAGTGTGTAGCATCTGGCTTCAATCTTGAACCCAGAGTGCAAAACAACATTCAATTCAACAGTTTCGAGAGTTCGGCATTCCAAGGTCATTCAGATCAGGACCGCAACTGGATCTTCTATCGCTTGACCGATGTCATGCTTCTCGAAGCTGAAGCCTACCTCATGAAGGCCACCGACGAGGAGACAGAGGAAAATACTGCGTTGCTTGAGAAGGCATTCGATTTGATTTACCTCGTTAATGCTCGTTCAGTGACTGATCGCACTAAGCACATGTCGCCCACAAGTTCTGATGCCACCCATCGCGGTCCTCTCATGCAGACGCTGCGTAAGGAGCGTAATGCAGAACTGATGTTCGAAGGCAAACGATTCTTTGACCTGATTCGTTACGCGCGCTTTGACGGCAATACCGACATCGTCAAGAACACAGTCACCTCTAAGATCAGTAGCGGCGGCACAGGACTCTTCCCCAGTATGCCTTACCTCTTCTGGCCATATGCCAAGGAGGAAGTGCAAGTCAATCCTTATCTTGTCCAGAAGAGCATCTATGGTGCCGGCAAGACAACTTACGACATCAATGAATAATGTTAAGTATATAGCTCTATGAAAAAGACTAATAAGTATATCACACGGCTGACGCTAATGATTTTCACAGTAGCGTCCGTGGCTCTTGTCGGCTGTAACGATAATATAGCTGATGAGGATCTATATACCTACAAGCCTGAGATGCTGAGCGATTATCTTCGCAACAATGCTGAATTCTCAGACTTTGCAGCTATCGTAGAGAAGGCCGGCAAGATGGAACTCCTCTCTACATATGGCACTTACACCTGCTTCGCACCTACTAATGCAGCTGTCAAGCAGTATCTCGACAGCCATGGAGTCAGCAGTATCGACGCTCTTACAAGTGCCGACTGCGATACCATAGCCAGCACACTTCTTGTTGACAAGATGTATTCAATGGCCGACCTCGCAGCTTTGCAAGGCTTCATCGAAGACCCCAACATGTTGGGGCGTCCCTTGGCATGTGAGCCTGTGCAGATGCTAATGGGCGACGACTCCGTTACCACTTACCGCATCAACCGTTCGGCATTGGTGATTTACGAACTGGCAAATGACTCCGTAGATAACGGTATCGTACATCCTATCAGCACGGTAGCAGAGTCATCCAACCAGACCTTGCCCACGATTATGCGTGAGGACGCTTCGATAAGCATCTTCAACACTTGCCTCGAGGTAACAGGCATAGACGAAAAGATGCAACGCATCAAGGATCCTTCCTACGACCCTCGCGACTGGGAATATATGGCAGGCCTGTACCGCTCACACGAGCATCAGAACTATTGTTGGGTTCCTCAGTCACGTAATTTCGGTTTCACTGCTTTTGCAGTGCCTGATAGCATCTTGTCAGCTGAATATGGAATCACTGATTGGGAATCTATGTACGACTATGCTTGTACCATATATACCGATGGTGCCGGACAAGAGTATTATGGCAAGACTCCCGAAGCTCTGAAAGATCCGCGCAATCCTCTGAACAAGTTGATAGCTTATCACTTGCTCGACCGCAAGGCTCTCTATAGCAAGCTGTACACCAACTGCACCATCTTCCGCAACGAGATTAACCCGACCGAGTGGTATTCTACTATGCTGCCACTGTCGACGGTGAAAGTGGAATATGTGTACGGAACAAACAAGTTCCGTGGACAGTCGCAGATACGTTCTCTTTATCTCAACCGCATGTATGATCCCAACCGCCCCAACCTTACTAATCGCGGTGCTATCGTCAGCCAGACCGTTGGCGAGGGTCTCGTTCAAGAAGCTGTTAATGGCGTGTATTATTATATTGACCGCCTCATCGACTACGGAGAGAACACACATAACACCGTGTTCAACACTCGTCTGCGTATTGACTTCTACGATATCTGGCCCGAGCTGATGACCAATGATATCCGTACGTCACGTACAGGTGAAGGTGACGCCACCAGCTCTAAGGATGCAGCTGCTCGCAACTATATCTTCCCGCCAGGATGGTTTGATAATGTTGAAACCAACGAGGACGGTGACTTCATATATCAGGGCTGCCGCAACTACTATTGGAGCTATGAGGGCGATGAGTTCAACCTCCGTTCCGACAACAATGTTTATGATATCACATTCAACCTGCCTAGCGTGCCTACAGGCCAGTATCAGATTCGTTTAGGTTTCTGCCTTATCCCGACACGTGGTATCGCGCAGTTCTATGTTGATGGTCTGCCTCAGGGTATACCTCTTGACATGCGTGGTAATGGTGGCAACTTCTCAGGCGTATGGGAAGCCCGTGTAGGATGGAGAAGCAATTATACAAGCCTGTCACAGGATGCTAAGGACCAGACGCGTAAGGAACTTGCCAACCAAGGTTGGTACTACGGTCCTCGCAGTGTCCGTAACATTTCTACAGGCGGCGGATCTGTCAAAGATGACAATCTGCTTAGTGCCTCCAATTCATCACCCTTCTGCAACAATAATGGTACTGTTCGCCGCCTGATCTACACAGGTCCGCTCGACGGCAACGTACAGCATACCATGCGAATCCGTTCGACCTATGCTGTCGGTGGTGCCGAGCTCATGTTCGACTACCTTGAGATAGTTCCAAAGAGCGTCTATGGTATCGAAGGCGAAGGAAAGGGTGAGGACGACCTATAAACGTTAATCAATTCAACGCTAAACGTGAAACGAAATTTCTTAAACGCTAAACGTGAAACGTTAAACGAAAACAAAGATATGAAGACATTTAAATATATATCATCTTTAGCTTTAGCTCTGGCCGGTGCCACGCTTGCGCTGATGTCCTGTGCCGACGAGTGGGATAACCACTACAATGGCCATGGCTTTGATTCAGCTGCCGATGCACCTTCACTGCTTGAGCTTGTTAAGGCTGACAAGGACCTGTCGGAGTTCCTTAGGGTGGCAGAGCATGTTGGCTACGACAAGGTGCTGTCCTCGCCGCAGTCGCTTACCCTTTGGGCTCCAATCATTACTTCGGCACAGGCTGACAGCATTATCAATCTTTACGACGAGCAGAAACGCACGCTTGTGACTATGCCCGACGGTTCACAACGTAATACCAAGGATAAGGACAATACTGCCATTACTCAGTTCATGCAGAACCACATGGCTCTCTACGGCCGCTCTGTAAGCAGTGTCTACGAGGACTCTATCCGCATGATGAACGGTAAATATATGGTTCTCAGTTCAAACAGCCTCAATGGCGTTCCATTCCTGGCTAAGAATATTGTTGCTTCAAACGGTGTCATGTATAAGCTTGGCAGCAAGGAAACGTTCTTCCCGAACGTTCGCGAGGCCATGGCTTTGAATTCTAACACCGACAGTCTCGCTGCTTACTATCGTATGTTCGACGTCTATGAGCTTGACGAGAGTTCATCAGTGCAGATGGGTGTTGTTGATGGTGAAGTTGTTTATGCCGACTCCGTCACCAACTTGAGCAACCTGTTATACGACAGACTTGGTTTCATACAACGAGAGGACAGTGCTTATATGTTCATTGCTCCTACTACAGAGCTTTGGAAGCGTGAGTACGAGAAGTACAGCAAGTACTTCAATTACGTCAATAAGATGGAGAACCGCGACTCAGTAGCAGCACTCAACGCTGATATGGCAATCATCCGTGGACGTGTTTTCAACCTCAACCAGCAGCACAACAACTACGAGGATTCATTGATCAACACTTCTTACATCAACAACTCTGCATACTACGGCCTCAATGTCTTCCAGAATCCGAAGGCTGCGTGGAACCCAGAGACAAACGAAGGTATCCTCAACGGACTTGAGAAGACGGTGTGCTCCAACGGCCTTGTCTACATCGACAACGAAGGCCGCATAGATCCGAAGCTGACGTTCATGCAGGATCGTTACATTCTGGGTACTAATATGCGTCACCGTGGCACACCGCGTATCATGGTCAACTCAGAGCCACAAGCTCAGGTGTCTATCATAAACCGTACATCCAGAGATTCCATAGAGTACAACGGTCAGATAATCAACTTCAAGGATGTCCTTCAGGAAGGCAACTACGTGGAGATAGCTCCCGAGAACTATCAGAACGTTGTCAACCGCAACAGTTCCATCTACTTCTATCTGCCGAACACTCTCTCAGGTGTATATTATAATGTGTATGTTGTCATGGTTCCTGCTTTTGCCAATAATGATGGCTACAGCGAGGATCAAGTCCGTCCGACACGTTTCAATGTATATCGCCATGAGCGTGAGATGAATGTCCGTTCCGACGGCACCACCGATCCCAATGAGGACTTGGAGTTTGCCCGTCCTAACCTCGACAACCGTCATATCCTGTCGTTGCCAGAGGGAGAGACTCATGGTTCAGGAACTAATTTCGAGACCACAGGCAATCAGGTCGACGTGATTTGTATCGACAAGGCATTCCACACGTCAGTTTCTGGAATGAACGCAATCGGCACTGTAGACCCTGCTCTTCGCTATCGTCTGACTACGGCAGTACGTGCTTCCGAGATTAACAACAACCTGATGACGAATATCATGCGTATCAACCGCATAATTTATATTGCGTTCGAAACCGAGGAAGAGGCTAAGGCCTATCAACTCGATCTGTCTAACATTAATGAATACCGAGAACAATGAAACATTTAAGTCTATTATTCCTCTTAGCTTTTCTGTCGTTGCCATTGGCAACTTATGCTCAGGACGAGGTCGACTTCGAAGATGTTGACACAGTTCTCGTCAAGAAACGTAAGGTAGCCAAAAAGGATGAGCCAGTACGTCAGATCAGTGGTCGCGTTTTGAGCCAACAGGATCACGCACCTCTGGCCGGTGTGCTCGTAAAGTCCATTGCCGGTGAGGGCTATTCAGCACTCACAGGTGAGGACGGAACGTTCACTATGAATGTACCCTTGTACAGCTCAGCCCTTGAATTGACTATCCCTGGTTACAACACAGTTCGCGTAGGACTCAACGAGAGCGGGCAACTGCGTGATATCATTCTCCAGAGTGATGCAGCACGCGCCTTGTATGGTGCCGACGACAACATCCTTAACAATTCCAGCACATCCGATTTCTCTATCTCCAACGCCACGAATATCTCTACTGAGATACAGAGCCGTTTGGGCGCAGATGTCCTCACGAATCAGCGCAGCGGTCTTACGGCGCTTGGCAGCTATATGCAGATTAGCGGTGTAGGCTCTTACATGATCAACGCTCAACCGCTCATCGTCATCGACGGTGTGATGACTGAAATGCAGTATGGTCGCGAGATGCTTCATCAGGGCTTCTACAACGATGTGCTTGCAAACCTCAACGTTAATGATATCGAGAGCGTAGAGGTAATGAAGAACGGAACGGCCATCTATGGTGCCAAGGGCGCTAACGGCGTAATCTTCATTCGTACTAAGCGTAACTCATCATTGGCAACGCGTATCGACGCATCTGCATCTGTAGGCATTGAATTCGTGCCTCGTCAGATTGAAGTCCTGTCAGGTCCTCAGTACAAGAACTATGCCAGCAGCCTCTTGAGCTCAGTAGGTTCCAAACTGCAGTCGTTTAAATTCCTCGATGAACGCGCCTTTAACCCTGCCGACCCTTACAACTACAATTATTGGGTCAACAAGTTCAACAACAACACCAACTGGTCGGATCTTGTAACGAAGCAAGCCGTGACGCAGAACTACGGTCTGAGCGTGCAAGGTGGTGGCGACGTTGCCAACTATATGCTCTCGCTCGGCTACACTCATGCCGGTGAGACTATTGAGGAGGCAAACTTCAACCGTCTGAACATCCGTTTCAACACCGACGTGAAGATTAACGACTATATCGACTTCCGTTTCGATGCTTCGTTCAGCAATACCACACGTAAGGTCTACGACACGGGCGCTCCTTCCGACTACGACAACAGCACCGTGACCTCGCTCAACTTCCTCGGTTATGCTAAGGCTTCTATGCTTAGCCCCTATAGCTTCGTGGCCAGCTCACTTGGCCCCGGTACTATCAGCAAGGCCCACCTTGATATCGACGACGAGGACTATCTGGCCGAGGTAAGTCAGCTCAACAACGAGAACTATGAGCTTGCCAATCCTCTTGCCATCCTTAATTATGGTACTGCTCAGAACAAGAACTACTTCGACAATTCATTCCTCTCGCTGGCTATTACACCGGCTTGGCATCCCAACGATCATCTGAAGTTCAGCTCGCTGTTCAGCTACAATCTCGTGAACACCAACGAGAAGCGTTATATCCCAATGAGCGGTGTGCCTCGCTTCTACGTTGCAGCCTTTCACCAGAAGATGGACAACATGATTGGCTCGCTCTACAGCAAGCAAAACGATGTTATAAGCGATACCAAGGTCGAATGGAACAATCGCTACGGCGGTCATCAGATAGACCTCACAGGCGGCTTCCGCTTCTATAATCAGAGCTACACCGTCACCACTCAGAACGGTTACAATACCGGTAACGATAAGACACCTCTTATCTCAGGTACCGACCAGAAGCAGATCGGTGGTAACATTGAGAAGTGGGCTACCCTCACATGGTATGGCCAGGCCAAGTATAACTACGCCAACCGCTACTATCTCCAAGGAGATTTGGCTATGGAGACCAACTCACAGTTCGGCCGTGATGCCAAGGGCGGTTTGAAGCTCGGCGGTGTTGTATGGGGCATCTTCCCCAGCGTGCAGGCTGGCTGGATTGTTTCCAACGAGAAATGGTTTGATGTCAAAGGTATCGACTACCTGAAGCTGACCGCAGGTTATGGCCTCAGCGGCAACGACAACCTTCCTTATGATGCTTCGCACAGCTATTTCAAGAGCACGCTCTTCCTCGGACAGATTCCGGGTCTGAGCCTCGAGAATATCGGAAACTCCGAGCTCAAGTGGGAAACAACGCGTCGCTTCAATGCCGGCATCGAAGGTCGTTTCCTCAACAATCGTTTGGCTGCAGGCTTCAACTACTTTAAGAGTTGGACCGACAACCTCCTCACCCTGCGTTCGCTCAACTTCCTTTCGGGCATTCAGCAGAACTGGTCCAACGGCGGCAGCCTCGAGAACGAAGGCTTCGACGTCAATGTGACAGCTCACCTCGTTTCAGGCAACAAATGGAATTGGAGCGTAGGAGCCAGCATGGGCCACTACGTAAACCGTCTTACCAAACTGCCCGATGGTGCACTGTACGATGACCACCAAGTGCTAGGAGCCACAATCCGCAGCCAGGTAGGTCAGTCCATCAACACATTCTACGGCCTCAAGACTCAGAAGACCTCCACGGGTTCTATCGTCTATGCTACCAGCGAGGAAGCTCAGGCCGACGGCCTCTATCGTCTGCGTGCCGATGGTGTGACCAAGGACATGTTCTCTGCCGGTGATGTCAAGTACATTGACCTCGACCACAATGGTGAGATCAATGACGATGACCGTACGGTTATCGGCGACGCCAACCCCGACATCTATGGTAACATATGGACTTCCTTGAGCTACAAACGTCTCTCTCTCGACGTCAACTTCAATTATAGCCTCGGCGGAGACGTTTACAATTACATGCGTCAGCAGCTTGAGTCAGGCTCACGTTTTATGAACCAGACAACAGCTCTGCTCAACCGCTGGTCTTACGAAGGTCAGGTCACCGACGTCCCCGCAGCTCAATATGGCGATCCGATGGGCAACAGCGCCTTCAGCGATCGCTGGATAGAGGACGGCTCCTACCTGCGTTTGAAGAACATCACACTTAGCTATCGTCTGCCCATCAACAACACCTATATCCAGGGTATTACCGTCTGGGCACGAGCTACGAATGTATTCACTGTGACCAAGTATCTTGGTTCTGATCCCGAATTCTCGATGGGCAACAGCGTGCTGATGCAAGGCATCGACCGTGGTTATCTCACATCGGGTCGCTCCGTAAACCTTGGCGTCAAGATTAACCTCTAAACGAATAAAGATATGAAATACATGAAATATCTATTGCCCGCCTTTTGTGGACTCTGTCTCTTCTGTGGACTCAGTGTCTTCACATCCTGCGACGATATGCTCGACATGGGCAACGACGACGTCCTTTATGCCGACCACAACCACCTCTCATCGGCCAACGACACCGTGAATTCTTTCGTAGGCATTCTGGCACAGCTGCAGAAGGTGGCTGTCCGCACAAACCTCTTCGGCGAGTTGCGCGGCGACCTTACCAAGGTCAACGAGAGTGCTAATGCCAACCTCAAGGCTATCGCCAACTTCACAGTCGACGACGACAACATCTATAATAACCCTCGCGACTACTACGCTATCATCAACAACTGCAACTACTTCCTTGCAAATGCTGACACAGCCCTGCGTGAGTATCGTTACACAGATGGAGCTATGTCTGACTTCTATGTCTTCCGAGCAGAGTATGTCGCTGTACGTTCCATCAGAGCTTGGGTATATCTTCAGCTCGGTCAGATCTATGGCGAGAACATACCTCTCATCACAGAACCTTTGCTCACTCTTGATGAGGCTGACGAAGCCTATGAGCGTGCTCCTAAGACCGACCTCGCTGGCATCTGCCGTTACTTCATCGATGACCTGAAGCCATACGTTCCATGGTTCACATATCCCTACCATGGCAACCCCGGATACTTCGGCTACAACTCATCAATGCCCTCGCGCATGAGTGTGCTGCCCATCCAGCTTGTCCTCGGCGACCTGTATTTGTGGCTGGCATCCATCAACCAGGATCCCATGCTCGCCCGCGAAGCAGCCAAGAGCTACTACGACTATATCGACTGGACGCCCACAATCAACGACAACCGTGGCTATAAGCGTAAGAATGTGCTTGGATACGAGGGCGATACATGGCCCACTCAAAGCTATTCAACAGGCAACTACCAGCGTATCACCAATCGTGAAAGCCAGTGGTTCCGCACCAGTGGTGCCAATTCATTCGGCATGAACAACAGCGATGTCATTGCTGCCATTGCTATGGACTCTGCTTCGTCGCAAGGTCATTTCAACGACCTCCGTTATCTCTACAACTACAATCATGAGGATGTTGAGATAGAAGCAAGCCTGTCACCATCGCAGCCTTGTATCGACTACAGCGACAGCCAAGTGTTCTGGGATTACTACACCAATGGTGGAACTCGTGTATACGTGACCGTTCCGTCTACTCTGCTTACCGATGACCAGATTTCGCAGCACTACGTAGGTGACCTGCGCTTGCCCGCCAACTTCTCCATCGATCAGCGCACGGAGTATTTCCTGCAAACCATCAACAAGAGCTATATCCCGCAGGATGTAATCATCTATCGCACTGCCGATATCTATCTCCGCTTGGCTGAGGCAATGAACTATGCCGGTTTCCCGAAGTTCGCTCAGGCCATACTTACTATAGGTATTGACGAGAATGTCGTCAACTGGTATGTTCTTCCACAGTGCACAAACGCCACTGACTCCGCATTCCTGGAGTACTTTAAGTTCGACCAGAACTACTACACAACCCGTGTCAACGGTCGAAGCTATGGCGAAGGAGTGCCAGAGCTCCTCATCAACTACACTCGTCCAACAACGGCTGCAGAACTTGAGAACTGGCGCGTCAATCAAATGGGACTGCACAGTCGCGGCTCTGGCTTTGCTTTCAACAACCCGTTCTACTATCCTGCTGAGGCTGATGTGCCACGCGATTCCACTGGCTACCCTGTAGCTCCGCCTTACTTCGTCTACGTTTTATCTCCCAGCACCGTAGCAGCAACACGCTTGGCCGATTTAATCGCAGCCAACGAGGAACTGGTACAAATGGGCATAGAGAGTGGTCTTGAAGTTCCGAATCTCGACGATTATGCATCTAACCGCGACCGCCTTGCTGCTATCGATGTCTACGAGAGTAACCTGCGAGAGTTTTCTAATAGTCTTTGGATGCAGTATAGCGAAGAAGCTCAGACGTGGTATCGCGATGTGGCTGTGCCACAGGTTAAACAGCGTCAGATAGAAGTCATAGACTCACTTCTCGATGTGGAATCGGCTCTCGAAACGCCGTTTGAAGGTTTCCGCTTCGGCGCGCTCATGCGCGAGGCTTATCGTAAGGGTGATGCCACCGTGCTTGCTAATCGCGTAGCAAAGCGTGATCCGGCTCTCCTGGGCATCCTTAGCGACCGCCGCAACTGGTTCGTCAGTTGGCATGGTCAGATCGGCAAGTAATGCTTACTTAAGAAGAAAAGATACCTTTTAGGTGAATTTCAAAGCTGTGGGCTGGCCCGTTCTCTGGGTCGGCCCACTGTCTTTTTGTGAATACCATGTAGTGTCATTCAACATCAACGGCCGAATAGTTGTTCTCGGCCATGTCCTTAAACCAGTTAGATTGGTAGATCGGTTGTTCTTTTACGGTTGAATAGTTGTCCTCGACCATGTCAATAAACAAGTTTGATTGGTTATATTGTTGTTTATGACCAGTCAAAATCTATAAATCACTCGGTGGTTTATAAAAACCAAAGAGTGATTTGTAAAAACCATTGCTTGGTTTCTAAAAACCACTAGGTGGTTTGTAAAACTCTACGTGACAGTCAATACTAATGGACTGGCAATGTATGACTTTGGTTGTATGGCCAAAATGCATTATTGCTGTACGAAAAGGAGTTTTTTTGCAAAAAAACTTTGGATATAGAAGAAAATGAGATACTTTTGCACCCACATTACAAACTGACGCTCATGGTTAATCCGTTCAAACGTCTCGCCCAATGGTATTTCACCAAAAGCGCCATGCCTTATTGGATGGTGCTTATCTTCGACTGTTGTGTCGTAGTGGCGTCCACGCTAATCGTCTATATCCTCGACATGGGTGTTACCTACACGGCCCATCGTTTCTGGCCACTCATGGTAACGCTGCTGGTATATCTCATCCCTTACATTGTAGGCTTCCGGATATTCCACACCTATTCCGGGGTTATGCGCTATTCCTCGTTCAACGACCTCTATCGTCTTGCTGCCGCCAACTTCTTAGGCATTGCCACGGTGGAGTTCGTTCGTCTGTACCTGACCACCGACAAATGGCTTGAGCCTATCAAGTGGCACACGCTGCTGTTCGCCTGGCTTTTGGCTACGTCGGTAATGTTTGGCGCCCGCATTCTGATAAAGTATCTCTTCGATTTGCTCAACGAGGAGCGAGCACTGCGGCGCGTTTTCATCTATGGCACAAAGAGTGGGGGACAGGCTCTGGCTAAGAGCATCCGCGTTCAACAGCCGCAGCGTTTTCATCTTCGTGGCTTCATCAGCGACTCCAGGGATATGCCCGGCCATACGCTTCAAGGCGTTGTCGTATATAAGAACGATGAGCATGTCGTGGACGTGATGAAGAAACACGGAGCCACAACCTTGCTTGTTTCGCCGCTCAAGTCGGCACGCCTGATGTCCAATACCGAAATGACTGAGCGCCTGCTTGATGCCGGCATCTCCATTTACACCGTTCAGCAAGCTCAGGAATGGGACGGTAAGAGCGATATCAGTGCTGCTCAGATTCATGAAGTGCAGATTGAAGACCTGTTGCCGCGCGATGAGATACAGGTTGACCTCGAGGCTGTGGAGCAGTTGCTTCGTGGCCGTCGTATCCTGATAACCGGCTCAGCTGGCAGTATCGGCTCGGAACTTGTGCGTCAGATAGCACAGTGGGAACCCTCTCAGCTTGTGCTTATTGACCAGGCCGAAACGCCTCAGCACGATATCCGTCTGATGATGGCGCGCGACTTCCCCGGCATACCTTTCGAAGCCGTGGTCACGAGCATCACACATCGTCAGAGTCTCGAACGTCTCTTTGCCCAGTATAAGCCCGAATACGTATTCCATGCTGCCGCTTACAAGCATGTTCCCATGATGGAGGACAACCCCACCGAGGCCGTACAGAATAATATCGAAGGCACACGTATACTGGCTGATATGTCGGTCAAGTATGGCGTGAAGAAGTTTGTGATGATTTCAACGGACAAAGCTGTTAACCCGACCAATGTCATGGGATGCAGCAAACGCATCTGCGAGATCTATGTTCAGGCTCTCGACAGCGCTATCAAGGCAGGTACAATAGTAGGTCAGACTCAGTTCGTGACCACTCGTTTTGGCAATGTGCTGGGATCCAATGGTTCCGTCATTCCTCTCTTCCGCGAACAGATTCGCAAGGGTGGTCCCGTCACGGTCACTCATCCCGACATCATTCGTTTCTTCATGCTCATTCCCGAAGCCTGCAAACTGGTGCTTGAAGCCGGCACGATGGGCAAGGGCGGCGAGATCTTCGTGTTCGATATGGGCAAGCCTGTGCGTATCGCAGATTTGGCCCGTCGCATGATTCTCCTGTCCGGAGCCAAGGATGTTGAGATTAAATTCACTGGTTTGCGCGACGGAGAGAAGCTCTACGAGGAAGTGCTCAATGACCAGGAACGGACTAAGCCCACGTTCAACGCTAAGATAAAGATTGCTCAAGTACGGCAGTACGACTATGATGACGTTGTCCGACAGCTTGACGAGCTTGCCCGCGTAAGCGAGCAGTACGACAACATGGAAACCGTTCGCTTGATGAAGCAAATCGTGCCCGAGTACAAGAGTCAGAACTCTGTGTATACATCCTTGGACAAATAACTTGTCCTTAGAGACCATGATATTCTCAGGTGGCGGCTTACGGGCAGGAGCTTTTACTCCTTGCTTCAGCTTATGAGCCGGGCATCTGAGAATGTTGTTTGTTAATGAGAAGTCAGCCGATAGTGAATAGAAAAAGGTCTTTGATGAGCAAGCTGCGTTTGGCCTGTTGCCTGTGTGCAGGCCTTGTGGCTCTGTCGTCAATGTCGCAGAACCGGCGTTCGCTGAGGGTAGTGAGCTGGAACGTAGAGAATATGTTCGACACCATAGACGCTCAGGAGTTCCGCGACGAGGAGTTCCTGCCTTCTGGAGAGCGCCGATGGACTGGAGGCCGCTATTGGCATAAGATGGCTGACATAGCCCGCGTGGTAGCTTCATTGTCCGATGCAGACGGTGTGCCTGATCTTATCGGACTCTGTGAAGTGGAGAACGATAGCGTTTTGGAGACATTGACAAAGCGCAGCGCTCTGCGAACGCTTGGCTATGAATATGTGATGACACACTCCAGGGATGCCCGTGGTATAAACGTTGCTCTATTGTATCAGCCTGCACGTTTTCGGTTGCTTCAGCATAATAGTATTAAGGTACCCGCGCGTGAGGGCTCAAGTAGAACCACACGCGACATCTTGCATGTTAAAGGCCTGGTAAAGACTGAAGCAGGAATAGATACGCTGCACATTTTGGTGGTTCACCTGCCGAGCAAGACAGGCGGTCGTGCAGGAGACCAGTTGCGCAGTCTGGCAGCAAGGACTTTGTGGAACGTTGTCGACAGCTTGAATCTCGCCAGCGGTTCCTCATGCGTTGGTAAGGAAAATGTGCCTCGTATAGTGGTCATTGGCGATTTCAATGCTACGGCCAAGGACCGTATCTTCCGTCGGGCGCCTCTGCGCATCGTCGATGACAAGGAAGCCCCTGGCACTTATTGTTTTCGAGGCTTTTGGCAATGGATAGACCATGTGTTGCTGTCGTCTTCTGTCGATGCTCTGTCTCCGGCCAAGCCTATGGCTTTGCCATGGATGCTCGAGGAAAACAAAACCTACGGTGTCTCCATGCCGCGTCGAACTTACAGGGGTGAGTTTTATCACGGCGGCGTCAGCGACCATCTGCCGGTGATGGTGGACTTGCAATTGAAATAAAAGAGAGGCGGGATAGCGTGTGTGCTATCTCGCCTCTGCTGTTGTTTCCTCTTCGTCGCAACCGGCTGCCCGCAGAATCATTGTCGTGGCGCCGATGGTGATGATGGTGCCATCGTCTATGCGCAGACGATCCGTTGGACTGAGAAAGGTCGTACCCACATAGGTGCCGGTGCCGTCGGTGCTGGCGTCGCGGATGGTGTAGATGAAAGTGCCTTGGCGGTTGCGGCTGACATTGATGACACAGTGCGTCGTGTCCACGCTCGGGTCTACGGTCTCAATCGGCGCGTTGATATTCGTTCCCCGAACATATCGGCCTATCACATTGTCGCCCATCTGCAATGCCAGGGTCTGCTTGAAATGAAACACGTTTTCTATTACAAGCACATGGCCGCAGTCGATGGTCTGTTCTTCATCTGAAGCGCCAATCTCATCGGTTGTCTCACCAATGTTTGTATGCAGGTCGCGGCCCTCGAGCTTGCGCTCGTCTTTTCTGGTGGCAAGGAGCTTCGAAGTGCCTATACGAATGCCGAACTGACGATGGCAGTCGGGGCATTCAAATACAAGAGTTTGACCTTCGACGTATCGTGTTTCGTCGAAGGTCACATAACTGTCGCATTTAGGGCAACGTACACGTTTCATAGCTTCAGCACCCAAACGTCGGCAAACTCACTGCCCATGGCATGAAGCTCGCGCACTTGGTTGTAGGCTTCGGTCTCTGTGGTTATGCCGTCGACGACGACTCTGACCACACGCCCGTTGTCCATCACCTTGGCTCCGCCAATGCCTTTTCCTGCAAGTTCTGCAACATAGCGCTCGGCATTATTCTTGCTGATATTGCTTGCAAAAACGATGGCATAGGAAGGACCGCTCTTCTTCGTAGTCTCAACGGTAGAAGGTGCGGCATCACTCGTCGATGTTGACTCAGCCTGCTTAAGTGCGGGAGCTACAGGCGCTTCACTACTATTGGTCTTAGTGCTGGCTGCATCGGCTGGGGCTTGAACTTCCTGACGGGCATCTTTGGCTTCTACGCTCATCGTAGTCGTTGGAAATACTGAAGCCGTTTGGATACGATGGCGACGCAACATATCTATGGGCACGGCAAACAGTGCTACGGCAAGGATTACAGCAGCAGTGGTAAGTGCACGACGAATGGTGCGACGGCTGATGTTGATAGTCCAGATGGGCTTGTCGTCGATAGAGCGGGGGAGTGCACGGCGCTTTGCCTTGTGCGAGAGTGAGCGTTCAGACAAACGTGGAATGGAGAACGCATCAAGGCCGTAGAGCATTGGAGTAGTGGCCCCGGCCTGACAGGCCGAGAACTCAATGTCGCCATCGTCGTTTTGCGAGAAGATGCCAAGTGAACCGAAGTCTACGATGCCGTCGGACAAGAGCTGGCCGCGCAATTGATGCACCATGGTTTGTATGGCTCGCTTGCCGTCGCTCTCATCGTAACCGTAGAACTTGCAGATATGATTCAAGAGCAGTCCGTCGCCGATAGTGAGGTCTGAATTAAAACGTATAAGCCGTACAGGCGGAAAGAAAAGCTGTTCCGTCTCTACATATCTTGCTGCGGCGTCCTGTGCTACGAAACCTCCGAAATGAGGCACTATCACACAATCATGACGTAGCAGAAGATGTTCAATGTGTTGGTAAAGTGGATTCATCGCTACAAAGGTAGTAAAAAGATTAAAGATTAGAGATTAAAGAATAAAGTTTTTTTCACCGATGAGCGTTTTTTTTGCGCTTTTAATAAAAAATTATGTGTAGAGGGGCGTTTTTTTCGTAAATAATCATATATTTGCAAATGAATGAATTTTAAAAAACATACTTACGTGTCATCATTTCTTGTTTATAAAGCTTCGGCAGGCTCAGGCAAGACGTTCACCCTGGCCGTTCATTACATAAAGCTTCTCGTGCTGGCCGAGACGCCGGCAGAGTATTCCCATATCTTGGCCGTAACCTTCACCAACAAGGCTACCACCGAGATGAAGGACCGTATTCTCAGTCAGTTATACGGTATCGGCAACGGACTCCCCTCAGGTGAGACGTACCTTCAGGCCCTGCGCGAGAGCATACAGAAAGACGGGCTCGAACTGCCCGCCGACGATGAGTTGCGCCGCCGCTGCCGTGAGGCCTTGCATTTTATCCTCCACGACTATAACCGCTTTCGCGTGCAGACCATCGACTCGTTCTTTCAAACTATCCTTCGCGGACTGGCTCATGAACTGGGCCTCACAGCCAATCTACAGGTGGACATCAGTGACAGGGATGTGCTTTCACAAGCCGTGGACCGTCTGGTGGACCGCCTTCAGGACGATCCCGTTCTGCTTGACTGGATGATGAGCTTGGTGCGGGATCAGATAGAGAATAACCAGCGTTGGGACGTGACGTCCAAGGTGAAGTCCTTCGGCAGTGCTATTTTCAACGAGAATTTCGTCATGCGCGGTCAGAACCTACGCCGTGTGTTGTCCGACGACAAAGCCTTCCGTGAATTCATCAGCAAGGTGACGGCTATCAGTCAGGACGTAGAGCCTACGGTCAAGGCCCTGGGCGCTTCGCTCTATGCTATGGTCGAAGGCAAGGGCCTGGATTTCACTGATTTCTCGAATGGCAATACGCTACGGACGTTTGCCGACAAACTGCGGGCTGGCGATATGTCGATAACACCGGGCGTGAAGCTTCAGCAGTGGGCTTACGACCCTTTGACGCTTGTCACAGTGGCCAATCGTAAAAAACGTCCCGACCTCATTGCTGCTGCAGACGATGTTTCCAGCCTGCTGTCGGATATTCTACGCATTTATTTAGAGCAGCAGAAAGCCTACAACAGCTCAAAGCTTGTGCTGAATCATGTCAAGAAACTGCGCCTCCTGGCAAACATCGACGAGGAGGTAGCTCTGGTAAATGCCGAAAACAGCCGTTTCACCCTTGCCAAGACTCCGGTCCTGCTGCACAGTATGATAGGCGAGAGCGACGCACCCTTCGTGTTCGAGAAGATTGGAGCAGCCCTTCGTCACGTCATCATCGACGAATTTCAGGACACATCACACCTGCAGTGGCTCAATTTTAAAGCCTTATTGCTCGAGACCTTGGCAAAAGGCGGCAATAACCTTATCGTAGGCGATGTCAAGCAGAGCATCTATCGTTTCCGTGGCGGCGACTGGCGCATGCTGGGCTCCATTGAGACTTCAATGACGCCTCCGCCCGTGGTTCGAACCCTCGATTACAATTTCCGCAGTCTTCGCAATGTGATTGAGTTCAACAATCAGTTCTTTGAGAAAGCCGTCCCGCTGATGGATTCCGTTGCTGCCAAGGAGATAGAGTTGACTGGCGAGCCATTCTCCTTTGCCCAAGCTTATGCCGATGTCCATCAGAAGATACCGGCTTCAAGGCCTGATACGGGCTACGTGAGGGTTGTCTCTCTCCCTTCGAAGGAGTTTAAGGACAAGGTAGAGGGTCAAACTGAAATCATCAATCAGCTTAAGGAACAGGTGCGTAAACTGCACGAGGGGGGCCTTGCCTACAACGATATGACCATACTCGTGCGATTCAAATCCGAGGCCGTTCCCATAATCAATGCCTTTGCCGCAGATCCTGATATGCCAGCCATCATCAGCGACGAAGCGTTCTTCTTCTCCGCAAGCGAGGCGGTGCAGTCGATAATCTCGGCACTGCGGGTGCTCAACGACGAAACGGATGTCGTGCCCGCAAGCTTCCTGCAGCGGATTTATCCCGATGTGGAGCCTTTTACCGACGAGGAACGCATAAAACTGCTGCAGCAGCCTCTCTATGAGTTATGCGAAGCTCTATGCCGACGCTATAAAATCAGCCGTCTTCGCGGCCAAGAAGCTTATCTTGCAGCTTTCTTTGACGAACTTCAGGATTTCACTCATCGTGAATCGGCCGATATCAAGTCGTTCATCGATTATTGGGACGAACACCTGTCGGGGCAGACCATCCCGTCGGCGGCTATCGAAGGCATTCGAATCATCACCGTTCATAAGTCGAAGGGAATGGAGTTCCATACGTTGTTTATTCCGTTCTGCTCGTGGCCTTTTGTGCGTCAGACGCGTAAAGACAACCTCATCTGGTGTACACCTGACGATGAGCCTTATTCCGAACTCGGCCTCATACCCATCACACCCACGTCGATGGCCCTTAATTCGGTCTTCGCAAAGGATTATGCACGCGAACTGCTGCTATCACGTATCGACGAGCTTAACGTCTTGTATGTAGCGCTTACACGTGCCTGCAACAACCTGTTGGTGTGGACCGTGGGCGATGAGGAAAACCTTGCCAAACCTTCGGCTACCGTAGGCGATCTTCTTGTGTCGGTTTACCCGGATGGTTATGAGTACGGCGAAGCCGTTGTTGAGAGCAAGGCCAACGACGAGGAATCGGACAATCGCCTTCAGGCCGACCGCGTGGAAGTGGACGTGCCTTTCTGCAACTATCCCGTCAGGGCGGTTTTCCGTCAGAGCAATAGCTCGAAGCAGTTCATTGTCGATGCTCAGACCACTGATGAGCAAGCCATAGAGGTGTCGCGCCAACGACAGTACATTGAGATAGGCAACTTGTTGCACTCTGTACTGCAACAAATGGCCGTGCAGACGGATATGCCCCGAGTGCTCGATGCCCTCGAACACGAAGGTATCATCACCCGTACAATTTCCGATGGCACTTACGTCAGCGTGAGCCGCGATGATGTTGAGAAATGGTTAAAGCAAGGCTTTAACAATGATATGGTATCCGACTGGTTTAGTGGCAGATGGCGTTTATTCAACGAGTGCGCCATCATCAGCCGTCAATCTGATTCCGATGGTTTCGACAACAAACGTCCCGACCGCGTCATGGTAAGCTCCGATGGCCGCAGAGTGGTGGTTGTTGACTATAAGTTCGGCAATGAACATGAGGGCTACCACGACCAGGTTCGGGCATATATGAAACTCCTCAGTGAGATGTATCCTGATGCCAAGGTTGAAGGATACCTGTGGTTCGTTTACCGTGGTTTAGTGAAGCCTGTGCGTGCAAAAGCGTCAAAGAAGGCCGACACATCCCAAATGACTTTTGATTTCTGATTGTATTAAGTAGTACTACATATATATATGACAACTTTCCTTGAACATGTAGCTAAATCGCTGCTGAGCAAGTTCGGCAACAACCTGAGCGGACTGACGGTGGTATTTCCCGGCAAACGTGCCAGTCTGTTCCTGAATAATGCACTTGCAGAACTATCAGATAAGCCCGTCTGGGCACCAACATACAGAACTATCTCGGAGCTGTTTGCCGATGCTTCGCAGTATGTCCTTTGCGATAAGATTGAATCCGTATGTCGCCTGCACCAAGCCTATGCTCAGGCGGTGACTGGCGCACAGTCGCTCGACCAGTTCTATAGCTGGGGCGAGGTGTTGCTGGCTGATTTCGATGATGTTGACAAGCATTTGGTTGATGCCCGCCAACTTTTTTCCAACATACGCGATATCAAGGAATTAGACACCAACGACTATATCACTCCCGAGCAGGAGCAGGCTCTGAAATCCTTCTTCGCCGGCTTTTCGCTCGAGGAGAATACATTGTTGAAAGAGAAGTTCCTGGAGTTGTGGAATGTGATGTACGATATCTACGTCGACTTCAATCAGCGTATGCGTGCCGACGGCGTGCTGTATGAAGGCGCCTTGCAGCGCGATGTGGTCGAGCGGATTCGGGCCTCACGCCTGGCCTCCGACGATAGCGCTTCATCTGTCTTCCTTACCAATCACACCTACGTCTTCGTAGGCTTCAATGTCCTCAACGAGGTTGAGAAAGCCCTGTTCGACGAACTTCAGCATCGTGGTCAGGCTCTCTTCTACTGGGATTACGATGTCAGTTACCTCAAGGAAGTGGCTGGCCGCACCCACGAGGCCGGGCATTTCGTGCTCGAGAATATCAGGCGCTACGGCAACGAGCTTACCGACGACTGTTTCGATAACTTCCTCAAGCCCAAGCAACTGACGATAGCTGCCGCTTCGAGCGAGAACATACAGGCGCGCCTCCTGCCGCAATGGCTCGCCGATAACCTCACCAAGCCCGACGTGGCACCCGACGGCGAGACGTACACCGAACGTCAGACAGCTGTAGTGCTCTGCAACGAGCAGTTGCTGCAGCCAGTGCTTCATAGCTTGCCGGAAGATGTAGGTCAAGTCAACGTCACAATGGGCTTTCCGCTCGTGGATACGCCCGCCTTCACCTTCGTCATGGCGCTTGTAGGCCTTCATACCGAAGGCTACGACGTTGCTCACCGTCGTTTCCGCCCGTCCCACTTACGCGCTTTCGAGAATCATCCCTATGCCCGTTTGCTGGGCGATGCTTGGCAGAGTGAGGCGCGCAGTGGTGCCGACCTGCTGGCTTTTGCCAGCTATCTGATGACGCTCATTGGTCAGAAGATAGGCGACGACGTGTTGGCCGCCGAGGCGGTCTTCAAGACCTTCACGTGTCTAAACCGTCTGCACGACCTCATGACGGGTCCCGCACCCTTGCTCGCCGTCAACGATTCCACCGTTCGCAGACTCTTGCGTTCAGTGCTCGCCCAGCAGAGTGTGCCGTTCCATGGCGAGCCTGCTGTAGGCCTTCAGGTCATGGGCGTTCTCGAGACACGCGCCTTGGATTTCCGCCATATCCTTATGCTAAGCGTCGGCGAGGGCTTCCTTCCGAAGAGCGTGGCTGACACCAGCTTCATCCCATACCACTTGAAGGATGCTTTCGGTCTTACCACTCTGCGCCATAAGATAGCCGTATATGCCTACTATTTCTATAGGCTCATACAGCGTGCCGAGCGCGTGACATTTGTCTACAACGAGAGCAACGCCGGCCTGCGCCAAAACGAGATATCGCGTTTCCTGCGGCAGCTGGAGGCGGAAACGCAAATGCCCATACGCCACATACAACTCAACGTGTCCAACCAGCCTTCGCTTCCGCAGCCTATAGTGGTGGAGAAGACCGACGAGATAATGCAAACACTCATCAGGCGTTACGACAACAACGGCCGTACCGACGGGCGCGAGGTGTTCCTGTCGCCATCGGCCTTGAACCAATACACCGCCTGCCCGCTTAAGTTCTACTACCGGTATGTTCGGGGCCTCAAGGTCGACATCACGTCGTCCGAGGGCTTAGACGCCGTCCTCTTTGGTAATGTGTTCCACCGCGCCGCCGAATTCCTTTATCGCGATATGACGTCGGCTGGCTCTGTCATTCGTCAGCAGGACATCGACAACATGCTCGAGCAAGGGGCATTGAAGTTAGATGACTTCGTGTCGCGAGCGTTTCGGAAAGAGTATTTCAAGGACAATAAGGAGGAATATACAGGCATCCTCACTATAGCACGACAGGTGGTGACGACTTATCTGAGGCAGCTCCTGCGCCACGACCGCAAGCTCACCCCCTTCCGCATCATCGATATCGAGAATACCTTCACTACCAGCATTCACGTGCAGGCTGAAGGGCGCGACCTGCTCATACGCACGGGTGGCATAGTGGACCGTCTCGACGAGGTGGCAGATGAGTCTGTTGAAGGCGGGCGTGTGATACGTGTTGTGGATTATAAGACGAGCACCCTCTCGCAAAAAACGGTGCCTGATATCTCGAGGCTCTTCACCGAGACATCGCAGAAGGAGCAATACTATTTCCAGACCATACTCTATTCTGTCATCATCGCTGACGCCGAGCATCGACCTGTACAGCCTATACTTCTCCACATCACAGCCGCAGGCAATGACAATTATTCGCCTAAGCTGAAGATATCGAAGAGTGTCATCAATGATGTCCGGCAACCGTTGTCGGAGGGCGAGCAACCGTTGTCGGTAGTCTTCTCTGATCATCTGGCCATGCTCATTGATGAGATCTTCGACCGTTCCGTTCCCTTCACTCAGTGTGCCGACAGAGATTTATGTGCTCTCTGCGAATACCGTCTCCTTTGCGGGCGGCATAGAACAAAGAACGAATAGCCGCTCCTTTACCATTTTACATCTAATGTCCACGAATATTCATGACCATTCGTGTGGAAAAAGAGCCTTAATTGGCAAGGGGATTAAATGATCTTTCTACCAGAAACGAGCAGGCAGCAACGCATCCAGCGTTGCTGCCTGTTCGTCTATTAGCAGAAGCCTTTTTGTTAGCAGAAGCCTTCTCGTTTACAATGCCTTAGCGAATTCGCCGAAGATTTCATCGACGCGGTCAACGGTCTTGCGGCGGAACTTACCGCTACGAGGATAGAGCTTAGTACCCGCTTTGTTGATAGCCTCTTTGTCAGATATCCATTCCTCAGCCTTGTACTCCTCGCCGCCATTGCCTTCCTGGTCGAAGCCATAGTGATAGCTGATATTCTTGATTACTACTTCGGCCTTGGTGGCACTCACGGCCTGTGCCGTGATGAGGTAACGGAAATAAGTGTGATCCCAGTTGAGGAACTTCTTCTTGAAGGTCATTATCTCCTCCACGCGAGCCACTATCATGTTGTTCTCGTCGGACACCACTCGTGTGCGCAGGTCCTGCCGTCCGTTGGCAACGAGCGTCTTCACAACGTTCTGCAGTGAGGCATACACCTCGGCCTGTGTCTTCCCCGTCACGTCAAACGAGCGTGAGAACGTGATGATGCCGTCCACCTCGGGCACTGCACCCTTCAGGTATTTGCTGTCGTCAGTCTTCTGAGCCATCGCCATCAAAGGCATGGCCATCAAAATCATTAATAGAAATCTTTTCATAGTACTTATGTTGATTAATTGTTTACTCATATCTAATCGCTTCAATCGGATCTAACCGCGCTGCCTTCTGTGCAGGGAAATAGCCGAAGCCGACGCCTATGGCGACGCAGACCGCGAAGCTGACGATGACGCTCCAAGCGGGGATGATGGCTGGATAGCCTACGATGACGTTGCAGCCCCATGTGAGCAGCGCTCCGAAGAGCACACCGAGGACTCCGCCCGTAAGGCTAATGAGCACCGCTTCGATGAGGAACTGGTTGCTGATGTCGAGTCCTCGCGCGCCTACACTCATGCGCAAACCTATTTCTTTAGTGCGCTCGGTGACGCTCACGAGCATGATGTTCATGATGCCTATGCCGGCCACAAGCAACGAGAAGGCCGCTGCCACAACGAGGATGATGGTGATGGTGTCCATGGTCGAGGACATTGTCTCCATCCATTCCTGCTGCGAGCGAATGGTGAAGTTGTCCACATCGCTGTCCTTCAGCTTATGTGTGCGGCGTAGTATCTGCGTGAGGTCTTCGATGGCCTGATCGCTGAGCTCTTCCGTTACGGCAGAACAGAGGATACTGTTGAAGTGGGTCTGCGCTGCCAGACGCTTCATCACGGTGGTGTATGGCGACACTATCACGTTGTCCTGGTCCATGCCCCAGTTGTTGTAGCCTTTGCCCTTGAACACACCGATGATGCGCAGGGGTATGTTCTTGAAACGTATGGTCTTGCCTACGGGGTCTTGCCCGTTGGGGAAGAGTTCCTTCACCACGGTCTGACCGACGATACACACCTTGGCGCTCTTCTTGACATCCTCCTCGGTGAAGAAAATGCCTTCCTCAATCTCCCACAGACGTATGCCCAGGTAGTCGGGCGATTCGCCATAGCAGGTCGACGTGGTGTTGTTGGAGCCGAAAACGGCCTGACCGCTTGTGCTCACTTCGGGCGACACCTTATTCACGAATTTCGCTTCAGAGAGGATTGTCTCGTAGTCGATCTGTTTCAGTGTCTGCATGGCCGAGGGGTCAAGACGCACGCCGCCGCGCATATCTGCGCCGGGGCGTATGGTGAGCATATTGGTGCCGTTCTTCTGTATTTCCTCGCGTATGCTCTGCTTGGAGCCTTGTCCAATAGCCATCATCACTATCACGGCGCCTACGCCGATGATGATGCCGAGCATCGAGAGGAACGAACGTCCTTTGTTGCTGAGTATAGCCCTTAGGGCTACTTTGAGTAAGTTTGTAAAACTCATTTCTTTTCGTTTAACGTTTAGCAGTTAACGTTTAGCGTGATATCGAGATAACGTGGCTTCGTGATAACGTTATAACGTGGCTTCGTGATAACGTGATAACGTGATAACGCCTTTTCCCCGCCTTTTCCCCGCCTTTTCCCCGCCTTTTCCCCACCGGGCATCGGGGGCACTTAATCCTCCTGCGCCGGCAGCGCCGCCAGCGCGTCGGCTGCATTCAGGATGTTTTCGTTGATGGTATCTTCGCGTATCTTGCCGTCGCGCAGAACGATATTGCGGCTCGAGTACTTGGCGATATCGGGGTTATGGGTTACGAAGATGATGGTGCGTCCTTCGGCGTGGAGTTTCTGGAAGAGCACGAGCACCTCGTAGCTGGTTCTTGTGTCCAGGTTACCCGTTGCCTCGTCGGCGAGAATCACGGCGGGGTTGTTTACCAGCGCACGGGCTATGGCCACGCGTTGCATCTGACCGCCCGACATCTGGTTGCTCTTATGCTCCAGGCGGTCGCCCAAGCCTACGGCTTTCAGCGCCTCTATGGCAGCTTCGCGTCGCTGCTTGGCCGAGTATTCCTTGTTGTACATCAGCGGCAGCTCCACGTTCTCCACGGCAGTGGTCTTTGGCAGCAGGTTGTAGTTCTGGAACACGAAGCCTATCTTGCGGTTGCGCAGACGGGCCCTTTGGCTGCGGCGCATGGTTCTTACGCTCACTCCGTCGAGGTAATATTCGCCGCTTGTGGGCGTATCCAGGCATCCCAACTGATTCAGCAAGGTCGACTTGCCCGAGCCTGAGGTGCCCATGATGGTCACGAACTCGCCCTCGTGAATCTCGAAGCTCACGCCGCGCAGCGCCTTCACAGTCTCGTTGCCTACCTGGAAGTTGCGCCTTACGTCGTCGAGTTTGATGACGACTTTAGAGCCACCCCCATGCCCCTCCCTTGTAGGGAGAGGAGTAGAATCCTTGGTCTGCTTGTTATTATCTTGGTTCATTTCAAACAATTAAAAGATTAAGAAGGCGGGGGCTCACTTATTTCCTTTGCGTGGCATTACCTTGGCCTTGTCGCTGCTGGTTGTTTCTGTTGTTGTTTCTCGGACCAGGCATGAAGGGGTTGCTCTTTTGCTGCTGCTGACCGTCCATCGTGGGCAGTTCCTCAAACACCATTTCCTCGAGCACCTCCGTACCGCCCTTCACACCGCTGATAATCTCGGTCAGCGTGCCGTTGCTCACGCCCACTTCCACGGGGAGGGCCTTGAACGTCTTGCCTTCGCGTACCCACAGCTTGAATCTTGCATCGCAGGGCTCTATCGTCTCATCTTCGGCTATCAGTGCTTCGTTGGGCGAGAAGCGCAGGGCCTTGGCACTCACGGTGAGCACATCGTTTTTCTCCAGCGTGTAGATTGTTACGTTGGCGGTGAGACCGGGTTTCAGCTTCAGGTCGGCGTTAGGAGCGCTTATCACCACCTCGTATGTCACCACATTACTCTCTGTGGTAGCCTGCTGGCGCACCTGCGTCACGGCGCCCTCGAAGATATCGTTGGGGAAGGCGTCAACGGCAAATGTCACGCGCTGACCTTCCTTCACCTCGCCTATGTCAGCCTCGTCGATGTCGGCTATCACACGCATGTTCGTCAGGTCCTGGGCAATGGTGAAGAGGGTAGGGGTGGAGAACGACGCCGCCACGGTCTGACCTTCTTCCACAGCCTTCGACAGCACCACGCCGTTGATGGGCGATGTGATGGTGGCGTAGCCCAGGTTCGTCTCAGCGCGCTTCACGTTCTGACGCGCCGTGGTCACCTGCTGCTGAGCCTGCACATACGAGAGGCGTGCCTGCTCGAAGTCGTTGGCCGAGATAAGGCCCTTGTCATACAGGGTCTTCTGACGCTCGAAGTTAGCCTTCTGATATGCCAGCGAGCTCTGTACGCTGGTCAGGTTGGCGCGCTGCGATGCCAGTTCGCTGGTGAGGTTCGTCTTGTCCAGCTCGGCAATCACCTGTCCTGCCTTCACTTCGGAATTGTAGTCCACGTAGATCTTCGCTACGATACCGCTAACCTGAGTACCCACCTCCACGCTCGTTACGGGTTCGATGGTTCCGGTGGCAGTCACGGTGGTAGCAATATTACCGACCTCTACCGTAGTCGTTTCATACTCAATCTTCGGTTTCTTCGAGCAGCTCGCTGCCAAAAGAACTACCAGCGCAGCTGCCGACATTGTCAGCGCCGTGCTGAAAACACTTTTTCTCATATTTATAATCTTACTTATTTTATGCGTCCGCAAATTACTTGTTTCTTGTCTGCAAAATTACATCTTTTTCTCTTTTCGGACTCCCCCTCGCCCCAAAAGTTTAATAGTTTTAAGAGCCTTTAACATAAACAGCGTTGCTTTGTACTGCCTACAGCAGTAAATCATTAACTTCTCCCCAGGCCAACATAACCGGTCGTATAAGCCAACATAACCGGTCGTATAAGCCAACATAACCGGTCGTATAAGCCAACATAACCGGTCGTATAAGCCAACATAACCGGTCGTATAAGCCAGCATAACCGGTCGTATAAGCCAGCATAACCGGTCGTGTAAGCCAACACAAGCGGTCGTATGAGGTGGATCACCATGGGTGGGACACCCAATGCTACTTAACGTATGTGCACAAACTCCTTGAATCATCTGCCAATCCTTCCTGTATTGCCAACGGGGTTTACGGTTCCACCCTTCACAAATGATCCTATATTATGCCCAAACTTCGCCAAAATTACACGTGAAAATACGCGGTTTAGGCATATAAATAGAGCCTTCCTACACCCTTACACCCTCAATTACACCCTAATTACACCCTTTTTACGCCGGTTAATCAGTTGGAAAACAAGAGGTTAAGTGTAAAAGGGTGTAAAGGTGTAGGCATTTTGCTATTTTTTTGGCAATGATATAGGAGTTGACCTATTGAAAAGGGAATAAGCCCCGTAGGGGCGTTGGAATTTAGGCAGGGTGTGGAGTGAGCGAAGCGAACGGAACCCCTGTATCAAGTCAGGATGTATATAGAGTACCGGGGCTTTGTGCCAACTGCTATATTACGCAAAAAAAAGCCCCGCGTGGCGGGGCTTTTCGTTGTTTTTGCGGATTAAGATAGATTACTGCTTTGCGGAGATGGCACCGTTGGCATCGACGTTGTAGATGAATGAATCTACGAACTTCTCGTTGTCGGCAGCTACGGCCTTGATGTCCATAGCGGGATATTTGACGGTAGTCTTTCTTACGCTCTCGCCGTCAAGAGTCTTGCCGTCGGCGTCCTTAGGAGTACCGGTGACGAGGACATCGTAGATGATATCGAATTCTTCGTCGTCGCCAATAGCAGAGAGGTCAGCCTTGGGAGCTACAGTGACCTTGATGCCGTAGGTGGCGGGGAACTCGTTGATAGTGCGGCCATAGGTCCACTCCGTGTTGCCATACTTCAGAGGCTCGCTCTTAACGATTTTGCCGTCCTGATCGTAGTACTCGACTGTGAAGGTAACAGCCTTCTGGATGGCAGTCTTGGTGGCTGCGTTGATCTTGATGCTGTAGAAGGCATCTACTGTTGCCACTTTGGGAGTTGCAGGGATTTCGGGCTCTTCATCGTCCTTGTCACAAGCTGTCAATGCGAAGCCGCAGGTAAGGATGGCGGCCATCATCCACAAAAGATTCTTCTTCATTGTTTGTTTTTTACTTAGTGGTTTATTATAATTAATTGTTTTGATGGTTTAATGTGAGGACTGTTCAAAAAACTGCGCAAAGATAATGCATTTTAAATATAGTGATATAAGAAATAAGAAAACTTGTTGGGCTTGTTGCGCAAGAATGTCTGTTTTGCGCAGAAACGGCTGTTTCGTTGCCCAAAAGCACCTTACTACCACCTGTATACATACCCATTTTTGCGTTCTTCGTTGATGAATGTGTATTTGTCGACCACGTCCCTCAAGTGTAGCATATAGGAGAATGTGGTCTGCTTGATTGCTTCGGGCAATGGATCACTGACCAGCGTGTAGCGCTTGCCTCCGTAGATGCGCTTGAATGCCTGTTGGTCATCGTCGTCGATTTCCATATAGGCCATCATGACGACAGGTTCCATATAGAGCGATGGCATGTACTTGGGAACTGTGTCGTCGCCATACAATGAGTTTTTCCACTTATGGGCTTTTGTGTCGTAGGCGAAGTCCCAGTAGTGGTAGGGTATGGTAAGGAGATGGGTATGGTCAAAGTACTTGTACTGCAGGTTATTGACGTTCCACGGCAAGATGCTCCATCTGTCGCCGAGCAAGTCTTCGTCCTCTATCGATTGTGCCCATTTATAGATGTCGAGCACATCGATGGTGCGGCCCAATAAGTTTAAGGGAACATTATTATCGTCGGTGTACCTGGTGTAGTAATAGTTGTACCAATAAGGATCGTTGCTATCATCGCGATTGGCGGCTACGCGGGTGCCGTCGTTGACGTAGCGCAGCATGGGTTGGAAACCTTCCTTGCGGCCTTCCGTGGGAATGTAGGCCACGTTGGTGGCGAAAATCCTGGACTTTACCATTTTGCCATTATCGTTGAGCATAGAGTCGCGAAGCACAACCAGGTCCTCGGGATTAACCCCAAGGACGTCCCTCATTGAGGTTCCCATGAAATGTCCATGCGTCGTGGTAGGTGCTGCCATTTCCTCCAGGCACCATGCCACCGTGTAAGCCTGATCCTCGGGCACGAGATTGGTGGCGAAGGTGCCAGTGGTACACTCGGGATGCTTCTCAGCGTAAGAATCATAGATGTATTCGATTTCTTCTTTCTTGCCCTGGACGGCATCGAAACTGATGAAGCGTGCTTTATGGTCGGTGTGGAAGGTGTAGTCCTCTTCATCCTGGTCGCACCAGTTGAGGTAGCACATCCAGAGGTGGCCGTCCTCGTCCTGGATGACGGTGCCGGGGTGGAAGAAGCCCCAGTGCTCGGCCTTGGTGACATGCCCGGAAGTGAAAACCGCGGGCATGTTCTCCTCGCCACTGCCTATGGGCTGCTTATGGAATACGTTGAACACATAGACGTCCTTGATGTCGTTGGAATTTGCCATGGACTGGAACACGTTGGGCTGCGAGCCTAACAGGTCCTTACCCGTGGCGTAGCGAACCACGAAGGCGCGACGTGGCTCGTAGTTGGCATTCTGTCCTGTGGTGGCCCAGTCGTTGATGTCCCACAGCGGCTTGTCCTTCGCCTTGAAGTCATATTCCAGCGTTGTGGTGGTCTGCTTCTTCAGCAGGTCCCCGTTGTACTTGGCTACATAGACGTTGCCCGTGGCTCCAGCCCACCACGTATATCCGCTGTAGAAGTATATGAGTTCGTTGCGTCCTGCGATGTCTTCGCGGGTAGTGTGGAGCAGCTGCTGCCACAGTTTCTGCTTGTCCCAGGCCTGCTGCACCAGCATCCAGAAGTACCTGTTGTGGTATTTGATGTTGGCGCTGCGGAAGTCGTGGAACAGCCGTTCGCCCGGGTTGTTCTGGTAGTATTGAGCCCATTCATCGGGGTGAGTGATGGCATAGAGCATCTCGGAGAGGTTCTTCATGTGTTCCTTACTGCTTGTCAACTTGGTGGGCAGTTTGTGCGTGGTGTTAGCCGAGTTGGTGTAGGTGTACAGGTTCTTGGAGGGCAGTTTGCTGAGCGTGATCCAGTGTGAGTCCTCCTTGCCCTCGACGCCGAAGGCTGGTCGCACGCATATCCAGTAGTCCACTTCACCGTCGCTGTTCGTCTTGCTGATGACGTCGCCGAAACGGTAGTAGGCGTTTCCCACGAAGTTGCCGTTGAGGCCCATCTGGTCGGGTGAGCAGTAGACGATGCGCTTGAGGCCTGGCAACTGCTTGATATCGACATCCACGGTGGCCCACGACGTGCCGTCGGTGGTCTTGGTGTATGTGAGCGAGCCGAAATCGCGCGTCCAGGTGTAGGCATTGAGATTGGACACGTCGACGCCTGTCATGTCCTCGAAGCGCAGTGCTGCCGTGGCGGCGTCGTTAGTGGCTACGAGGCGTGTGGCCTCGCTCTGCTCCGAGGGTGAGCCTATGTTGGCGGTGTAGGTTTGGTTCTCCCAGTCGTCGGGCAGGTCGTTCACGTCGGTGAGCTTGCTCAGCACGCTGATGAGGTCGTTTTCAAGCACGGTCTGTTCGTGCATTTTCTGTTCCTCTTTCACCTCGTTGTCGAGATCATCGTCGTTGCATGAGACAAGGGTGAGTTGCGACAGACTCGCAACACACAGGAGGGTTAGCGGTATTCGATAATATGCTCTCATAATTTAATAATTTAAATGTTTAGTTTTGTGGTTCGCCAAGCATGTAGCCACGGCATCTTGTTCCGTTGTAAAAGTTGCGTTGATGATTGGTAGTATTGACAATCTGTATATATGATGCATCACACAGTCCTGCTGAGCGTTCCTCTACGACGGTAATATTATCGGGTTGGACAAGTTTTACCACTTCGAACTTGCGTTTGTCGGTGGAGGTGATTTCCTCCTTGCCTATGTCGTGAACGGCCATGAGTCGGCAGAATATGATGGGTTCGTTGTACATGGACAAATTGTCCGGATGCTGGAAGTCCTTCGTATTCTGGTCCCAATCGAATATGTTGCATGAGATAGATCTATAGCAACTTTGTCGGGGCTGTTGGTGTTCGTAGATGTCGAGGTATTCGCCCGTTTCCTGATCCCTTGAGCCTTCGTTGCCTTCAGTGTAGAATGGCAGCGTCACCCATCGGTCAACAGAGGCATACATTTCCACCTTGTCCATGCTGGTCAAATCCTGCAAGAACATGGTTTCCTGATTGCCATACTCGTAGCGATCCCAGTTGATATATTCCGTATAGCGGACGCCGTATATGATTTCCCCTTCCTTAGAATAACCCCTTGAGGCGTTGCTGTAGATATGGCGTAGCAGTCCTTGCTTGCCTTGAGCAGCATGGCTGGCATCGCTGTAAGCCAGATTCGTGCAATATGCGGTAACGTGGTTTTTTTGAGGTTTATCATTCGGACCATTTTCGTTGTGTAACGTGTCACGTACTACAAAGAATTTCTCTAAATTCACTTTGGCGTACTCGTTGATATTATCGATGGCCAAGGTCAATGGAGATGCTGCTTTAGAAAAAGGATTCTTTCCTTGATATAAGATTTGGGACAGAAGCATGCTTATGGAGGTGGCTTCCTTGAGCGTGGGCAAGTTGGTTCGATATTGGTTGGTGCCTTCATAGTGGTTAGGAGTCAAACTGATGAAGTACGAATGGTTGGATGAATAGTAATCCAATCCTTGTGCATCATCTTTATCGCAGTCTTTGCCGCAACCGGAAGGCTGGATACAGAACCAGAGGGAGCCTTCCGTGTCCTTAACCACGTCGCCGATGCGCCAAAAACTGATCCCATAGAAGTGCCCATTTGCATCGTCGGCCTGTATTTCCTTAAGTTTCTGGACATCTCCCTCTTCGAACACTTTCATGTCTTCATCGGAACCCCAACTCTGCGCATAGTGCTTGTTAAATACATAGACATCATGGATGCCGTTGGCACCGTCCATCGTCTGGTAGTAGTTGGGTTGCGAGCCGAAGAGTTGCTTGCCCGTGGCGTAGCGCAGCGGATAGACGTAGGCGCCGGGTTCGATGAAGCTGATGTCGCTGGCCTTGGTGGAATATCCCTTCTCGCTGTACTCCCTGATGTCGAACTCCTTTTTCTCGCAACTCTTATTGGAGGTCTTCTTGACCAGATCACGGCACTGAAAACCTTTGGAGTCGGCAGTACGAACAATCACGGATATCAAATTCAGATTCATGTACCACGAAAACGTACCCGGTCCGCTGGCAGAGCCGTAGAAGAAATT